>Ga0315282_10000006_pt1 | contig 723538 bp, 857 predicted proteins | sample YL17G07_20_MG_FD_203693 | JGI IMG/M metagenome (GOLD analysis project Ga0315282, IMG submission 203693) | Sediment microbial communities from Yellowstone Lake, YNP, Wyoming, USA - YL17G07_20 | ecosystem: Environmental > Aquatic > Freshwater > Lake > Sediment | place: USA: Wyoming | collected...
CTTTATTACAGGTGTAGCTGCATATTTAGGGAGTTTGATGTTAAGTAAAAAAATGGCCTTGGCTGCTGGACCATTAGGACATCTAACTTTACCAGGTATAGCTTTGGCTTTGATTTATGGTTTTGATATAACATTAGGCGCTTTTCCTTTTGTTATTTTAGGAATAATTTTAATTTGGCTCCTTGAAATGAAAACAAAACTACCAATGGAAGCTTTAACCGCTATCGTTTTTGCCTCAGGCGTGGCTATAGCTTTTTTGTTTCTGCCTATTGATCAAGCAGAAGCAGCATTAGTCGGTGATATTTCTAAAATCGGACTCGAGGATATGATATTTTCTATATGCTTATCGCTTCTGGTTTTTGTAATGTTAATAAAAGCTTATTCAAAAATTGTTCTAATAAGCATTTCTGAAGATTTGGCCAAAGTCCAAAAAATAGATGTTAAAAAATATAATTTTATTTACTTAACCATGATTGCTATTGTTGTTGCTTTGGGAGTGAAAATAGTTGGAGGACTTTTAACTGCTGCTTTAGTAGCCATTCCAGCTGCTGCTTCTAGAAATATCAGTAGAAACCTTTTTGAGTACTCTTTCTTTGGAATATTTTTCGGGGTTTTAAGTTGTATTTTAGGTATTTTGCTTTCTCAACTTTATTGTCTTCCAACAGGAGTTTTAATTATTATAATAAATACTGCAATTTTTTTAATAACAATGATTTTAAAGAGAGGCAAATAGAATGAAAATAGCTGTGACGGGTGGAAAAGGTGGTGTGGGCAAATCAATGGTAGCAACTTCTCTTGCAGTAGAATTTGCAAAAGAAAGTAGAACCATGCTTGTGGATGCAGATGCTGAATGCCCCAATGACCATTTGCTGCTTTCCATAAAAAGGAAGAAATATACGAGTGTCTACCAAACAATCCCAAAATGGAATTTTAAAAAATGCAATAAATGTGGCAAATGCGCTTCTGTTTGTAAGCAAGATGCTATAATTTTTGTCAAGGGAAAATTTCCAGCTTTTGTAAAGGACGTCTGTATTGGTTGTAAGGCTTGCATCGTCGCATGCCCTACTGGAGCCATTTCTGAAGCTAAAAAAGAAATTGGAAAAATTTATACAGGAAAAAATTATAATGTTTTTCTGGTTTCTGGTGAACTCAAGTTGGGAGAGCTTGCTTCTGGCGAGGTTGTTGCCGAAGTAAGAAAATTTTCTGATAGAATTAATAAAAAAATAAGGGCTGAAAATATTATGATAGATTCTTCTCCAGGTATTGGTTGTCCCGTGATTGCTTCTTTGGTCGGCACAGATTATATAGTTGCTGTAACCGAACCAACTCCATCAGCACTGTTTGATTTAAAGAGAGTTCTATATCTCGCAAATCATTTTGGCATTAAGCACGGAATTGTGATAAATAAATTCGACCTTGACAAGAGGTTTTGTTCAAAAATCGGACAGTTCGCTAATGAAAATAAAATACCAGTCATTGGAAAAATTCCATACAGAAAGGATTTTGTTAAATCAACTATCAGGATGAAACCAGTTGTTGAAATAAATCCGAAATACAAAAAAGTTTTTAAGGAAATTATAGATAAAATAATGGATGGATGATTGGATGAAATCGTTAATACTGACAATATTTCTGGCTTCAATTCTTCTATTGGGAGCAAATCTCGCTCAAGCACAACAAAACACATGTATCTATTTCTTCTATGGTTCTGGTTGTCCACACTGTGCTAAGGCAGACTCCTACATCCAAGATTTGGAGAAAAGATACGATTTAGAAGTCCATCGAATGAACATAAATGAAAAAATTGAATTGGCGAATGGTTTGTATGAAAGTTACAATGTTACAAGCAGCGAAAGAGGTCTTGTACCAATTCTCTTTATAGGCGGTGATTACATCCTGGGCGATGTCCCGATAATTGGAAATCTGGAATCGAAAATACACGAGTGTAGTGAAAAAGGTTGTGAGTGCCCAAAACCAAGCGAAGGAGGTAAAGAAGAACAAATTTCATTGTCATATCTATTAGGTTTGGCTGCAGTTGATGCAATAAATCCGTGTGAGCTGGCAGTATTAGTAATTTTGATGACCGCAATTCTGACAAAGTTCCCAAAAGAAAAAACTAAAGCACTAAAAACAGGATTGTCATTCAGTTCAGCAATTTTTATCATGTATTTTGTATTTGGTTTATTGATAATTTCTGGATTCAAATTTTTGACAGGAGTTACTGAAGTGAGCGGACTTTGGTTTTTTAAATTGTTGGGTGTATTTGCAATAATCCTTGGTATTTTTAACATAAAAGATGCGATTTGGTATGGTGGTGGAGGATTTATAATGGAAGTTCCGATGAGATGGAGACCAAGAATGAAAAAAACAATTCAAGGCACAACCTCTGTGAAGGGAGCGTTCATAGTAGGATTGATAGTCAGTTTTTTCTTAACTCCCTGCACAGCCGGTCCTTATTTCGTAGCAGGTGGTGTACTTTCGACAGTCAGTTTGTTTACTGCAATCCCATACTTGCTCTTATACATGATTGCCTTCATTTCACCAATGATTATGATTACCCTGGTCGTTTACTTCGGCTTTAAGAAAGTAGAAGACATTAGTGGTTGGAGAGAAAAGAACATCAAACGATTGCACTGGGTGGCTGGTTTATTGTTGCTTGGACTAGGAATTGTAATGGTATTTGGTATTATTTAATTCATCAACTTCTTTTTTACCCTAACGAACCTATAATAATAGAATTATTTGCATAGAAAAATAATAATTATTCATGCCAGTAAAAACAATATCTCTAATCGATTTAAAGGAAGGTCAAAAAGGAATCGTTGTCTCTGTATTGGGGGGATACGGAGTCATTCAAAGATTAAGTGATATGGGCTTAACACCTGGCACCGAGTTTGAAATATTAAGAAAAGGTCGCCTGTGTCCTGTTGAAATTTCTATCCGGGGATCGAAACTAGTGATAGGTTGTGGTATCGCTACAAAAATTCTGGTTAAGGCAAAAAAATGAAAAAGAAAATAACTATTGCTCTTGCGGGTAATGCAAACGTTGGGAAGTCTGTTATCTTCAATAACTTGACAGGATTACATCAGCACATCGGCAACTGGCCTGGAAAGACAGTTGAAAGAGCAGAAGGCACACTCCAACATGGTGGTTATACAATCGATGTAATGGATTTACCCGGGATATATTCTTTATCAACATTTTCAATGGAAGAGATGATATCGAGAGAATACATAGCAAAAGGAAAACCAAATGTTGTGATAAATGTCGTTGATGCTACCACACTTGAGAGGAACCTGTTTTTCACACTTCAACTGTTGGAATTAGAAAGACCGATGATCATAGTTTTGAATCAAATGGACTTAGTAAAGAAGAAAGGAATATCGATTGATATTGAAAAACTACAAAAATTTCTAGGTGTTCCTATAATTCCAGTCATCGCAACTCAAGGTGTAGGTATTCACGAATTAGTAGACGAATCAATAAAATTAGTGAAAGGTGGATACAAGAAACCAAAGAAGATAAGATATGGAAAGGAAGTCGAGAATGAAATCGAAAAAATTCTCAAAACTTTAGACGGAATTAAGCTCGATTATTCTAAGAGATTTATAGCGATTAAACTTCTGGAGGGGGACGAAGAAATCAAGAAAATGATTGAATCAATTGATCCAAAAATTATAAGAATCGCTGAAAGGTCTGCGAAAAAAATCCAATCTATCCATGGTCACGCAAGACCAACTATTCTTGCATGCGAACGCTACAAAGTTTCAAATGATATAGTAAAAGAATGCATGACATTCGAAACTACTAAAGCTACATTCTCTGATAAACTTCATGAAATAACAATTCATGGTGTCTGGGGTTATCTGATAATGATTTCTTTAGTATTATCGTTGTTCTACCTAATTTTTAATTTTGGAAATTTCTTTTCAGATATTTTAATCAATGCATTTACGGGTATGACTCCTGCTTTTGAGAAGATTTTTGGTATAGGAATCGTGAGCAAATTGATTTTTGGTGTGATAGAAGGTTTAGTTGCAGGTATCACTATCATATTACCTTACATTATTCCTTTCTATATCATACTTGGTCTGCTTGAAGATTCAGGATATTTATCTAGAATAGCTTTTTTAATGGACAATTTCATGCATAAAATAGGATTGCACGGAAAAGCATTCATACCTTTAATGCTTGGTTATGGATGTAATGTACCTGCATGTTTAGGATGCAGAATAATGGAAACACAAAGAGAAAGACTGATTGCAATCTTTGTTACAACCCTAATTCCATGCGCCGCGGTAACAACTGTCGTACTTGGCTTGGTAGGAAAGTATGTTGGGTTGAGTTGGGCGCTTTTATTATACATTGTCAACTTCATGATAATCTTTGTTCTTGGTAGAATCGCCTTCAAAGTTCTGCCAGGTGAACCCACAGAATTAATAATGGAGATGAACTCTTACAAAATTCCACATCTTAAGACCGTATTAAAACAGGCGTGGTTCAGGATAAAGGATTTCGTCTACATAGCGTTCCCATTGATAATTGCTTGTAGTTTTCTAATTAATCTTTTATATGTCACGAGTCTATCAACGTCAATAGAAAACCTGATGAAACCTATAACCATTGGTTGGTTGGGTTTACCTGCCTTTTCTGGTATTGCCCTACTCGCAGGGATTCCTAGAAAAGAATTAACATTGATTATCTTGGCAGCTCATGGAGGGACGAGTAATTTTGCAGCAATCCTGAATCCAATCCAGATGATAGTATTTTGTTTAGTGATGATGTTATACATACCTTGTGTTGCAACAGTAGCAGCGTTAGTCAAAGAAATTGGTTGGAAGAAATCCTTATTCATTACTATGTTTGAAGTAGTCTTTGCAATTCTTGTCGGAGGAATTGCTTTTAGAATATTATCACTATTTTAATTTCCATCATTTGCAATCTTGTTCAAATTAGCAACTGTGAATATCAAATTTGTGCAGGAAGTGGATCTGAACACATGAAGCATTTTAAGGAGGACTTTGATTATTTCTCTGCAGTTTCGTTGTATATTTCATTTCTTTTGCTAATAAATATTTCCTTGAAATAGTCCTCCTGTTCGGTTGTAATCTTCCTATCGTTCTCCAAATGAAGAAGAGGAATGAACTTCTCAATGATTTTCGTCCTGTTCCATTTTTTCACTATCTCGCTGAAACCAACCTTGTCCTTGTTCGTCTTCTTCATTATCTCGTCAATCTCCTGCATCATATTCTCAATCCTCTTGGTTATATCCTCTTCCAATATCTGAGCCTCGACTCTCGCTCTCCAAGCTCTCCTCCTTTCAGTTCTCCTCTCTTTGACAACCATCGCCTTTCTCAGAGCAGTCATCAATTCTTCTAGTGTTATCTGCCTCTTCGGCATCCTCTTCATCGGAACGCCGAGCTGAATCAGATTGGGGTCTATTCCCAGATCAACAAACTGCTGCTGGGCAACTTGCTCGATGGTCTCCTCCTCCTCAAAAATGGAGAGATAGTCAGCTTTCAATCTAAGCAAGACAGCAGCGACAAATACGACCCTTGCCGGAATCCTGAAGTCAATCTCCTCCAGTTTTTTCATGTATCTCAGGAAGCTCTCAGTCAGTTTCACCAGGTCAATGTTCCAGGCATCGAGATGCTCTATGCTGACTATGTGGTAGATGACTTCCTCCCAATTCTCTTTTTCTAAAATCAGCTTTAAAATATCTTCCTCTTCTGTCATTCTTCCTGTAATATATTTAGTTATTTGAATTGAAAAAGTTCTGTCAAAGCCTTATGCCAGAAAGCGAATACAAAATTGTTCTTGGCTCTTCTACGAAAAGATAGTACACTGTTTCCTTGAGTGGTATTTTTTTCCCAGCGTTTATAAATTTCATCGTTCTATCTACCCAACCATCATAAATGTGGTGCAACTCGTGCGCTATGAGAGATCGGGTCGGCAGTTGATCCAGATATATCCAATAGGTACCCATTCTATCCTTAATTACTATGGAAGGAGCAGGTTTCTCAAGATCAATTAAATAATCTATTTTCGATTTCAAACCAAGTTTTTCTTTTTCCTCTTCTATAACTTTGTTCAACTCTTTCCTTGTCGTTATTTTTGGTTCAAGCATCTGTTTGACAGTTCCAGCCATCAAGTACGTGGGAATGTAAATTCCAGCACCCCATAAAAGGAATGAAAGGATAGTTAAATAATCAAAGTTTGGTGGCAGAATTTCCTTGTTGTTTCCAAGATAATCCTGAATTCGAGAATCCATTAACAATTGCAACAGCTTGCTCGAACCAAATACCATAGATAATAAATTTCACATTATGCTTAAATCTTTTACCATCAAGACAATTATTCATGGGTTTGAGAGAGAGTCTCTACAATGTCAATCTTGATAGAAAAGATTTAGATTCAATTAAGGATAGAATTAAAAAAATTCCTTCCTATTTAAAAGATAGTTTCAATAATCCGAATTTCGTACGTGCTGTCGCCGCACCAATATACAATTTTTTAACAACTTATATCGGACTTAAGTCGAATGAAAAATTAATTTTAGGTGAATTATATAAACCGGCAAGAGAACTTATTGAAAAATATGGCATCGAAAAGGGGTTGTTAACATCCTTTTTTGACATTGTCCCAAGAACACTAATGTTATATAGCATTTCTTCTCTTGTGATTAGACCTTTTGAAGATTATATGAATAACGACCACAATATAGACATAAGAAACACACTCTCGCTTCTTCCTTTGGACGTTTTTACCATAACTTGCCTTGTATCCACATTTAAAGATGTCTATAACATGGCAGGAATACTTGCTTATGATATTGGCCTAAGGCCAGTAGAAACAATCTCTCTTGAATTTCCAGTCAACAGTTTCTTTGGGATACTGGCAGCAGGCTTGGTCATCTCACCATTTCTATATTCTTTCTACAAGCAATATTCATCAGAGGAAGCCCGGATTAAATTTGGAAATCTTCGCTCTGTTATTCATTCTACGTGGAAGTATGGAAAAATGCATTTGTCTTCAGCTTTAAAAGACATCTTGAAAAAAGATTAGCTACCTTTAGGCAGCTCTAGTCCAAGTATCTTCGTCTCCCCAGCGTCCATCGTGCAGCCGTAGACCCTGTCACCGTAAGTTATCATGGTGTCATTATGTGTGATAACAATGAACTGTGCCTCTCTCGACAATGCTTTCAGAAGCTCGGCCACCTTCTTGCTGTTCTCCTTGTCCAATGCAGCGTCAACCTCGTCCAAGATGTAGAAAGGCGCAGGCTTGTACTCCTGAACAGCAAACAGGAAAGCCAATGCAGTCAAGCTCTTCTCACCGCCGGACATCGCGTCTATGTTTAATAACATCTTCCCTCCAGGATTTGCCTGGATTATTAATCCGCTCTCCAGATCATTCGGATTCTCGAGCTCGAGGCTCGCTGTTCCCACAGTCATCTTGTTGAACATGTCGTTGAACTTCTGGCTGACATCCTGCAAGGCCTTGTAGAATACTCCCCTCCTCTTCTGCTCTACCTGCTCTATCATGTCAAGCACGGCCTTCTTCTCGCTCAAAATCTTTTCATACCTCTGCTTGTACTCGTCAAACTCAGTGCTGAATTTCTCGAACTGCTCGATTGCCTTGAAGTTGACAGCACCAATATTCGCAAGCTCTGTCTGCGATTGCCTGACAGCCATATCCAAGCTTCTGACGCTCTTCTCGATCGGTTTGATTTCACCGTACTGCTGGACTTCGACCTTGACAGTCTCCATCTCAGCCTCGATTTTCGCTTTCTGCACAGAAAGCTTGTTAAGCTCAGTCTGCACCATCAACCTCTGCTCGTAGGCAGTTTTTCTTTTCTGCCTCAGAGAATCCAATTCCTGTTCAGTGTCGATCTTCAGTTTCTCCAGATCGATCAGCTCTCTCGTCTCCTCAGACTTGGAATACTCTTTCAGCTTCGCCTCGAAATCCTGAATCTCCTTTTCAAATGTCCTGATATCATCTTGCAGCTTCTCTTTCAGTTTCCTGTATTCCTCGATTTCAGCGCCTGCAGTCTGGACTGCTTTTGCAATCCTGAAATAATAGCCACCGATCATCGCCCCGCTTCTCTCCATCAGGTCTCCGTCCAATGTCACCATCCTTGCATTCCCTATCCCCAAACCCCTAGCAGTCTCGAGATTTTCGACAATCAACGTGTTTCCGAAAACAAACTCGATGGCAGGAGAGAACTTTCTATCAAAATCTATCAGCCTGCTCGCGATTCCAGCGACGCCCTTTGATTTCAGCATTTCCTTCTTTTCAAACTCCATAAATCTGATTTTGCTCAACGGAAGGAACGTCGCTCTTCCGATCTTCTCCCTTTTTAAAAATTCTATGCAGTTCTTGGCGGTCTCATCAGAATCAACTATAATATCGTTCAGATGAGGGCCGGCTGCGACTTCAATCGCGACTTGGTATTTCTCAGGGACCTTTATCAAGTTCGAGACAACACCGAAAACGCCCTTTATTTTCTGGTCGAGGATTGTCTTGACCGCCCTGGGCAGACCGCTCTCGGTCCTGGTCTCAATCTCCTGGAGCCTCTGAATCAACGAATCTATCCTCTCCATCTCTTTCCTGTTGGAATCGATCTTGTCCTTGTCGATCATGATCTTGGTCCTCAGATAGGAAATCTCCTTCTCGACCTCGACCCTCTTTGAGATTGAAACTAGTTTTCCTGCAAGCTCCCTTATCCCCCTTTCCCTTTTCTCAAGGTCTGATTCTATTGCTTCAATCTCCTTTTGCAGAAGCTCGTTTTCCTTTTCCTTCTTCTCTATCTGTGAATTCAAATCAGCAGTGGTCTTGGTGAAGTCCTGGATCTTGCGATAGGCGAGAGAAGCTTTCAGCAACTGAAGCTGGCCTTGAAGCTCCTGGTATCTCAGAGCAGCATTCCTCTCCTCCTCCAGCCTTTTGAAGATGTCATACCTTTCTGTTATCACTATCTCCGCTTCCTTCAATTTGACATCGACTTGGTCCAAATCCCTCTGGGCCTTCTCCTTCTTCTCGTTGTATTCGGCAATCCCGGAAATCTCGTCTATGACATACCTTCTCTCGATCGGGTTCATCTCGATGACATTCGTGACGTCGCCTTGCAGGACTATGTTGTGGCCGTCAGAATAGATTCTGGCATTAGAGAGAACCTCCAATATTTTCTCCCTTGTCGTGTTTCTCCCGTTCAGCTTGTAGACTGAAACCCCCCTTCTGTTCACTTTTCTCGTGACTGAGATCTCCGAATCCTCGAACGGAAATGTTTTATTGGTGTTGTCGAGATAAATCGTCACGACCGCTATTTCAGCAGGCGACTTGCCGTTGCTGCCATGGAAGATCAGCTCGTGCAGCTTGTCAGCCCTGAGCGACTTGACGGATGTGCTTCCGAGAACAAACGCTATCGCGTCCAGCATGTTGGACTTTCCACTGCCGTTTGGACCGCAGATGATGTTGAACCCAGGCAAAAATGGTACGGCAATTTTCTTGTTGAAGCTCTTGAATCCCTGCAGGACAATCCTCGTGATGTTTGTCTTCATCTTCTCTTCACCTTCATTCTTATCAATTCTTCCAGAGCTTCAGAATAGGTTTTTCTTTCCTCTATAGCTTTTTTCTTGAGCTTTATAAGAAGCTCTTCGTCTAGAACAAAAGTTGCACGAGTCCTCATAAATCATAGTTGTATTACTAGTAATATAAGCATAAAGTAATACTGGCTCTGAATTAGCTTTAAACAATTTACGTTATCTTATTCTCAGAATATCTCTTCAAAACCTGGTCTGCGCTGAATTTGTTGAAAATTATGTCAGCAACTCCGATTAAGCTAGTAAATCTTTTGCAAGTATCACATGCCCAATAATGCCCTAGAAGATACAGTTTCGAGCCATGTATTTTTTCCAATTCTTCTGGCACAAACGCGTCGAGAAAATATTGATCGGATACTTGAGGCAATAAATGACTGGCATATCTCCCTATTTCATCTAAGCTACGATTCGGTCTTATATTCAGAGGAGCCATCACTTCAGCATGCACTGGTTTGCAGAGCTCGTATCCTATTCCTGTTGGCACATTTTCTCTAGGGCAGCGCTCAATTTTATCACCGTAATTATAGCCTTCAGGCGCACAAGAATTCGGGCCCACAGATAAAATTATGCCATCTTTGACTAAAGCTGCGGCTGTTTTAGTTTTTAGACAATTAGAAAGTTCTCGCACCTCATACAGTCTTTTCCATATCAGCTCTTCGCCCATTATTGACACTGTTAAATTCTTTTCATGGCTTCTTTTATCAGGATGTTTATTACTTCAAACTTGTCCACACCATACTCAGCTCTTGCCTTTTCCATAGCGCTCTGCTGTATTCTCGCCGCGGCAGCTACTGTCTTCCCGCCACCCGAAACCTCTTCAGCTTCCAATTTGTATTTTTTCTGCATATAGTTAGAAAGGCTCTCAGTCACAAAACCGAGTGGTACAGGAGGATATTCTTTTCCCTGAGGCGCCCTGAAGGACAACTGAGTATAACTGTCTGGGTCTTTAGGTGAGCCCTCGACCGCTGAGATCACAAATGAAGAGCCTGCTATTGCCGGCAATGAGGAGATAGGATAATATGATGTCAGGAAGTACTGCATGTAGGGAGCAACTTTCAGCAGCTTCGTTGCATCCACTTCCCTCCTTTCCTTATATCTGCCCATCCTTATTTTTCTGTTTTCACCATAAATCATGCAAATCGCGATGTTTGTGTCATCAAATTTCACAAAAGCATCATCCCTCGGAACATATCTGTCAAAGTCCCATTTCAAGAATGCTGCTCTCAAGCCGCTCTTGATCTTTTCATGCTGCTTATCCAAGCTGAGAACTTCTGTAATGGGTGAATGGTCAGGAAGACCTATCTCCGACGGATTTGTGACGAGCGCCAAAGGATTCCTGAATTCACCAGCAAAATACAAGGAACGGAGAATATTATACATGGCATTGTGTGTGGGATAATTGTCGATTTGGTCTTCATTCATCAGCCCGTTGAAGGGCGTGTCTATATTTCCGCTAATCCTCAATGCGCCGTTGCTTTTATTTAAGAACATTTGCATCGGCGTTACTACCCCGGCATACTTGTCGATGAGCTTGTATTTGCTGACAGCTCTTATCGCTTCTCTTATGTCTTTGTCTTCAGAATAAATCTCTATGGCCTCTTCTGTCCTGCTGTCTGTGGCGGTAGCCACCAACAGTGGTATCGCGGCCTTTTCTATGAAGGTTTTCCTTTTCTGTGGATGAACCTTGATCATAAGGTCGTTGTAAATATCAAAAAGTATTTCTCCTGCGCATTTTATCCTTGGGTTTTTCCACCATGTGTCTACGGCTTCCTTTTCCCAACCGATATTTATGTAAGTGGTTTTAGGGAAAGTCTTCCTGTCGCCTTTTACAAAATCAGACAACTTTTTTAGTTTATTTCTCTCAACATATTCGTGATGCTCTATATCCAAAATCTCTAAATTTTCCCTCTGCTGATCACTCAATCCCTGATAGAATTTTTCGGCCTGATTGAAGAAAGTTGGCCATGGTGTGCTGTCTGCAGTGATAAACATGACGTGCTTTTCCCTTTCCAAGTACTGCTTTATAAGGCGCCCAGGGAAAATTGTTGATGAAAAGCTTAGGAAATGCGTCCCATTGAAAGGAAACATGAAATATTTCTTTTCTCCAACGCCAATCTTATCTTTCAACTCATCGAGAAACTGACATCCTATTACAGCACTACCGCCAGCATCTAGATCTCCATGGTCGTCATTAAGAATATAGACCGTATCTTTTTTGAGAGATTCTTCAATACGGTCTTCGATAGTTTTTATTTGATCCTCATAGCTTTTTCCATAGCAAGGAAAGGACGTAATCTCTGGAATTGAAAAACTGATTGGAAACATAACCTCAATAATAACAATATGAGTAAAAACATAAATATTTGATTTGCTCTAAAAATTATTTCTCTCAAATAGAAAATTTAATAAATTTATTCAAAAAGTGGGCCCAGAGGGATTTGAACCCTCGACCAACTGTTCTTCCTCCAATCACTTGAGTGTTAAGAGCCAGCTGCTCTACCATGCTGAGCTATACCCACAACTTTAGTTGTTATGGGCCCTGGGCCCTATGAAATCTGAAAGTAATTCTATATTTTCTTCCTTAATAACGGTTATGTTTTTTAATTTATTTAGCTTTTTTACAGCGATAACAAAATATTTTGAAGGCGTTAAAATAATTACTTTTCCTTTTTTGTACTTTTCAAATCTTCTTAATTTTTTAAGAAGATTTGACCAATAAGGATTCCAATTTCCATAGCCACATCTTTCAATTATAACATTACCTACAACAAAATCTGGAACAGCATAATTTTTACCGACTAAAATAATAGGTTCATATTTATACTCTAAATTGTTTTTTAATAATTCTTCAGCTACCAATCTTTCTTCTTTGTTGAACATAAGTTCACCTTTCGGTCCGATTATTTTTCTTTTTGAAGACATAATTTTTGCTTTCTTAAAACCTCTAATTCTATCTTTTGTTGTTAAGTTATTTTTCATTTTGCTTCTAATCTTCCCACCTTTTATCTGTGGCCAATTTTTTGGTAATTCTTCTAACACATACTTCTTGTAAACTTTTGTAAAAGGAAATTTCTCTAAAATAATTTCGAAAATACTTTTTGGCATTAATCTTTCTTCATTCAACCAATTTCTTAAACCTCTTCTACTTACCCTTAGTATCTTTGCAAATTTTCTTTGGCTCAATTTTTCATTTGATATTATTTCATTTAATATTTTTTTCTGGAATCCTACTTCAAAAATAATTTTAGAACTAAATCTTTCTACCATTTTACATATTTAGTTTTTCATATGTATAAATATGATTATGCTATGAGCCCACAACATCATTCACATAAAATAAAATTTATAAACTTTTTGATAGTGATTGAAAACATTTATCCTTAAAAGATTATTAAAAAGATATGCCCGATTCAACTCTTCAAAAATCCATACAAGTTGCGCTTGAATCCAGAGCATTGGCAAGAACTTTCAGGACAAGCGTTGGTGTTGCGATAGAGACTTATGACGGAGAAATTTTTGGTGGCTTCAACATCGAGACATACCCACAGAAAGGATGGCATGCAGAGGAAGTAGCATTGATAAAAGGACTGGCTCAAGGCTACAATGCAACTGATTTTAGGAGATGTGTTGTCCTTTTCCAGCATGCTGATTCTAAAGAATCTCCAATTTATCCCGGCTGCCCATCATGTTGGGAGTATTATTGGGAGTTTACCCACCCTTACTTTACGTTTGTTAATGTTGATGAAAGAGGCGAGATTGTTTACTCGGCGAGATTGAATGAGATACTTCATCCCCCAAAGCCAGGATTGATTTATCCGGCAAACATCACTAGAAAAATCAGGCCAAAACAAAATTTCCTGCCAAAGTTGCCTTTAAACCCTGAATTGAAAGAATTTTATGAGAATGACTTAGAATTCAGAGAGTTATGTGATGACATTCTTAAAGTAAAGCTTGGATTTTGAATAAACTGGCAACAGACTTTCGCAAAGGATTTAAATGTAAAATTCTGTTGATAGAATGAAGACACATGAGCATATTGAAAAATCTGAATTATGATGAGATTAAGCATTTGGAGCAAAACATTACGAACATTATGATGACAAATATAGCTAAAAGAATGAGTAAAAAATATTTTGGTATTAATTTGGAAGGAGATTTGGTAGAAGAACTTACAAGATATGATTGCAAAAAAATAGGATTTGAAGATGTGGCGAGTGCAATAAATTTAACCAAAGACAGAATCAGGTTGGGATTGAAACCTCGATTTGACCCCAGAATTGATGGAAACTGGTCATTTTATGGATATGCTGCTATACCTATTCTTGGCTTCCCTTTTTTACCTGCCTGGCTAACAGTTGCTACCTTAACAATTTTAGCTCTTGAAACCAGAAAAAAGTTGCTTAGTTTACCATATTACGACACGAAGCGAAAAGTTATTTTTCTACGGTCAATGCCCAAAGATGAAAGTAAAATAGAAATTTTATCGCATGAACTATGTCATTCTTTACATTATAATTTTGGTAAATTTAGTAAAACAGAACCACCTCGATCAGAAGTTGAAGATTTAGAATGTGAAGGATTAGCATCCTGTTTGGGAGTAGATACACTTTTTGATTGGGGATACGTAAAGGCCGCAAGACTTTCAGACATGGCATTTATGGCACAAGGTTATTTTTGTTTTAATGAAGAAGTTAAAAAACGCCAAAAAAGCATTGAAAATGATTTGAAACTAGCAGAAATCAAAGATGACAATATTCGCAAAAGAATGGAGGAACGGAATAGAAACATAGAAACAATAAGGTCTGATTTGGATCAAATATTCGCTAGAGATATGCTGCATAAATACAGAGGGCATTATTTAGGTTATGTTTTAATTAGGTCTCTCTCATTAGATTATGGTGAAGAAAAAGTCTATTCTGATGTATTTAAAACAGGTTTAAAACAGTATCTAAAAATATAATGGCAATTAATGGTCCTGATGGGATTTGAACCCACGACTAATTCACCAAGCTTTAAACTTTCTGGTGTCTTCGGTATCAAAGCTTTTAATTTTCTTAAAAGCCAGTTGCTATTGGCTGTTCTCATCTACCATGCTGAGATACGGGCCCTGAATTTAATCAACTCTTCCAATTTATATTATTTTAAATTTCGAAAAGATAAGAATGAAGTCGTAAAATCTCAATGTTATTGTCTTGGAATTAACTTAGAAAGCAGATAAATTCCAATGACAGCGATGAAAGTAACAATAACAGCAGCATATATTTTTATCAGATAGTTTTTCGGATCGTCTGTGGGGATTATGTTATTAATCCAAGTTTTTATCGCGTCTTGCCACATCAGAGCAGCAACAAGACCCAGCGCAGAAACAATCATTGCGATAGTATTTTTTCTGAATTCTTTGCCAAAGTCCGATATGTTGTGATTCAGGGTAATACTTCTACTGTGAGCTCTCCAATCTTTTTTCTTTAGTTCTTCAAACAATTTTCTTATTGACATATCTATCGTAATTTATTATTTTATTAAATACTTGCTTAAAGGTTTGAAATGGGCCCGGTGGGATTTGAACCCACGACCAACTGGTTTCTTTCATCTTTTAATCAAAGCTTTTTCGCAAATTGCTAAAAGCCAGCTGCTCTAACCATGCTTTGCCGTGCTTACGCACTTGAGCTACGGGCCCTTTCAATCATCCAATAATTTTATTTAACTTTCTTAATGTTAAATGTTTTTTTGAACAAGAAATTTTAGAACTATAAAAATAAATTAGTATCTTCTCTTCTTTCTTCTGAAATCGTGCGTCATCCAGGAGAACTTCTTCAGCTTGCTCTTCTTGCCATATCCGCATGCGGCACAAATCTTATTTTTTATATTGTAAGCTGTTCTTCCACATCTCCTGCACCTGATATGAGTGACTTTGTGCTTTTTTCCCATCGATGGAGTTCCTTTCACCATAATATCACCAATTAAAAATAATTTACATCGGTTTATATTTAAACCCGTGAAGATTCACAAAATTCTATTTTGATATTTTTAGACAGGAGAAGCGTAAACTATTGTGTCTCCCCTTACTAGAAGGGTTCCGAGCCTTACTTTGGCGTCGCCTTTCTGGACATCTGCCTCATCCAACCAAAGGTTCAAGTGCAGATCCAATGCGCGCAATACGCCGCTTATCTCGTCGCCGTTCTTCAGCTTTACCAATATCTTCTTTCCTTTTGCTTTGTCTAATGCGTCTATTGGCCTTTCTGACATTTGTTTTCACTTGATATGATACTAATCAATTATATAAACATGCTTATAAATATTTTGTCGATGTTGCGTCCGATAATTTTTTGTTGCCAGATTTTCCAAAATTCCTTTTAATGGCCGTCCTCCCTTATAAACCTTCTTCAGAGGGGCTTCAGCTTTATAAAGGTTCCCCGCCTAATTAAATGTTAATGGAACCTTTAGATATGGCAATAGCCTGGGTTGGCTACAAGTATTTGGGAGCATTTGTCCTGAATTTAGTATCATCAGCCACAGTTCTTTTCCCGGTGCCCTTTTACCTGGCCTATTTTTACTTGGCTGCCATTTCCAGTCCAATCCCATTGGCGATTGTCTCTGCCATAGGTTCAACGATAGGGGAGTTCGTAGGTTACGCCCTTGGTTACACTGGAAGGAAGCTCTTGAGCGCCAAAAACAGGTTTTATAGGTTGGGGCAAAGCTGGTTCAAGAAATATGGTGGCTGGGCAGTATTCGTTTTTGCAGCCACGCCTCTGCCAGATGATGTTATCGGGCTCATAGCTGGAGCGGTGAAGTACAGCAAATCCAAGTTCTTTATGTTCTGCTTTTTAGGCAAACTGGTGATGTTCCTGGTCCTATCTTTTGCTATAAGGTATTCCTATGTGGGGATACTTAATTTCTTCCACTTGGCGTAAGGTTTTAATTTTATCTGATAGAATTATAAAGTGATATCATGGCAGTCTGGCACGGCGAAAGAGGCAAAACGAGAACTGGTGGAGAGATTACTCTTTCAAGAAAGAAGAAGCTATGCGAGCTGGGGAGCTTGCCCACATTTACTGAGATTGGAAAAGAGAAAAAGAAGAGCTACAGGACAAAGGGCGGAGGCAAAAAAGTAAAGATTTTCGCAACAGAATTTGCAAATGTTTTGAATCCCACGACAAACGAGGTGAAAAAAGCCAAGATACTCGATGTGATAGAGAATCCGGCCAACCCACACTTCGTCAGAAGGAAGGTCATAACAAAGGGAGCGGTCATTAGAACAGAGGTTGGAAACGCAAGGATCACTTCAAGACCGAACCAGCATGGAGTTGTTAATGCCGTCGCTTTAACTACTGATGAGAAGAAATAAAGATTAAGACAAAACTTAACTGATTCTAAATCAAAATTATAATAGTAATTATGAGAAAATTATTTTTTAAAAGAATGCACTTGCTTAAACCTGTGGTTTTAATTGGAATTGTTTTCATTGGTTTGATTGGTATTATGTTAATTAGTATTTTATCTGGATATTATAGAGTGCAGACAGATTATGGACCCGCATATCAAGAGCCAGAGATTGAGGAAGGAGTAAAAACATGGATAAAAGAATTTGTAAAACCTGGTTATGATGTAGCATATTCAATCCAACAAACCCCAGACGGCGGATATATCGCAGTTGGTACTTTAGATAATGAGGTAAACGTGAATACAAGTGTAGACTACCTGCCAGTATCTGATGTCTACTTGCTAAAGTTTGATTCTGATGGCAATAAGACATGGAAAAAAGCATTTGGTGAGGAAAAAGCTGAAGGAGCAAAGTCAATCCAGCAAACCTCTGATGGCGGATACATAATTGCTGGAAGTGCATGGGATTATTTTGGCCTTAATACTAAATTTGATGTATATCTCATAAAAACTGATGGAAATGGAAATAAGGTGTGGGAAAAAGCGTTTGATTTATTTGGAATGCATGAGAACGATGTTGCATTTTCTGTACAACAAACTTCCGATGGAGGTTATGTCATTGTAGGTGAAATAGATTATGGGTTTGTTGATCTTGCGGCACCATGGCAAGATCAGAGCAATATTTTTTTGATAAAGACTGATGGAAAGGGAAATATATATGGATACAGGAGTCCAGTACAATGATGCAAAAAAGAACTTGTTCTTGACAAAGATAGTGTGAAACTTCTTTTTTTTATCTTCCAATTGCTCGATTGTTAAGAATCGTTCAAGGAAATATTTATCGATACCCTAACAATCCCCCATCGATACATACCCCACAAATATATCATCAACCCCCCATCGATCAGCATCCTTATTAGCGTATAAAATAAAAAATTACAAACAGGAGCAGTTCGCGGCCATATCAAGACGGCCTAGTATCTGCCTTAATTTTAGAAAAAGAAAAATCCTAAGGTAAAGTTTAGGGTAAAATTTAAGGTCTGTCTATAAGCTTTAAGGTTCTACTTGTTAATTCTTAAACAAAAGTGATTCTTCAAATTTAATAGTTATGAGGTGACACTATGGTGTTCGAATATACTAACAGCAAGGGAATAAAGTATTATCTATATCAGAAAAGTCGTTTGTTCTTCTTCTCAAAAAACCCTGAAGGAGCTTTATATAATTTACCGACTGGTTTTCAGATAAAGGAAAACCCAAAGACAGGAATATCAATTTTAAAAAAAATACAATAGGCGATGAAATGTCAGGGACAATCTTATGCTCTCATTGCAATAAGCCCATTGCTTCAAGTGAAGTATACACATGCTCACAATGTGGAAAATTTTTTTGTGATAGTTGCATGATACAGAAAAATGAAAAACTCTTCTGTGTTCCATGCTTTTCTTCTGGCTTAAGCAAGGGAGCAAGAATGGTATTAGATCAAATTCTTGTTAGAAAAGGTGTAAAGATAGAAGTTCCAAAACTAGTTTTTAAGGGCATGCAAATCAGGGAATTGTCAGGACTTAGGGTAAAAGAGAATAAATGGGAGTTCAAGGTCAAATGCATTAACAAAGAAGAAAGAACTTTTACGATTGACAAGGAAACTTTCGATCAGTTATTGAAGAAGGCTCAAGAGGTAGGATATAAAACAGAAAGAATTCCGTTTGGTCAGAGGATTGTGGTGTGAAGAGAAGATATTGATGGAAGATAAGAAGAAATATAATTTTGCAAGTTTGGGTCCAGACTTCTGTCCCAACTGTGGAAGCAAGATGCTCATAAAAGATGGTGTAATGTTTTCATGGTATTTTTGCTTAAAGTGCAAATTCAGCAAGCTAAAAGAGGAGAAGAGAGGAGGGGTGTAAATGGCAGGTCTTTTGATAGACTTGATAGAAGATTTGAAAAAGATGATTAAGCCAAAGAGAAAAGAAGAAGCAGAGGTTAAAGAAGAAGCAGAACATGAAAAAATTGTGAATGTAAGAATAGAAAGCATAAAAAGCATCGAAGAAGTTGATAGGATTGCAAACTTTCTGCGAGACGGAAACATAGTTTTTTTGAGGTCACGAATCACAAACTTAGAGGAATATAAGAGAGTCGTGGAGAAGTTGAAGAGAGTTTGTGTGGCAATCAACGGAGATATAGTAGGTATAGGAGAAAATAATATACTAGTTGTTCCAAGTTTTGCAAAAATTGTAAGATGAACGTATGAATAGAATAAAATCAACAATTCACAACATGGTAATAACAGTCAAATTTTCTGATAGGATTGATCTTAATCTCTTACTCAAAAAAGAAGGTGGAGAGTATGTACCTGATCAATTCCCTGGTTTGGTGTACAGGATGAAAAAACCCAGAGTAAGCTTCTTGGTTTTTTCGTCTGGTATAATGAACTGCACGGGAGCAACGAGTCTGAATGAGGCGAAGAATGGAATAGAAAAGATGTTGGAATTATTTAAACAAATTGGAGTGAAGGTGTATAAGCCAAAGATAGAGATTCAGAATATTGTTGCCTCCGCTAAATTTGGTGCAAGATTAGACCTTGACACCATTGCTTTTAATCTAGAAAATTCTGAATACGAACCTGAGCAGTTTCCCGGTCTGGTATACAGGATGGCTGATCCCAAAGTTGCATTTTTATTATTTGGCTCTGGTAGAATAGTTTGCACTGGAGCGAGAAATGCAAAACAGATTGAAAAGGCGATCGATTGCCTTGTTAGGAAATTGAAGAAAATAAGAGCTTTTAAAAAAGCCAACATACCTACCACATGATCATAACATACCCACCACATTTAAATAATAATTTTTATAAAAACTGGAATACAATTTCTTTAAATGGACATTAAATCCTTTTACACTTCCACATTCTTCAGGTCTTTGGCAGATGCATTGATTTCGCCGTTCATCTCAGTCTTCGCCCTTGCCCTGGGCGCGACGCAGGTTCTGATTGGATTGATCTCTTCGCTGCCTACACTGGCAAGCCTCTTCTCGCAGCTCTTCTGGGGCAGCTTGAGCGAGAGCATAGAAAAAAAGAGCATGTTGATAATCCTCGGCGGTATTGCCTGGGCTGTCATGTGGGTTCCGATAGCGATGGTGAAGGACCCTGTGCAGTTGTTATTTTTGCTCACGATACAATCCCTGCTGGCAGCGGCTTCTGCGCCTGCCTGGACCGCTCTTCTTATTCAGATCATGCCTGTCTACAAGAGGATGTACATCACCGGCAATCTGAACCTCATAAGCAGTGCCGGCGCACTCATCGGGACTTTGCTCGGCGGCCTCGTCTTGAATGCATTTGGCTTTGTGCCGTTTCTCTTCTATGCCATAGCATTCCTCGGTGTCCTCAGCAGATTGCCGTTTTTCTGGCAGAAGGAGCCCGTGAGCTACTATTTCAACAACACGAACTTGGCAAGCCTTGTGAAAAGGACGTTTGACTTCTCGGTGATAAGACAAGACAAAGAATTGATAAAGCTGATAACGGCGATAGCCTTCCTCAATTTTTCCGTCACCCTTGCAGCGCCCTTCATGTCCGTCCAGATTGTCACTGGTCTTAAAGGGACACTGATGGACTTGGCACTAATCTCTGCGCTGGGAGTTATCTCAGCAATACTTTTCTACAGGCCGTGGGCAGCTATAATAGAGAACACTGGAAAAAAGTTTGTAATGCTCGCCTGCCTTATTCCGATTTCATTCATACCGTTGGTCTATGCCATCGCCCCAAACATAAGCTGGCCATATATATACGAGATAGTCGGCACGATGTCGTGGGCCGGCTTCAATCTTGCTGCCTTCGCTTATCTTGCCAACATACTGCCGAAGGAGAGGTCATCGTCTTCAGTCGCGATTTACAACCTGTTCGTCGGTCTTGGCTCAGCAATTGGCCCTTTTGTGGGCGGAATATTTGCCGATTTAATCGGTCTGCAATATCTGTTTTTCCTGTCAATGATTCTGAGGCTCTTGAGCGGCCTTCTCTTGGACAGGCTTGAGGAGAAGACGGGCTTCAAACCGAAGATGATGTTCAATCTGGAGTTCGAGCCGTTCGGCCTGGGCTACAAGATTGAAAACTTCATCAGCACGTACACGCTTGTCGTGGACGAGGCTCTGAGGGAGAGTGCAAAGGCACTGGATTTCAAGAGACATCTCAGGGAGAAAAAGCTGTTTAGATTAATCAAAAAAGAATAGATTTTTATGATAGATGTTCATTGCCACTTGGAGCAACCAGATTATGACAAAGACAGAGGCGAAGTTATAGAAAAATGTAGGAAAGAATTGAAAGCTGTAATCACATCTTGCGCTCATCCAAAAGATTTTGATTTGACGATGCAACTAGTGGAGAAATACAAGGGATTTGTTTTTGCAACAGTTGGGATCCATCCAGAATATGTCAAAGAGATCAGTGAGAAGGAAATTGATGCTTATATGGAAACTATAAAGAAAAATAAAGATAAAATAGTTGGTTTGGGCGAAATTGGACTCGATTTTTGGCATGAGAGAGAAAGTGTAGGACAAGAGAAACAAAAAAAATTATTCATTAGATTAATAAGTTTTGCTAAAGAAATTCACAAACCATTAACAGTTCATTGCAGAGATGCTTATTTAGATTGTATAAAAATTTTAGAACAAGAAGATGCGAAAAATGTGCACCTACATATGTGGGGTGAGTACAAACTTTTCAATCAGATAGTAGACAATGGCTGGTATGTTTCTGCAGGTCCGATAATTGCATATTCTAAGAAATACAAAAAAGTTGCTCGTAAAATGCCTATAGGACAACTTATGCTAGAAACAGATTCTCCATGGTTTGGTGGTAAAGGCCTAGACGGCAAGCTGTTGAGAGGTGAACCTACAAATATCAAAATTCCTGCAATAGAAATAGCTAAAATAAAGAAGATGGAATTTAAAGACGTGTGGGAAATTTGTGGTAGAAACACAATCAGGTTATTTTCATTACCCCTTAGAGTTTAGTTTAGTATTGTGTGCATCAAGATAGTGTTGAATTTCCCTCCAGCCATATGTCTTTCTTAAAGCAAGTGTGATAGTTTTACGATCCTTATGTAACTTTCTGGATATTTCACGCATTGGCATTCCGTTCACTAAGAGTTTAAAGGCGGTTTTTACGTTAACTTTACCAGCATATGCGTTACTGATGTTTCTTTTCTCAATATAAGGTTTTAGTAGCTTGCCAATTGGAGGTGACAAATATAACTTATAACCTTTTTGTGATACATAACCAAAGCGAGATAAGACATTTTTAAATGCTTCTAGAATAAACGGAACTGCTTTGCTGTATATCTGAATAGAATTAATACCAACATCATACTGACAAGAACCATCACCATCAATAAATCCTGCCATAAACTTAATTTTCGAAGAAATGTTAAATTTGCTCCATAATTTTCTAAAATGTTGTTTATTTTTCTTTTCTGGAAACAATCTACAAAGTTCAGTACTGTGTATGCGGATTTGAAGCATGTTTCCTATCCAATCCCTTGCAATGTGTGCTTTATCACTTACAATACAACGTAATTCCGATTCTATATGATTGGCTATAAGCCCTTCATTTTTGCCTAGCGCGAAAGCTAATTGTGTTTTTCGAGTGCGCATATATCCATCAGCATAATAAATACCAAGTAACCACGGATGATTTAACAGTGATCCTTTGATTTTTATTTTAACTGACCTAAAAGCTAGTTTTCGTATTGATGAAATTTTCTTGTAACAAGGGTGTTTCCTAAAATAATACCTTGGTGAAACATAAAGGCTGAAACGTGTGTCTTTTATTAATTCTTGACGGTCTGCTCCCTTCAAATATCGTAACCAGCATTTGTAAACTTCATTGTCCCAACTAGGTACTTTTTTAGTACAACGGTTACATATAACATTTCTCAATTTAATTAAAGATTCTGTGCCATATTGGACCATATATTTATACTGTCTTTGGATTATTTAAATATTTATGATTATAGCAAAAAATTACTGAGATAAAAAAGATTGACGCAGAAGAGATTGATAAAATAACAACCAATAATGCAATTGAATTTTTTAAACTGAATTTAAAAATTTAGAGAAGTGGTTTATCTAGAAAATATAAGTCTTGACTGCAAGAATCGCATGGCTTCTTGTATTTGAGCCTTAACGCTTCATCCTTTTCTACTAGTTTTTCTTTGAATCGCTCCTTGCAGCTCATGTTTGTGCAATACACCAAAAGTTTCATAAATAAAGATACAAGCAATAGTTATTTAAGTTTATTGCTTTGTTTACGAAAGTTTGAATCTCAGGAAAGCCCCGACTCCGCTCAATTCCTTGAACTGGTTCCCCTCGCTGCTTTCCGTGGAGATGTATTCAACTTTTGTTCCAAGCGATGTTGCTTTATCAATCAGCTCGTCTGCCAGCTCTATGCTTCCCTCCTCAATCAATTTCTGGTTGCAATTAGAGCACTTCTGCTTGTCAACAAGAGTTTTCGGTAGCTCTTTTTCTGTTGTGATTCCGCAAGTGCATCTGAATTTGACCCGGACCCAGTTGAACGCTTCTGATATCAGCAAGGTCTCGACAGCACCGGCCTCCAAAGCCTTTTTCGTCTCCTCATAGCCATAAACAACATTTCCCTCGTTCTTCAGCTCAGTGAAGAATTTTTGTATAAGCTCCCTCTCTTTTGTAATCGCTGCTTCCTGCAATAGGTCTTGAGACTTGACTACAAGCTCCTCAAGCCCGTACTCATCTGTTGAGCCAATGTCCTTGACACCAATAACCTTGTTTTGAATCTGGTAATTCAGATAACTTTCCCTATAGAACATGTCCTTCACTGGTCCTGGCCCGCCGATTATCACATTTTTCATTTTTTCCTGTTTGAGCAACAACTCAGAAGCTTCCTCGGCGACCTTCCTAAAGAATTCGTTAAGAGCATCGTCCCTGATCCTGTCATATCTTTTCTGAGAATTATGAACAACAATTCCATTTGCAACAAACGAGTTAACTCCAGGAACATATAAATCATAAAATTTCTTATTTGTCTTAATTTCTCTTTTTTCTTTAACCAACGTTGTAACAAGCCCAGAATTATAAATTTTTGATAATAACTCAGGAGCTGATTTATTCTTGAATTTAACATTAATTTCTTTCAAAAGCCTTTTGAAAGGCGGATATCCAATATTTCTTCTTCCTATCAGAAACATTCCATATTTTTTGAAATCTTCTTTTTTAAATCCTTCACTCTCTATTAGTTTTCTAACATAAACCCCAGATATAGGAACTCTAGTTGATTTCCCAAGTTTGTATCTTTGGGGTGCTAAATAAAGTTTTCTTGTTTTGTTGAGTGAGGAGAAACCAATTTTCTTTTGAAAATTTTTAATGTATATTGGATTTGTGATTCTCAATTCATATCTATCAAATTTATCCGGTCCTCTCATACTTGCAATTATTTCAAAACGAGTCAAAATCAACTGAATTTTTCTTACGATTCTTTCATTTGTCATTCTTAAACCAATACCTATTCTGTCAACATAACCTTCGGCGTCAAACAACCCTCGTAGAAAATTTTTTAGCTTTTCTTTTGGCAAAAGCATAATCTTTTTATCAATGTCTTTTTTCCTTCTATGAGTAGAAATTTTTGGGAAATTTGATTTTAAGTAGTCGGCAAATGACTTTTTATAAACTCTTAATTCATAAGAATTTCTCCTCTTTAATATTTTTGCCTCTTTATTTACTATTTTTTCAGAAATCTTTTTATAAACTTTTAGTAATTGAATATCTTTATCATAAAAAATGGTCCTATTTCCATCAATTGTTCCATCGCCCATAAAATAGCCTAATAACTGAGAAAGTGATTTATTAATGCTTTCGATTCTCTTAGTTTTTGGTTTTATTTTAGATACATATAGTAAAAGATCACCATTTTTTAGTTCCTCCACATTTTTTTCTTCTATACCATTTTTGCCTATTACAAAAACTACATGCTCAGAAGTGATAGTTAATGATGTGGATGGTTCTTTTAGAATCAATTCATAACATTTCTTAGATCTTCTTTTAAATATTTTAAAGGAATCGACAAAAACATGTTCAAATTTGTTCAATGAATATGATAATATTTTTTTATCTGTAGAAAGGTCTTTTATTGGAATTATGTTTCCATCCTCTAACTGAATCAAAGTGTCTTCACTAACACACATTCCTCCCTTCACGGTCTTTGACGGGACAGTCGATTCCATCTTTTTTAATTTTTCTATGGTCTTACCTTTCAATAGCCCTATTGTTGCCTCCTTGGCATCCAAAACTATCAGACCGTAAACCTCCTTCTCACTTATCAAATCCCTCAAAGGATCAAGGACAAATGTTTGGTCGCACCAGTAAACCTTGTTCTGTATCTTCACAGGCGGCTCATAGCTCCAGAGCTTTATGTCCTCATTGCCCTCAACAGGAGAGGTGTTGCCACAAAAAATAACCAAACCATTCTCAGGGGTTTTCCTGAAAAGCTTGAGAAACTGGATGATCTTCTCCAGAGCAGTCAGCACATTCTTTCGAGTGGTCTTGCTCTTGATGTTCGAGGCAGTTCCCTTCTCCTGGAACAGCTGATTTGAGACTTCCACAAGATTGTAACCGGCAGGAACATAAACACTGACCAATTCTGTATGCCTGCCCTTGATTTTTTCCAGTTCCTTTATCAATTTCTTCAGTTTCAGTTTATCCTCATTCTTTATTTCCATCATTTCAATCACTCTCAATAATTCTAAATACCTGTTTTTATAGATATCTAGAAATGCAACCGAACGCTAACCTTTTATCTTGTGCATCGCGATCAGATCTTTCTTGAAGGGCTTCAATTCATTCGGAATATTCATTTCCAGCTCATCCCTCAGCGACAATCCCATTTCCTTCTTTGTATTCCAAACATTCGAATTGAATTCCACTAACTTATCTGTCAATTTTGTCAATTCTACTTTCCATTCAGCTTTTGGAAACTCCTGGGTGTGAATTGATTTTTTGCTGTAAAGTTCTCGCCAAACATAATCCGTGATGAAAGGTGTTATCGGAGCGAGCAACAGCAAAATATTTTTCATGCAAGTATGCAATGTGAACCAGGCAGCCTTCTGCTCTTCCTTAGAAAATCCCTCCCCGTAAGCCCTTGTCTTGGCCATCTCCACGTAATGGGAAGCGAATAAATTCCAGGTGAATTCCCTTATCTTTGTCGCAGGAACGTAGAAATTGTAATCCTCATATCCCTTCAAGCAGTCTTTTGTCAGTTTGTTCAATTCGCCCAATACCCACTCGTCTGTTTTGGTCAGTTTCGCTCTTTCCACCACAGGGAAAGACGAGATGAATCTTGCAACATTCCACAGTTTTGTCAAGAATTTCGAAGTGGATGCGATTTTCTCCTCCGAGCATCTGAAGTCCGATCCCAAATTAACTTCCGCCGCTCCCCAGAACCTGAAGTTGTCACCACCGTATTTTTCCAATATCGGTATTGGGTCTATAATATTTCCTTTGCTTTTGCTCATCCTATCTCCTTGTTCATCAGTACCGAACCCCATTACCCATACGTGTTTCCAAGGCTCTTTCTTGGTGAGCTGATAGCATCTCAACAGCGTGTAGTAGAGCCATGTCCTGATTATGTCTTTTGCTTGGGGCCTCATGCTGTTCGGGAAAGTTTTTTTGAAGAATTGCTCATCCCTATTGTATTTCGAGATGAAAAGCGGTGAGATGCTCGAATCGAACCAAGTATCAAAAGTCTTAATCTCCCCTTCAAACTCAGTGCCGCCGCAATACTTGCATTTTTTGAATGGCGGCTTGTCTTTCCATGGCTGGTAATACTTTCCGGGTTTAGGCAAATTCGGTTTCCCGCATTTCTTGCAGTACCAAATCGGAATATCCGTCCCATAATACCTTCTTCTTGAAATCGGCCAGTCGATGCTGACAGAATCTATCCAATTGTATAAAATCTGCCTGTGTTCTTCTGGATGGAAAATTAATTTTTCAGCAATTTTCCTGATGTCCTTCAAGAAAGGCAGTTGCTTGAGATAAAATTCTTTCATGGGAATGATTTCAATCGGGGTTTTGCTCCTCTCGCACAGAGGTGTTCTGTGATTTATGTGCTCTCTTTTTTCTAGCAATCCTTCTCTTTCCAAATCTTCAACGATTTTGTCCCTTGCATCTCCTGTTGTCATGCCAGCATAATTTCCTGCAGCTTCGGTCATTTTTCCCTCTTCATCTATGACTACGATTTCTTTCAACCCAAGTTCTCTGAACAATCTGGTGTCTTCATAATCACCATAGCTGCAAACCATCACCACACCTGTCCCGAATTGCGGGTCGGCAGCAGGGTTGGGAATTATTGGAACCTCTCTCTTATAAACGGGCAAAACCGCTTTCATGCCGTGAAGATGAGTATATCTGGCATCGTTCGGATGGACCAAAACAGCTTGGCAAGAACAAATCATCTCAGGTCTGGTAGTCGCTATCGTCAAGAAATTATCAGTTCCGGCCATCCTGAATTTGATGTAATTCAGCCATGTTGGGAGCTCCTCGTAAACTATGTCGGCATCAGCTATAGTTGTTCCGCAATCCGTGCAGTAGTTGGTCGGTCTTGTCGCCTCGTAAATCAAACCTCTCTCCCAGAGCGGGATGAAAGTTTCTTGCGTCATTTTTCTGTAAACCTCAGAATCCGTTCTGTAATAATTGTCAAAATCGCCGCTCATTCCTATGGTCTTCATTATCCCAACCATCTCTGCCTCCAAATCATCTAGCGCAACCGCTGCCAATTGGATGAACTTTTCTCTTGGGGTTTCATGCATCTTTATTCCATATTTCTTCTCAGTATACCTCTCGACTGGAACTCCGTTCCTATCGATGCCGATTGGGAAGTAGACCTCGTGACCTTGCATCCTCGCTGTCCTCGCAATCATATCTATCTGCGAGTAATGAACTACTGCTCCGATGTGCCATTTTCCTGAAGGATATGGCGGAGGGGTATCAATCGAAAATATTTTTTTCTTGCTCTTCAAGTTGAATGAATAGATTTTTTCCTTGACCCACTTCTTGAAAACTTCCTTCTCGATTGCGATTGTCCATCTGTTTTCCTTGATTTTGGGCTCAATTTTCATTCCTATCACCATTGCCAGTTAAAATTAGTTTTGTGAATAGAAGTAGATAAAAATCAAAGTTGTACCCGGCAGTCGCCTTTCATATGCCTCTAAAAATAGTTTGTCCTTCAGATTTATATTACTATACCCTTTTTTCATAAGTTATGACTGGTGTATTTTTCATTAATAGCATTGGACCAAGCTGTGTTGTTGGAACAAAATCATAACCCCCTTTTGGTATTTCACTCCCACAGTAACCACTGTCAACATAGTAAAGGTCACGGTCAGATAGAACAAGGTCTGGAAAAGCTCGATAAGAAAGAGTACTAAAATGAAACGGAATTTTAACAGGTACCAAATTCCCATTTTTTACAATATATGCTTCAGGTGATAATTCTAATGTTTTATACGTATCATCTATTCCTATCCTACCTATATGCGCAAACCCCTCTTCACTAAAGCATTCGCCTATGCTTTTAACTGTCAAAAGTACATTTTTTTTGTCTGTCATTTCAATCATCTCTTCTACTGATTTTGGTCCTTTTGTTGCAGGAGGGGCATAAAGAACACACATTCTGGGTTGCGGGATGGATGAAAGCACGCTTGACATGGCATTTCCTACTTCATTTACATCAGCATATCTAGAACCAATTTTCCTGCCCCCTATCTTTCCTCTATCAATTAAAACCTTTCTCTCGGCTGGAAACATTTCTAAATCATAATCAAACCCACCAAACAATCTAACTCTATTCATTTTTTCTATTTCTTCATCTGAATTCATTAGAGGATTGGATATAAGAGAAAGGGATTTTGGTATAGAAAGGTTTTTAGTATATTCATCAAAAAGAGAGCGTGCCTCATAAGTGGACTCCTCCGGATATTTTCTTTTCATCCTTACTGTACCTTCAAAATAGTGCCCTAACATTTCATGGAATGGTACGGGCGACGGCGTTATAACATTAAATAATCCGTTGCTAATTCTCTGCCCATTTTTTGACATATTTTTAGCAGTCTTAGTAAGTTTTTCAACCAGCTCAACTGGAGAAGTTGCATCCCTAAAATGTTGTTCAGGGCTTATGTCAGAAATAAATTTCATCATTTCATACAAATGATTTATGTCGGTTATAGTCTGAGGGTTTATGCCAAGAGTTCTATCAATCATTTCTTCAGGCGAGATATACACATTAAAGTAAACATGTAAATTCCGTAATACTTGGAAGTTTTCCACACCATTTGAATCAAGCTGATAAATTTTTCTTGAATCAAAACCGTAACTGCTATAAATGAGAAAATCTGAATCATTCTTGGTTGCATCTTTTAAGCTTCTAGTAAAATCTGGTGGAATAGAAATGCTTTTGTCATCCCCTATGTGACTTTTTGCCGGTATAGGTAACTCTTTTTTAGGTATAACTACGTCTGTTCTTATAGCATTTTTTCGAGCTTGCTCAATTAAGAATTTCACATCCCGTTGACCCACTTTTGCCGAAGGAATTCCTTCTATTAATTCTGCAGTCAAAAGAGTCAGTTCTTCTCCTTTTAAAATTTCTATTTTAGTAGAAAGGCTGTAATCTGCAGAAGTGCCATAAGACCAACCATCCTTAAACTTCTGTTTTTGCGATTTTCCCAGTTCTACACAACTGTGAATGTAATCTGCTTTGCCTTCCATCTCTTTATGAAACCCTTTTAGAATATCCCGTGCATATTCTTGAAATTTTACCATTAGAGTAAAATAATTCATTTAAAGATTTATTCTTTTAGAAACCAAATTAATTCTTGCCTTGCCCTTAAGCCTCTGTCGAGCGATGAGTCATGCAAGCTATGGAACAGATGCACGAGGCAAGGCTACAATTTATTCTCGTCTAAGAATAATGGAGATTAAGATTTATTTTTAATTTCTTAATATAATCAACAAGGTGGTCCGCATATTAAGCAGTAAAAATTTGACAAAGATGGACAGCATAGCTGTATGGGGCACAGATGAAGTAATCCTAAAAAAGGCAGGCATAATCCCAATCTTGGACAAATACATCTTTTTAGATATGCCAAGCGGGTTCGTTTCTTCCGTTTCTTCCTACATGGATAAGGAGCCTGATTCCTTGGCAAATTTTCTCTCAACCCTCTTTGAATTAAGCGGTGAAAAACTCAAAGCAGCGGAAATAGACACCTGCTATCCTTCCGGTCCACAAGAATACGACTATACCTCCACGCTTAGGTTTTCTTCAAGCTCATTGTCAAGGGTTCAATCATCCATGGCAGTTTTGTTGGCCTTGGTTTCGAAGGGCGATATACTTGTTGACAGGAGATTCCTCAAACGCGAAAAAATTCCCTACGAATTGAAATTCAGAGATTTGGAAGACATCTCTGTTGAAAGTAAGATAGAAGAGAGCACTGTCGCTGAGGATGAATACGAGCCCGTCAGGCTTCTTTCAGGGGGACTTATGGTTCAACGTCACCAGATCTTGTCTTTCATGGAACAAGAGAGGAGGGCTCTTTGTGGCATTTACAAAGAAATAGATGGGGCAAGAGAGTATGGCATTGAACTCCCTCTCAGTGAGTACACTCACAAAGAAGTTTATAAAAAAATCTTGAGGGTTGAACCAGATTTGAATGACATACTATCAGCAGATGAGAGGAAGTCTTTAGAAAAAATTGAAAGATATGATGCAATCGGTGTTATCTCACACCTGCTCAATACAACTGGTGTGAAAATCCAAAATGTTTTCATGGACGGAGTGGTGGGCAGTAGTGAATCAAGGATTGATTCAAAAATATTTGGTTTCCAATCAGGAAAAACAAGATTGAAAATAGAAAAGGATGGTAAGGTAAGGACGCTAGAGCTGCCGTTGGATATAGGTAGCGGCGTGGGTATGGCAAACCAGGAAGTATTGTATTTGCGTGGGCGCGGAGAGAGGAAAAGGCTCCCAAGAACTGACATAATATAATCTTTTTAAAAATTAGACAAATTTCGTGATTCCCGGCTTCAAATCCTTCTCCGTGTCTATAATCACAATCTCCTTGTTCAGCGGGAACGAGACATTGAAAATGGGAACTGTGTCAATCCAAGCACTCTTCAAACCTTTATGCGAGTGGCCATGAATCACTAGTGTTGGCTTTCTGTTTGTCAATATCATCTCATACATCCTAGACCCCATGTTCCTGTAGAAATTCGGATTTTCCCCTTCCAGCGTCTTGTAAGTCGGAGCATAGTGCATCAGTATAATCGAGAGGTTTGTCCTCATTCTTAGCATCAGATTATCCACCATCGTCACCCTGTTCCTGTAGATATTTTCAATATTCGGGATGTTTGCCTTCTGCCAGCTCGTGGGCTCATCAAGACTGCCAGTGGTTCCGATGATGCCAATGGTTAAATTACCAACCTGCAGAATTGTAGCGTCGTCGTCCAAGAACTTTATCTCTTTGTATTTCTCCTTGATCTGCTCCCTCACTTCTTGGAATTCTGTGTTTCCAAAGCAGGCAACGATTGGACAAGTGACTTTGCCGAATAAGGCGTTCTGGATCTTTTCATAACTGGCGACATCCCCCTTATCGACCATGTCTCCTGTGATCAGGAAAAGGTCTGGCTTGGCCTTGATTGCATCGACTGCTCTGACAAAATCCTCGAAAAACCTTGGTGCATGGACATCTCCGGTCGCGGCTATTATCATATTCTCAATCTTAATTTAGTATTTGAAATAGAAAAATGTTATCAACTTGGTAGTAGTAAAGCATTTAAAGCTTTCTTTACATACCATTATCATGAAATTTAAGCTGTTTATAGCAATCGCACTCTTTTTAGCGGTTTTGCCAGTTTTGTCCAGAGCGTGCACTACCCATGACCAATGCTCTCAGGCATGCAACAATTTGGGATATGGCACCTGCCCTTATGGTGTTTACAGTTGCATGATAAGGGATTGCTGCATTGGCCAATGCAACTATCAGACAACTAATCAATGCTCCTGTGCACACACAACTTATGTCGACACGAAAGGGAGCGTATGTCCGACCGGCGCCACTTGTGGAAGCGATTGCAGATGTCATCCTGCTCAAGTTCAGCCTCCTGAATCGCAACATGTCTGCAATCCAGGTGAGATCAAGAATAGAAATTGTGCTTGTCTCACTCAAGTCGGTTACGAGAGGTGCAGAGACGATGGAAGTGTTTGGGAGGACAGAATAGAAACCTGTCCTTCAGGGCAAACCTGTCAGAACGGACAATGTGTTTCACCGATTCAACCAAGCTTTGATTGCAATTCATTGGACAATTGGTATGGCATTTCTGATGAAAGATGTGACATAGGTTCAGACCAGTGCGGCAGCGGCACTCAAGAAAAAAAGCAAGAATATAGAGATTATTACCCTACTGTTGTTCCTCCATGTTCTACTTCTCAATGCAGTTACACAGTAACAAACAGTCGTTGGATAAGCGCAGATTCTTGTTATACAAGTTGTTCTTCAGGGTACACATGCCAGAGCGGAGTATGCATTAGCAATCAACCATGCACTGAAGGATACACGGGCAATTATAGATGTTATGATGACTGGATACAAAAGGAATACCAGAATTCTAATTGCGACACCACTTGGGTGTTTTACAATTATTGTTCTGATGGATGTTCTGGTACGTCATGCGTGCATCCCTCATGGTGTAAAGCAGATTATTTGGATGAATACAGATGCTCAGGTGACTGGAGACAGAGAGAATACCAGTATTCTGATTGCAGAACAGAATGGTTGAATTGGGAGCACTGCAGCGGTTATTGCCACGACGACAGCTGCAGGTATGAAGAACCCTGCAATGTAAATGTTGATGTCACTACTCCAGACGACGCAAGAGTGGGAGAGACATTGACTGCTACTGTGACTGTCAGAAACACAGGAGATAGGGGATGCTATGTGAATCTCGATGCTTATGTTTGCAAGGTCGATCCTTATTGCTATCACATGACATGCAACGGAGAATACGGAGATCCTAGAGTCTATGTTTACGGTCACGAGACATATACTCTCTCATGCACAGCCAAATTGAATGACAAGGACACATACGAGGTAAAGGTTGTCTACAGCGGATGCGATGGCAGCGGAACTGTTTACTCTGAAAGATTCAGGGTCGAAGAGCCAGCAAAACCAAAGTGCACAGCTCAGTTCTTTGAAGACTACAGATGCGTTGAGAAATGGAGGCAGCAGCTTTACAAGTATTCCAATTGCGACACCACCTGGGTCACTTTAGAGGTTTGCTCTTATGGATGCTCGGACGGCAAGTGCTTGCCAAGTCCAACCACAACTACAATACCGCCTAAATTAGTTGTGCTGACAGGATGGGATGTCTTTGTTAACACTTTGACATCGCCTTGGCTGATAGGATTATTGGTATTGGTATTGTTAGTCATTTTGTTCTTCATTTTGGCAAATGAGTGTGTCTGCTGCAGAGCAGAACCAAGAGGAAATGCACCCGAGTGGTTTGGAGGACAAACCTCTCAACCAAGCGAAAGTAAAGGATTTAAGGTTAATTCCTAATCAAATAGGTAGTGATTCAAATGGATTGTAATGACATAAAAGATTGGAAAGAGCTGTTAACTGAATCTGATCAGGAAACACTTGCTCAGCTTCTAGATTCAACAAAAAAGCACAAGTGTGCTTTCATGCATGGTGAAGACGTCAAGGTAGCTCAGCTTTGGTGCGCTCTCATAGAAATGAAAAGAGAGATGAACAAGTTGGGTGAGATTGTCACAAAGGTCGAAGGGCCATTCTTATCAATAGTAGAGATGGGTGAAGTCGAGAAGAGGAAGACTATTGACAGATTGGTCAGAGAAGTCTTGAAGCCTGAACCTGATCAAGAGGACGCGACCAAGAAATTGGTTGACAGCTTGATGAAGTTCTAAGCTCGACAGCTTTTAGCTTTTTGATTTTTTGCTAGTTTTCTTTATTTCTACAGAATTCTTGACATAGCTACACTAAAAAATAGGTTTCTGTGGACCGGAAGGGATTCGAACCCTTAGCCTCTGCCTTGCGAAGGCAGCGATCTAACCGTTGATCTACCGGCCCTTTAAATCATTTTTAATTTTCTTTATCTATATTAAATTAAAGACATAAACAAAATTAACTAATTAAAATCTATGGGCACGTGGCGCAGCCTGGTTAGCGCAACCGGCTGATATTTCAAGCGGAAACCGGTAGGTCGAGAGTTCAAATCTCTCCGTGCCCATAAAATATTTTTTGAGCACACCATTTGATTTTTAAAAAAGATATTTTGAGTAAAATTTAAATATCTTATTAAATATTATATAATCTTATGAAGGAAGAACAGTTTATTAGGCATGTCAGAAGAACTGGTGGAAGTCTGTGTATCAACATCCCTTTAGAAACTGTTGAATTGCTGAAATTGAAAGATGGTGATTTAGTTGAGATTAAAATCAAAAAACGTTGAGTTAATGAAAATTGGGTCATTGATTTATTTATGTGAAGGCACAAGATCTAAACGGCAAAATAGAGGAAAACCAGAACAAATAGAGTTAGTATCCTCAGATCCTTTCATAATTAAAATTTTTCTAAATTTTTTGCGTAAAATAATCCGTATAGAAGAAAATAGATTACGTGGTAGATTAGAGATTTATAGCGACAGAAATGAAAAACAAGCTAAAAACTATTGGTCAAAAATAACTAAAATTCCAGTTAGCCAATTTCAGAAGCCTATAATTAAAGAAAGTAAAAAAGTTAGAAGAAGCTTAAATAAACTAAAATATGGAACGTTCATTTTACGATATGCTTCTAAACCTAAATACGAATTGCTAATGAGTACAATAGAAAATGTAAAAAAAGAATTAGAAAGGTCGTGAAAAATCCGGGCGTGTCCACTTATGGTATTTCAATTGAACGGAGAGAGGATAATCCTCAGGATACCGAAGCCTTCGGATGCCAACGCAATTTACAAGTGCGTGAGAGACAAAACAATAGTAAGATATATGACTATTCCTTATCCTTACAGGCTCAAACATGCTAAAGACTGGATTAAGAAATCGAATGAAAGATTCAGAAAGAAAACAGATTATGAGTTTTCTATTGTTTTTAAAGTCAACAACGAGATAGTTGGTGGAATGAGTTTGATGCATGTTGATAAAAAAAATCAGAATGCCGAGGTTGGGTACTGGCTTGCCAAAAAGTATTGGGGGCAAGGTTTGGCAAAAGAAGCTCTAAAGCTAGCTTTGAATTTTGGATTCAGGAGATTGAAATTGAGAAAGATGTATGCAGGGGTTTTCGAGCCGAATATGAGATCTTCTAAACTGCTTGAAAGTATGGGATTTAGGCTAGAGGGTAAGTTCAGACAGCATACAAAAGACAGATTTAGCAAGAACAAATGGTTCAATGACTTGAGATACGGCTTATTGAAGAGCGAATATGAATTTTAAGGCAAACCTATTTAAATCTCATTTCATACTTCTAATTGATTATGAGAGGATTGTTTATCGTATTCGAGGGCATCACTGGCTCTGGGAAGAAGACCCACATACAGATGCTAGCAGGAGAGCTGCAGAAAGAGAAAATTGAGATCACTACCATAAGCTTCCCCAATTTCGAGACTGAGATAGCAAGGCTAATAAAAAGGCTGCCGTTTGATCCATTCACTCTCTCTCTTCTTTACGCAGCTGACAGGACATTCTATCAGGAAAGAATCAAGGCACTTTTGGAAAGAGGGCAGGTGGTGATAGCCGACAGGTATTGCTACAGCAATTTTGCCTACCAATCTGCCAGAGGAGTCCCGTTGGACTGGCTGGTTGAGATAGAAAAGAATGTGCTCAAGCCAGATGTTGTTATTTTGATTGATGTTCCGATTGAGACCACAGTAAACAGATTCCAGCAATCAAACATAGAGGAGTTCACGAAAAAGGAGATTATCGAAAAGATACAGAGCCAGAAGGAGATTCTTGAGAAGACAAGAGAAAACTTCCTTGAGATAGCAAAAACAAGCAAGGATGCGAGATGGTTCGTGATAGATGGGACGAAAAACATCACTGAAGTGCATGAAGAAATTTGGTCAATTGTCAAGCCAGAGATAGAAAAGTTGAAATCCTATTCCTGAACTAAACTTTTTTAAATGACAAATTGAAATAGATTTCATATGCCCCGTTCGTCTAGCCCGGTCAAGGACACAGGGTGAAAACCCGTCCAAAGCCCTTTCGATCAATTCGAAAGGTTTGATTGAAAAGATGAAAGGAAAGGCTGGAACCTGGGTCCAAATCCCAGACGGGGCATTTTTATTAGGGTCAACTATTTATGGGTATAATTTTAATAGAAAATCATTCGTCAATGTCAAATATTTATATTTTGACTAGTAAATAAAAATTATGGAATATGAAAACATTAAGAAAGGTCTTGGGAAGTTAGGTTTTCTGACATCATGTGGCATTGCAGGTGCTGGAATTCTTGCCGTATTAAAAAACGAATACGATATTTTATTCTACAGCAGGTTCGACCCGCTTACTGCAGTATTAGCAGCAATGCTCATTGCTACTGGAGGTGCGGGAGCTATAGCACTTCTTCCCTACTGGTTAAACAGTGATGATCTGTTCTATACAGGTAAGGACTAGAATTAAACGCCAGTATTCTGCTAGAAAGATTTATCCTCTTGCAATTTTCTCCAGCATTTCCCTGTTTTTCTCTATCCTGTTATCTCTTCCCAGACGGGGCAATCATCCCATCCTTATTTAAACATTTTCAGTTTCATACTATTTGTTTCCCATTCCTAATTCTTCCGCAGCATCTAGCTGCTCAGTGAAAGATTTTTTGTTCAATTCTTTGAAAATATCCCTTCCTGCCTTTTTGACTATCATGTCGTGCGTAGCTTGCTCTACGGCTAGGATGTCGTTGCCAGCAAGTATGCCAATGTCATCCATCACAGGCTTCACAGGACCATTGAAACAATCGCAGTCCTTTCCCATATTCTGCAAGAAACTGACAAAATAAACCTTTTTGAATTTCGAAATCGCAGCTTTTGCTGCCTCTGCAAGAAGGAAGTCAAATATGGCTACTTTAGGTTTCAATGCTCCTTGCGGACAAACGATTGTGCAGTTTGAGCATCCATAACAGCCAGGTGCCGGCACTTTAGGTCTTCTGTTAATTTCATCCAATTTCATCGCTCCTACAGGGCAGTTTATAACGCAAGTGCCGCATAGTATGCATCCTCCAACATAAACAGGTTTGCTGGCATCATGGATGTCACCCTTTGTCTTTTTTGTCATTCCTCCCATTCCTAGGTTTTTAATTGCAGCTCCAACTCCAGCATCTGGATGTCCCTTGACATGAGTGAGAACAAGAGCTGAAACACCGCAAATCTCCTTCGGTACCTCGTAATTGATTTTTCCCTTGACTATCTCGTGCTTGACGTCTCCTATGACTATCGGGCAGTCGATGAATTTTTCTGTGAAGCCGTTTAAGGCAGCGACTTCAAGATACCCTTTTTTAGTAGCACGTTTACTGGGGTAATTGACAGTAGTGTCGAAGAGGAAAGGTTTGCATCCTCTGGCTTTGAGCAGAGAGACTATTTTCTTGACATCCTCAGCTTTCAAGTGATTTGGGTTCTTGGGCTCCCCCATATGCAGCTTTATCGCGACGGTTTCATTCTTGAACGGCATAGCGTTCTCTAGTCTGCTCAGAAAATCTTTACTCAAACTTTTGGAAAAAAGAACATTTGATGCTTTCATAAATAAGAATTAGTGGAACGGATAGTTAAATTTCACATTTGTCTTTTGTATCTCAACCTGTTTCCTTCGACGATAACCAATTTTATACTCTCCATAGGGTCAAGCGCATCATCAATTGTTCTTTTTTCATATTGACTGAACTCGGCATAGATTTCCTCTATAGTAGGACCCATTTTATGTTCATCTTCGTACTTTATGAGAAATTTTCGAATGTCGCCCCCGAGTGATATCATTCCAATCATTAAAATAGCAATAAAAGTTTAGCTTTAAATGCTTTGCAAAAAATTATCTTTAGCATACTGCGGGCAATGCAGCAAGGATTCATTCTTTTGCCATAACCATGGTTTGCGACGAAAGTTATTTATGTTTCTTCTGGATCTGCTAAATACACTTCCAACTTTACTATATATTTATATTTTTTTGCAACTGCCAGCAGTTCTTTTTCTATTTCTTCAGCAGGATGCCGTTGAGTCTGGCCGTACATATAGATTTTAGTTTTAATTTCAACCATATTTAAGTTTTTCCTTTGATTAATTTAAATCATAGCTTATGGTTGATATGAATGGGTAAGAAATTTGATTTGGATTTGGTGGGCGAGAAAGAAGCAGAGGTAGTGATGTTTGGGGTCAGACTAGGCGATAACGCTAAAGAAATGTTAGATTGCCTAAGGCGAACAAGCTGGGATGTTGAATTTTTTGATGTTGACAGAGAAAAGAATCTGGCAGAAGGCATCAAGATAGCCGATGTTGGTGATCTGGAAATATCAAGTGAAGATGATATAACAAAAAAAATTAATGGCATTCTGAATCAAAAGAAGCTGCCGTTCATGTTTTCCAAATCTCATCTTGCGACATATTATGCCTTGAAGGCGTTTCCAAAAGACGTCAAGATAATTAGTTTTGATGCACATGGAGACATAAAAGACAGGGTGAAAAATATATTAGAATGCAGATTTCTCGGCAAATCTATGGTACCTTTGAGATTTGAAGCAGCTAGGGCAGAAAAATACAATTCGACCACGTGGCTCAGAAGAAGCCTGGAAGATGGTGTTGATGATGCAGCAATAATCGGGCTGAGATCTTGCGACGAATTTGATTTTGATTTCATCAAGAAAAATAAAGTTTTGTATTTCACGCCAAAACAGATTAGAGAAAATTTAGAAGAAGTGAAGCAGAATATAAGGAAATTCGTCGAGAATTCGAAAGTGTATCTATCAATTGACATAGATGTTTTTGATCCAGCTATAGCTCCTGCTGTGGATTATCCTGAAGCAGATGGAATACTCTTCCCGCAATTTTCTGAGATTTTGAAGGAAGTTTTTGATGGTAAAATTGTCGGAATCGATTTGGTTGAAATAAGGCCTATGAAAGAAAATGATGTCACGGAATTTTTAGCAGTAAAGATTATATATGAAGTATTAGGATTATTACCTAGAGCGGGAGTCACCTAGCCCGGTCAATGGTGCCAGCTTGAGGACAAATTGGCAAAATGCTGGTTGCTTAGTGCATTCGTGGGTTCAAATCCCACCTCCCGCATGAGTTTAATTAAGAATCCAAATGTAGTAGTTGAGAATTACAGCAATGCTAACCCATGCTATGTATGGCAATAACAATAAAGCCGCATTTTTGGAAATCTTATAAAATTTAAAAATTGTAACTCCAATAGCAATCCAGAGAACAATTATTTCTATAAGACCATATAATGGAGATTGTAATCCAAAGAACAAGAATGACCACAACATATTCAATACAAGTTGAATGCCAAATATGAATAAGCCTTTCTTTACCAGTTTATTTTTCAATCTTTTATTCCATACCAAATAAAACGAAATGCCCATCAAAGTAAAAAGTGTAATCCAAACAGGACCAAAAAGCCAGTTTGGTGGAGCAAAACTTGGTTTTTGGAGTGAAGTATACCAGGTAGGAATTGAAGGAGTAGTGAATAATGAACCGATTAGTCCTACTGATTGGCAAAGAGCAATAGATAATATAAATTTAATAATTTTATCAGTTTTCATTTAACCATTAAATAAATCTTAGCAAGACAATATAATTAAATTGATTCTCTATGGGTTCAAATCCTACTTTTAAAATCGCTTTTATAAATTGCAAAATTTGATTATGATTTCAGAATTTAACACTTCTGGATGGAACATGCAACCATAGAACTCTTTACCTTTGAATTTGATCACAGATTCATCCTCAGTAAGAGGAACAACTTCCTTACCCAAAATAGGTTGCTTAGAACTCAAAAAATATGCATTAAACTTTCCTTCCATCAATGGATTTGCAATTAGTGTGTTCACTTTCCTTGTGCCTATTTGACTTTCTTCTTTTAATGGCATCCCAAAAATAGTTGCAATTATTTGAACGCCTGAGCAAATGCCAAGCAGTTTTCCTTCATATTTTTTAATCCAAGAAAATTTGTTCATATCTTTGAGGTATTCAAAATCTTTCAATGCAGTTCCACAAATTATTATTTTATCATATCCAGACGCATCAGAAATTTCAGAATAATGTTTTGTCTTGAAATCAAAGCTATTTTTCAAAAGCAGGTTTTCTATCGGCCTTACAAACTCATTCTCACTTAAATTCTGGCTGCATGTGCTTATGACAAGAATCATTTTTTCACAAGCCTCGCTTTGTTTATTATAAACGTGCCTGAATAGTTTTCATATTCTATGCTAGTATCGATTAACTCTATCTTACTTTTAAAAAAAGGTGCGTCAAGAACTGTCGTCTCGATTTCTCCGCCTTCTCCTGCAGGATTTATCTGCCACTTTTCTTTCAAAGCAATCATTTTTTTTATAAACTCCTCATTTATAGGTTTTCCGAGCAACTCCTTTTCCAACGGGAAAGCAAAAACTCCAGAAACTATTGCTCTTATTCCGGAATCTTTTACTTCGTTGAGCTCTTCAATCTCGTCAATAAGCCACAAAGGATTGAAGCACCACAAGTCTAATTCTTTGCATATTTTTTCTATTCTTGAAGACTGGTAGGTGCTCCTTACAGAACCAGTAACTATTCCTTCAATGCCGTACTTCTCTTTCGCTTCAACGATTGCCTTTTTCAAATCTTCAAGCTCATTTTCTTTCTTTCCTTCAGTTGGAAAGCTGACCAAAGGAATTCCCATCGCTTCGGCTTGTATTTTGGTTATGCATATATTCGGGGTATGAAACATGAAGCTCTCAGAATTCTTGGAAACAATAGTGATTAAACAAACTACTTTATGCTCTTTCATTGCCTTGCTTAAAGCTAAGCAAGAATCTTTGCCTCCTGAGAACAAAACACCGACTCTCATAAACTTTGTTTATCCGCTATAAGTTAAAATATTTTTCATTTAAGGCACTTGAGATGATTGAAACTTTCTGGAGGATTGTTTAAAACAAGACTAAAAAGCTTAAATATTACCTTTGAAATCAATTCTTAATTATGGGTGAAGCAGAGGAAAAGAGATGCGTTCTGATGGATTGCAATAACATAGCAGTCGGTGTCTGCAACAACTGCCGAATGCCAATTTGCAGCAAGCATTCAAGGAGGTTGGGCCAGTTCTTCCTGTGCTCCAATTGCTACAACCTCACTAAAAAATTACGATAAATATTTACCTATTTAATTTCTGGAAAACAAATCATTTTTATGGTATTAGAGAGAATCAAGAAGTTTCTCTGGCCGAACAGAGGTATTCTGGGAGTATTCCTAGTCTGGACAATCTTTATTTTGCTAGGTTTGGTAACCAGTGCAGCGGTATTGCAAAATTGGGATGTCATTCTGCTGGTTTTGGTGATCAACCTAGTGATAGTCTACCTCTTCTCATGCCTCTCGGTTTGGGCTTACGAGAAGTTCAAGAGAAAGAAGAGATAAACGATCTCGCTATTAGCACTTGAATCTACTATAGCATGTTGATTAATCCATTTTCTTCAGGATTCTCTCTTTTGCTATCTCTAAGCCAGTGTCTCTCGGCATTATTTTTTCTTTCTTGGCTTTCCTTAAAACAGTCCTTGTGTTCTTCTTGATCTTCTTCTCGACTAAAGCAAACATTTTGTTTTCATCATATCCTTTGTATTCACAATAGGAAGAGATCAGACCGCCGGCATTCGCGACAATATCTGGAACAACTAGAATTCCTCGATTGTGCAAAATAGTTTCCATCTCTGGAGTGGTTGGGATGTTCGCTCCCTCAACCAAAATCTTCGCCTTGACGTCATTCACATTACTGGAATTTATGACATCGGGCAAAGCTGCAGGAATCAAAATGTCAACAGATAGCTCGAATATCTTTTTGTTCTCCAAAACATTTCCAGGTTGGTAGTTGATGACAGAGCCAGTCTGCTTCTTGATCTCAGAGAGTTTAGCAAAATCAAGACCATCAATATTGTAAATCACACCCTTGCTGTCAGAGACTGCTACAAGCCTTGCTCCGACTTCAGACAAGAACTTCGCAGCAAAAGAACCGACATTCCCAAACCCCTCTATAGCTACAGTTGCTTTGGTGATGTCAATTTTGGCAAACCTTGCAGCGACTAAAGCTGAGTGAAAAACACCATAGCCGGTCGAGCCGAGTTCGTGCGGAAGACCGCCCATCTCCTTCGGCTTTCCAGTCACAGACTTCAAAGACCCATTGCCTTCAACAAACCATTTCATCTCCTGTTCTCCTGTGTTGACATCAGGAGCCCCTATATAATACTTCGGGGCTATCCATTTCAGAGCTTTACCAAATGCTCTCATAAGTTCAGCCTTTTTCTCCAGACTAATTTGCTTCGGGTCAGCGATTATTCCTGATTTTGCCCCGCCAAAAGGAAGACCAGCTAAAGAGCACTTCCATGTCATCGTCCTTGCAAGCCTGAAGACTTCTTCCACAGAAACCGTCGGGGTCATCCGGATACCGCCTTTCCCTGGCCCAAGGACAGTATTGTCAATGAGAGTAACAGCCTTCAAACCAACTTTTTTGTTGTAAACTTCTATTATTTTTTCCGGTCCGAACTCGTCTGCAAATTCTTCCAATTCCATCTCATCACTTCTTTGACCAATCACCCACAACTTGTGTGTCCTTAATATCATGAAGATAATTGTAAGCTGCCAGGGCAGCCTTAGCTCCTTCGCCTGCAGCAACCACAATTTGTTTGAAGAGAATATTCGTCACATCACCAGCAGCAAAGATCCCAGGCCTCACCTCATCCCTATCAGGATAGAAAGCCTGGCACTTCTGGTTAACAACAATCTGGTTGTATTCATCAAGTTTCATCAACCCTTTTACTATATCTGGTCTTACCTCATAACCAATCTCAACGAAAACCCCATCAACAGCAATTTCTTTTATTTGCTCGGTCTTCAAATCTTTGACTAGAATTGACTTCACAACATTCTCTCCTTTTATCTCGGTTATAATGCTGCTTAAAACTAGCTCAACATTCTCCTTTTTCTTGACCTCTTCGACCAAAGATTCAAACCCCCTGAACTCGTCCCTTCTGTGAATCAGGTAGACCTTGCTCGCAATCTTGCTTAAAAGAATGGCTGCATCAAGGGCAGAATTTCCTCCACCTACAATAGCAACTACTTTATTCTTGTAAAGTGGCGCATCGCAATTATGAACGACGAAATTTTTTGCCACATAGGTATTTCCATTGGTTACCAAATTATAAACTTTTCCTTTATAAGTTTCTCTTTTAAACTCTCTAATAGGTAAAAGAAGATAATTATTCACTATCCAGGCATGTTTGCAAATTCTTTTTCTCTTGTCCAATTCGGGGTGACGAACTTCTAAGATTTCACACATTTTCTTAAGGGAGGGTCCACCAATTCGGATATGGTATTTATCGTAGTTGAATCTTATTTTTCTTCCACCTATTTCCCCCAAATTTTTATTAAGTTTTGCTTTCTCTCTTTTTTCGATTGAAGGTATAATTCCAAATCTTAATAGAATGTCCCTTAATTGGTAAGCCAGAACTCTTGAAGTAGTAACTATACAGAAATCCTTATCTCGAACGCAGCCATCCCCCCGAAAAATCCCCTTAATAATTTCCTTTTGTTTGCTTTGTGGTAAAAATAACATCCAATGGGGTATTTTTTTGTTCGGAGCTCCTTTGCCAAATAAAGAATGGAATAAATCTCTCACCAATTTTGAAAATACACTTACTCTAGTAACCCCACTTTCAGTTTTTAAATGAGCTTTTAACGAGAATATACCTTCGAGAAGATTTTTAGTATCACTTATATACTCTTTTTCATTTTTATTGAAGTAAAAAGAAACTTGCTGCCTGCCAACACCTCCTTCTGAAAGGTAGTATCCTGCAAGTCTCAAAAATTTTTCATTTACTAGAATTTCATTGGAAATTCTATGTGAAGTATGGGTCTCTTGCCTATTTCTAACATTTCTCCCATTTGCTTCTGCGCCCAGAATTTCAGCTAATTGGATTTTTTCTACATCTATAGTCTTGGAAATAATTGGATAGAGAAGAACATCCTCATTGGTTAACATACCCGCATTTTTCCACTCATATTTATTTATCGTAAAGGTTCTTTTGTAATAATCTCGATTAACTCTTGTGACTAATACAGGATGATCCGAAGTCAAAATAACAGGTTCTGTAAAAAACCTAGTTTTTATTTTTATTAGTTCCCCATCGTAGTCTCGACTCATTATTTGATTTATGTCCTGAAAACTTCCATCAGCTGTTAAAACTTTTTGAGAGATTCCTATCTCCTCAATCTTCCTTAAAGATTCATTAGCTACTAATTCTTCACCTGGCGGAAGACAAGTTGCGCAATAGGACACACCCTTGCCTATAAATCTATCCTCACCAGGGACATTCGAGCTTCTAGGGATCTTGCCAAAAGCTAGAATAACTGCCCTTGTCTTAAATTCCTTTGTTTCAGTCTTCACCAAAAATTCTGTTCCGTCTGGCAAGATTTGTTTGACCTCATCGAAAATTATCTCAGCTCCAGCTCCTTTGGCCTGCTTCTCGAATCTTTTCATGAGATCTGCTCCGGTCACATTCAAGAAACCGGGATAATTGCAAACATGCTTCGTCAGAATTGCTTGGCCCCCCAAATCTTTTGTCAAGATCAAAGTGTTGAGCCTTCTCCTTGACGTGTAAATGGCGGCTGTGAGACCGGCTGCTGCCCCACCCACGATGATTACATCATAATTCTCTATCAACTTCTTCTTCCCCCAGGACAATTATCTTGTTTTGGACAGCTAGGACAGCTTCCTCCTTGTCTGGAATGCCAATAAATACAACATTCCCATCAATCAGAGTTACAGGAACAGACTTTATCTCATTCTGTTTGACCAGTTCTTTCCCTCTATCAGAAGTTATGTCAACCTCCTCGTATTCAAAATCGTATCGCTGCTTCAATTCCCTCCAGATTTCCTTGACAGAAGGGCATTGAGAACACCATTTCGCTGTCAACAAACTTACTTTAACCATAGAATCTCTAATAACATTTTATCTATTCTTAAAGATTATTATTTAGCCACTCTCTTACCTTGATCTCGGGAATGGCTCCTACAAACTCGCTAACTAAATTGCCGTTCTTGAACATCTTGACATTTGGGATGCTCATGATCTGGTATTTCACTGCGGTTTTGGGGCTTTGGTCAACGTTAATTTTTGCCAAGATGAATTTTCCCTTGTATTCTTTTGCCAGTTTGCTGATTATTGGGCTCAGCATATGGCAGGGACCGCACCACTCTGCCCAGAAATCCACGACTATTGGGGTTTTTTCAGATGCTTCAATCACTTTTTCCTGAAAACTTGAATCCTTGACTTCAATTTCGACTCTGTCCATAAAAATTATTAGACGACGAATCAAATATATTTTTATAAGGATTGAAATGAAATCAGAAAAAAGAGATAGAGAAAGGATTTTACTCGCGAGACTTTTTGATTGCGATGAGAGCAAGCTTAAAAATCCTGGATATATATCCAGTGTGTTTAAACAAGCCGCAAGTATGATGAAGTTGATTCCTGTAAATGAGTTATCTCATAAACACGAATATCCTGAAAGTGTTAGCCATTATTTGGTAGTTGAAGAGTCGCATATAGGAATATCCACTTGGCCCGAATACATGAGTGCAGTGGTTTATTTAGTATCCTGCAATCCGGAATCAGACATGAGAAAAGGGCTAGATTTCATAGCATCTAGCTTTTCTGGGAAATATGAAATTAATTGCGAAATGGATATAATTCTTAAAAAAGAGTGAAAAGTATATCATACAAGCGCCCCAATAGCTCAGACCGGTAGAGCATCTGCATGGTAAGCAGGTGGTCGTGGGTTCAAATCCCACTTGGGGCTTTTCTATTGAATAGAAATTTTTTAATAAAATATTGCCACTGATATGTGGTTACAAGTATAGAAATCTTTAAATATGGTTAGTTGTAACTAAATTTAAGTGACAAATATGGGTGTAGATCACGAAGAGATTCAAGTTAGATTGCTTACACTAGAGCAAGAAAGAGTTAATCATGAACCTCGATATACGTCTGTAGTTATTGACGGGGTTTTAGTGCAAACAGAAATACCAAGAACCGCTGATGCCGAAATCGTCTCACAAGAACAACCAAAAGAATCGATAACTTCCGGCTTGTACAGAAAGGCGCAAGATGTTCTAAAAACTCTAAGACAATACGGAGAAAAATAGACCGATTCCTTTTTCTTTTTTGATTGATCAAAAGATTTTAAGTTTAAGTTCTGCTTCTTTGAATAAATTAATATGAAACTGAAAGGCAGGGTAGCTATAATTACCGGTGCCGGAAGGGGAATCGGGAAGGAAATCGCAATGACTCTTGCAAGTGAGGGAGCTTCTGTTGCTGTTCTTGGAAGATCAGAAACAGCGAAGGAAACTGCACAAGAAATAACAAAGATGAAAGGAAATGCTATTGCAGTGGTGGCAGATGTTTCCGATAGCAAGCAAGTCCAAGAAGCTGTAAAAAATGTGTTAAAAAAATTTGGAAGAATCGACATTCTTGTGAATAATGCAGGGATTTACCGCTCTTCATTCTTAGCTCAGATGAAAGAGGAAGAATGGGATGAGGTAATGTCAGTAGATTTGAAAGGAGTTTTCAACTGCACAAAAGCAGTGCTACCAGCTATGATGAAACAAAAATACGGTAAGATTGTCAATATCTCGTCCATAGCGGGCACATCCCTTGGATTCACTGGCTCCACACACTACTCGGCAGCAAAAGCAGGCATAATAGGATTTACTCAAGCTCTTGCAATGGAGATTGCTCAATTCGGCATAAATGTTAATTCAGTAGCACCAGGCGCGATTGAGACCAACATGCTAAAAGACGCAATGGGTGAAGCAGCCCAAGATTTTGCAAAACAGGTTCCATTAGGCAGATTGGGCAAACCAAAAGATATCGCAAATACAGTTTTGTTCTTGGTTTCAGACGATGCGAGTTACATCACTGGCCAAATCATAATAGTTGACGGTGGGCTGGTAGTCAAACCTTAGATATAGCAACTGGTATGCAATCAATCAAGTCAGGAACTAGAAGATATTTCTCATATTTGATAAGGTTTAGTTAGAGCTTTTTCAGCTTCATGCCTTATTTTACCCCATTCAGATGGCTTGAAAAGATATTCTCTTGACAATTTTTTACCAAATACTGTTTGATATTTTTTTTCCACAAGAAAATATTGTTGAAGATAAACTAATACGGCACCTCCAAGACCATAAATAATTATGAAAGTTTCGAATGCTCCAGATACTGCCATAATTTAATATTTATCATAAAGAGATAAATCTTTTAAAAGATGTTGAAACTTTAAATTACATTTGGTATTTCTTCTATCAAGTCGCTGGCAAGCATTGATTCTCCAAATTTTTTGCTAGCTAATTCTCCAGCTTTTCCGTTTACAAAAGCTGCGGCGCAAGCAGAAGTGAACGGATCTAATCCTCTCGCAAGATAGGCTCCGCAGATTCCTGCCAGAGCGTCTCCGCATCCTCCTTTTGTCATGTAAGGAGAACCGGTCTTGTTTATTGCTGTTTTCTTTCCATCTGAGATAACATCAAAATGACCTTTCAATAAAATTGTTGTTTGTAATTCTTTTGCAAGAACGCCCGTAGATTTTACTCTCTCATTTAAATCGGTTCCAATCTTTTTCCCGAATAGAACAGAAAATTCTCCTGAATGCGGAGTGATTATTGCTGGTCTTCCTTTAATTATTTTCTTGTTGATCGCCAGAGCATGAATGGCATCAGCATCGATAACTGTTGGTAGTTTGTTTCTTTTCAAAAATTCCAAAATAAATTCCGAGACTTCAGGCCTTCTCGTCATCCCACCACCGATCACCACGGCATCTTTGTTTTTTGCCAGTTGCAAGACCTCTTCCAGATGTTCTTTGATGAAATAGTCTCCCTTCAGAGGGAATGCTATGAGGTCCGGCTTGAAGCTGGCTATAATATCAGCGGCTCTTTCAGGCGCAACTATCGTCACAAGATCCACACCAGCCCTAAGAGCAGCCAAAGCATTGAAAGTCGGAGAGCCAGAGTACTGTTTGCTTCCGCCAATCACAAGAAGATGGCCGAAATCATATTTTCTCGACCATGGTTTTCTCTTTTTGTAAACCTGCTTCAGGATGCTTTTGCTCACAATCGTCATATTGATTTCTTCGATTCTTGGCATAAAAACTTTTTAGAAAATTCATCTGCCCTTCTTCATGGCCTCAACTAGAATTCTTCTTTCGATCTTCATCACTTGATTTCTCACCCTGTCAATCGCATCCATGTTCAAGGAAATGCTGTCTATCCCGCACTTGACGAGAAATTCGACAAATTCAGGGATGTTGTTTGGGGCCTCGCCGCAAATCGATGATTCCACATTGTAACTCTTGCAAACTTTTATCACGTACTTGATAAGCTTCTTGACAGCAGGATGAGTTTCTGTGAATAGGCTGGCAATCTTGGCATTGTTCCTGTCAACACCCAAGACCAGCTGGCTGAGATCGTTCGATCCGAAACTTATGAAATCTATTCCTTCCTTGCAAAGGTCTTCGATTATCATAGCTGCTGCTGGAGTCTCCACCATCACACCGATCTTGCAATCTGGTGGCAATTCCGCCTCCTTCGCTATCTCTCTCGCTCTCCTCAATTCATCAACCGAAATCACAAATGGCAGCATCACATGCACGTTGTTCAATCCTTCCTCATGCAGTCTCTTGATAGCTTCAAACTCAGCTTTCAGAAGTTTAGGCTCGTCCAAGCTTCTCCTTATCCCATGCCATCCGAGCATCGGATTGTCCTCTTTAGGTTCTTCAGCGCCTCCCTCCAAATTCCTGAATTCATCGCTTCTCGCATCTAAAGTCCTGACCCAAACAGGCTTTGGATGGAAAGCTTTTGCTATCGGTCTGATGCCGTCCAACAAAATTTTTATGTATTCTTCAGTTCTGTTTTCCCTGATAAGTTTCGCTGGATGAATTCCAGATTTGGTTATCATGTGTTCGATTCTTAACAAACCAACTCCATCTGCTTTCGAAGCAATCTGCTCCACGTTTTCAGGGAACGCAACGTTGGCCTTAATCTGAGTTACAGTGGAAAAACCAGAAGGAGCTTCCTCTATAACTTCAATTGGTCTTTTGATTTCAAGTGCCCCGGCATAAACAACTCCCTTGTAAGCATCAACTGTAACGACCTGGCCGTCTTGCAAGACTTGAGTCGCATTCTGCGTCCCGACAATCACTGGAAGACCCATCTCCCTCCCTACAATGCTTGCATGACAATTCTTAACGACAATAGGTGTATATAATGATGTAAAAACTACAAAATTGTGTCCGATTTCATCCTTGGACTCGATTGTCAGATTGTACACTTCCTGCTCCTTAAGACTCTTAACCATTTTTGCTTTGTACGCGCACAAATCAGAGTTCTTAATCCTTTCAAGTTCTTGCAAAAGATTTTCATCTATTCTGCCCTTCAAATACGAGACCAACTTATTTATTCCTATTAGTCTATTCTTTTTTACATAAGTCCACAGGCTTCCTCTCCAATCTATATTTTGCCAAATGTCACCAATCAACTGATTTGCAGATAACATTTTGATGTCTTTGAACCTTCTCGACACATTTCCTCTGACTCTCTTGGTAAGCCTTAGAATCTGACTTATTTTCTCAGAATTGGGCAAAATTAATTCATACATGGATTTTCTTTTTCTGACTCTAGGAGAAATACCAATCCTTAAACAAGCTATTATACATCCTTCCAAAGTTGGCAAATCATCTTCATCAATATATATCTCAATCCAGGATTTTTCTTTATTGAAATGACCATCTCCATCTATAAGACCTGCCAAAAACTTGGTCACATCGTGCGGAATAAGATGTATCATGTCAACAGCCAAATTTTTCTTGATGGCGTCAAAGACTAGTGCAGGCAGTTTTCTGTTTGAAGAATATTCGTCCACCCTAGCTGCAAACCCACCAGCTGGCATCTGATGACCAGAAGTGTCCATCAAATTTATATCGAAAACATCGGAAAACTGGCTTTTCACAAACTCTATGAAGTTCCCCCTCAAACCCTCATTCTTTTGAGTAAATCTAAACCCAACTGGTCTGCCGTTTCTATATGCAACACAACCGTCAGATAGAATGGCACCTGCAAGATACCACAAGCTATCCATGCTCTCATTACTGATTTGGAAGTTGAACGGTGGTATGTTTGTTATTGACAGTGCACTCTCCTTGCGTGAAAGCAAATCCCCCATCGGTAATTGACTTAGTTGCCTGTTGTTGAATATGAGCATCTTGTGATCGTTTGTTATGACCAAGTCGTTATTGTATTTATCATTGGATTGTAGGTAAAATTTAACGACAAAAGCATCTGATACCCTTTTTTGTATGTCCAAAATCCTTTTCCATATGATTTTCATGCTCTCGACATCCAATGAAATGGTGTGGAAAGTTTTGCCAGATTTAATCAATGGGTAAAGCTCTTTTAGAGTCATGAAACCCTCGTTAGTTAAAATTTTTCCGTCTCCACCTATGCAAGTCGCTCCGCCAGAATTTGTGACGATTGCAACGGACCTGCTCATCGCCAAAACCATGTCAGGCGATGTCATCTCTGTGACAAGAACGTCTCCTTTCTGGATTTTTGCCAAATCCTCCAATCCATGGACAATCTTAACAGTTCCGGCCGCTATTCCAGGAGATGAGCCCAAACCTTTTACAAGAACCTCTCCTTCAACCTCGATTTCTTCTTTTTTTGCCTCAGTGGTTATAGACCTTGTTTGCACAATGAAAATCCTTCCCCTCTCAATAGCGAACTCTATGTCTTGAGGCTTCTGGTAATGCTTCTCTATTGCCAGAGCATATTCACTCAATCTCAAGATTTCTTGATCTGAAATGACTTGAGCGTTGACCTTTCTCTCTGCAACTGGCAGTGTGACTGTCCTGTCAGTGGCCAGATCCCTCACTCTCATCTTGTCCTTCTTGCCAATCTTCTTTTCAAGAATTCTTCCGTCCTTAGAAACTCTGTAGCTGTCGGGTTCTATTTCTCCCAAAACCAAGGTCTCGCCAAGACCCCAGGTAGATTCGATAATTATTTCATTCTCGTTGCTGGTCGGGTTGATTGTAAAGATGACGCCAGAAGAATCTGAGCTGACCATTCTTTGGACTACCACTGCTATGCTCGCGTGCTTGAAGCCGTACTTTGCCCTGTAGAAAATCGCCCTCGGCTCATACAAGCTTGCCCAGCATTTCTTCACAGATTCAAGATATTCTTTTATCCCCTTGACATTCAGGAAAGTGGCCTGCTGTCCAGCGAATGATGCTGTGGGCAAATCCTCTGTGGTAGCTGAGCTTCTCACTGCAACGAGCGCATAATCCCTTCCAGCTGAAATCAATTCCATTGCCTTTGGTGTGATGATCTGGTCTGTGAAGGAAATTTCCCTATAACCATCTATCAGTTCTGTCTTCATTCCTATCGGATAATCTTGGGATATTATCAATCCTTTGATTTGCTTGGAGATTTGCACCACTTCGTCTGTGTTATCAACATCACAACTGTCGACCAGCTCTTGGATTTGGTTCTTTATTCCGTTGAGCTCGATGAATTTGTCAAAAGCCTTGGTCGTGATAACAAATCCGGGCGGGACAGGCATCCTTATCTTGACGAGCTCACCGAGGTTTGCTCCCTTGCCTCCTGCTGTAGAACCAGAATCCTTTCCGATCTGCTCAAACCAGGCGACAAACTCCATAGTTATATTTTTCTTTTTGCCTCAAATAAGATTCGGTTCACTCAATCTCAATTCTAGTAGGAGTCGGAAGCTTCAAGCCAATTTTCTTCAAAGCCTTTTTACCAAGATCCAAATTCTCTTTAGTTACTTTCAAAAGAACAAGTCTTTGACCAACCTTTGTTTGAACAGCTACAGTTGATGGCTTGCCGAAGGACTGTCTCATACCTTGCGAGTATCTGTCTGCACCCGCTCCCTGAGCAATCGGCTTTTCCCTGACGACATGGTGAGGAAAGACAAGAATCTTCATGAAGTAATTGATGGTTCCGAGCTTTGACTCCAAGAACTTGTGCCCAACAACTCTTGAGGCCTCAAGCGCGTTGTCCCTTATTTGAACAGAATTCTTTGATATGAGATAAAGGCGTGTATTGAAATCTCCTGTACTCGTTCCCATCTCGAACTGGTGTGTCTTTGGGAACGGAACACCGACCACATAGCTTTTCCTAGGAGTTCTTTTCGATACTCTTGTGTAAGGCCTTTCTATTGTCCTTGTCGTTCTTCCCGGTCTAAGCGGCATTTTTCCACCTTGTATTAAATCAAAATAGTAAGTATGTATAGATATAAATTGATTTAATCCTATCAATTCTTATGGCACTGTCATTACGTCCAATGGAAATATTGCCGCCCGAAGCGTTTGTGAAATATTCTGAAAGCGAGGAGGTTTTGGTTGATATTTCCGGCCTTTTTTCGAATTCTTGCCCAGACGGCCCTGCCGATGTAATATTGCCGGGCAAAATTTTACGGAAAACTGGCAGATATGCATACTGGGTGAAGGTAGAGAGATTTAGGCTATACTCCCCTAAAGACAAAGATTCCTTCACTGACGAGCTATATGTTCCAGCAGAATTCTTGAGAAAGCTAGAGAAGAAATGAAATTTAAATACTCCTGAAAAACAATTCTTATTATCAATTCGGAGGTGAATAAATGGCAGGATTAGTAGTCAAATCCACTATCAAGAAACAGTTGAAAGGAATGAGAGTGGGAGGAGACTTCTGGAAAGCGCTCGACGAAAGAGTTGCTTGGAAGCTCAAGAGAGCGGTTGAAAGAGCAAAAGCGAACGGAAGAAAGACTTTGAGAGCTGCTGACCTGTAAATTTTTTTATTCCTTTCTCTTTTTGAGAAAGGTTTTTATTTTCTATTTCTCACAATAGAAATGTTTATATTATGTTTAAAATTAATTTTGATTAATGAAAGTTTCTTTGGTCTCATGCACACCAAACCCGGAGTTAGTGATATCAACTGCTGCGAGAACCTCTTTCAAAGAGGGAACACCGACAGAAATTCTGGAAAAGATGTCAAGACCTGAAAATGCTGAGAATATCAAGAAGGATATGAGGGATCTGATAAGGCATAACCATCTTTCTCCTGTTGAACACACCTCATTCACTTTCTCATTAGAGGGGATATCGAGAGTCACTGAAATACAGCTCATAAGGCATCGAATAGCAAGCTACACCATCAGGTCAGGAAGATTTTTGAAAAGCAGCGGAGAATTCGTCATACCTGAAAATATCAAGAACAGCAGTTTTTTTGAAGAATATAAGAAAAAACTGGATGATATATTTAGTTTTTACGAGCAATTGACCAATGCTGGCATACCAAAGGAGGATGCGAGATATATAATACCCCAATCTGTCAAGACCAACATAATCGTAACTATGAATGCCAGGGAATTGCTGCATTTCTTCAATTTAAGGCTGTGTGCTAGGGCCCAATGGGAGCTGAGGGAAGTCGCCGCAGAGATGTTAAAACTGGTGAAAAATGTCGCACCGGCTATATTTGAAAATGCTGGTCCCTCTTGCATGAAAGGATTCTGCCCTGAAGGGGATTTGATGACTGAAGAATGCAGAAACATGGGCATACCAGATATACAGAAAAAATTCAGGGAACTAAAATGAATGAAAAACTAATAAAAAAATTAGTCATACCAAAAATTTTCTTCACAGTTTTATTTGCAGCCCTCTTTATCGTATTGACAAAAGTCAAGCTCACACCAATATTTGGGACTGACACAAAATTTTCAGCATCGGTGATGTTCGGACCGGTGATTTCTAAATTTTTAGGTATCGGTTGGGGGTCGAGCGCAATAGTTCTTTCACAGTTATTCGGGGTTGTTGTCGGCATTTACAAGATCAAGTCGATTACAAGTCTATTGACATTTGCACCCATCATTGCTGCTGGGATTTATTTTGGAAAGATGTTTAAAGGAGACGTCAAACTTATCCTCATACCTCTCTCTTGCATCTTCTTGTTTTTACTGAATCCTATAGGCAGAGAGGTTTGGTATTATTCTCTTTTCTGGACCATACCGATATTCATCGCAAAATTTAAACCAAATCTTGACAAGCTGCTCAAAAATCACATAGCCCAGGTCTATACCTACTCTCTCGGTTCTGCCCTCACAGACCATTCCACCGGTTCAATAATTTACCTTTATTTCATGAATATACCGGCAGAATCCTGGATTACGGCAATTCCCTTCACTTTGGTGGAAAGAATTATCATCGCCGCTGGCATAACTTTCAGTTATTTTGCCGTCAAGATTTCTATATCAATATTGCAGCAGGCAATGGTTGCAATGGCGTTAGGTAAACCCCAGAAGGAAGCAAAAAAGGAGCCAGCATATGCCTGATTTGGGGGAAATCAAAAGAATCGTAGAAATTCAAAATAGATGGAGAAGGCAAGAGTGCTTGAATCTTATAGCTTCTGAAAGCGTGATGTCACCTTTGGCAGAGAAATTCTATCTCTCAGATTTTGAAGGAAGATACAACGAGCACGGCGGAAAAGAAAGGCATTATTGTGGAACCGAGTATTCCCAGGAGATTGAAGAGGTTTGCAACCAAATATTCAGAGAAAAATTTAAAACACCTTTTGTTGATGTGAGACCGTTGTCAGGAGCAGTAGCAAATCTAGTCGCATATTCTGCATTCACAAATCCTGGAGATACGATTATCAGTTTGGGAATACCGAACGGCGCGCACGTTTCTTCCACCCAATGGGGCATTGCTGGGATAAGGGGATTGAAAAACATTGACATGGTATTTGACGCTGAAAGAATGAACATTGACATCGATAAAACTGTCAAGCTAATAGAAAATGTTAATCCAAAGCTAGTGATGTTTGGAGCATCGATGTTCCTATTTCCTGAGCCAGTGAAAGAGATTAGAGAGAGAATCGATGAAAAAATAAAAGTTGTTTATGACGCCGCACATGTTTTTGGTTTAGTTTACAACAACGTTTTCCAGAATCCCTTGGAAGATGGCTCAGATTTGATAACTTCATCCACACACAAAACTTTCCAAGGACCTCAAGGTGGTATGGTCATAGGAAATGAAAGAATGAAAGAAGAGGATTGGAAAAAGGTTCAGACGGCAATATTTCCTGGAATTTTATCCAACACCCACATCCACAGATTTCCTGCCCTCGCAATAACCGCTCTGGAGATGAACGAGTTTGGAAAAGAATATGCCATACAAGTTGTAAAAAATGCAAAAGTTCTGGGAAAGAAGTTGTATGAAAACGGGTTTGACGTGATTTGCCCTGAACTAGATTTCACAGAATCACACCAAATAATTGTCGATGTCAGAAAATTTGGCGGAGGAAAAATAACCGCAGAAACTCTTGAAGCATGCAACATAATATGCAACAAAATGGCTTTACCCACAGATTCACCTCATGATGCAACAAAAAACCCTTCAGCGATAAGGCTTGGCGTCCAAGAGCTTACAAGATGGGGGATGAAAGAAGATGAGATGAATGTCATATCAAATCTTTTTAAAAGATGTTTGGTCGATAAAAAGACTGCAACTGAACTAAAGGAAGAGGTAATGGAACTCAAGAGAAAATTCAATAAAATTCATTATTGTTTTGACGAAAACAAGGTTTATTAACTTTTCAAACCAATTGTAAATAATATGGTCGAATTTGTTGTCGGTTTGACAGGCACTATCGGTTCTGGGAAAGAAGTTGTCAAGGGGACTCTTGCTAGGAATTTCAGCTCCTGGGGCGTCAGCTTATCATCTATCATAAAGGGAGAGCTGGAGAAAAAGAGGAAAGATTTCAACAGAAAGACACTTCAGGACATGGGAAACGAGTTGAGAAAAAAATATGGAAATTTTGTTCTCGCCAAGGTTGCAACCGATTATCTGCAAAAGGATAAACAGATGATAATTGTTGACGGGATAAGGAATCCTGGCGAGGCCGAATATCTGAAAAAAACCTTTGGCAAGAAATTCATTCTGGTTGGGGTTGATGCTCCAAAGGAAATAAGATGGGAGAGAGTCAAAGCAAGAGCAAGAAAAGATGATCCAAAAACATGGGAAGAGTTTGTTGCTTTGGATGAGAGGGATCAAGGAGTTGGAGAGGATTTGTATGGCCAGCAAGTGAGAAGATGCATTGAGATGGCTGATGTTATAATGCAAAACGATGGAAATATGGATCAGTTCAACGAAAAAATCAACAGTCTTGTGGCTTCTCTGAAGGTGAATGAATGAACATACCTGGTTTATATGTTAACAGAAGAAACTTGCCGGACGCTTGGGAAAAATCTGTTCTCGAAGTTTGGAACAAAGGAATTTCAATAAAAACCGAATATGACAAACCAAATGACCCTCCGAGCAAAGATTGCACCATGATGATTGAAATTGATGAACCACTTGGGGAGCCACGAATTCACATGGCACTTCCATGCCGTCTGGAAGATTTGGAAAAATATAGATTGGAAGTTGTTGAGGGAGTTCACGATGATTGGATTGCTCCCACTGGTTCTAAAGATCCCGCAGATTCTAAAAAATGGATATACACTTATCATCAAAGGTTATTCGAATTCCCTGTTCTTACAGAAAAAGGTCTTGAAAAAATTAATCAAATTAGTAAAATGGTAGATGGTTTGGCAAAAGTTCCTTATAGCAGGAGACAACAAGCGATAACATGGAAACCAGATTTTGACCCTTCTCATGATGACCCACCATGCCTCCAGAGGCTTTGGGGACGTCTTTTAAAAGGAGAAACTGAAGTTTGGTTCTTTAACATGAACACACATTGGAGGTCCAGAGATGCTTACAAGGCAGCTTACATGAACATGTTTGCTTTGACAAGTTTGCAAGAAAAAATAGCAAAGGAAATTGGAGAAAAAATGGGAGAAGAGGTTCTAGTGGGACGGTATGTTGATGTTTCTGACTCTTATCATGTTTATGGATCTTATTTTGATGCTGTCGAAGGATTTTTGAAAATTGTAGAACGTAGGAAATTTTACGATCCTAAAAATAAAATCCAATCAAGGACCGCAACGAGCGACGATGATCATGTAAAGCGAGCTTTTGAAATAGGAAGAGCAGAATTGGAAAAAGAAAAAGCTACAGGTATAAAAGGCGTTAGAGTTTAAAACCAGTCGAAAAATCCCTTCTTCTGTTTGCTCTCTCTTCTCTTCATGATTGCCAAAACTTTCTTGGCCTGCTCTTCAGCTCTTTGAGCAGCTTTGCCATCATTTCCAACACCAGAGCAATTGCCGACACCAACAACTAAAATCCTGCCATGAGACTTAGCTATGTCATTTTCAACGATTTTGATAGCTCTTGGCACTGCTGCAAGAACAGCGGCTGGCATCGGTTCGAGAGCTTCCTCCTGCGCCAATTTTATCACAACTGAGTCTATAGGGATGTTTTGCTTCACAGCCAAGTTTTCTATATAAGATCTGTCAACACCTTCGCCGCCAATCGCAACTCCAATGCCCTCCGCCAAAGTTCCAGTCTTCTCTCCTTCAAGCTTGCCAGCAGCATCTATTGTTATGATCTTATTTATTTTGTTTCTCTTGATTATTTTCTCTGCTGTCTTGCCCAATTTACCAAGTCTTCCGCCTGGTCCTTTGGCCTTCATAATTATCACAGATTTCCCCCTGATTTTCCTCTTAGCAGCGACTACATCCTCTCCAATCTCCTTTGTTTTGGAATCCCCTATCATTTTAGCAGCAACCAGAGAACCAACAGAATCACCTATAGGCCAGCCGTTTGCCAAAGCCTCGGTCCCTTTGAGCAAGGATTTGGAAATTCTCTCTAACAAAGGAAAATTCATGTCCATCATGAGTGCTATCTGAATGCTTTTGGTTTTCTTAGCCAATTCCACAAAGTGCCTCACCACCTTTGTTATTTGATACAGCGATATGGCTCCCATCAAACCCATGACTATATTGGCTTGAGACTCCGCATTAGATTTTGGCGAAACCGTCTTTACAAAATATTTGAATCTTTTTTCTGAAAGATCCGATATGTGCTCAATTTTTTTGATGATGCCGTATGGGTCAAGGTTAACAGGCTCAATGGCGAAAAATTCCAAGAAATCATTGATGTTGTTTCTCAGTTCTCTTGTCGGTTTTTTTGTTATCCTTTTTATGACAAATTCCTTGCCTTGGTTTGTCATTCCGTCCAGAATTCTCACAAAATTCTCACCTTTTGATATGAACTGGTACACGAGTATCTTCTGACCGAAGAAAATCGAAATTACTATAAAAGCCAGCCACGAATAGTTTAGAAGTTCAACGAACCAGTTGACTCCGGCCACGTGGAAAGTGAACAAGCTGGAAGAAGAGCCAGCATTTGAACTAAAACTGACTAAAGCGGTGTATGCGCCCTCTGTGTTTGGGAGAGGCGAGTCAAAATAATACTGTCCTCCACCAAGCTCGGAGATTGGCCCTTTGTTTACCAAAACAGTGTTATCGGGAAGAAGAATTGTTATATTTCCCGACCCCCCGCTTATTGGGTTTCCAGCAGAATCTTCAGCAAAAACGTTTATTCTTGCTGTGTCGTATGCCCTGTAGTCGGTTAGACCGCTTACCTCGATTGATACGGCCCTGGCTGACGCCGACAAAAGCAAGAGCACAAAAATCATGGAAAATATGGAAAAAAGATTTTTGTTCAAACACTCACCTTTAAAAGTTTTATGATTAACTATTATATATTGTTTAACTAATAAACTTTTAGTGAGAAAATGAATTGGAAGATTTTGGTTGCAGTTGCAGTTATTTTAGGGACATTAGGACTTCTCTCACTGACCGAGCAGGGAAGGCAATATGCCATCTTCCTTGGCAAGGGAGTAGGGGGCCTAATCGGTTCTGTCCTGAAATTTTCTCCCGGGAAAACTTTCAATTTTGACTTGACTGCAAATAAGGAGGCTTTTTACGGGCAAGAATTTCCTCTCCCAGACTCAATAGTTTCCATATCTGGCTACGGTTCTGAGGCAAAGATAGGTGGAAAGGTATGGAACTTGAGCAGTGAAAAATTTGAGATGGAAATGACAGGAAGCGGGGATTTTGCCCTAACAGCTGACGGGAAAGTGAGTCTGAATGTTGATGCAAAAACATTTTCATTTGACGGAAAGAAGACAACTGATGTCAAGGTGGAGGTTGAACTTGTCCCAGCAGAATTCTCTTTAACCAACGCAAGGAAGGATGTGGTCAACATCACCTCTGCTTCAGGGACATTGATAAAATCAATTGGCGAGAGTGTTGTGACATCGACATTTACAAAAGCCAGTTTGCAGATAGACGAATTCTCCGGATTAGTCGAATTGAAAAACCAGACAATAAAATTGGTTGGCACTGCGACCGATATAAAAGGCATTTAAACAAGGAGGTATTTTTATGAAAATGAAAGAAACGAGAAGACCTGAGAGGCCGAGTGTTGCACTGTTTGTCGACGGACCCAACATGCTAAGAAAGGAATTCATGGTCGACTTGAGAGAATTGAGGAAAAGATCAGAGAAATACGGAAGAGTTATCATAGCAAAAGTCTTCCTGAACCAATTCGCCCCTGAAAAATTAATTGAAGCAATAATCAACGAGGGGTTCGAGTCTGTGATGGTTTTGGCAGAACATGAGGAAAATGGAAGTGACGTTGATGTCACCCTAGCCGTGTCTGCTATGGAAACCTTGCTGACGAAAGATATTGATGTGATGGCAGTTGCGACACGAGACGCGGATTTTCTGCCAGTGATACTCAAGTCAAGAGAATATGGGAAGAAAGTCATCGTGTTGGGAGCTGAGCCAGGGTTCTCGATAAGCATAAGGAATGCAGCAGATTTCGTAGAGAACCTGTGAAAATAGGTATAAATCTCTAAAAAACAAAATTAAATAATCGAGGTGATGATTAGTGGGTTTTCTTAGAGACCTTTTTAAAAAGGAGGAGCCAGTTGAACTCCCAGTTGAGGAAGAGGGTACACAGCCTGTTTATGTGAGGATAGAGAATCTGAAGGATTTCGTGGACATAGACAGGATAGCAAAGCTGCTGAGAGACGGAAGCATAGTGTTCCTGAAAACCAAGGAATTGCAAAGAACGGATTTGGGAGAATTCCAGAACTGCGTGCAGAAGCTGAAGAGAGTTTCAAACCAGTTTGGGTTCGACATAGCTGGGACAGAAGAAGGATATATTGTGCTTACTCCGACATTTGCAAAGATTGTGAGATAAGATAAGAAATTGAAACTAGCTAAATGCTGTTCAATCTTAAATAGTCCTCTATTTTTCTCTGATAAATCAATTTGTTCAGAACTTCGCTGTTGGCAATCCAATCCTTCATCTTAATCTCGAGTTTAGTCGAGATGTGGGTCAAAGCCTCTTTGAGTGTGTTGAACTTAGTTGATCTATTCTTCAAAGCAACTCTAACATTCTCCCTTACGTTCCATACACCAACGGGCATTATGTAGCCGGGGTGAGCTTCCCTGAAAATTATTACTCCGGCCTGTCTTCTTTCCTCTTCCAAATGCTCACTCACAGCAAGCCTACCACTGTAGTAACACCCACCAATCTCAGCATAAGTTGTCCTTCCATCAAATTCTTCTGAGCTTGAATATATCGCTACTTGGCTGCCTTCAGGATTCCATGTAGTTTTTGGATACCATGCCTCTATGAGCTCGTATTGCCAGTGACTAGGAACCATTAAAATTATCCATCGATTATCAAGAGCGGTATGCTCATAAACCCTGAACTCATTTATCAAAGGAAATTCCTTCACCTGATCCAAAAGATTTTGGGAGATTATCGAGTCAACAGCAGTTATAGACCATCTTGTCGGAACAAATTTCCTATTCTTTCCGATTCCAAACAAGCCAGCTGAAAATGCTCTCTGGATTTTCGAGACGAAAACCTCCTTGCCATGAAGTGTGACAACTGCCTCCGCGGCTTTCAAATCTGTGTCAGAAAAAGCTTTCTCTATGTCATGGTCGGTTTTCATGCTTGTCAAATCCAACCTTTTCAACGGAGCGGAAGGACCGTAGGGTTGAACTTCCTCGTCCAAAACCAAAGCGCCAGACGGTTTTTTGAAAAATTCTGCGTTCACTTCAGCTGAGGTTTTTGATAAGGCTATCTCCCTCGTCAGCTCGACAATCCTGTTTTTCTCCAGATTTTTGACATGGACTCTGTGTTTCCCTCTAACAAGCTGAGAGCGGAAATCAACTATATTTTCAATCGTTTTGCCCTGCCAAAGTTCAGGAGTATCAAGAAAGGAAGTATCGCCGCGAATTGGCGGGATGAGCGGTCCGATTGAGACAAACGGATATCCAATTCTTCCTATGAAAACTGACGGAGGGGAAGACCCTTCCAAGTTTAGACCCTCTATCAAAGGCTTTGCTCTGGCTTGCGAATAGAATCTCACCATCACAGGACAGCTTGATTTCCCGCACAAGAGCTTCGCTCCCCTGCACAGAATGCATCTTGTGTCTCTTGTCACTGTCTTGATATCACCAGTATTCAATTCCATCAGAACTTTCTTGTCGTCCACTAGTTGGGAGAGCCAGAGGTTTCTCATCATAATAAAATTAAAGAATATGTAAATATACTTAGCTTTCGGAAGCAGATTTCCGGTGTTTCCGTGATTGTGAGAGAAATAAACTGCAAATCTTTATTGAACCAGAGTCAGCTTGCAGACTACTGCATAAACCCTTATGTTGGGTGTAGGCATGGTTGCAAGTACTGCTATGCAGATTCTATCACGAAGAGGTTCAGCCAGCACAAAGAACCGTGGGGAGAGTTTGTTGATGTTAAAATTAACGCTCCTGAGGTTTTGAGAGATGAAATCAGAAAGAAGAAGAAAGGCAAGGTTTTCATAAGCAGCCTGTCAGATGCCTATCAGCCTCTGGAGAAAAAATATCAGCTGACAAGAAGGTGCTTGGAGATTTTGCTGAGATATCAGTTTCCGATAGTCATTCAGACGAAGTCCGAGCTTGTTACAAGAGATGTTGATTTGTTGAAGAAATTTAAAGAGCGCGAGGTCGGGTTCACAATAACGACTCTGGATGATAAAGTAAGAAAAATTTTCGAGCCCCATTCTTCTTCTGTTCAAGAAAAGTTGGATGCTATCAAAATTCTGAAACAAAACGGGATAGAAGTTTACGTTTTCTTCGGTTCCATCTTGCCCTATCTCTCAGACAGGAATCTAGAGGAATACTTCCAAACTGTTGCTGATCTAGGAGTAAAGGAGATTTTGGTTGACAAGTTAAATCTCAAGCCAGGCATTTGGGGATCTCTTTCTGCTGTTCTAGAGAAAAACTACCCTGATTTAGTTGAGAAGTGGAGAGAGGTTCTGTTTTCAAAAACTGATTATTGGGAAAAGCTGAGAGAGAGAATTGAAAAAATATGCGGAGAGAAAAAACTAAAATGCGTTTTCTGCTGTTAATCAAATCTTTTCGGCCACTAAGATCATGGTGCTATCTGGATAAACCGCTTCTTGGAGAGATGTGTTGTTGCCCTGATTGGTAACCGTAAATAGTTTTATCCCATCTGATTCATATCTCTGTCTCAGGAAAGGAATCAAGTAGCTTTCAGTATGTATGACGTTGAAGCCATGATGTCTCAGAATTTTTTGCCACTCAGTCAAAGGGTAAATACCGAACTGCTCCTGAACTTCAACATCCCAATTGGTATCATATATTTCTTTGCTCAAGAATTCCATGGCATCTGGCCTTGACAGCTCAACGGTATAATCATCTATTGTTTTGTATGTTATTTTGTAGGGAGTGAAATCTTCCGCAAACTTCACGAACTTTTTAACATTTTCAAGTGTTCCTATTCTCATCCGAGTCCTTACGCAATCTGGCATCACACCATCTCTGATTATCAGCCTCCCGCCCTTTTTCAGAATTCCATAAGAGACGTCGAGCGCGCTTTGAACAGCGCTCAGTCCTTGATAAGAATAGACCTCGTGCAGCACAGAACACATTATCATCGTGTCCGCCGATTCTGCTCTCAAATAGGGCTTTGTGATGTCCGCCTCCAAGAAATCCACGTTATAGCCGAAACCTCTGCTCTTGGCCATCTCCAGCATCTTTTTGGAACTGTCCACTCCGATTATCCTGCTTTCAGGGAAAGCTTCTGAAAGAAGATTTATCACAGTCCCGTAACCGCAGCCAGCATCGACTATCGTTCCTTCCTTCACAAATTTCAGCAATTTTTCCTTCTCTGGAGAGCTCCTCTCCATGCCATCTGCATATACCTGCCATCCTTCCTCTGTTCTGTGCTCTCTCCCGACCATCCAACCGCCTAAAAATAAGAACAGGAATTAAAGATAAATAGCCATTGCTAGTTTTCTATAACCTTTTTATTTACCAATCGATACTTATTTCTATAGAAATTCGGAGTTGTTTGTGCCATGCAAATGTGGGGATGGTTTATGGGGATTGGAATTCTGGGATTGTTCCTAGTTTTATTTGCAAGTGTCTTCTGGGTCTGGATGTTGATCGACTGTCTGAAGAGGAAGAAGTTTGAGGACAAGCTTGTCTGGATTATAGTCTTGCTGCTGCTGAATTTTCTGGGAGCGATTTTATACTATTTTTTGGTTAAGTCAAAGGATTAGACTCTGTGTTTCTTCAAGTTGAAGTAAAGTCTGGCTTTTATTCCGATGGACATGACTGAGCTGAAGGCAAGCAAAAATGCCGGGATAATCTCCAAGGGAATGATAGTCGGTGAAACCAAGAGCTGCGCAAAGCTCTGAACCAAAGCAATCTCGTTCTTCACACCCTGAGAGATAAGGCTGAACATGTTTCCAGCCAACCAAAACACAATCGGTATGAACGAGGATATTATCAAAATGGAGCTGATAAGGAAGATGAGGAGATAAACCGCAAATGTCTGCAAAGAATGTTTCTTGAAAATTTCAAAACTCTTCTTTAATGAATCCCTAATCCCCCTGTTATCGGCGATTGCAGCAGGAAAGACATAAAATGATGCAAGAGCAAAGAGTGGATCGAACAGTATCCAGAGATAGGGAACATACCCTATGAGAACAAACATACAGAACAGAATCAAAAAAACAACGACTGTCTTGAGATAGACTGAGAAGGAAAACTTGAAGCTGTCCCCGATAGGTTTTTCCTTAGGAAACTGTTTGGCCTGATGCAGCAGAGCCCCTAAGAAAAGCGGCTGTAAGACAAGATAGAGCACAAAACTAAATATGTAGAAGCCAAAAAATGGGGCGATTGATTGAATCGCATCATTAGACAGAGTCAGAAGGGAGCCTACTCTTCCAAGCATGTCGCAAACCACAAAAATGAGGAGAAAGTTCAAGGCCATGTATGGCAAAATCCTCTTGAAAGAGAATGCAAACCTGAAGCCTTCGACAATTGATTTACCAATCATATTATTAATTTTGATTTTTGGGAATAAAAATGGTTACTGATTGACAGAAAAAGCAATATTAATTCTAATTCTAATCTTAATTTAAGGGGTGTTTGACTTAACCAAGATCATCGTGACTAGCGCTTTGCCCTATGCGAACGGAGAAATACACATAGGCCATATCGTCTCAACCTATTTGCCAGCAGACATCTTCACGAGATTCTGCAAGCTTTTGGGAAATGAATGCATTCATGTTTGCGGGACAGACGACTTTGGAGTCCCTATATTAATCAAGGCCGAGCAGGAGAGGAAGACTCCCGAGCAATTCGTCGATTATTGGTATGCCGAACAATTGAGGGATTTCAAGGCAGCCGGAATCAATTTTGACATCTTCCACAAGACCCATTCGGCTGAGAACGTGGAGCTCGTTCAGCATTTCTTCAGTGTGCTGAACGCAAAGGGGTTCATCTTCACAAAGGAGATCGAGCAGGCCTATTGCGAGAAATGCAAAAAATTCCTGCCCGACAGGTATATTAAAGGAACCTGTCCCTATTGTGGTGCAAAGGATCAGTATTCTGATTCATGCGAAGTTTGCGGGAGGGTCTTGCAGTCAGGAGAGATAAAGGACGCATATTGCGCTGTCTGCAAATCACATCCTGTGAATAAGATAACCACGCACTATTTCTTTGATCTGCCTCATTTCTCAGAAGATTTGAAGAAATGGCTGGAGGAAAACCAGAATCTGCAGCCTGAAGTGAAGAATTATGTGTTGCAGTGGATAAAAGACGGCTTGAGGAATTGGGACATCACTCGCGACATTTCCTGGGGGGTTCCGATTCCATTGGAAGAGGCGCATGGAAAAGTTCTTTATGGATGGTTTGACAACCACATTGGTTATATTTCATTCGCGCTCAAGTATTTTGCTGATAGAGGGATTGACGGGAAGGAGTTCTGGAATTCGGCCAGGATTTATCATTTCATCGGGAAGGATATTGCCTATCACCATTATTTGTTTTTGCCTGCTATGAGAATCGGTGAAGGTGAATTCAAGCTGCCTGACGCTATACCTACTCGTGGCTATTTGATGCTGCAGGGGCAGAAGTTCTCGAAAAGCAGGGGATGGTACATAAGTTTGAGGAGCTTTCTCGAGTCTTTCCCAGCAGACTATCTGAGATATTATCTGACGAGAATCACTTCTTACACTCAGACTGATATAAACTTTGATTGGGATGAATTCCAAGCGAAGATCAACAACGAGCTTGTGGCCAATATGGGAAATTTCATTCACAGGACTCTGACTTTTCTTTACTCCCAGTTCAACGGAAAAGTGCCAAAGCCTGAGGAATATTCTGAGGAGGACAAGAGTTTCGAGAATGAGATAAAGAAAGTAGCTGTTATTGTCGGGGACCAACTGGAGAAGATAGAACTGGATAGAGCATTGAAATTAATCGTCGATTTTTCAAGCGAGTGCAACAAATATTTCCAGAAGAAGGAGCCCTGGGCAAAAAAGGAAGAGGCGAAGACCACCTTGTATCTTTGCGTGAATGCTGTCAGGAGCTTAGCAATTCTCCTTGCGCCATTCTTGCCGTTCTCCTCAGAAAAATTATGGAAGCTTCTTAATCAAGATGATTCAGTCCATAACCAGGATTGGCTGTCAGCTTCTCAGCTGAAGTTGCAGCCTGGTCTTACAATCAAAAGGCCTGAGATTCTTTTCAAGATACTAGAGGACGTAGAGATAAAAGCTCAAAAAGCTAAACTCCCAAAATAATTAAATCGAGGTGAGAAGATGGTAGAAGTTTCATTTGCTGATTTCCAGAAGCTGGACACGAGAGTTGGAAAGATATTGGAAGCTGAAGCTGTCCCAAACTCAAAAAATTTGATTAAGCTACAGGTTGATTTCGGGAATGAAAAAAGACAAGCAGTGGCTGGACTCTTAGGATATTACAAACCAGAGGAGCTTGTCGGCAACAAATATGTATTTGTTCTCAACCTCAAACCAATCAAGTTGATGGGAATAGACAGCAATTGCATGATTCTTGCTGCTGATAACGGCAAGGGAAAGATTGTCTTGCTCCAGACTGATAAAGATGTGGAAATCGGAAGCCAGATAAGATAAACATGACAATTAGATTGTTCATCACTGGTGGAACGATAGACTGTGTTTATTACAAGCCAGAAACAAACGATTACAGGTTTGAAGAAACTTACATACCAAAAATGTTGAAACAGGCAAGAGTCAGTTATCCTGTGATTATAGAAAAACTGATGCTAAAAGACAGCAGAAAAATAGCAAACAAGGATAGGGAATTGATTCTTAAAAAATGCAAAGAATGCAAGGAAGACAAAATTGTAATAACACATGGTACATACACCATGATAAAAACAGCAAAATTTTTGGGGCAAAGAATAAAAGATAAAATAATTGTTCTCATGGGTTCTATGGTTCCCTTTAATGAAAAAAATTCTGATGCTTTGTTTAACTTAGGTTGTGCAATAATAGCTGCTCAAACACTACAACGAGGGGTTTATGTAATAATGAATGGAAAAATCTTTTCATGGAATAATGTTAAAGAAAATTTGGAACTTGATGTGTTTGAAGAATTAAAATGATTTTCAGTTTACAGCAAAAGGTATAATACATTAAATCTACAACTAAAAATTGAGAAAAATGAAGAAAGTAAGAGATATCATGAATCCTAAGGTTTTTTGCTTTAGCCCTGATGATACTGTGTTCAAAGTTGCCAAGGTCCTTTCTGAAAAAAATATTTCTGGGGCCCCTGTCGTGGAGAGTGAAAAAGTCATTGGCATGGTAAGCATGTCCGACATAGTGAGGTTCATGAGAACAAAATTGAAAATTGGGAGTTCGCATGATTTGCCTTCCTTAAGTCTGCTAGTTCTTGACATTTTCAAGACTGGAAAGGATTATATGGATTTGAAAGAAGAGATTCAAGAAGCATCGAACATCAAAATAAGGAATATAATGAGCAAGAAAGTTGTTTCGATAAATCCAGAGGCCAGTATTTTCGATGCTGCTAATTTAATTGAGAACAGTGATGTCAATAGACTGCCTGTGATTGAAAGTGGGAAGCTCGTCGGGATTGTTGCCAGGGCAGACATAATCAGAGCTCTCTTGGATTGAAAGGCTTAAATAGTTTTTTGACTACTATTTTTCTATTGTGATAAACATGAAAAAATTAGAGGAATTTACTCCGCAATTATATTTGTCGGATTATGGAATTTTGCATAGAGGCATTGACGGATATTCAATTGTTCATACAGAAGAAGAGTGGAAGACCCCGGAAAAAATAGAAAGAAGAATTGAAAGAATATGGGAAAAAGAAAAAAGGAGAGCCGAAAGGGAAGGACGTGAACTTTGGTCTGAACCAGGCAGCATGCTTAGAGTTAGAAACATGTATTCATATGATAGAAGGCTTGTTTTTGTTACACAAACTACCAATTATAAACAATATGCAGGAACTAGGGGTTTGAAAGAACTATACTCTCCCGATGATTCTCATTATGCTTGGAATAGGGCAAATCCTTTAGCTGCCAATCTTCTACTTTCAGTCGATGGCTATCTGCTCTTTGGGTTAAGAAGCAACAGGCTCATATTTGATGGAGGCAAAATTGGAGCTGTTTCCGGAAGCGTGGATCCCAGCAAAGATATTGCCGACGGAAATATAAGCGTGGAAAAAACTGTGAGAAGAGAGTTTGAGGAAGAAATTAAAATGAAGCCTCGATTCAAAGAATTGAAACCGTTTGTTGTCCAATACAACCCTGTCGACAGTGATTCTCATTTAGAGTTTTGGTTTTTGGGGTATACAGATTTGACCAAACAGGAAATTGAGAGAGATTTTAAGAAAAATGAGTTTGACAGTCTTGTTTTTCTTAAGATGGACCAATTGAAAGAGGAATTTAATAGATTAGAAAACATGTTCACAGCACAAGATGGGTTGATTATCCGTTATCTGATTGATAGTGGAGAAATTTATCACATCTGATTTTTTTGCGCCGAGGGTGGGATTTGAACCCACAAGCCCCAAAGGGGCACTAGCTTTCTATTCAATGATTCCAGGCTAGCGCAATACCGGATTATGCGACCTCGGCTTAACAACTCTATGTTGATAATAACAAATAATAAATAGAATCTATAAGAATCTATCCATAGAGGGAATGCTGTGCCAGGAAGAAAGATTGCTGATAAGAAGAAAGTTTCTGAGGAAATCAAGCAAGTTATCAGAAGGAGATTTAGAGTTGAGTCGCAAGAGGATCTGGCAACCCTTGTTCTTAGGAGATTGAGGAAAGAAGATAAAAGATATACTTTGTCGCCAATCAGAGCAAAAAGAATTGCATTGACTGTCCCTGAGATTGAGGTGAAAGCAAAGACAAAGAAAACTTTGAAGCTACCGAAGATTGATAAATGTCCTGTCTGCGAGAGCAGGATAGAGCCTATCAAAATCAAGAATTTGTTGAACAAAAATATAACCATAGGGTATAAGTGCACTAATTGTGGGTATGAGAGCGATTTGGAGGCTTTCATGCCGATGAGATATTTTTTCCTTTGGCGATTAGCAAAAAGTGAGTCTAAAATAATATAATTTCGATGAGTGTGATTTTTTTGAGATATGTTCCTACTGGCGAAGGAAAAGGATGGGCAAAAGGTAAAACGAGTGATACAGATATTAGAGTTTATAAAAATGTGTTGAAACGTCTAGGTAGAAAGCCTGCTAATTTAACAATGAAAAATAAAAAACATGGGTATAAAACAAAAAAGAAAATATCGGAAAAAATAAAGTTATTATGGCAGAATAAAAATTACAGAACAAAAATGTTGCAGAAATCTAAGAGCCCTAGAAAAATTGAACAATCAATAAAAAACTTACCATCAGCAGAAAGAATAAAAGAATTGTGGAAAACTGAAGATTATAGAGAAAAAGTAATGAAAAACAGTTTAAAGGGATTGATGAAGCGTCCAACATCTTTAGAAAAAAGGCTTATTGAAATTTTTGAAAAATATAACTTACCTTTTAAATACATGGGTGATGGTAGTTTCTTGATTGGATGGAAAGCACCAGATTTTATTAGTATAGATGGAAGTAAAATTTGTATTGAGGTTTGTTATAAATTCTTTAAAGATGAAGACTATGAAATAAGGAGAATAGAACATTTTGCAAAATATGGTTGGATTTGCCTTGTGTTTTTTGAAGATGATGCAGAAAACGAAGATTTAATTATTAATGAAATAAATTTAATTAGGAATGGAGGTGTATTAACATAGCAAAAAAACCATTTGGAGGTTACTCCATTAGTTTCAAGGGAAGGAAGGAAACCGTGGAGCAGGTCTTTGGTAGAGCTCCATTGGCTCCTAGCGCAATGACCAAGAAGCTGTGGACTTTCATCAAATCTAAGAGATTGGCAAGAAAATAAGAACGAACTGAAGCTGTAAAATCTGATTTAGTTTAGTTTTTTTGTTATTTTAGTTCTTCTAAAAATTCGCTCTAGAAAGATTATTCATGTTTGCTGTGTTTATATCTTTCAATTAACTCTTTTGTTACACCAAGATTTTTCATTACTTTTTTTCCAAGCCTTTTTAGGCTGTAGATTAATATATATCCTTGGTCATCACTATCTTCCCATTTACCAGAAACAAGTTCTAAATATTCTAATGCTTTTAGATGTTTATACAAGTAGTTCGGATCAAATTCAAATTTCTGTGCCAGCTTAGGAAATGATGCTTTTCGTTGTTCCACAAGATATATAAGTATTTCTAAATTATCTCTATCAAAAACAATTTCAGTAGCCCTCAGATCTTTTTCACTTGCGTCTTGCACCATAAATATCTAATAGAGATAGTAATTATTTAAGAATTTAAGATTGATTCGCTACTGTGTCTCAAATTTACTTGGCTTTCATTAGAAGAGACACAACTAATGCAAAAATCACTGCGTACATGAAGAACCCAATCAGGCATGGGGGAACTCCAAATATGGAAGTTATTGTTGGGCACGTAGTCCCACCACTAAGTTCGGCAATAGAAAGGTATCCTGAAAATCCCAATCCCAGCAAAGCTAATGCAACCAATGCTACTATTCTTTTATCTTTTTTCATAACAATCACTCTTCTGAAACTCTTGGGGCGAGAATGAATTGCAAGCTGACTTTGTCACCAGACTTGAAGCTGATTTTGATTGGATAGTCTTGCCCCCATTCTAAAACCACAGAATCGGCAATCTTCGCTGCCTTTATCATTTTCTTCAGATAATCCAGAGGATATCTTGCTCTTACCTCTCCACCAGCTCTCAACTCAACCAGAGATTTATTTTCCTTCTCTAGTTCAAGTTGGGTTGAATTTATATCTCCTTCAGCCTTCATTCCAAATCTTGATGGTGCTGCTTCAAATAAAACGGCATCAGCAACGACTTCAGCATCGGCAATTCCTGACTGCAAAACATCTGATTTAACTACAGCTTTCGTGCTGAATTCCAACTGATCTATTGCAGGAACCTCTTCTTGACTCAAATCAAGCAGAGGTAAAACAAACCTTCTCCTGCTCGCGTTCTCGAGCACAACTTCCAGTTTAGAATCCTGCAAAATAAAAGTAGCCTTGTCCTGACTGCCCGCCCTCTTCAAAACTGACAAGAAATTTGGGACATCCAAACCGATTGATTGCTCTTTGTCAACATCGAACTTCTCGAAAGCTGAGGCAGAAAGCTTGAAATCAACAACTGCCACCATCGCCCTGTCAGAAGCAATAAAACTTATTCCCTCCTTTGATATTTTGAAAATTCCCTCGTCTATCAGCTCAGCTATAGTTGAAACAGAATCAGTCAGCAAGCCCATGTCTTTGAGAACTGCTTTAAACACTCAATCCCTCTTTGCTATATAATTCTTCTATCTTCTTAAATAAATTTAAATCAAAACCTTTTAAGCTTTGTATCACATCTGCTTTCAATTTACCATCGACTGATGAGCAAAAAACTCTGATCAATTCCCCATTTTCAACTGCTTGATTGGAAGCGATTTCTATCTTTCCAGTTCCGTCATCCAAAATGAAAGAATTTTCCAAAACTTCTGAAATATTTCCAATAATTGCTACTTTGGAATCTAAAGCGGTTATTGAGGAAATTTTCTTTGGTAAATAATAATCTGGCATCGTGATTAATTTGAAAAAGAAGAGATAAATATCTTTATGCCACAAAGAGAAAGAACCTAGTCAATTTTTCTTTTTAATGCGTTGTAGGTCACTGCTGCGGTCGCTCCTATTGCAAGAGAAAACATTACAAGACAAACATGCACGATAGGGACAGATGTAAGTTCGATTCCAGTTAGATAAGAATAAGCTGAAGTTGCGCCCAAGTAAGTTAAACCAGAAGCACCAGAAAGTATAGCTAAATCCGCAAGTATGCTACCAATTCTTCCCATATTTAAATATTATTGAATAAAAGAATTTAACTTTTGATTAGCCGTAGCTTCTCCACGAGAAGCTGCATTTCTTGCATCTGTAGAAAATGGTCGGTGGCTCGTCGGCGGCTCTTGTCTGTTGCATCCACCAATAGGCCTCCATGTTCTCGCATTTTGGGCACATTATGGTTGTTGTCGGCAGCTCTGCCAGACCCTCATCTTTTCCCATCACAACTATATCTTTTTTCTTTTCATGGATAGCTTCTGTAATCTCAACCTTTTCTCTTGATTTAACTCTATGCCCACATTTCCTGCAAAGGAGATAGCCCTTCTTCTTTTTATCTCCAACCATTAAATTTTTGCATTTTGGACAAAACATCTAACTTCCTCCGAAAAACCAACTGAATATAACCTTAAAATATCCTAGTTTTGGAATAATAAAGATTACCTTTCCTTGGATTTGGTCCCTTCTGACTGAGTATTCGAATGGTATCAGGTCAGAATTGTGGTCCCCTTTTGTCATAAATGTCCCGTCTGAATTTATTTTGATTATCCTATGTATGATCGGAATGCTTTGGTTTGCCACATCATAAACTATGACATCACCGACTTTGTAATTATCAGTGCCTTGGACTATCGGAAGATCGCCTACAAGGAAACCATTCCTAATTGGCCATGAATTAACATAGCTTCGGTTATAACCCATGTTCCTCTCGAGCCATTGATAGTGGTTGATTTCCGTGTTTTCATCATGCACCATCGATCCTGAGAGTACTGAAACTGCTGGCAAGCTCGTGGAAAGAAATATGCCAAGAACAAATTTCAAAAATAAAGCAGCGAAAGCTCCGCCGAAAATGTAAGGGAGATAGGATTCTTGCTTGAAACGGTAAAGCAGGAAAACACCGACAACAGCAAGCAAATAAACCATTATGTTGGTAGCAGCGTAGATATTCAGAACAAGTATTGATAGAATTGTGTATATAACTATTCCATATCTTTTCTCTATCCTTTGCAATTTTCTCTTAAGCCCTTCCATGACTCTCCCCCTTCACAAAGCCAGTTGCAATTATATGAGCTATCCTCAGGGGTTCTGGGATATAACTTCTTGTGCAGCTTAGCTTTATTACTTCCTTTGCAGTCTCATCGTCAATTCCTATATTTTGGTAATAGACCTTTTTAAAGTCTTTCACAAAGCACTCCTTGATTTTCCCAGCATCCTCTATAATTTTCCATCTTGAATCAAAATCATCAAATCTTCTCAATGCTTTCTTCACTTTTGCCAGATTCGGCATCTTCCTGTTTATCACAATCACCGGAAGTCCTGTCTCTTCAAATATTTTCTTCACATCCACCAAGTTGAACCCAGCTAAAGTGATGCCATCGAACATTATCACTTTCAGCTGCTGCCTGTGTCTTGTTGATTTAAGAATATTGATTATTTTTTCTGTCGAATCCATTCCATCTACCGACACTTCTGTTCTCAAAAGACCGTCAAGAAACTGGCCGCCGCGGAAGACCACACCTATGACAGGGACCAAATCCTTGCTTCTCGGTGTGAATGCACTGTCATCAAATCCCAGTATTCTTATCTCAGATTTGAGCATTCGTTTCAAGAAAAGATGTAGGTGTTTGTGATATTTAAATTTAACTTAACCTTAAGATGAACTTCTAAACTAATTTTTTAAAAATACCTAAAAAATATTTTTTGTTTGTTAGCTTTTGCAATTTACGCCGATGAATTTTTAACCGGTAAAAGCTTTAATTTATTAATCTAGAAACTATAAAGTGATTTCATGGTAAAGAAAGTTTTCCCAGAGGCCTTGGCAAGACTTTACACTCGAGTCTTCGTTTGCAGGGTTTGTAAGAGCAAAATCAGGGCTGATTCGGCCAAGGTCAAGCAGGGAAAAGTCAAATGCAGGAAGTGCGGCTCGCACGCTCTTAGACCGAAGAAGAGACCTATGTGATGAGATGGAGATAGGGTACATCACCACAAGAGATCTTGAGAATTCTTCTGGGAAAGTCAATGGGAAAATAAGAGTTGTTGTCCCTAAGGGTGGGAATGTTGCGGATATAAATTTGACTTGTCCTGAATGCGGAAACAACCAAAACAAGAAGGAAGACTGGAAGATGCCTTTCAGCACAAAATGTGACAAGTGCGGATTCCAAATAAAAATACAGAGCTTGAGAAAAGAAATCAAAAAGAAGAAATGAACCCTTGATAAGAACTTATTTTTAACCCACGAATAATCTATTGAGAAGCTTTTTGCTTCTCATGACCGATATGATTGAATCCCAGAGGGCTTGGAATTGGTATTCTCGTGAATCTGTTCTTAAGGCAATACTTGAATCCGCTAAGAATAGGGAAGTCGTCGCTGTTTATCGGGACGGTATTTTTGGCAAAAGGCCTGACATGCTCCAATACGTTCAGGATGTTCTCCAGTCTGTGGCAGAAGGGGCGATTTCTTTTCACGGCTCGCTCGAGAGATGGCAGCAGCCGATGAAGCTGGATGTTGGATTGAGCAAGGCAAGCTTGGATACTATCAGGATAGGGTGGGATGTTCTTTTTGATGTGGATGTCGACGATTTTGAGATTGCAAAAATCACTGTCAAGCAATTGATCGCGGCTTTCAAGGATCATGGCGTTTCGAATTACAGCGTGAAATTCACTGGCGGGTCATCTTTTCATGTCGGAATTCCATTCGAATCTCTTCCTGAAAAAATAAATGCCCAACCAACCGCCATGCAATATCCTGACATCTTGCAAAAAATCATCGAGTACGTGAAGTGGTACATGAGGGACCAATTGAAAGAGGAAATATCCTCTTTTGCCTCGGCAGAGGAGATCTCGAAGAAGATTGGAAAACCTGCTAAGGAAATCGAGGAGAATGGTACGATAGATCCTTTCAAGATAATTTCTATGGACATCTTTGGTTCAAGGCATCTGTTCCGACTTCCGTACACTCTGCATGAGAAGACCCTTTATGTGAGTTTGCCGATAAAGCCTGAGGATGTGAGCAAGTTCGAGATTCAGCAGGCGTTGCCAGAAAAGACCAAGGTTGATGTGAGATTCTTGGCGCCGAAAACAAGTTTGCATGACGCTGAGGCTTTGGTAATTGAGGCTCTTGATTGGAGCACCAAACATATGGTGGAAGTGAGGGAGGAGATACCAAAGATTTTGATAAAGAAAAAAATCAGGGCAATCCCTGAGGAATACTTTCCTCCATGTGTTAAAGGAGCTTTGCAGGGTCTGGCTGACGGAAGGAAGAGAAGTCTTTTCATTCTCACGAACTTTTTGAGGAACATGGGATGGGGCTTGGAGAAGATTGAAAGCAAAATCATGGAATGGAACGAGCACAATACTCCTCCTATCAGGGCAAATTACTTGAGGACCCAGTTGAGATGGCATTTCAGGCAGCAGAGAAACCTGCTTCCGCCAAACTGTGATAATGAGAATTTCTACAAGGCGATTGGGATTTGCAAGCCAGATGAAATATGCACGAATGGGACTGATACGATTGCAATCAAGAACCCTATAAACTATCCTTTCAAGAAATTGAAGGGCGGAAAGAGGGTTAAGAGAAAGATATTTAAAGCTTAAGCAAGATATAGTTCTTGACAGTTATGGAAGTAACGAACGCAATTGGTTTGCTTAAATATCTTGATGAAATGATTAAAGAAAATAGAGAAACTGTGCCGCCTTCAGAAGAAGTTTTGAAAGAATATTTAGAGGCGAGAAGTTTGCTGGATAGAGGTACTCCATTTAGCAGAGATTTACTCGGTGTCCATGCAGAAAAAGGAATTGAGCTCTACCAAGCACAAATAGATGAAGCTAAAAAACTTCCTGGCTAAAGCTTTTACTTCTTTTCTTTTAATATATTAATCAGTCAATATGCCAGACGAAACCATCACATTTGAATTGATAAGAAAAATCCAGAGGGAGGAGCAGAGGTCGCCCAAACTGAGCAAGCTGCCGGAGAATTTCTACCAGAATGTTAGGAATTACATACAGCAGAAGAGAACAATTTTGGAAAAGATGGAAGACAGAAGGGCATCAGTCGAGATAAAAAACATAGAGAGCCTTGTCGAGGACGTCTTCAACAGGAGGGAGAGGAAAATCATGACTCAGGCTGTTAATGCTGTAAGGGTTGGATTAACCGTTGAAAATTTAACTGAGGAGGAAAAAGAATTCTTCAATCAGGCTTTGAATTTGATAAAATCTAGGAGAGAGAAGCTACTGAAAGACCTCTTAGAAAAAACTGAGGAAAAAAAGGAGATGGTAACTCTAATTGTTTTCAAAGAGGCCGTCCCTGAGTTTGTCGGATCTGACTTGAAGACTTACGGGCCTTTCGAGAAGGGAGATATTGCGAAGCTGCCTGAGGAGAATGTAAAAGTTTTGATTGAACGTGGGCTTGTTGAAGAATTCAAGGTAAGCAAATAGCTTATTTTGAATGAATTTCTACAGTGTCTCCATTTTTCAATTCATAATTTAATCCGACTTTTCTTCCGCTGAATCTTGTCTTGTCGAATATTCTTGCAAACTTGAAGCTCTTTAAAAGCGATCTGCCAACCCCTTCGATGAAATCTTTGACTGTCGAGCCTACTGGAAGAGCTATTGGCTTGTCCAGAGGCTTGCCAGTCGGTTTGGGATAGATTTTTATCATTTCAAGAGATTTCCATATCTTTTCTTTCAATTCTTTTATTCCTTCACCAGTCATTGCTGAAATTTCTCCATCTTCCAAATCGCTTTTGGTGGCGACAAAAATTATTTTTGCCAAAAGCTTTCTTTTGTTCAGCATTTCACTCAAAATCTTTTTCTGTTCTTCCCCCTGAGTTGAATCAATCAAACAGAGAATCAGTTCCGAAGTATGGAGCATGCCAAGATATTTGGGCTCGAACGTTGACGGAATTTCTATGATCTGGATTTTCAAACCCTCATAATCCATCATCCCCACTTCTGGCTTTGTTGTCGCGTATGGTTTGTCGGAAATCTTCACATCTTTCCCTGTCAAAGCTTTGAGAAGAGAGCTTTTGCCGGATTTTGTAACTCCGAGAAGACAAACCCTTGCGCAGCCCAGTTTCTCGATTGTGAATGACTTGACAGATTTCTTTTTTTCTGTCTTTGATTCTTTTTTCAGTCTCGATAATCTATGCTTCAGCTGGGCCAGGAGATTCTCAGACCCTTTGTGCTTGGGAAGCTTCCTAATCATCTCTTCCAGAGCTTTTATTTTTTCTTCTGTTGTTCTAGCATCAAGATATCGTTTCTCTGCTGCGAAATATTCTGGCCCTGCATTCACCGGCATAATTAAAAAATTGGTGGGCTGAAAGATTTAAATTGATGCAAAAGACTAAATAGTTTTATGAAATTCCCGAAATTGATAAGGACGTATTGCCCCTATTGCAAAAAACATACTGAGCACGAGGTAGAGATAGCGAAGAGAAGGCCTAGAGGCAGCATGACTCATGGCCAAAGAATATTCAAGAGGAAGATGTTAGGATATGGGAGCTTCCCGAAGGAAAACCCGAAGGGAAGGGAGAAACCGACTAAAAGAGTGGATTTGAGATACAAGTGCAAGACCTGCGGCAAGGTTCATGGAAGAGGATCTGGCTGGAGGGCAAAGAAGTTTGAGCTGGTGAAGAAATGAGGGCAAGAAATCTAGTAACATTGCCGAAGAGCAAGTTTGTGAGGGTTATCTGCAAGAAATGCAAGAATGAGCAGGTTATCTTCAGCAAGGTCGCTAATATTGTTAAATGCTTGAATTGCGGAGAGATTTTGGCCGAGCCTACTGGCGGAGAGGCTTATATCAAAGCAAAAGTTCTTGAGATGTTTGGTTAGATTCTATGGTAGAAAAACAATATCCTGAACCAATTGTTGGTGCATTGATTTTCAATCGAGAAGGTAAAATTTTATTGATAAAATCTCATAAGTGGAGAAATAAGTATGTGATGCCAGGTGGTCATATTGAGCTTGGAGAAAGGATGTTGGATGCTTTAAGGAGAGAAATAAAGGAAGAGAGTGGATTGAACATTCATAACATTGAATTCATTTGCTTCCATGAGTCAATTTTTGATGAGGCGTTTTGGAAGAAAAAGCATTGCATATTCTTTGATTTTGCATGCAAAACAAATTCTACAAAAGTAATATTAAATTCAGAAGGAGAGGAATTTGTTTGGGTTTCTTTAGAAGACGCATTAAAACTTCCGGTTGAACCTTACACAAGACTGACAATAAAAGAATATATGAATAAATTCAAAAGATAGAAACTTTTATACTCTGAATAGAAATTAATAGAAGTGAAATTATGGTAGAAGAAGTAAAAAACGAAATGCCAAAGCCTGAAGGCATTTGCAAATTCTGCAAGAAACCGATTTACATAGATTTGGCAAGGCATGAATTGATTTGCAAACTCAAGTAATTTGTTCTTAGACTATCAGTCTTCTTATTTTATCACATGCCTTGAAAAATTCGGGATGCCTTTCATGTTTTTTTCTCGGTCTTGGTATATTGATCTTTATATTTTCTATCAATCTTCCAGGTCTGCAAGAAAGAACTATCACCCTGTCTGCCATGAAGACTGCTTCTTCAATCAGATGTGTCACCATGATAAAAGTGTTTGTTACATTTTTCTTATTGTGCCATATTTCTAGCACTTCATCCCTGAGAGTTTCGGCTGTCAAGACATCCAAGTTTGAAAATGGCTCATCCATCAAAAGGATTTCTGGCTCCAGAGTAAGTGCTCGCGCAATTCCAACTCTTTGTTTCATTCCTCCAGAGAGTTCGTGTGGATAAGAATTCTCAGATCCCTTCAAACCAACATCATTAATGTAAAATAAGGATCTCTTCCTTCTCTCCCTTTCATCAACACCCTCAATCTCCAAAGGTAATTCAACATTTTCGAAAACGGTCTTCCATGGCAACAAGCCAAATTGTTGAAAGACCATTGTTATTTTTGGTGTTGGAGAGAGAATAGGATTGTCATGGAAAAGGACATAACCAGAATCTGGAGTTTCAAGCCCAGCTATTATTCTCAGGAGTGTTGATTTTCCACATCCTGAAGGTCCGATTATTGCCAAAAATTCATTTTCATCGACAGAAAAATTAATATCCTCAAGCGCGACTACTTTCTTCCCCTCAACCACAAAACTCTTTGTCAGATTTTTTACTTCAAGCAGCATGTTCACACCTCTACTGTTTCATATTTCTCGCATTTCTCTAATAATTTTTTCCATATGAGATTTTCCATTAAAATTACTATTGATGAGATAATAAAAAGAAGGAAGATGAGCAATATCGTATTTCCCTGCTCGTAGGCTGTCCTATCCAAGAAGGAGCCCAGACCAGAAAGAGATAAAACTTCCTTTCCATATGGCATGTACTCTGCAAAAATTACAGTATTCCAGCCGGTGGCCCAAGATAGGATGCTTCCCGTGACTATCGCCGGTATTATTGCGGGAAGGATAATATGTTTGATTCTTTCCCAGCCTTTCAATCCAAATAATTTTGAAACCTCCTTGGTATCTTTTGGAATTGTTTTGATTGCGCTCACGATGTTTAGGAACATGTACCAAATCATGTCTGCGACGAGCATGATTATCGCTGTGATTTCCAATCCAAGAGTCCCGCCAAAGATTTTGCTCAAATAGATGAAAATAATTGGGAAGAGAGCGAGTATCGGGATAGATTGACCTATGTCATAGAGTGGGAAAAATATCATCGCGAACTTATTGTTCTCTGCGGCCAAGATTCCCATCGCGATTGCGATTACCAGAGAAATAACAAATGCTATGGTAAGCCTTGTCATGGTGAGAAGAATGTAGATGGGAAGCTGAGAAAGTTCAGGAACAAAAAGGGATTTCGTGATTGCTGATATGGTGGGAATTGAATGATAGAAGAAAAAGATGAATGAGAAAATCAAAAGTGAGATGACAGCAATGGTGAATATCTTTTGGGTTTTTGTGTATTCGCCAAACTTGACAGGGAAAATTATTTTTTGTCTGAGGTAAAACTTTGGGAAGTGCAACCACGCTCTTTTTTGGATTTTTTTATCGGGAGTCGGAAATTTGAAAATTGGCTTGTAGCCCAAAGCGCTAGCTCTCTCTGTCAGCTTGTGCCAGGTGAAATGGTTTATGATAACCACTATAAAGGTGATTAATATCAACAGGACAACTGCAAGGTTGAGGTCGCCATACTCATAAGCTGCTTTTGCAAGATAGGAACCAAGACCAGGCAATGCATAGCTTTTTCCGCCATATGAAATGTATTCAGAGGCTATCATGAAAAACCATCCATCACCCCATGCCAAAGTACTGGCTGCTATCAGTGCTGGGGTAATGGCAGGCAATACTACATGTTTTATATAATCTAAACCTTTGAGACCGAAAATTTTGGCTGCTTCCACTATATTTGATGGAATGCTTTTGACAGCACCAATCACACCAAAGAATATTGCCCATTCCATGGAGGTGAAAAGCAGGAAGATTGCTGCCAGTTCCAGACCAATCTCAGCTCCATTGAAAAGAGCAACAAGAAAAAGAATGGCTGCAGGGAAATATCCTAGGATTGGAATGGACTGGCCTATGTCGAAGATTGGAACTAAAATTTTTGAAGCAGTTTTGTTTGTTGCAGCTAAAATGCCACAGAAAACACCAACCGCAAGGGAGATGATATAAGTTATTGATATTCTCAACAAGGTTCGGAAGGTGTAGTATGGAAGATTTTGAATCTCTGGATTTTTTATGAAGTGCATGATTGCCGCATAAAGCAGAAAAATAAACAAGAGAGCTAAAAAGAGTTTGATGTATTCTTTCATAATATATTAAATTCTTCACTTCAGTTTAAAGATTACCTAGTGAAACCAATTCCTTCAACTTCAATTTTTTTATTTGTTTTATCAACAGAGAATTTGCAGCCAAGAATTTTCTCGCAGACAGAAATATTTGAGATGCAGTGCTGTGTTATCTCCTCGACAGTTATCGAGGATTTTCCTTGGGCCAAAGCTAGGAATGGAAGAATCTGATCTGACATGTGTTTGTCCAGAGCTGCTTTAGATTGTATTGATTTCAAGAGCTCTTCTGCAGCCTCTCTTCCTATATCCTCGGCTCTCACCCCTCTTTTGCCGATGTTGTCTGCTCCGAGGATTGAATTTTCTGTCTCTGCCCAGAGAGTGATTGAGGTTCCTTGTGAATAGGTGTTGACAGATTCTGAATATGTTTGGATGTTTTTGGTGATCTTGCTCAAAACATTCTTTGCAGCTTCTGCTTGCCTTACAGCAACTGATTCTGGCAGACTTCCGGCGATTGAAATCTCTTTTATTGATTGAATTTCTCCTGGATTCAAAAGACTGATAGAGCTCAGTGATTTGGCTGGCTGAAATGTTATTTTTACCCTTCCGCCGCCTTTTGGATAGAAGCCTTGCTTGAGAACTTCTATCTCTGGCAGAGCAAGACCGAGTTTGCTCAGAATTGGAAACGTCACATTTTTCAGGTATTCGATTGTCGGTGAGCCGAGACCGGCTGTCCCTCCAATTATCTCAAGGACAATTTCTTTGTCTGCAAAAGTAAGCAAAGGAGTGAGAGTTTGTAAAATCAATGGGATGCTGCCAGCTGTTCCGATGTCGATTGTCTTGTCTTCGACATTTAATTTTCTTGGAGAGAATTCCACTTCCAATGAGCCAAACTGCAAACCTAAAACTTGAGCATCGCAGAATTCGGCTGCAACTTTTATTCCCATCAGATGTTGTGGCATCAGGCCTGGTCTTGGTCTTGATGCTCGAATGTTTGTGACTTTTACTGGCTTGAGTGTTAGAGCTGATAATGAAATAGCAGTTCTAAGAACCTGTCCCCATCCTTCCGAACCATCTATAAATATCATATCTTACCAGCAATCATTTCCTCTATTCTAATTATCTCGTTTATCTTTATTGTTCTCTCGCCAGAGATTCCAAACTTGACATAATCGCATCCAAGACCGACTGCGAGATGAGCTATCAAATTATCTTCAGTCTCTCCTGATCTGTGCGACATCACTGTAACAATCTTGTTCTTCTTCGCAAGTTCTACTGTCTTCATCAAATCGGTTATCGTCCCGACTTGACTTGGTTTAATTATCATTGCGTTCGTTGCTTTGAATTTCAATCCGTCTTTCAATCTTTGGGAATTTGTCGCATACAAGTCATCACCGACCACGAGCTTTGGCTGAAGACTGTTTGTCAATAATGCAAATGATATGAAATCGTCTTCCATGAAAGGGTCTTCTATGTAATTGATTGAGTATTCTTTCGCAAGATTCTGCACGAGCTTCAATTGCTCGAGCTTGCCCAATATCTTGTCGGAATATCGATAAACATAATATTGCTTTCCATCCCAAAGTTGAGTGGCTGCAAAGTCAATACCAATTTTCAATAGATTTTCATTCGCGATTTTTTCCAGAATTTTTAGAATCTCATTAAAATTCAGATTAGTGACCCAGCCTGATTCCCAATTTCTCCCGTAATTGAATGTCGGGTCAACTTGCTTGAGTACTTTCCCTAAACTGAGATAGGCTTGAGAGATTTTTGAAATCGATTCGAAGAACGAGGACCAATGAACTGGAAGAAGCAAGAATTCCTGAATGTCGCTTCTGCTTTCCTTCCATCCCCCTGCAACATTGCAAACCGGTTTCGGCATCACTGCCTTTGATTTTGCTTGAGTCAAAAGATATTCAAATGTTTCCATCTCGTTTTCTAGAGAAAACGCTTTTAGGAATGCAGAAGAAATTGCAAGGGCAAGATTTCCTCCGATCTCTCTCAAATCTTCTGTCTTGTCTATTGATCTTATCAACTCGTCAACATCTTTCTGTTCTTTGAAATTTTCGTTTGTGAATTGCCTTCGAATCAAGTTGAATTTATTCACAACAGTGTCAACAGGCAAATATTTCACTTCATATTTTCCTCTGCTTGTTCCAATTGGAACTGATGCCCTGACCTTTCCTTTAACAGTCTCTAGCTCGACCTCTATCGTCTTTTGAGAATTCGTTGCAAATATTTCTCTTATCTCAAGTCTTCTTGCTATCATTTAATTAAAATTTATCTTTGGTAGAAATTAAATCAATCTCAGCTATGCCAATTTTTTAATTTTATTTATTTTAATGAGAATTGTACCTTTACACGGCTCTCCTCTATTCTCTGGAATTTTCTTTATCATCTCGTGCCATTTGCCTTTTGTAAAATATTTTGCAACTCCAATCAATTCATAACCAACACATTTTTCTTTCCAATTTTTATTCCATACAGCTAAAACAACATTTGGATTTTTCTGGATATTTTTTCTTGTTTCAACCATGCAATTATCTGTGGCAAGAATTTGGTTTTTTGAAACAACTTTCACGAAACCAACAGCAATGCAATGTGGATTCCCTTGTTTATTAATTGTGGCAAAAGCTAGGGCATTTTTTTCAATCAGATTTTTTAGTTTTTTATCAATCATTCTATCTTCCAAAAACAATTTTCCAAAGCTTCTTCCCGTTTATCAATTTCAATTTCCCTTTCTTGACAGAAAGCTCATCGAACTTCTGAACTGCGTCCACACCCTTGCCGCAAATCAGAATTGGAACTGGACCGAACTCGTGCTTCTTTGTCCTGCAGGACGTGATGTGGTCAGAAGTTATTACCAGAATCCCGTCAAACTCCTTGAACATGGAGAGATAGTCGTCTATCCTTTCAATGACTTGCTGCTTCCTGAAGAAATCCCCGTCATGGGCTGGCTCGTCTGGCCCTTTGATGTGGGCATAAACAAAATCGTATTCCGCTAGAGCGTTCGCGATGTTTTCGAAAATAAATCTCAAAGTCTGCTCGAAGTTCAATTCTGGAACAGTGATTGCGTCAAAACCTGCGAGCATGCAGCTTCCTTTCATCACTCCGTTCTCTGCAATGCAGACGGCCTTGCTTAGATTATGCCTCCTGGCAAAATTTGTTAATGCAGGCAGCTTGTTTCCAGCCTCTCTCGTTACTATGTAATTTGCTGGAGGAAGACCATTCTTAATCCTTTGCTCGTTTGCAGGATGATACTCGATGACTTGCCGGGCGCTATCGATGAAATCCTGGACAAGCCTCGCTGATTTTTCAGCATCAGGCGAAATGGCTTCAACTCTTTTTGCTCTCTCCCAATTAGTGTATGGGTCGCTATCTGTTATTTTGTCGCTCAATTTTTCTTTCAGAATCAGAACTGCTCGATGGCCGAAAGATCTCATGAAAATGTGATTAGCTTCGAGCTTCACATGCTCGTTTACGTATCTTGCTATGTCGTCCAACCCCAGAAAATTTCTTCCGACTCTTCTGTCAAGAATCTTCAACTCATTGTCAACAGAAACAAAATTGCATCTCAGTGCCAGCCAGCCGTTTTGATACGGTATGTCAGCTCCTACTGCTTCTATCGGTCCTCTTCTCATCTGGTCAAGTTTGATGTCGTACCCGAGAAGAGAGAAATTTGCTAAATGGCTGACACTCGCTCTTGTCAGATCGCTCCAATATTTTCTTTCAAGAGGAAGAATCTCTCCGCACATCCCATCTCTTTTGAATAAATCCAAGTTTGGTTTGCGGGCTGATGACAAAGGGCTCCTTGTTTCTGGTAATTCAGGAAGGCCGTCTATGACAAGAAATACAATCTTTTTCTTTGGTCTTGCTTGCTTGATTTTTCTCGGTCTCGTCGCTCTTTTGAATTTCTTCCTAGATTTTTTTCTTTTGGTTCTCGCCATTAATTAGAATTAGTGTTTGGAATAAAATAAGTTTACTGAATCTCGTTCAATATCTTTTCAGCGTAATTTGACAGCCTCTTCAGAAGGCTTGCCTTGGCAATCATCAATTTCTTTTTGAATGCGGGATCATTTCCCTTTGTTTGCTCTGCGGCCAACAGGACTATGAAAGCTGTTTGAAGCTCTATCCAGAAGAATGCCTTGTCCAAGAACTTTCTGCTCTCTTCCTTGTTTTGAGTGGAAAATGCTAAACCTTTCCATTTCTGGTAATTTTGTGAGCACAATGAGATTTGGTCTCTTAGTTCCATTTTATGTCACCAGATAGTAGTTACTATATTTTTCCTAGTATTTAAGCGTTACTATCCTGTAGTAGCGAAATCTTTAAATATGGGTGGGTTAGATAAACCTTTATGATGACCACGGTTGAAAAATTCCAAGATTTCAGTTATGATATGGATAGTGTGGATGATAGAATTGCTTCCAGCTTTGGCATAAGATTCAAGGCCAAGCCAAGGATAATTGTAGGACCCATAAGACTTTTTGATGATGGAGGCTATCTTGCATATACAAACACCATACTACTTAACCCAATTGCCCCGGTAGATGAGGATGTAATCTTGCACGAGTCTGCTCACGCAATTCAATACCAATACAATGTACGACTTTATGGTTGGTATTTGTCCACCATCAAAAGGTCAGATTATTTTGGTGTGTTGAAAAAGCTGGAAAAAGACCGTTTGCGTGGTTTGGAACAGAGAAAGAGGCTAAAAAGACGTGGAAAAACAGTACAAGAGGCTGACAAAATTTTGAGACAATACTCACTCCATCCAGACGAAATTTTCAAAGAGATGGTTGATTTTGAAATAGCGGTGAATACTGACGCAATACAAAAACTTGCCAATAGGGCTGAAAATGATTCTATTTCACGGTATTCAGATGGTTTTGCTGAGTGGTTTAGGAAAAAACTATCGCCCACTAAATCCGTGTTTCCTTATACCCAGACAGAATACGATCTGTTCTGTGAAATGGAGAGAAAGGTAGGGCGCAAAAAAACTTTGGAAACTGCCTTTAATATAATAAATTGCGAAGAACTACTCAAAGCTTTGGCAGAGATTTCTTAATCGCTATAAACTGAATATTCTGTTGTTTGCTATCGGTGCAACAGCATCAAATCCTTTCTCTCTCAGCTCAGAAGCAAACTCCTCTGTATGATCACCATGGACGCAAAAGACTTTTTCTGGGTTTAGCTTGTTTACAAATTCGAACAGCTCGCTTCTTCCAAGATGGGCAGAGAAATCAAGCCTTTTGACAAACATCTTCACTTCCAAGTCTAAAGATTTAGTGACATATCTTCCTGTCTCCAGCAAAATCTTTCCGGGTGTGTCCTCGAGCTGCCAGCCTGTCAAAACTAGGCTAGACTTCCTGTCAGAATAGAGCTTTTTCAAGTACCGAACCACTGGTCCACCTGTAAGCATACCACTTGTCGTAAGAATAACTGAAGGTTGCTTTAGAATTCTATTCCTAGCCTTTTCTGAGCTGACATATTGGACTTTTTTCAAGGCTCTGTCCAAGCTCCCAGGTTCCTTGAGCAGGTTGTTGTGCTGGTTGATTATCGTGGTCGCTTTCTTTGCCATGCCGTCCATGAAAAGTTGATAGTCTATCCCATATTTGTCTAGAATTAATAGAATTTCCTGCAGTCTGCCAATTGCAAACCCAGCCAAGAGGCAGTGACCATCAACTGCAAGAGTCTCATTTATTATCTTTATCAATTCTTTTTCCTGAGATTTTCTGTCTGGGTGCTCCCTCTCACTGTAAGTGCTCTCAATGATCAGATAATCGATTTTTGGCAGATCTTCGTCGGCTTTTTCTAGCAGTCTTGTGTCAGTAGTTTTTAGATCGCCTGTGTAGAGAAGATTCTTATCGCCAAAATTTAAAAATGTCATTGCCGAATTGTGAGAGATTATACCATTAGCAATAAAATTGTGATGGGGATTTACTTCTAAATCAAACACTGTTTTTTCGGTAAAGCTAACATCATTTATTTTCTTAATCTTATCAAAGAAAATTTCAGACTCGGCCAGAGCCTTCAGATAAGCTACAATTGGTTCTGTGTTTTCTAAAATACCTTTCCTTATCAAATTTAGCGATTTTATACCCTCTGATAGCATGTAATCACTACCGGTTTTTTCATAAGTATAAATTTTTGATTGATGCGTCTGTAGAATCTCTGCCAACTCCCGCTGACTAATCCTCAGAATTTCTCTCTTTTTCTGTAAATCACTCCAATTTCTTACATCATTCATGCTAAGATTTCTAATTTCAATTAAACGGTCCAATAAAACTTTTACTATCTTTTTTAAAGAGTCTCTGCTTATGGGACAACCCTCATAAAAGTGTTTTATCGTTACTGGAAATTCATTTCTCTGTATTCTGAGGTTTTCATGCGCTCCTCTCTTTTGAAAAGTTTCACACACTTCCCTAAGCAAAGAACCCAAGAAAGGAAATACATCAACCTTAGACTTTCTTCTACTCTTGCCAACTTTCCTGCATAAGTTTTTCAGTCTTTTCCTTTTCAAAAAATGGGAGAAGTCGATTTTTTCTTTGAAGAGTTTAATAGAAGGCGGATCAAAAATTTCTAACACGTAAAGTGCTCCTTCAGAAAACCTTTTTTCTGATCTGTTATACTTTTCTCTGTAGTGTGAAGTAATTCCAAATCTTAACAATAAAAATTTTATTTGTAAGGTCAACTTCTTTGAGGCACTACATATACCAATCGAATCTTTTTGCACATAACCGTCAGCATCAAATAAACCTCTTAAAAACGCTGCTACTTGGAAAAGGTCGGACCTTTGAATTATTTTTGATACTTCCTGTGATTCCGAATTTGTTTTTATGTTCATCTTTTTGAATAACTTCACTAAATTAACAGAGGATATTCTCGTAACATACATGTTCTTATCTTTTTGGTAAGTTATGTGTGGGTTAACTCTAAATGTTTTATTGTAAAGTCTCTTATAAAATTCTGCAACATCCCGATATTTCTCGAATAAAGACATTTCTCCGGAGCTTAAACTACCATCGCCTATGAAATATCCTATACATTGGCATACGTTCTCGTCAGCATATCTGGTAATATTTATTTTAAGGGCATTTGTCTCTGTTGACTGCTTTATTGCTGGAAGCTTTTGAATTTTTCCTTTGACCGGAAGATTTCTTACCGCTACTATATAGTCGCCCTCCTTCAGGTCCTCTACACTTGCTTCCTGTATAGCCCCATCGAATTTAAAAAGTCTGTGTTCTTTGGTCGTGATGATTCGAGAAGTGCGCGTTATTATTTCTATTAACTCACCATCAAACTTTTTTCTCCAAACAATACCTTCAGATGATCCGATTTTTTGTTTGTCTTTCCTTATGCACAACACTTTTACTTTCTCAGGTAAATCTTTTATATAATCCATTTCTCCATTAGGTAGCTGTACAAGTGTGTCAGGTGTTAAACAGCCTGGGACATGGCCTGCATCAAAAAAAGTGAAGGTTGTCTTGCGAATCTTGAACTTTTGGCGGTACGGAATTGTGACAAAACTTTTGATTGTTTCTTGGACGTCCTTTTTTGTAAATGGTAAACTGATACCTTCCTCGTGGCTTATCTTGAGAGAATCCAGAAGCAACAATTCTGTAAGGGGTTTGGTCACATCTATTGAATAAATTGGGCAGCTCTGACCTTTAGCATGAAATATGCCCACACCGCCTGAATGGTCCAGATGGCAGTGCGAGAGCAGAATTGCATCCGGTTTGCCCTGGATTGGAATTGGGAATCTTGGCGGCACCTCCCTTATCTTTGTGCCATGGTCAAGCAGGATTTTCTCTATGCCCGTGTCGACCAAGACCCCAGAAGCCCCAACCGAGCTGAGGGCACCTAAAAAACTAATCTGCATCAATGTCGTCCTCTCCTAACATTATATAATTTAAATAATTAGAAAGTTTGTTTCTCTTCCTTTTTATGGAAAAATTGATATATTTAGAGAATTTGGAAATGTTATAAAATCCTCCTATGTAGATTATGTAATAATCATTCTTACGATCTTTTCTCCTATATAATTTAATTCTACAATTTATTCCAAATTTCTTCAAAATTCTTTCTATCTGAAAAATTGATTTTTTATTGACAGAAACTAAAGATACTACAGTACCCATCTTTCTAGGATAAAATTTTATGCTACCTTCAGAATCAAATAGACCTTTTAAAAAACTAAAAATAATCTTAGGTTTATTTTTTATATTTCCGGGAATATCCCATACATATCTTCCAAACTTTCCAAAATTTTCTTTTAAGTATATTATCAAAAGTTTTGAATTAAACTGTCCTTCATAAAAAGGCCTATTGTCTCTTATTTTTTCATTGGTTCTTGCTTTAGTTGAGAACAATTTTTCACCTATTTCAACCCAACGGTCCCTAAATTCTTTGTCTCTTACACCTAGTTTTACATAATAATCAATGTCATCAAGATATCCATCGCCTTTAATAACACCAACCCACCAACCAAGTTCTTCTGACAAGGGTGGAATTTCAATTTGTTTCAATTTTCTTCTTTCTTCAAATTTTTTCATGTGTTCATTAGCAATTTTTTTATATTTTTTAGCTGGAATGCGTGCCTTAATAAGAATTCTTATACCGTCGTCATCACAATTAAATTTTTTTGCTATAAACCCCGTAGAAAATCCACTTTTCCAAAGTTTAACTATCCCTTCTTTTTCTTCATCACAAAATTTCCACGATTGTTTATTTCTATCCATATAGAACTATTGGTTTAATCGTATTTAAATTTATGCTTATTTAGCATCGCACCGAGGAAGCTGAGTTGAATCATAAAATTCTCTTATTCTTCTTTGATAATCTTTCTATTTATTGTTTGAATACTGCCTCAAATGCCTAGCAGAGGAAAACTGTCTTTTCTTGTCTTAAGATGGAAAGGTTTAAGTGCTTAACTGTCTTTAGAATAAATATGCCAGAGAAGAAGGAGAAACTGCCCTATACCCCGGCAAAGGAAGAGATGAAGGAATACAAGAAGAAGCGCGAGGAAGAGGAGTTGAGCGAGTTCGAGCAGGAGCTCGTCTCAGAAGAATACAAACCAAAAATCGAAAGAGTGATAAAAGAGCCTATTCTCCTGAAGAGCAGGGAAAAAGTAATTGAAAAAATGGTCAAGATGCAGGAGAGCGACATCGAGCCGTTGAAGGAAATGAGCAAGGAAATCATAGGTGATATTTTTGAGAAAGTGAGATTCCTGAAGGATAGGATAGATGAAGTGAAAAATGCTATCGCAGAGAGAAAATCCTTGCACCAAACATTCATAGAAGAAATTGACAATGATATAGAAGACAGACAGATGATTTTGGACAAGATTTCTGACAGGGAGCAGATCAGGGAATTCAAGATCGACATCTCATTGCTGAGAATGGAGAAGAGAAAGGAGGTTGCAGCCTTCTGGAGGGAGATGCTTCAGTTGAGGACAGATCTGATGGAACTGAACGAGCAGTATGAAGTGAGTTCAAAGATAGCAAAGCTGCTTGGTGAGTGAAAATGATTGACACAGAAGAAGTGAGAATGGAAATCAGGAAGCTCGCCCCTATTCTTGGAAAGGAAAAGGCTTCAAGGCTGGAGATAGCATACCTGCTTTCTGACGAGGACGGGAGGAAGAAGATTTTGGAAATGATCGATGTCATCAAGGCTTCCGCCTTTTCTGACAAGGAGTTGAAGGAGAGCGTTTTGATACAGCCTCCTGAAAAGGATGTCGCTTCTCATGGCGATTTCCAGCTCGGGACAATACTTTACGGAAAGAAACCGCTTTATCCGCTTTTCCTGAACAAGAGCGATCTTCTGACGCACATAGGTGTTTTTGGTTCGTCCGGCTCTGGGAAGACAAACTTCCTTCAGTGGATTGTAATGGAATTGAACAGGCTAGAAATCCCAATCCTGATTTTTGATTTTTCAAAGAGAAACTACAGGGATTTGCTCCAGATCCCGGAATTGAAAAACAAGATAAAAATCTATACAGTTGGCAGAGAGATCTCGCCTTTCAAGTTCAACCCTCTGAAGCCGCCTGAGGGAGTCCAGATTTCGCAGTGGGCAAAGGAATTTTCAGAAGTCTTTGATCACGCTTATTGGCTGATGGGCGGAGGGAGATACCTGATACTCAAGGCTTTGGACGAGCTCTATCGCAAGCTCTCGCCGAACTATCCGAGGATATCCGATCTGATGAACTGGCTGGCGAGCTACAAGTTTGAGTCGCTCTCGCCAAGAGAGAGAAACTGGCTGGCGACTGCTGAAAGGCCTTTGAAATCGCTCTATTTCAGGGAGACAGGAAACATCTTTGATGTCGAGGAGGGAATATTCCCATCCACATTTTTTCAGAAAGGTCGGATAACAATTCTTGAGCTCGATGCGCTTGCGACTGATGACAAAACGTTTTTCATCGAGATAATTCTGCAGTGGCTTAGGGATTGGCTGCTTGCAAGCAATGTCAGGGAAAAATTGATCGGTACAGTGATACTTGAAGAGGCTCACCATGTTCTAAACAGGGAGAAGACCAGGAGATTTGGAATCGAGACTGTGATGGACCTTGTTTTCAGGGAAGTGAGAGAGCTCGGTCTTGGCATGATATATGCTGACCAACATCCTTCTCTTCTAAGCTATCCTGCCCTTGGAAATACTTCCACTCACATTTATATGAATCTCGGTTTGGATACAAAGCAATCCTCGGACGTGCAAGACGCGGCAAACATGCTGGGATTGAAGAGCGACGAAGAGACCGACTATTTGAGAAGACTGCCTATCGGCCATGCTTTTGTCCTGGTCAGGAAGTCTGCTTTTCCAAATCCGTTTTTGGTGAAGTTCCCTTTGGTCGAAATCGAGAAAGGAAGGATAAAAGACGAGGATGTCGGCAGCCTTATGGAAGAATTTGGGCTGGTTTCGCCGAGCATAAAAACCGCTGCAAAAAAGGCGGATGTGAAAGATCTTCTGGAAGGCTTGAACAGCACCCAGTTGAAGACAATCGAGATTCTTGGCAGCGGCAAGGCATGCTCGACTTCAGAAATCTACAAGCTGATGAAGATGTCTGGAAGCACTTTCAACAAAAACGCTGAGAAGCTGCTGGAGCTTGAGCTGGTAGGCGCAAAGAAGGGAAAGGTTTACAAGCAGAGGTCGATATTCTTTTTCTTGACAGAGAATGGGGAAGAAATTTTCAGGAGCAAGTTCGGAGAGAAAAAGGAGGAAACTGGGATAGACAGGATGAAGGCGTTTGTGGCGAATGCTCTCACAATCAAGGGATGGCTTAAAATCAAAGAGAGGGAGAATCTTCTAGAATTTGAGAAGGAAGGAAAGCCTGTGATAGTTGCTCTTGAGAACAGCTGGGATAGAGAAAAGATCAGAGAGGATTTGCTGGAGATGGCCAAGAAGGGGAGCTGCTATTTCATTGCGTCTTCAGAGGAGCTGAGGAACTTCATAGCCCAGCAGTCTGCAAAGTACGCTTCTGAGAATGAAAGGCTGAGCTTTACTGTTCACACAAGCGATATTGGTGGAATGAAGCAGGGAAAATGGAAGAGTATTGAGTTCGAGTCCTACAGTTAACCTTAAATCCTTATTTTTACTATAGAGTAGTTACTATCCGTACAATCAATATAAAAAATCAAAATCACAACAGTGCCTTGAGCTGAAAAGCTTGAACACCATATGAAGATCTTTGAAGGCAAGATCCGAACTTTGACTCGCAAATTGAGCAACACAAAAATAGCTCCAAAAAAGCAAGTCTGCAAAGACTTGAGAAAGAGAAGGGGCTGACTGAGCTTACTTACTTGTTTTCTTGTTCCGTAGAACAAGAATGTCTATTCTTGTCTTAACTTATATCTTGGCTTGTCTTCACTGTCAAAACTTGGTCGTTTCCCACTAAAAAGGCACTCTGCTGTCTAATTGGTTGTACGGATAGTCAACGAAGTAAGGAGGTGGAAAAGAAGAGATGTGCCCGAATTATGGAAAATTGTTAGCCATACTGACGCTAATGCTAACAGCTTCAGCAATCGCCATGGGTTCCTCTCTTCTTTTTTTCTTATGTTAGACGTATAACAACAATAAAAATTAATATGTTAGACGTATAACATTAATTATGGTAAAATACGTTTTGCTCTACGATATACCAAGAGAGGAGAAGGTATTGCAAGTTAAAGTGAATCGCAAGCTCCATTCAATCGATGCAGAAAAAATTCAGCACTCCGTTTGGGAAAGCAAAAAATTGGAAGAATTGAAAGACATAGCAAAACTTATCAAACAAAAGGGTGGAGAGGCAATAATACTTGAAGAAAAAATAATTTATTAAAATTTTTATGTTAGACGTATAACATTAACAATAGTTTAAATTTTTAGGTTTGAAAATCAATAGTGAATAGAATGAGCCAGTTCAAAAAAACTATTGGTGTATTGGGCGGGATGGGCCCGGAAACAACTGTTGATTTCTTTAGCAGATTGATTAAAATCTGCGAGAGCAAATACAATTGCAAACATGATGAAGATTTTCCGAAAATTATTATCATAACTGCACCGATTCCTCCTGTCGTAGAAAAAATTGATGATGAGAAATTGCTTCTTCAAATGCTAAGTGATGGGATAAAAAATCTGATTTCAGCAGGATCTGATTTCATATCAGTTCCATGTAATACAGTACACTTTTATTTTGATGAAATGCAAAAATTCTCCTCGATTCCAATACTCAACATCGTAGATGAAACTGCAAGAAGAGCAAAAGAACAAGGTTATAAAAAAGTTGGGATACTCGCGACAAGGACAACAATCGAAAAAAATCTTTACAAAAAATTTTTAGATAGATATGGAATTGAAACCATCAACCCGAATGATGATGAAATAGAAAAAATCTCTGAAGCGGTTTACAATATCGAACAGGGAAAACTTCTTGAAACCGATCTTAATAAACTGAAAGAAGTGATGAAAAATCTTGAAGAGAGAGGAGCAGAAGCAGTCATCCTTGGCTGCACTGAATTGCCGATTCTTATCAAGCAGGAAGATTGCGAAACAAAAGTTCTTGACACGACTCAAATACTTGCTGAGAGAACAGTAGAATATTCTGTTCAATAATTTTTAATCTATAAAAACAAATCTAATTATAAGCGATTGCATGGATTTAGAAACAAGATTTCAGCTCGTAAAAAATGTTGGTGAAGAAATAATAACAGAAGAGGAACTGAGGGAACTTCTAGCAACGAAAGAGCATCCTGTTGCTTATGACGGTTTCGAGCCCTCTGGTTTCGCTCATCTCCCATTCGGAGTCTTCAGACCGATGTTGATAGAAGACTTGCTCAAAGCAGGAGTTCACTTCAAGCTTTATCTCGCTGATTATTTTGCTTGGATAAACAACAAACTCGGAGGAGATCTAGAAAAAATAAGAATGAATGGAGAATATTTCATAGAAGTTTGGAAAGCCGCTGGAGTCGACACCAAAAAAGTCGAGTTCATTTGGTCAAGCGATCTAGCAAACTCGAGAGAATACTGGAAAAAGGTAATACTGGTTGCGAAAAACACTACCGTCCACAGAGCTGATAGAGCTCTGAGCATAATGGGGAGGAAAGCTGGAGAACTGAAGGAAGTTGCCCAATATTTCTATCCTGCAATGCAAGTTGCGGACATTTTTGAATTACAAGTCGATATTTGTCAGTTAGGTTTGGATCAAAGAAGGGCAAACATGCTTGCCAGAGAAATCGGACCGAAGTTCGGCTGGCCGAAACCAGTTGTCATCAGCCATCACATGCTCATGGGCCTTGAAGGCATGAAGCAGCCAGAAGGATACGATGAGAACAAGGAAATAGATGCTGCCATAAGTTCTAAAATGAGCAAGAGCAAACCCAAGACCTGCATATTTGTCCATGACACTAAGGAAGAGATTGCAGCCAAGATAAAGAATGCTTACTGCCCAGAAAAAGTTGTGTTGAACAACCCAATTCTTGATTATTCCAAATATTTAATCTTCAAAAAATTCAAGACCATGAAGGTTGACAGACCGCTGAAGTTCGGCGGGCCGATGGAATTCCATTCTTACCCTGATTTGGAAAAATCTTTCAGAGAAGGCGAGCTTCATCCTCTAGATTTGAAGAATGCAGTTGCTGAACACTTGAACAAAATGATAAAACCGATAAGAGAGCATTTCGAGAAAGATTCAAAAGCCAGAGAGCTCTACGAAATGATGAAGAAAGAAAAGATAACAAGATAGGTTAAATCGCTCCTTTTTTAGAAGTTCTGATTTTGCGAATTGCAAAGAACATTGATCCTGCTAGCAAAACACCGAGAGAGAGCAATATCAACTCCAGTTCAAAATACGCCATCAAAATCATGCAGGAAATAACACCAAAGAATGCAGTGAGTGGGAATTTGCCGATATTGAATGGTGTCTTGAAATGCCTTTTTATTTCCGGTCTCGTGTACCTCAAATGAATCAAGGATAGATTGACCGCACTGAAAGCAATTAGCGAACCGAGGCTCGTCACCTTTGCAATAATTTCAATGTTTCCAACAAATACAAAGAATATCGAGAGCAGCATGACAACTATCGCTGCCATATACGGAGTCCTTGTCTTCGAATGGATTTTTTCCAAGATTTTCGGGAACGTCCCTTCCTTTGCCATGCCGTACACCATCCTTGAGACAACAACAAGAAGAATGAGAGCTGTGCTTGATGTTGCGAATAGTGCTGAAATCGAAATAAGAAGAAATGCCTTGTCACCCAAAACTTTCGACGCAGCCAGAGCAAGAGGTGCTGGCGAAGCGGCCAATTCCTGCCAACCCACTAGATTAATCACTGAAATTGAAATCAAAATATAAATGAAGGTCGTTATGATTATCGAGAGCAGCAAGGCTATTGGTATGTGCTTCCTTGGCGTCTTCGTCTCCTCTGAAATGTTCACCACATCCTCGAAGCCGAGATAAGCGAAGAACACAATAGTCGCAGCAGAAAAGACTCCGGACAATCCTTTCGGTGCCTCAAAATAATTCAAATAAGCTGTTGTGGACATCTTCCAAAAACCCAATACAATGATTGCCAGCAAACTCAACATTTCCATTGAAGTGAAAATAATATTCAACTTCGAAGATTCCTTTATCCCGTAAAAATTAACCAAGGAGAGAACAATTATCAAAACAATCGAAATCAATACGCTGATTTGACTCTGGAAATGCCTTGGTAAATTCAGAATTTCGAACAAATATCCTGAGAACCCAAGGGAGATTGTTGCAACCGCTACGACACCTGTGAAAATCAAAAGCCAGCTGATTATGAATGCCCAGAACTCGCTCCCGTAAGCCTTCTTCACATAAACAAATTCTGCCGCTGCTTTCGGGTACATCCCTGACAGCTCAGCGTAGCTCAGACCTGTGAGAGCAGCGATGAAAGCGCTGATGGTAAACGAGACCCAAAGAGAATTCCCGGCCATACCAGCTGCCTGGCCAATCAGAGCGAAGACCCCGGCACCGAGAATGACACCAACCCCATAAGCGACTGCCTCGAAAAGTCCCAGCTCTCTCTTGAGCTTCATAGATATTATTTGAAAAGATAAGGAATTAAATTTCAAAATCAATAATAAAGTATTGATTGTATGCTTGACATACGGCTGATAAGGGAAAACCCGAATATCGTCAGGGAAAACCTGAAGAGAAGGCAGGACCCTGAGAAACTGAAGCTCCTTGAAGAACTAATCACAGCGGATGTCAGATGGAGGAAGTTGCAGACAGAGATAAATTCTCTCAGGCAGGAGAGGAACGACATCAGCAAGAAGATTGCAGCCATGAAAAAAGAGGGAAAGGATGTCAAGAAGCTGATGAAAGACGCTGCGAATATACCTGGGAAAATAAAGGATATGGAGGCAGAATCTGAAAAATATCAGCAGAAGGTCAGATCATCTTTATTGAGCATACCAAACCTTTTGAATGAGAGCGTGCCGTATGGAAAGGATGAGAATGAAAATGTGGAGATAAAAAGATGGGGGCAGCCGCCGAAGTTTGATTTCCAGCCGAAGAATCATTTGGAGATTCTGGAGAGTTTGGGGTTGATCGACGCTGAGAGGGGAGCTAAGGTTTCTGGTGCCGGCTTCTTTTACCTGAAGGGAGATCTTGTGATGCTTGATTTGGCAATCCAAAAATTCGCAATCGACTTCCTCAGAAAGAAGGGCTATGTTATAACAGAGCCGCCCTTCATGATAAACAGGAAGGCATATGAAGGGATGATCGACCCGACAGATTTTGAGATGGTCACCTACAAGATTGAGGGCGAGGACATGTACATGATAGCAACTGCAGAGCATCCTTTGGGAGCGATGTTCATGGGTGATGTTTTTGATAAAAGGGATCTTCCTCTGAGGCTCTGCGGTGTTTCAGCCTGCTTCAGAAAGGAGATTGGCGCTCATGGAAAATACACAAAAGGTCTGTTCAGGATGCACCAGTTCAATAAAATCGAGCAATTCATTTTCTCCTTGCCAGAGCAGTCTGAGGAATTGCATAAGGAACTGCAGAGGAATTCCGAAGAGCTTTACCAGCAACTGGGGTTGCATTACCGCGTCGTGAACATCTGCACCGGCGACATAGGAACAATCGCTGCCAAGAAATACGACATCGAGTGCTGGATGGCTGACGGGAAATTCAGGGAGACAGGATCAAATTCTAATTGCACTGATTATCAGGCGAGAAGATTGAACATAAAATTCAAGGAAGGTCCTGGTAAACCACCAGTAGATTTTGTTCACACACTCAACAACACTGCCCTGGCGACTAGCAGGACGATGATAGCAATAATAGAGCAGTTCCAGCAAAGGGATGGGACTGTGCTGATTCCGAAGGTTCTAAGGCCGTTCATGGGCGGAATAGAGAGATTAGAAAAGATATAAAAGCTTAAAGGTTTATCCTTTTTCTTAGGTCTGTATGTTAGCGGAAGAATTGATAAAAAGTGGTGTGCTCGGCAATGCCTATATAGACGAGAGAATAAGGCAGAACCTTGAACAGGGATATTGCTCAGATTCCTGTGTTTGGTTACGGGCTATCGGATTCCCGGGAAAGGAGAATCAGAGGATATCAAGAGGAGAAGCATTGTCCTTTGTGGAAGAGACAACACAAACTGTCCCTATATTTATGCTAGAAGAGATGTTGTTCGAAATAGGAAAAGAATTGAGTGTGCAAGATTCCAAAAAAAACAAGGAGAGACTGATAAAAGCATTAAATCGACCTACAGTTAGAATTGTGGATGAAAGCAAAATTAAGACCATAGAAGAATATGTCCGTAGTAACAAAGAATTTATTAGAAAAATAAATCCTGATTTGTATGGCAAGCTTCAGGAAGAGAAAAATTATGCCGTTCCTTCAAAGCGCGTCAGGCATAACGATATTTGTTTCATGGCTTTTGGTGATTATGAGAGAACAATTTTAGTTTCTTTTGATGGAGAGGTAAATAGAATAGCCTGTAAACTTGACTTGAGATATGAAGATACGCGAGTGATCAAAAAACTTCCCCGCGAATACACATCGGGTTGGGAAAGCATACTGGGACCGAAATCTACAGCAGAAGCTTCAGGAAGAGAAATATACTATCCCCAAAAAACATGGTGAACAAAAGCGCCAATGGGAATGCTGGCGCAAACTTCACGCCCTCTTTTATCCAGACAAGCTTCTTTCTCGATCTTCTGATTTTAATCAATTCTTTCTTTGTGATTCCCTCGTAAACCCTGCTTTCAAGCAGGATGTCCCCTACCTTCAGCTTTGAGACTGGTATTCTTTTCTTGAATGCAACTTTGTTGACCGCGTTCACAAATTTCCAAAGAAGAAACAGAAATATGGAGTAGAACAGAAGTATGAGCGAATTGACAACGATGAACTGAAAATCAATCGGCAGCTTAAAAGCATAGAGAAGGAGATAGTCGCCGGCCAAAAAAAGCAAAAACAAAACCAAGGACGAAGCCATAATAATTTTTGAGCTCGACTTGACATTCTTGAAAAATTCAGCAAAAATTTTTCTGTTAACCAGAGCTAATCCGATTGCATAAACAAACATATAAACGCCTTCTCCTATGACAAAAAGATTCAACAAATAGCTCAGCGCGAATGGCCATTGAATGTTTTGGGCCAGAGAAGAAAAGGTGGGGGAGAGAAAACCTATTGCAGCCAATACAAGAGCATCCCCGCCTCCCCAATGTCCAATCTTGTATCTCAGATATCCGAAAACCAGAAAAGAGATTCCATAAATCAAGCTCTGTAGCAAAATCACGTAATTGAATTCAATTAGAGATTGAACACCAGCAATCAGAAGGGCCAATGCTATCATCGCATAGGGAATCTCATTCGGAATTTCAGTCGGTGTTATCTTCACATCAAAAAGGGCGGCAAGAGAAGATCCAATCAAGGCAACAAGAAAAGAAATCGTCTCAAACATATAAATTACTTGGTTTTATCTAAGAATATTTCTTAAACCCAATCTTCTTAGCCTCTTCCCTGAAGCACTGACGGCAGTAGTAGAGGCCATACTTCCTTATTATTCCCATCCCGCTTCTTCCGCAATTCCTGCACGTCCTCGTGGCTCTTCCAAACTTCTTAGCCATCAGCCACCAGTCTCCCCAAGAATCTCGACCACATCAACAAAACCGATGACTTCCATCCTCACCATATGCTCAAGGACTCGCGTGTAGACGCCTTCAAAATTGTTCTCCATCTCAGCCTTCCTCAATATCGCGCCGCTCATCTTTACAAGTAGTTCAGTGTCAATGTCTCCTTCAAAGAAGATTTTTTCGTTCAAACAATCTCAACCCCATACTTGCTTTTGACAAAATTCATAGCCTCTTCTTTATTAATTTTATGTTTTCTTGGTATTTCTCTTTTTTGTATTTTCCTTTGCTTGATTCTGAAGCCGGGCCTCTTGAGCGCTACGCAAACATCCAAGCCAAGCATGCCAATCTCATGCGAATATTTCACATCTTGGATGTCGATATATTCTTTAACGCCAAAACTGAAATTCCCCTCATTGTCAAATTGAGATGATTTCAACTTGTTTTCAACTGCATAAAGCGCTCTTCTGAGAAAATCCTCAGCAGGCTTCCTTCTTAGCGTGATCATCACACCCACGGGTTTGCCCTTGGGAACACCAAAGGTGCTTCTTCTCTTAGATTTTGTGATGACAGGCTTTCTTTCTGTCAGCATTCCCAAAAGTTTTGTCGCCTTTTCAATCTTGTCAGCGTCTCCACCGCAGCCGACATTCAATGCGATTTTCTCTACCTCGATTCTATGCATGACATTTTCCTCCACTTCACTCACCTACTGCAATCAGCGGAGATTTCTTGCCGACTACAAAAAAGTGTTCATGGCTTATCTCCAATTTTTTGTTCTCCAACTCGCACACGACTCTATTCGGCTCCGTCGATCTCGAGACAATTATCTCTTTCGCTGTTGTCAACAGACCAGCGTTCACTCCACCGATTATCAAACCCATCACGCCCTTCTCAAGTTTCACATGATCAATAATTTTCAACGAAGGCAGCTCAACTAAAACAGAATCACCGGTCTTGTAAACATCCTTGCCGACAATCAGATTTTTCCCGTCATGAAAATTCAGCTGAATCTTTCCTTTCTTGACCAAACTCTTGTTCATTATCTTCAATAGTTTCAGCTTCGCTTCCTTTTCTTGAATCTCAATCAACTTCAAGCCCTTGGGAGATGGAATCATTCTATAAAACTTGTTCAATTTGGGAATAGAAACAACGTCCATCAGGCCAACAGGATATGCGTGCTCTTTCCTAGCCTTGCCATCAACAAAAATATCTCCTTTCTTGATTACAGTCTTTGCCTCTCTTCCTGTTTCGGTCAACCCCAAAATGTTCCTGAGAATAATTGCCAAAGGAATGCACTCGAACTTCTTGTGAGGACCTGCTCTTGGTGCCACTACCCATGTCATTACTTTCCTCGGCACTTTCCAAAATTTCGGTGCAAGCAACCTCTTCAATTTGGCCATTCAATCACTTCTTTGCCTTCCTCTCCAAAATCTTTACCCTTTTTTTATCCTCTAAATTGAGATTTGTGATTCTTAAGTTTGACGGATGAATAGGAACTTGGACATCAACCCCAGTTGTCCTCTTCCTTGTCACTCCCTCGATATAGACCTTGTATTTTTTCAGATTGACCCTTGAAATCTTCCCTTTCTTTCCCTTGAATCCCCCCCTCATTATCTCGACTTCGTCCCCTCTTCTCACAGGCAGGCTTCTTGTCTTGTATTTCTCTCTCAATTCCTTTGACAGGTGACTAGACAAAAATTTCCTTCTCAGATGAAGAGGAGCAGTGAACAGAAACTTCCTCTGTTTTCTCGGTTTTTTGGACTTGATCATTCAAACCACTATGCTTGCAATCTTTCCAAGGGATGAAAATCTTTCAATAGCCTCCTTGGCCACTGGCCCCTTTATCTCGGTTCCCTTGGGACTAAAATTGTCATCAACTATCACGGCTGCATTGTCATCAAAGCTCACCCTCAGCCCATCAAATCTTCTGTATTCTGCTCTTTGCCTCACTATCACAGCATTCACAACTTGTTTTCTGATTTTCACATCCCCTTCTTTCACCGAGCATTTGACAACATCACCTATCCCAGCCTTGGGCTGCCTCTTTTTCACTCCCTTATAACCAAGAACGGAAATTATCTGAAGTATCTTTGCTCCTGTGTTGTCAGCGCAAGTGAGATAGGTCCCCACATTCAAAGCCTTTGTGATGCTTGCCTTAACCGCTTTCATTTTCATACCTTCCTTTTCACTATCTCAATAACAACAAACGACTTGGTCTTCGAAAGAGGCCTGCACTCAGCAATCTTCACTACGTCCCCTTCCTTCGCTGACATGCATTCCGGGTTATAAGCAGCAATCCTCGAATGCCTTCTCTCATACCTCTCGTATTTTGGAATAAAATGAAGATAGGACTTCTCCACAATCGCAGTCTTCTGAGCCCTTTCAGAGACAACCAGTCCTTCCAATACCCTTCCCCTGACTGGAAGACTGCCATGCCAAGGGCAATTCTCATCTTCGCATGCCTTTTCTGGCGGTTTCACATCTATGCCGATGTCCCTTGCTTTCTGTTTTTTCATTTCACCATCTCGCGAACTTCTTTTTAATTCTATCTTCCGGCCTACTTATTAATATCTTTCCGTCAACTTCGACTTTCACTCCATTTGGTAAAGCAAATATAAATATTGTATTGGTCTTGGGAATAGTTTTTTCTTTCCCCTTCGCTTCAATCCTGAAGGTGTTGTAGCTCTCGTCTATCACTGCCCCGCTCAGTCCTTTCTGTGTCGGGTCAGTGGATTTTGCTATTCTCACCTTTAAGCCTATGAGCTCGTGTCTCACCAAATTTTCTGGAGTGATTGGCATAGATAATATATAGCATAGAATTGATTTTATGATTGTTGTAGAAAGGCTTATTCAAACAAGCTACTTAAGTTTGGTATTTCAGTCTCCATTGCTACAAATCTCAGATATCTTGAAGATTTTACATCTCTGCCTTCTACTTTTGCAAGATCTTCAACGGGTTCATATGATTGAAGCAAGTGGTCAGGAAGTTCCAACAACCCTGTTTTTTCTAACATTGCTCGCAACTCACTATATGAACCTGAATTAAGATAGCTTGGTGGATATTCGTGGTGTTTGACAAAAAATGCTATGTTACCTATGAAGTCCATAGAATAATCTGCTAGTCCACCTATTCTTAAAAAACCGAGCTCATCTTTTTCTAAATAGCCGTCTTTAATTAGCTCCTTGGTTTTCTTTTCTCCTAAAGCTTTTTCTACCTCTTCCTGCCTTCGTCTTTGGTCACCTAAATGAAATCCCTTATATAAAACCTTAAGAACAGGAGTATCTTCATATGGTCGGAAAATCCATTGAAGTGTGTCTCCAAAAACTTTAAGTTCACGATCGAAATTGTCTTCTTTTTCCATATACAAAATAAAGAAAAGTTAAAGATTTATGCTTTTCTACAGCAATCAGCTAATCTCTATCTGGTCTTCCGCATAACCGAGATCCAGCAGAATTTCCTTCAACCTAGCTCTATGGTCTCCCTGCAGTTCGATGTGGTTGTTCTTGAAGGTTCCACCGCACGCAAGCTTTGCTTTCAGCTGCGATGATATCTCTTTTCCTCTCTCAGTTATTCCCTCGATAATTGTTATCGGCTTGTTGAACTTCCTAGTCTCAATGAAAACCCTTATCTTCTGTGCTTCCTTCTCTATAGCCCTGCAGGCGCAAAGATCCATTGGCAATCCGCATTTCGAACAAATCTCTTGTGCCATTGTTATTTCTTTCCCTCTTTTCTTTTCTCCTGTTTCATGGTTAGAATCCTAGCAATATTTCTTCTGATCTGTTTGATCTTTCCAGGATTTTTGATGGATCTTCCCATCCTCACATTTCCCTGCTCTTTCAGAAGTTCCAGTTTGAGTTCAAAAAGTCTCTTGCCCAAATCTTCTTTTTTCAGTTCCCTTAACTGCTTAACCGCTTTCAACAGTCTTTTCCTCCTTCTTTTCTTTTTCTTTTTCAGGTATAAATTCTTTTTCCTCCGTCTTTTCCTTTAACTCGAATTCCTTTGGAGACTCCTTCATTATCTTCACCTGGATTCCGACCACACCAGGTCTTATATGCGCCTGCGCTTGCGCAGTTTCAACTAAAGTCACTGCATAATCCCCAGAAAAAGCGACAAATCCTTTCTTGAATTTCTGGAATCTCGACCTCTCGCTCCCGGCGAGCTTCCCTCCTGCATTGACCTGAATCCCGACTGCCCCGGTTTCAATCACCTTTTCGATGTAATAATTGATAACCTTCTTGTAGTTTATGCCCCTTTCCAAAGCATTCGCTATCCTGCTTGCAACTATGCGCGCGTCAAGGAATGGATTCTCAATTTCTCTCACATCAATCAGAGGATTCTCAAAACCGAATCTCTCCTTGATATCCTCGGTTATTTCGTCAATCTTTCTCCCGGATCTTCCTATCACCAAGCCTGGTTTATGCGTGTATATAACAATCCTAGTTCCAAGTGGCGTTCTCTGAATCTCAGTGTGAGAATAACCAGCCTTCTCGAATCTTTTGGCAAGATAAGCCTCTACCTCAGACTCCTTTATCCCCTCTTTCACGAATATTTTCTCGATCGCCACTACCTCTCCCCCACCTCGATTGTCAAATTGACTGCTCTTGCCTTCTGGCCTCTCAGATGCCAGAGGCTCCTCGGCCTGTAAAATCTCACTGCGTTATCAGCCTTGATCTTGCTGATGAATAATCTCTCAGGATTCAGATTCTTCTGTTTTGCGTTCGCCTCGACTGTCCTGATCATCTCCAAGAATTTCCCGGCAGCCTTCGGATAAAACTTTCCATCAATGTTTCTCTTTCCGTCTATCAAACTTTCAAGGAATGCTCTTGCCTTGTCAAGCTTCTTCCCTCTCAATTCCTTGCAGAGGATGAGGGAGTGCTTGAGTGAAATCCTTGCACCGAAAATTTTAGAAGAAGCCGTCTTCATTCTATCACTCTATGTAGCTTTCGAGGCGTAAAATTTCGATCCACGGGTGGCACCAATTCCAGGGGCAGAGTGCTTGACACGCTTGATTGGAATTGAAAGTTCGCCAAGTCTGTGTCCGAGCATCTCAGGAGTTATAAAAACATTGATCCATTCCTTCCCGTTGAATACTCCGAGCTTCGCGCCAACCATCTGAGGCAAAATCACAATATCCCTGATGTGGGTCTTGTGAAATCCTTCAGGATTCTTTTTTATTTCTTCCAGAAGTTTCTTCTGTTTTTCCTGCAGACCCCTTTTCAAAGTCCTTCTCTCCTTTGAATTCAGCAGACGGGTGAACTCCTCGATGCTCAGCTGTTTCAATTGGTCAAATGTCAACCCTCTGAATGAAAATGCTTTCGGCATTTCTATCTACCCTTCTTCCTTCCTGTTCTTCTCGGTGAAATTGAACCGACCTTGGCTCCTGGCGGTGTCGAGTGTGAGACAAGTTTTCCTCTAGGCCTCTTGCTTTTCCCACCGTACGGATGGTCGACGGGACTCATGTTCACTCCTTGCGATCTCGGGTAAAGCCTTCCTCTTGCCATCATCGCATGCACCTTCTTGCCAGCTTTGACCCATGGTTTTTCAAGTCTTCCTCCGCCAGCAGGCACTCCGACAGTTGCCCTGCATTCGCCTGGCAGCTCCACTACCTTGCCTGAAGGGAATTGGACTTTGACTCCCTTCTCAGTCTTGCCAACGACAATCGCGAATACGCCAGAACTCCTGCAAAGCTTTGGCCCTGACCCAGAATATGTCTCGACAGCAAAAACTTTTGTCCCTTCAAGGATTTCAGATAATTGCAAAACATTTCCGACAGCGGATTGACCGCCATAAGTTATCAGATCACCGGCTCTCAGGCCTTCAGGAGCGATCTGCAAGATCTCCTTCCCGTCATCGAATTTTATGATTGCAACAGGGGCAGTCCTTGCAGGGTCGTGAACTATATCTTTAACCCTGGCACTGATTCCAGTGACAGGGACATACTCAACTCTGCCCAGATATCTGTGGCTCGGCGCCCTGTATCTGGGTCCGCCTTTCCCTCTTGCTCTCGGAATTATCCTCTTTCCCATCTTGACACCGGTTATTTAATTATTTGACTTTCAATAAATGAATCTTTGATAATTTAAATGCTTTTTGCTTTTTGGCCTTGTCGCTGTTATCGGATACAAAGTGAAAATCCAAAAGATAAACTTTAGGAAAATCTAGGAAACAAATCTAAATAAATCTGTTTCTGAAAGAAATCTTTAAAGAGTTGTTTTAGATGCACTAAAAATTTAAATATTAGTGCATTATAATATACTAATATGGAAATAGAAAATTTGACAAAATTCAACGAGTGGTGGGTCACAAAAAAAGTAAGAGAAGACTTGTTAAAACCTTACAGAAGACCTCTCTTTGATGAGCTTTTAAAATATTTAAAGGACAGACAGATTTTGCTTGTTATGGGATTAAGAAGAGTGGGAAAAACAACACTTCTTTACCAGTTAATTCAAGAACTTCTTGATAAAGGCATGGAACCTCTTAAGATACTTTATTTTTCTTTTGACGAAGAATCTGCGGACATAGAAGATTTGATGGAAACTTATAAGGAAAAAATTTTAAAGACAGACTTTGAGAAATCTGGAAGGGTGTACGTCTTCTTGGACGAAATTCAAAAAACAAAGGATTGGCAAAATAAACTAAAGATTTATTATGACCTTAATCCCAACATAAAATTCTTCATTTCTGGTTCGGCTTCTGTAAGCTTACAGAAAAAATCAAAAGAATCCTTGGCTGGTAGAATATATGATTTTATTCTTAGACCACTAAGTTTTAAAGAATTCTTAGAATTTAAAGGAATAAAAGTGGATGTGAAAAGGATTGAAGTTTATAAGACTAAAATTTTACCATTGTTTTTTGATTATTTGCGGAAAGGAGGATTCCCAGAAATAGTAGAAGAAACCAATGACGAGAAAATAAAATCTTACATTAAAAATAGTGTGATAGAAAGAATAATTTACAGAGATTTGCCAATTGAATTCGGTCTTAAGGATGTAGAACTTTTGAAAATTTTGATAGAGATGGTGGCAAAAAATCCTGGAATGATTTTAAATTATGACAAACTTTCCCAAGACCTCAAGAGAAATAAGAGAACGATAATCAATTACATCAGTTATTTGGAATATGCAATGATTTTAAGGCTAGTATATAATTATCGAAGGGGATTCATTGTATCTTCTAGAAAGTTGAAAAAGGTTTATTTAACAAATTCTTCACTCTCCTTTGTTTTTGTTGATAATTTTTACAGTGAAAGCTTTTTAGAGAAGATTATTGAAGAGTTAGTGATAAATGAAATTAATGCCAAGAATTATTACAGGAATAACTACGAAATCGATGCGGTAATCAAGACAAAAAAGGGTATTGTACCTATAGAAGTTAAATACGGGGGAATAGACACAAAGGGGATGATCAAATTTCTTAAAGAATTTAGAATTAAGAAAGGAATTATCGTGACAAGAGATAAATTTAAAGAAGAAATCGTTAATAACAAAAAGATTTCTTCCATTCCCATATGGATTTTCTTACTTTCTTGGGAGTAGAATTAAATGACACGAAAGGATAAACTGAAATGAGATTTGTATGGGCTTTAGTCAACTTATTTAAAATCTATTTCTGCCAAAATTCTCTGTTTGATTTTTTTGATTTCTCTAGGATTTGTTATTCCTAAATATTCAAATTCTTTGTTAGCCGAACTTACAATTTTTTTTAAATGTCTAAAATAATCTTTGATTCCAAATTTTTCTAGAGTTTTTTTATAGACAGAAAAATTAATTTTTTTGTTCAACAGCAAGGCCAAAATATCTGTCCTGTCTTTTTGTCCCTTGACAACATTTTTTCTAGAAATCTCGGCTTGTTGTTTGAGTATAAGCAAAATTTCTGATTTGGGTAATTTGAAACCTTCAACATTAACAGTCTCTTTAATTATATCCTCTGTTGGCAAAACAAATTTCGAGTAGTATGAAACATAAATGTCTATATCTGTTCCTTCTATGTCAGTTTCATATTTTTTGAGTTTATCATTTTTTCTTATTCCCAATTCTTTAAGCTTTGATAGATTCTCAAAATCGACAATGATGTCTATATCTTTTGACTTAAAAGCTTTAGTTAGAAGATAAACAGCCCATCCTCCTATCAAGATAAAATCAATATTTTTCCTCAAATTCTGGAGCAAGTCCCAACTCTTATCTATGATTACTTCATTCCAAAATTCCATTTATTACCCCTTCCAATTTATTCAAAAATTCTTTTGCGTACCAAGTATCAAGATTCCATAAATCGACGAATATCTGGGCAATAGGAGTCATTTTGAATTTAAGAAGATGCTCATCGAGATTTAAAACTATTAAGTTTGGCTTGAGTTTTATGTTTTCTTTGCCAAATCTTTCCTCAAATCTTTCTTTTTCACCGTAAACTATTACTTCACCATAGTCAGAAGGAACTTTCTTGAACTTGAATTTGAAAGCTGTGTAAGCAGTAAAAACTGATCTTGCTGGAACGATTGATTCTATCCTTTCAATTTTTTCATTAACAAAATTTTTGTAAACCACATCTCTTCTAAGCTTTCTTATTGACGACCAGTATAAAAGAATTTTTTTTGCATCTATAACCCTAAAGCCAAACGGCTTTTTTTCTATTGCATTCATTTGCTGCAATGGGATTAAAGAATAGTTTACTGTGCTTATAGATAACTTGGCATCAGAGCTGAGTTCTTTTTGTTTGAAAACCCCACTTTCTTTCAGGTCTAGTATTCTGTATAATATTTCTCTATAAATTCTTTCAATTTTCATTTTCTAAAATTGATTTTTCTTATTTATAAAGGTTTCGATAATTATAGAAACTATATAAAGTTTACTGATATACCTGATATACCCAAGTTCTAGAAAAATGCTAACATTCGATAAGGTACATTTAATCATCTTTTTTCCTATAACTTAATGCTGTTTTCCTTGCAACTTCTTTTGAATTTTTTTGCAAATTTAATTTTGAGAGAGCTAACAGAATTGAAATTCATCGAATGGATTTAACATCTAAAAGTAAGATAACCCTTTATTCTATAAATTTTTCTAATTGTTTTTTCTTTAAATAAACTTTTCTATATCGGAAAATAGAGTGGAAAAATACATAAACAGCTTTAAGTTAGTTGCAATTGAGGCTGGAAGGTCTGTGACAGAAAAATCGGAGGCTTTGAACGAAGAAAATCAGTGGCAGATTACACATTTGCAAGGACAAATAGAAGTTTTGAGGAGCGCGATGATAAGGTTGAGCAACGATTTAAAGGAAATGAAAGAAAAGTTGAGGTATTAGCTCATACCATTCCTAACTTCACGGCAACATCCCTTGCCTTGAATTCCGGCTTCAATTTGATGACTGCCTTCTTCTCTCCCTGGAAAGTTATCTCTGTGTTTATCTTGTCGACTTTCACCTCAAATGCCTTCTCGAATGCCTCCTTTATCTGCTTTTTGTCTGACTTCCTGTCGACAATAAAAACTATCTTGTTCTCCTTCTCGATCAAGCCGACAGACTTTTCTGTCATGTGAGCATATTTGAGAATCTTAAACGGATCCATCTCTTTTCACTTCCTCTTTTTTAGGACCGCAAAATTGGTATAACATGGCTTCTGCCCAATCCCTGTGAGGTTGTAGATTTTCCGGTCCAGGAGTACCTCCCAAATAGGGCTTGTGTTCTTCAGCAAAGCTTATTGCCGAATATATTGCTCTCTCGTATCTTCCTCTATCATCTTCACTCATTTCTTTCCACTCTCCAACTTTTCTATTGCAGACTCAGACCAAACTGTCAGCCTCCCTGGAACAGAACCAGGGGCAAGAACCTCTGCGTTCAATCGGTTGACCAAACAGACATCAACTCCCAAATTCTTCGTGGCTTTGAGCACCCCTTTGTTTTCAGCAACAACTATCAGCGGCCCAACCCTTCTCTTGTATTTTCCTCTCTTGATTTTTCTCTCCTTTATCCTCTCCAATTCTTTCTCCAAACCAATCTTCTTGAAAAATTCAATCAAATCTTTTGTTTTCTTCAGCTCTTGAATCCTATCAATTGCTATAATTGGCAGCTGCTTCACATTCTCAGCTTTGTGACCTCTTTTCAAAACCAGTTCTTTCACACCAGTTGCGGCAATCGCTGATCTGACAGCTTTCTGTTTTTCCTTTTTGTTGATTCCGAGACCCCAAACCTTCTCGACCTTCGGCGGATGAGCCTCCCTTCCTTTAGTGACCTGAGGGGCAAACCTGGCCCTGAACATCTGCTGCATAGGAATCTTTCCGTGCAGTCTTGGCATCCTTGCCATCTCCCTGCTCATCATCGTCCATCTATGCCTTCTGTACCCATGGTAGTGAGCAGATGTCCTCTTGCCAGCCATGGGATCTGTTCCATACGGCTGCCTCTTCCTGCTCTGGATAACAAGAAACGCTTTTCTGATCAAATCCTCCCTTATCGGCTCTTTGAAAACTCTCGGCAGTTCAATTTTTTCTATTGGATTCCCCTGCAAGTCGAAAATGTCAACTTTCATTTGACCACTTCTCTTATTTCTGGTATGAGCATCTTAACTTTTAACGGTCTTATCGCAGTTCTCAATCTTATCAATCTCTTCTTTGGCCCTGGGACAGAACCTTCAATCAACATATAATTTCTTTTTATTACTCCATATCCTTTGAAGCCTGACTTGGGGGTGACCTCTTCTCCTTTTTCACCCATCGCCAATATCCTCTTGTTCAACTCAGTCCTTGTCTGAAAGCCGAGCTGACCGGCCATAGGAACTGTGTGTCTCACTTTTCCTGGCTCTTCCTGACCCAATGTTCCAACGTGCCTTCTCTTTTCCTTTGCATGCCTTGATTGAATAAAAACACCAAACCTTTTTACTGGACCAGCTGTGCCCTTCCCTTTCGTCACTGCAATAGCATCAACATACTCTCCCTGCTTGAAAACATCAGATGCTTTGATCTCTTTGCCAAGGAACTGTTTTGCAAACTCGAATTTTTCCTTCACATCCTTTCCTCCGACCTCCAATTCAAAAATCTCTGGAGTCTTTTTCCCCAAGCCAGAAAGATTCGGCTGCGTGGCAGCAATCAATCTCATTCGAGAAATATTTTCAATATTCTTTTCCATCTCGCCAATCTTTTCCTCATTTCCTTTCGCTTTAGTCTTTCTTTCAATTCCTTTCGGCAATTCCTTCGACCAAACCTCGCTCAAAACCTGAAGACCTTTTGATGTTGATTTGTATGCCCTCAACCCGACAATCTTGGGCGGAGGGCAATCTAATATAGTAGTGGGAACTGAGATTTCTAGGCCGAATGTAGGGGAATTCTTGCTGTTATCTATTATCATTGTATGAGTCATCCCTGCCTTGTACCCGGCAAAATCAAGTATCTTTGGCTTCTCTGTCTCAGGATATGTGGATATAGCTGGATAAATCCTCTTAGCCCTTTTCTTGGGATAATATGCCGCGCTCCCCTTCCTTGGTCTTTTTACTTTTGGCATGATTCTCGCCTTATTGAATTATAATCTTTAGTAGAAAAATAAATAAAAAGGTTTAAATTCTTATACCCGAGAAAGAGACTTAAACTTTCAATATAAATTATCAATATGGAAGAAAGGCCTTGTGTGTTCTGCCAGATTGCAGCAAAGAGGATTCCTGCCAAGATTGTTTATGAGGATGATGTTTCAATGGCTTTCCTTGACATAAATCCAGCTAATACCGGCCATTTGCTGTTTATACCTAAGCAGCATTTCGAGACTGTGATGGACATTCCTCCAGAGCTGTTCAAAGAAATGGCAGATTCCCTTCAAAGGGTCGCAACCGGCCTTTTCAAGGCAGTCCAAGCCAAAGGATTGAACATTCTGCAAAATAACAAAGAGGTTGCTGGCCAGATTATACCGCATGCGCACTTCCATCTAATTCCAAGATACAAGGATGATGGCTTGCAGCTCGGTGCCCTGAGGCAGGGAAAAATGGAAGAGGAAATGTTCAACCAGATTACAGAAAAAATCAAAGAGGCAATTCCGCCAAAAGAAGAAAAGAAGGAAGAAGCCAAAGTAGAGGAAGAGAAAAAAGAAGAGGAGAAAGAAGAAGAGAGAAGTGAGGAAGAAACCTTTTTGATAAAAAGAGAGCTTGAACTAACTTGAATAAAGAATTGAAGACAAATCACGAAAATTATTAATTAACATGCATCTGCTATCCAATTTCCTTAAATCCCTTCTCCTTGGGTTTAAGAGAACATAATCCACAAAACCGCTGACCCTTTTCTCATTTCCCACATAAAGTATTTCTTCAAGGTCCAGAGACAAATCGCTGGCGATTGCATTAATCATTTCCTTTTTTCCTGGAGAGAATTTTTTTATTTTTCCAGTTATTATATTGTTTTTGACTTCGACCTCGTTTGAACAAACCACATCAGCATCAAACTTTTTTGCCAGATATTGCGATGTGAATTGAATATTTTCTGATATGAAACCAATTTTGACCCCCCTTCTCTTTATTTGTTCCAAAACTTCTACTCCATCCACGAGATAACGATTAGCTGTGCTTGAAACAAAACTTTCGACTTCTTCAACTGGTGTGCCTTTCAAGCAATAGGCAAAAAGTCTGAAAAGCGGTGATTCTATTGAGGTGGGTATAGCTCTTACATCATATCTCTTGGTGGAAAAATCCAAAATCCTTCCTACAGGAATTCTTTTCTTCTTTAAGAAATGTTTGATAAAATTGTAAAAATATTTATTTTCCAGTATCGTCCCGTCTATATCAAACAAAACTAGCTTGTATTTATCTATATCCATGAATCTTAAATAAAACAATCATTTATTTATTTGTATCAAGCGCCGATTGTCCAGCCTGGTCTAAGACCCTAACAGATTGGGGTAAGCCTTCCAGGTTATTCGGAGATAGCTAGAGACGTGGGTTCAAATCCCACTCGGCGCATCTATTTAAACTTTTTAAATCAGAATTATTCTTTACTGTATAGGTGGGAGAATGCTTCAAGATACTTTGGCAGATGCATTATCAGCGATAAAGAGTGCTGAGAGGGTCGGAAAAACCGAATGTGTTGTTCGTGCTTCCAAGGATATCAAGGCAGTGCTCAAAATCCTGCAGGATAGGAATTATATAGGGTCTTTCGAGTTCATAGACGATGGGAAATCTGGCAAGTTCAAGATAGAATTGAGGGGGAAGATTTTGGACTGCAACGCCATAAAACCCAGATTTTCAGTGAAGGTTGACAAATATGAAAAATGGGAGAAGAGGTGGCTCCCTGCAAAGGGGTTTGGAATGTTGATTATAACGACATCAAAAGGCATCATGGACCACAACAAGGCAAAAGAACTGCATGTAGGAGGAAAGCTTTTAGCCTATTGTTATTGAGTGATTGCTATGGTTTCTCTAGAACTGAAAATTCCAGAAAATGTCAAGATAGACATTGATGGAAAAATGGTGAAAGTTTCTGGCCAGAAGGGAGAGGTTGAAAGATCTTTTCTTGAAAAGGAAATCAAGATTGAGAAATTAAATGACAAAATATCTGTTTCATCCGAATCTGAGAGGAAGAAGGCTGGAGCATTAGTCGGAACGATTATTTCGCATATCAAAAATATGATTGAAGGTGCGGCAAATGGTTTCACTTATAGGCTGAGGGTTGTATATTCACATTTCCCAATCACAGTGAAGATTGAAGGGAACAAGGTTTTGATTCAGAATTTCTTGGGCGAGAGAAATCCAAGAGTGGCAAAGATTATTGGCAATACTCAAGTGAAGATTGAAGGATCGGATCTGGTCATCACTGGTGCTAATATCGAAGCTGTTGGCCAGACTGCCAGCAACATCGAGCAGGCGACAAGAATTGTCGGTTATGACAGAAGGAAATTCATGGACGGCATTTACATAGTCGAGAGGGGTTAAAATGGTCAATCCGAAGAAAAAAGGAAAATTTTTGAGGCAATGTGCCCTCAATCTCAAGAGATTGGGGATGAAATGGAGGAAGCCCAGAGGCGAGCACAACAAACTTTTGAGAAGGAAGAAGGGAAGAGAGAAGAGAGTGGCAATAGGTTTTGGCGCTCCGAGGAATTTGAGATATTTGCATCCTTCCGGATTGAAGGAAGTTCGAGTTGAAAACGTCAATCAATTGCCAGGAATAAATCCAAAAACAGAGGCTGCTAGGATTTCTCATTCTGTCAGCAAGAGAAAAAAACAAGAGATTTTGAAGAAGGCCGAAGAACTGAAGATTAAAGTCTTAAATCCTTAACTGTCCTAAATATTTTTATGACTATGGGAGGTTTTCTCACATACCCAAAAAGGTATAATCTTTTGTCGGCAGACACAGCAATGCATGTACTAGCATTAATTGAGGAAGAGGGGCCATGCCGATATGAAGAGATTTTAAAAAAATCGGGAATAAATCACATGGCCTTGAGCTATAATCTTAGAGCATTATCAGTAGCAGGATACATTGATAGAGAATTACCACGTTCTGAAAGAAAATACCGTATGCTTTACTCAACAACTGAAAAAGGTACAAAAAAATTAAAAAGATTTTTTAAACAGGCAACAAAGTCTTAAATCCTTAGATTCTGCTTATTTTACAAATGAGAAAATACAGAAAGGTCGTCCTTGGAGGAACTTTTGACAGGCTTCACAAAGGACACAGGCTTCTGCTTGAAAAAGCGTTCGAAGTCGGGGACGATGTTTACATAGGATTGACAAAAGACGAATCAATAAGACATAAGAAATTTGCCGAGCTCATAGAGAGCTATTCCGAAAGAAAGGCTGCGCTCGAAGAATACCTGAAGGATAGAAAAGATAGGCTTCACATTTTTGCGATAGAAGGCATGTATGGCGACACGTTGAAAAACCCTGAATATGACGCGATAATAACAAGCGAAGAGACGAGATACAAAGCTGATAAAATAAACAGAATGAGGGAAGAAAGAAACCTGAAGAAACTCGATGTCGTGGAAGTTCCCTATATCAATGCTGAAGACGGGAATCCCATAAGCTCGACGAGGATAAGAGCCGGTGAGATAGATACAGAAGGAGAAATTAAACTTTTAAAAGCTTAAACTTCTTCTTAAAATAATACATTAATAAATTGTATGCCAAATATTAGCATACCGGTGTTCAGATGAGTTTGCAAAAAAGGCTAGCAGCACGGATATTGAAAGTCGGTGAAAGCAAGGTTTGGCTAGACCCTACTAAAGCCAAAGATGTAGAGGCAGCTATAACCAAGATAGACATCAGGAAGCTGATTAAGAAAGGTTATATCAAAGCTTTGCCAGGGAAACTTCACAGACCAAAAGAGAGGAAGAAGAGGAAGAAAGGTGTGGGGAGCAGGAAAGGCACTAAGCATGCAATTGTTTCTAGGAAGAGAAAGTGGATTTCTGTTGTCAGGCCTTTGAGGGCGATGTTGAAAGAATTGAAGGATTCCAGTCAGATTGACAAACAAACTTATGGCATGCTTTATTCTCTGGTGAAAGGTGGCATGTTCAGGAGCAGAAGCCACTTGAAGATTTATCTGGAGCAGCATGATTTGCTGAAGAAGAAGTGATTGATATGAAAATAAGTCCGACTTTCAAAATGCCATTCAAGAGGAGAAGGCTTGGCAAGACATACTACAACAAAAGGTTAAAATTATTGCTCTCAAGGAAGCCTAGATTGGTTGCGAGAAAAAGTTTGAAATACATACGGGCACAGGTTGTTGAATTCTCGAAAGAAGGGGATAAGACTTTGGCGACTGCAACTTCAAATGAATTGAAAAAATTTGGATGGGGCTTTGCATGCGACAACTTGCCGGCCGCATATCTGACAGGAATTTTAATCGGAAAGAAGGCTTTGAAAAAGGGAGTGAAAGAAGCTATCTTGGATTCTGGTCTTCATGTTTCGACGAAAGGAAATAGAATTTATGCTGTGGTGAAGGGAGCGGTTGATGCTGGATTGAAAATTCCGATGGACGAATCAATTTTGCCAGCAGAAGATAGGATCAGGGGATTGCACATAGCAAAACATTCGGAAAAGTTCAAGCTTCTACCAGAAAAGTTTGACGAAATCAAGAAAAAAATCGGTGGATAAATGGCAGAAGAAGAGAAGAAAGAAAATGAAGTTGAAGAAGTGAAGGAAATCGAGAAAGTAGAAGAGATTCCTGTGCCACCAGTAGAGATAAAAGAAGTTGTGCCAGCTGGTCTTGAAAACTGGAAGCCGAGGACAAGTTTGGGAAGGGAAGTTTTCGAAGGCAAGATAACCGACATAGATGAGATATTAAAATCTGGGAGGAGAATCGCAGAGCCTGAGATTGTGGACAAGCTAGTCCCAAATCTGAAGAACGAGATAGTTTTGATCGGTGGAAGGGCGGGAAAGGGCGGGGGAGCTCAGAGAATTCCTGTTAGGATAACAGCAACTATGCATAGATCTGGAAGGAGATTCACCACCTCTGCGTTTGCAATTGTTGGGAATGAGGACGGTCTTGTTGGGATTGGTAGAGGAACTGCAGTCCAGGCAAGAGATTCAATAGCAAAATCAATTCAGAAGGCAAAATTGAGGGTCATAAAAATCAAAAGAGGCTGTGGTAGCTGGGAATGTGGCTGCGGAGAGCAACATTCAATCGCATTCAAAACCACAGGGAAATCCGGTTCTGTGAGAGTGGAACTTATTCCTGCGCCAAAGGGAGTTGGTCTCGTGGCTGATAATGAATCGAAGAAAGTATTCAGGCTTGCTGGAATCAAGGATATTTGGGTGAAGACTTATGGAAACACATCTGTCAGAACAAATTTAATTTCCGCGATTTTTGATGCTCTCAAGAAGCTGTATATTTACAGAGGTGAGGGATGAGATGTTCGCTGTTATAAGATTGAGAGGTTCTGGAGGACAGAAAAAAGGGATTAAAGACACTCTAGACATGCTCAGACTTTTTGCTGTGAACAATTGCGTTATTGTTCCTGAAACCGAAAATTACAGAGGTATGCTTGAGAAGTGCAGGAATGTCTGCACATGGGGAGAAGTTGAAAAAGATTTATTGGTGAAACTTCTGGAGGAGAGGCTGAGAGGAGAAGGAGACAAGAAAATAGATGAAAAGATTTTGAAGGAATTGACAGGATTTGATAGTTTTGGAAAACTTGCCGAGGCTTTGATGGCAGACAAGACCAAGCTCAAGGATTTGAAAAAGATAGTTCCTATGTTCAGACTGAGTCCTCCGTCAAAGGGATTCAAGTCTGTTAAGGAATATTACCCAAAGGGAGACTTGGGTTACAGGGGAAAGGAGATAAACAAACTTCTGGAGAGGATGATATGAACTGGTTGACTTTGACATTGATAACAGTGATATTGTGGGGTGTTTGGGGATTTTTCATAAAGTTGAGCACAAAATACATGGATTGGAAGGCTTTCATGGCTTTTTCAGGGATAGGGATGATTGTTGTGAATGTTGCGATCTTTCTTTATTTCAAACCAGACATAACCATTAAGGGAAATGGATTTTATTATGCTGCTTTGGCCGGTATAATTGCATCAATTGCAGCTGTTCCGTATTACTTGGCTTTGGAAATAGGCAAGGCATCGATCGTCACAGCATTGGCTGCAACTTATCCAGTAGTAACGGTCCTTCTTTCGCTGTTGATTTTGCATGAAGAGATAACTTTAGTTCAGATTATTGGAATTATTTTGGCTTTGATTGCTACTGTATTGGTGTCTTTGTGATCTGAATGGCAGCAAGAAGAGAGAAAAAACACAGGAGGTTCAGGGGAAGAAGAACCTATCATGGTTGCCACAAAAAGCAGAGGGGCGGAGGATCCAGAGGTGGAAGAGGAGAAGCTGGGTTGCACAAACACAAATGGAGCTACACAGTGAAATATGATCCGGATCATTATGGAAAGAAGGGGTTCACAATACCGCCTGCAGTTGCGAGAGAAATCAGATCAATAAACTTGAGGGATTTGGACAAAATCTGCAAGCAGAAAAAACTTGAGAAGATAAATGTCTTGGACCTTGGATATGAAAAGGTTCTGGGGACAGGAAAACTGTCCAAGCCTTTGGAGATTGGGGCTAAATTCTTCTCCAAACAAGCTGTCAAAAAGATTGAGAAAGCTGGCGGGAAGGCTGTCAAATTATGAGCGAGGAAAAGAAAGATCTTGAGAAAAAAATTTCAAAATTTTTGCCGACTGTAGAAAAACCAACCTATCAGCAGTCTTTCAACAAGAAGCTCAAGTGGACCATTTTTGCTCTTTTGATGTATCTTTCTCTTTCTTACGTGACTGCTTGGGGCGTGAAAAAGGACCAATCAATTTATGAGCAGTTCAGGTTTTTTGAAATCGTCCTCGGATCAAAGTTTGGAAGCATAATGACGCTTGGTATAGGCCCGATAGTCACCGGTGGCATAGTCTTGCAACTCTTGGTGGGCTCGAAGATAATCGATTGGGATACGACCACAGAAGAGGGGAGGAAAAAATTCCAGACATGGAGCAAACTTTTGGCGCTGATATTTTGTCTAATCGAGGCTGTCGCGTTTGTCGTAGCAGGAGCATTGCCGATATCTGGAGATTCGACGACAGCATTTTTTGTTGTACTGCAATTGACAGCCGGTGGAGTGATCGCATTGCTGCTTGATGAGCTTGTGAGCAAGTGGGGATTCGGATCTGGTGTAAGCCTTTTCATCGCAGCAGGCATTGCAAACCAAATTTTGATAAGAATATTTTCACCGTTGGCAGCGGCCTGCCTTCCTGGCCAAATAACCCAATGCTTGCCGACAGCTGATTCTCCACCGTCAGGGTTGATTTGGGAGTTTTTCATAAATTTATTTTCAGGGGCAATCAAGGATGCAATAGGGAACGGTTTGCCGATAATCACGACAGCGATAATCTTTCTTTTGGTGGTTTTCATCCAAGACATAGGAATTGACATCCCACTTTCATTTTCTGCGATGAGAGGATTTGGTAGGACTTGGTCTTTGAAGCTCCTTTATACTAGCAACATACCTGTCATTCTTGCTGCTGCTCTCATTGCAAACTTGCAGCTCTTCGGAAGGATTGGCGTTCAACCAGTCACATCTGAGATGAGTTGCGGTTTTCTGGCATGTTATGATAAACAGAATCAAATTGTTGGTGGTATTGCCTACTACCTGACATCACCGAAGGACATATTAACAAGCCTCATTTTGGGAAATCTTTCCAGCGTGAATCTTGTGAGGGCGTTTACCTATCTTGTATTTTTCACCATGATTGCAACTGTTTTCTCTGTATTTTGGGTCAGCACATCCGGGATGGACGCTGCATCTGTCGCTGAGCAGCTGGAGAGCATAGGAATGCAGATTCCTGGCTATAGGAGCGATAAAAAATCCATGGAAACTGTTTTGAACAAATACATTCCATATCTTGCCGTTCTTGGAGGAATTTTGATTGGGGTTTTCGCAGCGACCGCAGATTTCATCGGTGTGATAGGAAGCGGGACAGGAATACTTTTAACTGTTATGATACTTTATAATTACTATGAGCAGCTCTCGGCTGAAAACCTGGAGGGGGCTCATCCGTTGGTGAAGAGGATTTTGGGTGAATGAGATGTTTGAGATATTGGTCTCTGCGTTGAACTTCATCTTTTCACCGCTGACGATTTTCCCCCCAATCATTTCTCTGTTCATAGTTTCTTTCTTGATCACATTCTTGATAATTTTGATAAACAAATTTTTCATCAACCAGAGCGCTGTGAAGAGCCTGAAAGCAAAGATGGAGCAGATGAGGGAGGACGCACTAAAACTCCAGAAAGATGGGAATGTGGAAAAAGCGAATGATGTTCTGAACGAGATGACAAAAGCAAATTTGGATTACATGAGGCACACGTTCAAGGCTTTAGCTGTCTCGATTCTTGTCATAATTTTGTTTTTGCCCTGGGTGCAAGCGACATACAAGGATATTGCCGTAGCAAAACTGCCGCTCGCAGTCCCGTATATCGGGTCGAACTTGAATTGGTTTGTGTGGTATTTCATAGCCTCGCTTGCAATCGGCTGGATAGTAAGAAAAATGATGGGTGTTGAATATGGTTAAGGTGAAGGTCAGGACTCCATCAGGGAGACTTACAACAAAAATCAAGAAGAGGAGACCATCTTTCGCCAAGTGCGCCTATTGCGGCAAGCAATTGCACGGTGTCCATAGATTCACAAGAAACGAGTTGAGGAAACTGCCGAAAAGTGAGAGAAGACCTGAGAGGCCTTATGGCGGATATTTATGCTCTGAGTGCACCAGACAATTGTTCAGGGAAAGGGCAAGAAAATTTTCATAGAAATAGTAAGGCTATAATTCCTAGCAGCATTGGTATTGGCAAACCTGGCAGAATAATTTTTTTCTCTTTAATCAAAAACAATGTCAGAATAATACCAAGATTTGTTGCCAAGATTGTGAGAAGCATCTTCTTTATCCCAAACAGCATGAAACCAGTAGCAGGAAGCATGGAATAGAATATAATATCACCAAGACCAATTCTGACAAAGTTGAAATCTACAAGCATAAGAGAGAGAAAATCTAGATTCACCCTCCTCAAAAATTTCTTAGATTTAGCAGGCTTTCCAGCTATACTCTTGAGAGGACCAGCAAAAACTGCGTAGATATCGTAAGCCGCCAACATCAATGGCAAAATAAAAACAGTTGGCGGCTGCAAGATTGTTGCGAAATATCCGGCAGCCTCTGCACCTATGAAAAGCGAAAGAGGTTTTGAGAAAAAGCTAAATTTTTTGAAATAGGCCGTAAAAAATATCAAGGAAGCTAAAAATATGCTGATGATCCATGACAAACTAGTTGAGTCTGGAAAAATTACCGAGAATAAAATCAAATTCATGAAAAAGGTTGAGTTTATCAATACTGCCGTTAAAAGAGCCTTGATAAAACTGAATTTCTTGAACTTCACTAGCAGTACTATAAAAAACCCAAAGGCAAATAATAAAAGTATTATCGGAATTGAGTTTGCCAAAGACCCTTTGATTGTCCTACCAAATGGTTCATACACTTCTTCAGAAAGTAATGAGAAAGAAAATTTGTATGTGATGTAAACTGAGAGAAATTGTGTGAGAATTGTGAAGACCAGAATTTGAAAGAATGACGATTTAAAGTATTCTCCCATACTATTTATTTAAAAGAAAAAAATAATTATAAGTGATTTAATGGCAGCACTAGAAGTTGGAAGAGTTTGCATGAAGGTCGCGGGGCGCGAAGCAGGTCACTATTGTATTGTTTTAAAAAAAGAGGGAGAGGCTTTTGTATTGGTGACTGGCCCTAAAATCTTGACAGGAGTGAAGAGGAGAAAGTGCAATATTAATCATCTGGAGCCCTTGCCAGATCTTTTGGAAATCAAGGAGGATGCTGCAGACGAGGAAATTCTGGATGCCTATGAAAAAGCTGGGCTCGTCACAAAGTTGAATTTGAAGAGGCCTTCTGCTGCTGAAGTGAAAGCTGAAAAAGCGAAGCCAAAAGAAGAGAAGAAGGAAGTTAAGAAAGAGGAAAAGGCTAAGAAGGAAAAGAAAAAATAATAGAATATGTGGATTATCAAATCTGAGGAAGAAACCGATTCAAACTACGGAAAGAATCCTAGGGAAAGAACAATCGATGAATTGATTAAAGGCTCTGTTATAATTCTCGACAAACACCCCGGCCCAACATCTCATCAAGTCACTGCCTGGGTCAAGGATATTTTTGGCGTCAATAAATGCGGGCATTCCGGAACATTGGACCCGGCTGTGACAGGTGTGTTGCCAATCGCTCTGGAGAATGCGACAAAGGCGATGCCAGTTCTCATGGGTCTCGACAAAGAATATGTCGGTGTGATGCATCTGCACAAGGAAGTGGAAGAGCAGATGCTCAAGGAAGCTGTGGCGAACTTTATCGGGAAAATTGTGCAGATTCCTCCTGTGAGATCCGCAGTGGCGAGAAGACCGAGGGAGAGGGAGATAAAATTTTTTGACATTCTCGAGATTGACGGAAAGGATGTCCTGTTCAAAGTTGGATGCGAAGCTGGCACTTATATTAGGAAGCTTGTTCATGACATCGGTCAAGAGTTGAAAATTGGGGCACACATGTCGGGGCTGAGGAGAACAAAAGCTGGCAATTTCACAGAGGATCAATCACACAGTCTAGTCTTCGTTAAGGATGCTTACGAGTTTTGGAAGGAGGGAAATGAAAAACTACTCAGAGAAATTCTGATTCCAGTTGAATTTGCAATCTTGCATGTGAAGAGAATCTTCGTGAAAGATTCAGCGATTGACCCGATCTGCCATGGCGCTCCGGTTTTTGTTTCCGGCGTATGCAGAATTCAAAAGGATATTGTCAGGGGGGAGACTGTCGCTGTTTACAGCTTGAAGGAAGAATTGGTCGCGCTTGGCATTGCCAAGATGTCGAGCGAGGAGATGGGAAAAAAGAGCAAGGGGGTTGCGATAAGGACCGACAGGGTTTTCATGGAAAAAGGAGTCTATCCTCAGGCTTCTAAAAAATCAAATCAGTCATTCTGATGTAGAAATTGACAAAAAATTGAAGGAGAGGCGAAAAACGGATGCCCTCTATCTTCTTGCCGTATCCATCGATGAAGCCGTCTCTCACGTTCTTGTCTTGAATCGAAGAGATGAATGACAACATGTCGCAGAACATGAAAAAGTTCCTGTTTCTTCTTCCTGATTGGAAGAGCTCCAGATCAGTCCTGATCAATCCTCTGTCTGCCATCCAGTTGCTTGACCTGTTGTCTATGAAATAATGCCCTTTATCATTCAACTTTCGTGTTATCTCACCGATTGTTTTCGCGTATCTAATCGCCTTTGTTGGATTGATATTTTCCATGTCATCGATCGTTGATGCGTCTGCCACGAATTTTTCTTCCAGATATTTTTTCTTCAAGGAGAATTTTATTATCTCAGTTGTCCTCACTCCCATTTTTCTCAAGACTTCTCTTCCTCTGAACTCATTGAGGATTTTTCTTCTGGGAGAAAGGATGGGGATGCTTGATATTCCATGAATTACGTAGAAAATCACAAGGCCGATGTCATGAAGGAGATAGCCGTAAAATGTTGGGTAAGACTTCACAAGATTTTTTCCCCTAATAATGATTTTTCTGCTTGATGCGTGCCAAATCTTTTCCTCTGATCTCTGGCTCATATTTAAATAATTGCTTGACTAAAACAATTAAATCTAAGCATTAACTAAAATTATAGGTGAATACCATGAAAATAAGCGAGATAAAAAGCGGTATGAGCAACATATCAGTCGAGGGCAAAATCATCGATATATCAGATTCGAGGGATGTGCAGACGAAATATGGGAAGAGAAATGTGGCTGACGCAATCCTTGAGGACAGCAGCGGTCAAATAAACATCAGTCTTTGGGAAGATCAAATCGCTTCTGTTGCGGTCGGGGACAGGATTGTTGTCACAGGCGCATATGTGACCGAGTTCAGAGAGAGGCTTCAACTGGGCGTTCCTCGTTCTGGCAAGATTGAAGTAACAAAAAAGTAAATTGACAGGGCAAAGTTATTTTATTCACTGAATTCAATTAAAGAATATGAGAAGGTTTGAAGCTTTTGTTTTCTTCCTGTTTGTTTTTCTTCCAAGTCTTGCAGGAGCAGCGGTCTTCACATGCAATTCAACAGGAACGGAGAAGACAATCTTCTACACAAACGAGACTATATTTGTTGCTAGCAGCACGAACATCACTCCAAGCTCGGCAACAGTCAAATTTTACATTGCCACGCATAGAACATGGTCTTCTGGGGCAAACCTGACAGCGGCAGTCACAACATCAAAGGACATAGCCACGAACAGTTCGGGCCATGTGCCTGCCACATTGATGTGGAGCCCGACGCTGACAGTAGGGACATATGACTTGATAGCTGATGTGAACAACAGTGCGACACTTGATTCTGAAGACCAATTATACAACGCGAGCGGTAGTGGATTTATTGTTTCTGAGCAGCAGGTGCCAACCCTCACAGTTGCCAAAGGGGCTGGATCCCCTCCAAACCATGATTGGAATGCTGACACAAACGGAAGCCAGAAGAACGTGATGCTGCAAACCAGCCTCACAGCAGGAAGCTTTGATTCTGTTAAACTGACATCTTTAGCGTTGGTAGCTTCTGGGACTGGAGATGATAAAGCTGGAGTTTCTATTGTTGCCGTTTATTCTGATGACAATTGGAATGGACAATACGACCAAGGAGAACCTCTAATCAGCTATGGTCAATATATAAGAGATGATGGTATCATTTCTTTTGACATGACTGACAAACTAACAGTGAATGCAAATTCTACCACTGCATTGATTTTTGTTTACACCATGACTGGGTCTTCTGGAAGCACTTCGGGGAACACTTACAGCTTCCAGCTGGCTTCGATTACAGGAGTTGGAGCGAACACTGGGATGCAGGCAAGGATAAATTCATTTTCCATAAATTCTGCTGTCAAAACAGTTTACTCATCTGCAGCTGCTACAACCACCACTACGGTGGGAAATGCTACAACCACATCGACGACAACCACCACGATTCCAACAACGACTACAACAATTCCACCAGAAGATGAGACGAAGGATCTGCTTGTTGGGCTGGCTACAGCTGGTGTCGTTGTTGTTGCAATACTTGCCTTGATTTATTTCTTCGTTCTCAAACCACCTAAGGTTCCTCAATACGCTCCTCAACAATTCTGAGCAAATGTTTTTAAATTGCTTAAATCTATTTTGCTTTAAGGAACAAAAGATAATTGATGCCGAGGTATAGGCTCAAGGTCTGATAAAAAGATGATGACTGACTGCCGAGGTCGCATAACCCGGTAGTGCACCAGCCTTGAGCCATTTGCAAGAAAGCTGGCGCCCTTTTGGGGCTTGTGGGTTCAAATCCCACCCTCGGCGCTGTCTATCTGATAAAAAGGTTTAAATACTTGCTTCCACATCTTAATTAAAATCAAGGTACAAAGTTGTGACAAATAGCGTTAGACGAATGTGCTAATTCTATTGCTTTTGTGACTTTGGAAGAAATTAAAAAATAAGAGAGGATAATTATGAAATTTGAAGATATGGATATCGAAAAGAGTGTATCAGATTCATTGAATAGCATTGGGTTCGAAAAACCCACGAGGATTCAGTTAGAAACTATACCAATTATCAAGCAGGGTTATGATGTTATCGGCCAATCTGAGACAGGCTCAGGAAAAACGGCTGCTTTTGGAATACCTTTGGTGGAGAAAGTTGTGAAAGGTGAAAAAATCCAAGCGCTTGTTTTGGCACCTACGAGAGAATTGGCTATACAAATAGCAAGCGAACTCATGAAATTCTCGCGTTTTAAAGGTCTTTACATACAGACAGTCTACGGTGGAGTTTCGATGGGACCTCAGATAACTGGATTGAGAAAAGCTGAAATTGTTGTCGGGACACCTGGTAGAATCCTTGACCACATGAGACGAGGGATGTTGGATGCAAGCAATTTAAAAATTTTTGTATTGGACGAAGCAGACAGGATGATTGACATGGGTTTCATAGAAGATATAGAGATGATCGAGAGAAACATTCCAGAAGACAGACAGACCTTGATGTTTAGTGCTACCATGCCAGACAATTTGATCGGAATAAGAGACAAATTTACAAGAAATGCAAGAAAAATCAAAACTCAAATCAATGTACAAGAGGACATATTAAGGCAATTTTACTGTGATGTTGACTATAAGATGAAATTTTCTTTGCTTATTCATCTGATTAATCAAGAGAAACCGAAGCTTGCGATAATTTTTTGCAATTCCAGGAGAGATGCGAGTGCTGTTGCTAGAAACCTTCAGTACAACAACATAAATGCCACAGAGTTGCATGGAGGTTTGACACAACAAAGAAGAGAAGAGGTGATGGAGAGATTCCATGAGGGGATAATAAAAATCTTGGTTGCAACGGACGTGGCTGCAAGAGGATTGGATATAAAAAACGTGACTCACATTTTCAACTACAATATACCAAAGACTGCAGATGACTATACTAATAGAATAGGAAGGACAGCTAGAGCTGGGGAGTCAGGAAAAGCGATATCTCTTCTAAGTAGGGATGATCATGGTTCTTTCAGAAGAATAATAAGAACTTTTTCTTTTGAGATTAAAAAAATGGAAGTTGGAGATTTCAAAATAGTACCTTTTAGAAAATATCAGCAACATGAAAATAGAGGGTTTGAAGGTAGTCGATACTTTGGAAGAAGAACTTGGTCACATTAAAACTCTTTATCAAGTATGTGACTAATATGCTTATTGTAAAACTCATTCTCGGCGCGATATAAAAAATTAGGAGAAATTGTAAAAATAAGAAAAAAATCAAAAAACTCAAAATTCTCAGTCAGATTGCTGATCTAAGACACACTCGATACGATTAGTATTTTCTATGTTTCGGATAGCAATCCCTGCAATATACTGGTCTTCCTTCAGTTGGTTTGAATGGAACCTCGCATTCTTTCCCGCAATCTGCGCAAGTTGCCTTGTACATTTCACGTGGTCCACCGAAACCTCCTCTACCGAAGTCACGGCCTCCAAATGCCATTTTTATTCACCCTTTTTTGTTTTTAAACAATATACAAAGACCCACTAGGAGTAGAATCTATTGTATATCTAGAAATCAATTATAAAATGGAGTATAAATACCTTTCGTGAAGAACAGGACTCAAGACTTATTTTTTAGTATCTTCTCTTCCATCTCGACGAATTCTTCATGCTTGTGCTCTATCGTGTTCAAATTCTTCTGAATCCTCTCATGCTCTCTGTCCAACTCATCAGAAATCGGCAACTTGTTCTTCAGATAATATTTATAAATAGCTTCGTGCAAAGCATCCAAAGCGAGAATCGAGCAATGAATCTTGATCGGAGGCAAGGGCTTGCCAAGCTTTTTTATCAAGTCTTCTCTTGTGATTCTCGAAACCTCTTCCAGAGTTTTCCCCTTCACCATCGTCGTCAACATGCTCGTGTTTGCTATGGCTACGATGCAGCCGAACGTCTCGAATTTTATGTCCTTTATCATCTTCTCTCCTTTTTTGTTTTCTCCAATCTTCAAATACAGTTTCATGATGTCTCCGCAAACCAAGTTTCCTGCTTCGCCGACACTATCAGGATATTTTATAGACCCTAAATTTTTAGGATGCAAAAAGTGTTGCATAATTTTCCTTGAATAGAAAGTATAATTAACTTTCATTTGTATACCTCACTCATTCTAATGTTTCCATATTTAATATTTCTCCTGATTGTGGATTGTTTAGCATTTTCTAGGTCTCTTTTTCTCTTTTCGTGATGTATGAAATCTTCTATCAAATCAAATAATTTTAATAATGATTTTTTACTATAAACTCCCAATCTCCATACATCTTTTGACAAGTCTTCTCTATCCTCTTTTTTTATTTCCAATCCAAAGTCGACATCTAAAATACCAAGGGACTTTAATTTTTTTGTCGACTCCTCAAGAATATTTTTATCGTAACTTCTTATGCGAATACTGCTTCCTTTACTATTAGTTAAAATGCAACCCTCTGCATCTATATACCCAGCAAGAAATGCCAAAAAATATTTATCATCAGATATAATCCATTCTTCAATTTCATCATTTTTTTTCAATAGAAAATTGAAAGACTCATTTAAAGCTACACAAACAGGGACCCTACCTTTTTCATTAGAATCATTTACACGAACATAACCATATTTTTGAAATAATTTCTTAATTAGTTCTATTTGCTCTAATTTAGTTGAAGCACATTGCACAACTATTGTTTTCCCTCCCTTTTCATACCTTCCTACATATAGGTCACCTAATCTAAAACCAATTAAGTAGGCTTTTTCTAATAAATTCCCGCTAAAATTATTTTTCGGGTATTTTATATGAGCTTCAGAACTATCCCGAATTTTAATTCCAACATCACGTAATCTGTTTAAAATAGTTCCATAGTTACAATTAAAAATTTGAGCTATTTTTTCAGCAGATTTTCTTTGTTTAATGTATAATTCTTCAAGTTTGTCTTTATTTATTCTAATATATTTGTAAGTAGAGCGAACAGGTAAATTGAACTCATGTAATTTCCTAAGGATCGTGCTTCTAGAGCAACCATATTTTTTAGTAATTTCTGTAGTTGGTATTTTCGTATATAATTTCTTTAGTTCTTCTTTTGATATCTTTACTCGCTTGGGAATTCGAATACCTATGTTAAACTCATGTAATCTTCTCCAGATTGTTTTATTACCACAATCTAGAATCTTTGCTATCTCGTAGATTGAAAGCCCTTTTTCTTTGTATAACTTCTTCAGTTTAGATTTTGAAATTTTAATTTTTTTTCTCATAATCATATCCTCATTGAAGTAACATTCTCATTTTCTTATGAAATTATCTTCCCCTATTTTAAGTTATTGTTCTATCATAAGTGGTAAATTCAGAGCTAAGCTAGTTACCACTTCCCTTTAAACGGAGAGATTTCCCTCAATCTCTCCACAACCTTTGGCAAAACTTTCAAAACATAATTGACATCCTGTTTTTTGCTCCACTTCCCCAAACTTAGCCGCAAGCTTCCATGGGCCTCCTCGTGCTTCAGGCCAATCGCGAGCAAGACATGCGAGGGCTCTAATGACTCGGAAGAGCAGGCAGATCCAGTGGAAGCAGCTATTCCATGCATATCCAATTGCGCTATCAAACTCTCTCCTTCGATGAAAGCGAGCCAGAAATTCACATTGTTCGGCAACCTTTTAGTGGGATGTCCGTTCAAGTGGGAATTCTCAATTTTCAGCACACCTTTAATCAGTTTGTCTCTCAATTTTGTCAGCCTTTTTGCTTCAGCCCCCATCTCTTTCTTTGCAATGTCAACAGCCGCACCAAAACCAACTATCCCGGCAACATTGACAGTTGAAGACCTCAGACCAAACTCATGTCCCCCTCCATGCAAAAGAGGCTCGATCTTGATTCCATCTTCGATGAACAAGGCACCAACACCTTTTGGTCCATACATCTTGTGCGAGCTGGCAGTCAACAAATCCACATTCATCTTCTTCACATCAACCGGAATCCTGCCAAAACTCTGCGCAGCATCTGTATGGAAATAAATTCCCTTCTCCCTGCAAATCTTTCCAATCTCTTCAATCGGTTCTATCGTCCCGATCTCATTGTTCGCATGCATCACAGAGACAAGAATAGTGTCTTTCCTTATTGCCTTATCTACATCATCAGGATCCACCAAACCATACTTGTCAACTGGAAGATAAGTGACCTCAAACCCCTGTTTTTCGAGCCAGCGGGCAGATTCCAAAACGCAATGATGCTCGATTGATGAAACAACAATATGTTTACCTCTTTCTCGATTGGCAAAAGCTATCCCCTTCAACACAGTGTTGTTCGCTTCAGTAGCGCTTCCTGTGAAAATAACTTTGCCGGATCTTGCGTTCATCAGTTCTGCAGTTTTTTCTCTTGATTCCTCCAAGGCTCTCTTCGCCTCCTGGCCAAAAGAATACAGACCCATTGTGTTTCCAAACTTCTTTGAGAAGAACGGTTTCATCGTCTCAACTACTCTTGGATCTACAGGAGTGGTTGCTGCATAATCCATGTATATTCTTTTCATTCTTCCACCTACAACTTTTGGACGCTCTGATATTTCCTCTTGAATCCCTTCTTGTAGACTCTCTTGAATTTCTTCTTCTTACCAGGGAATTCTATTTTATCGACATCAAACCCCATTCAATCACCTCAGCATCTCCATGCAGTATTTACAGACTGTTTTTTCAAAACTCGACTTGTTGAAAGTCTTTTTGATAATCGCCTTTATCACATCATCAGAAATATTTTTTACAATCTTGTCCCTCTCCAACTTTTTTATCTCCTGTGTGTATTTGCCAGACAGATATTTGCTAACTGCTGCCTGAGTTATACCAAGCTTTTCAGCTATGTACTCCTGATTGAAATGATATCTACTATATAGTTGCTTTGTCACATCCACTCTCACGGCAGGAATAATCTGCTTCACCATCACTTCGCATAGGACAGACATGTATAATTTTTATAACTCAGTAATATTTAAACTTTAGTATTTGAAGGAAAATTAAATATTATTGCCAAGCGCCAGTTATCTAGCCTGGTAGGATACGAGCTTCCCAAGCTCGGTGCCCGGGTTCAAATCCCGGCTGGCGCATGCTAAAAAAGATTTATGTTTAAATTGAGAGTATAAAAAATGGAATAACAAATGGTAAGACTGAATAAAATGCTAAATAGATTAACAGAAATGTTAAATGAACCTATATCAAAAGATTGGTGTCTTGCTTTCGATGGCAAGCGCATTTATTTTCAGATTCCTCCTTTCGGGAATTGGAGAGATGTGAAGGATATATCATTAAATAAAAAATATGCTACGACTGCTAGATATTGGAGAAAAGTTTTGGCTAGTGAAAAATTTGATGTTTATCGATTAGATGATTCTTACAAAATAGTAGATGAAAATGGGCTATGCCTTTCATTCAGTCAAGATTATATTGCAGGAGTATCAAAATCAGATTATCTTTTCTATCAGGATAATAAACCTTATGTTAGAAAGTTAAGATAGATTACTGTTAGCTGATGTAGTTAAATTCTTTTAGTTTTATAGAAAGATTATGGAAAAAACAAACACTGGTTTAACACTTGAAGAATTAAGTAAGATTAAAGAAGCATACACAGAATTTACACCTGAACAAGCCGCTGGAATCCTAGAAACACTAAAAAATGATTTGAAAGAGAAAATGAATGAATTCCCTATTGAACCAAATAGTCTTTTGTATCCATTAGATGTTGTTCGAGCTGAAGTCTTGGAAGGCACTCCTGTGACATCACAAATCGAAAAATATTTGCACGCTGAATGTCGGTTAGAATTTACCAGAGCTTATCAACCAATCTGGGAGAGTTGGAAAAGAAGAGAAATAAGTTACGAAGAATTTAACAAAAGACGAATAGAATTACACAACAAGATATATGGATTACTTTTACCAGAAGGTTATGAAGCAGATGCTAGAATATACCAATAAAAGAATTTCTTGAATGTTTAAATTCTTTAAATATTAAAAATCTGGAATACTACATTATCATTTAGCCGGTGTCTGAATGAGAAAGACAATATCAACAAACCCGTATTTGAGGAAACTGATAGAGGAATTGAGGAAGAAATCACTTGAGCTGAAGGCGCCTATCTGGAAAAAAATAGCTGAAAAAATGGAGAAACCCAGAAGGAGCAGAGTCGAGGTGAACCTAGTCAGCATAGACAAAAATACTAAAAAGGGAGATACAGTAATTGTTCCTGGTGTGGTCTTGGGTTCTGGCGAACTTACAAAACCTATTACCATAGCTGCCTGGAAATTTTCTCCAAACGCAGAGGAAAAGATCAAAAAGGCCAAGGGAGAGACAATGACAATCGAGGAATTGATGAAAAAAACTCCGAAAGGAACTGGAGTGAAAATTCTGGTGTGAAAAGTGATAGTCTACAACGCTGAAAATCAAATCCTTGGAAGGCTTTCCTCAGTTGTGGCCAAAGAACTTCTGAAAGGAGAAAAAGTTTTTGTTGTCAATTGCGAGAAGATAGCGATTGTTGGAAATCCAAAATATACTCAGCAGAAATATTTGGAGAAGATCTGGAGAGGAGATGTAATTCATGGCCCATTCTTCCCGAAGACTCCCGACGGGATTTTCAGGAGAACCGTAAGGGGAATGCTACCATGGCACAAGCCCAAGGGAAGAGATGCCTACAAGAACTTGAGAGCGTTCGTTGGTTTACCTGAAGAATTTAAGAACAAGGAATTGAAAAAGATTGAAAGGGCAGATGCTTTGAAATTGAAAACAAAATACATGAGCCTTTCCGACGTCTCGCTCGCTATCGGAGGGAAGAAAAGATGGTAAAAAAGGAGAAACCAAAGATTGTTTTCACCGTCGGAAAAAGAAAGATTGCAGTTGCTAGAGCAAGAGTCGTTTCTGGCACAGGCAAGATCTTGATAAATTCAATGCCACTTGAAATTTGGGGAAACGAGTTTTCGAGGATGAGGATAAAGGAGCCGTTGATTCTTTCAGATGATCTGGCGAGCAAGTTGAACTTTTTTGTTAATGTAAAGGGCGGAGGTTTGACGGGCCAGACAGAAGCGATAAGGATGACAATAGCCAGAGGAATTGTTGATTTTTTCAAGGACAAGAAACTGGCTGAAAAGTTCTTGGCATACGACAGGAACATGATGGTCTTTGATTACAGGAGAACCGAGCCACATAAGCCTTCTGCCAGCAAACGAGGCCCTCGAAGGCATAAGCAGCGCAGCAAAAGATAGAATATGGAAGACGAAATGCAAGTGTAAATAAATTTAGAAAAATTTTGAGAACTTTAAATTTAGATGTGTCATATTTACTAAAAGGATTAGGAGGCTAAAAATGAACGAGAATATTTTCAGGGCATATGGAGTGAGGGGAATTTTTGGCAAAGATTTGACAGTAGAAACAGCAAGAGACATAGGAAAAGCATTCGGCACTTATCTTGGAGAGGGAAAGAACCTAATTGTTGGTAGAGATTCAAGACCAAGTGGGAAAGCTCTGAACTCTGCTTTGATCGAAGGTTTGACTTCTGTCGGTTGCAATGTGACTGATGTTGGCTTTCTGCCTTCTCCTGTTCTCTATTTTGCAATTTACACAAATAGAAAGGATGGGGGAGTGATGATCACAGCAAGCCATAATCCTCCTGAATGGAATGGCTTCAAGCTCATTCTGGAAAAGGGAAGATTCTGCGCCCAGGGAACGGGGATGGAGGAAGTAAGAGAAATTTTCATGAGCAAAAAGTTCAATCAACCAAAAGAAAAAGGAAAGGTTTCTTCTTATGGAAAAATTTTGGAGGAATATTCAGAATTTGTACTTAATAAAATTGACCTTAAAAAAAGATTGAAGGTCGTGCTAGATACTGGCAACAGTGTTTGTGGTCTTGTAGCACCTAAACTCTTTGAAAAAATTGGTTGCGATGTTATAACAGTGAACAGGGAATTGAAAGAAATACCAGCAAGACCGTCAGAACCGACTGAAGAAGCCTTGAAAGAATTGATTAGCACTGTCAAGCGAGAGAATGCGGACTTTGGTGTTGCCTATGATGGTGATGGTGACAGGGCAGCTTTCATCGACGACAAAGGAAGATACATTTCTTCTGACACTATGATAATGGTTTTGGCAAAATCAATCCTTGAAAAGGAAAGGAGTGCGAAAATCGTTTTTGATATTTGTTGCTCTTCAGCTGTTGATGATTTCGTCAGAAAAAATGGTGGCATACCCTTGATAGGCAGAGTCGGCCATGTGTTCACAAAACAAAGAATGATTGAAGAGAACGCAAGCTTTGGTGGTGAGTACAGTGGGCATATTTACTTCCCTGAAGTTTTCTGTTTTGATGATGCAATTTTTGCAAGCCTGAAAGTTGCCGAGATAGTGTCGAGGAGCGATGTGAAACTGTCAAAACTAGTTGATTCTGTGCCATTCCTCAACCACACACCAATCAAGGAAGTTCAGTGCGATGATGAAACCAAGTTCAGGGTCATAGACAAGGTCAAGGAAAGATTCCTTAGTTTAGGCTACAAGGTGGTTGACATTGATGGTGTGAAGGCTTTCAAGGGAAAGGACTGGGTCTTAATTAGAGCTTCAAACACAATGCCACAAATTAAAATCAATTCTGAGAGCGAGACTAAAAGGGGGGCAGAAGAGATTTTTGGCATTGGAATGAAAATATTGGAAGAGGAAATAGGAAAATTCAAGATATAAATAGAAGGAGAATAAAAATTAAATAACTTGATGATGTTATGATTATACCTGTTAGATGCTGGTCTTGTGGAAAACCGATAGGACATCTTTACGAGGAATTCAAGAAAAGAACTGAAGCTGGTGAAAACGGCGGAAAGGTCTTGGACAGTCTTGGATTAAGGAGATATTGCTGCAGGCAGGTGTTCCTTGGCCATATTGACCTGTTGGGAGAGGTCCACAAGTTCAAACCATAAGGTTTTTTAACACCAAAACAAAAGTAAATTACATACCGGTGGTGAAACCGTATTTCTAAGAGATGGTTGAATGATTTGGCCTGATGACAGATTAACAAGATTTGAGGTTGCAAGACTTGTCGGAGCTAGGTCTTTGCAGATCTCCTTAGGAGCTCCAATCCTTGTGAAAGCTGAGAGGATGAATGCAATAGAAACCGCTAAAGAAGAATTTAGGGAAAAGATGATACCGATAACAGTCAAGAGGAAGTTTCCAAGCGGTGAAGAGACTGTGATAGAGATAAAAAAAGCTATGGAGAACTGGTTAGTCGATCATGAAGGGGAAGTCTAAAGGCTTGTTTTCTAAGAGCAATAATAAAGTTTAAAAGCTTAAATTCAAATGTTAAATGTGAGAAAATGAAAGCTGCGATTTTAGCTGCGGGAAGAGGAGTCAGGCTGGGCAGATACACCAACGCAGTTAACAAAGAGATGATCCTGATAGGGGAATATCCTGTGATTGAATACATCATCAGAACTTTGGCAGCTGCTGGGATCGACAAAGTCTTTATTATTCTCACCAAAGGTAAAGACCAAATCATGAATTATCTTAAGGATGGGAGAGATTTTGGAGTCAGCATAAGCTACATCTACCAGGATGTTGACAAAGGATACGGGACTGCGAAGGCAGTCGAGTCAGTCGAGCCATGGATGGACGAAAGTTTTATCCTTATAAATGCTGACACATTCTTCGATCCGCCAAAATTCTTCTCTGAGATGGCGGCATACCACAAAGGTATGACTAATGATGCCACGATGGCGCTGTATCAGACAAAGACTTACAAGAGGCTTGGTGTTGTGAAGGTTGACGCGCAGAAGAATGTCAAGGAAATAGTGGAGAAACCTTTGGAAGAGAATGTGGACGACCTGAAATCGGATGATTTCTTTTTGGTCAACACGGGTTTGATGATTCTCAGCCCATCGATTTTTGAATACATCAAGAAAACTGGCCAGTCAAGAGATGGTGAATATTGGATAACCGATTCTATAAGATTGATGATAAAGGACGGGAGGAAAGTGAAAGGTTTCATCATACCTGAAAATGTTTTCTGGAAGGACATAGGAACTCAGGAAACAAGGCTTGAAGTAGAGAAGTATGTGTTCGAGAAGAAAATAAAGTTTGAGTGACTACATTTTTTCCAAGGCTTCTATTCCCAATAATCCTAAAGAATTTTTTAGAACAATTTCAGTTGCCTGAACCAGAGCCAGCCTGAAGTTCTTCTTGTCTTTGCTTTCAGCTTTCAAAACTGGATTTGCTTCGTAGAACTTGTCGAAGGCCGTCGCCAATTCATAAGCATAGTTGCAAATGTAATGGGGCTTGAAATCCCTTACTGATTGCTCGATGACATCTGGAAATCTCATCAAAGTATTCGCCAAAACCTTCTCCTCTTCAGAGAGGTTTTCAGCCTTGAAGTTCGGCTTCCACTTCCCAGCCTTTCTCAATATCCCCGCGCATCTTGTGCAGGCATATTGCAAGTAAGGCCCGGTGTCTCCCTGGAATTGAACGACATCCTCTTTGTTGAAAATTATCACACTGCCTGGCTCAATCTTCAAGAGTGCGAACTTGAGCGCGCCAAGGCCAACACTCTCTGCAATCTTTTTCTTTGATTTTTCATCCAGCTTTGGATTCCTCTTCTCAACTTCCTTGGCAGCAAGATCAACAATCTCATCGATGAATTCATCGAGCTTGACTACCCTTCCCAGCCTTGAAGACATTTTCCCTTCTGGCAGATTAACCATCTCATACACAAGATGATGGAGATTCTTCGCCCATTTGAAACCAAGAAGCTCGAGCGTCTTGAACAATTGCTTGAAGTACAAACTCTGCTGAGCAGCGACGACATAGATTCTGGAATCCAGTTTGAATTTCTTGAAGTTGGAAGTAGCAAGTCCCAAATCTCTTGTGAAATAGACTCCAGTTTCATCTGCTCTGAGCATCACCTTGTCAGGCAACCCATATTTCTCAAGCGGAACTATGATTGCTCCTGTGTCGTCCTTGATTGCAACCTTCTTCTTCAGAGCCTCCTCTACCACAGTTTTCCCCAAATCGCTGACCTCGCTCTCCCAGAACCAGACATCAAAAGTAACATTCAATCTCTTGTATGTCTGCTTGAATCCTTCCACACAAAGGTCACGCAGCATCTTCCAAACAGTAATTGTCTTCTTGTCGCCGCTCTCCCATTTTTTCAGAAATTCTCTTGCCTCTTCATCCAGTTCAGGATGCTTTTCCGCCTCTTCATGATATTTGGTGTAGAAATCCCAGAGCCAGAGGTCAGGTTTCTTATCAGGCTTCTTGCCTTTGCCCCAGTGCAAGTAGGCTGTGCATACTTTCGCAACCTGAAGGCCGATGTCTCCTGGATAGTTTGCCTTGATCACATCGTGTCCATAGAATTTCAAGATCCTTGCAAGCGACTCCCCAAGAAGAGTTGTTCTGCCGTGCCCGATGTGCATCCCGTGGACAGTGTTTGGCTGGGAGAATTCGACCATAATCCTCTTCCTCTCGGTTTTTTCTGGCTTGCCAAACTTCTCCTTTTCTTTGATGATTTCCTTCAGAACAATTCCAGAAAGCTTTTCATAATTGTAAAAGAAATTCACGTATCCAACTTTTGCTTCGATTTTCAATATCAGAGAATCCTTCGGGATTTTTATCCTCTTTGCAATATCCTCTGCTATCTCTTTCGGGTTTCTCTTTTCTATTTTCGCCAAATTAAAGCATGGAAAAGCTATATCACCAAAATCTGATGTTGGGGGTGTTTCTAAACCAATTTCCTTTATCCCTGCTTTCTTCAAAAGTGATTTTATTTCTTCCTCGAACATATAATCAACATTTGTTTGAATGAAAATAAATTATTCAAGAATTTCTATGTCATCAATGATTCCATCAGAATCTCTGTCAATTCCTCGAACCACCCTAGCCAAACAGCCATTGAACTTGTTTCCATCGGCAATCTTCTTCAAGTATTTTATTATTCCTATTATGGCAGCCCTCGTTCCCTTGAACCTTCTTCCAGACAAGACCAATATCTCCTTGTCCTTGGCAAATGGGCTCTTCATTTTTACAATTATTCCTATGTCATCCTCTGTGTAAACCGTCTTTGAAAAAGAGGAGACTATGTTGAACTCATGCTTGGTGTCGAAATATACTAGAAGCTTATTATTTATCTTATCAATCAGCATATTTGCCTTTGGCCCGCCAATCAATATTAAATTTCTCTGGAGGTCCTCATCTCTTACATGGGTGTCAATTTTGTAATTCAAAGAGGAAAATTCTAGCAAAGTGCCTAAAAAGAGAGCCAAGTCAATAGCAGCATTGCCGTCAGATGCTTGCGCTCCATACTTGCCATGCGGGTCTGGCGAACCGATTACGATCGTAGCATTCAATTTTCCATTCTGTATGAATGGTTTGAAGAACTCAACTTCTTTTACTTTGGTCTTCACATCAGTGATAGAATCGCCATCGAAGAGCTTGACCGAAATAAACGGAGATGAAACAGAATAGATTTTTGCCACAGCTCCAACTCTTTCCTCGGTTCTCAAAATCTTTATGATGCCTGCCTTCTCCAGCCTTCTCATATGATAGTAGATTTTCTGCTCGTGCTGTTTCAACCTCCTCGACACATCCATCGCGCAGCTCGGTTGTTTCGAGAGTTCGTGCAAAATCTTCAGGGAAAGCTCGCTGTTCAGGACATTAAAGTTCTTAGGATTGACTATCAGGGTCTTATAGGCAGTTTGCCCTTTTTCAGTTTCTTCGACCAAATATGCCATAGAATTATAAATCAATTTTTAATAGTATAAATACTTTTTGTATGGTTTGATGGTTTAAAGCCTTGTTTTCTGCTAAAATCTTTCACCAATAAATCAAGTCTTTTAGATTCCTTTTAAGGCATTCTAAGTCTTATTAAAATTTTATTGAGGTGTGATGATTCCGATGTGTAAGATTTCAAGTTTCAAAACTAATGGTTTGGAAATAATTATTTATGGCGAGGAACTAGATGAAAGCGAAATAAAAACTGTAAAAGGATATCTGAAGAGAAACGAGAGTGAAGTAACAGAACATGCAGAAAATTTCTATTATAATGGAGAAGACTGTATATTGCATATATCCTCCAATAGTCCCCTTTGGATGGGGTTTGATAGGAAGAGAAAACCAGTTTGGGGAACTTACGAGGAAAACATAGTTATAGGTCGTGTAATGGGAAGGAAAGTTTGGGAATCGGAATAAAAATCAAATTCTTCAACTTTTAAAGAATCAATTAACAAATAATTACAAGTGATTAGATGAGGGAAGTAAAACATTTCGAACCGAGAAAGCAGACAGTTGATGAGCTAGCAAAACAATTTAAAAGTTGCGCTTTCAATTCAAGAAGATTGGGCGAAGCAGTGGATGTGATGGAGGAGATGATCAAAGACAAGAAATGCGTGAAGTTCCTTGGTCTTTCAGGAGCGATGGTGCCAGCTGGGATGAGAAAAATAATTGTTGAGATGATAAGAAATCACTGGGTTGACATAATTGTTTCGACTGGAGCGAACATCACTCATGATATCGCCTCTTGTTTCGGTGAAAAATATGTCCATTGCGAACCGAGTGAAGTGGACGATGTAGAACTGAGAAAGAAAGGTTTTGACAGGATTTACGATGTGATTTCTCCTGTGAAGACCATGGCGACAATGGAAAAAAACGTTCAGAAGATTTTGAAAGAGATTGGCGAGGGAGAGTATTCTACTTTTGAATTGATGGCCGAGATTGGGAAGAGAATCAAGGACAAGAACTCGATTGTCAGAAATGCTTATGAGAATGATGTGAAGATAATCGTTCCTGCTTTCGTCGACTCGATTCTCGGGATTCAAGTATGGATGTATTCGCAAGATCATCATCTGAGAATCAATGAGATGAAGGATTTGGGCTATCTGATAAACCTGAATTTTGATTTGAAGCGAGAGAAAAGAAATACCGGAGCTCTGATACTGAGAGGGGGCGTGCCGAAGAATTTCATCTTCCAATCAGTTCTTGTTGCCGACAAGCCGCACAAATATCTAGTGCAGATAGCGACTCAAGGACCAGAGTATGGAGATTTGACAGGGGCTACTCTTGAAGAGGCGATAAGCTGGGGAAAAGCTGACAAAAATTCGAGACTTTGTACAGTTTATTGCGATCCAACGATTGCTTTACCAATAATCATGTCAGCTCTAAAGGAGAGGCTGTAATCCTTTCAGAATTTTCTTAACGATAACTTCTGGAGGAATCGAAAGTTTGTTGCATTTTATCTCAACAATATTCACCTTCTTCTTTTTGTAGTATTTCACCAGGGGATAAATCTGCTTCTTGAAGAGTTTCAATCTCTCCATCACAACTTTTGGCATGTCATCATCTCTCTGGTAGAGCTCTCCGCCACATTTGTCGCAAATCCCCTTTTTCTTCGGCTTGAGAGTCAGTTTGTTGTAAATCGTCCCGCATTTCTTGCATGATTCCCTTGCTGTGAGCCTTTTGACAATCAGCCAATCTGGCACACTTAGATTGATAATTGCATCTGTGTTAGAAATTTTTTCCAGAAATCTCACTTGAGAAATTGATCTTGGATAGCCATCGAGAATAAATCCTTTCCTGCAATCTTTTCGCTTGATTCTTTTTTTGAAAATTTCATTTGTTATTTTGTCGGGAACTAATCTCCCTTTGGAGATGTATCTGTTTGCTATCTTTCCCAGGGATGTCTTGTGTTTTATCGCATCCCTGAAGATGTCGCCAGTCGATATGTGCGCGATTCTGAACTTCGGCGCAATCCTCGAGGCATATGTTCCCTTCCCAGACCCAGGCGGGCCAAAGATTATCAGTCTCATCCTATTTCCCTCAGCAATTTGATAATTTCCTCTGCCCCTCTTCTTGCCTGATCGAAGGGTCTTCTCTCCCTGAATCTCAAGTTGATTATCTTGACCGGGCATTCTGTGTCGCTGGCAACATCAAATGCAGAATTCCTGTTGATCGTTTGATGTTCCTCTATCCCTTCCAAGCTCTCTATATCCCTTTTTCTTTTCTTGTCTGCGAGCCTTCTCTTGAGAATATCTTTCGGGTTGAATTCAAGAAGCACAATCAAATTGGGTTTCATGACCTTCATTGTATTTTCAGACAAAGCAGGGAAATATCCATAAGGAGTCTTGATGACGACATGTGTGTTGATGAAAAGAAGCTTTGCTTTCATCTTGGAAATTATCTTTGCAACCATCAGCTGAATCTCTTTCTGTTGCTCTATTGTTAATTTTTTTCTCAACTCATCCCTGTCTTTGATTCCGTATTTTTTCCTGGCTATCTTGAAGTAGATGTCGCCTGCTATCACGATTTTTGCTCTCGGTAGTTTTCTTTTAACAAACTCAAGGACTGTGCTTTTGCCTCCACCAGGGACAGAAACTACTATTATCTTCATTCAATCTTAATTATTTTTATATTTAGTTTGATATTAATTGTAGACGCTGGTATAGATCAGCCTGGTTTAGATCGCGGCGCTCATAGCATCTCTATGAGCTTTGATGAAAGGATGAAAGAAACGCCGAAGTCGCGGGTTCAAATCCCGCTACCAGCATTTAAAAATAAAAAGTGAATTAAATAGAGTGAAATTATGGTCGATCTATCAGAAGATGAATTGAGAGTTATCGAAGCAATGAAGTCGCTCAAGGCTATAGCAGAGGACAAAATAAAAGACGCAGACCAGATAGCCAAGGCTGCGATGATGCCGAAAGGGAGGGTCGCGAATATAATATTGAGCCTCGTGAACAAGAGGGTTGTCAGAAGAATCGCAAGGGAAAAGGCAGCTGGCTACTTTGTAATTCAGGCTTGACAAACTTTTAATTTCAGCTCAATCAAGAATTTAATTGTTAATCATGGCCCGAATAGCGTAGCTTGGTTAGCGCGCAGGCCTGTGGAGCCTGATGGCCGGGTTCAAATCCCGGTTCGGGCCCAGTATTTTTCTTAATGTTTAACTGACAATAGTCTTTCTCATGAAATCGCAAGTCCAAATAAAAAGAGTTCACTCTCAAGACTGGGAAAGATGTGGAAAGGATGTTTTAGAAATTGAAGAGATTTTTGATCCAAATCTAAGGGAGACACCAAAATCAATTAAAGCATTTTTTGACAATCCCAAGGCAATTGTCTTAGTTGCAGAAAGTGAGGCAAATATTGTTGGTTGCCTATATTCTGCCTCCATTGAGAGCAATCTTTTATTGGAAACTCCCAATCCAGCAGAATGTACGACTTTTGAGAATGTTTTAAAGGAAGATGAAAATTATGGAAGAAATAATACTTTGTATGTGACCTCTTTTGGAGTTCTACCGAAATATGAAGAGAGAGGAATTGGAACTAGATTATATAAAGAGCTTATAGAAATTGCTAGAGAAAGCGGATATAAATTTGTCACATCTCACAATGAGCCAGGCACATCTTGCCATATAGCAGAGAAACTTGGTGAAAGGAAAATTAAGCTCTACAAAAACTGGTACGAAACTGGAGAAGACTATTGGTACATGAAATTGGAATTATGAAAATACCATCTTCATTGGAATGAGAAAATCTAAAAAATTAGAAAGAGGAGAAGAAACCGGTTGATTTGGGTGTCAGTCAACTAATTAATGTTGCCTTCTCCTCGCATGTGCTTTCCTAACCAATTAAAACGCCTCCTTTAATTTATATAGAATATATGGTGAAGCCTGCTTTTATACTTTTCGCTTTTCGTTTTTTATTACGAATTTCGTAATTCACTTGAGAACAAGATTGGTGATGGTCTTCGTGACATCCTTGATCTTCCTGATGGCATCAACTGTTCTGTTCAATTTCGCCACAGCATCGGCCTCAGCGATGCAGATTATGTCAAAATCTCCGGAGACCTCATAAACATTCTTCACATTCTCCAGCTTTCTTATCCTGCTTGCGACCTCGCGAGTCGATTTCGAAGCTGTGCTGACAAGGATTACCGTCATCATCCTCTCCTTTGCTGCTCTGATAATCGTGAATTTCTTTATCTGACCGGATTTGACAAGTGCTTTTACCCTATTCCTCACAGTAGCTTCGGAGATTCCAACGTTCTTTCCAATCTCGACAAAAGGAGTCCTCGCGTCATCTTCCAATATGTCCAGAATCTTCCTGTCTATCTCATCCATCAATTGTTTTTTGTCTTTCTATGTTAAATCCTTTTGCGAAAATCGCAAAAATCGCAATCCTTAAATATACTCGATTCTATTATAATTTTTGCCTCATGGGCTTGGCGTTAGGCGTTGATAACGTCAGGAGACGCGAGATGAAATGTCCTATTCTTGTCCATGAGAAATTATAACCTGGAATAATACTTCAGGTAGGTTGATTGGTGAAACCTAGAGGTAGAACCGCCAATTCTGGTTGATCCCGCCAGAGGTCATTGCTATCCGGTTTCTACTAAGCCATGCGAGTCCAGAGTGGTTAAGCACTCGGCGAACTGCTCCGTAATATGCAGCCAACCTACCCTCAGCAGGGGGATAATCTCGCGAAAGTGAGGCTAATACCTCATAGGTGTCGGATACTGGAATGTTCTGACATCCAAAGCTCAGGCGGCTAAGGATGGGACTGCACATGATTAGGCTGTTGTTGGTGTAATGATGCCAAAATAAATGGCTTTGCAAAACCAACAAACCGATAATCATTACGGGCTATGGAAGTAGGAACCCGGAGATGGACTCTGAGACATGAGTCCAGGTACTACGGTACGCAGCAGGCGAGAAACCTTTTCAATCTGCTAGCGCAGGAAAAGGGGAACCGGAGTGCTCTTGCTTTGCAAGAGCTTTTGCCTTCTGGAAAAAGGAAGGCGAATAAGGAGTGGGTAAGACGGGTGCCAGCCACCGCGGTAATACCCGCACTCCAAGTGATGACCACGATTATTGGGCCTAAAGCGTTCGTAGCCGGTTTGGGAAGTCCTCGGTGAAATCTCCCAGCAAACTGGGAGGCGTGCTGAGGATACTGCCAGACTTGAGACCGGGATGGGGCAGGGGTACTTTTAGGGTAGGGGTAAAATCCTGTAATCCTAAGGGGACCACCTGTCAGCGGGAAGTCATCAGATTTAAATTCCAATGAGCTAAGTACAATATGTGGCGAATGAAAACTTAGCAAGATTAGTTGGTCATGCATTTGGAGACGGATCTGTACATAAAAAGAAAGCTTATTTCATTTACACAAATTCCAATGCAAAACTTCATGAGAATGTAAATCAACTAATTGAAAGTCAATTTGGTGTTGTGAGCCAAAATAGGGGAACTTCCATAAGCGGAACTCCTAGAACACAGTTCTCTAATAAAGTTGGGAAGAAAATCGTAAATCTAGGTGCTCCTATGGGTTCAAAAGTTTTACAAGAAACAAAAGTCCCGATATGGATACTAAATGGTTCGAATAAAATCAAACGTGCTTTTTTGGCTGCATTGTTTGATGATGAAGGAAATTTCAGAAATGATAAAAATAGTAGACAAATAGTATTCAAATCTGCCAAAGTAATTTCAAAACAAAAAAATCTTGAAAAATATTTGGGGCAATTGACAAAAATGTTAAATGAATTCGGAATTAAAACATCGAAAATCAAAAAAGATCAGGTTAAAAAAAGAAGAGATGGTAAACAAATTGTCTCATTGCGTTTTTGGATTACGGGAAGGAAAAATTTCTTAGCCTTCAAAGAAATCATACCTTTACGTCATCCTGACAAGTCAAGGAATTTGAACGAGATGGCTTCTGCTGGGTGAATGGCGAAGGCGCCTGCCTGGAACGGGTCTGACGGTGAGGAACGAAAGCTAGGGGAGCGATTGGGATTAGATACCCCAGTAGTCCTAGCTGTAAACGTTGCCCTCTTGGTGTTGCAAGCTTCTCGGGAGCTTGCTGTGCCGGAGCGTAGGTGTTAAGAGGGCCGCCTGGGGAGTATACTCGCAAGGGTGAAACTTAAGGGAATTGGCGGGGGAGCACACAAGGGGTGGGCGTTGCGGTTCAATTGGATTCAACGCCGGAAAAGGGAAGTGCCCATCTTTTGGAAAATAAAATGAGCACTTTTCTACGGAAATCTTACCAGTGCCGACAGCAGGATGAAGGTCAGTCTGAAGGGCTTACCTGACAAGCTGAGAGGTGGTGCATGGCCATCGCCAGCTCGTACCGTGAGGCGTGCGCTTAAGTGCGTTAACGAGCGAGACCCACATCCAATGTTGCTAACCTGTTCTTCGGAATGGGTGCACTCATTGGAGACCGCTAGTGATAAACTAGAGGAAGGAGTGGGCGACGGTAGGTCAGTATGCCCCGAATGCACTGGGCCACACGCGACGCACAATGCGTGCCACAATGGGATGCAACTCCGAAAGGAGAAGCGAAACTCTTAAAAGCACGCTCAGTTCAGATCGAGGGCTGTAAGAGTGCTAGTAGATAAATTTAATTACTAGTACTCCAGCAAACTCGTCCTCGTGAAGCCGGAATCCCTAGTAAGCGAACGTCATCATCGTTTGCTGAATACGTCCCTGCTCCTTGCACACACCGCCCGTCAAGCCAATCGAGCGGAACTTCATCGAGGTGCTGTCTCCATGGCAGTTTCGAGTTGAAGTTCTGTAAGAGGGGCTAAGTCGCCACTTTAAGAGCTGTGAGAAAAAAATTTGATGATAGCAAGGCTTGACTCTGATTTGTGATGAGTCGGAGGTGAATTGAAAATTTAATCAGCTCTTGAAGCGATAAACAAGGTAGCCGTACGGGAACGTGCGGCTGGATCACCTCCTAAGTATCCGAGTGTGCCTGGTTCTACTCTAGCACTAAAAATCAACCTGCCAAAGGATTTTTTTCTTTGGATTTCAGGATTAGCGCAAGCTATAGAAAAAATTTATATTTTCTAATATCAATCAATTCTAATTGTATGGTGACTGTCAAATACTTTGCAAGCCTGAGAGATGAGATTGGAGAAAGAAACAATTGTGTTAAAGAAAATGATTCTGAAACAGAGAATGCAAACACAGTTGGCGAATTGTTAGAAAGATTGATTTCAAAGTATGGCAATGCAATTTACCAATATCTTTACGGGCAACAGCCCGGCATCCCTTCCTTTGGAAATATCAGTCCTGAAGATGAAAATTCTTCCCCCTATAGGAACCCGACATGTATCATTGCTGTTGACGGCAATCCTATAGACATAACCAAAAAATCAGGACTGGATATCGCGCTTGAGGAACAATCAGTGGTGGCCATCTTTCCTCAAGTGGGTGGCGGATGAAAATCATTGTTAACTCCTTTCCTTCAAACTTTTAAACTACAAAATAATTATTGTATCTATTGCGGGCCGGTAGATCAACGGTTAGATCGCTGCTCTTGCAAAGCAGAGGCTCGGGGTTCGAATCCCCGCCGGTCCATCTATCAAAACCTGTGAAAAAATGAAGAAGAAAATAAAGGGAAAAATAAATTTGTCTTTTGAATTCAGACTGCCAAAAGGATTCAGGATTCTCAAGGTTTCAATTGAAAAAGTTTGGTCTGAAATGAAGGAGCATTTGCCATTCACTCTTTGGATTTTCAAGAGAATTTTACTGCCCCTAGTGCCCATATTAATTATAGCGAACTTCTTCTTGAGGGTTGAAATACTCCCTGTGGTTCTGATGAGTATTGTGCCGTTTTTGTATGGGAGCTTCCTGCCGGATTTTGACACTCTAATGAAGCAATCGAAAACTAAAAATTCCCCCCTATCCAGAAAGCTATTTCTTTTATTTCTCGGTCCGTTGTACATCTATTATTTTGTTTTCGAAAAAGCCAAACCAATTTACAGTGATAAGGAGAAGGAATTTCATTCTTTGAAATATTTGTTACTGTATTTTCTATTTTTGTTTGCTTTAAGTTTCTTGATTTTTTCACTAAATGATTTGTATAAACATTTTGTTTTTTCTACTCTAGGATCTTTAGGTTATGTCATACATTTGTTAATCGACAGGAGATTTAGAATTTAAAAAATTCGACTTTATGTGCAAAGCTCGAAAATACGAAAGTTTTATAAATACAGAAGAACTACTATATTCTTACCGGTGTCTTGTATGGTGTTCTAAATTTGCATCGGTCCTTTTGTTTAGCTATGAGCTTGTCCCACTCCTGATAAAAAGATGAAGACATGGACACCTTGCGAGCTAAACCAATTGATGCAACTCCTTATCTGCTGTTAAGGGGTGAAGAGTGGAGGTTTATGATTACAATTTCGCCTGATAAAAGATGAGGAGCGAACTGTCTATATGAAACCGAAAAAAATGACACTACCATAGGATCAAGCAGGTCAATAAGGCCTAACAACGCCATCCACTTGGTGGATAGCTTGGCTTCGTTAGCTGAGGAAGTACGTGGCAAGCTGCGATAAGCCTGGGCTAGCCGCACGCAGGCTTCGAACCCAGGATTTATTAATGCGAATCGTTGGCTTCGGCCAATTCCGAAAGGAAGAGAAACGCGCTGAGATGAAGCATCTTCGTAGGCGCAGGAAGAGAAATCAATCGAGATGCCCCCAATAACGGCGAGTGAAAAGGGCAGAGAGCAAACCGAACTGGTTAGCGATGAGCTAAACAGGATGTGGAGTTGTAGGACCTGTGTCCTTTCTAACCGGCTGACTCGAAGTGAGCTGGAATGCTCTACATTATAGGGTGAAAGTCCTGTAGAGGAAGGCTGGAAGGAAGATGACAGGTATCCTGAGTACCATTCCTTGGATATGGAGTGGGAATCTGCCAGTCATTAACTGGCAACTCTAAATACTAACGAAGTCCGATAGAGAATTAGTATGGTGACACAAAGCTGAAAAGCATCGCGAAAGCGAGGTGAAAAGATCTTGAAACCAAGTTGGAGAAAGTTAGACACGGCCTGGAAGGTTCCTTCTTGAATGAAATTCTCGCAAGGGAAGAGTAAGAGAGAGGGATTACAGGGTCGTGCCGTACGTGCGGAAAGATGAGGCAGGGAGTCTGTCCTAGTAGTGAGGTTAACTTGCTTAGCAAGGAAGCCTAAGCGAAAGCAACAGGCCCGTATCTGCGCAAGCAGTGAGGGGCGGGGTGTGAAAGCGCCTGGAATTACTGGGGCAGGACCCGAAGCCAGGTGATCTAACCTTGGATAAGGCGAAGTCCCTCGAAAGAGGGATGGAAGCCTGATACCGGTGTTGAGTTACAAATCACTCGGGTGATCTGGGGTTAGTGGTGAAAAGCCTAACGAACCTGGTGATAGCTGGTTCCTCTCCAAATGTATCTTAGTACAGCCTGGTTGGAGGCAAGCAATAGGGTATAGTTACTGATTGGTTGGTCAAGGACCGAAAGGTTCAGCCTTCCTGTCAAACTCAAAATCTATTGCTACCTGAGAAGACTGGAGTGGGGGTGCTGGGGTAAGCTCGGCGCCCGAAAGGGGAACAACCCAAACTTGGGCTAAGGTCCCTGAATGCTAACTAAACGAAGAAAGGTGTGAGAACCCTCAGACAGATGGACTGTAGGCTCAGAAGCAGCCATCAGATAATAAGTGCGTAATAGCTTACCATCCGAGGATTCTTGCCCCTAAAATGGAAGGGACTAAGTTAGCTACCGATACCCAAGATTGCGAAAGCAATGGTAGAGAGGCGTTCTGTGTGGACAGAAGCTCCTGCGTAAGCAGAAGTGGACCGCATAGAATTGAAGATCCTGCCAAAAGTAACAGCAAAGTTGAATGGGAATTTCAACCACCTGAAGCCTAAGGGTTTGCCAGCAATGTTCATCAGCTGGCGGTCAGCCGATCCTAAGGGTGCCCTTAACCGGCGCACTCAAAAGGGAAAACCGTTAATATCCGGTTGCCATGGAGGTACATGCGGCGACGCAAGTTGGTTTCCTGACGCTTTGGGATAGGCAGACGCAAGCTAACTGCTGAAGCGAGCAGAGTCTCATAACGAGGAGAGGCTCGTGAATGCAGGAATGGCTCCTTGTATGAGGAGTTCTGCCAGTTCCTGGAGCCCGTGAAAAGGGAAATCATCGGATTCTCCATGTCCGTACCGAGAACCGACACAGGTAGGCGCCCTGAGAAGGGGAAGGTGTGTTGGGCGAACCCAGCCTAGGGAAATCGGCAATTCAGCTCCGTATGTTTGCTAGAAGGAGTGCCTGTCCTCTCGAAAGGGAGGGCAGGTTGCAATAACAAGGGGGGAGCGACTGTTTAACAAAAACAATGGAGACTGCAAGTCTGAAAAGATTAGTACAGTTTCTAATGCCTGCCCAGTATCGGTGTGTGATTACCTGTTTCAACAGGAAGAAGCCCCGGTAAACGGCGGCAGTAACTCTGACTGTCGTAAAGTAGCGTAATCCCTTGCCGTTTAATTGACGGCCCGTCTGAATGGCTTAACGACTTCCCCGCTGTCCTGGGCTGGGACCCAGTGAACTTGCCATTCTGGTGAATAGGCCAGAGACCTCTTGTGGGAAATTCCTTTAAGGGCAGAAACTCGGCGGGTTATATTCTGGTTTTTGATAGTAGTCACTACTGACATAAGTTCTAAAACCAGATATACCCGCTTCACAAAATACAACTACGAGAAGGGTGACAAAAATTTTGGAAAAAGTTGAATTCAGTAGAGAAGACAGAAGATTTGGAGTAAAAATTCCGGATTTGGATGAACCTTTGTTGGCATTTGAAATAGGGGTTCATATAGGTGATGGGAGCTTACAGATGATACCAAAGGGGACGAATTCAATTAGATTTTTTGGTCACAAGGAAGATGACTGGAAATTCTTTTTAGAAATTTTACCACCAATAATCAAAAAACTTTTTAACAAGGATGTTAAACCTACCAAAAGGAAAGATCAAAACACATGCATTCTTTCAATTTGCTCAAAGGGTGTGGCAACATTCATGCATAATATCATTGGTCTTCCTGTAGGTGATAAAAATCAAATTCAGGGATTGCCAAATTTCATCAAAGAAAACAAAAATCTCTTAATAAATTGTATTCGAGGGATAGCGGATACAGATTTTTCATTAACATTTCAGAAGGATGAGAAAGGTAATAACAAATATCCAACAATAAGTTGCACTATGTCTAATAAAAATTTGATTGAAGATTTGACATCAAGTTTGGAAAAACTGGGGTTCAATGTTACTACTCAATTTGATGTTAAGAGAGAAAGAAATGGAAAAATAAATGTTGAGCACAGACTTCAAATACTTGGAACGAAACAAATAGAAAAATGGATGAAATTAATTGGATTTTGGAATCCGCACCATATGAGTAAGTTTATAATTTGGAAAAATTTTGATTTTTATCTGCCTCACACAAGTCTGACCCAAAGATTATCAATCATTTCTGCCTTTAGGGAACCCAAGACGAAGACCCCGTAGATGGGAGGATGTGATTAATTTACCTTCCAATACTTCAACTGACCAAGAATGAGAGCGATTGCAGTTAGCAAATAGGCAAACAGAAAACTAAAATCAGTGAAGAAAAAACCAATGTCGATAAGAAATTTGTCACCAGTGAGTCTAAGCAAGAAACCAATAACAAATAAAAACAATGGTAAAAGAAAAAATACAATAAAAAATTTCTTGAGCTTGAATTTCATTAAAAATTTCAGCAAGACAGCTGAGAAAACAATTAGCACAAAAATTTCTATTGCGATTTGCGTGAAGTAATCCATGATAAAAAGTTGGTTGAGGTATTATTTAAATATATCATCTAAAATATATTTTATTTTATATATATTTAATTAATTATCATATCCTCCCAGCGGAGAGCTTTACTGCAGTCTGATGTTGTGGTAATGTTGCGACTGCATAGCGTAGGTAGCACTCGTTAAGGCTTAGGCTTCGGCCAAAAGCTGAGAGGAAAGTGTAACACTACCTTTTCGTTGCTTTACTGCTAACTTGAGAAAGGACAGCATCAGATGGGCAGTTCGGCTGGGGCATACGAGTGAGTTTAACAGAGAGAAGCAAGGGCCATCCCAAGGACATTGTTCTTTGGGAGCCCAAACCACTTAGACTTTCTATTACAAACAATACTTTCAGGAATGAATCCAACCATGTTATAGAATTTCAATAACTCGGATTTACTAGTAATGAAAACACCTTTCTTCTTAGTCCAAGAGTTAATACCAATTGCTTTCAGACAAGTAGCAACCTGTTCTCTCAAGATTGGTTGATAACATGTAAATTCAATTTGAACTTTGTAGTTCTTGCCAAAATACACACTTCCATCTCCACTAGCAAATCCACGAAGGAAATCAATTGCAAATTTCTTTTCATTTGAAATTTCTTCTGGGACAACGCATGGTGGCCATTCAATTTCATCTTCATCCATAACCGGTGAACATTCGATACAAGAATATTCATTGCATTGTGGGAAAGATTTGCATGGGAGTTTTCTAAAAGTTGGAGAAAATGTGAACAAAAATCTTGCAATCTTGTTTGAAAATACTCGAACTGAAACAGCATTCCGACAGTTGTTGTAAGAAAATTTACTGATTCCGAAACATTCTTTCATCAAGTCCTCAAAAACATTTCTTAACTCTTTAACTTTGTTGGTGAATTGAATGCAATATACCTTCTTAGATCTATCAAAAAATACAGAACCGTCCGATAACAACAATCCTAACAGAGTTGCTAATTTATCATTCATAATCACTTATTGTATAAACTGTTCATATACAATTTTCGGAACCTCATTTCCGATGTTTCCGATGAATTCTCAAGGAAGTTGGGCTCCTCGTACCCAAAGGTACGCCCTCGGCAAAGGATCGAGGGCGCCCAAAGTTCAGCTCATCCGGGTCATGATGGAAGTTGGTGATGATTGAACCGTTCCAGAATGATTTACAGATGATTTCGGAGGTAGCTGATGATATCAGCTTCTATCACTCGACAGAAATCCGGAGTAGAATGTAAACGTAAAAGCTGGACTGACTGGATCCCGCAAAGCGAGGGATTCAGCTGCGAAAGCATGGGTTAGCGATACCTCGGATTTGCCTTAATGGCTGCCGAGGGTATCAGAAAAGCTACCTCGGGGATAATGGGCCCGTGAAAAGAATTAGCTCTACGGCTCTCCTTTCACCAAAAATTTATATACTAAAAAATATAAAAAAGATAATATACATATTTAGTGAAAGTTAATGTTACAAAAATTAACGATAAAACAAAACAAAGTTGAACTAGGAGCACTAGTAGGATTGTTGCTGACAGACGGGAGCGTAAACGTCAGTGGTGGACACAAAAATATTGCCTTTACAAATAGGTCAGATATATTACATCAACTCTTCAAAGAAAAAATGCAAAGAATCTTTGGTGTAATGAAATTTCAGGAATGGCAAGACAAAAGATGGAATAACGTAAAAACCACTTTCATTCGTTCTTCTGAGATTTTCGAAAAATTACAAAAAATTGTCCCGTCTTTTAGAACTAAACCTTCATTTGACGGAAGTTTCACTTCAGCGAAAATTCCAAATTTTATATTCAACTTAAAAGAACAAGAAATCACAGAAATTTTAAAATTAATGTTTTCAGCAGATGGATGTGTTTGTCTGGGTGTCACATGGAGTAAAGCCGATAAAATGTGGCAAATTAGAAGATTGGTGAAATTTGCGTGTTTACATCCTACAATTAAAAAGCAAATGGGTTTCTTACTAAAAAAATTAGGAATTAATAACAAAGTGAAGCCCGATGGGATTGTTATTTGGAAAAATAAAGATATTGTGAAATTCAAAGAAAAAATTGGTTTCGTCAATGGAGTAAAAGTAACAAAAAATAGTAAAAATTGGGAAGGGTTTGAAAAGAACCAAATCTTAAATTTGGTTATCAAAAGTTTTAAGTTAAGGAAAGGTGATTTAAAAAAATTTAAAACAAAAATTGAGGTTGTTAATTTTCTAAAATCATTGGTGGAGAGCCCGTAGAATTATTCTTTCGGGATGCCGGTGAAAGCCCACAGCTCAAATTGGAGTTTTCACCCACATCGGATAGCGAAGTTTGGTTCTGAATAGAAGAATCCTTCGCGCTTCGCGAGCGGGTTAATTGACCCGGCGCGTTGGTGCGTCGATGTTGGCTCCCCTCTTCCTGGCCGTGCAGCAGCGGCCAAGGGTACAGGTGCCCACTTCATTCTTGAAGAAGGCATAAACTGGTTAAAGAGGGACGCTAGCTGAGTTCAGAACGTCGTGAGACAGTTCGGTCGCTATCTACAAGAGGTGCTGGTCGTCTGACCGGAAGGAAGGGTGAGTACGAAAGGAACGCCCGTCCGTGGCCTCTGGTATACCGGTTGTTCATTGCATCGCCGGGCAGCCAAGCCATACATGGATAAGTCCTGAAAGCATCTAAGGACGAAACCATCCGGAAAAATAGACGGCCGATCTCACTGCTGGTTGGCAACAATCGGTAGTGGGACGAAGGCTCCTGTAGACTACAGGCTTGATAGAAGAGAGGTGTACGCTTCAAGCTTTCGAGCGAGAAGTTCAGCCTGCTCTCACTAACAGCCTAAGGTTGCTAGGCTTTGATAAGCTGCTTGATCCTATGGTAGTGTTGAAATTTCTTTTCTATAAATTTTTTGAATTGAATCCAGGCTAATCTTTTGATGGATCCAAAATATTTTCAATTTCCCTGTGAATTATTTTCAAACCATAATTTCCAAGAAGCCTCCATGTGGGGTGAGGCATGTATAAAACTGGTGCATAAGCAGCAGCATCAATGCTTGTCACTGCCTTATGAGCAGTATTCCCGCATGCCAGAATCAACTCCGGCCTGTAATTCCTTATCCTTCTTCTCACATAACTGTAATTTGGATGGGCATTGTGCATTGTAGTTTTTGAGAGTGTTGTGTCAGCATTTGTAATCCTAAAAGAGTAACCATCACACAAATAATGAATACGTTTACCAGTTCTGCTGTTGAGGAACTCTTTTTTCCATCTGTTTAAATCCCAACCATTCCAGGGAGTCTCTCCCCTTTCGTATGGATTCTGCAGAACAATCATTATCTTTTTTCTTCTTTTCATAAAAATTCAATTGTTAAGAAAACTTTTTAACCTTAATCTTTTCAATATCTCGAAAGAATTAATACTTTTATTTTTATCTTATAGTTATGAAAAGCGCGACAGAATTAGATAGCATTTTTAAAAAATCCGATTTGATTCTTTGTTTGCTTGATTCTACAGGGATACTGGAAGGAAAAAATAAACTGATGAGTCTGGTATACATCGCCCAAGAAGAGTGCAAGAAGAGAAATGTCGGACTGGACTCCTATAAGTTTGTTAAACGCGGTTTTTTCCCATATTCAGATGAATTGCAATCGGACTTGCTTCAGTTGATAAGTGATGACTTTGTCGTTCATGATGAAAGAGTGGAGGAAGGAATTCAAAAAAACTACTACTGGCTTACTGACAAAGGGACTGCCCGTTTCAAGCGAGCAGACTTGCCTAAAAAGGCACTGAAATTTTTTGAAGATGTGGTGGAGAGATATAAAAATTATCCATTCACATGGATCGCCAAGGACATTTACCGACATTACTCCGCGTTCCTAAAAGAAGAGGACAAGAGCTCAAAAAATTAACATTAAAATAAAAATATAATATAAAATATATATTTTGCACAATATACTTAAATACTTCAACGACTAATTTTTCATCATGGATTATTTCGCGCAGATTGTGATAGAATTTTTTGTTCTGATTGTTTTTTCATCAGTCTTGCTGAAGTTTTTGATGAAGTTCAAACTCAGGAAATTTTTCGTCGCAATTTTTCTTTTACCGTTAGTCTTGTTTGTCATAGGTTTTTCTCTCAGGTTTGTAAATGATAAGATTCTCGTCGATACTGGTTTTTTCCTGACAGACTTCAGCTTCTTGTTTGTCTATCTTCTGACTGCCCTAGCTTTGATTCTCGGTCAGTTGAAATATTGGAAAGTAAAATGATTTTTCCAAATCAGCCGATGTAGCTCAGATTATCATCGTCGAAATTTTTCACAATCTCGATTTCCAATTCCTCTGCCGGCCTCCATCCCAGACTGGCATAGATTATCTCAGGGAAAAGTTTTGTCAGGTCTTTTGCAATTATTGCAACAGGATGATTTTCTCCAAAAGCTTTTTCGCAAACCAGAGCTGTGACATATCTGTTCTCCTCCTCGTCCAGTATGCCTATTGAGTGCAGGTATTCGTGAAGAAGCATGTTGAAACAGTAGGCATTGTAAAGATCTGGCCTGAAAGATTGAACGACTTTCAATGGAGTTTTGTTCAAGACTATGAAATTTGAACCAACTGGATAGAAGGCTCCGATGAATGATCCTGGAGTGCCTCCCAGTTCCGCCAGTCCGAGCATCAGCCCTGCTCTTCTCTTCCCTAGAAAATCTCTGACGATCTGTTTTACCAGGGAGAAAATTTCTGAAAAATCCTTGGCTTGTTTGAGAGCCTTGGAATAATTTTTCATTTAATTCAAATATCGCTGCCTATATTTAAACTTTAGGGGTTAAGAAAACACTAACCGCTACTCATATCGCAATGCTTCGACTGGCTCAAGCTTAGAGGCCATCCTTGCCGGGAGCAAACCAGAAACCATTCCGACAAAAACAGAAAATCCTATGGCAAACAAAACTAATTGTGGAGAGACCACTGTTGTTAATCCTCCAAATCCCATGCCGCCTCCAACTCCTGCTGCCCTTAGTCCAAGTTCAGAGATGACGCCTGAAAGCAGAAAACCGATGAACGCACCTATCAAACCGCCCACAAGCCCCATGATTGCAGATTCGGCCAAAAATAATTTTATGACTTCAGAGTCTGTGGTTCCCAATGCTTTCAAAACCCCAATCAGCCTTGTCCTTTCCATAACCGACATGAACATCGTGTTTGCTATGCCAATGCCGCCAACCAGCAAAGAGATCCCGGCGATTCCTCCCAAAAACAAAGTTATGGTCTGGGTTATGCTGCTCACTGTTTCTAGAATTGCCTGAGAAGATGTCACGGTAAAATCTTTGGTTTGATTGGTGACATGGCGAGTGATCATCAATCTTTGTTCAATCTGCGCAGCTACGTCTTGGGCATTTGAGGAATCCGAGGCCTGGACTGTTATTGAGGACAACTGGTTGCTGGAAAGATCCGTCAATATGCTTCTGGCTATGTCTTTTGGAATAAATATAGAGGAATCCTCCTGCCCGATGAATCCGGCTGACTTCAAGATCCCAACAACCCTGAAATTCTGACCGCCGATTGTTATTTGCCTGTTCAGCGTTATCGCTTGTTTAAACACATCATTAGCTATTCTGTTGCCGATCACAGCAACATAAGTGTCTCCCTGGCTCAGATATCTTCCGGATTCTAGTCCAGTAGTCTCCATAAACCTCCATGCAGATGTGTCAACGCCCTGTATGCTTGCAGAAACAGTTTGTCCAGCATAAGAAATCTCTTCTCTCCCAGAGACCATGCCATCAGCATAGAGGACTCCGAGAGTAGTTTTGACTATCCTCAAATCATTCTCTGTCAAGTTGCCAGCGGCCTGGCCTGCACCTCCTTCTTGGCCGAATCCACCAAATGCTTTGAATCCACCAAATGCTCTCATTCGGCCCGGCGATACTGTTATTAAATTCGCGCCCAAGCTTCCAAGTCTCTCTGCAACGCTTGCCTGCATGCCTTCCCCCACCGAGATCAATGCAACGACCGCAGCCACACCTATGACTATTCCCAAAACTGTCAGCCAGCTTCTCAGTTTCCTATTCATCAGGCTGTTGAAGGAAAGCCTAAGAATGTCGTCAAACTTCATTTTTTCTTCCTTCTGAAGAACTTAAAGTAAACTACAACAGCTATGACTCCTACCGCTCCGATGATGACATAGAGCCAAATTCCAAGTCCATTTCTTGTTTGTGCCCTTACTTGGCCAGCAGATGTTGAAAGCAGCGACCCAGTGACTGAAACTTGTTTTTGAACTGTTTGCCTGAAGCCGCTTGTATCAGTGTAAGAGATTTCGACTTTTAGAAGATTCCCTTCTGTAACATTTCTAATTTGTGAAGCATTCCCCCTTGCTGGAATATTTTGTGTCACATTTCTTGAGGTCAACTGAAAACTTGCCATTGTGTATTCTCCTGAATTCAAGTCCCCAAGCAATACGCTTGTCGCTCCAGTTACTGAGAATCTGTCTTGCTCTGGTATGCTGATAGCCACACTAGTTGCAGGATTGACGCCGATGTTCGCCACAGAAAGAGAAACTGTTCCGGCCGTTGATTCTTGCAAACTCACGTCAAAATCAGTTTCTCCGCCTATCTCAATTCCTGCAGTCGAATTTATGATTTGATTTGTTCCAGATTTATCTGAGAATTGAATAACTGTGCTCAGAGGATAGAGACCTGGCGTGGCGCTCGGACTCACGGAAACTTCCACTGATAAATTGTAATATGAGTTGGCGCCAATTGATGGTATTACCACCCTGTTGCCCGAACCCAATGGCAATATCACATTGCCGGAGCTCGTCCATGTGAAAATTACATTGGGAATCGAGCTGTCCCCTTTGTTTGTTATTGTGAAAATTACATCCCTGTTCTCACCGGGCTTCAAGGATGAGGGATCTATCGAGGTAAATTCTAAAGTGGATGGCGATTGGACGTTGATTATCACATTTGGGTCGATGGTTCTACTAACGTACTCTGCACCGTAGCCGATGTGGAAAGTCACTGTATGCAGACCTGAAGACGCCTTTTCGGCTACCTTGAATTTAAACAAAGATGTTGTCGAATCTCCAGCAGCTAAGGAACTCAAATCGCCTATCCAATCTTCAGAGGGAATTATGTTTGAATCAAAAGAGACACTTGATATTGTAATCCTGCTTACTGACACGGTCCCGGAATTTTTTAGAGTTAGCTGTATGTAGCCGTCGTTTCCTGGGCTCGCGATTATCGGGTTTGTGGAAAATGTCGCTTGAATCAAAGGCTCAGCCGCAAAAGCAACATTCATCATCAACAATGTAAACAGCACGAATGAAATTGTAATTATATATTTTCTCATCTTTTCCTCTCCTGAATCCTACCGTCTCTTATATTTACTATACGTTTGGCGCGAGACGCTATGTTTTTGTCATGAGTCACGATGACTATAGTTTTTCCTTCTTTATTTAAGTCAACGAAAATTTTCAATAGTTCTTTCCCAGCCTTGGAATCTATATTGCCGGTCGGCTCGTCCGCTAAAAGCAAAGAGGGAGAATTTGCCAGAGCTCTTGCTATGGCCACACGCTGTCTTTCTCCTCCTGACAGCTGGGATGGCAGATGATTTGCCCTTCCTTCCAAGCCAACATTTTTTAATAATTCTAATGCTCTTTTTTCTCTTGTCTTTTTGTCTTGCTCGACAATCACCATGGGCAACTCCACATTCCCCCGTGCTGTCAGAGTCGGATAAAGATTGAAAGATTGGAACACAAAACCGATTTTTTTTCCTCTTATTCTTGCCAATTCAGAATCGTTGAGTTTAGAGATGTCAATCCCGTCCAAAAGTATCTTCCCAGAGGAAGGCCTGTCCAAACATCCTATCAAACTCAACAGAGTCGATTTCCCAGAACCAGATGGACCCATGATTGCCACGAATTCCTTATTGTTTATTTCCAGATTTACGTCGTTCAAAGCCTGGACTTCAACACTATCCATTTTGTAAGTTTTGCTTACTTGATTCAGTTCTATTACCGGTTTCATTCCCTCGCCTTTATCGACATTTGCTTCTATTATTAATGTTTAGTTAATTATTTAAGCTTGAAACAGTATATAAACCTTACATGAAACCACTTGAAACGAGAAACCACTTGAAACCAGCGGGATGACTATGGAAAAAAGATATTTGAAGTATTCAATAGTGATGATATTGCTTTTTTTGATAGGCGGTTTCTCTCTGGTCCTGTATTTATTTCAAGCGTATTCAGTGCTCTGGGGATTTGAGACATTTAGCTTGATTAGGGAAAGAAGAATCCAAGATCACCCACCTCAACTAAACGAGTCATTTGTGGGGGAGAGGATTATGCAACTCTCTAACCCTGAAGCTTTTTTGACATCTCCACTCTCTTTAATGCTTCTGTTTATTGGGATATCTTCCACTCTAGGTGGCATATCCATCTGGCAATTGACAAGAGAAAAGGAATTGAAATCCGTCAAAGAAAACATCACTTCTTTGCTGTTGACGCCAGAAGAGAAGGCAATTGTAGACGAACTCAAAAAAGCTAATGGAAAAATTAACCAAAATCAATTGGTCAAGAGGACTGGATTTTCAAAAGTCAAAGTCCACAGGGCATTGGTGAGGCTTGAGACGAGAAAAATAGTCAAAAAGTACCCATATGGATTGACGAATAAGATTGTATTGGAAAAGACAGCTATTTAATAAGTAGCTTGTGCTCTTCTATGAATTTTTCAATCTCACGAATTCCTATGTACTCCCTTAAACCATGAAGTAGTTCGGGTTCCCCTCTGTATGGATGATGTCTTTTTTCGAATGATATTCCAGATCTCAGCATTGCATGATAAGCTTCATAATTATCATTCTTTCCTTCAAACTCCTCATACATGTGCAATCTTGGTATATGGATCATTTTTATCCGTGTAAGCTATGCCTTCGCAGGCTATATAAACCTATTTGTGGTTTGATTTGAAACTTCAAGAAAATTTTGAAGATTGATGATTTAGAATAATTGCTTTTCAAACCATTCTGTTCTTCTTCTTTCTTTCAATCTTCTGCTCTCTTCCATCCCCCTGATTCTCACAAAATCGAAAGTCTCATCCGATTTCCTGATGAAGATGTAGTCAGAGCTTCTGATGCTCGATGACTCGTTGTCGATTATCAGCAATGCCCTTTCAGGCCTGTAAAACTGGAAGACTATTGTGGAATCATTGTCCAAAATCTTTGATCTTTTTTCCTTAGGTCCCAGGGAGAACGGATGCCTTAAAGTTGCGACAATCTTTTTTGAATCCGGCTTCAAAATGTAACCTCCCTCAGATTTGTTGTAGCCAGTCGAACCAGTGGGGGTTGCAACCGTCACACCATCTCCGATTATTATCGCACGGTCAAACAAAGGATACGCGTAGAAATCAACCCTGTACCACATGGCGCCTGTCGGGGTCTGCGTGATTGTAACATCATTTATCGCAGTCCCCATTTTCCTTTCGTTCTTGTAGACATCAAGCATCGTTCTTTTCTCGATGTAGAATTTTTTATCAGCGAGCTTCTCGCAAGCTCTGTCAAGATCTTCGATATCTATGTCAGCAATGTAGCCCAAGCTGCCTGGGGTCCTGATCGGAAGAATCGGTGTTTTGAATTTTTTGTCTTTGTAATTGCGGATGTATGTTCCATCTCCGCCGATTGAAAATAGAACGTCAGGTGTTTCTGAAATTTCGAGATCATATTTTTTCAAAATTTTCAAGGCTTTCTTTAAAGGTCCGTGCTCTCCGCATTCGACCAAGATTTTCATCTTATCATCTTATTTTTATTATCGGAGGCATCTCCCTTTTGTGCGGGTTTAGAATTTTATCCGGCCGATTTTCTTCTTTCAGCTTCTGTTCTTTTCTCTTCTTTCTCTTTTGCTTCACTTTCTTTTGTCTGAGCATCTATAATGGCATTTTTGTAAAATAGTGCTGCTCTGTTGAGCACATCATCTGTCATTTCGCAAATAATTTCGTTGCGAGTGATGTGGGATTCCCATACTTCTTTTTTAAGCTGTCCTGCCTCAATTCCTCTTTTTATAGCATTAATGCTTTTAGAAAGATATCCACCAAGGCGATCTCTATATTGTGTTCTTAATCCTTCGTCTCTTATCTTAGGGAAATCCATAGACATCTGCAAAATAGTAAGCTCATTCACACGCTCATACATTGTTGCAGCGCTTTGATAATCTCCATTTTTTTCATATTTGTCAGCAACATTAACTAATTTACTGACATCAAACTGAAAGGCATCATCAGCATATATCATCTCGCTTTCAGGTTTGCCGCGATTGAAATAGGACATCCACCATCTGAAAGAACCGAGGGGATCAATAGGAAATCTTTCTGTAATACTCTTCAAATCCTTCTCCTTTTGTTCCGGAGTTTTTTCTTTGGTTGACACGCCTACACCTTTACAATAGAATAGATAATTAAGCTTTTAAGACTTTCTTTTATTGAAGAAATGAAAGAGGATAAATAGTTTTAATGCCAAAATATCAGAGTGAAAAATGATGAGCGCCAAAGAGCAGAAAACGTTTGATTACTTTCTAGCATGCCCTGTAAGGGGAGTAACAAAGAAGGTAAACAGGTTTTTGTCTGATTTGATTTCTGTGTTGGAGTCCATGGACAGCAAGGTCTATTGGCCTCCGAGGGATACGAACCAAAACGACACTGTGGGTTTGAACATCTGTTATGAGAACGAGGATGGAATCAAAAGATCTAAGGATTACTGGATTTTTTACAATCGATCGAGCATGGGGTCTATATTTGACACCGGGGCGGCTTTCGCAAATGAAAAAGAGATTCATGCCATCAATCCATACGACTTGAAATATTCGCCTGACACTTTCGAGGGATTTCTTTTCGAATATGTCCATGGCAAAGAGCATCAGTCGGGATTTTACAAGAAGATGAGTGAAAAGCTGGAAGAGATTAAAAAGGGTGCCATGATTATCTATGAGTATAAACCAGATGATATCGAATCAGTATTCATTCTTGGCATGATATTTGGTCTTGGCAAACCCATCGCCCTGAAGAACAGGGAATATCTCGAAGGAAGACGCGTGCCTGGTAGGAAGAGCTTGGAGAATGTGGCCATTGCCTTGGATGATATTTACAGGACAAAACTACCCTAGAACTGGAAGAGTTGACAGAAGGACTGCATCACTATCCGTGAAATGGCGAGATTTTTGCTTGTTTACATACCATATTGCTATGCAGTTGACCTCACTTTCATTGTATTTTTTCACCAGCCTTTCTCTTAGCACATCAAGTTTGTCATCATAATCTATAACTCCGCGATTGGGAACTGTCACATCACCGCGATTGAGGACTGCCACAAATTTGCTAGCATACTGAGGTCTGAGATTGTCATCATTGCTTCTTGCCCATTTGGAATTTTCGTCAAACTCAGGCATCTCTTTTTCTTCTTCAGTCAGATTCGCTTCTTCCATAGTTAGCTATTGCGAGAGAAAACGATTTAAGGTTATTGGTTTCATTTTAATTCTTTCAGGGTCTTGACCCCTTCGATCTCGAAGTAGTCTATCTCCTCGCCCTGCTTGATTTTCTCCCTTCTCTCTTCAGGGATGTCCAATTCATAAACGGAGAAATCTCCCATGTCCATTATCTGAGCTTTGCTTCCTGTGATCGAGACCACTTGGCATCTCTTCTTCTCGAGTATCGGAACATCGACACTGTTATCACCGGGCTTGACGATGCTCCTCCTCCTGTTATCGAAAAGACCGAGGGCATCCACCCTTGCCTTCGCAGCGCCGTGCTTTCGAGCTAGATTTAAATTCTAGTTTCCCGATTTGCTTACGTCAACCCTTTCTACGCGGCAAGGTACATCATCGATTAGAACAAATCCATTTGGTCTCAAGTCTTTAATTGTTGCCGTTGTTTTCGTCATTCTTTTACCTTCTCATAATATTTGAAATTAGAACAATATAAATCTCAACTCCTTTTTAAATGCCAAATATGTGAAGTGTTTGAAGTTCTAATTCTTTCTACTAAATTTTTCTTTTCTAATTCCTGCAAGTAATCCCAAGCAGACCAGCTTGATATTCTAATCTTCTTTGCAATTTCTTTTGTAGTAAACTTTCCATCTTTTTGCAAAATATGCATTATCTTTTCTTTAGCCTCCCCACTTCGTAATTGAAACCTTTGGGTTCCTTCAATAAGAGTTTTCAACTTCTCGGCTTTTTTGTTGCTTAAAAAACCTATTTTGTTTTGAAAGGCAACGAAATTTGATGTTCCACAAATTCTTAACCTTTTCTCCAAGGTTATGCCATTTTTACCTTCATATCTATGGCAGGTAGTGATAGTTATTCCTTCAACACCAATATCCTTAAGCAAATTTTTTAACTCATCAAAAAAGTAGTGAAGATTGTTAATTAGTTTTTCTATCTTTTTCATGTTAAGAACTATCTCTCTAGATTTTGGAGAAACTGTTGATTCATCATCGAATAAAGCTTGAAGAAAGCTTCTCTTTATGCCTAAACTACCATTTTTTATCCATCTTGGGATTTCGAAAGATTGCACAATTTTGTTTCCTACAGGAGCCCCTGCCGCTACAAGAATGTCTCGAACTAGCCTAGGAAAACCAATCGTTTTAGCTTTATGAAATCTTTCATTAATTGTGATTTTCTTAGCAGATAATTGTCTAACTTTTTGCATTACACTTTCAATTAGCTCTTGGGATTTGTTTGTAAAAGTGAAGCTACTCTTACCAATATGCCCATCTCCAAATGTGTGGCCAATTAATGACGCTAATACCTCTGATTCTTTTATTGGGAAGACTTCTATAGGAATAAAAGTACCGTGGGGATTGTCTTTTATAACTATTTTTAAAATAAATTCTTCTGGTCTCAAATCTAGCTTTTCTGCTATTTTTTTAAATGTTAGAAATGTTGGATTATTTTTTCCTCTTAAAAAAGTCCCTAGGGAACTTCTACAATATCTCATTGTTGCTGAAAATTTAGTGATAGATTTATAATTTTTTATTATTAGTTTCTTTAATTCTGATAATTTTTCTCTTTTCAATACTACAGAAATTTTAGGGTTTATTTTACACAAATCGTCAATTGAGATTGATAGATTTGATAGCATAAAATAAGAATGAATATGTATTATATTCTAGTTTTCGGAAGTAAATTTCCGGTATTTCCGATGATAGAATAGGGCTATCTCACCGCTATCTTCACATCGTCCCTTCTCACTGTGCTTCTCTTGGCATGCCTTGCTATCACCACAGTTTCTATCGCAATCTTCTCAGACATGTCGAGCAACAGATTCTTCAGCTCAAGCACTGCTGACTCGGAGACTCTGTCAGCTCCTACCTCTTTACCTGCATTCTTCAGAATCTTCTCCAATGGTAAAAGCGGAAAGTCTTTGACCAAATCGACACCTTATAATTTAATTTGTCTTAGATAAAATAAATGTTTGATAATCAAACCGTCTACAACTTTCTAGCTTTTTCAGTAGGATAATATTTTTTGTTTACTGTCTCAAAGTAAATCAACCCTTCTCTTTCCAGCCCGAATACTTCCTCTGTGAATTTTCTTCTGGGCATGTCGCCTATTATCTCTGTGTCTGCCGCTCCTTGAGGATAATTCATGAGCCTCTTCAGCACAGCGGAGCTCTTGAACTGCCTTGCTGAATATTTTATCCTGGCTCTGCGACCCTTTGTGTATCCTTCTGCCTCTGCCTTCAGCCTCTCGACTATTGAGTGCACTAGCTTGAATTCTAAATCTGGCATGTCAACGGCTATCTCAGCGGCGTCCATGTCTGACATCCATTTTGTGTATATCTCCAGCTCTTGCTCTTTGGTTATTCCGGGCATATTTGAGGCTTAGCAGGTTAAAGATTTAAGTTAATAAATTAATTGTATGGGAGTCGTTTTGGACACATCAGCGATAATTTATCTCCAGGATTTCAGGGAGTTTGGCGAGATTTTCACCACTGATTCTGTGATAAGAGAGGTGAAGAACAGGACTGCTGTGATGAAACTGTCTGCATTGAATATCAAGGTCATGGAGCCGGGCGAGAAATCCTTGAACGAGGTGAAAAAGATTGCAGGAAAGACTGGAGACCTGGAGAAACTGTCCAGTACTGATCTGGAAGTCCTTGCGCTCGCCAAGGAAATGGATGCGACGATAGTCTCTGACGACTACAATGTGCAGAACGTGGCTGAGAAGATCGGGATAAAGTTCATTCCAGTCTTCAGCAGGGGAATAAAGCAGTTGTTTGTTTGGAAAAAATACTGCCCCAGCTGCGGAAAATATTCGAAGGACGAATTGAAAGAATGTCCTGTTTGTGGGGCTAGTTTGAAGAGAATCCCGAGGAAGAAGGTTGAATTAAAATAAATTTATTTAGAATATTTTGAGAAACATGATAACGGCGATTATGAGCAAAATCGCTAGTGCAACAATCATCAGAATTTTTTCAATAGGTAATGGCGTTTCTCTGACTGTGGAATAAACAGAAACATTTATGCTCAGTTTCTTTGTATTGTTAGAGTCATAGATATTGATGGCTTTCGAGTTGTTGAAGTATTGAACGATGAGGGTGAAATTGGCACTGTCCTTTGCTATCATTCCCATTGGCGTGAATATCTTATTCGGAACGTCGAACTTGAAAGAGTCGAGAGTTTTGCCTGAAAACGAAACAACTTCCAGATTGTAGCCAATTTCTGGCTGGATTTTCCTATCAGGTACAAACCCGTTGTCAACATAGAAGCTGAGGAGGCTTATGTTGCCTTTGTTGTAATTAAGATTTAGGAAATATACCTGGTTTTCAACAGCACTTGTACTGGACAAAAACAGGAGGAAATTTAAAACCAGTGCGATCAAAACATTTTTTTTCACATCTATATCAGAGTCGGATGTTGGAACGAGTATGCCGTCTTTTATATCAACCATCCTCAGTGTTTCGTCCAATTTTTCATAGGGCACAAATGCAACCACCTTCTCCCCGCTTTCATGCGCCCTGGCAATCCTTCTCTTCAAGGGCTCCAAATATTCAGTGTCATAATGTTCCGTAATTCCTTTATGCTTGCTTATAAGATTCGTCAAATCCTCATAATTGCAATAGCCGGGATGCACCAAGACCAGAACTTTCCGGTCGAACAATTTTCTCGCGTCTACACCAAACTCAGAATAAAGAAGAGGAAGCGAAACAAGATTGCCCCAATCCCCTCTAGCAGGATGCGCCTCGCTGTATCTTTCAACCAGCTTCTCTCCAAACATCTCAGCTGCTTTCTCTTTGGAAATCATACCGACCACGGATTGTTATTAAAGAAACCGTTAAAAAACTTTAAAAGCTTGTTGATTGGTTAGAAAGAATAAATCCTTGGGTCAAAGATTAATACTTAACCATCGATTCATTTTTTTATGGACTTGTTAAACTTGTTAAATCTGTTTGGCCGCTTGTTCGAGAGCGAGGAGAATGCAATATTCAACAGGGCTTCGTCAGCTTCTGAGCAGGAGATTTACGACAAAGGACTGTCATTCCGTGATCTCAGAGTTTTGTCTGTTTATTCTGGGGCGGTCTGCCTCACATCAAGATATCCTTTAGATGTGAACATGGACGACCTGGAAAAAATTCTCGACCAGGCCAAGTCAGAAGGCTATCTGAGACCGGAAGGCGGCAAATCATACAGATCGATGAGGATAGCGACTCCGTGGGGAAGCATAATGGTGGAGGAAGCAGATCGATGCGATGACTGCAGGAACAACAGGATAATGGGACATCCTTTCTTCGAAGTCGAGAGATTCAATCCAGGCAATCCTGTGCAGTTCAAGGCATATTCGCCAAAGGCCATGAAACTTGTTATATATTTCGCGAGAAAATTGGGTTTGAAGGTCGACAAAATCCCTGAATATGCTTCTGAGACAAACCAGTGAAAGAATTGCAAAAAGTTCTTATCCTTTTCTTTGAATTAAAGTAATATGGTTAAAAACAGATTTGAATTAACTGAAATCAGGGAAGACATCTGCCCGAACTGTGGGGGAAAGGATTTTGATTTTGGAAAAAACGGGGAAATAACCTGCACGACCTGCGCGCTGGTTGTTGGTGTGCATTCTCTTGATTTGACAAAAGAGGAAGATCGTTTTAATTATGAAGATTCCGGAAAGCTTTCAAGGCTTGGCCCCCCAAACTCACGCATATTCGGGTTTTCCACCAAATTTTTCACATCAGACAGTATCAAATCCGATAATAGAGCGAAACTTGACAGGCTCAGCCGATTGAATCAACGACAAGAATACAAAGAGCTTACATGGAAATCCAGGATGAGCATCATCAGCCGGGCAGCCGAATCATTAAATATTCCGCCTTATGTGGTTGGGGATGCATCCGAATATCTGAATAAAGCGTTAGAAGGCAAATTGCTGGCGGGTAGAAATGTTGAAGATTTGACAGGCGCCATTTTGCACCTTGCCTGCAGAAAAAATTATTTCCCAGTGCCATTGAAAGACATTGCAAAAGCCACTGGAGCAAAAAGGAGAGGAATGACGCGCATTTACAGAAAATTATTCTGGGGTTTAGGAATAAAGCCATTGGCTCCTGGCAATTTTGAGTTCATGGACAGGCTAGCGGATGAGCTTGATATCAAGCCTCCGGTAAGAAGACTGGCTAGGCAATTTGTGAGGATGGCATATGAATCAGGGGTAATCTTTGGGAAAAGTTCCAGGACTACTCCCACAGCTGCTATATATTGCGCATCTATGTTTTACGAGCCGCTCAATCAGATAGCTGTGGCTAACAAGGCGAGGATCACCGAGGTATCGCTCAGGAACAGAGCTAATGACATAAAAAATTTTGTTGAGATGTTCAAGAAATACCATTCCAGATTCTCGACATTCGAGCCGTCCGGCTCTTACGAGGAAATAATCGCCGATTATTTCAAAATCAATCCAGACGAGCTGATGGCAATGATGAGTTGTCAATCTACAGGTTTGAGCGCTGTGTCGAACAAGATTTTCGAATACGGGTCAATCAGGTTCGGCAGATCGAAGCCCATGGAATCAAGGGAGAAATTGAACTCTGCGCTGAACCATTTATACAGCTACATCAAAGGATGATTGGGAATTGATTCGGCGTCAAGAACCGGCTGACTTTTCCATCTCATCGAGTCTTGTGTAGTAGTCCGGAATCTCCTTCAGATGCGCCAGAGCGATTTTTCCTGTCATCGCCGGGTCATCGTCCGTCACGTTGGTTTGCGAGTCTCTTGTTCCGTGCTCCAGCTCCACCTCAATGCCCATCCTGAACTGCTCGAAGCCTGTCTCGTTCTAGTCTATTCCAATCTCCTCTCCAATCCTTCTCGCATCATCTTCTGTGAAATGGCTCGGTTTCATATTTTCACCTTCTGCTATAGAATTTGTTCGCAGGATAATTAAGTTTTAAAAAGCTTATTCTGCATATAATTCTCAAGTGTTGAGCTTGGCAGAGGATGATTCAAAAGTTTACTTGGTTGGAACTGCGCACCAAGACCTTTATGGACTTGAAAGACTGGGAAATTTTCTGGAGTACTTCCAGCCACAAATTGTTGGTTTAGAGTATAATAAGACAATAATAAAAATTGACATAGAAAATGGCTTCCTCAAATCTGGAATTTCATATGACCGCAATGTTATTGATTTGATCGCTGGCAATCCTACTCTTTTAGCCTATGTATATTCAAAAAAGCACGTTGTTATGTCCAAAGCGCTAGAGTGCATGTGGGAATTGGAAGAAGTGTCGCATATACTTGGAGAATATCTAGAATTTCAAGATGCTATTTTAAAATTAAAGGTTGACAGGATTCAAGGTTATGAATTCGAAGCCGCATTGCGCTACCATCTGTTAAAACCTGAAACTAGGTTGGAGTTAATTGATTTGGAGGTTGCAAAAACGGCTGAAGAACTGAACGATGTTCTTGAATTTGAAAATAAACCTCTTATACTGGTCATGAAGCCTGGAGATACTGTGGAGGGAGCCTTTCAATCTGATATAAATGATATTTACAGAAAACCATTCGAAAAAATTAAAGAAGAAGTTGATAAAGAGATGGAAGAAAAGGCAAAAAATCCTAATTTGAGTTCTGGAGCAAAAAAATATCAGGAGTTGTGGGCGCTTAGGGAAGAGTACATGGCTGGAAGAATAAAAGAGTTGCATGATGCTAGCCCGAATGCTACTCAAGCTTATGTGATGGGAATAGGCCATATTTTTTCAGTAAGCAAAATATTGCATGATATTCCCCACAAATCGCTGGGTTTGCTCCAAGCGTATGAAATGGCCAGCAAACAGAAATAAAAAACGTTCAACTGTATTGCAAGAGTTTTTCCATCAGATCTGCAATCGCTTCTGCCAGGGATCCTTCTGGGTTTTCCTTGTGCTTTCTTATGGCTTCATCAAATTTGAAAATATGCTCGAATCCTTCCTCATGGTCTAATATCAATTCCTTTTCTATGGAATGAGACGGCAAGTCGAGGAAAGGACCGATGTATCTTGCCTGCAATGCCCTTAACATGGTCTCTTCTAAAACGCTTTCGCCCCTGTAATCCCTGGCTTCCTGCGACCTTGCAAAATCTCTCAATTTGCCAGCAAATCCTTTTGATTCTGCTATTTCCATCACTTGCTTCTCGATTGTTTGAATGTAAGTATGCGAGACTTCATGAGCTGCAAAATCTCTGACAAATGGGCTGTTGTAAGAAGGAATCCCATTGGATCTTCCAGGAGCTATGATAGCCAATGCGTTGTTCCCTATTTTTGGTCCGTATCCATCGCAGACCTTGTCAAGCGGCCTGGGAATAACGCAAACATCGAAATCTGCTTTGAACTCCCAAGCATCGTCCAGAATATTTATGAAATCAACTTTCCTGAGCAGCGAGCCGACTTCTTCGCAGACGTCGATATATTCAGGCAATATCCTGAAATAGAATTCATCAAAATCAGTGGAGCTTCTGAATTTTTCTAGCACTGACCTTATGCGCTCTGAATTTTTGTCACCAGACGGGGTCAGGCCGAATTCTGTTTTTTGAATGTCCAACACCGCATTCCATGGCGGATGATTATGAATGCCATTCTGCATCCAGAGATTGTAGAATTCCAACACCAGTGGATTGTTGATTTCTCTGGCGAAGTGCTCCCTTGTCTTTTGCCTCATATCATAAAGGACCGAGCATCCGTTGTTGTCGTTGTATCCTGCTATGTTCATGACTGTGAGCAGGAGAAAATCACCCTTGCTCGGCCTTACCGAATACGCCATAATAGAGAAGGACAATGATAACTATTTAATTCTTTATTCTGTCTCCGATGCTTTACCGGATTCTTTAAATTCTTCGTCTGTAGATATGGTAATACTTAAATCCTTATTTATTGAAAAAATAGATATGTCTCTCGTAGTTCCAGAAGTAATGAGGATTGTTAAAAAAATTGAAGAAGAGGATAATAAACATATAGATTCAATTCCTCCTCATATTAGAAAGATCAGACCGGCAGATAGTGGAATGATGCCTCCATTTCCCATAGCCCATGTAGAACAGGGGCAAATATATTGTCGTGGTTTTGATAAATTTGATGGATATATGAGATTAAATATCATTGGAAAAAAATTTTGGGACCAAATTGATAAAATTCGTATGTTTAAAGACATGGTAGCGATGATACAATCCTATGGATTTGAACCACATGAGATACATTTTTCTCAAGATGGTGTGGAAAGATGGCAAGATGAAGGAAGAGAATCTGTTGTATATCTGAGATACAAATCTTATGGTTTCGAACTCGAATGCCTGACTGGAAATGTTTGGGAGGCAAATATAAAACTCATCCCATATGGAGCGTTTGGAGATAAAAGAACACTTGTTGATGACATTGCAAGATATTTTGGCGCTCCGACTGAACCTCTAAAAGTTGAGTATCCTAATTTAAAATGGAAAGAAATTCTGGAAAGCAAATAAAATAAGGATAGCGCTTAAATTCTTCCCTTATAGATATTAGATTATGATCGACTTCGACAAGATGGTCGACGAGCACATCACCAGGGAGCACAAGCCAAAGCAGATCGGCAGATACTATCCTTCTGAGGTCGGGAGCTGCATGAGGAAGCTCTGGTATTCGTACAAATATCCTCAAGAGATTGATTCGGATCTGAGGAAGATATTCGAGGCAGGCAACATCATCCACGGCTTTGTCGTTGAAGTTTTGAAGTCTGAGAAGAACAAGGACGTGAAGCTGCTGGAGTCGGAGATACCGTTCAAGATAGAGACCGGGGATTTCACAATATCCGGCAGAGTCGACGACCTCGTGTTCGTGAACCTGTCCGGAAAGAATGTCCTGATCGAGGTGAAGTCCACGAAGGATGTCTCGTTTGTGAAGAAGCCGCAGACAAGCCATGTGACGCAGCTGATGTTCTATATGGAGGCGACTGGCGTACACAACGGGATAATTCTGTACGTTGACAAGAACAACCTGAAGAGCAAGGTCTTCGAAGTCGAGTTCGACCATCAGAAGGCTGCGGAAATATTTGACAGGTTCAAGTCTCTGCACGAGCACCTGAAAGAGGACAGAGTCCCAACACCGGAGGCAAAGCGCGCAGTTGACATGGAGTGGATGTGCAGGTTCTGCGAGTACAGGGAGAAGTGCGAGAAGAACGAGAAATGAATTGTCAGATATTTAAAGTTCCTCTGTCATTCTTCACTGTATGAAAGAAACCGCGTTAATCGAGGCTTACAGGACTAAAGCTGTCAACATAGGGGATTTGCTGCTGATAAGAACCGATGAGGGGACCAAAGAATTTCTCTATCTGTGCTATTCTGATACCAATTCAATGCACTGGCTTTTTCCTTATCCGCCTTCCGTCGATTCGCTGAAGAGGCGATCTCCTGTATTTTATAGCGAGGATGACATAACAGAGTGGAAAAAAATCTAGTTTTGCATACATGATAGAAAATTGCAGACTTAAATCCTTTAACCATTCCCATTTATATTATGTCCAAGGAAGTTCCGGTACTGGAGGAACGAATGATGGGCGTGTTCCGCTTAGACGGGTACGGCACAGGCGGAACAGTTGTATACACGAACACGAAACCGGGCAGCTTGATTTCTCCGGAAGATATGACAAAATTCAAACATAATCTGATTGATATTTTGCGTAAGGACGGTTTTGACAACACTTACCACGATTGGCCTTCAGTTCAGTTTTGGCTTGCAGGGGAGATTCCAGGCGGTATGGTGGTGTCGCTTTACCCCGGAAGAATTGAGGTGAAACCTGGATCAGCAGCTTTAAATTGGTACGATCCAAGAAATCCAACACATGTGAGAACGTATAAAGATGGACTGAAAAAATTGGAGCATGCCCTGGAAGAAGCGTCATCCTTGCTTGAGGATAAAAAAGAAGCAAATGGTTAAAACAAAAACATAAATTCTTCTTCAAGCAACTATTATTCATGGGCAAACCTTCAGACAAGATAATGAGAGTAATGAGAGCACTGGATATAAATGACGAAGAAATATCCAAGAGGCTGGGACAGTACACGGAAGATGTTGAATATTTCTATCAAAAGTACGAGGTTTTGAGAAGGAGATTTCCTGACCAGTTTGGGCCGTGTACGGAAAACGCATTGTCGGCCATGGGAAGAATATTTCAAGATTAGCAAGGCAGTTGGAAAAAGACGGCTACGACACCGGCAGCGTATTCATTCAATTCGCCTATCTAAGAACAAGGATGCCAGAGTTCATACTTTACTCTCAAGCAGCATGATTGAACAAGAATCATCCAAATAGAAAAAGAGTTTGAAGAGGGCTTGAAAAAATACTCTGATGAACTGTAATATAGATTCCTTATGTGAATAAAAAATATTTTAACTTGATTAAAACAAGGGTTAATTATGGCAAGAGAAAGAGGAATAACATCTCAAGGGCAGTTCAAGAGATACAACAAGGGGACTAGGAGAACGTTCAGGACGCACGGCTAGATGAGCGCATGAAAAAATGTGACTGGTGCGGCAAGGAAATACCTTTTGCAAAGATAAAGTACAAGAGCAAATTTTATTGCTCTGACGAATGTTTGAAAAAATCTAAATTTTGAAAAGACATTTCATCCACCTAATCCGCCAAACAAACAAGACTTAAACCTTTTTGCAGCATATTCTTAATCATGCACATAATGTCGGAAGAGGAAGTGATGAGAGATTACATTAGTCATTATGATCGGAGTGCATCTGGATACAAGATTCTCACAGGAATCAACAGGACAGGGCATCCGGCAGCAATCATTAAAAGTCCGGATCGCAGATGGATGATAATGCGCGAAAGCCCGTATTCAGGATTGCCTGGGATAGGTGGGATAATCGAAGAGGATGTCGATTTTGAATGGAAGACGCGGCAAAGTGGATTCAGGCCGATGCCAGAGTATGCGATGAGAAAGATGATGGCAATGGTCGATGAGGGGAGCAATCCAATCGAGGCGGCAAGGTTTATCGACGCTCTCCTTGCGCAAGAGCCTAAAACTTTCGGCGAGCTTGAAAGGATTAGACCGCCCGCTGTCCTGCAGGGTCCGATAGTCCACACATACAGGCCGATAGAATCCGTGATCGGCGGGCAGCTGGAGCTTGGCATAAAACTGGACGCAGAGCTCGAAAGATTGGAGAGACAGAGGGGCTCTTATCTCGGATGAAGCCTCTGGTTCGCTTTAGATTCAATCCTTAAGTTCTTTTTAGATTAATCAATTAATTGGGATCAAATGCCTCTAACTAAAAACGATTTAAAAAACGATCTCAAAGATTTGGGTTTGTTATTCGATGCGATCGGGGAAACTAGTTTTTTAGTAGCTGATTACATACCATCCAATCAACTTATATCGACCATGGTGAAAACATCTTTGACGGCATATGGCGCTTATGATCTCGCAGACAACAGGCTTAAAGCCGATAAACCCGGAAGAAAAGATTACGCATTCTTTGCTGTTGCAGATATTCTTGCCAGCATATATTTAATAGGACTTGGAGCATTCGGTGGTCTTTCAGCCCTCGAAACTTTGGCAACAGTGGGCGGGCTTTACTCCAAGACCTTGGGCGAAGTCCTATATCAGCTAGGATCCGAGCGCTGATTCCTCCACACACGACAGATGAATTTCAGGAAAATATTTATATTCCCTCGGTCATTTCAATAGTATGGCATTTTCACAGCAGCAGATTCAAGAAGAAAACTCCAGATTTTTCCAGAAGGTTTTCGGCTGGATGTTTGCCGGTCTTGTGGTGTCCGGAGCTATAGCGTACTGGGTGGCCAGCGACCCTTCAATCTATCAAGTAATCCTCCTTAACAATCTTATTTTTTACGGCCTATTGATCGGGGAGTTCTTGCTTGTTGTCGTGCTGGTTTGGCTGATAAAGAAGATACCTGCGAATCTGGCTATCTTGCTTTTCTTTCTCTACTGCCTCACGACAGGCCTGACGCTCTCGGTGATATTCCTGGTTTTCACTATAGAGTCGATCGGGATTGTGTTTTTCATAGCAGCAGCAATGTTCGGGGCGATGGGCGTCTACGGCTATGTGACTAAGACTGACCTAACAGGACTGGGACAGATACTTTTCATGGGGCTCATCGGGCTGGTGATTGCATCAGTTGTGAATATTTTCCTGAATAACGGCACTCTGGACTACATAATCTCATTCATAGGTGTGATTGTATTCACAGGTTTGACAGCGCATGACGTGCAAAAGATAAAGAAGGAAAACGTGATAGGAGACGAAGGAACAGAAGAGGAGACAAAGGAATCGATAATAGGCGCGCTCGAACTTTACCTCGATTTCATAAACCTGTTCCTGGATCTGCTGAGATTGTTTGGAAAAAGAAGAGAGTAAAATTCAATTCGCTGGATATAACAAACAGAACTTAGGAGAATCCAAACTTTCTACGGAGTATAAAATTTCAGGGAGACTTAAATCTTTAATCATTTTTATAATTATTGGTGCATGTATGAGTTTTGCTGATGCCTGGGTGCAATATCTAGAAAAGGAATCTGGGTGGGTAACTTCAGTAACTTGCATGGCAGATATCGATTTCGAAAAACCTTATTCTGACGTTTACACGCAAGGCAATTATGTCAGGCAAAGACATCTAAGGTCGCCCGGCGAAAGTATTCCGGATAAAATAGCGGTTGAACCCATGGATGTTACGGCCGTTGAGGTTACAGCACTAAGCATGCCGAGAATAAGCAAATACATTATTTCAAAGGGAAAGGAAGGCGGAAACCCCAGCATTGAAGTGATTTCCATGTCTCTTTTGCTAAGCGAAGAAAGAAAGACTTTAGAGGAAAAGGCGAAAGAGCTTGGATACGAAATCAGCTTTACAGAATCTGATGTTTTGTAGCAACCTCGAATTTTTAATCTCCTAACTGGTCTTAGAAGAATTGATTTTATTTTTTGTAGATCTTGTCGTGATGATCGTAATCCTCCAAGGTGATTGTGTTTCTCGTTTCATCAATCGAATAGGTGAGAACAAAACTACCGAAATGAATTCTCTTCAGCCCTTTCATCGCATTACTGAGTGGCTTGAACCTATGGGGATTTTCAACCACCTTATCGAGCTTCCTTGCGATGGCTTCAAGCTGACCTGGGTTCTTCTTGGCCAGCTTCTTGAATATCAAGTCTACCTTAGGACTAGCGATTACAGAGTACATTTACTTCAAACCAAAACGCTTTCTGAAATCTTGCATGGAGCCTATCTTTATGTGTTTTCCTTTCTGGATTTTCTTCAGCTCTCTGATGTATTCCGGTCTGACCTCTGGCTCTGTTCGGACGAACTTCTTGAACTCGCTTGCCATCATGTTTATCGCCTGGGATTTGTCCCTCAGTCCGTACTCTACCTTGAGATGGTTCAAGACCTTGTTCGCTTCCATGTCTATGTCCACTATGGCTTTTACCATATTAACTCCGTATTAATATGATATTAATTAGCTTATTTAAGCCTTGCTCTTCTCGATTCCTGGCACAGTCTCCTTCTTCTTGGCTTCTTCAATCATTTCCAAGTATTTGATCATGGCGTTCCTAGCAACAGCGCCCCATTTGATCTCAGGGTGCTTCTTAATCTTTTGGCAGAGCTCCTCGGGCAATCCTATGTTCAAATGCGCAAACAACCACCTGACCATGAAAAAAAGATGTCCTTCTGCCTTATTTTAAGATTTAGAACTCCTCTGGTGGTAGCAAACGTGCCAGTCTGCTTTGAAGGGAACTTGAGTGAAGACATTTAACTTAATCAAAATAGGTTTTTATACTTTTACGAATGAATAGATAACATTATGGTGAAATACTGTCCTGAGTGCGGGAAAAAGGTCAAGCCTACTGATAAATACTGTAAGGAGTGCGGAGCTGCCATAGCAGAGTCTGCAAAAGTTTGGGGAAAAGAACCCGAACCTGAGAGACCTCCAGCAGAGGCACCACAGAAGTCGCCTCTCGTAACTCGAAACAAGGTAATGACGAAGGCGGGCATTGCATGGGTGTCTTGTTTGGCCGGCCTGTTCTTCCTCCCGCCGGCGTTCTGGACGGTGGCAATACTCTTTGGCTACAGCGCACTTGACCAGGCGACCAACATGGGTCTGTCGAAAACGGACGTGCTTATTTGCGGCATTCCCGCGCTGATAGGGGTGGGGCTGCTTGTCTGGTGGGGGATCGGGATCATTAATCTCTTATAGATATTCTACTAGGGTACATTAGACGAACACGAACATTATAAGTTTAAAAAGTAAGTTAAATAATATATTCATTATGAGTAACACGATAAGTGTTACATTTAAATATTTAAAGTATTGTTCTATGAATTGTATCAAGTGGTATAATGAATGAAGAATTAATGTTATTGACAAAGGTGACAAGCGATAGCAAGTGGCTACAAGAAAATATAGATACAATAACAGAAAAGCATGAAAATGAATTTGTAGCAGTAGAAGATGGAGATATAATAGATTCAAATAAAAATTTAGAAGAGCTAATTGAAAGTTTAAAGAAGCAGGGAAGGAAACCAGAATTTATTTTAATACGTTATATTTATAAAAAAGGAACTGTCATAATACTTTAAATTCTAGGAGAAATTAAAATGAAAATTCCTTTACAAATTTTGGATAATGGGATGGCTGCAGTTGAAGCAACAGTTTCTGCACCACAATATAGACTCAGTTTATTTCGTGTGACATTTATCATTGATACTGGTAGTGGCGAAACTATAATTAACGAAGGTGATACAATAAAAAGATTTAGTTTTTCGGTTTCCAGTCTTCCATTTCATAGGAGCACGAGTATTGCTAATGTGAATTTTGAATTGCGTAAAATGGAAAATGTAACTATATCTTTCTTAACAGATGAACCCGCAAAAATTGAAAAAATAAATTTACCATTTATACTAGTTTCTAGAGCAACAAAAAGAGATCCAGAAAATCTTAATAAAGCATATATAGTTCCTAGTTTACTAGGAATAGATTTTCTATTAAATGCCAAATTTCGTCTATTTCTAAGTTCTTATGAAAAAAAGGCCTATTTTGAAAAAATTGAAGATTCTTAAGATTAATAATTATGCGTGGCCAGTACGAAGAGTTAAGTTAATCCACTTTCATATTTCTAATTGATGGCAAAGCTCACTTTCTTCGGCGGAGTGAACGAAATCAAAAACTAAGCAATCTTCAAAAGTTCACTAATATTATTTATTTCAAAATCTGGTTTAATCTTTCCTACCTTTTCTGAACTTCCATATTTAGCAAACATAGAAATCACACCAAGTTTTTTTGCTGGTATGACATCTCTCTTTATAGAGTCACCAACCATCATCACTTCATCCGGTTCTAGCTTCAGTTTTTCAATAGCCGTTTTGAGTGGTATTTCGGTCTTTTTCTTTTTTCCAGTGTCTTCCAATCCTACTACGAAATCAAAATAATTGTCTATTCCCATAGCGACCAATCTTTGATACGCCTTTAATCTTGGAGCATCAGTCACTATCGCCAGCTTCAATCCCATTTTTTTCAATTTTCTCAATGTAGATTTGACATTCGGATATGGTTTAAGGAATTTGTTTTTAGTTTTCAGGTATTCATTTATTCCAGCAGCAAGGATTTTCGTATCTACCTTACCTGTCTGGGATTTCAGAAATTCTTCGAAAGCAGTGTTAGACTCTATTCCAACCTTAAAGTAAGTTTTTATCAATTTTTTATAACCAGATTTGTAGGGAATTTTCAAACCTTTCTCAATCATTGCCTTAAGAGCAGATTTACAGGATTCTTCTTTCATCTTCATGAAGTCTATCAATGTGTTATCAAGATCGAATAGGATTGCTTTTATTTGTTTCATACTAAATTAGAATTAGTATGACGAAACTAATCTTTTACGGCGGAGTCAATGAAATAGGTGGAAACAAGATTCTTCTAGAAGACAATGGGACAAGAATATTCCTAGATTTCGGCATGAGTTTCAACCAAGCTGGAAAGTTTTTTTCAGAATTTCTACAGCCTAGGAAATGCGGGGGAATAGGTGATTTTCTAGAATTCGGCATGCTGCCCGACCTGAAGGGCATTTACAGAAGGGATTATCTGGAGCACATGGGAAGGAAGCCGGAAGACCTTGAATTCCAGGGAGTTTTGATATCCCACGCTCATGCCGATCATGCAGCTTACATCCACCACCTCAGGGAGGATCTGCCCATTCACTGTTCCGAGGAGACCTATGCCATTCTGAAAGCTCTTAATGATACTGCCAGGGGCAGCTTCACTGATTTGACTGAATTGACCAGATCCTTTGAGACTTATGTGAACAAGAAGGGCGAGGTCAGCAAGAAGACGACAAAGACCCATCCGGACATAGTGGTGCCGAGAAAATTCAACATTTTCAAGTTTGGCAAGAAGTTCAAGATAGACGGCATAGAGATAATTCCTTACAACGTAGATCATTCTTTGCCTGGCGCTACCGGTTTCATAATTCACACTTCCTCCGGGACAGTCGTGTATACTGGCGATTTTCGTTTTCACGGCAGGAGGGAGGAAAAGACTGTTGGGTTTGTAGAAGCTTGCGAAAAGGCTAAGCCAGATGTTCTGATCACGGAAGGGACAAGAGTTGACGAGGAAAGTTCCAGAAAAGAGGCGGATGTTGAAGATGAAGTCTCCACCATAACTTCTAAATCAAGAGGGTTGACTGTCTGCAACTGGCCTGTAAGGGATACTGACAGGATGATTTCTTTCCTGAATGCTGCAAAAAGAATGGACAAGACACTGACAATCAGCCTGAAGCAGGCCTATCTGATTGAACAGCTGGGAAAATGCAAAGACTCAAATGTGCCTAAGCTGGATGACAAGAATCTGGCTTTGTACGCCATGAGAAAGGACTGGGGCCTGATAGGCAGTGATTGCGAGGAAAGGCTGATAAGAGCCGATTACGATACTTGGGAGAGAAACTATCTGAAAGATTCCATATGCTATCATGATGTGAAGGATAATCAAAACAAATTCATGTTTTTCTGCACGAATTTTGACTTGAAGGAATTGATTGACATAAAGCCTAAGGAAGGGTCTGTCTACATAAAGTCTGTCTGTGAGCCTTTTGACATAGAGATGGAGATTGATTGGCAGAGAATAGAGAATTGGATCAATCATTTTGGCATGGATCTGAATGTCACCCATGTCTCCGGCCACGCCTCAGGTCCGCAGCTGAAGGAGTTTGTGAAAGCTGTTAAGCCGAAGATGATTGTACCTGTGCATACGCAGAACGCCAAGATTTATGACAAATGGTGGGATAAAGTTTATTTATTGAAGAATGTTGGAGAGGCTGTTGAGATATAAATGTTTAAGAGGTTGATAAGGAAAGTTAAGATTGTAAGGGCTGAGGTTGGAAAAGAGATAGAGATTAAGTGATTTTTTATGGATGAAGAAATTGAAATTATTTTACTGAAATTTTGGTTAGAAAAAATAGAAAATATTGGAGAAATACCAGAACAATTAAAATCTAAAGTATCTGAAGATGATTTAGTTATGTTACTTGCTACTTTACCAAAAGATGATTTAGTTAAAGGGATTCAAAACCGTTTAGAAGTTTTGCAAAACAAAACTTTTAAAAAAGAGGAGATAGAAGCATTAAAGAAACCATATAGTTTAAGAACTATGTGGAAAACATATTTACTTTTTGGAGCTTTAATTGTTATAGTAAACACGGTAATTTCTTTTAAAGTAAATGAATTTTTGCAAGGACCAGCGTGTAGAATTGACACAACAACTAATGTCTTTTATTGGAATAAATCAACTGAATTTAATTTATCTTTTCTTATCATTAATTTAAGAAATCAAAAAGTCATATTCAATAAAGCTGAAGTATATTGTTACTGGCCATCAACTCAAAAACAAATTAATCTTACAGAAGAATTACCTGAAAAAATAATACCAGTTCTGCCGCCAGAAGCTACACAAACACCTATTTTTATCGATGAATTGGGAGCATTACCACTAAAACAATATGGGTGTAAATCACCTAATTCTACCGGAGAATACACTATTTCAATCAAAGTTTTATTAAACTCTGAAACATGTTCGAAAGATATAATAATGAATGTTAAATAATAACCTACTAAAAGGTGAGATAATGAAAAATCAAAACAAGAAAGTCGATGAATTAATAAATTTTTTTGAAACTGAAAGACAGAAAGCTACAAGTTATTTTTTTCTTCATAAAGACGATTTGAAATTTGATTTCAGTACGTCTCTATCCTTAACAGCTGTTTTTATTGCCCTATCAGCAACTCTTTTAAGTCTAAATATTTCTCTTGGGCTTTTTATTCTTTTAGGATCATTGATTATAATCATAGTTAATTTATTTTGGTATATCCATTATTCTCGGAACGAATATAAAGATTATATTAAAAAAAGTATATCTTATGATGTTATCATTAATTTCTTGCAGTCATTAAAAATATGTGAAGAAAAAGTAGATTTAACGCCTTTAATTAGTAAAATAAAGCAACTTCATCGTGATGAACTTATCTTAACAATTAAGAATTACGATGAAATATGGATAAATGGAGTTATTCATTCATTGGATGAGATAAATAATGAAATCATTCAAGCAAATAAAGATTAAAAATAGCTTTTGCCAAAGGAACTTTTAAGTTTAAATTTCATTAATTGTAATTATGCGAGGTCAATACGAAGAATTGAGTTGTCCTTTTTGTGATAAAGGGAAAATACAGTGTTGGTTTATTCCTGGTGCTTGGAGTATTAAACAAAGGAAAACAGCATCATTGCCTGGAAGACAGGCTCCATCTAAAAGCCAAGATATATGGTTAATTAAATCTGGTTGTAATATATGTGGTAAATCCCAAGAAGAAATTGAAAGAGAACTGAAGAAAAGGAGCATAATTTAAGTTGATGAATATGGTTAGCACTGAATTAAAATGGGATGGTAAAAAAACACAAGTTGATAGAATTGCATTGCCATTTCAAGAAGTTGAAATAATTAATCAGCCGAGAGTAAAACAATTTACTCTAAAATCTCTCCCTTCCGGCTACCCACAAGATTGGAAAAACATGTTAATATGGGGAGATAATAAGTGGATAATTTCTTCTTTGCTTCCAAACTTTGCTGGTAAAGTAAATTTGATTTATATTGATCCTCCATTCGCTACAGGTGCAGATTTTAGTATGCCAATAAAAATTGGTGATTCTGAAATGATTAAAGAACCGAGTGTTATCGAAGAAATAGCATATAGAGATACATGGGGCAAAGGATTAGCAAGTTATTTGCAAATGATGTATGATAGGCTTGTTTTAATGAGAGAACTACTCGCAGATAATGGTGCAATTTATGTTCATCTTGATTACAGAGTGGTTCATTATATAAAGGTAATTCTTGACGAAATTTTTGGTAAAGATAATTTGGTAAATGAAATTTCTTGGGTCTATACAGGAAGAGAAGCACCAGCAAAAAATAAATTAACCAGGAAACATGATACTATTCTATTTTATTCGAAATCTGAAAATTATATTTTCAATCAACAATACGATCCGTATGATGAAAAATATGTGAAACTATATTTTATTCAAAGAGATAAAGGTGGTCGTTTATTCCAGTGGCAGCCTGATGGTAAGGGTAGCCATTACAAACAATATTTAGATGAATCCAAAGGAATTCCATTTCGGGATTGGTGGCAAATAAAACCAGTTCATGGAATTGATTATATGAAAAGAGGAGAAAGTGAATATTTGGGGTTTCCGACTCAAAAACCAGAAACCCTATTGGAAAGAATAATTAAAATTTCGACTAATGAAGGTGGTATTGTCGCAGATTTCTTTTGTGGTTCTGGAACTACTTTAGCAGTTGCAGAAAAATTAGGTCGGAGATGGATAGGTGCTGATTTATCTAAGTTTGCAATTCACACAACAAGAAAGAGGTTATTGAATATTCCAACGTGCAGACCATTTGTAATCTTTAATCTTGGTAACTATCAGAAGCATAAATTCATGGAAAATGGGAAATATCCACCGATTGAAAGATATGTAAAATTTATTTTAGAATTATATAGAGCTAAACCAATTTCAGGATATTACTTCTTACATGGTAGGAAAGATTGGAGATTTGTTCATGTCGGCTCAGTTGATAGTCCTGTAACAGAATCAGAAGTAGTTGATGCATTAGAAGAATGTACAAATGCAGCTAGTGGAAAAGGTTTAGATATTCTTGGTTGGGAATTTGAAATGGGATTGGATGAAGTTGTTCAAAGATTAAAAGAACACTCTGGAGTAGAAATCAGATTAAAAGAAATACCAAAAGAAGCATTGGAAATTAAAGAAGCTTCCGAAGAAATAAAATTTTTCGATAGAAATTCGGTCGAAGTATCAGTTTCGGTTAAAAATAGAGTAACAGAATTGGAACTTAAAAATTTTGTTTTAGCCAACATGGAATATGTTCCTGATGAAGTAAGAAGTAAAATAAAGAAATTTACAGACTATATAGATTATTGGTCAGTTGATTTCGATTACAAAAATGATGTTTTCCATAATCAGTGGCAATCGTTCAGAACAAGAAGTAATCCTAAGTTAGAAACTAAATGTAAACATACTTACAAGCAATCTGGTAAATATAATATTTTAGTCAAGGTAATAGATATTTTTGGTAATGATTCTAACAAACTGATAGAAGTTGTGGTAAAATGACAGATGAATTGCAATTAGTATCTAAATCGAGAGGTGCTGTCATAGAGTGGAGAGATAAAAAATACGAGGGCGCCAGTGAAACAACAAAAAGATTGTTAAATTTTTGGTTCAACGAAGATCACTTGCTTCAGGATGATACTAAATTTGAATTTTGGAGATGCCAAAGAGAGGCTATTGAAACTCTAATCTATTTTTATGAAGTTTGTGGTTATGATAATTTAGTAAAACTGGTTCAGGGAATGAATATTAGCTTATTTTTTGACCCTTCCCAATACAGATGGAACAAATACGCATTCAAAATGGCTACGGGCTCTGGGAAAACCTTTGTTATGGCTATGGTTATTGTTTGGCAATTTTTTAATAAAATATATGAAACAGATAATGGTAGGAGATATACAACGAAATTTCTAATGATAGCTCCAAATTTAATAGTTCTTGATAGACTAAAAGATGCATTTGAGGATGCTAAAATTTTTTCACAATTTCCTTTTATACCTGAGGAATATATGCCAGATTTTGATTTTCAACTAATTTTACAAAATGAAGACACAACTCCTCATAGTAGATGTATATTGCATTTAACTAATTGGCAACAATTTGTAGAAAGAGAAGAGAATGAAGGCGAAAATCCTGTCGATTCATTGCTTGGTAGAAAACCTGTAAAAGGCGAAGAGTTTTTAACTCGTAAATCGCTTTTAGAAGTTGTTTCTAATTATGAAGATTTAGTGATTCTGAATGATGAAGCTCATCATGTTTATACAGATGAACTAATTTGGGGAGAATTTTTATCAAAATTAAACGAAGAATTAAAAGATAAATATAAAAAAGATCTCATAATGCAATTAGACTTTTCAGCAACACCTCAATATCCAGGAGATAAGAAGGTCTATTTCCCGCATATAATTTATGACTATCCATTAAAAGAGGCTATTGTAGACGAAATTGTCAAAAACCCGATAATTGGAATTATTGAAGGTGCGCCAGAACCTATTTCTAGAGATTTTGTTGAGAAAAATAAACTTCAGATAGATACAGGTATAAAAGAATTAGAAGAATTCAAGATAGAATACGGCGATGTAAAAAAACCTGTACTTTTCATAATGTGCGATAATGTTAAAAGTGCTGATAAAGTTGGTAGATACATTGATGGCATTAGAAAATTTAAAAATAAAGTTTTAGTGATTCACACCGACAAAAATGGTAATATAACCAAAACACAGTTGCCAGAATTAAGAAAAGCTGCTATGGAAATTGACAAAAACCAATATGAAGTAATTGTGAGTGTGATGATGCTTAAAGAAGGTTGGGATGTAAAGAATGTTTGTTGTATAGTACCTCTTAGAGCTTATACTTCTCAAATTTTAGTTGAACAAACCTTAGGAAGAGGTCTTAGAAGAATGTTTCCAGATAATACAATTCTAGAAGAAAAATTGATTGTAATTGAACATCCTAGATTTAGGCAACTGTGGGAATCAGAAATAAGAGAAGCTAATTTAGATGTAGAAATAAGGTCTGCGAAAACCGCTTTTGAAGCATCAAACAAGGTTTCTGTAGATAAGTCTAAAATGAAATACGATTTTGAAATACCCATTGTTCTCGGTGGTTTAACAAGAAAAGTACCAGATCTTTCAAAAATTGATATTAAAAAACTTCCTAGAAAGCAATTTCAATTCGATAAAATAAGAGTACCTAAAATAATGTACAAGAAAAAAGAGTTGCTTACACAGAAAATCATAAAAGAAGAGGAGTTGAGTTTCGATTACACAGATAAACATTTTGAGTATTTGTCTTATATGGCAAGAGCAATACTAGTTAAGTTAGGTTTTACAAGCCAATTTCCAGAATTAGTACCTATAATTAGAAATTACATAGAAAATTATCTTTTTGATAAAAAAGTTGATATTGAGAAACCAGATACGGTTAAAAAACTAAACGATCCTAGAGTAAGAATAAAAATCAGGGATAGTTTCGTTGATATTTTGAATGAACTTTCGAAAACAGAGGAAGATTTGAAAGTTAAAAAATATTACAAACTTAGCGATACACCAACAATCCACACGTCTGAGAAAGTTTACAAAACACAAAAATCGGTTTTTGATTATTTTCCGTATTCATCAAGAAGTCATTATGAAAAGGATTTCATGATTTATCTTGACGGACAAAAAGAGGTTTTAGCTTATATAAAAGTATTACCCAGATTTCCAATAAGAATTCCTTATTACGATCAAGATGGATTTATTAGATATTATATTCCTGACTTTATTGTCAAAATTAAAAACGCCTTCTATGTTGTTGAAACTAAAGGTGTAGGTTTTGAAGAAATGATAACTGCACAATTAAAAGCAAAAGCAGCAAAAGGTTGGTGTGAAAAGATTTCAAAAATAACAAAGCAAAAATGGCAGTATGTAAAAATAGTTGAAGATGACTTTCGACAGTATTCTGGATATTCATTTAAAGAATTAATAAAAACTGTTGCAGAATAATTTTCTATTCTTGTCTAACTCACATCGATGAAATTAAATGGGATTTGCTTCTTTCCATCTTCTATCAAATATTTCAAGGAGAGAAAGTCGAAGGTCTCTTGCAATAGAGTCTTCAAGCAGAATAATAAATGTTTCTTTATTTCTCAAGCTTAACCCATGGCCAATAATTAAAATTTTATTTTTGCCCAGAATATATCTGTCATGTAAGTATGGCTTTTCGAATTTTCTTAATTCTATGTTAGAATTCTGTTTTTTGAAATCTTCAATATCTCGTTCTGAAAGTTTGTCTTGTTTTTGATGAAACAAAAATTTTATATTTTTTGCCTTAATTTTTTCAAGTAAATCTAGACCATCTTCCGTCAAATAAGGATCGGAAATTGCCATACCACCAGAAAATTTTTTAATAATTTCTTCAAATGTTTTGGTAGCCGTTCTTGGTTTTCCTGCCTCGATTTTGATAATCTGAATACTTCCTTCTTTTTCTGCATTATATTTTTGAATCCAGCCTTGTTTATCTTTTCTTAAAAATTTAGATTTTCTTAAAAGTACTGCCCAATTAGAACAAGTGCACCCATAAGATTTTAATGCCTTATTCTTGATGTCTTTTGTTTTTTTATATGGTGGTTTAAAAAATCCTCTTTTCCATAGTTTTTCAATTGCTTCTTTTGGTTTTATCATATTTATAGGCTCTTTGCATCTGTATAATTTTTTTAACTTCAAATATGATATTTGTAAGTTTTACCTTCTTTCTCTCTTTTGACTTTCTTTCTTCTTAGAAGTCTTAGTAAAGATACCCTAACTTCTGCGATATTAACATTGTAACCAAGACTATCCTTTAGCTCTCTTTTTACCTCTTCTGCAGTTCTTGCTATTTTTAGAAAATTGGTAAGTTCTAAAATCTTTTCTATTGTGCTTTTCTTTCTTTTTTTCATCTTTTGACCCACATCCATTTCCCGCCTTTTTTTATCCTTCCCAATTCACCTTTTTTAACCAATCTTATAAGTGCTGGCGAAAGAGATGATAATGGGTAGTAGTATGTTTTTTCTTCTAGTTTTTGTTTTACGTCACTAATTGTCTGCGGCTTATCAAAGAAAGTTTCTCCCTTTAACTCTAAAATTAAACTAAGTGGACCCTTTCTTTTCTGTTTTCTTTTAATTTCTTTTCTAATTAATTTCTTTCCTTCTTTTGTTATCATAAGTTCTTTAGTTTTAGCTACTTCTTCTGGAGTTCCCTCTACTCTAACTTTTGTACCGTCTTTCAGTTCTATTGTTGCTTCAACCATATTCTTATAATATGAAATAGGGATATTTAAATCTTTTGTATTATTGATCTATTTGCTTAACAGATGCCTAGAAATCAAAATTTGCTATATGGTATCCCGATATTAATTCCAAGGGATACTTTATTCAGATAATTTCTTATAAATAATTTTTCATGTCTTCGTCTAATCTTCGTTATGCGCCCTATAAGCACTGCGGATTATTTGCTGGATTAAAAACTTTTATTTCAATAATTCCTTAACTGTTGCATCCACAAGTATTTTCATTGAATCAAATATCTTTAATGTCGGATGTCTAGGTGTTGATAATTGGAGGTCTGTGCAAGCAAGCATTACGCAGTCAACATCTTTCTTTTCAAAGTCGTTGATAATTTGAATAAGTTTTTCTCTGTCTTTGTTGTTTCGTTGCCCAGTAACGAGATTGAGAATCAATTTACCCATTTTTGCTTGTTGGGAAGCATCGGGCGTTTCATAACCTATGCCATTTTCTTCAAAGGCATTTTCATATAACTTATTCTCAATCGTGGCAGATGTTGAAATTATTCCAACTTTATCTAAATTGTTTTTCTTGAGGAATTTTACAGTTTCTTCAACAATGCTTAAAACAGGAATTTTAACAGCGTTCCTGATTTCTTTGATAAAAATATGAAGAGAATTACAGGGCATGACAATAAAATCAGCACCTGCTTTTTCTAACCTCTTTGCCTCATTTACTAAAAAAGGAATATATCTTTCAGTGCCTTTGTTTTTTATGATTAGGTCTTCTTCAATTTGATATGGTAAGGAAACGCTGGCAATTATTATACCAGGTCTGCTTTTTTGAGTTTTCTTATAACACGAAAAAATTATATCTAGGTAAAATTTCGACGTTGTTTCTGGTCCAAGACCTCCAATTATTCCTACTGTTTTCATAATAATATTATTGTTCAATAAAAGTTTTAAAATTCCTTGTTTTTAATTGTCATCAAAATGTCTTCGTCTAACTTTCATTACAAGCCTGTTGCATTGTTTTTTACTCATTCAGTGAGTTCAAAATTTTGATATAGGGTATAAAATGATTTTTCTTTCATGGTAAGATGGTTAAATTCGCACATAACTATTGCGTTGCCGGAAGACGAGTACGAGAGAATAAAGAAGCATCCCGATATCAAGTGGGGGGCTGTCGGAAGGAGAGCAGTCATCCAGTATCTGAACGAGCTGGAAAAGTCGAGAGAGCTGCTAGAGAAGACCAAGCAAATCCCCGAGAACGAGAAGAAACAGTAAACCTAATCATAAGATTTTTTAGAATTTCATAACTTTCCTACATATATTTTGTTATACCTTAAAATAGTAATACTTAAATATAGGTAATACAAATAAAGGATTATGGCAGAAGAAACTTTTGAGTTTGTGACAAGGCTCGGCACAAAGAGCCAGATAGTCCTGAGAAAGGACATCAGGGAAGCCCTTGGACTGAAGCCAGGATCGATGGTGAGGTTGAGAAAAATGGACCATAGAATAGAGCTCAGAGCAGTCAAGAAGGAAGAGCTGATAGCTGAAGTGGATAGAATAGCAGAGATGGTGAGCAAGAAAATACCGCACGGTAGGACTTCTGTAGACATTATTAGAGAGCAGAGGGATTGAGGTGAAAATTGTCCTAGACTCTACAGTCATCTTCAGCATTTTCTATGAGAAAGACCTTTTTCACAATTTGGCCATGAGAATATTCAATCAACTCATGGATGGTAAACTGGAAGTTTTCATTCCGACCATTGCCATGCCTGAAGTATGCGGAGCTATGAAAAGGGAGACCAACGATCACAAAATTTCCATGATCGTGCAATCGCAATTGAGTGGCTGGATGGAAAACAATATCCTGTCTGTGAAGGAATTGACAGCAGAAAGAATGACCTATGCAACAGAGGACGCTATAATGTTCGGGCTGAAGGGAGCCGACGCTGTTTTTGTCGCATTAGCCAGAGAGTTGGACGCGCCTTTAGCAACTTTTGACGACGGCATAAAGAAAAAAATAAAGGGAAAAATTAAAATATTTGAAACTGAAGAATAGATTTTTCACATATCTAAAGGAGGAGCAAGATGTTCATGAAAAAATTGAAAAAGAAATGTGTTGTTTGCGGCAAGAAACTCGATATAACAATCATAGATGCGAAAGGACACTATACTGGCGGGTATTACTTTGGAAGAATGAAATTCTATAGAAAATATAGAGATACAGGTAGAATTTCAAAGCTCGGAAAGTTATTTGGAAAGTCTGGTGCCAAGATAGTGTCTGGTGTCGGCAAACCAAAAGAAGTAGAATATTGGGAATGCGGCAAATGTTTTATTGAGTAAGCACAGCTTTCAAAAATTAATTCTTCTAACCTGTCTTAAATGTAAGTTAATTTTCTTAGGATGAACAAATAATTATATGAAAAACGAAGGATTGATCCCGGCATTGAAGGAAATAGACGAAAAACTGGAGGATTTAAATTGGATCGTCCTCAGCGGCTTGGCTGTGAAAATTTATGCCAATTCCGACAGGGAAATAAATGACATTGACATACTTGTACCGGACCGGAACGATTTCCTCGAAGCTGCCAAAAGATTTGGGAAGAAAGCGAAAAAACGTTTTTTGGAGAAACAGGGCTTCACGGTGATTGATTACGGGTTTGAATTGGTCGTTCAAGATATAAATGTCGAAATAACTGGAGGAGTTGAGGAGATGAAGTTCATGAAGTTCAAAGACATGACAGCTGGGCCTACGGTGGATAAAGGATGGCTTGAGCATGTTCAAGAAAAGGAGTTCTGCGGGTTGAAATTGAGATTACAGCCATTAGAGGATTTGATTATACAAAAAATTGCGATGAACAGGAAGAAGGACAAAAAGGATTTGGAAAGCTTGTCTAAGTTGAAGGGAATAGATGTGGATTTCTTGAAAAGGGATGCTGAAAGATGGAACTGTTTGAAAAAAGTAATTTCTGCATTAAAATTATAATTTATATTTTTTTAACATTCCTCCAACCTTCGTTAAAGGAAGATTTTTATCCATATTTTCTTTCGGGTGTAATACGGGTGAAATACGGGTAGTGCATAGAGCCCGCCCGAAAACCACTCGAATCCCACCCGAATGATTTTTAGAAATCAAGCCAGCCTATAGTAAGTATTCTTGCCTTTCCCAGATCTGCTCAACCTTCCCTTTCTTACTAGATGGCTCAACTCCCATTTAGCAACATTATTTGAAACATCGTTCAGCCTCTGGTACATCCTGTTCGTTATCCTGTCATGGTTCTTCAGGAAATTCAAAGCAGCGATCTGCCTGTTGTTGAATTCTGCCAAAGCGACCTGCTGCTCGCTCACCACGATGTGCAGCCCCCCTGTCAGGCCGAGCTTCTTCGTGGCAAGGCTTATGATGTCAGCCCCGAAAAATCCAGCGAGAAGGGCGACAACATCAAAAGGAAAGGGAAACAGATTGAGCCTGCTCAGTATGTACGCTCCGAAAGTCCCGAAGAAGACAGACGCCAACACCTCAACGCCAATCCTCTTCCTGTCGATCTCGAACATCGGAATCTCAGTATAGCCCTTGTAGATCCCGAGCAAAGCTCTGCCGATCGCCCCGAAGACCGAGAAGATTGCATAGATTATGATCATGTCAAAGGGAATCGCAGCAGTCCAGTCTATCATCATCTGGCCAGCCTCCTTGCTATGAAGATGAAGCTGTCCATCAGGTCGCAGAAGACGTAGCCGGCCATGAAGAAGACAGCTGCCATTCCGAGATATTTCACAGGAGTCAGCGGCAAGACGAAGAGAGATTCCTGATAAACCGCAGAGAGGAAGCCGAGGGAAAGACCGATGATAATCGATATCACTATGTCTCTCATCAGATGCTGCTTGTACTCCCCGAGCCAGAGCCTGAACAGTCCGCCAAATAGGGCTGACAGAGTAGCAACAAAAAAGATTTCAATCATAATTTTAATTTGTTTGAGCAGTCATTTAAGTTTGCGTCTAACCCGTCTTAGGCGAAATTAAAATCCTCTTCCTTTCCAGATAGTCTCAGTTAAATTTCTAAGAAGCGAAAATTTCACCGAAGAATTTGTCTCTATATTTAGCTAATACTGCCTTTATTGCGCCTTTTATTTCAGGTTCAAGCATATAGTTATGTTCTTCCATTAGTTCTTTTTCAGCTTCACCGAAAAAAAGATCTGCGAAAGTATCTAATCGTTTTTTTCCTTCTTCATCATCTTTCAAACTAATAAGATGGGGTAAGTGCTGTTCAAATGTCCATGCATTATATGTTACTGACTCTCCTTTATCCGAAACCTCAACAACAAGCCCATGGTGTTTTTTAGAATCTACAGCTGTGTATTGTTCAATAGCTACCCTTACATTCTTATATCTCATTTCAATCGGTTCTGTTAACAATCCAATATCTACTCTTTTTGCCATAATGTTTACTTGCCCATTAAAGATTTAAGCTTTTGTGCAGGAGCGAATGAAATCAGTACAAATCGTCTAACTTGTCTTAGAAGAAAAGCATTAATCCTTGATTATTCTTTTATTTAACATGGTATCCCGGAAGCAGCCATACATTTCAGAACTTAAATCAAGTTTGGATGGTTTTTTGGATTTGTTAGATCGTGTGGAGGGAATGGAAACATACAGTTCTCTTTATAGGCTATTCAAAGGAGCAGATCCTACAGTGAGATTATACAGAGGGGATATCTTAATGGCAAGTTCAACACCTTCTGATTACAGAGCCTTTCAACATCTGCAAGGCGTTAGGGATATTGCTTATAGATTTTTGAAAGGATTGAGAAAGCATGCCGAACCTCTTTCAGTCACCGACATGGATCATAGAGAAAGATGGGGTGGGTTGAGTGGAACAATGGCACAATTTATCGAGCGCAGTATGAAGAATCTTGAAGTAATAGGAGTTGTTAGAAGTGAGGGTAAAGACAGATATAACTGGACTAGGTTCAAACTTGTTACCACAGATGGATTTAGAATAGAATACAAAAAACCAAGAGTTCCCACTCCAATAAGGTCTTTGTCAGATTTGAGGGCAAAGAACAAAGAAGATCGTGATCAGCTGCGTCAATTACATCTTCATAGATAAATGCAAATATACCACTGTCAAATTTTTAACATTTTTTGTAATTCTTCTAAGCTGACTTAGGCGAAAAGGATTAATCCTTATTTTCTCATAAGTTAAAGTGATGGTATGTCAGCATTGATAGAATTGGTAGAAGGGAAAACCGCGGACGAAATGCTTCTTAATCGACATGATGACCTTTGCATAAGAGCCAAAGCCGGAAATCTTGTAGCATTGCAACAAAGACCGATAACATCTTCTTCGCATGTCGAGCCCGATATACTCGAACGAGAACTGAAGAAGTTGCCAGAAGTTAACAAAGTGTACCTTGTCAGCGAGGATAGAAATATCGCCGAGAATATTTTGTATGATATAGTGGAAAGACAGATGAAATCATATATAGCGATTAAATAGTTAAAATATTTCTAGTTTCATCTAATCGTTCTTATGTGAACGGTTTCACAAGCAGGGAAAATCTTAAGAGATAAATTTTTATCATTGTTAATTATTCTTATGCCCAGATACAAAACGGTCTGCCTAGTCGGGAGCTTAAAATTTTTAGAAGATTTCAATAGAGTAGAATCTGCGTTGAATGCTGAAGGGGTAATATGCATAAAACCCATCGTGTTCAGGGACAACATACTTTCTATCTTGGAAGACATCAAACACCCTGACAGAATCCTAAAGGAAAGCAGGACTCGCGAAGAAGAACTAATAGGAACAAAAATGCACATCGCGAATGTTGCCATTTCAGACATAACATACATCATTGACAGGGGCGGGTATGTCGGTCTCTCCACTGCAGTTGAAATAGGAGTTGCCTGGGCTCTTAGTAAAGAAATATATTCTATGGAAAAGGTGGAAGACCCGGCCGTAGAATTGTTAGTCCGCGACGGTGTTCTCTCTCCTGAAAAACTGGTAGAAAAAATAAAGGCGCGCTAAGACTAGAGTTAATCAAACAGTTGTCTTAAATTCTTTTAAAAACAAAAATTATTAGTTTGTATGGCAGCTCCAAAATTTGGCAGATCAGCGCAAGGCAAGGAGATGCACTACTCGGTCGGTGCGCTGATTGAGAAAAACGGGAAATATTTGTTGATTGACAGGATCAATCCTCCCTTTGGGTTTGCTGGGATTGCCGGCCATATCGATGAAGGAGAAAATCCAGAACAGGCGTTGCTTCGTGAAGTTGAGGAAGAAAGCGGACTGAAGGTTGAAGGTTACAAATTACTTTTTGAAGAGGAGTTGGATTGGAACTGGTGCAGCAAGGACATTGGTATTCATCATTGGTATTTGTTTGCCTGTGATGTTTCCGGAGAAACAAAAAGAGACTATTCAGAGGCCAAGTCCATGGACTGGTACCATCCGCATGAAATTAAACAGTTGAAGTTAGAACCGGTTTGGGAATACTGGTTCAAGAAATTGAAATTGCTATGAAATCTCTTTCAGTGAATTCAGATCCCACCTCCCACATAACTGCGAAATAGAAAATCCTGAAAGGATAAATCCTTTCACTAAGTTATTATAAATTATGAGCGGGCAACGTTTTATGACGATATACGAAATGACTGTTTGCCATGAACCTGAAATCTTAGGTTTTTTAGCATCTAAACCAACCGGAAGTGTTATTCCAAGAGATTTGCATCGATATTTTCAAGAGAGAAAAAGAGAAAACCCTGACAAATATACTCAATTAAAATTTGGTGAAAGCGGTTGGAGTGATGAACTTGAATGCGTCATAAATAACTCGACCCGTGGTGGGCTGGTCAGGCAAAGGGCAGGATATGTAGAAATTACAAATCTTGGTAAAAAACTTTTAACTGAAAGAAAATTATCCAGTTGATTTAGTGGGTCCAGATCCGTCTCTACTTATCCCTGCAAACCCAACACATATCACAGATAAAATTAGTTTCTAGTGTATCCCTGGTATATTAGAGAATAATTGTTTTCTGCCCGATTAAGGTGATTAGATTGAAACATATTTGCCCGAAATGCCATTTAAGAAAACCAGTAAGGCTTTATCATAGGCATGTAAGGATGTGCCAAACACCTTACACTGGAGATTAGGATCGAATGTCGTCAAGTCGTGTGAAGTGCGGTTATTGCGACCAACTGACAAAAGAGGAAAACTGCGGCTACTACAAAAGAATTCTTGTCCATAACAAACCGAACTGCAACTGCCTTCAAGTTGCGATAAAGAAAAACTTCTTTGTGGCTCCGCGTGAAAGGAAAAGATAAACTATTCTTTCTTGTTGAACTCGTCTTTCAGTTTTTCCAAGAGAATTGGGTCTAGCTTTATTTTGGCATGCTCGGCCTGACCGATTATGTAGCCAAGCATCTCCTTTGTCGGGTTGAAGAACTTGAGCCTCTGCTCCAGATATCTTATCTGCTTTTCAAGCCTTGTCGGCTCAGTGTCTTTGACCTTTCTGATTTTAGAATTGATTGAAACCAGCATGGCTATGAGCTTTTTGACTTCCTCAGGACTGTACATTTCCATATAATTATATTTGTTTTTTAAAAATAAATGAGGAGCAGTTCAGGCATTTCTTCTGGGTGTGCTTCTCTCCCGATATCTTGTCCTCGGAAGTGACTTCCTCAAACTTGGCAGTGCCGTTCAGCTCGCCCAACAGGCAGCCGAAAGCAACATCCATGTCGTCTGAAACATGATAGAATGTCAGCGGCGAGTAGTCTTTCATATAGCGGCAGGTGAGAATATTTTCATTATAGAAATCCGTTCCAGTGTAATGAACGATTACCGGCTTTTCACCGTAAACCTTGCCGATTTCTATGAATGTTCCCATGCCGATTATCTGGGTTGAGACGAAAACTGTCCTTGCCTTCCCCAGCATCTCCAAATCAAGCTCTCCTTTTTCAAAGCGGGATAGTATGAGCTCTGCCGGTTCATAAAATGTGTAACCGAGCTTTCCCAGTCTCTTCGCCCTTCTGTCGAAGCCTGCTAAAGTTTCTTTGGTCAAGTGACCGGCGATATACACGTCAACTGCTGGAAGCGCTCTGTACCAGTCTCTGACTTCAACCGTCTTTTGTCGAGCTCTGGCCAGAATTTCTGGCTCCCTCACTGGATTGCTCAAGAAGTAATCATTGAGAACGCGTCTCTCTTCTATAGTCAAAAACGGCCTATCCATAATCTTAGATGATTTTAAAAGGATTTATTTTTATTCTTCGTAAAGTCCTCGCATCGCAACAGGATCGTAATAGGGTTTGCCGTTTTTAATCAGGTTTTCTATCTGTGCTTGGTGGATTTTATTCTGAACATAGCTCAAACCGTCCCTAAACTTGTAGCCTATTACGGCCCCTGCCGGTATGGTTAGATAGGGAATCAAGACGGCAAGTGCTTTGTAATGTGGTGGCAAAACTGATTCGATATTGAGATATGAAATCAAGTCAGCAAGCGGTTTGTACTGCGGCGGCAAAACCGACCCGATATCAAGCGCTAATCTGTTTATATCAGTAAAATATTTCAGAGGCGCAATCAAATCAATCGCCAGATATCCCCATCCGTAGATCTGTTCCATTACGCCTGCGAGGTTCCTTCTCTTCCAGCCGTCTTCAATTAGGAATCCGTACAAAAAAGAACTCATGAAAGGACCTGCCATCGTATAAATCACGCTTGACAGTTGCACTTTTGTCGGGTCTTGTGGACCGTATGTTCTGGTTTGCCCCAGCACATCTTTGGAAAGTGAGGAATCATACGTGATGTAACCTCCGCTCACCTTTTCAATGATGTCTGAAATTACCGGCACTTTCAAATCAGCATTGATACGTATGTCGTTTTGAAAGCCCAGCAGGCGCCCGACCAAGCCATGGCCAAGCTCATGCAGATGAGTCTCAACCCGTGGCTCTGTATATTCAATAATCACTGTCGCAGATGCTGCTTCAAAAACCTTTTTGGACACTGCTTGCTTTGGGTTAGAAAGTTCCTTTTTAGAAAGTCCGAAATGTGTATTGAATAATGTATTCAACGCTCCATCGAGCTTATATGCAATTGAATCTAACTTTTCTTCCGATATCATTATAACAAGGGAGAATGCTAAGGATTTAAATGTTTCCAATCAGTTCGTATGAGATACATTAAAAGAAATCAGCCTCTGCGCCTAAGCCCGCCACCGGTGTGACCGCTCTTAACATCTGTGTGGATCACATCAAGCATGTCATTCAAATTTATCATCGGTGTAGCATTTGGGTTCTCATCTATCATGGGGCGCAAAACATTGCTCAAATCCGTCTCCCAGCCAATGAAATGAGTGACTGGCATTCCCGACCGTTTCGGCCACTCCCCTTCCAAATAATAAGTATAACCATTCACCATCCTGGAGTCCGCTTTCAGGAAATTAGTGTTCGGCTTGAACACGCCGAAATATTTGAATCCGCCTGGTATGGAACGCTCCCTGTAAAGACGTGCTTTTCTTCCGTTGTCCCAGAACAACTTGCAGATATCACCTGCAACAATCTCGGAGGCAATTCCTTCATTAGAGGCAGTTCCTTCATTATAGACGATTTCTTCATTATAGGCGATTATATTGTTTAAAACAATATCTTCATCAGGTTTGGGATGCCTAAACCCGTATTTCTTTATGTCTATCGAATAGTCGCTCAATCTTCCCTTGGTCGTCAGCATGTATGTCAGCGGGAATGCCATATTCTAATGATGGAAAGTAAAGGATTTATTCTTGAATGAAACAAAAGGTTAAATCCTTTGCCATGCCCTTAATTCAATAGATGTCGTGATAAAATGTCAGATGAAGAAATCGCAGTGCCTTTTGATGAACTGGACAGGTTGCTGAAGCCTGAGAGATTGACATGGTCGTCCCCAGAGATGATAAGCCCTACTGGAGACATCGCGCCGACGACAAGGAGGATGCTCCAGAGCGAGTACCGAATAGACATGCCTGCTGTATTTCGAGAGGCCTTGTATATAGTGAAGGAATTGGTCAAGGAAGTCTGCTACGAGAAGATGTTCGGGGCTGCCCCCACCAGAGATGCTTTGATGCCCAATGTGCCGGTTCACGCCATCTACAGGACCAACATCTATCTGTACAAGGAGGTTGGCAGACACAAGAAGCGTGTCAGCACCAAGGAGGATGCTGTGAGGATCTTGAGGCTGCTCTTAGGGCTTCCTTTCACCAAACCATTGTCGCTCCACCAGTATTCGCCGAAGTATGGGCAGAGGGTGGTGATAACCTACCACGAGCCAGATGGTTGGCCGAAACTGTGGGAAGTGCTGAGATAAAAAAGTTTTTGACGCATCAAACCGAACCACCGAAAGGTTTAAGCCGCCATCAGGCTCCATTTGTTTCGATGCTGGCAGAATATTGGAAGAAGATAATCGATGAGAAGTTCGAGCAGGTTTTCTCCACAGACCCCATACAAAGGAACAAGCACTTCAGGCTGAATATCCTGGTTTATGAAATCGGGGATTTGGTCAAGACGGTTGTGTACGAGGAAATATTCGGCAACGGCTCTCCAGAGACTAGAAGAGCTTGCTACGGGGAGAGGAAGAAGGCTTTGTCTGACGCCATGATGCAGCTCCTCATCTTTGCGCGGAATGAGAATTACAATTACGACGAGCTGTTCAAGATTGGGTTGGACGGAATCGATGATTTTCTGGAAAGGCAGAAGAAGTCAGGCGTCAAGTGAACGCCTCGGTTATCATCTTCCCCGAAGCGGTGATCTTCGTGTACATCTTGCCAGAGATTATCTTGTTCTCCAAGAATCCTGAATCAGCGAGCTTGCACACATAATAATTGAACTTCGACCTTGTCGGTATGGTGAAAAGCGTATTCGCCTTTTTCGCCAGCTCTGACACAGCAATCTTTCCATCCTTCTTGATGATCTTCAGTATCTCTATCTCTGTTCCGGAGATAGAGGAGACTGGCAACAGCGGAACTTCAACCACAGACTTTCCGCCATAGGAGATGAACCTGTCCTCGTGCTGGAATACCTCGTCGTATTTCTCTGCCAGCACATAGTAGGCCTTGCACTTCATCAGCGACGCTGCGAAGATCGCTGCTGACGCCGCCACGTGCGATCCGGAGGAGATGTTCACGAATATCTCATTCCCGTTCTCCTTCTTTATCACTCTGATCACTTTCTTGAAACAATCGAGATAGTCCTCGTAAATCACCGGGAGAAACTCAATCTGGAAATATTTCGAGTATTTTCTTTTTATCTCGTCTGCTATTGCTTTTGTCTTCGAGCTCACCCAGGGCTCTATCTCCTTTTTCGAGCTTGCATTCGGGATAACGATGTAGATTTTGTCGGCGCCGAGATGCATGCAGCCCCATACTGCCCTCTCCTTGTCCCATCCAGAAATCAGAATGTGCACCTTCACAAAAGGAATTATGAAATCAAAGCATAAATGTTTGAAAATGCTTCAAAAAATTTTTGAAGGGTCAAGATTAGTATTAATTTTTTATTTTCTTCTTTTCTTACGATAAGATTTGCGACAAACCGATAAAAGCGCCATCTTTATGGGACAAAAAACCTACTTTGAATTTAATTTATGTGATAAGAAAATGTTGAAAAAATATTCCCACCAATTGACTACAGCGGTTTCCTTTGGCCTGACTTCAGGAGTCATCACAACCCTGGGGATGATCGTGGGTCTGAACTCAGCAACATCATCAAGGCTGGCGGTTGTCGCGGGAATACTGGTCATGGCAATAGCAGACGGTCTGGCTGACGCTGCGGGGATGCATTTATCCGAAGAATCTGAGATGGAAGGAAATAAGAACAAGCACTCCCAAAAGGAGGTCTGGATTACAACTCTTTTCACATTCCTGTCCGTATGTGGCTTTATCTCAATTTTTGCCATCCCGGTTTTGCTTTTTCCTATTGACACTGCTGTCACTATTTCTGTTGCTTGGGGAATGTTGCTCCTTGTCGTCCTCAACTACTACCTTGCCAAAATCAGGAGTGAGGACTCAAGGAAAATTATCTCTGAACACGTCGTATTGGCGATATTCGTTATCCTTATTTCCTATTTGATTGGCGAATTAATAGCATTGTGGTTTAGATAGTATCATACAGAAAGATATTTAACCTTAATTGTCGAGCTTCTATGTGATAGAAATGGAGAGGAAAGATGCGGAGCCAGAGGAAGATGTAGTTTTCAATAATTTTAAGAGATTGTGGGAGCTTTTGGATAGAACTAAACCGCTTATTGAGGACACATCAAGAGACAATATCGACTACCTGGCTGAATACATGAGGAGCCTCAAGACCGGACCGAAGCCCCCGTTTGAATCGCTCATATCAACTGCCTACATGGTGGACCGTTATGGGATATTGAAAGATGACATATTCAGAGTGAAGGATTCTCAGCTCATTTATATTGACAGGTACTATTTGTTCGAGGACGGGAAGATGGTTGAGGACAGGAACGAAGCCAGAAGAATACTGACCGAGATTCTTGAGATCCCGTTCAATGAATTGGAGTACAAGGAGTCTAGGTTCGGGTTCGAGCACAGAGTGGTCGTGGACGAGATGCCTCTAAATCCACTTGCTGGAAAAGTTTTCTTGCAGGAGAGAGTGTATACATAGGTGATGGGAATGGAGAGAAGAGAAATAAGAATTTTTAAATAATATTTCTTTTTCTTAATTCTTTTTCTACCTCTTCTTGAGATTTACCACAAACATTACAGCCAGCTTGAACCAACCAAATTTCAGCACTTTTACGAAATCCTTTACTACCAGGTAAAGAAGCTGTTACTCTTCTTTGCTCGGTTACTACGCTTGGTATATGCCAAGCTTGGATTATCCCTTTATCACAAAAAGGGCAAGGTAACTCTTCGTATTCTCCTCTCATAGTTTTATTATTGGTTTAGAATGTTTTATCCATAAAATGCGACACTCAGTTCGTCAATAACATTTGCGACAGAACCAAAAAAGCGGTTCTGTTAACTCTTTAATGCTTCTATAAATTTATTGTTTTTGTTAACTTCTGATGTGTAACCGCTGTTAACTTTCGAGTGTTAACATTCGATGCTTTTTAATTTATGCATACTAAATCTTCGTTAGGGGTTAAAGTGAACTTGTGGATTCTGACTGAAGAGAGACCAAAGAAGAATGTGATTAAGCAGATTCTGTCCAAACTAGCAGAGGACAAAAAGTTAAAAATAACAGTAAAAGAGATTCATATTAAACCAATAATAGAGGATAAAAAATTCACGTTTACATACCAAGTAATCGGGGTAGATATAGAATCAATTGATAACATTTTTATGAAAATTATCAGCGGGTATGGCAGTTTTATTGATTTCTTGTTATTTATTCAAGACAACGAACCCGACAAAAATTCTATTCCCTTGTATGCTATAGAAGAGACAAAAACGAGCGACGTTGAGTCAAGGAATACTGGTGTTTATCAAAGATGCTCTAAATTTGTGTATGTCGATTTCTATTATCCTAATTGTAAAAAGATAATGTTGTACAACATTCAAATTGATGTTGATAAACGACCTACGGAAACCAACATTTTTGGCACGAGAATGTTGATTACATTAGGGGTTGAAATATTAGGAAAGAATTTAGATTCAACTGTCTTTAAGGAATTCAGCAGCATTGACGAGTTGATAAATTTTAAGAATAGCATGAGAAAGGCCCCTGCTGGAAATGTCCCAATTTCAATCAAAAAATTTGATGACCGCATTACGATTTCAGGTCGATTGTACAAAGCAGGTGGACTTAGCCATGACCCAAATATTGGTGCACTAACCATCATCGCGAAAACATTGAGGAGACTGGGCTGGGACAAAGATATCATAATTACTCAGCATGGTCTATCTCAGAAACATGTCGGCAGAAACAACAAATTTGTCAAGATTGCCAATAGAATCGGTATCAAACTAGATAATTTACAAATTCCTAAAAGCGAATTACCTGAAGAATATTGGCACTACGAAGAGGAGTCCCAAAAACTCGTCACCATATTCTTGCACTTGGTCCTAGATGAAATAGACGGGATTGAGGCTATTTATGAGAATCATGCTGGGTGTGAAAGGGGGTACTTCAAATTACCGTCTGGCGGCTATATGACAGTCCATAAGTATATCAAGAATGACAAATCAAAAGGTATCATAAACCTACCTGATTTAGTTATTTATGATTACAAGAAAAAGCAAATTCTTAACATCGAGGGCGAGGTCCATTCGCATATTCAAGAAGGTATCAATGCCTTGAAATCTTTCGGACCATTTGAAAAGGAATATATCCAGGAATTCTATCCCAATCATCAAATTGTCAGATGCCTTGTCTTGTTCGGAGGAGTAGCCAATAGAATCCAATCTGCACTTGTAGGACAATCGCCAATAATTTTTCTTTTGAATTCAAACGGAGAAATGATAATATCGGAAAATGCCCCGCAAATTATCAGAGAAGCTATTCAGAAATTATTGTGATTTGTTGACTTTGACAAAAAACAGCAACTCCTTTAATTTTCCTTTAGGTCCTTTTCCTTTAGAATTGCTTTTGAATCTTCGATAGTCTTGCGTGTATACAAAAACTTCCCCTCTTGAAGATAGTATCCTAATTATTTCGTTATACGGAATGATACCTTCGGTATTATAGCTGAAAAGTATAAACTTGCAATTTGCATTTTTTATCAAGTCCTCAAAAACTTCAACGCATTTGCTTTTCGAACAGTAAAGCGACTTTTGATGTGACCAAGGCCTTAAACCAGTCTTGTTATCAAGCAATTTTTTGTCCCATACAGCAATAGTTTCCCACATATGATAATTGGGTGCGTATTGACGGGTATTATAAGGAGGATCTGCATAAAGTATATCACATTTTATTTGCCTTATCAACTCATTAGCATCCATCAAAAAAGCCTTGTGTTTTAAATTACTTTGGATTATGTCTGGAACGGAGAGCGTGAATGGTTTGAACATTCTTGGATCATTGATTTTCAAAAAGGCCCCATACGTTCCTGCTATATTGGATACTGAGGGCACTTCCTCAAGAATGGAGCATAAAAGTATGTAGAATTCCATTTCTGTGATTAAGCCCTGTTTCCTCCATTGCTCTATTTCATCTCTTATGGCATCTATTTTCTTCGCATTTTCCGCAGAAAAGTAATTCCTTCTATACTTGCATTCTCTCGTGCCTTCTAAAGTGAAGTTCTTGAAAATGAAACCTTCTTTTCCTCTTTGATTGTTCAAAAAATCTATCACTTTGAATATGTTTGGGTTTTTGATTTTTTCTTTTAAATTCTGGAATGTTGGAACATCATTGTTTTCGATATATGCTTTCTGGAAAACAAAGGAAAATGTCATGTTATCATTAGAAATTATTGAAAATCCCTTCCTCTTGAAAAATTTCGCAACATTTGCAGTCCCACTGAATATATCACAGAAAACGCCAGTTTTTATGTTCCTTTCTTCAAGAGGCTTGTTTATGAAATTTAGGAGATTTATCTTGTTTCCTATATACCTCATATCATTCCCCTTTTCCTCAGTTCTTTCTCAACTTCTTCTTGCGACTTGCCACAAAGAGGACAGCCAGACTTAATCAACCACACTTCAGAACTTTTTGATACCCTCTTGCTACCAGGTAACGAGGTCTTGCCAGTCCTTTTAACAGACCAAGCACCAGGGATATACCAAGCTTGTATTCTACCTTTATCGCAAAATGGGCAACTCAATTCTTCATACTGTCCTCTCATGTAATCACCTTTTATTCTCTCTCTTTTCTGAAAACCAAAATGAACTGGTGGAACTGGTTGGCTACGAAAGCGTAAGGGTAACCAAAGGGATATAAGGTCTGGGTCTTGTCAAACCAAATCTTATAGCCCCTAAATTTCAAATTTCTAATTTCGTTAAGTTTGTTTATCACATCTGCATGCAACATATTATGATGCTCATTTGGTTGCAAATCTTTTATGAACATTACCAAATACTTCTTTACGTGCAAGAATTTTACATTTTTTTCTATTATATTTTTTAATTCTTCAAGGAATTCATCGTAATCAAGATTTCCTATATCAGAACTCAAGTTGCTGAACGGTGTTCTTTCTTTGCCTCGTTTCAATGTAGCAGTTCTTTTCTTCGCCATCATGTTGCAGTAAGGAGGATCAGTTAGAATCAAATCGAATTTTTCGGGTATTCCTTTATTGTCTTTTCGCAAATTATTCAAAATTTCCTCGATGTTTCTAGCATCTCCTTGCTTAACAATTTGTTTTTTTAGTCCCTCTCGTTCACATACCTTTTCATATACATCTAAATATTTTTGCACAAGATCTATCCCGACGCCATTTCTATCGGACAAAGAACAACCCAGCAAAGTGCCGCCCACCCCTACGAACGGGTCCAACACCCATTGTCCTTTTTTTGTAAAAAACTCTATAATTTCTTTCATTAATTGCGGGGGTTTCGGGGAAGGGTGTATTTTCCTCAAGTCATGCGAAAATCCTTCTTTGCCTTGTGTTGAATAGCTAGTAACCTTCACAGAGCATAAAAAATGAGTCCATTCCTTTCCCGTTAAATCATTTAATTTATTTTTGGGGTCCACTCTTCCACCAAATTTTGATTGGCCCACCTTTTCAGTTAGTTTTTTTTGAATAAACTCTTCTTTACTCATAACTATCATTTCTTGCTCTTAGCCAACTCCTCAAACGCCTTTTCCAATGGCTCCAGTTTGTATACTCTTTTCCTTGCATCACTTGGGTCGAATTCTACTTTTAACCAGCCCAGTTTTCTCAATTCAGACAATGCGACATTCAAAGAGCCGCTATTGTCTTTAAGAATTTTTTGGGCAGTATCAAAATCAAACTTTTTATTTTTTAATTTGGACCATAAAGTTGCATATCTTTGCATCAGCCATCTTGGTAATGGTTTTATCAATCAAAGCACCTAAGTAATTACTTATAAGATTACTATTTAAATATTGCGGGTTCAATAGAATTTCGACTTGTTCTTCTGCCAGCAGTCATAGCAATATTTCCAGTAGTCCTTAGACGGATCGAACTCCTTCCCGCATCCAACACATTTTGCCGCATATATCACTAATTATTTTAAGAGCCGTCTAGAATAAATTTTTAGTGGTAACATGACAGATATAATGAGCAGGGAAAAAAGAAGCTACTTGATGTCAAGAATCAGAGGAAAGAATACCAAGATAGAACTTAGTTTGAAAGAAAAACTGGAGTCTGCTGGACTGGATTTTGAGATGCACCCGAAGATGATAGGCAATCCCGATTTCATATTGAAGCAACAGAAACTTGCAATTTTCTGCGACGGGGATTTCTGGCATGGATACCGTTTGGGACCGAAGAAACTTTCAAAGATGAGCAAATATTGGAGTAAAAAAATAGTTAGGAACAAGGTGAATGCGAAGAAGGCCGATAAGATATTGCAGAAGGGGGGCTGGAAAGTGCTGAGGTTCTGGGAACATCAGATAGAAAAAGATGTTGATTGGTGCATCGGCAAGATTATAAAAGAACTAAAATCTTTATAGGAACTTCTTCAATCGCTTTGCCATAGCTTTCGATAGGAGCGGTGGTACAGCGTTCCCTACTTGCAGTCCTTGGTTGACCCTAGAGCCGAAAAACTTGTAGCAGTCTGGGAACGATTGCAACCTGGCAGCCTCCCTTACAGTCAATGTCCTATTTAATGTGGGGTGTACTGGAAATGCAGAATGGCCAGGAACCAAGGTTATCGATGGGCAATCTCTCCTCAATCTCTGATAAACAAACGAGAAAACCTTTTCCCTGAATTTTCCCCCTTCTGGTATCTTGCTCAACCTCCTTGCAACCCTTTTAGAATGGTTCATGACACTATGATTGAATGCATCATCGGGGTCTTCCTTGTTCGCGAGATCCATTATAGATTCTTGCACTGTGACATAGGGTTTTAGCCCCACCTCGTTTGCAATCTCGGGTGGAGCATGTGTAGCTGGCGGGAATAACATGCCGTTCTCAATCCCGATGTTATTAGCGATGGTTATGACTCTTCTTCTGATTTGTGGCACGCCGTAGTCGGCCGCATTCAAAACTTTATAATTCAGCTGATAACCGATGCCTGAGAATTTTCTTTCTACCAGATCCATTACCCTTGGCTGACCATTCGTAGGCATCGTTAATATTCCTCTCACATTCTCCATAACAACGATTTTTGGTCTTAAGAAATCTACGATTCTGAAGAATTCCTGCCAAAGTCCATTCCTCGGGTCGTCATGTCTCCTTATGCCAGCCAGACTAAACCCTTGGCACGGAGGACCACCAACAACTATATCGAAATCATCTTTATCTAATCCAGTTGAATCGAGGATTTCTTTTACGCTGAGGGCCCTGATATCTTTTCCAGAAAAAATTACATCCTTCTGATTATGCTGATAACTTTTTATAGCAGGTTCCCAAAAATCATTAGCAAAAACTATGTCATATCCAGCTTGCCTGAACCCTTCACTAAACCCCCCACAGCCACTGAAACAAGTCGGCAACCTTGAATGCCATAGCATCACCTCCTAGTCTTCTCTCCTTTTTCGTCTGCCTTTTTCATCCACATTAAAAGTCAAAAGCAATGTGTTCTCGTCATCTTCCTTAATCCTTATCATAACAAAGTCTCCTATTTTGGTTCCATAAGATTCCAAATACTCAGTCGGTATCTGTACCCTTCCCAAGTCTTGGACTTTTCGTATCCATCGGAGTTTCATATAGAACCCCAAATTTAGTCTTTTTATATACTAAATTTAGCATTCAAATAACTTAAAGTTTTAGTTGACTCCTGAGTTCAAAATTGTTAAAAATCACAGACCGTAAAGCTTAAATATAAGTTTTCAGTTTGTCCGTATGACGTCCAGGACAAAAGCTTTTTAAAGTAAAAAAGAGGATAATTATTTGTTGCACACTGGCGGAAAGCCGGTATTGACATACTTATGGGAGTCGCTGGCATTGTAGGCCGTGTGCCCATGAGCTTGGAGTGGCCACCAAGCCGACCCGCGGATGGCGATTTTGCATGGATAAAGCAATTAAGACCAAGGGCGAGAAGCTTCGAGTAGGGACTAAGATAATCAGACAGCTCAGTACGACCTTTTATGGCAAAGCAAGGATGATATTCGACGAGCTTGTCACGAACTCCCATGATGCGTTGGCCACAAAAGTCAACATAGAAATAGCACCCGAAAGAATAATCGTTGAAGATAACGGAGAAGGAATGACCAGAGACCAATTGGTCAGGTTTTTCTACATATCTCATACTGATAGGATACCAGGGGAGATGAAAACCCTACGGGGCCGTAAGCGTAGGATTATAGCAAAGTTTGGTATTGGCAAGCTGTCGATGTACCAGATATGTAAGAAGTTTGACATCACGTCTTGGAGAGATGGTATAGAATCGCATGCCATTTTCGATTTTGATGCTATAGAGAAGAAGGATTTCATCGACGAGATAGAGCTGGAGGTAGATAGCAGTAAGACAGACAGAAAAGATAGCGGCACGAGAATAGTGCTAACAGAACTCAAGAGCATCATAGATCCAGAGCAGATAATCAAAGGCCTTAGTATGACCATGCCACTAAAGCCAGACTTCGAGGTTCGCGTGAACGGGATAAAACTGGAGCCAGTACCTCTCGTTGGACATGTACGCAAAGTAAAGAAGTTCGTGCCAGATGTTGGCGAGGTAACTGGCAAGATTATCTATACAAGAGATCCCATGCCATCACACGAAGCTGGAGTTTACATCAGAGTTTTCGGCAGGATCGTAAATAACGATCCCAGAATTCTGGACTTCTCATCACTCAGCGGTGCACGCTCCTTGTCCAGAAGGATATTCGGGGACCTGGAAGTCGATGGCCTTGATGAAGCTGTGCTATCAAATAGGAGTTCTTTCATTAGTGACCACCCGAAGTATGTGAATTTTCTCAAATGGCTAGAGACGACACTCAACAGGTTCAACAGAGAGGAGATAGAAATATTCTCTGCGAGGAAGAGAGCCAGGGACAACGAGATTATAACCAGGGAGATAGCACCTGCATTGAGAGAGAGCTTGGAGGTACTAGGCATGGCGAGGAAATCCCGTGGCTTGCCAGGTCGCAAACCACAGAAAGGTCCGAAACTCGGTATAGTGGAGAGCGAAAAATCTTTTGTGTTGCATGGAAAGCCTATACACATGAGAATAGACGCAATCGGAGAATCCTCGCCTGAGGTTTTAATAGATAAGAAAGGCGACTTGGTGATAAATTCTGACCACCCGCTCTATAAGCTATCTGAAGAATTCAAATGCGAGGACTTCCATTCCTTGAAGGCGACGCTAGTAGCAGTTGCGATAGAGATGAGCAGATCAATAGAGCAATTCAAGCGAAACTACAACAAGCTGGCGTCAACTGTAGCGGCCAGATAGGAATAAAGGAGTCTGGCCCCGCGGAGTCGGTGAAAAAATATGTGTCGGACAAATATTTAAATGCATAAGTAATTGCTTAAATGTTTCCCTGCTTGTCCTGGCAATCTTAATGAAACAGAAGATTTTTTCCTGGAGGCATAACTATTTATATAAGTAATTATTAATATAATAAGTAATTACATAGGTAATAGAAATGAGCAAAAGATGTATTATCGATATAGAAGCAGAGAGCTTGGACCCGAAGGAAGGCAGGATTATCTGCATCGGGGTAAAGGATATAGATTCTGGCAAATCTGTAGTCTTCCACGATGAAAACGAGAAGCAATTGCTGAAGGAGTTCTTAGAATACTTCCACCATAAAGGTTTCAACGAGATCATTGGTTACAATATTCTGTTTGACATTCGATATATTTTTGCCAGATGCTTGAAATATGGTTTGACCTCGAATGGATTTTTCAACTCGAACCATATTGACTTGATGCACATAATGAAGTCTGTCAAAAAGGTTTACAGCATTAACAAGGCTGGGACATTAAACGAGTGGTCTGAATTTCTATTTGGTGCTGGCAAATTTCCCTTATCTGAGAGCATAAAGGAAAAGTTTGAAAAGGGTAAGATAAGCGAGATAATCGAATACAACAAGCGGGATGTCGAGATAACCTATCTTCTGTGGAAAAGAGTTCAGCAGGTGTTGAACAATGGACATTGAATGCAGGTTTTGCAAGAACAAAGAAGTTGTAAGGAGGGGCTTTAGAAACAATAAGGCAGGCAAGGTTCAAGTTTATTACTGTAAAACATGCAGGAAAGTATATTCTGAGAACACCACTTTTATGAAAATGAAGCACAAAGGAGAAATTATCCTGACTGCTTTAGATTTGTATACTAAAAATGTCTCATTAAGAAAAATACAAGATCATCTCGAGCAAATTCATGGTATAAAAGTTAGCCATGTGACAGTTCTGAAATGGGTTAGGAAGTATTCTGCAATCTTCAAGGAATTTACAGATAAGTTGAAGGTTAATGGTTCAGGAACAATTCACGCAGACGAGATGATGGTCAATGTTAATGGCAAGTGGGTCTGGTTTTGGAATGTGATGGATAGAAACACTAAATTTATTGTTGCAAACCATTTGTCAAAGGTCAGAGAAGCATCTGATGCAAAAAAGATTTTCTTTGAGGTCAAAAGAAAACTGAACCAAATGCCAGAAAATATTGTTACAGATGGTTTGTTTGCTTATAACAAAGGATTCAGCAAAGTTTTTCGAACTCTTGCAAGAGGCGGGCCGAAACACATCAGACTAATCAGCTTTCTTGATAAAATCAATAACAATCCGATTGAACGCCTACACGGAAGCATCAGGGAAAGAACAAAAGTTATGAGAGGTTTTGACAAGTTCTACTCAGCAAAACTCATTCTAGATTTGTGGAATACTTATTACAACTTTATTCGGCCCCATATGTCTTTAAATGGTTTGACCCCAGCAAAAGCATCGGGAATAAATCTACCTTTGAATGGCGGAAATAGGTGGTTAGAACTATTGAAATTGGCTATCGATTCTATGAACGATGGTGAGAAAAATGAATGAAAAATTACTTGATGAAGTTGCATTGTTTGTTCAAGAACTACTTAAAAATAACCCTTTAAAATATACAATCGTTCGGGATACTGTTATGAAGAAATTCGATTTTGGAAAAAGAAAGACAGCTAATATCTTACATGTTTTGAGTAAAAGAGGCAATTTCTTATTCTTGTCGTTTGGATATGAGATGTGTTGGCACAGTATATTGTATTTGCCTGAGCACGTCTCAGAGGCAAGAAAAATGTTTAGAAAAATTAAAGAATCTGTACCATATCTTATAAGGCGTGCCAACAAAAAAACTCATAATTATTTTCTTTCTGAAGCGAGAAAAATCAAGTTACAAAATGCCGAATTACCAGCAGATTTACTTGTACAGGTTATTAAATGGAAATTAAAAGTTCATGAAAATCTTGCAAAAAGATTGATAGGCGAATTGGAATAGGTCAATATTACATTATATTCGTTCACACTCTCCAGTTTTTTTATTATAACGATATTCTGCTGAATAGACACAACCTTCACAATCGTTTTTAATATCCCCTCCAAGTGGGCATTTCATGAGTCCAAATAGTTCAGGCGAGCTATAATTAGATTTGGAACTCACTTGAGTTGTAGTAAATCGAATGTTAACAAAGTTACTAGGATAAGTTAAATACATAAGAAATACATCAGAAGTTAACAAAAACAATAAATTTATAGAAGCATTAAAGAGTTAACAGAATCCAAAAAAGCAAAGATTTAAATACTTAACTGTATAACCTTTTTATAAGTTTTGAAATAGACCCTCACTAAAGAGTGATGAAATGGCAAGGAGAAAGAAAGGTGGAAAGGGAGCGCAGAAGTGCCCTGAGTGCGGCAGCACTAACATCGTCGAAGATCCTTCAAGAGGAGAATTGATCTGCAGAGCTTGCGGCCTTGTCGTCAAGGAAGAGATGATTGACACTGGCCAGGAATGGAGGGCTTTCGATTCCGAGCAGATGAGCAAGAGGGCGAGGGGTGGAGCTCCGCTGACTTTCACAAAACACGACAAGGGAATGACCACCGAGATCGGAAAAGGATTGGGAGAATTGTACAAGGTGCCTGCGAAGAAGAGAGCCCAGTACTACAGATTGACAAAATGGCACAAGAGGCTGATAAAATCAAAGGACAGGAATCTTTCTTTTGCACTTTCTGAGTTGCAGAGAATCGTTTCATTTTTGAGCCTGCCGAGAAGCATCCATGAAAGGATTGCAAGATACTATGAGGATGCTGTCAACAAAGGACTTGTCCGTGGCAGGAGTATCGAATCTGTCATCGCTGCTTTGACTTATGCTGTTTCCAGGGAGTTCGATTCGCCGAGGACCCTGGATGAGATATCAGAAGCAAGCGGTGTGGAGAAGAGGGAGATTGGAAGAACTTACAGGTACATTGCCAGGGAATTGGGCATTAGGATACTTCCAGCCAACCCAGTGACATTTGTACCAAGATTCTGCTCGATGCTCGGGTTGAGCGACAGGGTTCAGGCGAAGTCGACCGAGATTTTGAAAAAGGCGAAGAAATATGAAATCACTTCTGGAAAGGGACCGACTGGAGTCGCTGCGGCTGCGATCTATGTTGCGTCAGTTCTTGTAGGCGAGAAGAGGACGCAGAGGGAAGTCGCTGACATCGTTGGAGTTACGGAAGTCACAATCAGGAACAGGCAGAAAGAACTTGTTGAAAAATTGGGAATTGAAGAAGAAGTCGAGAAGAAAACAAGAGAAGAGTAGTGAACTTTTATGTCTTCTCCTTTGACAAATGTTTCTAAAGAAATTACTGATGAAAAGATTGCCAGAATGAAACAAAAAAATAATTTATCTTCTTATGACAAGTCGTTAATGTCAAAAAGTGAACTAATTGAGAAATTGGAAAAAGAATTGGAGAGAAGTCTTGAAGACTATAGTGGTGTTTTAAAAATAAACACAACACATAGAACTGTTGATGATGTTGGTGGGGAAGTTTTAGACATAATCACTAAGAAAATTGAAGTATCTAAAGGCTAATCTATTTATTTAAAAATAGGACAAATGATTTTATGAGCAAGATATATCCGGCACTCAAGGCCATTGTTGTGAAAGGAGGAAAAATTCTAATTCTCAAGAGAAGCAAGAAAGAGGACTGTTTCAAAGACCAGTGGGACTTGCCCGGAGGAGGAATCAAATTCGGTGAAAATCCTGAAGAGGCCCTTGAAAGGGAAATCAGGGAAGAGGCTGGAATAAAATCTGATGTTCTGAGGCCGGTTAGAATTTGGACTTTCTTCAAGGATGGGGGAAGAACTCAGGTGGTTGGAATAACAATATTGTGCAAATACAAAAGCGGAAAAGTAAAACTGGGCAAGGAGCATGAAGATTTTAAATGGGTCAGACCGGAGGATATAAAAAATTACAATATTAATGAGGGCATCAAGAAGGATGTTAGGGAAGCCTTTTATTAAAATATGCTTTTGTCACAGAAGATTTTGTCAATCTCGTCAAACAGCCTTTCCATCTTTTCTGTTTCCATGCCATGGACAACTATGTTGCTAAAACTATCAGCAGGACTCTTGCTGGCAGGATATTCCTTGAAAGATTTTACACTGCAATAATAGCTGCGGTCCCAACGCTTCGATGCTAAAAGCTCGATTCCACTTATATCTTTGCCTCCGTAAAACCACCAAAACGGTTTTAATAGGAAAGGAATCGAAAAACGACACCATAAAGGAATTTTCCTCTCTCCTTCTATGTAATATGTGGGTGGTGTCTTCTCATTTTCTGATTCTGAAACATATATTTCTCCGACTGGTTTCTTATGGTCGATCCATTGCACTAATGAATAGTTTTGAGAGCCCATACCTTCCCTGGCCAGATATTTTTCAAGGTCCCTGAATATTTCCCTATACGGCCTTTTGCTTACTGTGGCACATTTCCTTTCTGCCAAAAGCATCCTCCCTCTCTTTTTGGTCAGTTTTATTTCAGATGGATGTTGCGTTACTTCCATCTTTGTTATTTTGCTGTTTTTCAGGTAAGCATCTATCTCCATGCTCGGAAGATTAAATGAAATGTTCCCCGTATAGTTTTGGAATCCTTTACTTTCCATGTATTGATTTACTTTCCCCTCTGCAGAATCGACCAAATCTTTCAGTGTAATGCTCTGCATTCAAACACCTTTAATATACATAGAAAGCAAAGTTTTAAACGCTTTTCTTTTCGGTATAAAATACGCAAAAAGGGCAGCATTTTAAAGTCAAAAAAGCTCTGCTGTAACTAGAAAATTCTATAGTTTCTTTATGGGGGTCTTTTGCTGCTGTTTCAGAAATAAACTCTACACATTCTTTGTAACTTTTACAACTATTTGCTCTTTCAACATCTTCTTTGAGGAGCGCTTCCTCTATATGTTTTCCTTGGTATTGCTCGATTACAAAAACAGACTCAAAAAAATTAGAAGCATTTGGCCTATCCAAGTTTCCTGTTAAATATTCTCTCAATTTCTCTTGCATACTAAATATGGTGAAAGTAAAAGGCTTTAAGGCTTTATATTTCTCCTTCACTTTCTTTTACTTATGTTCAATCTGAAACAGGGAAAAGAATTGGTCGGGCTGGCGAGAAAAGCGGTTGAAACCAAGAAAGTTGAAAAGAAATTCAGCAAGGATTTTGAAATCAAGAGAGGAGTATTTGTAACTATAGAAACTTTTCCTGAGAAAGAATTGAGAGGATGCATAGGATTTCCTCAGGCGACCCTTGCTCTTGGCGAGGCTGCCCAGAGGGCTGCAATCTCCGCCGCTTATGATGATCCGAGGTTTCCTCCACTTGAGAAGGAAGAATTGGATGGAATGGTTCTTGAAGTTTCTATTTTGACCGAGCCTGAGCTTATCAAGGTGAAGAATTCGAAAGAATATCTTGAAAAGATTGAAGCTGGGAAAGATGGATTGATTTTGCAGAACGGTCCATTTGCCGGTTTGTTCTTGCCGCAGGTTTGGGAACAGATTCCAAAGAAGGAGGAATTTCTGGAGAACCTTTGCTTCAAAGCTGGTTTGACTCCCGGTTACATCCATGACAAGAAAACGAAGATTTTTAAATTCAGAGCACAAATTTTTGCTGAAGAAAAGCCGAATGGAAAAATAAAGGAAATCACTTGATTCTTTGCCACAGTTTTTTGACTGTCAACATGGATTTTCTCGCATCAGACCTGTTAGTGAAGACTTTGAATGTTATTGTTTTATTATATTAAATCTATTTCACAAATGCATCTGACTTTTCTATTTAAAAATCTGGACAATTCCTCACGAGATTTAGGACCTACAGATAATAGCTTTAAAATGAGATACCTGCCTTCACCTTTTCTATACGCTTCCGTTTTGAATCCTTTTAACCCTTCTTTAAATCGTTTCAATTTCTTAGGATGTAGCAAAATCAAGCTTAGCTCGTTCATTCTCTTAAAATTGGATAAACCGTTGATAATTACTGCTTCTCCGCCCTTGCATGCATCTTTATTAGGTTGAATACCTAACATTAATAAAAGTTTACGAATAAAGTTTCTTTCACTTTTTCTCTTCGCTCCAATGGTTATTTCTTCCAATTTTCCGTTTTTTAAAAAAATACAACCCTCTGATGCAATAATGCCTCTTAGCATGGCCTTGCAAAATGACTCACTCTCTAGAACTCTAGTCCTTAAAATATCACCAATAGAGTTGACAAATATCCCTAAAAGTCTAGATGTGTTGATAATACTCACACATATAAGATTTGTGCCTTCTCTAACCTCTATCCTAGTTATGAATTTTTCAGGAATGCGTAACTGCTTTGAGACTTCTTTTTTTATTTCTTCTTGAGATTTATTTAAATTTGCGGGTATTTTGACTATAAATCTAAAATCAAGAGGATTTAAACCTAAACATCTTTTAGATAATCTTAAAAAGCGTTTCAAGAGAAAGAACTCTGTATTAGTAAAACCAAATATCCTCTTATCCTTTCCTATATTTTTGGAACCGTCACCAAACCAAAGACCAAATAATTCAAATAATTCCTCACCAATCTTTATTGCTTTATTCACAATAATGGGTTTTGTTCTGCCTCCCTTTTCAACAAAAATCTTAATTGATTTATCATTAACTCGGTCAAATAAAACTCTTCTTTCAACATTAAATAAAAATTCAGGAAATAGTTCCATTGAATTAATTTGTAATGAATCAGATGACATGTTCACCACTTTTTTATTTCAAAAAGAATTTCAAAAAGAATTAGTAATATACTTTATTTACTCCTTTGGGAAGTAAATTTCCGTTGTTTCCGATGAATTTAGAAAATAAGTAAAATCTTCTAAAATATTTTAACTCTTAAGATTGGAAAAGGTTACTCCTTCTCTTTTTCTTTAAGTATTTTCGCTAAATCATGAATTAACTTTCTTACATACTCTCGCATTTCATAAACATCTTTGTCTGGAATCTCTGTTATCTTTTTTTCATCAGCAAACTTCTTCATTTCTTCTATTTTTTTCCAAGTATCAAAATAATATGATCCTATTCTTTTAGAATCTATGAAATCTCTCTTGAATGCTTGGTCAAACGGAAGACCAAGTTTTTCTTCTATTCTCTTTTCTGCTTCTTTTAAATCAATTTCAACCTTTTCTTTATCCTCAGGAAATTCTATCTCATGTAAGCTCTTCAGTGCAGTTATCGCAGCCTTGTGCATCACCTCATATGTTCTTTCAAGAATCTTTTCCTTCTTCCTTATCTCCAAGGCGTTCAGCAAGCCAAACATCTTGTTCACGAACTTGTCCGCCTTGTCGATCCACTCGTCTACAAACTTCCCCTCAACATCCATCAGCTCTTTGTGCTCGATCTTCTTCCTTACCTCGATTATCTCCTTCAGCCACTCAGCATATTCTGGCTCGAGTATGCCGGGCTCTACCAAAAATTTCTTCACATCATCGTAAGCCTTGTTCGGGACCGGAGGCGCAAGGCCCATGAACATCAGAACAGCTTGAGCTGTGTTCAGCATAGCATAATAGCAATCCTCCGCTAGCATCAATAATTTGACTGTCTTCGCCCGCATCAATTTCTTCGGAGCCCCCTCCATGTAATTCTCTATCGCCTCTCTTGTTGCAGGAATCCTTCCCATCTCAAGCAGTCTCTTGATCGGAGTGAAGAAGCCTGCGTCGAAAACCGGAACACCTTCCTTGATGAAATTGTAGATTATAGGATGAGCAACCCTCGCATAGTCCCAGAATTCTGTCAGAGTGTAAGTCGGCTGGACAGAAATGTTCTTTGAAATTTTTTCTGCTATCTTCTCAAGATCCGCATCGATCTTGTCGTGCTCTTCAGGACTTAGCTTGAAAGCAGTATCATCAATCACGAGAAAAATATCTATGTCGCTTTGGGGCTTGAACTCCTCCCTTGCAACAGAACCCATCATCACTATGCATTTCACATACTTGCCATATTTTTCGAGGGCCTGTTTTGAGAATTCCTTCACGTCTTTCAGCCTTTCCTCTTTTGTCTCAGGCTTCGCCTCTTTTTTCTCTTTCTTTTCGTGCTTTTCCTTTTTCATTTTCCCTACCTATACTCTTTCTAGCGCACGTCTATAAATTTCCTCTATTTCCATTTCCTCTTCTAGTGTCTCTGCCTGCCCCACTTGGTGAGCAAATGCATAAGCGGCATGATCGGGCCTGAGACGCAATCTAAAAATTAAATCATCTAAAAGACTTTCTGAATCTTTCAACCTGTCTTCCATTTTCATCACTCCATCTCAGGGAGTTCCTCTCCCTTAATCTCTTCTGGCAATAATTTCTTGAACCTATCGATTATTTCCTTTGTCAGCACAAGCGCTTTCTCCAGATATTCTGCGTTGATGTCCTTCACAACCTTGTGGTCTATGTCCTTCCACAATTTGTCCAGTTCCTTGAACTTGTCTACGTATTCCTTTTCCAATTTCTTCTCCTTCACCAATTTTTCCAGGAATTCCGGAATCCCCTTCTGGTCTGGCTGCGCCTTGTAGTAGTACATCACAACAGCTTGAATGATGTCAGTGGCTGTATATCTCAACTCAAAGACCATGGACTTCAAATCCAGTTTGATTTTCCTGTATCTTACCTCAGCGGCCCTTGCCTTGAGCGTTATAGTCTCTTCGCTCGGAGGCAGGAGACCCATCTGTAGCATCTTCTGGACTGGCTTGATGAAGCCAGTGTCATAAATCGCCAAACCGTATCTCAGAAAATTGACAAGTTCGGGCGAACCTGCCTTCACCCACTGCCAGAATTCGGTCAGGGTCGTGGCTTGGACATGCAATTCCTTCAATTCATGGGCTATCAAATACAATTGTGCATTCACTTTGTCGATATCCTCAGAACTTTTCGTCGCTGTATCATCAAGGACCACCCAAACATCAGCATCGCTTCCCTTGGTCATCGTCCCTTTTGCAGCTGAACCGAAAATCAGAACAGATTTGATGATGTTTCCGTACTGCTTCCTGGCCTCGTTTGTGAATTTCACGACTTTGGCATAGATTTCCTTAGGTGTTTTTGCCTCTTCCTGATCTTCTTTCTTGGCCAAGTGAACTTCCTCTAATTCATCTTCTAGTTTTTCTATGGGCATATTGATTCTATGATTTCTCTAGTATATAAGTTTTACTACCACGAGATAGTGATTACCTGTACTTCTCCTTCCTCCATTCCTCGCCCTTGCCCTTCTCTACTGCCGATTTTCCAAGGAAGCCGTGCTCCTCTTCTGGAACAGCCATCAGCCCCTTCAACGGATCATAAGCGTGCTCGCGGATATTGACTCTCTGCCTCTCAATCGCACCTATTTGCGTGATATCAATCCCCCAGAACTCCTTGTATTTCTCAGGATGCTCTTGTATCTCCTCCGGTTTTACATCCTTTTTGAGAAAATCGACTATCACCCTGAGAGCAATAATAGATTGCTGGACAGGATCAACCCCACCGCCTCTTTCGAAAACTATGAAAAAATCATTCTTGTCGTTTCCAAATCCCTTCCGCTTCAGAAGATACATCATCTTGTAGAGATAGAACTGCTGCTCTGAGCCGAAAGGTATCGGAATGTGGGCTGGAGCAAGCGGCGCTGGATATCCGACGTGCAATACTCTTACAAAATCCCCCCCATCTTCAGGCAAGTTTTCAATCACTTTTTCCGGCTCCAGTTTTATGCTTATCATGTGCTCGAAATCCATAGCCAATATGATGCATTCAAACCCAGCTTCATCATTGACCTGCTTGGCCAAGTAATACATTTGGAGTGGATTCGGAAAGCGGAGCCATTCTTCTATTCCACGATGGGCCATCGGGGTTTCAAGCACCAGGGGCATTTTGTATTTTTTGATTGTTGGCTTCAGGTCGGGATATTTTCCTTGAATCGGATTTTTGTCCTGATTCAGGTGCCCCCAGATGTATTTCGCTGAAATTGCCGGCACCCAGATCATGTAGAGTCTTCGGAAATTTTCATCATCAATCGACTTTTCTTTTATCCCTTTTTCTTTCAGCCAATCGTCTGCAGTTTTTCCCTCTACGCTTGCAAAATATCTGATGCTGGCGTTGACTATGCTCGACCACAGTGGATCATTGTTGTGTTCCATCCATTTTGCTGTGAAATAGTAGGCAACCCTCTCTGGCCCGTAATGCAAACTTCTTGACTGAATGGTTTCAAGGAAACGAGACAACCAGCTGCGCAACTCTACGGGTATGCTTGTCTTTATTAAATCGTGCAAAAGTTTCTTGTCTTTGTCCGAAAAATCTTCAAATTTTGTTCTTGCATTTACTTCAGTGTTGCCTCTTATCCTTTCTATCTCCATTCTCATGATTTCTCCAAAACTGTATCCGATCAGTTCTCTCCATAGGTATTCCTGGCTCCCTACTGCTTTTCCTATGTCTGCTGCTGTTATTGCTTTTTCTTTTTTAATCCATTCGTCAAAAATTCTGTTGCTGACTTCCTCTTCTTTTCCCCCTATCAACCATTCGATCAAAAAGGAATTTTTTTCTAGAAATTCCCTCAGAGTGTTTCCAAAAAAATCGACCAATGATGTGGGCTGCATATGCCTCTCAAGAAGCAGGAATGGTTCTGATTCTGACGAGTGAATCAGCACATATTTGCTTTCAATGTTTCCTGCATTTTCAAGAATGTCCCTTAATCTCTCATGGCCGAATTTGTAATCTGTTTCAATCGCTGAATCGAGTTCGGCAACCTCTACGCCAAAAGCTTTTGTCTCAGAATGGATTCCAAACTCAATCCCAAGTTTCTTCACTCTCTCTATTTCATCTTTCAGGTTTGGAGATTTGAACTCTGAGACAGACTCAAGATCGATTTGGACGAACTGTACTCCTTTTGTGATTGAATATTCCGCTTTTTTCGCAAGACTCGCATACTGAGCTCTCTCCTGTTCAGGTATTGCTGCAAAAATTCCGCTTGATACCCCGATTTTAAACACTGTTCAATCACCTAGGGAACTCCAAAGGAAGATTTGATGAAACTGACAACCGACTGGAATGTTTGACCTGCTTCTTTCATGTAGTATTTCGTTATCCTTTCAGTGAATATGAACTCGTAAGGACCTCTTGCTTTGAAGAAGGCCAGTTTGATTCCGAAAAAACTGAGTAGGCTGGTGATCGGGCTCATGAGCTGGCGGAAAGATTCTGAGATGGACTGAGTCTTTTTTTCTTCCTTTTTCTTTGTCTCTTCTCCAAGCTTGATCAAATAATCTTTTTCCAATTCATCTGATTCCACTACCGCTCCCTCGGCATTGACGCCCATTTCTCCGAGCATCTGCCCTATGTAATTATCAAGCTGCTTGTCCTTTGCCTCCAGTTCAAGCAGATGAACAATCATCACATTTTGAGTTATTGTCCAGCCAGTGAATCTGTTGAGCATGAGATCCTCGAATTCGCTTCCATCAGGCAGACGAGCAACAAACCTGTCCACTTTCATTTCGAAGAACATGTAGTATGGGCTGAATACCCAGGTCTCATAACTTGTCTTGCCCTTCAGGGATGCCTCGAACCTCTCCGCAAGCTTCTGTCTAGCTTTGTAAATATCTGCTCCGCTTATCTTGACGCCATATTCTCTCTCTATTTTTTCAACGTAGTCTTGCACTATTTTGTCGATTGACGGCTCCACAGGCAGAGCTTTTATCTTGAACTTTGATATTTCGCTCTGTATTTTTTTCTCTTCTTCTTCTGGTGTCAATCCTCTCAATTCCTTTTTCTCTTTTAACAGGCTTTTTACCAATTCCTTTGCTTGCTTGTCCTTGAAACCTGCCTTTTCAAGAGAAATTTCATCCAATGGCGCCTCTCTTGGGGCTTTGTATTTTTCAGGGACTGCAAATGGCTTCCAACACCATATGGTTGCTTGGTCGAGCGACATTGCTTGAGAATCCGGCCTCCAGAATGCCGCGCGCTCCATTCCCATTTGCCCTATCCCGTCAACTATTGATTTGTACCTCCTGATGGTCGGCTTTATCATTTGCTTGTATTCTTCAAAAGATTTTTTTCTTGCCTCGACCATCTGTACCAAGCTTCTGAACCTCTCCTCGACTGCCCTTCTGAAGAGCTCGTCCCTCCATTCTTGGTAGAGCTTGTTCTTTGTTGAAAGGACGACTCCCTGCGCTTCTGAGACGCTGTAATCCTTTGCTATTTTCTTCGGATCCAAGTCTTCATCCTTCAGCTTCATGAAATCCGCGATTATCGTCGGCCATCTCCCGACTATCGACCTCAGCGCAATCGGCGTGTTTGGCAAATCAGTGTGAGCGTCAACCTGATCGATGAAAATTGATTTGAGAGGCTGCTCCCCCCTCAATCTCATCTCCTCGTCTTTTTTCTCCTTTCCATAATCTTTCATCTTGAAGTAGTCCATGAACTCCTTGTATTTTCTCAAGTCGTGCCTCAGCATCTCAAGATCCGAAAGGGCCGCAGAGATGCTTGCAAGAGCTGCTTTTATCATGTTCTCAAGCTCCTGCTTCTGCTTGATAGTCAGCTGATAGTATTGTTGGAAGACTGGAGAAACGTCCATCTTCTCGTCAAGCTTTACTCTGTCGAATCCCCATTTCGGCAACTGGAAAATTAGGTTCAGATAAACTGCCGAGCATTTTCCCATCGGAGTGTCGATATCAATGTAAATATCAGAATCCTTGGGCTGAGAATTTATGCCAAACCCGCCCTCAAGTTCCTTTGGGTCAGGATTCAAAGTCATACAATATTAAATTATTTTTTCTCTTGTATTAAGTTTTCAATATTTCAGGAAAACCAAAGATAAACGCCGAGAGCAATCAGGCCGAATCCGAAGATTATTCCAGTCATTCCCATACTTTCTGCCTGGTATTTTGTTATGTCAGGGAAGAAAATCACAATCAGGACCCCTAGCAGAAAGCTTATTGCACCCAAGAGCTTGTTCCACATTCTCTCACTTAATTAATTGGAATCCCAAAGCTATAAAAACTGGGCCGATCATGAGCTGCAAGAGAAATGAATTCAATATTTCTGCGCGCCAGCAATTGAGGGTGAAGACTAGCCCGAGGAAGATTAATACGGCTCCTATGGCTCTAATCATAAAATTATCTTGTATAGAAAAGATTAAAATCTTTTTAGCTTTTGTTCACCAATAAGATATTGTGGTTGAATGCCGATATTCGCTAGAACAAAAATGCTGATACATGATGACTGTTTGGTACCAGCTGCTCCGTTTGCGACGATAGAGTACAGGGGACCGAACCCGCAGAACCTTTATAAAAAAATCAGAGAGCTGCTGACAACTGTGTGGAGGGTTGACCCCGGCGATATCCAGGAAAGGGAGTTCACATGGGATAGGAGTGCAGCCAGTGAGAAGTTCAAGGTAAAGTTCGAGGCTGTGAAAGATTTGGACACTTTCAGTTTCTTCTATATCACTCTGAGCTTGAGCGGCGAGGCGAAGCACAGCAGGGAATTTGGGAGAGAGGGATACGCAAGAATTGATTTCGAGCCGAGACTGAGAACAGAATACCCGCAAGACACGATATGGCAGAGGAGCTTGTTTTACGAGATGCTGAGGATGCTCTGGCACAGGTTGATCTATCAGAGCACAAGAATGAGATATCTTCAGGAGTGCAGGGAGCTGGCAGAAAGATTTCATGAAGAGATAAAATCTTTTCTTAACCTATTACCTAAATCTTATTAAGTGGGATCATGGTAAGCTGGAGTATAGAAGACAGCATGCTCGCCCCCAGGGACAAAATTGAGATAAATTTCAAAGGGGCGAATCCTTTTGGAATCTATAAAAGAATTGACACTGGTTTTTGCCAGAAGATGTTCGAGGTTGGCAGCACTGATTTTTGGGAGAGGGATTTCAGGTGGAGCGTTGGGAGCGATCCTCACCCGTTTTTCGGAAGGCTTTTTGTGCGAAAGGAGTTTGACGGTTTCACAGAAGGAATTTTTGAAATATTATTCCAGGGCAAGCAACCAACTGATCCTTCGAAGGACGGAGAAGTGAGAATATCGGTTGGTGGAAATCTGAGAACTAATTTTGATCTTTCCACCCCCTTCAGGCAGACCTCGATTTACAGGGCGTTCTTGTGGCTCTACATCAAATTTTATTATTCGGCCGTGAGGAGAACATATCTGAAAATTTGCCAGGAGAAGATCGATGCGTTCAACAGGCAGGTAAGGGAATGGACAGGCATGCCGATCGGGGGTCAACTGAGTGTTTGAATCTATAAAAAATCTTTTCAGGAAAAGGGAGAAACCTTTACCGCCATTAGAATTGAAGCCTGAGCCGAAAATTGAGATGAGCAATCTTTCTAACGAGGAGAAAATCAAATTAATTTCTGCTCAAATAGATGCGATGAACGAGAGGATTAAAAATATTGAGAGAATGGTTGAGGAAATCTACAGAATAGCTAAGACATGATGCTGCGAAAAGAGAAAAAAACAAAAGCTAATTAAAACTCTTTCTTCAATATAGAATTATGATTGTTGGTATTGTTGGAAAGACCAACGTCGGGAAGTCGAGCTTCTTCAAGGCAGCTACGATGATTGACGTTGAGATAGCTGACAGGAGATTCGTTACGATAAATCCCAACATCGGAATCGGGTTTGTTATAGTCGATTGTGTTTGCAGGGAGTTTGGAGTCAGGTGCAATCCCAAGAATGGCGTTTGCAAGGACGGAAAAAGATTTGTTCCTGTTAGGTTGATCGATGTTGCTGGCTTGATTCCGGGGGCACATGAGGGAAAGGGATTGGGAAGCAAGTTCCTTGATGATTTGAGACAGGCATCGGTTTTCATCCAAATAATCGATTCCTCTGGGTTGACAGACGCAGAGGGAAAACCGACGCAGGATTATGATCCCGCTTTTGATGTTGAGTTTGTTCAGGAGGAGATTGACCTCTGGTTTGCTGACATTATCAAAAGGGCGATAACAAAGATTGGCAAAGTGGAATCGAGAGCAGAGATGATTCAATTATTGGCAGAGCAGCTGAGCGGACTGGAGATAACCAAAAAACACGTGGATGCTGCTCTTGAGAAGGCCTCGTTAAATGACATTGACAAGTTTGCAAGGGTGATAAGGAAGGTTTCCAAGCCCATGCTTGTAGCAGCGAACAAGATTGATCTTGAGCCGTCTCAGAAAAATTTTGAAGGACTGAAGGAGAGATTCAAGGACACTCTTGTCATTCCAACAACTGCGGATTATGAGATTGCTCTGAAGAAGGCTGCTGAGGCAGGGATGATTGAATATCTGCCTGGAAATAATTTCAAGATTTTGGATCCGTCAAGAATCACGGAGAAGCAATTGATGGCTTTAGGGAAGATAAAAACTGTGATAGAAAAATATGGGTCGACCGGCGTTCAGGATTGTTTGAACAAGGCTGTGTTTGATTTGCTGAACTACATAATTGTCTATCCGGTTGAGGATGAGAACAGGTTGATCGACAAGAAGGGAAATGTTTTGCCCGATGCATTCCTTGTCCCGAAGGGCACGACTGCTCTGGAGCTCGCTTTCAGGATTCATAGTGATATTGGAGAAAAATTCATAGCTGCGATTGATATCAGAACAAGAAGAAGATTGGGAAAGGATTACGAGCTGAAGAACAATGATGTGATCAGAATCATGACATCCAAGTAATCGATATGGTGGTCTTCAAAAAAAAATTCAGAGGAATAAGACAAAACTTGAAGAGAGCGAGGGCCTATCTCGATAAAAAAGTTTATGATAAATTCTGGAAATATTTGAAAAGAGAGAAAAGATTGTAATTTGTTCACAAAATGATGTTTTGATGTGAATTTTTAGAAACCTCGCCATAATCATATTTTTGTTCCAATGGGTTAGCAGGAACCTTGCCCAAACGAAAGCCCTTTCCAACCGATAAATTGTATGCAAGTCCCTCTTGAGTGCAGTCAACAAGTCCGAAATCTACTTCATAAGGAAGGACTGCCAATATTGTCCTCAGCTCATCCAATCCTGCTTTAACAATAATTTCATCTGGTTTGTATCTGGCACCAAAGGCTTTCAATGTCAGATCAGGTAAATCGTAAAAACTGCCTGGGCTAAAATAAAGATCGAATACACAACCGTTTGCAAACCCGTTGGCAGAGTATCCTCCCTTATCATAGCGTTTAACTGATAAATCTTCAGCTATTCCTTCTAGATTTGCCAGAGAAGCCTTGCATATTTCCATTATTCTCTTCGTCTGATCTTTCTCTAATCTGCTACTGACAAGATGTGGGAAAATCGGCTCATTGGTTCTCAATCCAAACACTCTGTAATCGACGTCTTTGAATGAGCTTGGAACCTCAACAACAGTGGACATAATTCTCTCGATAATTTTTTCTTCTCTAAAGGAATTGCCAAGCATGCCATTTCTAGGCTCTTTAATTCCTGGTTTTGAATCAAGGGGGCCTTTAATGTGAGAGTTTGTCAGCACTGTTGTCGTTGCCCCAAGACATGGGCAGTCACTAAACATTACGAAGCGGCTTTCCCTCAAAAAGTAGAGCAGTTTATATTCTTCTGGTTGGAATAATTTTGGCGTATCGTCTTCCCTCACGAACAAATCTCTTCCGCTTTCGACTATCTTTTTCTTGTCAATCTTGTAGACTGTTGGGAATTTCATAGGTGACGAAGAAATATGGGGATTGTGCGGTATATATGCTTTCTCAAGCAGGGTTTGACGCTTCAAAGAATAGTTGCTTCTTCAAAACTCTTGATCTTTTTCTTTTCCGGCTTCTCGTCAGGAAATCCCAAGCCGATGTTCGCTAAAACCCTATATTTTTCAGGAATTTCCAAGAGTTTTCTGACATAATCTTCCCTTTTCTGGTTTCCTGGTTGGTATACTGCATTCCAGCAAGTTCCCAAGCCGAGCTCATACGCCTTCAGCATCAGCAGCATTGTGGAAGAACTCAAATCCTCTACCCAGTGCCCAGGACTCTTGGCCTCTTCTGCCAGAGCAACTATCACCACAGGAGCGTTTGAGAGAAAAGCTGAATAAGGCTGGGTCTTGCTGAGGGCCTCGATCTTGTCTTTCTCTTTCACAACAACAAAATTCCAGGGCTGAGAATTGTGGGCTGAAGGGGCATGGCAAGCAGCCTCTATACATTGCCTAACCAAACCATCGCTTGGAACCTCTTTTTTGTATTTCCTTATGCTTCTCCTTGTCTCAATCGCTTTAGAAAGTTCCATATTGATAAATATTGGTTGCCCAAATTAATCTTTGCAACAAAGAAAAAGATTTAAGCAAAGATAGCAAAACTTTTTAATGAACCTCGAATCTAATCTAAAGGGACTGTCGCACGTTGAGATGCAGTTTGTCGATCTTTCTGGAAGATTGAGAAATATAGACATCACTCCTGAAAGATATGTTGATAGTCTAACTGAAGGGAAGGTTTTTGATGGCTCCTCCGTTCACATGGCACCGATAGAGAAAAGTGATTTGATTTTGAAGCCAATTTCTTCAACATTTTTCAGGCTTCCGTGGAATCAAAAAGCAGCAAGAGTCTTGTGTGATATTTATGCTGCAGACGATTCTATGAGAGAATATGAAATCAGTCCAAGATATATTCTCAAAAATCAGCTGAAAAAAGCTAGAGAAAAAGGATTTGGACTTTATACTGCCGTAGAAAATGAATTCTTCCTCTTGAAGAACGGTAATCCAATAGATAAAATGGGCTACTTCTCAACGACACCATCTGATAAAACAAAGGAATTAAGACAGAAACTTTTTGAGATTCTGCCTAAAGATGCAAATATTAAGGTTGAATACATGCATCACGAAGTTGCCCCTGGTCAAGGAGAGATAACACTCAAAGTTGATGATGCACTAAAAATGGCCGATAATGTATCCACATTCAGATATTTGGCTCAAAATCTAGCTTCTGTTGATGGAATGACTCTGACACTTATGCCAAAGGTCAAAGCAAAAATTAATGGCAGTGGAATGCACATTCACATGAGTTTATCCGACCTGAAGGGAAAAAACTTGTTCTATTCCAAAGACGATGAATTCAAAATATCTGAGATAGCGAGAAATTTCATTGCTGGCATACTTGAGCACTACAGAGCACTCACAGGTTTGGCAGCGCCAACCATCAACTCAAGAAAAAGGCTTGTCCCTGGTTACGAGGCTCCAGCCAACAAGGCTTGGGGACCGAAGAATAGGTCTGCCATGGTAAGAATTCCACCTTTCGGCTCAGAAAAATCTGCAAGGATCGAGTTCAGGGTGCCTGATTCAACTTCAAACACCTATCTTCTTTCCGCTGCCCTTCTTGCTGCAGGATTGGAAGGAATTGAAAAGGGTTTGGATCCTGGAGAGGCTTGCCTTGAAAACACCTATGAAAGCTCTGGGTGGGAAACAATACCTGAAAGGCAGGAAGAAATTATTGAAGAATTGGAAAAGGACAAGCTCATTGAGAGTGTTTTGGGAAAGGAAGTGCTTTCAAAATATGTTAAGATTCTGAAAAAAGAGTGGGAAGAGTTCTCTGCTATCAACAAAAAATGGAATCCATCGGTCATAACTGATTGGGAAATGGAAAGATACTTGCAACTTTGAACATTAGTAAATATAAAATATATGTTGCAGTATATGTTTTTGGCCCAGAAATTGTAACGAATTAATATCTCCTATGCCAAATAATTTAGTGGAGTGTGAAACGTCTGTATTCTCCTGAAATAGAGTCACTACTTAAGGGTAAGAATATATCCATAGGGGACAGGATAAGAGTCATCGCTGGCAAGCTCCTCTATGAAGGATTGCTGATGCCCAGGATAGCCCTGGGAGACCCTGCCGCAGTAGTGGTGAAGCTGGACAATGGTTATAACATAGGGATAAAGTTTGACAAAGGGGTGCAGTTCAAGCTCCTGCAAAAGGGGAGGCCGATAAGGTTCAGGCCAGCGCAGTTCGTCCCAAAACTTGACAAGAACAAGCCGACTGTCTCGATTTTTGGCTGCGGGGGAACCATAGCCTCAAGGATTGAATACACAACAGGGGCGGTCTTCCCAGCGTTTTCGCCAAGCGATTTGATGCTCTCCTTCCCAGAGATGGGCGAGCTGGCAAACATAAGGGGGAGAAAGCTTTTTGATCTTTTTTCAGAGGATATGACAGCCTCTCACTGGCAGATTATCGCAAGAGAGGTTGAAAAGGAGATAAAGAAAGGGGCTGATGGAATTGTTCTTATGCATGGAACTGATACTATGCACTACACTTCTGCTGCTTTGAGCTTCATGCTGCAAAATCTTCCGGTTCCTGTGGTTTTGGTAGGCGCTCAAAGAAGCAGCGACAGGGGAAGCAGCGACAATGCAATGAACTTGATTTGTTCGACACTGGCAGCAGCGAAATCCAATGTTGCTGAAGTCAGTTTGTGCATGCATGGAAGCATGAGCGATGATTTCTGTTTTCTCCATCAAGGAACCAAAGTCAGAAAACTGCACACGAGCAGGAGGGATGCCTTCCAGTCTGTAAATGTTTTGCCGTTTGCGAAGATTTGGTACAGTGAAAAAAGAATTGATTATCTGAGGAATGATTTCCTGAGAAGGGAGAAGAGGGCTATGAGACTGGATGACAAGATGAATCCGAACGTTGTGCTGCTCTATGCTTATCCTGGGATAAAACCTGAATTTATCGAAGACCTTTCAAGATCTTGCGAAGGCTTGGTGATTGCTGGGACCGGTCTTGGCCATGTTCCGACAAATCCTTCGAATGATAATCTGGTGAAAGGTGTTTTGCCTGCAATCAAGAATCTTATTGGCTCGAACATCCCTGTTGTGATCGCTCCTCAAACGATTTCCGGCAGGCTCAATTTGAATGTTTATATCGCAGGAAGGCTTTTGAACGAGACTGGGGTGATTGGAGATGGATGCGATTGGACTCCTGAGACAGCTTTGGTCAAACTGATGTGGGTGTTGGGCCACACAAAGGACATGAAGAAAGTGAGAGAGATGATGCTCACAAATTATGCCGGAGAAATTTCGAAGAGAATTGGAGCTGAGAAGGGTGGATGAAAAGATAAACTACAAAAAACTTGGACTGAAAGTTGGATTGGAGATCCACCAACAGCTTGACACGCAAGAGAAATTATTCTGCAGCTGCTCGACTGCGATGCAGGAGAAGGAACCGATTTTAATTGTGATGAGGAAGCAGCATCCTGTAGCGAGCGAGCTTGGAGAGATTGACATCGCTGCTCAGCATGAGTATTTAAGAAACAGGACTTTCAATTATCAGGTCTTCAAGAACGAGACTTGTCTGGTCGACCTTGACGAGGAGCCCCCGCATGATTTGAACACTGAGGCTCTGAATGTTGTTCTGCAGATTGCTCTGCTTCTGAATTGTGATATACCGAACGAGATTGAAGTGATGAGGAAGACCGTCATAGATGGAAGCAACACTGGCGGATTCCAGAGAACGATGATTGTCGGGTTGAACGGATACATGAACTACAAAGGAAGAAGGATTGAGATAAACAGCGTGAGCTTGGAGGAGGATGCAGCTGCAACAGTTTCCGAAGAAGGAGGAAAGGTGACATACAGATTAAGCAGGCTTGGTGTTCCTTTGGTTGAAATCGCGACTGGGATAATCTTGGATTTCACACCAGAAGAGATTGAGGACATAGCTTACAACATTGGAATGATTTGCAGGTCAACCAACAAGGTGAAAAGGGGAATTGGCTCGATAAGGCAGGATGTCAATGTTTCGATAAGAATTGGCGAGAGGGTTGAGATAAAAGGCGTGCAGGAGCTTGGACTTCTTGCAGATGTGGTCGAGAATGAGGTGAAGAGACAGCTCTCGCTGATTGAGATAAGAAACGGGCTGAGGAAGAGAGGTGTGAGAAAAATTGCTTTCAAACCTGAGGATGTCAGCAGCCTTCTGAAGGACACCAACAGCAGGATATTGAGAGCTGTTGTTGAAAGCGGTGGTGTTGTTTTTGCTTTGAGGCTTCCAGAATTTTCAGGATTTTTGAAGAGGGAGCTTTTCCCAGGCAAAACCTTGGGGAGGGAGCTTGCTGATTTTGTCCATATTTTTGGCCTGGAAGGATTGATCCACTCAGATGAAGAATTGTCAAAGTACAGGGCCGAGGAAGATTTCAAGAAGGTCAGGTTGCATTTGAAAGCAAAGGATACTGACGCTATCATTGTTGTCGGCGAAATGAAAACAAAAGGAAGGGGGGCTAAAGAACTTTTGAACAAAATCAACAGAATGTTAGTTGGGATAGAGAAAGAGACGAGAGGCGTGGATGAAGAAGGATTAACGAAATTCACAAGACCTTTGCCGGGTGCGGCGAGACTTTATCCTGAGACTGATGTGAAGCCCGTTTCAGTTGGAGTTGAATTAATTGAGAAAATCAAAGGGGAGCTTCCTGAGCCTTGGATGAAGAAGTACGAGAGATTCAAGTCTAAATTCAAACTATCTGACGAATTGGCAAAGCAGATGCTGAGATCGAAATATCTTGAGATTTTCGAGAAGGTAATGAAAGAAGGCGGAGTGGAGGCTTCGATAGTCGCGAATACTTTCATCAGCACATTGAAGGACTTGGAGAAGAGAGAGAAAGTTGACACCAGCAGATTATCTGAAAGGCATTTCATCGAACTTTTCGATGCTCTGAAGAAAAAGGCGATTATGAAAGAAGCGATTCCAGAAGTTTTGAAGTATCTTGCTAATTATCCTGGCGAGAATGTGTTGGATGTTATAAAAGAATTGAATCTCACGCCAATTGGAACTGCCGAACTCAAGAAAATTGCGGCCGACACATTGAGCCAGCCTGGTCTGACTTATGAGAAGGCCGTTGGGCTTGTGATGAGCCAGGTCAGAGGGAAAATTGAACCTCAGGTTGTAATGGAAACCGTCAAGAAGATGATGAAAGGCAAATAAGATTTATTCTGGAACGAAAACCAAAGCTGCCAGCACACAACCGTATTTGTCGTCCACTTTCATGGATTCTACCTTGGATCCGTAGTTCGAGATTTTCAACCCTCTTATCTTTGCCATCTCGGCTATCTTCCAATGCAAGCTTTTTTCAACAGATTCTTTGGTGTGATTATGATCTTCTGCAACAATCCCATGTTTTTCCCCCATGGCCCACGCAATCCCAGCTCCTATGGTTTCTCCCTGCTCTCCGTCCATCCTTGCTAGGACAACGTGTGTTATTGAACCAGGTGTGATTTCAAAAGGCTCGACTTGCTTTATTCCTTTTGGTAGAATTGAAGATACTGGGACCAGATTACATTGGGCAATTCCTGCTTCAGCCAAAGCCTCGTCAAAAGCATTTAATCCAGAAACCGAGCTGTTACCTTTACCGCTCACAACAAAAAATTTTTTTGGTATCATTTTGCTTTTCCTTGATTGATAAAATATATTTCATCGAGCTCGTATTTATTATTTCTCGCTAATCAAACAGTTTTCCGTTGCGTCTTTAATTTCGACTCTGAAAAAATTTCCCAAGAGATTTTCTTTTGTTTTGATGACAATTGGCTTGTAGGAAAAATTCCTCCCGACAAAACTATTGTTTGATCCGATTTCGTCCACTAAAACCTCCCCTTCCCACCCTATCCACTCCCTATTTTTCTCCAAGGAAATCTGCTTGACAATCTTGTGAAGAGTCGAGCTTCTCTCATTCACTGTTTTTGCATCCAATTGCTTCATCCTCGCTGCTTCTGTTCCTGGCCTAGAGCCAAATTTAGAGATGTTGACTACATCTGGCTTGATTTTTTCTATCAGCTCAACAGTTTTCTTGAAATCTTCCTCGGCCTCTGAAGGGAATCCCACTATCGCATCTGTGGCAAGCGTGAGTTGAGGGAATTCTTTTCTGAACATCTCCACAATCTTGAGAAAATCTTCGACCGTATAACCGCGGTTCATAAGTTTCAATATTTCGCCGCTCCCTGACTGGACTGGCAGGTGAAGGAACTTGAAAATCTTTTCATCCTTGTAAACTTCTATCAGCTCATCCAGAATTCCTTTCATGTGCAGCGGATTCATCATGCCTACTCTTACAAAAAATTTTCCTTCGATCCTACAAATCTTTCTCAGCAATTCTGCCAAATTTGTGTTGATGTCAAAACCATAGCAGGAGTTGTCCTGGGAGGTGATGTAGATTTCCTTGCAACCATCATTTGTTGATTGCTTGATGTCTTCAACTATCATATCGACAGGATAACTGAATAATTTTCCTCTCGCGAGCTTGACACTGCAGTAAGCGCAATTTGAAAGGCAGCCGATGCTGATGGGAGTTATGCTGATGACGGCATTTCTTCTCATTCTCGGCAGACAGACTTTTGGTCTTCTCAAATCTTTTAGAAGCAGCATCTTCTGTCCATCCATTGCTGCTCTGGCCGCTTCAGCGATTCTCTCAATCGAATCCGGCCCCAGCATGCTTGCCTTTGGATTGATGCTTTCTATAATTTTTCTCTCAGTCTTGGGCATGCAGCCTGCAACTATCATGGGCTTGCCAGTTTTTGTCAGCTCTTTTATTCTATGAATCATTCTATTCACTGTCGGAGACTTGACAGTGCACGTGAAAATGGCTACAACATCAGAATCGTCAATGCTGTCCGTGGTTTCAAATCCTGATCTTTCCAGCAAACCAAGCGCAATCTGCTGGTCTGCCATGTTGCTGCTGCAGCCGTACACCTCTGAATATATCTTTGCCATAATCATTACAAGATGCTCAAGAAATTTATTGTTGCTTTTTTCTTTTTGCCGGTTTCCCTAAAGAAGAGATCTTCTCCTGAATACTCTGGTGAATCTTGTAGGGATTTTTCATTCCGCTCATTGTTATTTTATTGCTAATGCCCGAAACAGTGATGTCGCCGTAATTCAGAATCCTGCCCAAAAATGTTTTTATAACTGAAGTGTCTGTGATTTTTTCGTATGGAATCGATAGTCTTTTCCTAGTAATAATTCCTTCTACCATCGACACCTGGTTGTCTTCAATCACATAATATCTGTAAATCCTGTTGAATTCTGGCTTCAGAACCAAGACTAAAACGAGCAAAAATCCGATGTAACCAACCAGTATCTGGATCCAGCTTGGAAAACGGAAGAGTAGGAAGAAGGCAAGAAGGAAAACAACCACTAGCGAAGCAAGAAGATAGTTGTAAATGAAGAAAGCTCTCGACACCCTGTGCCTTACTAGCTTCTCCATAATTAAAATTAAATCTTAAGATATATTTACCTCTCACTAAAACAAAGTTCTGAAAGAAAAATAAAAGAAAGGGAAGTCTACTCCTCTTCTTCAGATTCAACTTCCTCTTCAGATTTAACTTCCTCTTCAGATTCAGTCGCAACTTCTTCTGTAGCTCCTTCCTCTGCTTCAGGAACTTCCTCTTCTGCAACTTCTTTCTCTGCAACTTCCTCTGTCGCCTCTACTGCTCCTTCTGCAGCACCGACTTTCTCTCCTGTTGCAAACCTGTCCCTGACGTCTGTTATTTTAATTCTTACTTTTTCTCCTTGTTTGGCTCCGGCTACGAAGACAACAAAGTTCTTCACTCTTGCTATCCCGTCACCGCGAGAACCAACCTCGCTTATCTCTACATCGTATTCCTCGCCAGTCTTAACTGGTTTTGGAATGTCCATTCTTGGACCAAATCTCCTAAAACCTCCTCTTCTAAAAGGCATTTTACAAACCTCCTTTAATTCATTTATTTACTCCATTGAGTCAGAAGTAGAGTCAATCTAACTTCCTTCCTCCATTGGCTATTTTTTTATTCTACGATTAAGTATTTAAAGTTTGCGTTTGTGGGAGAAATTTGGTATCCATCTTGGAACTTTCTTCTTGTACTGCTGATATTCTTTGCCGAATCTCTTCAATAGCACTTTCTCTTCCCACAAAACAATGAAAAAATGAAAAGCAAGGGAATAAATAAAAGTCAAGAATATCATAGACAATGAGCCAAAGAGAATTGAAATGCCAAACTTAATAAAAAATCCACTAAGATGCTGAGGGTTCCTACTGTATGCATATGGCCCTGTAGTTACAAGGTATTTTGGTGGTTTGAGTGGATTTGATGTTCCTTTACCAAACCTTTCTAAAGTTCTTCCAGCATAATCAAGTATAATTACACCAATAAATATTGGTATTGCACCAATCAGGTTGAAGGGAAAATAAATGAACTTTTGAATATTGTATACATCATCAAGCAATAGACCAAGAAAAACTAACAAAAAAAATACTGAAAAGTTCCAAATGGCGTTGAGAAGTTGGGCTGTATTTTTATTCATACCATCACCTTATCAATTCCTATTTTGCGCCGAGGCTGAGTGTTGAGTTAGTAGGTTAACGCCGATTAATTATTATTTGTAAATTTCTAGCAATTGTTAAAAAGTTGATCAAATGTTCATAATTAGTTTTTTAAATCTCTTCTCAATTCCTTTTCTTAATTTATAAGTATTACCAAACAACAAATATGAATTCCAGCCATTCAAGACATCGTTTAATTGATTTTTAGTAATCAAGTTATTTTGAAAGGAATTTTCCAATTCTTCAATTCTCCTTTCAATTTTCATCAAATTACTTTTCTTCGGTATTTTGTAATGATAGAAGGTCTTGAAGCCTAGAAATTTTATCCCTTTGTGCAATGGGATTACTTTGGACTTTTCTGGATGTAATTCTAGTTTAATCGATTTCAAGAAATTACTTATTAACCATTTCCAAAGAAGTAATTTTTCTTTAGATTTATGTAATATGACAAAATCATCGACATACCTGATATAGTATTTCGCCTTTAGATTTTGCTTAATATAATAATCCATTTCATTCAAGTAGACATTCGCAAAAAATTGGCTTGTTAAATTACCTATAGGCATACCCTTTCCTTTTGTTTTCGAGTTATGATTGTCTAGAATCTTTTCAATTAACCAGATAACTTTCTCATCTGATATTTTCTTTCTTATTATTTTAATCATCACTTCATGATCTACGGTATCAAAATAATGTTTAATGTCAGCTTTTAAGGCATAACCAATTACCATATTATTGTTTTTAGCATTTCTTAGCAATCGTCTGTTGTTTGTAACTTTTCTAAAGAATTTATCAAATTTTTTCATTGCATAAGAAGTCCCTTTATTCTTTCTGTTTGCACAAGAATCACAAATAAAAATTTTGTCAAATATTGGCTCTATTATTTTACATAATGCATGATGAACAATCCTATCCCTGAAATGAGAAGCAGATATTACTCTAGTTTTTGGATCTCTTATCACAAAAGTTTTCAACTGTTTTGGTTTGTATGTTAAAGTTTCTAATTCCTGTTTTAACTTTGTTAATTCATTTTCTAAATTTTCTTCGAATTCTATAACATAATGTTTTTTACTTTTCCTTTTTCTTGCTTTCTTAAAAGCTAATCTTAGATTATCTAGAGAAAAAATCTTTTCATACAGATTATTAAAAGTCTTCATAGTGAATTCCGAGTCAGCCAAGCACTATTCAGAGGGAACCCCCAATTTTCGTTTGTGGATTTAAATGCTCCGACAAATTTCGAATTCTCAGGATTCCAGTTGAGGTTCGAGTTGTACAACCTTTCGCGATTGCCATTATTCTCACGGGGATCAACATTCCAGTTGCCACGATGCAGAGGTTCCTGTAGCCAGCTCATTCAAATAACACCGAAGTTCTAGGTTTCGCTTTCGCTACTAACTATCACTCCTGAATTTCATGGCTAAACAGTAAAAAAGTCTTAATGCACTAATGAGTCAGCGTGTAGCGCCCGAGCTTCATTCTCGGGAATAGAAATTAAGTAAAATATAAAGAAAAGGTTTATTCTGACAATAAATCTTTGGAAAATCTTTCAAATTCACTATCCAAATCTCTTATATAAGTTGGAATTTCTTTTGCACTGATATCAGGTATTGTATTTACTTTTTGGCGAAGAGTGGATAATTGTTCGTTCAATAATTGCTTTCTATCGGCGGTCGCTTCGCTACCCAGAGGGAACCCCCAATGCGAATACTCAGGATCCCAGAGGAGGCCCGAGTCGTACAACCTCTCACGGGGAGCAACAGGCCAGAGGCCACGAGGCAGAGGCACAATTAAAAGATTAGGATTGATCCATGCTCTAGCATTATTGTATTCTTCTTTTGGCTTATCACCAAATTTTGTAGGTACTCCTCTATCCTTTTTATCAAAACCTTGGATGTATTGCCAACCGGGTTTTCTAACAACATCTATTTCTTTATATTCCTTTAACTTACCTTCATCAATAATTACCATACTATCTTCTTCGGTGATCCAGCTTATACCGTGTTCTGCTGTCATAGTGTATGGAAGTTTTACTCTAGAGCCATCTTGGTGTTTGACTCGCCTGTCAGCATATCCATCTTTATCTTTTCTTAAGACAACAGTTCCAGTTCCAACCCAAAATGGTTCTACCTTTTCAAACAAATAACCCATATCTACAGAAGAAGGAACAAATAATTTGTATTCAGGATGCAACTTTTGAGCTTGTTCGATTTGTGCAATTCCAGGAAAATATTGATCATAGTAAGTTCCGTCAGCAGTTCTGACAGGGTATGGTAATATACGCTTATTACCAATCCCTATTGGTACAAAATCTTTTCTTTGAATTTGTAACTGAATGGTTTTCTGCATAGTTTTAATATAAACAGTAAAAGATTTAAACATTTCTATAGCTAGTTCAATTTTCAAGATATCTAATGAATGGAGTTAAACTAGTAGTGATGCGCCGAGGCTGTGACCTGATAAATAGTCTATTCAAAGATTTTTTAATGAAATAGGGAGAATCTGGAGCTCTTTCAATATAAAATAAAGCTTATATTGTCCTATTTTCTTATTTCATCAGAAATATCGTAAATGAGGTTCCCAAAACTAGAATAACTATACAAATAAATAATTTTTGTGGCTTATGCTAAAACATCTGAAATAGAAATATCAAAACTTTATGATGAAGTTAAAGATGAAACAGAGAATTTTAAGAAATTTGATTTAGATTTCTTTATTAAAAATCCTAAAAGATTAATAATTCTGCGATTAATATTAAATCTCAATTTACGTGAATTCAGTAAAGTGGTTGGATGTTCGTTTTCTTATGTATCAGAGTGGGAAAATGGAAATAAAAGACCGAGTTCTAAAACACTAGAAAGTATATTGAATAAACTAAGGAAAGAAATCATTAGTAAAAAACTAAAAAATAGTAGAAATGATGTAATTGAAAATTTTTTATATTTCAAAAAGATGGCAGAAGGAACATTCTCGAATTTAGAGTCTTTTGCATACGTTAAAAGGAACTGGTATAAACGAATGAATCAAAGCAAGTTGCAGTTAAATTCCATAATAGGAATAAAAAATATCAAAAGAACTTCAGAAGAAAAAGAAATTGCTAAAATTTTGAAAAAGAATAAAATAAAGTTTGAGGAACAGAGCGCGGTACTTGATATTGGAAACAAAGCGGGTATAATAATATCAGATTTTTTGATTAATATGAATAAATGTCAATTTATTATTGAAACATCAAACTTTAGAATAAAGAAAATTGATTTTAAAGCCAAAAGAATTGTTAAATCAAGAGCTAGACTTCTTTCATACAAAGCATTTAGAATAAATTTATACAAATCTCAGACATGTAAAATAGTTGCCATAAAAATGAATTATAATTACGAAACTATGATTAACATTCTAAGAGAAGCATTTGATTATGTTGTAGTCAATGATTTTTCTAAAATAATAGAGATTATTCGTAAACGCCGGCAGCAGGATTTGAACCTGCAAGTCCTTACGGACACCAGTTTTCGAGATTCGCCCAAAAGTCTGGCGCGTTAACCAGGTTCCGCCATGCCGGCAGTTGACACTATCATTACAGTATACTATAAACTAACGCTTTAAATTTAAAATTAAGTCTATTCCTGCGACTATCAAAGCCAATTGAAGATTATTCATGCCAAGGAATATGGTGATGAAAACAACCAGTGGTTTGATTATCAAAAGCAGGAAGGATAGCTTTTCCAAAAGCGAGACGGCAACCTCACTCGCCATCAGTATCAGCAGAGTCCAAGTGAGAAAACTGCCTGGCTCGCCAAGGATTGGGAAGAAAAAGTTTAAGACAAACAGAAGCAGTTTGAACACAATACCAGTGGCATCAAAACCGAGAACAAAAAGTGCTATTTGAATAGGAAGATCAAACTTTAGAGGGTTGAACCACGCCACAAAAATTAAAGCCAAACCGATTCCATCTCTTATTAGACCCATATAAAAATAATTTGTTTTACCAAAGTTTATTTTTTCAAGTAACAGAGTAAAGAATATGAGAGCCTTCCAAAAAGCAGTTTCAGTCAAAACTAGAGGAGTGAACGATTTTGTTCTGATTACATCCCACGTCCAGAAGGTTGCAGAAGAATCGAAAATAAAAAATGGAATGGTGTTCGTGAATGCCCTGCACAACACCTCTGCATTGATCATCCAGGAGAACGACCCGACAATCCATGAAGATTTAATTAGGACCTTGGAGAAAATTATCCCGATGGGAGAGAAATATTCTCACGATTATGAAGGAAATGAGAATGCGACAGCCCATCTCAAGTCAAACCTCCTTGGAACATTTGTCACAGTTCCTCTGAAGGATGGTAAATTGGTTCTTGGGACATGGCAGAATATTTTCCTTGTCGAATTTTTCGAGCCAAGAGAAAGAGAAATTGTAGTAACAATAGTTGGAGAATAATATGGTAAGCCTGAAAGATATTGAACCGAGAGAGTACCAGAAAAACATAGCTGAGACTGCAAGCAGGAAGAATACATTAGTTGTTTTGCCGACTGGAATGGGAAAGACTTTGATTGCTCTACTAGTGGCAATTGAAAGGTTGCAGGAATTTCCTGATAGCAAAATTCTTGTCATGGCCCCGACAAGACCACTGAATGCCCAGCACAAGAAAAGTTTTGAGGAGTTCACCGACTTGACTGAGGACGAGATTGTACTGGTGACTGGAAAAATAAAGCCTGAGGAAAGAAGCGAGCTCTATGAAAAATTCAAGGTGATAGTCGCCACACCGCAGACAATTCAAAATGATTTGGAAAATGGAAAGATAAGTTTAGATAATTTTTCTTTAGTAGTTTTTGACGAAGCCCATCGCTGCATTAAAGACTACGCATACACTTATGTGGCGAAAAAATACAAGGAGAGGGCAAAGCATCCGCTGATTCTCGGCCTGACAGCCTCGCCTGGAGGTAGTTTTGAAAGAATTGGTGAGATAAAGAAGAATCTTTTCATCGAAGCAGTGGAGATTAGAACAGAGGCTGACCAGGATGTGGAGAAATATGTGAAGTCTGTGGACAGAGATTGGATTTATGTCGAGCTGCCAGAAGAGATGAAGATGGTAAAAGGGATTTTGGAAGAGATGCTGAAAGATTCCGTTTATTGGCTGAGGGAGCATCACTTCATCTTCACTTACAGGCCGTCGAAAAAAATGCTTCTCTATTTGCAAGGCAAGGTCGCTGCGAAATACACTCAGGGATCAAAGAACTATTCCCTTATCTGGGCGATGATAAGATCGGCTGAGGCAATCAAGCTGGAGCACGCGCTTGAACTGCTTGAGACGCAGGACATTTTCTCTCTTCATGATTATCTGAAAAAACTTGAGGCGAGCAATAAAAGAACCGACCAAAGACTGTTCAAGGACCCAAGGATGAAAGAGGTGATGAAACTCATTGAGACCATACAGAAAAACGAGATTGAACACCCGAAATTTGAAAAACTTAAATATATCGTAAAGGATTTGACAAGAGAAGATCCGGGAGTGAAGATAATCGTCTTTGCGAATTACAGGGCCACTGTTGAGAGAATAACTGACATTCTGAGAAAGGAGGGAATTAGTTCAGAAATTCTTATAGGCCAGGCTACAAAAGAGGGCAAAGGGATGACGCAAGAGAAGCAGATTGAAATCTTGAGAAGATTCAGGGACGGGGAATTCAGCGTCTTGGTTGGAACCAGCATCTCTGAAGAAGGGCTGGATGTTCCTGCTGTGGATTACGCAATATTCTACGAGTCTGTGCCAAGCGAGATCAGGGCAATCCAGAGAAGAGGCAGAGTCGGAAGACAAACGGCTGGAAAAGTTATCTTCTTGCTGACAAGAGGAACCAGAGATGAAGCCTATTATTGGGCAGCCTTCCACAAGGAGAAAAAAATGAAGGGAATTTTGCTTGACATGAGAAGAAGATTAAAGAAAAGGAATAACCTCAAGGATTGGATAGAATGAAAGAAAAACAAGTGCTTCTGAAACCAGAAGGGAAGATTGTCATAGTCTGCGATTACCGCGAGGGGGAGACAATCAATCTTTTGGAAAAGATCGGGGCAAGTGTGAACAAAACCAATCTTGAAGTCGGTGATTTCGTTTGCAGCCAAAGGATTGTCATCGAGAAGAAAACGCACAGTGATTTCATCTCATCGATAATTGACGGTAGAATCTTCGATCAGGTGAAAAACATGAAGGACAATTTTGAAAAACCAATTGTTCTGATTGAAGGCTATTCGACAAGAGAGATAAATGAAAACGCGTTGAGAGCAGCGCTTGCCAGCCTGATTGTTGATTATGGAATAAGTTTGATAAACACAAGGAATCCTCTTGACACTGCAAAGACAATCTACTGGATAGCCAAGAGAGAGCAGCAGGAGATGAAGCACGAGGTTGCATTCAAGGTTGGAAAGAAGCCTGAGGATGAAAAAAAATTAAAAGAGTTCATCATTTCTGGCATTCCTGGCATCTCCACTGTCCTGTCAAAAAGGCTTTTGGAGCACTTTGAATCTGTAGAAAAAATATTTATTGCTAGCGAGGATGAATTGAAATCTGTTAGCGGAATCGGTGAAAAATTGGCGAAGAAAATAAGAAAAGTTTTGACTGAAAAATACTGAGGTGCTCGTCTGAGGAAAAACCTAATTGTTGGGATTGACCTTGGAGTCACAATAGGCATAGCTATTCTTGATACTGATGGAAATATTGTGAATTTGTCGAGCAGAAAGGATGCGACAAAGGGTGATATCATTAAACACATTTTGAAATTTGGAAATCCTCTGGTAATTGCATCTGACGTCAACCCCCTGCCAAAAGGCATTGAAAGATTGGCGAGTGCGCTTGGCAGTGAAGTTTTCTACCCGCGGGTCTCCATGACCTACAAGGAGAAAGCAAAGATAATAGATGACCACAAGGATAAAATAAAAAATTCTCATCAGAAGGATGCCTTGGCAGCTGCATTGAGGGCTTTCAGGAACTATCACAGCATGTTTTTGAAAATCAAGGAAATCGTCGAGAAGTTGGATAGAAAAGATATTTTCGACGATGTGGTGAAGAGAGTCTTGAAGAAGAGGACAGAAAGCATTAGTGATGCCGCAAAAGAAATAATAAAGAAGGAAGGAAAATGAAGAGAAGCACGAAAAAAAAATTAATTCAAGTCATATGGTTTTTGGTCAAGTTTAATCTCTTGGCAATTCCTCTTTACATCTTGTTGTTTCTCAATTTCTCCTTCCTGCCTCTGCAAAATCTTGTTGCTCATCTGTCTTACATGGGCTTGAAATCAGCCGGGATTCGGGTCAGCCTGAACCAAGCATCCTTGATTGTGATTCAAGGCTTCAAGATAGGCGTGATTGAAATCTCAATGGACTGCACTGGATGGAAATCTGCCTATGCTTTGGTCGCTTTGACGATCGCCACCCCAGCGATTAAAAAATGGAGAAAAATGAAATTCCTTCTTGTTTCCTTGCCAGCCCTATTTTTGTTGAACGTTTTGAGGATAGTGACGACCATCTACCTTTCACTGAATCTTGACCCCAAATACTTTGGGCTTGTCCATGACTTCTTCTGGCAATGGGGACTTATTGTTGCTATTCTGGGAATTTGGGTAATTTGGCTAAAACATGAAAAAAGAATTTAACTTAAAAACCAAATATCTAACATAGGTGGGTTTTTGGATCCTGAAATCGAAGAAGTTGAAGTCCCGGAGGAGACGGAAAAAGTGGAAGAGCAAGAACCGCAAAAACCGGAAAACGTGGAGATAGAGGACAGGTACAGGCTGACATTTTTGCAGATGGATAAAAGATTCATCAATCTGGAGCTTGCTATCGGCGATCTTAGCGAGAAAATCAAGGGCTTGAAGAGCGTTGATTCTGAGACTATCAATGCCGTTCAGGAAAGATTGGATGACTTGGAAGACTTGACCATGGTTGAAAATTTGGGTGGTTTGGAGCTCAAGAAAACACTTGATAGCATTAATTCACAAATCGCTGATCTGTCAAAAAGGACAGCTAGCGTGTCTCCCGAAGAAATCCAAAAAGTCGAGGCTTCAATCTTGCAGAAAGTTAACGAGAGAGTTTCTAGCTTGCCTCCCGCTCCTTTAAATCAAACAGGCTTGCAAGAGGAGATTGCCAGACTTAATGAAAGGACAAAAAACTTGGAGACTGGCGTGATACAAAAAATCGTCTCGGAAATTTCTGATTTGAGGACAGAGACGAGCAAGGAGATAAGGAATCTGAATGACCAGATAAGTGGGATTGGTGCAACAAAATCGGATATTGATATCAAATTCCTTTCTTCGCGCCTGAATTCATTGAAGGATAGTGTTGAATTCATGCTAAACAGAAAAGCAGAGACTGATATTAAGTTGGAGAATCTGCAGAAGGCGCTGTCTCAGATTGCCTTGAAGGTTGAGCAAACATCAATAGAAAAAACTCCTTCAGAAATTCCTCCTGTTGAGCAAAAGTTATCGGAGAGTGGACCGAGGGAATTTGAAAGCGAACCTAGAGAAGAAGAATCATCCGCGTTCTTGAGCACAGACATAGGTAATCTTCTTGAAAAGATTGCCCGCCTAGAAAATAAGATAAAAATGATGGAAAAAGAGGTTCAGAAGTCCACAAAAAGCGGGCCAATGGTGTTGGAGTAGTATTTATAAATTTTTAGAGAGAATTTGATTTAATGCCCAAATATACTTTGATTATAGCAGAGAAACCAGACGCCGCGAGGAGGATTGCAGAAGCTATAGCAGACAAGAAACCGAAGACCATTGAAAGAAATGGCGTTCCTTTCTATGAGTTTACAGTCAACAAGAAGAAGCATGTCTGCGTTCCTGCTGTCGGCCATCTTTTTGTTCTGAGCCCGGTCAAGGACAAGAAAAACATAGGATGGAATTACCCCATCTACTCTTATGAATGGATCCCAACTTACACGAAGAAGGGAACTGAGTGGACCCAGAAATATTTTGAGAACATCAAGAGCTTGGTCCCTGATGCTAAGGAATTCATCGACGCGGCTGATGTCGATTCTGAGGGAGAAGTTCTGCTTTTCAACATTTTAAGATTCTTGTGCAATGTGAAGGATGCGAAGAGGATGAAGTTTTCAACCCTGACAAAAGATGAGTTGATAGAGTCGTACAAGAATATGTCCAACCACATTATGTTCCCTATGCTTGAAGGCGGGCTGACGAGACACGAGCTCGACTGGCTGTGGGGAATCAACACCACAAGAGCATTGACGATTGCACTGAAGAACGCAGCGGAAAAGGGATTTACAATTTTATCTTCTGGTAGAGTTCAATCGCCAACATTGGCGATGCTGCTTGAGCGAGAGCTTGAGATAGGGAAATTCAAGCCAAAACCATTCTGGCAGTTGCAGTTGCACGTGAAAATGGATGGAATGGATGTGATTGCAAATTATGAGAAGGACAGGCTGTGGAAGAAGGATGAGGCAGACAAAGTTTTAGGAGATTGCAAAGGAAAGGACGCAACTGTAAAAGACGTAAAGAAGAGGCAGTACAAACAGTCTCCACCGTATCCGTTCAACACAACTGATTTGCAGGCAGAGGCTTATGCTCAATTCAAATTCTCACCGACTCAGACATTGAGCATAGCTGAGAGATTGTACCAAGCTGGTATCATATCTTATCCGCGTTCATCCTCTCAAAAATTGCCGCCCAGCATAAACTATGGGAAAATTTTGAAAGCATTGTCAACACTCAAGCCATACGAGAAACTGGTTGGGGAATTGATGAAGAAAGCAAAGTTGGCTCCGAATGAGGGGCCGAGGGAAGATGTTGCTCACCCAGCTGTTTATCCTACGTTCGAAGTTGCTGATCTGAAAAAACTGACAGCCCAGCAGAAGAAGCTGTATGATTTGATAGTGAGAAGGTTCTTATCAGTGTTTGCTGATGAGGCATTGAGAGAGAGCAACACTGTCACTCTTGATGTCAACGGTTACACATTCATAGCTGTTGGCAAGAGAACAATAGAGCCTGGCTGGACCAAATTCTATGGGCCTTATCTCGCTATCGAAGAGCAGATTTTGCCAGAGCTGAAAATCGGGCAGACTTTGAAAGTTTTGAAATTGGAGGAATTGGCGAAGGAGACTCAGCCTGTTGGAAGATATTCCCAAGGAAGCATACTCAAGGAGATGGAGAAGAGAAATCTCGGGACAAGAGCAACAAGAGCTGAAATATTGCAGACACTTTATGACCGAAAATATATCATCGGCAAGAGCATCCAGGTCACGAAGCTCGGTGAAGCTGTGACGAACGCCCTGAAGGAATACGTGCCGAGGATATTGAGCGAGGAATTGACAACAAGATTCGAGGAAGAGACTGAGCTTGTGATGAAAGATAAGAAGAAGAGGGAAGAAGTTGTCGAGGAAGCAAAGGAAACCTTGGATGAAATATTGGAAGAGTTCAAGAAGAATGAGAAAAATATTGGGAAGAAACTTTTGGAAGGATTGCTGGAGGCAAGAAAGGAAGAAAGACACATTGGGACTTGTCCTAATTGCAAGACGGGTGAGCTGAGAATTTTGAGGTCGAGGAGGACGATGAAGTTCTTTGTTGGATGCTCCAACTATCCCAAGTGCAAGACAGGCTATCCATTGCCAGGAGGAGCAGTGATTCAAGCAACAGGGAAAGTCTGTGAGAAGTGCGGCACTCCGATAATTCAGGTTTGGAGAAAGGGTAGAAGACCTTTCAGGATGTGCTTGGATCCCAAGTGCGAGACAAAGAAAGATTGGGGCAAACCAAGAATAAAAGGCAAAACTGGGTTTGTAAAGAAAAAAAGCGAGTAAGAATTTAACATTAGTTCTTTAATATTAAAGAAATGAAAGAGCCATGGTTTCCTTCTGAAAGCTCTATTGGCAAAATAAAAATCAAGGAATGCGGCGAACCATTAGTAAACTTGGCTTACTATTGCCTGGGTATAAAGACTAGTTTAGACAGTGACATTCAATTGAAAGGAATACCCAAAGGTGTGCGCCTTGTTCGAAAAGGATTTGCCTTAAAAATTGCTAAAGTCCAAGAAGGACTATCACCGTACGGTTATCGCTTGGTCGTGCATCATACTTACCGCACTCCAGAACATCAGAAACAAGAGTGGGAAGAATCCTATAAAGAATTTAAAGAGAAGCATCCTGAATTGTCACACCGCCAACTTGTCATTCTGACAAACAGATATGTGTCCCCGGTTGGAAAAGGATACAGTCCTGCTCATCCTAGCGGAGGTTCTGGTGATTTTGATTTTGAAATAGATGGAGATATGGTTGATTTGGGGTATAAGATGGATGAACTTTCAGAGAGATGCTCTATCTATTACAAGAATCTTACACCCGAACAGAATAAACACAGAATTGTTATCATGCGAGTTATAAAGAAAAATGGCCTTACACAATACCCGCTTGAATTTTGGCATGTGGATTATAACAATGCTCTTTGGGCGGCTTGTAGTGGGAGAAGAGTTGCTTTATACGGCACTATCGACAGTGTAGAATGGGCGCGCGAACATAACATGCTTGAACTCAAATCTCTATGAACTAGTTTTCATTCCAAGCACTCGGATTGAAAACTGTTTGAGGTTTGGAAATCTGGGCAAACTCCTCAAACCGATATCTTTATATATATTTAGAGTATAAATAAATTAAAAAGTTAGTGTTTAAGGAATCTAAAAAATGGTGGGAAAAGTGACAGAAAAAAAGAAAGGAGTCCTAGTTGCCTTCAGTGTCAAGTCAGAGAAATTCGAAGGCCATTACGAGAGGAACAAATTCTTCAGAGGATTGTATGGATGGAAGCAGATGGTCAAAAAGGAAATGGTTGTTGTGGGAAAACAGAAACCGAAGGAAAAAGTCTACACTTATAGAAGGGAGGGAATACTTGACGAGATTCCTCACGAGAAGGTCGGCCAAAGCAGCTTCATAGTTCCGGAAGACAAGTTTGACAGGATAGAGAAATTCATGAAAGAATGGAGGAATAAAGTTATGTGGAAGTCCTTCAAAGTATTATTAGAGGATGAAGATATTTTTAAAGAAGAGGAAGAGCCTGAAGAGGAAATTGAAGAGGAAGAGCCTGAAGAGGAAATTGAAGAGGAAGAGCCTGAAGAGGAAGAGGGGATTTGAATGCCGGAAGAAAATAAGGACATCAGATTGAAAGTCGGGGAATTGACAGCAAGGGAAGAGGCAGGAAGGGGAATCATAAGACTGGGTTCTTCAGTCATGCACAAGCTTGAAGTAAAGGAGGGCGATGTGGTCGAGATTGAAGGAAACAAGAAGACCGCTGCAATTGCTGTTCGCGCTTATCCTGCTGATGTTGGCTTGAATATCGTCAGGATGGATGGAATCGTGAGAAGAAATGCCAGTTCTGGTGTCGGAGAATATGTGAAGCTAAGAAAACCTGAAGTGAAAGAGGCAAGACATGTGACGATTGCTCCGGCTGAAAAGGGATTTATTATTCACATCTCACCAAACCTGATTAAACAGAACATCTATATGAGGCCTGTTGTTAAAGGCGATATCATCGTCCCTTCTCCTGTGATAAGGAAGAGGGCGAGGGGGGGAACATTTTTTGATGAAATTTTCGGAAGCGATTTCTTCGAGGAATTCTTTTTCACGCCATTCCCAGGCGAGACAAGATTTGTCGTCACTAACACGGATCCTGCTGGAATAGTCAGAGTAGGCGACATGACCGAACTGGAGATTTTGCCTGAGCTTCCTGAAACAATGAAGCTTGAGGAAAGGGCAATTCCTGTTGTCACCTATGAGGATATTGGTGGGATAAAAGAGGTCATCCACAAAGTCAGGGAAATGATTGAATTGCCGTTGAGACATCCTGAACTGTTTGAAAGATTGGGAATCGATCCGCCTAGAGGAGTCATGTTGTATGGCCCGCCTGGAACAGGCAAGACTCTTTTGGCCAAAGCTGTTGCGAATGAATCTGGAGCGAACTTCATCTCAATCAGCGGGCCAGAGGTCATGAGCAAATGGTATGGACAATCTGAAGAGAATCTCAGAAAAATATTCGAGGAGGCTGAGAAGGATGCACCATCGATAATTTTCATCGATGAAATCGATGCAATCGCGCCGAAAAGAGAGGAGGTAACGGGCGAAGTCGAGAGAAGGGTTACGAGCCAATTGCTGACTCTCATGGATGGTTTGAAGAAGAGAGGAAAGGTTGTTGTTATCGCTGCGACGAACAGGCCAAACGCAGTTGATCCAGCCCTCAGAAGGGGTGGAAGATTTGACAGGGAAATCGAGCTCCCAGTTCCAGACAGGAATGGGAGATTGGAAATACTGAAGATTCACACAAGAAGCATGCCGCTTGACAGGGATGTTGACTTGAACTGGCTTGCTGATATCACTTATGGTTATGTCGGTGCAGACATCATGGCTCTTTGCAAGGAAGCTGCTATGTCTGCCCTAAGGAGAGTTTTGCCCGAGATAAAATGGAGGGAAGAGACAGAGTTGCCAAAAGAAGTGATAGAAAAGCTGATTGTGAAGAAACCTGATTTTGAGGATGCATTGAGGATGGTCGAGCCTTCTGCCATGAGGGAGGTTTCGGTTGAAATCCCGAAGGTCAGATGGACCGATATAGGAGATCTGGAAGACGTAAAGCAGCAATTGAAAGAAATGATCGAATGGCCTCTGAAGACCCCTGAAAGTTTTGTTAGGATGGGAATCACACCACCGAGAGGAATTTTATTGTACGGACCTCCTGGCTGCGGAAAAACACTTTTAGCAAAGGCTGTTGCGAATGAATCTGGAGCGAACTTCATCTCGATTAAAGGACCGGAGGTCCTAAGCATGTGGGTCGGAGAAAGCGAGAGAAAGGTGAGAGATCTGTTCAGACGTGCAAGGCAGGTCGCTCCTTCGATAATATTTTTGGATGAGATTGATTCTTTGGTCCCAAAAAGAGGAGCATATGCAGGAACAAGAGCAACAGAGAGCGTGGTCTCGCAATTGCTGACAGAAATGTCTGGCCTTGAAGAGCTGAAAGGCGTGGTGGTGATTGCCGCTACCAATAGGCCGGATATCGTCGACCCTGCTTTGCTCAGGCCTGGAAGAATCGACAGGTTTGTGCTCATCCCACCGCCAAATGCGAAAGCTAGGTTGGAGATTCTGAAAATCCATACAAAGAACATGCCTTTGAAGAATGTTGATTTGAAAGATTTCGCAGACAAGACGGAAGGATTCTCCGGAGCTGACCTTGAGTCGCTTTGCAGGGAGGCTGCAATGAATGCGTTGAGAGATGACATCAAGGCAAAGATTGTGGAGAGGAAGCATTTCGATGATGCCCTGAAGAAGATGACACCAAGCCTCTCAAAAGAGGTTCAGGACCATTACGAAAAATTCACTGAAAGGAGAAAAAAAATAAAGAAGCCTGAAGAAGATAAGGAACAGTTCGGCTACATAGGATGAATGGATTTTGTAAAAGGATTTGAAAATGCAAACACTAATTATATAGGTCGATAGAATGCTACTGAAAGACGTGATGAACAAGAATCTGGTGGTGGTGAAGCCTGACATCAACCTGAAAGATGCAGCGAAAGTGATGTGCGACAGGCACATAGGCAGTCTTGTGGTAGCAAAGAACGATGATATTGTCGGGATTTTGACGCAGACAGACGTCATGAAAGCGATCGCTCTTGAAAAAAATCTTGAAGCGACGTTTGTCGAGGATGTGATGAACAAGAAGGTCACGACAATAGACTACGAGAAGACGGTTGAGGACGCAGTTGATGTTATGATGGAGAAAAGGATCAAGAGATTGCCTGTGACCAAGGATGGGAAGCTTGTCGGGATAATTACAGCAAGCGACATCATCACAGTTGAGCCAAAGCTGATAACAGGAATTGCAAGTCTTCTTTCCATGAAGATTCCTGGATACAAGGGCGGATAAATGGGTGGTTGAGATTCAGGCAAAATGCTACTGTCCGACACATGGCAGGCTTGACCTTGATGAGATTGTAATCAAAAATGGGATTCCTGTCTGCCCCAAGTGCTCGGCAGAACTTCAGTTTGGGACTGTCAAACCAAGATTCAATGCAAACAGGAAGTAGATCGGATGTTAGAGTGCCCGAAGTGCAAGTCAACCAGCATCAAGTTCCTTCCTTGGCTTGGAATGATTTATGAATGCAAGGACTGCGGCTACAGGGGACCGGTAGTCATCAAAAGGAAGAAAGGAGCCGAGTCCTAGCTTTCTCTTCAATAGCCCCTAGCTCCCTAGCAGCATCTTGCCCTATCTGCAACTCTGCAGCCAGGCTTTCCTGACTTTTTGGCCAGCGCATATCCCTGCTACAGCCTTGAAGGGAGCAAAAAATAGCTACCTTAGAGTAGTTGCTAGGATAGGTTTTTAGCTACCTTAGAGTAGTTGCTAGGATAGGTTTTTAAATACCCTTTCCCAACTTTGTGTTAGGAGATAAACATGGAACTATTAGAAGGACAAATATTTGGATTACCAAGAAAATGGGTTGCCGTAGCGGTGCTCATAATCCTAGTAGCATTATTGGTCTGGTACTTCGGACCAACACTTGGTCTTTGGTAAACCCATTTGAATGACTGGACTTCTTTTTGCTTACTTTTTTGTTTTTCCTTTCATCCAGAATTAGCCAGCAGTAGATTTTGGCTGGAACTTAACCCCCTCTTCAAAGGGTTCCTCCTCCTCATGGCCGTATTTCTCTATAACTTCCGATGTCTGCGTCTTTCCCAGCTTTTCTGAGCACTCTTTACAGATTGTTACCGCCTTTTTGGTGTCTTCATCCCCTGCAGTGAAGACTGTAGTTTCCTTGCCGCAGAGATCGCACTTCCCTTCAAAGGTTGCAGAGAGCTTTATCTTCATCAAAAACTACTTGGAGCTCATTCTATATAAATCAGAACTTGTCCAGGACCAAGTGAAGGGTGTAGGTGAGAGCTATCAACAAGAACCAGGATAGAAACTCGGTCTGGTTGAAGCTGAAAGCAAGGTAAAGGAGATAGGTTATCGAGATGGAGAACACCAAAGAGAACTTAAAGCTGTGAGTAAAACCTCTGTGTTTTGTTGGTAAGAGCCTCATGAGAAAGTAAAGGATGAAAAAATAGGCAAACCCGTAATACCAGCTGCTCGGAAAAAGAAACATGTAAAGAAGCGAGATGGAGACCGAGAGAATGAGGGAAAGTGCTTTCCTCGATTTCGATTGCTTGGTATCTATGTCCGGGAAAGTGCTGACAAACGGGATGAGGAGAATCAGCGCAACCAGCTTTTGAAAGTTCAGTACCATCAGGGAAAGGATGTTGATGGTGTTCAGCCATAGCACGAGTAGGAGAAGCCCGAAAATCAGATGGACTTTCCATTCCGGCATGCAATCACAATTAGTAGCCCCGGCCAGATTCGAACTGGCGTGTCCAGGTTTCTTTCTTCATATTTTATCCGAGCTTTAGACTAAAGTCCAAAGCCTGACATCCTTGGCCGCTAGATGACGGGGCTAAAAATTAAACTATTTTCTGATAATTAATTCTTTAAGTCTAACCGCTTTGATTCCTTTTGTTGTCACGGCATAGCAGCTTGAGCCGACAGGAGTGACATTCGTCGCATACCCTTTTCCCAAAAGAGATTTCAGCACGCTTTCAGCAACAGCATCAGAATTCTCCACCTTTCCTTCAAAAAATTTCAACACTTCCTCCTTGTTCATCACAAGCCTGCTTGTCAATTCATTCAATAATTCCTTCTCTATTCCGTCGACTTCCATTCAAACCACAAGCTGCTCTTTCAGCTCTAAAACCTTTTCTTCTCCAAGAAGTTTCTCCACAATTGCCAACGCAAATTCCATTGATGTGCCTGGTGCTTGGGATGTTATTATATTGCCATCAACTACAACTTTTTCATCTCTTGGATACGGGAGTTCCCTTTCCATCCCAGGATAGATTGTAGCCCTTCTCTTGTCGAGCAGATGATATCTCGATAGGAGCATGGGAGCAGCGCAGATTGCAGCGATAAGCTTCTCTTTTTCGTTCATTTTCCCCAGAAATTCCTTCAATTGAGATGATTTGGCAAGATTTGCAACGCCTTGCGAACCTCCAGGCAAAACAATCCCATCATACTTTTCGATTTCAATGTCAGAAATTTTCTTGTCAGCCATGATTTTCACGCCATGCCCGCCAGTTACCACGCTGCCCATTAGGCTGACAGTATCCACTTCTATCCCTGCTGATCTCAAAACATCAATTATTGTTATCGCTTCTATCTCTTGAAACCCATCTGCAAGAGGGATCAGAATTTTCATAAATTAATTTTTACTTTCATTCTATATATTTATGGAAAAATTCAAGCAAGTGATTCTTGTAAGGAATGATTTGAAGATGGGAGAGGGAAAAATCGCGACTCAAGCTTGCCATGCCTCTGTCGGTGCGATGAGACTGACTAGCGAGGAAACCGTGAAGAAATGGGAGAAGTTTGCAAAGAAGATTGCCCTGAAAGTTGGCAGTGAGAAGGAGCTTATGGAATTCTATAGGAAAATCAAGAGGGAAAAAATTCCTTGCTTTTTGGTCAAGGATGCTGGGTTGACTCAGCTTGAGCCTGGAACAGTGACTGCTCTGGGCATAGGACCTGTAGAAGAGAAAAAAGTTGACAAGATAACGAAAGAATTAAAGTTACTCTAGATTAGGCTTTCTATTTTTCCTTTGCTCTGAAATCCTGAATAAACCCTATCGTTGATAACAATTGTTGGGATTACATTCACATCGTATTTTCTTTTCATTGCATTAATCACAGGATTGTCTATGTCCACATCAAAAGCATAAGTCGAGATTTTGTTCGGATATTTTGTGTAAATGTAGTCTAAAACAAATCCCTGGTTTTCAGATTCTGTAAAATTCTCTTTGTTCGAGTAGAAGAAAATTATTATCGAGACGTTTCTGTTGCACTCTTTCTTCCATTTTTCCATGAGCAAAAGATGATTGACAGAAAGCATGCTGTATTCTTCCTTCAACCTCAAAACTTGTTCATCTGTTTTGCCCCTAATTCTCTCCATCTCTTCGACTTGCCTCCCGAGGTCAAATCTCTCCTTGCCTGTCACACCTAGAATATCATATCGACATAATTCGCCCTCCAAAATGTTTGTCTCTAGTGTTGCGCCAACAACTTTAAGCCTGATTTCGTTATAGCTTGAAAGCATCTCATTTATTCTTATTTCAGAAATGAAAAATCCGATAAAAATTCCGAGCATGAATACTGAAATAGTTATTACAAGGGTTTGGACATATCTTCCCATGCTCAACTTCCTCTTCAGCATAACTATTAATTGAAAATGCTGCTAAAAAAACCTACCACCTTGGCTTCTTCCTAAATAAAAAGTATAAAATTGCCACAAACTCGAAAAATACCAAGAGCCAAGAATAGATGAAAACATAAATTAGAAAATATGCGAAGTTAATGTTTTCTCGTTTTGTCCTCTTAACTAAAAAATAATTCAGGAAGGCAAGCAAACCCATGATGATAACGACAAAACTCCTTATGTCGAACAAGTAAAGAAATGAGAATGACAAAGAGATTCTAATATCATAACCTATCAATTCAAGCAGATAAAGCTGACGAAGAGCATCTTGTATGGCAGATGTCATGGTCAATATGAGGACAAAAATTACAATTCCGGCGTAAATAGGTATTTGGGGCAAAATGAAAGCGCCAAGATCCCCGTATTTAATGCTCAAGAGCCTTTTATATTTGCTTAATTCTGTGAACGAACCATACGCCCATCTGATCCTCTGCTTCATGAGTTCGCCCAAACCAGCGGGAACGATTGTGAAGACATTGCTATCAAACACATGAGCTATGCTGAAATTATGCGAAACTATTCTAAGGCCAATTTCGAAGTCTTCTGTGAGTGTATTCTCATCAAACCCCCCGTATTTTCTTAGAAATTTAGTTTTGTAAAGAACTGCCGCCGGAGCTATAGCAAGAGCATAAATAGATGCCGTCAACTTCCTGAAAAAATTCATAAAGCTATATTCGATGGCTTGAATTTTTTGCAAGATACTGACTTTGTTCAAAACCTCAATAGATGGAATTGCTGCCATCGTCCACTTGTCCTGCATCTCTCCAACCATTTTTTTCAGAGCGTCTCTTGCCAAGAAGCAGTCAGCATCGAGCGCCAGTATTAAATCTGTTCTGACCCTCTTCAATCCATAGTTCAGAGCGCTGGCTTTCCCACCCTTTTTCTTTCTATAGACCTGCACTCCTTTGCCTGCAAAACTCTTGGCAATCTGATACGTTCTGTCGGAAGAGCCATCATCGATGACGACTACTTCTAGCCTACTTCTTGGATAATCTATTTTCAGCATAGAACTGATAGTTTTTGAAATAATTTTTTCCTCGTTGTGCGCTGGGATTAAAACCGAGACTTTTGGAAACGCCTTTAAGTCAACATGCTTATGAAACTCTTTCTCCTTCTCCAGGAAGAGTAAAAAAAACCAAATAGTTACGTATATGCCGATGAAGCATACTGCAAGCAACAGTAGTGCTACAATATCTATCATATCATCTAACCCTTAATTCGAATAGTAGAAACAAAAACCTAATTGTTTAGCTTTATGTCAAGCGCGACCATGAGAAACTTTGCAACAGCAATATCAAAATTTCTCAGCTGCTCTTTTAAATCAGTGCTGTTTTTGCCACTAATGAAGATGACATAATCATCCAGTCTAACCGAGGTTTCGTTAGAATACATTGGATGGACCAAAGCAATCACAGGATTATAGTTCTTCCCTTTTAAACCCTCGTAAGAGGTGACATTGACAACATTGAAATTTGGCATGTAACCGAAATTTATTGAAAATGCTACTGCAATCTTGTTGACAACCTCATATACCTCTACTGCATAATGGGCGTTTGCCTGCTCGGTTCCAGGCTTGAAAACTATTGTCACATTTTCAACCCACTGGTTAATTATTTGACTGCGGACATCTGCTTCGTTTGGATAGACTGGCACATCCTTCGCATCCCTTAAGTTAACTCTGAAACCCATCTTAGTTCCATAATAATCCAGAGAGTAAATCGGCCAAGGAATGTAAGGATAAACGGCCACGGCTAATGCAATAGCTATCACAGGCAAAATTAAAAAAATAATCCTTCGCCTGGTGATTTCAATCTTCATAGAGAATTAAATTGTTTTTCAAAAATAAAAAGAAAAAAGGAAAGAGGTCAAACTCTTTCTGCAGAGATATCAAGCTTATAAGGCCGTGATACCTGCTGCTGTGGCTGCTGTTACTTTGACTGCTGATGCAGTCTGACCCGCTAACAACGTTGCGTATTGCTGTATTACAGAGCTTGCTGTCCTTGTCTGCGCTGCTTCCCATCCTGCTACCACTACTGTGTATTTACCAACAGCTGGGTAGTCCTTGACTACTTTGATGAGAGCTGCATCTTGTGGAACGGTTGATGCTGCTCCGCATGTTGGGAATGTGAGTCCCAATGCTAGTGCAGCTTCTCTGTTCTTACAAGAACCGCCTATCACAACAAGATTCTTCAACTTGTCGCCGGCTGTAAGCTCTGTGTCAAGCCTTGCAACTGGTACTGTCACTGCGACGAACTTCTTGTCCCCTACAAGCGCTGATGCACCAAGCTTACCGAAGTAAACCTTTGCAGCAAGCGCCTTGGATGGAACCTTGAACTTGAATATGTCGCTAGCACCGTTTGCGTCTGTGTTCAACACTGTTAATCCTGTGTCATCAACTACATCTTGTGTTACTTTACCCGCATTTCTATCGGTACCTGTTGCTACTTCTGTTGTTACATTGACTTCTGTGGTTTCTGCAGAGCTGGCTGTTGCGCCAAGTCTCAAGAAAGCTTGGTCAAACCTAGCTCCTGATTTGGACCAGGATGTTGCATTCTGGAATCCTATGTCTATGGATGTACTCGTTGCCGAGTCACCTGCATATGCTACCAATGGTCTTGAAGTGTTGTACACTGTAAAGTTCAAGTAGAAGCTCTTCTCTCCGTTGTTTAAGACGAATGCATAGCTGAAGTTTGCTAAATGTGTGTCTGCTGTGTTATTCAATTTGGCGTATGCATACTGCGTGCCTGTTGATATTGCACCATTACCAGCTGATGCTCCTGAAGCTGCTGTTCTCCAAGCGTCTGCTACCAATATCTTTCCTGATACAGTGTCATACCAACCAACAACTACAGGGAAGTACGCATTGCCGGCGTCTGATGCGTTAAACAGCAAGTATGCCCTGCTGTAGTAATCGCTACCACCGTAAATGACGCCTGCTTTGTCTGAGCTTATCTCCAACCCGTAGAGATAAGTATCCTGTAACTCCTTGTTTGTTGAGTTGTATACGGATGCTGGTCCGTATGGTTTGACAGTAATCGTAGCAAAGGTATTGGTGTTGAAGCCTTCGAATCCAAGGTCACCGTAGCTATTTGGTAAGGAGATACTTCCTCCTGCACCATAATACTCTACTGTGGATGGCTTATATACAACCTGCAATTTAGCTCCTGAGGCTATTGTTCCAGCCGCAGAGCTGCCTGCAACAAATTGTATACCCCATCTGGTTGTTCCTGGGAATGCATCATTGGTTGTTGCTGTCGTCGATTCAACATCAGCAGTTGCATCGTAGTCGTGACTTGTTGTTCCTGTAGGACCAACTACCATGTCAACTCCTACGACTGTACCGTCCTGCAATGCAGCAATCGATGTTACTGTTATGTCAAGGCTACCAATGGTCTTGAGCACAGATGTACCTGTTGCCCAACCTGCAATGGTATCCTCGCCAGATATATTGCCGTTCTTGTCCAAGATTTTGACTCTAACGAAGCTACTGCCACCGAGTGTTGCGTAGACTGAATAGTCTCCGTAGACACATGGCTTATCAGCTGTTACTCCAGTGCAAACACTGCCCACCAGCATCAATATAGAGTCCGTGTCTACTCCCACTATTGTGAAGTCCTTACCCAATAGTTTAACGCCGATTGGATAAGTGTAGTTAGGACTTGCCGGTGATCCAGTTCCGGATAGCTGTTTCTTGAAGACATATTCATAGATTATGTCCGCATCTGCAACTACCATCTTTGGAGTCCCGTTGATGCTGCTAGCCCAGAGTTTGTGTCTCATCAAAACCCCAGTTGCATCCACTCTTTCTTCGTAGTCGTAATTGCTACTTCTCCAAGTGAATGTACCTTCCTTCAATCCGGAATAATGGGTGTTCTTAATGAGACTTGGGAATGCCATACCATTTGTTATGGCGCTTGTTAGGTTACACTGCGCTGTTGTTGTGGCTGTGCTCGAAGTACAGAAATCTATTCCGTCTCTTTCGAGACCTGTAACAGTACTTGTTGCTGTTGTCAGAGGTTCTGTAGATTGCACTGCTAACGCAATTGCTGCGTCAGCTGCTCCTACAACGTCTGAAGGATCAGCTGTTGATCCTACTACTATTAGGAAATCCGCACCTGGCAATCCCAAGAAACCTGGGAAATCGCCAAGTGTTCCTGCTGCTAATACTGGATATACTGTTGTTAGGGTCGTTAATGCAGCCAAAAGGCCTGCAATTAACTTTTCTTTCATTTTTTTTCCCTCTTTTATCTTTCTCTACCCACCATAGGTAAACTATAGTAAGTAGATACTCGGGTTTTTCTAAAAATAAATTGGGTCCAGACACTATATATAAAGTCCTTGAAACAATTGATGGCAAAGTGAAACAGTTTCTATGACCATCTCAAATTGGCAAATTGGGATATATAAAGTCTGTTAATTGTTCCTAAGATAAAAATAAGACTTATTTTTCAAAAATAAGATTTATTTTGACTTTTAGAAAAATTTAAATTTCTTTTTGATAATTTTGAGTTTATTGGCCCTTCCATGCCTCTCAACTTCAATTATCCCCCTATTCACCAGGCTTTTGACGACCCTGCTAACCTTTGCTTTCGATAAGTTTGTCTCCTGAACTACCTTCTTTTGGTTTATCATCCCGCCAGCGGCAACTATAACATCCATCACCCTTCTCTCAAAATCGTCAAGAACCGAGAGAATCAGCTTTTCTGGTTTTCTGAAATATCTGAAATAAGCAAGAACTGCAACGATGACAGCGAGGGCTATAAAAATCCCGCCATAAAGGAACAGCTGAGAGGGTTCGAGAATTTGCATCTTTTCATAAAGGATTTGGAACCTTAAGGGCTGGTTATAGGAAAGATCAGAGAACTTCCATGTGACAATGTGATGCCTTCCATCGCTGACTATTGTAGCATTCTCAGGATAGGACAACCTCCCTCTTACGTCTTCGCTCACAAGAGCCATTCCCTCTGGCAGCCTGACCGAAATAAACGCACTCTCAACAGCTTTTCCCAAACCTAAATCAGCATCAAAATAAAAATTATCTCCTATCTTCCTTACAAAATCATTGGTCTCAAAACTTAGATCGATTGTCCTTTTCAATGCAGTCAAATTAAGCTTGCAGTTCACCAAACTTACCCCGCTTGTCGCAAGGCTGCAGCTAATTGGTCCTTCTATACTGGTTGCATTGAATTTCTCAATTTTTCCTAGAATGCTGAACTCGAAGCTTGTTTCTGGCTGGGAAAAAGTAATGGTTAGCTTGATCTTAGTTCTGCCGCTGCCATCCAAAGCAGCATCCACGCTGTAGTGTTGGATTTGAGCAAGGACGACAGATGTGGCTAATAGCAAGGTAATCAAAAATGAAACAGTTGCAGCCAATCTCACAAAATAAATGAGCATTTGAAGTAATTTATTCTTTTGCCTATTTGGTCACTAGATTAACCTTCAGCCCGCAGTTCGGGCATCTATTATCAGAAAGGTTCATTTTTTTCACAGAAAGACCTTCCCGGAATATCAGAGGCTCCCTGCAATTGTGGCAGTAGGTGTTCTGGCTTGGGTTTTTCGGCACATTGCTTATGTAAACAAAGCGAAGTCCAGCTTTCCTCGCCTCATCAGCGCACTTTTCAAGGGTGGAAACTGGTGTTGGCGGCAATCCAGGGAATTTGGCGTTTGGATAGAACTGCAATATATGAAAAGGTATCTCAGAGCCGAATTCTGCATTAATCATCTCAGCCAACTTCTTGCATTCCTCCACATTATCACCAATCTGAGGGATGATTGTGTTTGAGATTTCTATGAAAATCCTGTGTTTTTTCATCTGTTTCAGAGAAGCAATAACTGGCTTGATGTTTGGGATTAGACTATACTGTTTCATGAATTCAGGGTCTCCTGAGGCTCTGAATCTGACTGTGGCTGCGTCCAAATGTTTTGCTATTTTCTTGACGGCATCATCAGTTATATAGCCGTTTGTGATGAACACGTTCTTCAGATTTCCCCTGTGGGCGAATTTTGCAATCTTGAAGGCAAATTCAAATGATATTGTGGGGTCTGTGAAGGCATAGCTTATGCTCTCGCATCCTTTGCTCTCTGCAAACTTCACTATATCCTCTGGTGAATATTCCTTGCTCTCGACTTTAGATACTGCGAAGTCATCTATGCAGAACTGATCATTTAGGTTGCAACCGGTTGTTGAGACAAAAAGGCTTTTTGTATGCGGGAGAAAATGAAAGACAATCCTTTTTTCTATCCAATCGACTGTTAAATCTACGACTTTACCGTAATTTAGAGTGTAAAGCTTGTTGTTTTCGTTCTTCCTCACCTGGCAGAGACCAAACTTTTCCTTTGAAACAAAACACCTGGCGGCGCAGAGGTCGCATCTGACACCGTTCCTTTCCTTGTGCCAGACCATCGCATCCTGCATTTTATCCCTTTCTTAAAAGAACGTAACAAATATTATATTGTCCGTGCAAAGAAATATAGGTTATGCCCCAGTAGCTCAGTTGGCTAGAGCAACTGTCTCGTAATCCACTGGAAAACAGTAGGTCGAGGGTTCGAAAGTTGATACCGAAAATCCCTCCTGGGGCTAAAGAATTAAAAATCATTTGAACAAGTAGAATAAAGGTGAATGAAATGGAAGTTGTGGTTTCAATAGAGATGAAAAATTTGCAAAAGGTAAAGGATATTTTATTGAAGGACGATGTTGTATCAAGGGCAAGCATTGTTTTCAAGGAAGCAAAAGGAATTACCGGCAAAGAAGGCTACTATTGCTACTTGAGCGGTTTGGACGAGCAATGCAAGAGAGCTTTGGATATATTGATGCTGAAAAACGAGAAGACGGGTGAAGTCATAGAACTGGCAAAAGAGGTAAAGGATAAGGAAAAGGAAAATGTAATAAATAAAATTAAGGAAGAAGAGAACAAAGCAATGGAAGGCTTTGGCGGGATTTTTGGATAAACGCGCGGCCGTAGTCCAGCCTGGTCTAAGACGTTGATTGTCTAAAAACAAGCGGAACCCTGCCAACAATCAAGACAGAACGGCAGAGACACGGGTTCAAATCCCGTCGGCCGCATTCAAAACTTATATTCTGAATAACAAAATAATTATTAGTCGATTCCATGGGACTTTTTGAAAAAAAGAAGAATGAAGGAATTTCGCAACCGATGGCAGAAAAATTGCCGACAATGGAGGAATTGCCGAGAATCAGTGATTTCACTTTTCCGAAAGAGCCAGAAGCTGAAACAAAAGAGGAAGTTGTCCAAGAAGAACAAGGAAAAGCTACTCCGCTGTTCATCAAACTTGAAAGATATGAGGAAATATTGAACACTATGGCTGAAGTGAAGAGCGTTATCAATTCCCTCAAAAATTCATTTTTTGTTTTGAACGAAAGCGAGAAGATGAGATCAGAGACTATAGAAATAATCAAAGAAAATATTGACAGGATTGAAAGGAGGATCAATGCTTTGGATTCGGTTCTTTTGAAGCCGCCTGGTTATGAGCAGATGCCAGTAGCCGAGGAATCTAAGACCGAAGAAGTGAGAGACGTCTTGTCTTCTCTGAGATTGCAGATCGACCAGCTCAAGCAAGAGCTTGAGACAATACAATAAGCTTTTTCTTTTATTTTTACAGAATAAATTATTCAATTAGGCAGGGGTAGCCAAGTGGTTAAAGGCGCGGCGCTCAAGGTTTCATTGAGCTTTGATAAAATATGAGATAAGAAACGCCGTCGGTTAGTCCGTTCGTGCGTTCGAATCGCACCCCCTGCATCAACCATATTAATTTTAATCTACAGATAAAATTCATGGAAATAAAAAACAAATTAGGTTATTTGACAGGTGCGGTTGGTGGAGGTGCTCTAGGAAATTATTTAACAGATTTATCTAAACTTTCCATAGTAGAATATCATGGATTGTGGGGAAAAATTGGAATTCAGATGCCAACACTTGCAGAGGGTTTAAGATCAACCAACATATTGGCCGGAGCATTAACTGGAGTATTTCTTGTTTATGTTGCTATCAATGTTACAAAAAATATCAGGAATTTTCATCGGAAAGAAGGTAGTTACCTGTAAAAAAAAGAGAAAAGGTGAAAGTTACGTTCCTTCTAGAATATCTCTAGCAGTGTCTCGTATGCTACGAAGATTGCTCCGATTAGCACGAATAGCCATCCGAGCAACTCAAACGCTTCTCTGAGTAGAGCTACTGGTGCCAGATATACTCCAACAGCTGGCGCCGCCCAAGCAGCAGAGAATAGGAATAGTACTGCTGCTACTGCGACCAACTGCCATCCTTTAGTTGATCTGACTTTCGCATATTGAGCTAATGCGACTGCTAGAAGGAACCCAACGGCCAAACCCAATGTTCCTTCGAATAATACCATTTGTTCACCTAATTCTTAATTAAAGAAGCGGCCATATAAAGACTTCACTTGCCTCTAGTTCATGGCTGTCTAGTGGTAAAAACAGGCTTAAAAAGGCTGGAAAACAAGGTGTAATTATGAGGATAGAGCCCTCAAAAGCCTACAGACTCCTGTCGCCGAGGCTTGTCGTCCTACTAACCACAGTGAATTCCAAGCATGGTATCAACGCCATCCCCGTCGACTTCATCATCCCTGTCGACTACTCCCCGCCGATTCTGATGGTTTCCCTGCTGCCAGCCGGCAGCACATACAAGAACATCAAGAGCACTGGTGAGTTTGTAATCAATTTGATGGAAAAGAGATATCTGGACGCTGTGATGAAGTGCGCGGCAAGGTATCAGGAGGGCATAGACAAGGTTCAGCAAGTCGGTCTGCACCACTTTTCCTCACAGTTTGTGAGGCCACCTCGAATAAAGGAGGCAAGAGGATGGCTCGAATGCAAATTTGCAGACGAAAAAGCCTTCAAAAACCATGTTGCGATTTTCGCCGAGATAATTGCTGCTGAAGTCCCAGATGACTTAGTGGTTGATGGGGAGATAGATCATTCAAAAATCAATCCCATACTCCACATTACGAAAGATTATTTTTTAGAATTGAAGGCCATAAAAAGAAGGAGAGCATAAAACAAAAATAAAAAGACGGGAAGAGAATAATTACCAACTTTCCTCGGCTTCCTCTTCCTCTTCCCCTTCTTCCCAGTCTTCTCCTTCGTCCAGAGTATCATCAAACTCTTCTGATTCCATTGATTAACACCTATAATCACTCTAAAGAGACATTAAAGTATATAAATCTTTTCCCTTTTTGAAAAATCACTACTTTTTAGTAAAAATCTGGTATTTTGAGCAGAATACTTTTATTGGAGAGCGCAAATAGTTAATTATGCGTTTTTCTGAGAGGACAAAATGCATTGGTGAGTCAAAAATTTCTAAAAGCCTAGCGATTCTCGAACATAACTCATCTATAATTTCTCTTGGAGCTGGTGAGCCGGATTTCCCTGCACCAAAAAGCGTGATAACCGCTGCGAAGAAATATCTCGACAAAGGATACACGCACTATTCGTCTCTTCAAGGAAGATTGGAATTAAGAGAGGCGATAGCAAAAAAAGTGAAAAAGGAAAATAAGATTGACGCTACGGCAGAAGAGGTGATAGTCACTTGTGGTGCAAAAGAAGCAATTTTGCTTGGAATGTTTTCCACTCTTGATCCTGGTGACGAGGCCATAGTACCTGATCCTGGATATATTGCATATATGCCTGTGGCAAAAACAATAAATGCCGTTCCTGTGCCCATGCAATTAAAAGAGGAAGATGACTTTGATATATCAGTCGAGAGGTTGAAAAAACTTGTAACTGAAAAAACTAGATTGATTGTGTTGAATTCGCCATCGAATCCAACCGGTGCTGTGTACAAGAAAAAAAGTCTGGAAGAAATCGCAAATGTTGTAGTTGAAAAAAACTTAACGGTTCTGACAGACGAGGTATATGAAAAATTGGTTTATGATGATGCAGAACATGTGAGCTTTGCAAGCTTGAATGGAATGAAAGAATACACTATCACAATACAATCATTTTCTAAAAGTTATGCAATGACTGGCTTCAGGGTTGGATATGCAGTTGCACCAAAAGAAATCATAAATGAGATGACGGAATTCAAGATCTGTACAACAATATGCGCACCCACAATTTCTCAGTTGGCGGCAATAGAAGCATTCAAGGCTGAAGCATATGTTCAGAAAATGAGAAGAGAGTATGACAGAAGAAGAAAGATGATGATAAAAAGATTGAACGAATTGCCAAATATTCGATGTGTGAGACCAAGAGGTGCATTTTATGCTTTCCCAAATGTGAGCAGTTTTGGTATGAGCTCTGAAAAATTTACAGATTTTCTTTTAAAAGAAGCAAAAGTTCTTGTTGTACCAGGAACTGAATTCGGAAATTATGGAGAGGGCTATGTAAGGATGAGTTATGCAACTGCTTATGAAAAAATTGAGGAAGCAATGAGCAGAATTGAAAAGGTAATAAGTAAAGCTTAAATTTATCCTATATCTATTTCTTTTTGCAGGAGGAGTAGGCGTGGGTGGCCAGACCTCACCTCTATCGGAAAATGGCCTTTATGTCCGAGCCGAAAGCCTCGGGACGGTATTGGTTCCGTAAACTATTCCAACTATCAACTGAGAAGCCTAGCCTTTCAGGGTGGGTTATTCAGCGAAACCGAACAGATCCGGAAGGAAGCATTCGTAAGTTGGATATATTCATGCTTGAAAGTAACTGGGTGGAGAAGATAGATTGGATTTAGTAGTTTATGGCATCAATATCAACCTTTGGTCAACCTCCTGCACATTTTTATTTTTAGATGGAGAAATTGATTCTATGAAAAATGATGTGATTTTGATTCTTGTTTCAGCCGTGGCGCTCATATTTCTGATAAATTTCTTTTTGTCCAACATTCAACCAGAAAAAATAGAAATCAATTTGCCTAACAAAACTGGAAAAGAAATTTCCACGAGAAATACTGTGAGTTTGCAAGTCCCGGCTATTGATGAAAATGGAAAAGGTGTGACAACTACCCTGACAGTCGAGGTTGTGCCTGGAAAAGGAAGAGTTCTGACAGACATAAATCACATGCTTTTCTTTACTGACACGCAGAACTCGATTCAAATAGCGAAAAGTGTGGCGGAAAATATAACCGGAGTCAACATAACAAAAATTGATTTGATTTATCAGATAGAGACAAATGCCTCTGCGATTGGTGGACCTTCGGCAGGAGCAGCATTAACTGTTGCGACTGTAGTCGCCATTGAAAATAAAACACTGAACCCCAAAGTTGGCATAACTGGAACGATAAATTCAGATGGGACGATTGGACCTGTTGGTGGAGTTGATGAGAAAGCAATGGCTTCCAAGGAAGCTGGAATAGAAACATTTTTGGTGCCAGAAGGACAGGGTACAGAGACGACATACGCGCCTAAAAGAGAGTGCAGACAAATCGGGCCAATCCTTTATTGCACGACAGAATATTCCATGAAGAAAGTTGATATAAGCAAGGATGTCGGCATAACTGTAAAAGAAATTGCTAATGTTGATGAAGCATTAAAATACTTTTTAGATTAAATGATTATACATGAAAATAGAACAGTTTTTCACAAAAGAAGAGGTTAAAGATATAATAATATCTGTTTTAGCAGTGGCCTTCATTTTTTCCTATCCTGCCTTTGACCTCTTTTTCCTGTACTTGATAGCTGCTGTGATAGCATTTGTATTGCATGAGCTTGCACACAAATTCGTAGCAATAAAATTCCATTGCGCTGCATCTTATGAGATGTGGCCCATTGGTATATTCTTTGGACTGATCTTCATGTTTTTTGGTATCAAAATTCTTGCACCTGGAGCGGTTGTTATAAAACCATACAAGTTTGGAAGATGGGGATTCAGGACTTCAAGACTCACATCACCTGAAATGGGGCTAACAGCTCTTTCTGGACCAGCTGTAAACCTGCTCTTTGCTTTGTTATTCTCTGTTATACCTGGCGGCTTTGCAGTGTTTATTTCACAGATTAACGCTCAGCTTGCCTTTTTCAATATGCTGCCGATTCCTCCTTTGGACGGAAGCAAGGTCATTCAGTGGAAAGTTTGGGTTTGGTTTTTGTTTATCCTTATATCCTTTATATTAATTTCAGGATTCCTAGGCTAAGTGAAACGAATGAGAGTTGTTGCTGATCTGCATATCCATTCAAAATACTCTCGAGCTACAAGTAGCAATATGAATCTTGAAGGCTTGAGCAGTGGGGCGAAGATAAAAGGAATCAATCTCTTGGGAACAGGTGATTTCACTTTTAAAACCTGGCTTGATGAGCTGAAAAGAAAACTTGAGCCTGTAGAAGGCAATCTTTTCAAATACAATGATGTTTTTTTCATGCTGACCACAGAAGTGAGCACAATCTTTTCCTTTGAAGGAAGGACGAAGAAGGTTCACCACATTATTCATGCACCGAGCTTTGAAATTGCTGAGCAGATAAATGAGGCTTTGGCAAAATATGGAAGATTGGAAGCTGACGGAAGACCAACGTTGACAGTGAGCGCGCCTGAGCTGGTTGAAAAAATTATTGGAGTTTCAAATAAAGTGATGATAACAAGTGCACATGTATGGACGCCGTGGTTCTCTGTTTTTGGGTCGAAGTCAGGCTTCAACTCAGTTGAGGATTGCTATCAAGACCAGACCAAGAATATTTTTTCATTGGAGACAGGACTATCTTGTTATGATGAAGAAACAGAAGTTCTGACAAATAATGGATGGAAGAAATTCTTTGAAATAAGACATACCGATAAAATATGTACTTTAAATCCCGAAACAAATGGGATTGAGCTTCAATATCCTACCAAAATATTTTCGTATGAATATGAAGGCAAAATGTATAGATTGAAAACTAAAAGAATAGATTTGTTGGTGACACCAAATCACAATTTTTTTATTACTACTTGCGATTTTAGAAATCCTAAACCATTCTTCTTAAAAGAAGCAAGATTTGCGTTTGGTAAGTCTAAGCGATTTAAAAAAGACGGAAAATGGATTGGGGAGAATAAGGAATATTTTATTCTGCCTTCTGTTAGCATTAAACATGGTAGCAGATATTATTCTAGTTTTAGAAAAAAACAAGAGAAAAAAATACTGCTAAAAGATTGGCTGAAATTCTTTGGATTTTGGATAGCTGAAGGTTGGGTAACAGAAGGGAAAAATGGAGATTACAATGTCTGCCTCTCTAACGTTAATAAGAAGTTGATATCTGAAATGAAACAATTATTACAAAACTTCGGATACATCGTTTCCTATAATGAAAAAATTCATACACTTAGAGTTAGAGACTATCAATTGTTTACTTATCTCAAGCAATTTGGTAAATGCTATGAAAAATTCATTCCATCAGATATAAAATCTCTTTCAAGTAATCTTCTTCAAATTTTGCTAGATTATTACATTAAAGGCGATGGACATATTTATGGAAGAACAAACAAAGGTCTGTGCGCAACTACTACTTCCATAAAACTAAGAGACGATTTACAAGAAATAGCCTTAAAAGTTGGAATGTCTGCCTACTATAAGCTTCATAATAAAAAAGGTACCCACTTTATAAGCCCTTCTCAAGGAAAAATTTATCTACAGGGTAATGATTCTTGGGTAATCTACTTCATTAGAAAAAACATACATACTGTCATCCCTTCTTTCATAAAGAGACACAATTATATAGAAAAGTGGGTAAATTTTAAAGGAAAAGTATACTGTGTCTCAGTTCCTAATAAAGTGATTTATGTAAGAAGAAATGGAATCCCTGTATGGTGTGGCAATTCTGATCCTGCGATGAACTGGAGACTGTCTTCTTTGGATAAATTCACTCTTTTGAGCAACAGTGATTCTCACTCTCCAAATCCTTGGAGGTTGGGGAGAGAGGCGAATGTTTTTGAGCTGGAGGAAGTGAGCTACAGGAAAATATATGATGCGATAAAAAAGAAGGACAATAAGAGGTTTCTTTTCACCATAGAAGTCCCGCCTCATCTCGGGAAATACCATTACACTGGTCACAGAAATTGTGGTGTGTCGATGAGTCCGAAGGAAGCCCTCCAGTTCAACAATATTTGTCCGAAGTGTAAGAGACCTTTGACGGTTGGAGTGGAGCAGAGAGTAGAGGAGCTGGCGGACAGGCCAGAAGGATTTGTTCCAAAAGATGCAATTCCTTTCAAAACCCTAATCTCCTTGTATGAGTTGATCTCTTATGCACTTGGGATTGGTCAGCTATACTCGAAAAGGGTCGCAGAAGAGCAGAACAAACTTTTGAAATTGCTTGGAAATGAGCTTGAGATATTGCTAGATGTGCCTGAAGAGAAGTTGAAAGAGACAGCAGACGAAAAAATCGTAGAGATGATAATGAAAAATAGAGAAGGGAAGATTAATGTAGTGCCTGGTTATGATGGAGTCTATGGCAGAATAGCTGGAGATGATGAGAAGCAAGTGGAATTCAAGAGTGACCAATCGAGTTTAAAAAAATTTCTTTAGACCAAAATCAATTTAAGTTTGATTCGGCATATTATTTGAGGATATCTTGAGGAAGGTTGTTATTGTTGGCGCTGGTCCTGCTGGTTTAGCCGCTGCAGATGAGCTTGCAGAGCATTTTGATGTGACTATAATTGATGAAAGGCCATTGATTGGTGGGGAGGGGCTTCGCTCTGATGGAAAGATTGTTCTTCATCCTGAGGTTGGCTGCAATCTAACAAAACATGTCTCAGTTGATGAGGCTTGGAAAATAATTGGAGATGTGGAGAAACTTTTCAAAAAATATGGAATGATTGATGATGGTACATACAACGAGGAGAAATTATCTGACCTGGAGGTGGAAGCGGCCAAACATGGAATAAAATTCCTCAAATATAGGGCATGTCATATAGGGACAGATGAACTTCCGAAGATTGTCAATAAATTCAAAGAAGATTTGGAAAGGAGAAATGTGAAATTTATTTTAAACACTGGTGTGGTTGGTATTGATGTTCAAGATGGTGGGGTGGTATCAGTAAAAACTTCTAATGGAGAAAATATTACCGGAGATTATTTTATTTTGGCGCCTGGGAGAAATGGATCGGCTTGGATAAAAACAATCACAGAAGAAATAGCAGTTTCTTCTGGTATAAACATAGGAATAAAATTCAGCCCATTGGATATAGGAGTGAGAGTTGAAACTTCAAAGGATGTTTTTAAAAAAATCGCTGAAGATTATGGTTGCATTGATCCAAAAATTTATATTCGAACGAAAACTTATGATGATCTTGTTAGAACGTTTTGTGTTTGCCATCAAGGAAATGTTGTCTTAGATCCTTACAAATTTATTGAAAACCATGATATGGGTGGCGAAAACAAAAAGAGAACAACCATGATGCTCGGTGTAAATGGACAGAGCTTCAAACATGAAAAAACTGAGAATTCCAATTTTTCCTTGCTGATAACCGTTGCTCTAACTAAACCTCTTGAGAACACAACTGAGTATGGAAAATCGATAGTTCACACTACAAACATATTGGGGGGAAAACAGCCAATAATTTTGCAAAGATTGGGTGATCTGAAGAGAGGAAGAAGATCAACTGACGAAAGAATACAGAAAAATAACATCAAACCGACTCTAAAATCTTATACTGCAGGCGACATTTCAATTTCCTATCCATACAGAGTGATTCAAGACATTCTCGATGCGCTCGAGGCATTGAACAATATTATACCTGGAGTGAATGAAAGTTCCACGCTTTTGTACGCCCCTGAGGTGAAATTCTATGCATATGAGGTTGAAACAGACAATAGCTTCAGAACCAAGATTCCAAATCTTTTCATTGTTGGCGATGGAAGTGGCCATTCAAGAGGAATCAATGGAGCAGCAGCGACAGCAATAATTGCTGCAAGGGCAATAAAATCTAGTGCTGGTTGATGTTTATAAAAATTTAATTATAACATAGGGGCTCGTCGTCTACCGGTAGGATGTCACCCTCACAATCAATGGGAACGGTGAAGAAAGGAGTTCAATTCTCCTCGGGCCCACAAGAGCCAGTGTGAAAATATGTCATATGACTTTTTTTACAGTTATTTTGTTTTTCCAGGTTATAACATAGTCAATACAACAGTCTATGCGATTCTTTTTGTTCTTGGCGCCTATTTGATTTTCATTTTATTGAAGAAGATTGGTGTGAAAATAGACAAGAAACTTGCTTTGGCATCGTCGCCATTTGTAGTTCTTGGAAGCTCCATAAGAGTCCTTGTGGATGAAAAATTTTTGGAAAGTTTTCTTTTAATCTCCCCGGCAATATACATAGTTATTTCGATATTTTCTCTTAGCTGCCTGGCAATTTCATTACTCGTTCAGAAAAAATATAAAATTCCCTATTTCAAGACGCTCTTCCTTTCAGGCTTAGTACTTATTTCATTGCCGTTATCAATGATAAGAATCATTAATTTTTATGGAGCATTGTTGGTCGCTTTGTTTCTTCTACCATGGTTGGTGCTATTATCTATAGCAAGATGGTCGCCTGAAAATAAAATTGCTTTATTTCTTCATATTTTTGATGCTACAACAACATTCACTTCAATCAATTTTTTTGGTTACGCTGAACAGCATGTTGTCCCGAATTTTTTCATCAATTTGTTTGGTTCGTCTTCATTTATTTTACTAAAGGCTTTGGCAGTAGTTTTAATTTTATTTTTGATTGACAGATACTGCAAAAGCAAAGAGTTCAAGAATTATCTGAAACTTGTAATAGGAATACTTGGAGCTGCTACTGGAACTAGAGATTTTCTCAGGATGCTTGCATTGACTTAAGTATATCTCGTGATTGTTAGTGTGACATCCTTCAATTGATAGTAAGTGTCGGGTTCAACAGAAAATGAAATAGTGTTTTCTCCTGTATTCAAATTGACATCGTTGCCAAAGGCCTTGGTGAAATAGACTAGAGTTGGCACGCCCTCAAAAAATGTCTGATCGTTTATCTTGACTATAAGGTCATTCAATTTGTTTTCATCATATTTGTTGACTAAAAATGACAGCTTGCCACTCTTGAAATTAACCACATCTGAACTGCTCAACACAAAATCGATGTCTTTGAAAATGGTTCCATTGCAGTTAACCACAAACTTGACTGAACCAATGGTGTAAGTAGAGCTTGACCAAAAGGACCAACCGGGTGTTCCTGCCCTCAAAACTACAGAATTGGATTTGCTGATTTGGATTTTAGATAAGGGAACAATTACTTCGCCGACACCGGCCTTGTTGTTGTAGGTCTCATTGCCATTGATTTCAACTATGAGGTTTCCCAATCCATTTGTCTGATCAACGATGATTTGGATGTAACCATCTGTAACCATCGATACTTTTTCTTCCGAGAGGACAGCTGCGAAACTTGATGGTAAATCTGTGAAATATCCTCTTTCAATATTCAAATCGTTTTTCTCAGCAATTGTTTCTTCCCCTACAGCATAACTGACCGTAAAGTCACCTAAATTGATTGACCTAGATTCTCCTGAAACCGTGCGAGTGGAAACATTGACAACAACTGATATTCTTTTTTCAAAGCCGAGCGCTTCCACATAGATATCACCATTATGCAAACCATAGGATGCAGTTGATGGTACATCAACAAACACAGTGACATATTCCTGCTTTTCAACATCCAGACTCGACCTGTCGAAGCTTATCCAGCTTTTGATTTCACCAGAGCTTCTGAGTGTGACATTCTTGGCGGTCCCATTCAAGGAAAGCGGGAAGGATAGAGTGGAGCCGCGTGCTATTGTCAAATGTTTTACTTCTGGTAGCACTGTGAGCTGGCTAACTGCCTCGGATGTCCATGCTATAACCAGAATCCCTATCAAGACTAATCCTGCAAAAAGAACGAATATAAATTCGTCCATCGCTCCTTTCATTCAAGAAACACCTAAAATTTAATTATACTTATAAAAATAAGTTTATTTCACTTCTTCGTTTCTCTTCAGAGAGGTGAGATAGCCTGCGACAATATTTCTTGTCCTCTTTGACCTTATATTAGCGAGCTGGTCGACAATCTTCTTGTTGTTTTCAAAATCTGTTGAGAACTTTTCTGCATTTTTCTCAAATAATTCTCTACCTATGTTCTTGATGAATGTTGTTTTTATTCTACCTATATATACCACCCTCTAGAAAATTTTCGTCTACAGGAATTAGATAGAATAAGGATTTAGGGTGTGATTCTTGTAATCTCATAATATGTCACGTCCCCCTCCTTGTCGACTACTGCCCATACAAAAGTGGCCCTTATGTTGTGCGCAAGTCTCACTGCCCTAGACATCTCAGGTAGAGAAAAAGCAGACTCTTCGGGGACAGCGTGAACTACAAACTTTGTATGTTCGTGTGGAGCTTTTGGTCCTCTCACTAGTTTGACACCTCTCTCATATACCCTGAAGTGAGCGCCAAATTTGAAACCTGTTTTAACTAGATATCCTCTTTCTCTCAAATCTCGAAAGACCATGAATTGAGGATGGAACTGGCCGATAGTCTTTGTTGCTATTTCTATGAATTCATTAAATTCAAGGAACTTTTTCTTCTTCTCTTTTGTAAAAACCTTTAACTTCCCTTTCTCCAAAAGGTAAGCTGCTTCGACAAGTTCCAACTCTATTCTATCGGGATTCTCTTCTGGCAATGGTTTGCCATATCCACCATCATCATAAAGGCTAATGATATCGCTACCCCAGACTACCACTCTGTTTTCCAACAGCTCTCCCTCAAAGATTCTTTCCTGCATGTCAATTACCTAAATATCTATTATTTATAGTTGATAAAATAATCTTAAATCTGCAGTTGTTTTTGGCAAGAGCTACATAGATTCTTCGTCTTTCTATCAACATCCCCGACTGTGTTTGAAAAACTCATCACGCATGTCATGTCAGTGCAGTGCTTCATACCGTACATGTGGCAGACTTCATGGACTGCCTCTTTAACGGATCTTTCAACCAAAAGTTTTTTATCTGGTATTGATTTGTAGAAGGTTGGATCGAGCCTGAGAATTGAAACAATTGCAGCATTTCCTGGAGAATATGCTTGGCCAAAAATAAAATTCAAATCTTCGGCATATAGGTCCTCATTTGTTATTCCCAAAATCCTGCCATGGAACTTTTCTGAAATGAACTTGAGGAGAGGTGGCGATGGGAATTGATGCCTGATGAAATTGAAAAGATCTTTCGGGACTTCTATTGGTTGAGTAGTCTCTGTTACAACACCGAAGTTTTCTCTTAGTTCTGTAGAAATAGCAGTGAGAATGTCTTCCGGAATCTTACCTAGCTGGACAATAGTAATTTTTGGCATAATAAAATATTCTAAATTTAAAAAGTAAAAGGCATGGGGATGGCGAGATTTGAACTCGCAACACATCGCTCTTCAGGCGATTGCTCTCCTTAACCTCATCGGATCGGGTTGAGCTACATCCCCATATTCAATAATTCTAATGATTTTTTATTAAATTTATATTTTAAAAATCTGCTACAAATTTTTAATCCTGTGTTTTAAACCTTCAATAAGGATAAAAACAAAGATACCTAAAACCATCCTCACTCCTCTTCTTATTCCAGATTTTTCTCTGTAAAATATTTTTACAGGAACCTGGCTTATTCTTAATTTGTTTTTTACAACCGTAGCAAGCATTTCATCCTCAAAAATATATCCTCCGTGAATTGCATCTTTTATTTTTTCCATTGTCTTTTTTGAGAATGCGACAAACCCACAGTTTGTGTCTTTTAGCCTTTGACCGAACAAGATATTGAAAGTAGTTCTCCAGACAAGATTTCCAAGCATATGCCTAAAAGGTATTCCTGACCAATTTCTCTTGCCCATCACAAAATCAGCTTTACCTTCTTTCAGAGGTTTCAAGAGTTTTACTGCTTCATCAGGCGAATATTGCATGTCAGCATCGACAATCACAATGTAATTGATTCTCGGATATTTCCTTAACAAAAAGTTGATTCCAGTTTTGATGGCCTCGCCCTTGCCCCTATTCCTCTCATGCCTTAGGACGATTGCCCCGGACTTTCTTGCAAATTCACCTGTCTTATCAGTAGAATTATCATCAATGACTATAGATTTCAAACCAACTCTTTTCAGTCTTGAAATGACTTCTCTGATTGTTCCTTCTTCATTGAAAGCCGGTACCAAGGCAATTTGCATAATCAATTTTAGAAATTAAAAGGTATTAAAAGGCAAGCTTAATCTAGAAATTCCTTGTTCTTGATTTTTGCTGGTAAATATTCTTCTGTAATAAATTTCAAACCTTTTCCTGAAAGTGACTCTAGTTCAGCTTTTATTTTTCTATCTATGAGAGATTTCAACAAGCGTTGCCATTCCGGCTTTTGGAACCACTTATATTTCATCATTTCCTGCGCTCTTTTGATGTCAACCTCTTCAGCTCTGATTGTGAAGCTCTTTAAATTGAATTTATCCACATCATCCATCGTAAGCCCCAAGAATTTAGCATGCGGCGTTCCCAATCTATCAGAAACATGCGCAAGGCTTATCGAACCGTATTTGATGACAGAATATATGTAAAGCCCATAGGCATCCAAATCTGTGAAAACAAAAACAGGCAGATTGAATTCTGTTGCCAATCTCTGTATCAATCTTCTTGTCCCCCTTGCGGGTTGGCCCTGTGTTGTAATCAAAATCGCTTTATTTCTTTGCCAGAATTTGTCTTCATGCAATCTTTCGAATGCTGCGTTTTTCTCTATTACAAGGATATAATCAGCTTTGACTTTCTTGAATGTTATATCCTCGATATTTGAAGGAATCGCCCAACCACCGCTTCCCAATTTGCTCCAATCGACCAAATCACCACGATCCTCAATCACCACATTTCCAACAACTCTTCCTCTCACATCAGCATTCAGATGCAATTGTTCTCTCAAAATATCAAGTGCCACTTCAAGATCTACGACCGTTGGGTCGCTCTCACTTTGCTCATCGAACGTATTCTCTTGTGAATTTGGGAATGTTCTTTTCAAAGCATAAAATAAATCTCTAAGGCTAGTATGAAGGTTTTGATCCTGAAGTTCTTTGCAAAAAGCTGCAACCAAAAAGCTTTGCATGAATTTCTTAGCATGAGCGACATTGAAAAAATATCTCTTTGCTGACTTATTACCAATTGTTAACATCTTTGTTTTTGAATCATAGACCACATTGCTCAGTGAACGAATCGGAATATCAATGCTTGGATTCTCTCCTTTCTCTATGTCATTTAGTGTTTTTTCTCCAAGATCTTCAAGCTTCTTTTTTACTTCCTTCACTTTCTTTCACCTCAGTTTTCTTTTTAATCATATCTTGCAATTTATTTAAAATTGTTTTAGCATCCTTGTTTGTCAGTTTGCTCAAGGACTCTGCAACCACAGGAATGTATCTCTCGAAAACCTGTCTTCTGAACTGCCTATCTCTAAATTTATTTTGCTGTCTGATATAACCTGCTAGTTTTCTACCAGCGTCTTGCAATGCCAGCTTGACTTCTCTTACGATTTCAGGATAGTTTGCTATTGCTTGCTTCCCTTCAGATGTGAACGGAACCCAAACAGAAGCAAAATGAATAAGAATTGTCAGTGGCCCCACAGGAAGTTGTCCTTGAGATTGGGAAAGGTCATATCGTCTGAAATCGGTGTCTGTAACTGCTTCTGTGAGGGCACAGTCTGATTGATGATATAGCAATGGGACCTTATTAGCCAATCTAAAAAGTTGGGCTGTTTGATTTTGTGGGAGATTGCCGCCATAAGCTAAACCGACTTCAACTTGGAAAGGGTTTCCTCTATAGACGCTTGGTGGTCTTGTAACGGCCACCACATATTCTGCTCCTGTCTCTTTCTTAAATCCCTCTGTCATTAGATTTTCTCCAAGTGGTGAAAGACAATCAGTTGGTGGAGCTACCAGCTTCACAATCTGCATCGCCTTGTGCAATCTCTCTATCTCTTCATGAACTAATTGCTGAGGTTTTTTGTTCAGCTCTAATTTTGCCAGTTTACAAATTTGTTCTGCAGATCTCCTGCCTACACGTGAAAATTCAGAAGTTAAAAAATTGAGAAGAGTTTTTGATTTTGTTCCAGCGAGTATTCTCCTAAGAAGACCCAGCTCCACTCCGTATGGGTGAGGTTTTATTTCCTTAGGTTGTCTTGGCAGTTCTTTCACTACTCTTTCGAATTCCAATTTACCATTCGGACCGTCGAATATAATGTGCGCATATGGATTAGCTATAGCGGTTTGCTTCAAATATTCTGGAACCGATTGAGCTCTTTCTATAAATCTTCCTTCAATCTCCAGCTCAATCTTGACACCGTGCCATTTGTTCGGATTCTTTTGTACAGTGTGAGAAATAATATGTGGCTCATTTTTTGTAACGTCAATCATCATTTCAAAAATGTGGATGTCTTTTCCTATGCTTGTTGTAATTTCCACAGGCTTGCCTGTTGTCAATTGGGAATAGAGGATAGCTCCGTGGATTCCAAGCCCCTGAACTCCTCTGCTTTGCCTCAGTCTATGGAATTTGGAACCATACAAGAATTTACCGAAGGCAAAAGGAACTTTTGATTCCACCACACCTGGACCATTGTCCTCAGCAATAATCTTGAATCTATCCGCATTCGTTGGTTTTGCTGATATTTTTATGTCAGGCAGGATTCCAGCTTCGGTTGTAGCATCCAAGGAATTATCAATTGCTTCCTTTATCACTGTCAGGAATGCCTTTGTCGAATTCTCATAGCCAAGCAAGTGCCTATTCTTCTCGAAAAATTCGGCTACCGAGACTTCCTTCATGTCCCTTGACATCTTTTCTGCTATAGTTTCCTCTACCATTTTATCCGCCTTCCATTAAAGACCTGTAAACTGTCGCATGCTTTCTTCCATAGAGCAAACCCTCGATTGCCTGCCTAGCTTTTTGGATTTCATCCCATCTACCTATAATTGAAACAGTCTTGCCATAAATTGCAATCTTTGCATTTGTGTATTTCTCTATTAATCTTTTTGTTCTACCGTTCGAACCTATGAGCCTACCTTTCAATACTGCCATCCTTTCTCTAGACTTGCCGGAAAAATCCTGGATGTTCCTTGTCTCTAAATAATATTCCTCGTCCAGTAAATTTAATGCAATGTCAAAATCAAATCCCCTTCCAAATGCTTTCACTGCTTCTTTGATTCTCATCGCCATGATTGGATCTTCTGACTCGATGAAAATATCGTCATTGACATCAATTTTGGAGTTTGTCAAATTTTCTAATTGATTTTCATATCCTTTTGACTTAAAAATCTTCAGCCTTTCCTCAGGGATTTTGATAACTTCTATCATTCAAACTACTCTATTGAAATCGTTTTTACGAAACCCTTTCTCTTAATCCAGCCAGCCTGAGTTGGTGTGTATCTGAAAACTATGTCGCCTCTTTCATTTGTCTGAACTTTCCATAGTTGTACCAATACTAAATCTCCTGCTCCCATCCAAACTCTTTTCCTCAGTCTTCCTGGGATTCTGCAGATTCTAACTTTGCCATCATCACAAATAACTTTCAGCTTGTCCCCACCAAGCATCATTTCAACCGCACCCAAAACTTCTCCCTCTCTTGGAATCCTTATCCTAGATATCTCTAGTTCCTCTTTTGTTGGCTCATATTTCTTTGGCATCATTCCACCTTAACAAGTATAGTGTCCCTATAGACTTTTTTGCCTTTTATACTACCACTTAGCTTTCTTGAGATTTTAATCTTTGCCTTGTATTTGAGCTTGAGAATTTTTGCTATCTGGTTTGCTGAGTTTTTAGAACCGATCAAAAAGTCAAAACCATTTTTTGTCTCTTGAAAATTGGAGATGAATGCAAGATTATCGTATTGATTGAGGTAATTGATTTGGCTCTCAATCTCGGATTTAATCTCTGGAAGAAGCTCATCCGGCGCTCTTATTTGCAGAGTTGCTTGAAAATAGCCTGTTTCTTTCATCGAGCAGGTTTGGCAGATGATTTTTTTGGTTATCAAGTCTAGTGCTTTTTCTTCAGTTTTTTCAAAATCTCCTTTTTTCAGCTTGAGAGTGAGAAAGATTTTGTTTCCACTTATCCTGTAGGTCGCTGACATGATTTCTTTTTGCTTGATAAGATCTTCAAGAAATGATTCAACCAGGCTTTCGGTTGAGCCTGACAAATCATTCATGAAGAATTTGCCACAAATTTTGCATTCTTTTATTCTGAGCTGGTTTGGTAGTTTTTTGGCAACAGAAATCCCGGAAAGGGAACAACTGCTACAAAGGCCATTGTAGAACTCATCTGTTTGCCTCCCACATTTGGGGCAGAATTTTTTACCCATAAAAATTAATTTGTTTTTAATTAGTTAAGAATAAAAATCCATAAAATAATTTAGAAAGATATCAGAAGCCCCGATAGCTCAGTTGGTAGAGCACCTGACTTGTACCTGATCATTCGATAAAAGGATGAGAGAAAGTGATCAGGGGGTCGTGGGTTCAAGTCCCACTCGGGGCTTTTATTTTTGCAGGAAATCAACATTCAAAAAATCTGCTAACTTTGTTACACCAAATATTTTTATGGCACTAAAAATTGACGGCATTTCAGACATTTTAGAGAAAATTGATTTAAATAACAAGCCTTGCATTATTGGTAAAATTAATTTATCTTTCCATCGATTATCGTATTGTTTCATCAAAAAATCTTTTGAAAAATTATCGTTCTCTAAGGCTGTTATAACTGCTTTACCAGCAATCTCAGCTCCAATTTTATTATAAACAAGCCCGCCTGCCGAAAATGGTTTTACTTGGCATGCCGCATCCCCAACCAAAAGAACTTTGTCTGAAACAGATTTTTCAATTAAACCGTACCTTATAACATCTCCGATCTTGTTGGAAAAAACTGCTCTATTGAACCTAGCTTTCAAAAGCCTATCCAAATATCTGTTCGGGTTTTGTGTTGTCATCAATCCTACTCTTGCTGTATTTTCATTTTCTGGGACTACCCATGCAAAAGCACCAGGAGCGACATTTGAACCAAAATACAATTCAACTGTGTCGGAATCGAAGGATGAATTAACATTAACTTGCATGGCAAACAACAAATTGTCTGGCAGTTTTATTCCTACGGATTTGGCAACAAGAGAATTGGGGCCATCTGCTCCGACTAAAATTTTTGTCTCAAATTTCCCATGATTTGTGAAAACTGTGTGATTTTTGGAATCTAAAAATCTACTTGAAGTTTCAATTTTGGCTCCGGCTTTTTTTGCGTTCTTTGCCATCCAAACATCATACTTGCCTCTATCAAGGAGGAGCATCGGATGTTTTGATTTTATCTCAAAAAAATCATTACCACAACAGAACTTTGCCTTATTAATTTTGTTCAAAATTATCTGTTTTGGAACCCTGCCTATCTCCCTGCTAACCAAGCCAGTGCATTGAACAGGACTTCCTATTTTCGGATGCTCCTCCAAAACCAGAACCTCGTAACCGCTTTTCGCAACTATTTCTGCAGTTTTGCAGCCGGCTGGACCAGCGCCAACTATTACTACATCCACTCTATCTACCAAAATTCCTTTGAACTGAATTGTACCATTTAATGGCTTTGATCAATTCTTTTTTTGAGAAGTCTGGCCAGAGTGTCTTGGTGAGGTAGATTTCAGCATATGCTGTCTGCCACAAAAGGAAGTTTGACAACCTGCTAAACCCACCTGTTCTTATCACCAAATCCACAGGAATAGGAACAAGCAAATTAGCTTCTATGTCTTTCTCGGTTATTTCTATCTTCCCAAATTTAATTGCTTTCTCTGCGATTTTCTTTATCACTTGAGTTAACTCAAACCTGCCCCCATAAGCTATCATTATATTTAGCGTTTTTTTCTGGTACTTAGCAGTCCATCTCATTATTTTGCCCATCAGCCTAACTAGCTTTGACGGTAGGTTTTCTATATCACCGACAAATCTAACCTTGACCTGATATTTGTCTAGCAAACTATTGCCCTTTTGTTTTTCCCATTTGCCCAAATATTTATAAAAAATTTTGAAAAGTTCATTTAGCTCTTTTTTAGATCTATTCAAATTTTCGGTCGATAGGAGATAGGCAGAAACCTGTGATACTCCGAGTTCTAGACACCAGTTTAGAAAATTGTCAAAAGTTTTTGCACCCTCCCAATGGCCTTCCCATGGCTGTAAACCATGAGTTCTAGCCCAGCGCCTATTCCCGTCTAAAACTACTGCAACATGGTTTGGGACTTGCATTATATCATCTTTTTGTAATAACAAATTTTAAATAGTTAATATTTAAGCAATAAAATCTATTAGGTTGGGGTCATCGTCCAATCTGGCTAAGACAGCAGGCTCCAGCATTTTTGAATGGAGCACTGACAAAAGATGAAGAAACCTGTTGATCGGGGTTCAAATCCCCGTGGCCCCATCTTATTTTTTATTTGTAGCCATATTTTCCTTGTAAAGATACAAAAATAAACCATCCAAGACTACTTTCTTTGAATTCGTTATCAGAAATTTTATCAAAAACTACAACTTGCTGATTAAATATTCCTCCTATAGGTGCGACAATCCTTCCACCGGGCTTAACCTGCTTTTTTAATGGCTCTGGTAATTTTGGCGCAGCAGCTGAAACGATTATTTTGTCATAAGGGGCTTCTTTCTCATATCCTTCTGAACCATCACCTAAAACTACTAAAATGTTGCTTAAACCGGTTTTATCTATATTCTCCCTTGCTAAATCATACATTCTCTTATCAATGTCTATTGTAACAGCATTGCCGTCTTTACCAACGCAGTAAGCTAACAAACAAGCTTGCCACCCACTTCCTGTTCCTACATCCAAAATTTTCTCTCCCTCCTTTGGTTGCAAGGCTTCTAGCATAGACGCTACAGTTAGAGGCTGGGAAATGGTTGGTCCGCGTACATCATTTGTTAATGGCAGAGGCACATCTTCATATGCTGAATCCAAATAATCCTTTGGCACAAAGTTGTGCCTCATTATCTTACGGAAGGCCTGAATGATATAAGGCGTCTTCAAAATCCCCTGACTTGTTAAGTATTCGATTAATTCTTCATTTTGTTCTTCAAATCTCATATTTTTTATTTAGTAGAATGAATTTGTATTTATATGGATAGTCCTGCACAGGTTGCCGAAAAGATAAGATCTGTTAAGATTCAGGGGGCAAAGGAAATAGCTATCTATTCTCTTGAGTATCTGAGGAAGTTCTGCAAGAAATACGGGTTTGGATTGAAGTTTGGAGTTGCTGTGATGGTACTCGAGAATGCGAGGCCAACTGCCGATGTTTTGCACAATTGCCTGGAAATTCTCAAGAAAAAGAAGAATTTGCGAACGATAGACCAGCTGATTAAAAGACTGAATGAAGCGACGAGAAAAATTGCCAAAAATGGAGAAAAAATCATTCCGAATGGGGCAAGGATAATGACGCATTGCCATTCTAGCGAAGCTTTGGCTGTGATAAAAGAGGCATGGAAGGACAAAAAAAGGATTTCTGTTGTCGCGACAGTTACAGAACCTTTGCACCAGGGTATAAAAACTGCGAAAGAGTTGGCAAAACTGAAGATTCCTGTCACATTGATTGATGACAATGCTGTTGGTCACATGATGAAGGATGTTGATCTTGTGATAGTTGGAAGTGATGCCATGAGGAAAAATGGGATTATCAACAAGGTTGGAACTAGTCTTCTTGCTTTGGCTGCTAGAAAAAATAAAAAGCCATTCTATGTCGTTGGGAATTCTTTGAAGCTTGACAAAAGAAAAAAATGTGTTATAGAGGAAAGACCTGCAAAAGAGGTGTATAAAAAGATTAAGGGTATTAAAATAAGAAACCCCGCCTTCGACATCACAGATTGGAAATTTGTTTCAGCTGTTGTAACAGAAAAGGGGATTTTGAAGCCTGAAAAGGTTAAGAGGATGCTGAAATGAAATGGAAAAATTTAGAAAAATTTTTGAAATTTGAGTGGAGAAAAGCTATAATAGCATCTTTTATTTTTCTATTCTTCCCAATACCTTTTAGAGAACCCTGTGCAGAGCCAATGATTTTTCCAAAACCATCGGGATATGTATCTTGTCCTGAGAATTGGATGTTAGTATTTTTAATTGTCGATTTAATTAAATACGGACTACCTATACAACCCTTTGGTTTGATAATTCTTTTATCAATTGCTGTAGTTTCGTATGTATTTTCCTGTCTAATAATCTTGATTTATGATAAGGTGAGAAAGAAATGAAATATGAAGATTATGTAGATCTTAAGCACAAACCAGAAAAAAGCGACTTGGTTTGTGAATTTTATTTAGAGCCATTAGGAATAAGTTTGAAAAGGGCGGCTGGTGCGGTAGCTGCTGAAAGCTCAATTGGAACATGGATTGAAACTACCACAACAAAGCCATATGTGGAAAGATTAGCTGCAACAGTTTTTGTAATAAATGGAAACAAAATAAAAATTGCCTATCCTTTAGAACTTTTTGAGCCAGGAAATATGCCAAACATTTTGAGTAGCGTGGCCGGAAATGTTTTTGGGATGAAGGATTTAAAGAATTTGAGATTGAATGACATTTTTTTCCCAGAAAAATTGCTGAGAAGTTTTAAAGGACCGAAATTCGGGATTCCTGGTATAAGAAAATTGTTGAAAGTAAAAGAAAGGCCTTTGATAGGAACAATCATCAAGCCGAAGCTTGGTTTAAGAACAGAAGACCATGCTAAGATCGCCCATGAGGCTTGGGTCGGAGGAGTAGATATTGTTAAAGATGATGAAAATTTGAGCGGGCAGAAATTCAACAAGTTCGAGAATAGACTTAGAGAAACGGTGAAGATGAAAGAAAGAGCTGAAAGGGAGACTGGTGAGAAAAAGATTTACATGATAAACATCACTGCGGAAACTAAAGAAATGATAAGAAGGGCTAAACTTGTTGAAGATTGTGGGAATGAGTACGCGATGGTCGACATAATAACTGCTGGTTGGTCGGCACTACAAACTCTTAGAAATGAAGATTTTGACATTGTTTTGCATGCGCATCGTAGTGGTCACGCTGCCTTCACAAAAAACTCAAGGCACGGGATAGCCATGAAGGTCATAGCAAGGTTGACAAGAATTGTTGGTTTGGACCAGTTGCATGTCGGAACTGTTGTTGGAAAGATGTTTGAGACAAGGGAAGAAGTTTTAGAAAATTGCAAAGCACTCAAAGAAAAGATGTGGAAGCTCAAATCGGTCATGCCAGTTGCCTCTGGGGGATTGCATCCTGGTTCAATTCCTAAAATAGTCGAAATTTTTGGGAATGATGTTATCATACAGGCGGGAGGAGGGATTCATGCACACGAGCTCGGAACAAGAGCGGGAGCAATGGCAATGAAACAGGCTCTTGAAGCTACCATGCAAGGAATTCCTTTGCAAGAATATGCCAAGACCCGAAGGGAACTTAAAATTGCACTAGAAAAATGGGGCGTGAGCAAATGAAGATAGGTGTCGCTTTTTTATTAATTTCTATTGCCCTAGTATCGTTCATTTTAGTTTACAATTCTTCGAAGGAGAGATGTTTCACCGATTTTGAATGCCGATGGGAAATCACGAATTGCTGCCCCGAAACTGCTGGAGCGAATTGGGGATGTGTGAACACCAAAACATACAATGAAACGGAGTGTCCCAAGGCTGTAATCTGCCCGCAATATTTGTCACCGAGACCGAGCTTATCTTGCACGTGTGAAAATGGAGAGTGTGTTGTGAGATGAGGTTTAGAGTTAGGATATTGGGCCTGGAATCTGGCGGGAAGCCGATTGTGGTGATGAACGGAGAGGATGCAGGCGATCTTGGAATAAGAAGCTTGGCAAGAGTTAACATCAAAGTTGACAAAAAACAAATCACTGGAATTGTGAATATCACAACAAAAATTGTCAATAAGGGGGTTATAGGTGTAAGTGAGGAGGTTAAAAACAAATTGAAACTGAAGGAGAATGTGGAAGTTGACATTGATGTCGCAAATTACCCCTCTTCTCTGCAATTTATAAAAAACAAACTGAAAGGTAGGAAATTAACTTATGAGGAGATTCTGCAGATAGTCAAAGATGCTATCGATGGAAATTTGAGCGAGATGGAGATAGCTTCTTTTGTAACTGCCTTGGATGCAAAAGGACTTGACATTGATGAAGCTGCAAGCATGTCATTGGCCATGGTCGAGACAGGAAGTAAATTAAAGTTGGATAAAAAAATCATAGTTGACAAGCATTCTGTTGGTGGTGTGCCCGGTGACAAAACCACTTTGATTGTCGTGCCAATAGTTGCTGCTGCTGGTTTGACAATTCCAAAAACCTCTTCTAGGGCAATCACAGGAGCGGCTGGAACAGCTGACAGGGCTGAAGTCTTGATGCCGGTTAATATTGACATAGACATAATGAAAGAAATTGTTGAAAAAACCAACGGATGCATTGTGTGGGGTGGCGCATTGCATCTTGCCCCGGCTGATGACATCTTCATTCAAGCCGAATACCCTCTGGGGATAGATCCTTTGCTTTTACCGTCAATCATGGGAAAGAAAAAGGCTGTTGGAGCGAATTTTGTTGTAATTGACATACCCACAGGAAGAGGGACTAAGGTGAAGACAATTGGTGATGCAAACCTTCTGGCGAAAGATTTTATCGAACTCGGAAAGAAGCTTGGGATAAGAGTCGAATGCGCAATAACTGATGGCGAGCAGCCAATAGGATACACAATAGGACCTGCGCTTGAGGCGAGGGAAGCTCTGGAAGTGATAATGAGGAAGAGGAATGTTGCTGATTTGGTAGATAAGTCTGTTCACATAGCCGGAATTCTCCTTGAAATGGCTGGAAAGAAAGACGGATATCCGCTTGCACTTGACATTCTGAGATCTGGAAAGGCCGAGGATAAACTTAGGGAAATAATAATGATGCAGGGTGGAGACAGGGAGATAAGACCCGATGACATAGAAATTGGGAAGTATGGTTTGGACATAGCTGCAGATAGGAATGGTGTCGTGCTTTGGGTGAACAATGCTGCTATTTCTGATGTTGCTAGAGCTGCAGGTGCACCCAAAGACAAGGGAGCTGGCATTGTAATCTACAAGAAATTGAATGACAGTGTCTCCAAGGATGAAAAATTGATGACAATATATGCGGAAAAATCAAGAAAGCTGGAAAGGGTGAGAAAGATGTTGGAAGAAGAAAATGTGATTGGCGTGGGAAGCAAAAGGGAGATGCTAATCCAACACGTAAAAGAATTGCCAGTTCACAAAAAGACTTTCATCCTAGAGAGGTAAAAATAAAAAAATGAAAGCGAAAAATCTACTTCTCTAAGGCTATTGTAATTGTCGAAACATTGATCTTCGTCTTGTCTTCAAGCTCTTTTTCTTCAGTTCCTATGTCGATGCCTTTTAACACAGCATCGCTCACGAACCTTCTTCTGACAATCTCTGCCACATCAACAGCTCTGGAGATTGCCCTTCCCCTAGCTTTTATGAGAACTTCCTTCTTGCCATTGTTGAACTGGGTTATGACTGCCAGCACATAGGCCATTGAAGGTTTTCTGCCAACGAAGATTACATTGTCTTCTGCTCTCTCTTGTGCCATAGTTGTACCTCCTGTTTTCAAAGCAATTGTTGCTTGCTAATTCTATTTTAACCAGTAAAACTTAAAAGCTTTTAAAATTTTGGACCAGCGTTTATTTTCTCCACTTTCTGTAGATATCTTCATAGCTTTTCTTCATTTTTTTCCTGAAGAAGTAATAGTAGATTGCAACAATTATTGCGATTATTAGGAAAATGACAAAAGCGAGAGTGAGGAAATTTGACCCCCTGGCCGAAGTTGGCTGTGTTGTCGTGGTCGATGGCCTAGTTGTAGTCGATGGCCTAGTTGTGGTAGTGCTTGCTGCTGCTAGGCTGACTCTAACCAAAGTGCAATCAGACTGCGTCTCGCCATCAGAGCAAAGTGCCTTTACGTAGTAGTTTTTAGCTGCTTGCGGGGTCCACCTGAAATAGCCGTTTGAAAAAATGTATTCATAGTCCGGATCAGTTGTGCATGATGAGCCAGAGAAAATATCAACCATGCCAGAAGTGCACTCGCTTATGGTGCAAGTGCAGTCGCCAACCTTGCAACTTCCGCAGGCAATCTCTCCAAAGGCTAGAGATGGGAGTACTGAAATTAAAACGATCAATGCGATTGTTTTGTTCAACATGTAACACTCACCAAATCTTCGAGTTTGGACCAAACTATGGGGTCTTCCCTGTTTGAAGTTTTGAATGCTTTCCATGAAATCTTGTAGCTGCCATACAGACCCAAATCATCGCAATCAAAACTGACAGAAGATGTGCTTTTCCCAGGCTCGGCTGTGAACTTTTTGTTTTTGGCATCTCCGCCCTTGCTTAATGTGAAAACGACTATCACATTTTCGTTGAGACCGTTTATATAATCAAAGCTTGGTTTGCTAGAAGTGCCAGATTTTACTGAATGGAAATTGCTTACTATGAATTTCTTCCCAGGCGCTTCCTCTCCCACCACTGGTATTTTCTGCTCAATATTTTTGACTGGACTGGAGCAGTCAACACTTGCATCAAGCGTACCGATTTTCTGTGGTATAAGGGTAAACACATTGTTGGTTGCGGTTATCACTTCTCTCCATTTCAGGACAGAATCCCCAAGGATTGCAGTAAATAATCCGTTGCTACATCCATTAACAGTGCATTGGCAGGTTCTACCAACATAGCATTCCTTGTCACATTCCAAGAATGATTGCTTTACTTCCAAAACATAAGGACCATAGGTATCGACAGTCGAATCTCTGAAGCACAGCGCCATGATTGAAACTTTGCCTATCTCCTTGGTGTCAAAATCGATGGTAGTTGGAGGTATCAGAGCGGTTATTGACGACTCTAATGGCTGGTTTTGTTTGTTTTCTAAAACCCACCTTCCGTTACTGCAGCTAACTGTTAAATTGCATTCGCATTTTGATTTGGCGAAGCACTCGTTGCATTGAATTTTTGAGGGTAATGTAGTCGTGGTTGTCCCGCCTGGTAAACTTGTTGTAGTTGTTGTTCCACCTGGTAAAGTAGTGGTGGATGATGTGGTTGTGGTTCCATGTGGAACTGTGGTTGTTGTGGAGGATGTGGTTGTGGTTCCATGTGGAACTGTGGTTGTGGTAGTAGAGGAAGTTGTTGTAGAGGATGTGGTAGTGGTAGATGAGGTGGTTGTGGTAGTAGAGGAAGTTGTTGAGGTTGTGGTTATGGTTAAAGCGTATATTACACTTCTGACCTTTCCTCCCCCAGATGCAATGACTGTTATGCCATAAAGCTCTATTGGAGTAGTTGAAGAAGTGCTAATGGTTAGAGTTGATGAGCAGGTCGGACTGCAAGAAGATGGGCTAAAACTGCACGATGCTCCGGTCGGAAGTCCAGAACACGAAAAACTAACACTTTGTGCACTACCAGCAACAAGGGTCGCTGTTACACTAGTTGTCACGCTGCTGCCTTGACTGGTGCTACCAGATGTTGGACTGAGTGATAGAGAAAAATCAAAAGCAGGAGGCAAAGTTGTAGTTGTAGAGGATGTAGTGGTTGTTGGGCAGGATGCCCTGCAAATACCATCTGAGCAACAATATTCATTATAATAGAAATAACCACCAAGAAGGCTACATGCGTCATATGAACTATATTCTTCACACTCTGTGGGATAATATTGACAGCAATGTACTGTTTCCAGTACACCTCCTGTCACAACTGGAGCAGTTGAAGGAAATACAATGTTAATTAACCAATCGACAAAATCTTTTAGCGTAAAAGCAAACGCACTTTCTACAAAAATTAAGGATAAGAGGACAAATGACAATATGAATAAAATCGCTCTATTTCTTGCCATACCTTCCAATTTAAAATTATCGATTATTAGAAATAAATATTACATTGCTTATTGCTAAGAATTGGTGCTATAGAAAGGATTAAAGTCTCTTTATTGCTTGATTGATATATTGAGCAACTTGATCGTTTGGTGTTTCCTCTGATGATGCTTGAAAAAGAAGTTTAGCTGCCTTATCTTTGCCCATTACTCCTAATCTTTGTATATACGTGCCAGCAGTCTGTCTCATTAGGCCAGGATCATTTTTCCTAAGGGCATCCCTCAGTGCTTCACGGATGATATCCGTTTCCATTTTATACTTGTCTGCATATTTCCTATATTCTGAAATCTCTTTGGTAGCAATTGCACCGCCGCGGAATAGAATACCGACGATAAATGTTATGGCAAAAATGGCAACTGACCAGCCTCCCATAAAGCCGAACAAAACCCAAACCATCTTGACAAACGCCCCCATTGGAATGGTAAGAAAAGTTATTATCAATGCTAGCATCTTATTTACTTGCGATTGTGGGAAAATATTTAGAAGCTGTAAGAATGCCCACACAAGCGTGTAAATTGCAGCAAAGGGCAAGATGAAAAGATAGATTATCGCTGGCACATATCCCCATTCAGCCGGTAAAGCTATCAATTGCAACGCTTCTATAGCCGCATCTGGTAACTTCCAATATTTGAAACTGTCTGGCACAACCTTCATATAATCTGGGAATGTGACGAATTGCGGAAGGATGAAAGCCAAAGCTATGAGAATGAGGAAGGCAATCAAACCTAATGGAAAACCAGAACTTAGCTTAGGTATTGCACCGCCAATTAGAAGCAAGAAGAAAACAAAGAGGAAAACAAAGAGGATGGCTACAACATCCCTGTTCGTCAAAAAGGCTGTTATTGGACTAAGAATATCTAGTGTTTGCTGCTGTGCCAAAACTATATTTGCAAACAGAAGTGAAAACAAAAGGAGACCAACTAAAATTTGTCTCATTCTCATAATCTTTATTTGGTTTTTAAGGAATTTATATTTCTATTTTTTATGCCAAGGTAAACCAAGATAAGGATAAAAAATATAAGCAAGGCAAAGACAGAATATGCGATGATCTCGATGATGTTTTCTGAATAGTACACAGAAGCGAAAAGAAAATATAAACCAATTATAAAGGCGATTATCACATTCGTTGCTGAAGGAAGTATCTTTGACTTTCTAAGAAGACCATATGAAATCAAAAAGGAGAGGAGAAACAAAAGGAATTGAAATACTGTCTCAATCACTCTTTCTCACCATATTCTGCTATCTCTTTATACCACTCATAATCGTAAAGGCTTTTGCCGAGCTTCTTTGCCAGCTGGTCTAGCTCAGCAACTTCTGAATTCAGCCGTCCTAGTAACTGCTTTTTTATCTCTGGGTTTTTTTCTTTTTTAAACCTTTCCCAATCGCCCTCGCAATTCTTCACTCCTGCACCAAATTTCTTTTCGTCCTCTGTTTTGAAAAAATCTCCCGAAGCATAAGAAGTTGTTCTTTCCTTAACACGACCATAGATGCCGTAAAAATAGAGAATTATAAATCCTGATACTGCTATGAAACCTGCTAGAAAAGGCAACCAGTAGGAAAGACCCAGATAGTAGAGGGAGAAAGTGCCGAGTGTGGAGATTACAAGTGCCAGAAACACATTTAGGGTGTTAGCTTCCTTTGGTTTCCCTAAAATTTCGGTCTTCCTGAGCAGGGCATAGATTAGTAGATAGAAGAATAGGAAAGGCAAGAAAATGTAGAATATCAGTTCATTAGGGGCAAATCCAAAAATGTCCATAAAATAGTTTTAGAAATAAGAAATAAAAGAGTTGCTCGGAGTATTGAGTTGCTAATGTTACTACCGAAAGGTATTTAAATTTAACCATACTAAGATTACTTATGTTTCATATATTTGAAAAAGCGCAAAGAACTCCAACTACTATTGATGGAGTTGCCACTATCATGCGTCAATTGGCTATATACGCAAACGATATTGGGCAAACTCTTCCAACATTACAAGCCTGGGAAAGCAGTTTGAAAAGTCCAGAGAATGTTAACAATTATATTAGAGGTGTAACAAAGGGTTTGTATGATAGGTTAGTAAATGGGCAGAAACAGTATTGGCCTGATGTAAGCGATGAAGAGTTAAGAAAAGAGTTGTGCAATCCTTTGAGAAACTATTTCGAAAGAACTAAAGACAAATTAGTTTTGAGACATTCTGCCGAAAGAGGTAAAGTACAAATGCATCATCTTTTCAAGGAACTTTACAATTTAGATGGCAAAGATATTGTATTAACAGTTCCGGGCAGTCCTCTGGCAATGAGGGTTAGCCCTGAATTTACAAATCCTTCAGATGAGCTATCTATCACATTAAACCCAGAGGATGCAACTGCATTGTTTAACTGGGATAAAACCTTGGACAAAGATAAGATTGCTGCTTTCGAGCAGAGCAAACCTATTAGGGCAGATTATAAAATCGGAATAATTCCTGCTATTCAAGAAGAAAAGAAAAAAGAAAAAATAGAAGGAACAGCAAGGGCTGTTACAACAGGGCCATCAGTAAGCCAAGCATAAAGAACTTTAAGAAGTTTTAACACCTTTTTGTTCAAATTTTTTTAGTCTTTCCTCAACAACTGCCAAATCTTTTTGATAGGCTTTTTGCATTGGGTCGGTGTTAGGTAATGAATTTAGTATTTCGTTTAGTTTCTCTTTTCTACTTACCAATTCAGCAACAACAACTCTATCTACTGCTCCTGTTACATGCTCTATAGCGAGAGCTCCTGCCCATATCCCGCTCATTAGCCTGAAAAGAATCATAAAGAGAAGCCAGTCGACTAGAAGAATACCTATGCCTGCAGCTCCATATCCCAGGAGTTCTAGGAAAAGGCTTGCTAACAAAAATCTAAAGGCCATAGCTGTTAGAGCAACTGAAATTACTTTTCTAGCATTTTCGCTCAAGAAGTCTGTAAACTCATAAAATAGATATCCAATGATAAGTAAGGGTGCTATAATACCGAAAATAAGGAATGTTGATACTCCTAACCATGCCAATGATGTGGGAAGATAACCAGTGAAAATACAACTGAAGATCGTAACCACATTGATAATGTAGCCAGGCAAATCTGAAGCGGGTACCTCAGGTGTTTTGTAAATCTCTGTACATGCAGCATACTTAACTACAGGCTGACCAAGATAAGGAACAATGTAAACTATTTGAGTTCCAAAGATTCCTAGAAAAACAATTAGAAGTCCAATCCAAGCAATCCATCTAGCTATTGAGACGCCAAGCACAGGCTTTATTATAATGAAGCTGCCAAAAATGAAGGCACCACCTATAACAATCAAAAATAGAACCCAGGATCCCATCTGAAGAAGCCAATTTGTCAATTCTGATGTAAGTGTTAATGGTGGTGGTGCAGGCGACACATCTGCACAGACTAATGCCAATGATGAAAACATGAAAAAGAAAGTTAATAGTCCTGTCAAAAACAATTTTCTCATATATTTAATTTCTTATTCAAAAGATTTAAACTTTAATAGTAGAAAAAAATAGTAGAGAAGAGCATGCAGAGCACAACAAGTAGCTACCTAAAAACTATAGCTTCTTATAACCTCAGTGTGTTTCAAAAAAATCTGGAATCAGGAAAGCAAATACTGCCTGTTTTAGATCATTTGTGGAAATGGACCGATCTTGCAATCTGTCTTTTATCGGATGTTGATGGTGTTATTGTATGTAGCCCATCCTTGCCAACATTATATTTCAATGATCTCTTCAAAAAAGAAAGATATGCGCAGTATTCTGAGAAAATAATGGATTATGACAGGCAAATAGATGTCACTCAAGATGGTAGATCATTCGAAGGCATAGCAAAATGTTTATTTAAAGCCGGCCTCACACTTGATGATCATTTAGAATCTTGTGAGGTAGCGGGAAGGGAAGCCAAACTCACCCCATACACGCATGATGCAATAGAGCAACTGCATGAAATTCGACCTTTCATAGGTATGGGGTTTAACTCTGCATCTTGGACGGAATCCCTAACCTTTCTTGCTAGCTATAAAAGGCTACTAGTCTCAACCATTAGCGCGAGTTGGTTAGAGTTTCACAACAATAAATTTAGTGGAAGGTATTTTTTCAACTATGGTCCAAACAAATTTAACAGTGGGCTAAAATCTCTCAGGCAATTAGGATGTTCCCCTGACCTAAAAATTAACAGAAGGAAAGTCGAATTTATAACACTTTCGGATACCATAAGTTCTGATCGATACCTGGGTAATTTTGCTGCCTTGGGAGGAATGTCCTTGTGGATGGATAAATCAAGGCAGTTAAAAGCTGAGCTGGAAACCCCCGGAATAGTTGAAATAAACATTCCGGAAACTTCGAATGATATGAGAATTCTGTCATCTTGTGTCAAACATTTTTACAGGGCAAGGATCATAGCAGCTCGGACATCGCCACAACAACTGGTTGAAGCGGTCGCTTCGGTAAAAGAGCTCATTAATTTTGGGGAAGAATGCCTAAAGATATCTGATAGAGATATTTTCAATAAAAGTATTCAGAAGTTTATGACTTTGTCTCAAAAATCCTTGATGTTGCTTACTAGATTTGATTTCCCAAGATATTCTACAGGAATAGATTTTATGCATTCGCAATTACTTTATCAATCAGATTTAGAAAAAAGAAAAGAAGCAGTCTCCAAAATACTTGAAAGTTATACACAAAATTTTCCAGAGGGTTTGATGGAAGAAAGCTGGTTGAAAAAATTAACCTAAGCACTCTTAGTTTCATTGCTTATGTCTGACTGATATCCTTCTTGCCCTCTCTCGATTTTATCCAACAAAACTATTAAACTAACTTCATGACTTATTAAGTCTGGCTCTTTAAGAGTTCTTTCAGGCTTCACATGATCATTGATGTCATTGTATATTTTTATTGCTTCTTTACCATTTTCCTGGTCACCAAATCTCATAAGATGTACTGCTAACCAAAGGGTCTCCAAACCTATTCTGTTGGATGGCGTCAAATATCCAAGTAGACCTCTAATTGTTTTGCATTGGTTTAACAGCGTCGGTGCTTTTGGCAGCGGTGTTGGCCCACTTTTTGGGCCAGCTTCCTGTAGCTCCCGAATCCTTTTCAACAGATTTTGCTCAACTATTTGCGCATCGGTTGGAAAACTGCTTTTTTTCTCCTCCTGCCTGACTGGAAAGTCTACTTTGGGCTTCTCGACATTAAAAACCACAGTTTGGCCTGTCTTAATTCTGTAGTTTGTCCTAAGCCCATTCTGCTCAAAATCAGATGGAAGCTGTTGCCAATTAAATAACGTTAACATGTCTGTGGGATTAAATGCTATGAATAATTCATCTAGAATATTTTCAGGCTCTGCATAAATACTGTCAAAACTAATAGAGATTGGACCAGAATTAACTATTATACTTCGCGGCTTGTCTCTAATCAAACCATCATATAAATAGCCAAATAGTGGATGGACCTTTATCGTTCCTTCTTTATCTTCATGGCTTAAGATTATCTTGCTTGGAGTTTTCTCAAATATTTCCCTTAAAGAGCCACATAATTCTTCTCTTATATCGTAATCGCTTGCGTCTGGAAAGAATCTTTTGTCACCCTCGCATAACCTTTTGTATAATGCCAACGTCGTATCTTTCACATAAGCTCTAACATCCTCCTCAGTTTTTAGTCCATCTTCCCAATGGCCCAATACTCCAAGGGTTTGGCTAAGGTCGTTGGCATATATGGCTATTTGGCGTAAAATAGTAGAAATAGAATTGAATGTTGATCCCTCTTCTCTACTTGACATGTTTCTCTAAATATTTTATTATGACAAAAGGATTAATCTCTTTACTAGGTAAATAAATAATTATGAAATATCATTTATTGTTGGTCCTTGCCGTTATAGTTTTTCTCTCGGGATGTGTAACAACAAAAAAAGAGACTGTCTCCTCTGTCGGAATAAGCTCAGCACTAACCTCTGATACAAAAGAGGCAAGCGCTTCCATGCCTGTAACATTTATCTTGACAATAAAAAACCTGGCATCAGAGACTGCCAATGATATTTCAGCCCAGCTACTCAACCTGACTGGTTGGGGGGTAGAAAATCGATTGCAATATCTGGATGTGCTCTTGCCAAGCGACCTCTATAAGTTCACTTGGATCGCATATGCTTCATCAGAGACAAACAAAACTTTCACTCCTCATGCAGACATTTTCTACAAGATGAAAACAAATGCAAACCTCAAGCTCCGAGTTTATGATAATGCATATCTGAATAGCCTGAAACCGGAAGAAAGGAAAACCATAAGGGAAAATTCTGCGCTTTTGTATTCCACCACCAGCAAGAATACACCAATTGCTATCATTACTTCTCTCCAGCAGCCTTTCATTCTCACAAGCTACAGTCAAGTGTTTCCATTTATCATAGAGATTAAAAATGTTGGTTGGGGCAGCCCTTATATCGATTATTCGGCCTATCCGCCCTTGGAAAATGAAAAAGACTTTATCGCCTTTCAATATGTTAGCAACTCCACTCTAATTTGCGACTATAGAGATGGTGCGTTTGTAAAACTGGTCAGTGGAGGCAATAGCATTGTTTGCAGGTTGATTGCAACTCAAGATGATGTGAACCAATATTCTGATTTTGGGGCTAACTTCACCATAAATTATGCATATCTGGGCAATGCTTCTGTAGAAATTAAGGTTACTTAGACTATTTCTAAATGAAATAACAAAAAAATAATATGGGGACTAAGGAAGATGATATAGACGAGTTAAGCCAGAGAGCACTCGCATACTACCTTGCCATGAAGAGCAATTTTAACAAATGGAAGAAGAGCGGGTTAAGCATAAATCCAGCTGTGAGAGCATTAATTATAGTAGTAATTGTCTTTCAGGCTTTCTTTCCTCTTGATATAAAAAATCTTTCCTGGACAATTGTTGGAGTATTGCTTCTTGTACTTGTCCTTTTTGCCATTCTCATCTATGTGGCTGGTCCTATTGGCGGAGCTACTGGCGTTATAACTGGTGGAGGTAAGGGTGTTCCTGGAGGGGGGCTCATCATTGATTTGATTGTTTCAATAATAGCGGTATTAGTAATACTCTTTCTTGCACAGCTGTTTAATTGCGGGACACATACTTGTTTGGATTTGGTGGCCGCAAAAATAGGAATTGCTTATGCCGTGATTTTCGGGGCAGCTTTGGTTCTCATTGGTGCTTTCATCGGTTGGAAGACAGATGGTGTGAAGTTTGTTGTTGCCGCTTTAATATTTTGGTTCGTGTGCTTTGTTGGCATATACATGATAACCATGACTCTCCCAAGCTGGTATTACGGGTTCTGCAAAAATATTCCACTGCTATATGGCTCATCATTCTGTCAACCAAGGGAGACAACAGTAGCTCTTATGGGAGCGACAAAGCAAGTGCAGGTCAGCGGAGGATTGGATGCTAGATTTGGCGAAGAACAAACAGGATACATGCCACCAAGATATATTTTTGCAGGAGAGCCCTATATCTACAATTTCAATTTACAAAATAAGTATGCAGATACTATAACATTTTCAATGGAACCGTCCATCACAGTTGATTATGAAGATGCCCAAATAATTTTCACGCAGTCATACACTCCCAGAACCTCAGAAATTGGGCCCAATGAGTTTTATCAAGATGAGTTCTTGTTTGAACCGGAAAAAATGAGCATAAAAGCAGATGATAAGAGTAAATGTAGTGACAACGCATATACGCAATGTATAGATATAAAGAATGATGTAAATTTCTGCAAAAACTCTGCCTTAGACATAGTGGACTGCGCTTCAGATAAACCATGTGAAGACCCTAAAAAGGTTTGTGTTGAAAATGAAAGTTTTAGATGTCAATGTGTTGATTGGAATAGCGCTACTTGCGGAGGTTATTCTGCAACTCTAAAAATGGATATTCATCACACAGGAGTTTTCAGGGGGGAGGGAACCCTTTACTATTATGATGAGTATTGGAAACCAATAGAACTTGAAGAACTTAAACAAGGGCCACTTGGCGTGACTATTGTCTTCCTGCCAAACCCATTTGTCAAGAAAATACATGAAAATTACTTGAATAGCATAGGCTTTTCTGTCATGCTAAAGAACCATGGAACTGGCAAAATAAAAATTAACTCGTTTTCTTTGACTACTGAAGACACGAAAATAACCCTTGTGGACAAGGAGAAGGGGATGAAGCTAGAAGAGACCGTTGGAACGCAGCTTATCAGTTGCGATACGAGTAGAATAGAAGGATTAGTCTTAAGTGGAGGAAAGGAGATTTACCTTCCATTGTGCTCTTTGTCGCCACCACACATCGAATCTGTTTTGACAAAAATAGAGGATAGTACAGTTGTTGATCAGGCTGATGTGACTTATGACAAGATAAGTGATTTTTGCAGTGGTGCAGGAGGAACAAGCACGACCACAACAACGTCTCAATGCCCTTACTACTGTTTGTCCTCAAGCATGTGCAGTGCTGAGGGAGGTATCTGTGACTCAGAATATAGTTGCGGAACTGACAAATGTTGCTGTAACATTCCAAGTGAAAGCAGTTCGACTACAACAACTACTTTGCCAGAGGAGCAACAAAGTGCTGTTGTTTGGAGCGAGAATTGGGAAGGAATCAAAAACTCTATTGGAAGCGGCTTTTGTGATATCGTTCAAAACAAGGCAACAGTATCAAAAGATGAGTCTGAAACTATACAAAACTCTTTAGCATACACGAAAGTTATGATTGAGATTGAATATGAGATGGATTTTGAAAAGCCCGCAGATTTAAATATTTATAAGCAGACTATAGAATGTGAAAACTTATTTACGAAGTAGATCTTGATAATATTATTGGACAAACATCGCTGTAACCGGCAGCATCTTTTAGTTGTGGATCATCAGCATACTGGTTTTTACAGCCTTGATCAATCCAAATGTTAGTAAAAGAATCTCTATTTCCTTCTGTGCATGCCCCCAGCAATTTACTCTCGCATATGGTCTTTGATGACCCACCGATGAGCGGAAACAATCCCTTTGTCCATAAAACATAAATGATTATTATACCAACGGCCGCCGCTAAGATAATCCAAATCAATGTGTCATCTCCCTTCGAACCCATCATAATATTAATTTCATCTTTTCTTTATAAATCTTTTAAAGAAGCGAGTGAACAAACTATATCTATTAAAAAGTGCAAATGTAAAATATGACAGAACTGAAGTACATAGAGCCGATGTCATTGGCAAAGATGAGTCTGATCATCAACTGCTTCTTGGGCATTGTTACCGACGCAATTAGCATAGTGATATCAGTAGTATCTCCTACTTTTACGGGATTTACAATATCGACTATTCTATATCTTCTTGCAATACCAGCAATCTATACAATATCGGGATTTGTCATGGGGTTCGCCATAGCGTTTCTCTACAACTTTATCGCCAAGAAGATTGGGGGGGTAGAGCTCGGCTTTAAGTGATTTTTATCAAGAAAATCCAAATTAATATTATGAGATTTTCCAGAATTTTCACTATTTTTTTATTGGTTTGCGTATTTTCTCTCTTAAATATAAACGAAGTCAGTGCTGCACCTCTCAGATATAAGACGCCTTCTTGCGACTGGAATGTTGCAATGACGCAGGATAACAAAGCAAAGGCTTCTTGCACTTTATCAATTTCAGCCTATGCGATAGGAGAAATGACATTGGGAGAATTTGCGACAGCTGTTGGGCTAGAACTTGCTGGTGGAGCAATTTCGATTGGTGGTCTTCTACTCGGTGGGACATTGATAGCAGCATCTGGAGAGGCATTGTTCATATCTACTCAGGCTGGGTATACTATAATTCCGTTGGCAGGTTATCTATTGCCATCTGGAACAATAATGACATTTACTACGACACTTGGGCCTGCTGCGCTACTTGCAGTTCAGCAAGCAGCCAACATTGCTGGTATAACCCTTGCTGTCGGTACTGCTGCTAGTCAAACAGGTCAAGGGGGAGAGCTTGGCCCGGTAGAACTAATAGCATATTATAAAATTGCTGATAACCAAGGGACACAGGCACTATCTCTCACAGATGGAGCGAGAGTGGAATTTCCGGAGGGCGGAGCTGTTTTTGACCCAAAACAAACATACAAATTCCATGTTTATCTTAGAAGAACTGGAGGAGAAAAAACATATAAGCCAGCTGACTATACAAACAATCCTTTTGCATTTGCTGAAGAACAAAATGAATGGAATCTCTACTACGACTGGAACCCATCATCAGAGGCACGACAATTGGAATTGTGCGCGGGCAGCCAATTGACACTTTCTTTAGAAAAGTGGGATAATGTACAGACAGCTGTCTTCAAAATAACATCCTCAGAATATTGTGTTGGACAGAGTGTAGGTATTGCATACGATTGCAAAATAAGAAAAAGTGTTATTACTGGCATAACTGGATATGGTTGCAATGGATTGTCTACAACAGTTACTCTTGATTCAAACGGGGAAGCAACATTTTCTATTGAAGGCAGTCTTGAGAACAATACTGAAGCATATGCTGTAATGAATATAGTGTTATCAAACTATCATAGTGTTAAGGTTCAAAGCAATAAAGTCACAGTCATTCTACCCCCAGCCTATATTTTCAAGGATGAAAGAGGTGAGGGAACAGAGTTCCGCTTATCACCTAGCCCAGTAACAACCGGTTATAACTATCCAAGACATTGCGAAGATTGGTGGGAAGGTGATCACCCTGATTGGAATATAACTAGAATTGAAATTTATGATTTAAGTGGGGGTTGGCAGATTGGTAATTCTATCTCTGCGTATGTTTATGACAAGGGCGAATTGAAGTGCAGCGGCGCTAGCAGAACCATACCATGCACTCCTTTCGAGTGTTACGATAACATTATCGTCAACACTGATGATTACGAATATGTTGGCTCCTCTGTCGATTGGTCTTTTGATCCACCTTGGGTCAGAGTGCTGTATATTTTGATGAAGAAGAAAGTGAGTGGCAATCCCTACTATATTTGGGTGAGAGGTCGTGGAGGAGGAGGTGGTGATTGTGATAACGGTCTTGCCGGAGCAACCGTGACAATCATACCAACCGAAGGCCAAATTAAAGATAAGTTCGGGACAATAACTGCAGTAACAGATTCTGGCGGTATGGCGACTTTTACTGCAGCCAATGGAAAGGCCAATGTGGTTATAGTCGCACCGGGGTATAAAACCCTTACCAGTGAGATGAATCTTTTCTACTGGCCATCAGAGCCACCTAGCATAGATTCCACATTTTGCTTAGAAAAGGGAGAATCCACTGGTTGTGTTGTAACTGCAAATAAGCAGTTTGTCAAGATGGACGAAACCGTAAGTGTTAATGTCTACTGCTCTGGCACGGAAACGAACTGTAAAGACAGCTATACCATTGATTGTGGCAACGGCCAAACGACTACTGCAAGATATTGTGGGTATGGGCTGTGTGGAGAAAGTGGCAGTTGCACTTATACACAAAATGACATCAAACCTGATGGAAAGTCTGCTGTCGGAAAAACATTCACGATTTCTACTGAAGGAGATTGCGTCCCAACAAGTGTGATTGCCGAGAGTACTAAGCCAAGATTTATCCAATCTGTTAGCCCAGTTGGATTGACATTGCTTAGTAAAAGAGATGTGGAGTTTTCAGTTAAAACAAGTGAAGAGGCGACATGTGCATTTAGCCCGTCATCATCTACACTAATTTTAGCAGGGATAGGTTTAGCGGGAATAAGAGGGGTAGGTTTAGCGGGAATAAGATCATCGGCAGGGACTTCTAAAAATGGGTGTTCTTATTCAGGGGATTTCAATTCGAATGATGGGATAACTCACACATATACGCTTCCTGCGCAGTGCCTTGTTCATGACGGCTCATGGTCTTTCACAGTAATATGCTACAAAAAGTCTGACAATAGTCAAGACACCGGAGAAATATCTTTCTCTGTTAATGCATACATCATGGACTATGCAAAGACTTTAAGAACAGACATCACCATGCCAATCTGTGTGGTTGATGAAGAAGGTGATCCAGTAAAGGGTGCGATTGTTCTTATAAATGTTGTAGGTCTTGATTATAGCAAGGGTCAATACTACAATGCCGCGCCCGTAGTAACAGGAGATGACGGGTGTGCTAACATATGGTTTGCCGCACCGAAGTATCTAGACGGTGGATTCAAGATACGTGCCTGTCTAGGAGCTCCAAAATCATCAACTGGTTATTCATCTGACCAATGCGGTGAAGCTACTTGGAGTTATCCTCCAAGACCATTAACTATTGTTGGATCTCTCAATACCGTCAAAAAAGTGGAGTTCAAGAATTGTGATGAGAAAAGGTTGGAAATCAGTTTCAATCCAGCAGGCCCATTCTCTGTTCTTGGTTGCAACAGATATAGCAGTTTTAACACAGGGGTAGAAATAAAAGGCATTTGCAAAATTGGAAACAAGGAGTATTCAGAACCATATGCACTTGCAGATGTTCGTGGTGCAATAGTGCAATCCAATGAAGACTGCCCGTCTAGCGGACAGAATGTGCAACTTTTATTATCTGGGATAACAACACAATGTCCTATGGACCAGTATATCGGCTCTTTCGCAACACCATGTGAAACTGGAGATTACAAGATTTGCATAGCAGCGACGGACACTTTGGGCATATACCAACCCGATATGATATCTACCAGCTTACACATAGGTGAATTGACAGGCTGTGCAATCACTCTCAATGCAAGGTGTCAAATAACCACAAGGGGTCTTTCTCTTGTTACTGCCAGTGTAAATATGGATAACTGCGCATTTTCTTACAAGCTGAATGTTAGACATAAAACTCCGGGGATAGAAGCAGTAACTGGTGGGGCGATTGTCGACTATTGCTCATTCGAGACGAGCGGTGGGACACGCACTGTAATTGATCGTTGTACTGGCTCGAGTTTTGTGTTTCCGGGTGCTTACTCAGAAAAGTTTTCATGCAATGGAGAAATCCCAGGAAACGACAAGCAAACATTTCTATTGATGGATACTTCGGCAGAAGATTACACACTATGGAAAACACTGGCAAGCCTAACTTTGAACTGCACGGCTGGCGAAACTGGCGAAACTTCTTGGTCCCCTTCCTAACATTCGACCTTAAACTTTAATATGGGATAGACAGAATCATACGACATCTTCGCAACATTCCACACGGTTATGTTGTACCTCTCATCAATCATCATCACCTCTTCCCTGTCTGCATAGTACCAAGCACATATCCTGTCTGGTTCCGAGGTATCACAATAAAATGGCTGACCACAATAGCTATTCACATAATCCTTTGCGACATCATAAATTTTGAATCTGTATGGAACCGGAACAATAGAAACATTCGGGTTTATGCTAATTTCATACGTCTTGCCTTTCAATGTCATAGGTTTATCGCTAGATGCATTCACATATATTTTATCAACAGAAACATCAGTATAGATTCCTTCACCGCTAGCTGCTTCCGCATATTCATTTAAATATCCTTTAGTCGCTTTTCCTACTTCTGAATACCAGTCTGGTATGAAATAATTCCCGTCTTTCACCCAGTATGGCAAGCCGTCTTTTGTCGGCACATCATCGGGGATTGAATTATATCCTCCTCGCATGCCCACGTCATAGAAAGCCCTATCGAAAGAATATTGCAATGCATATGGCAGTCCAATTTTAATTTGCTCTAGTTTATCAATTGCATCCAAGATTTCCCTCTCGGCGGCCAACAATTTAAACTCCGTCGCACTGCCTATTGAAAGGTTCCAATAGAGCCCCCAAGCTAACAAAAGGCTGACTAATGCAACCGCGACCATGCCGATTAATCCTTTCATCTGTTATACACCAGTGTGAAATTTTCAGTTAGATAGAGTGGATTGTAAGGAACAAAAACCAAAGCGTTAGCAGTAACTTCATATGGATTGCATGCCGGCGATTCCACAATTATAGCACTTGAGTTAAGCAACTTGTAGCAATTCGAAGACAATATTGTAGACAATTTTTCTTTCAAAAAGCTCTTTGCGTCATCGTCTCTGTAGAAATTTGTTGACCATTCTGACAATATACCATATGCTGTTTGGCCTTTGTAAGGCAGCCTCAAAAGGGAAAGAAACGCTAGCTGGCCCTCGTTAAAGTCATATTGGAATTTTAAGTTGACGGCCAAGTGGTACTTGAATGTAAAAATGGGTATGATGAACAATAACATTCCGGCTACCGTACCCATTATGGCAATCAGTAAAAAGTCTGCAAGACCCTTTCTCATGTCCACTCACCAACTCCGACTATTATCCTGCCGATGTGAATACTTCCATCGGCATATCTTATGAGTGTTGGCAACCCCCTGAAAACTATTGCGCTCGAACTGAAAAAGCTTGGTTGCCCGAGAGGGGTAGTGCTGGCCATGCACTTCTCTATGTCTAGAGGTTGCCAAACAGTGGCTTCCAACCCTCCTATGGATCCATCGGGTGTTTGACCTCCTGTATACCTGAATAGTTCTTCCCAATTGCCGGCATTGATATTTTCACCAAGGCACTTCACAAGACTAGTTATGCTAAGACTCGGTATTGATATCGGGCTACTTAATACAAATATCCATGCCTTGCATGTGGGTTTGTTGCTCACACCGCCCACTGAAGTAGCTGCCTGGATTTGGTTTTTGCAGTCTTCCACATCAATTACTTCGACTATACTTAAAGTATTTGGGTAACCTATCCCCAACATCCTGGGATCCACATTGTCAATCTTTGTCGCATCCAGAACTCCCCGCTGAATTATGCCATCTTTGATGTATGCCAAATTCTCATTGGATATCAAGATATTCACAAGATTCATTGCGTGCCTGTCTGAAGTCAAGCTCTTGACAAAAACATTCACATCCAAGTATTTGGATAAAAATAGGTATGTCAGCAAGGCTATGACACCTATTGCAACAAGTGAGACAATTATCGTGGTTGTTGTCAATATCAGACCTTTATTGTGCCCCGAAATCATACTGGCTCTCACCCTCGACGAGTTTTTTAGTGATAGTAAAAGAATTTACATCTCCATAGAAACTATCTGGTAATGGAATTGCAAATGGCTGAATGCCTTGTTTTGCCTCAGCATATTGAACATTATATTTTGGGGTCATAGTTAGAACCCTTGTTGAGATTGAGACATCATACTTTACATTCTCTACCGCATAGTTTATTTTGATTTGGTCTGTTGATGCGCCTGATATTGTTATAAGATTTGAAAGCTGTCTTGAGACTGATTCTGCCGATGTCAAAGCAAATGATTCGGCAATCATGTCAAGCAACTTAGGTAGCATTGCTGCCACGACCACTAAGGTAAGAAAAATTATTAAAATGGTACCGAGAAAATCTTCTGATGCCACTCAACCACCTACCATCTCGCGACATTCGTCCAAGCTTGCCGGCTTGGCGATATTGAATTGAACGCAGTCTTCTGGCTTTGGAGGAACCGTATCCCAGTCACCCGGATCCCTTTGCTGGTTTAGCCATCTTATACAATAATTTTCATACTTGTTCCTGCATGAGAACTCACTTGCCGCTTGCTTTTGTGAGGCAATCCAGTTCCAAAAAATTACGATGGCGGCAGAAATCACAAGGCCCAAGCCGACCACTATAAATACAAAATGCCATTCGACTTGAGATTTCATAAAAATAAGTTAGTTTTAGAGCAAATAAAAAAAATATCAATAATTAAAAGTATAAAATATCTAACCTTGGCAAACTGGTAATGCTTTACACTCGCTCTCTGTGCTGAAGCAGCTTGACATTATGGAACAGCAGAACTCCCCGCCACTACAGATAGTGCCAGCACACTGGCAAGGAGTTTGACTTTTAACACAGCGATCACAAGCTGGTAGTGTTGTGCTAGCTTTGGGTGGAGAATCTGATCCAACGATGAAAAATTTGGTAAATGAATGTATGGCAGACAAGTAAATTGTCCCGGGCTTTAAATAAAGATCCTCATATCCTTCGAAATACTGACCAGCAAAAGTTGAGTCACAAGGACTGGGAGTAATAACCGAACCGGCCGGGACTGGTTTACCCGTAGTATCTACTACACTCTCTGAAAAGAGCAGATAGTTGCCGCCAATTAACGTTGACCTAAGTTGTGACGTATAAATGAAAAACCCAAGCACGACATCGAGGATGTTGTATCTCTCGACATTTTTAGCTAAGCATGTAATTTGCAGTTCAGTCAAATCTGACCTTGAAATATGCTCCTTGCCACCTAACGTTATGTTGACAGCGTATGAATTATCGTAGAAGCCTTGACATATAGTAAGTTTGTTTGGATCGGTGTATCTGTCTGGTGGAATGTTGCAAAATTCATCGTAGCAGTTTCTTGTTATCGTTTCCTGTGGGTTGTTTGGATCTGGCTCTTTCCAGTTCAACTGCTCGCTCCTAACATATGCACTCAAACAGCCATAATTACATAAATAATAGGAACAACGCACGGCCTTAGTTATATTTGATTGCTCTGCCAAACCGAACTGTTCCAGTATGTCAAGAATGCTTCCATAAACCTTGGGATAAAGGAATGAAAGAAACAAGATTAATAATAAACCGCAAATCGCGACGACTAACCACTCTATAGCTCCTTTGGCCATCATTAATTATTTAATCTTTAAAGTAAAAAAACTAGCACCCAAAAATATTTACAGGAAATATACTGCACAAAATGCTCTTGATCCCGCCAACAGCAGAATTCGTAAATATTGTGAAGAAAGCAAAGAGCTTGTCCTTGAACAAAATCACGAGTATTATCAAGGATATGACCGTTATTACGCCGAAAACAATGGTTTCTATTGCTATATCTCCCTTCATTTCAATCCCTCGAAGATGGTTCCCAACAATATTCCTTTTGCCGCCAGCACAAATAAAACCGCTATTAAGAGTAAGACTACCAAGAGGACTATTGTCCAAACTATTTTCATTTGACCTTTCATACTAACTCAACTGTGACAAATTCATAAAGGATACTATGAATAGATATACGAGTATGGTGATAACAGCATAAATCACAATACCTATGAACATAATTTTACCAGTCTCCTGCATCTTGTTTATCTCGTCATCTCCATACTTGAGAGCACCAAGGAAATATGTTAGCATGAAAATGGTTTCTACTAGATAGACACCAACCATTATCTGAAAGTAGTGGAATGGAATCTGTTTTCCCAGCTGGAACAGGAATTGGAAGCCAGACATGGCGGCAGTTCCAACCCCACCTGACCCCAAGAATTTCTGCAGGTCCTCAATCGAATAACTGAAAAATGAAAACACATACAGAACGAGAGCCATGAGCGAAACGACAATGGCCATAGCAACGGGGGCAAAGACAATTGCCTGTGTATACATCTGTGAGGTTATTTCAGAAAGTATTTCATCTGTGGCATTTTTCACTTCCTCTGCTTCTTTCAAATATGTTGAGATGGAAGTCATGGTGTTCGAGAGATATGAAGCGCCTTTGCTAGCTATATCCGTGATGGCTTTCATAATGGCACTCAAAATTCTTGATGGATATTTTTTTATAGCCCCCTGCCTTTCGTCAAATATTGCTTTTTCAAACGTCATACCAAACTTTATGTTAGATATTGTGTCATTGAAAAAGTTTGATATCTTCATCTCCCTTATCTTTGGTTTTATCTCATCTATAACAGTTTCTATTGGTTTGCCGGATCTCATAGAAGATCCAAGTTGGAAAAGTACTACTGGCAACTCATTCTCTATCTTGATTATATCCTCGTTCCTCTCCATGTGAGAATATGATGTGATGAAAAAGTATGCTGAGAGTGAAAATGCTAAAATAACTATTGTTGCAAGTGAAAGAAAGAACTGCTCTATGGAAAAAACAGAAGCTGTTAAACTGAGTAGATATAGTATGTAGATGGTCAATGGAATGGAGATTGCCCCTATAAGCAGAGCTGTTATCTTCTTTTGTTCTTTGAATGACTGAAGGTTTTTTATTTCCACCTGATGGAAGGAGTATGGCCTGGCATAGAAATATTGACGCAAGAATAGGAAAACAGAAGCTGGAAGAACTATTGTATAGAAAAATGCCAATAGCTCTGGCTGTGAATATTCCGGTAAGAAGATTATCACCATTGGGATGAAAATAAGGGTCAGCATCGGCAAAAGAATCCCGAACGCGTATAAAATATTCAGTGGGGTTCGCATGTTTAAAGCATATTTCTTCATTCTCTCTTTTGTACCATATAGCATCGTTGAGAGGGCTTCATTCAGGCTCTTCTCTGCAGACGTTGGTGTTTGACCTATACTTGTTTTTATTAGTGAAATCGCATCGACAAACTCTTGGCTTTCGCTTTTCCACTTGTTAGCAAGATCGTTGATAGCATCAGTGACAGACAAGTACTTACCTATTTCTATGTCCCACAAAACTTTTTTGAAATCTGTGCCTAACGGTCCTGAAAGGTTAGAAGCCGTAAAAGCTATGGCCCTTTCGAGATTTGGTGACGTTCTGAGCGACACTACCATATAAACAATCGAAAGAGCCATCTCAGATGCCGCACTGGACCTGAAGTAGAGTGTGTGAAAATGAATATATGTGAAAAGATAGTAGAAAATTATTGATGATAGTATTAGATTCATGATTGCCAAACCTATTGAAAGTTTTCCAAGAGCAGTAAAGAACAAGGTAAACAAAACAAATGTGAAGATTGGCACGGCTATTGATGTGACGAAAACTCCATTTGGGGTGACATTAAGATGACAGAAATCTATTTCTTCTCTGTACTTTTTTCTCATACTTTCAGGCATTGGCAAGCGCACTTTATCTAAGATGTTGCATACTTTTTCGTAAAGTGACATCTTCTTAATGCTAAATCCTTCTAAAAACTTTCTATATTCTTTACTGCCCATGTTTTACTTTTTCCTCGAACCATTTCAACCATCTTGCATATATTTCTTTTGAATCCATTCCACCTAATTCTTGCTGCACCTGCCCTGATATCATATGGAACGTCTCATTGCTCTCAACCACATATTCGGCCTCAAGCAAATCAAACCTATTTAACTTCTTTGCATAATCAACCATCGTCTGCTTGATCTTCCCTCTCAATAAAATATTGTCCCAGACAGCATCCCAATCCCCATGCCATTCCCTCACTCTCTTGGAAATCTCATTCAGCACAAAGCTCTCACCGTCAATTAGAGTGTCAGTCGGCTTAAGTTTGTCCTCCTTGGCTGAATATTCCATCAGGTTCACAAATCCTCCTTCATCAGCAGGGTCTTCCTTCCAGTTCTTTCTCACTTCTGTCAATTCTGTCACCCTTCTGAACCTCCTCAAGCCGTCTGGGGTTTTGAGCAGATTGCATATGCTGATGATGTCAATGGCTTTGAAGCTTGTTGACGGGACTTTCAAATCGTTCACTACTCTGTCAAAAACACCATAAGTAGATTCTCCGTGAATCGTGCCTGCTACAAGATTTGCAAGAGCACCGATTCTCATTGCTTCAAATAAGGCTTGCGCCTCAACACTTCTAACCTCACCGATTATCAAGACTGAATCACCCAATCTCAAGGCTGTTCTTAAGGCCTCTTCTGCCGGGAGTTCTGACTCAATTCTCGTGATGACTGAGCGAGATTTCAGCCTTTCTATGTTGTATCCCATTGCCCTCAATTGAGTGGCCGGTAATTCCAAAGTGTCTTCCACCAGAATAATCCTGAATTTCTTCATTATCTCAAGCATTACGCTGCCGAGCAAACTTGTTTTTCCAGAGCTCCTGCCGCCAGCTATCAGCATGGGTCTTCCACCATCTATCATGAAACTCATCAGCCCTGCGTACAACGAGTCGAAGAATTTGGCATTGATGTAAAGCGGGAAAGTCCATGGCTTATCCCTGTGTCTTCTGAAAGCATAGCCTAAGCCGTGAGGTGATAGTGTTTGCGTGATTGCCGTGATCCTTGCCCTTCCTCCAGGCACCAACAATTCTGTGTCGAGAACTGGATTTGCCTCATCCAACGGTCTCCCGGAATAGAGCCTGAATCTTGTAGCCCACGAATCAGCATCATCTTTTGCCGGAATCAGGTTTGTCTCGCATTCTTCAAATTCTGAATGATTGATATAAATTGGGATTGACCCGATTGGCGAATTGATGAAAATGTCTTCAATCTTGTCGTCTGAAAGGAGAACCTCAAGGGCACCAAACCCGGCTGTGTATCTTGAAAGAATTTCTGTCAATTCCTCCACATCTGATCCTGAAAGCTCAACTCCCATACCCCTTGCTATGTCTTTTATCAAATCTCTTCCCAGGTCTGCGAAGACCTCTCTTGCTTTTTCAGGTTCAGTGAATTCTGTCTCTGATGGACGATGGGTAGAAAGGTGTTTTTTAGCATTGTCAAGAATTGTATTCTTTTCCTCGCTCAACACAAACTCTGGAAGGGTGATGTGGTAGGTGCATCTTATTTTTCCAGGAACTTTGAAAATCTCGACAAGTGCTCTGCCAACATGATATTTGTCAACTATCCGCCCGCCTTTTGGCGGATTAAATACGAATCGTGTGAGCATGAAGTTTGGCTTGATAATGGGGGAAAATATTTCCCTGTAAATGCTCCTATCCCCGAATTTAAACTGGCGAAGCTTTGGTTTTGCCAGCTGAATGAGCTTGCAGCCAGAAAGAATTTTATCAATCGGTAGCAGGACCTTTTCCAAATATTCCGTATGACACGGTTTGAATTGAGGTGGGGCCTTTTCTGCTGAAATCTTTTCATGATTTATCATCTGTTGCAATTTCGCATATGCCCCTATCGGGTCTTTCCTCAGGACCTCTTGAACTAAAAATTGCAACTCTGAAAGCCTTTCAGGGAATAGTTTTTCGCACTGTTTCGGTCCAAAATTGTTTAGCGAGAGCAAATTTTCTTCCATTAAAATCTTGTTGTGGGCATTCGCTATCTCTCTTAGCAACTTCACTTGATCAAAATCGTATTCAATTTCCCTTGTTTCGGAAAGAATCACCCTTTCTACGGTTCTGGCTTCCTTTAGAAGGTCTATTACAACGGCCATGCATGCGTCAGAATCCTCGATGCTAGGTTCGATTACCCAGTTCATCGCATTGATTTTAAGAGCATTGTCCACAATCTCGTAGTCAACCATACAATTAATTTATCTATTCTACAGAACAAATTGTTTATTAATGGCATCTCCCTTTGAAGAGGCTAAAACTGAAGTTGACATAGCAGCAGTGACGAACGAGATAGTAAAAAGGCTAAATGAGCATTCTAGAAGAATCAAACTGATGGAACAGGAGATAGAGAGAATAGAAAACAAAGTCGGTGGCATAGACGAGGTTGTGTTAGCTAAATTAAGCGATATAAAAGTTGGATTGGAGAAGATGTCACAGGAAATTTCTTCCACTTCTGAGAGATTGAATGTTATTGAAAGTGAGATTTTGAGAGTAAATAAGGGATTGGAAAAGGCAGCCTTGAAAAGTGATGTCAAGAAGATAGAGACATTTATCGATATTGTGAACCCTGTTACAGCAAAATTCGTGACAAAGGACGAGTTGGAGAGAGCGCTGGAAGAAAGGGTGAAAAGAAAAGAATAAATTTGTATTAAAAAACAGAAATAAGATATAGTGAGATAATGGTTTTACCTTTTTTACAGCAAAGGCCTGAATCGATGCCTAGGAAGGGTTATGCTCCTGTTGAGAGAGTAAATGAGCTTGCATCAAAAGGATTTTCCGAAGTCGATATGATTGACGTTTTAAGGAAAGAGGGGTATTCTCCTGATGAAATTGATGCCGCTTTGACAGAGGCGTTGAAAGCTGGCGTGGCTGGAATTTCTCCTCCAAGCGAAAGTTCTACCTCTTTGCCAAGAGCTGAGGATTTACAACCGGTTCAACCGGCGGTGGAGATACCGGAAACTTCATTACCACAAGGATATTATTATGCTCCTCCTCAACAACCGCAACAGCAACAATATCCAGCCGAGGATTATATTGATTATGTTGTGAGTGAGAGAACTGCTGAGCTAAACGATAAGCTAAAGGAGTTCGTAATCAAGTATTCTGAGCTTGAGAACAGGATGTCAGAGGTTCACACGCAACTGACCGAATTGTCAAAGGCGAAGGTGAGCGGCGAGGGGCTGATTTTGGCTAAAATTGAAGAATTGAAATCTTTATTGAGTGACGCAGAAATTAGGTTAGACGGCATGGAGAAGGCATTCAAGGATACTCTGCCGGCTCTAATTGAATCAGTAAGGGCTTTGTGTGATATAGCCCAGAAAATGAAGAGTCAGGGATAATTTTATAACTAATTTTGAAAACTTAAATTTCTTGCAAATAGAATAATTATTGAGAAAAATGTTCAAAAAGGCGGTTATTCTTCTGGGCATATTGTTACTATTGCCATCGCTTGTCTTTGCTCAAAGTCCCATAGACAGTTTCATCAGAAAACTGAAAGAAGCCGGCATGTTCAGAGCTTTAATCTCTATCCTGTTTGCTGTCATAGTGTTTGCAGTTCTCAACAAATCCAAGATTTTGGGTGAAAATGTCGCAATCAATGGGTTTATAGCTATAATAGTCGCATTACTTATCTTCGTTTATCCAACGTTTTCAGGATTCAGTCTGGAAGCGCCGATTGCTATTTTTTTCACACAAATCTTTGTGCTCTTGCTGCTTCTTGTCTTTGCGTTTATTGGAGCAAGCTTTTTCTATCCGGATTTGCCAAAAATGTTGATACAAGAGTTTGTAAAGCCAAATATGGTTTATGTCATGATTTTTGTGATATTAATATTGATCATAATATCGAGGGTGGCATGGGTTCTCTGGACAGGTGTTACCGAGATTTCACCTGGGATCAAAAACACTGTTATTCTTGTTGCCGCTATATTAATATTTATAGCATTGCTGTACGTAGCAGTCAATGCTGGTGGTGGATGAAAAATGGTTAATCCGTTTGAATTGGTTATATTGAGACTGAGAGACCTTGGTTTCTTCACTTTCTTGTTGCCGTTTATCCTCGTCGCAGCAGTTTTGTATGGTTTGTTGAGAAAGTCGCAAATTTTTGGCCCACCTGAGAAAAATGTTGCTGTGAATGCGGTTGTGGCAATTGTCGCTTCATTCATGGTTTGGGCAGCTCCTGTAATTGCTGGGATAAATATCGAGCAGGAATTAGCAAAGTTTTTTGTCCAGAGCATGGTTGCCACCTTTGTACTGATGATAGGAATTTTGATGGCTGGAATGGTCTTCCCGCCAAACCTGCCTGAGAGTTTGGGAAAAACACTTGGCGGAAAATATTTAGGAATGCTTCTACTTGCTTTTATAATCATTGGCGTTACTATCTTAGTCACAAGCGGCCTAACGACGGTTTTCTTCCCAGAAGGAATATCTAATATATTATCTGAAGATCTTGTAATTGGAATAGCCACAGTCATAGGTTTGTTAGTTATTGTTGGTTTAGTTGTCGTGTTCACCGGTCAGGAAGAAAAGAAGTAAGCCAGTTCATAAAGAATTATTTTTTAATAATGAAAGATACTCTTTCTCAGTAAAATGCAATATACCTGGCAGTATCAGAATCATTGGTGGTTGTCCAAATGTTTTCTCAATAAGGTTCTTGACTTTGCCGTAAACTATCATGGGATTTTCGCTTCCAACCCTTGCGAAAATTACCACTTCTGTCCCAAGGTCAACGACATCCTCCTTCCTTTTGCTCTCGAGTTCGAGCAAGATTTTCATGCCTTCGTTTGCACTCATGAATTTGCCTTGATCAGCATCCACATCTAGCAGGCATAATGTATGAAGACCTCTCGTCTTGTTCATTTTTATGACATCATAAATGGATTCCGGCAACTTGCCTTTTATTTTTTCAGGGAAAGGAATCGTAACAGATGGACCAAACTTGTATATGTGAAGACCGGTCTCAGCAATGGCAGAAATTATAGAAGCATTATGAATTATCTTGGTCTTAATTCCTTGTTTCTTTGCCTCCAAAAGTATGGCAGAATGCGTCGTAGCTACCAAAGGATCTCCTCCGATAAAAATTGATATATTCTGATTTTTTGCATCTTCAAGAATTTTATCAGAATTCTCCTCCAAATCTTTTCTTTTCAGGATATCGATTTTCTTGCCTAGTAATTTTTCTAGATTTTTTATGTTGCCATGCCAAACAGTTGTGTAAAGCTCTATGTAAACCTTGTCCGCCCCCCTTGCCTCCTCAAGACCTCTGAGCGTTAGGTCTTTCTCGTCGAAGAGGCCAAGACCTATTAGGGTTAACATACAAATCAGTTAAAATTGGTTTTATTTATGTATTTGTTCAAATCGATAAAACATACAGCATCTTGCTCAGTTCATAGGCATCTTTTGCTCTATCCCCTAAGTTTATTCTAAGATAGGCAGATTTTCCGCCGTATACAGTGGTTGAGGATATTGTCAAGAGTCTGTTATCGTGATGGATTGCTGCTCCATTTTTCGCTAGATATGGTTGGTGGCTCCTTATAATGGTTTTAACTCCAAGGACTTCGCACACCTTTTCTGTAATATCTTTTCCAAACAATACTCCAGCGCCTCTTGGGTTGTATTGCTCTCTTTTTACATCTTCTTCAGCAGGATCGCTCCAAAGTATGTCTGTTTCTATTTCTTCAGACGGGTTTTTAAGATCGTTAAAGGACTTGATTTTACTTGATACGCCTCCGTGAAGGAATAGATATTTTTTGGGAGCTAGCGCACATATCGGCAAACTTTCCCAGAAGGTAAAATATTTCGGTATCTCATCGGGTTTGAACTTTTGGAGATAGGAAAAGAAATCGTGTGGGTAAAATTTTGGTAGAATTGAACTCCCTTCTCTTACAAAATTTTCATGGTTCCCTTTTAACAGATAGACTCTATCAGGGTGTTTTTTTAATAGATCGAAAAGAGTTTCATAAACCGCGGATGAGTCAAACCCCCTATCGCCATAGTCTCCTAGAAACAACAACTTGTCGTTTCCTTTATAAAATTTTTTTAATGTTAACTCTAAGCTGGCGATATCTCCGTGGACATCACCAACAATCATAAGCCCTCCCTTGGATGGAAGAGTAATTAACTTTTCCATTTTTATCAAATCTATTAAAGTCTTTTAATTTTAAATCTCTTTAATCTTGAATTATCGATAGGTGTGGAAATGGTAGTATCCAGCTTTGATGTTATTGGCTCGATGGAGAAGGCTGTGGCTATAGTTGAAATTCCAGAAGAATTAAAATCTAAAGAAAAATTGATAGCAGAAGAGATAATGAGGAAGAACAAGAATGTGAAGTCTGTTCTGAAAAAGGTTTCTAAGAGAAAGGGCGAGTTGAGATTGAGGGAACATATAGTAATTGCTGGAGATAAGAATACTGAAGTGATTCACAAAGAGCATGGTTATTTATTGAAGGTGGACCCACAGAAAGTTTACTTTTCACCCAGAGAGGCGACAGAAAGGGTTAGAATCGCTGAACAAGTTAAACCAAATGAGATTGTCCTTGTGATGTTTTCTGGAATTGCACCCATTGCGCTGGCTATTGCCAAAAAACAGCCAAGAGTCAAAAAGGTTTATTGTATAGAAATAAATTCAAGGGCGCATGAATATGCAAAGGAGAACGTGAGGATAAACAAGCTGGCGCATAAAATTTATCTTATCTGTGGAGATGTCAGAGAGATTGTGGGAAAAATTCATGAGAAATTTGACAGGATAGTGATGCCCCTGCCATTGGGTGCTGGAGAATTTCTTGAAGCCGCATTCGATTGTTTGAAGGAGGGTGGGATAATCCACTTTTATGCTGTCGGTAGTGGAGAGGATATTTTTTCAGAGGCAGTAAACGAGATTAAAAGAAAGGTGAGGGGTGTGGGGAAAAGGATTAAAATCTTAAATAAGAAGAAAGTTTTACAGTATGCGCCTGGTAAGTGGAAGATTTGTATAGACTTTCAGGTGATTTAAATAGAGCTGGAAAAGGAGATAAAAAATACACAGGTTGTGGTTTTGGCTGGTGGATTAGCCAAGAGAATGGATAATCCAGAAATGCCAAAGGCCCTGCAAAAATTAGCTGGAAAGGCCTTGATAGACTTGTGTATCGAGTTTTATGCCAAACATGGTTTCAAGGATTTTGTTTTGCTGGTTGGCCATTTGCATGAAACTATAGAAAACCATGTTGGTGATGGGTCAAAGTATGGAATTGAAATAAAGTATTCGGTTGATCCTAACATTGAGAAGGTCGGAAAGGGTAAAGCCCTAAAGTATGCTATTCAGAATGGGAAGATAGACATGAACAGAAGAGCAGTCATAACATATCCGGATGATATTTTTCTTATTGATGATTTGCCATTGTCGTTATTGAAGACACATTTGGAGATGAAAAAGAGGAAAAACGTTATCGCTACTGTGGTTTGTGTGTCTGGAATTGAATACCCCTATGGTGTTGCTTTAACCCATGATGGGAATATTGTGGACGAGTTCTTCGAAAAACCAATATTACAAGTTCCAAGCACAATTGGTCTTTATTTGATTGAACCAGATGTTTACAGGATAATCGAAGAGAACGTTGACATGAACTTGAATGAAGCAATAGAATTTGAAAAAGTTGTCCTACCTGAAGTAGTGAGAATTGGAAAATTGGGAAGGATGTTGATTCCTGCTGGCAGTTGGATCCCTGTAAATACACAGAAAGAATTGGAAAATGCCGAAAGATTTTTACAGAGTAAGAAATAATTCTTTTAAAGAAGAATTCTTTATTGATTGGGCGGGGGTACCCAAGCCTGGTCTAAGGGGCAGGCTTCAGGAGCCTGTGGATTAGTTCCTTCGTGGGTTCAAATCCCACCTCCCGCATTGATTCTATCTCTTCGGTTTGTATCCCTTCATCAGAACAGAGTTCATTACAACAAAAACCGAGCTGAATGACATCGCAGCCCCTGCAAATGCTGGTGTCAGAAGGACTCCAAAATATGGATAAAGTAGACCAGCAGCAATTGGTATTCCTAATATGTTGTAGAAGAACGCCCAAAACAAATTCTGTTTAATCTTGCCAATAGCATACTTGCTCAAATCAATAGCGGTAACAACATCATTCAAATCTGACTTTATCAAAACTATGTGACCAGTCTCCTTCGCAACATCTGTCCCACTACCGATAGCAATGCCAACATCTGCTTGCGCTAAAGCAGGGGCATCATTAACGCCATCACCAACAAAGGCAACAACCTTTTTCTCTTCTTGCAAGCCTCTGACAATTTCAGCCTTTTGTTTTGGCAAGACATTCGCAAAAACTTTCTCAATTCCGAGCTGGCGAGCAATATTTTCAGCGGTTCTTTCATTGTCACCAGTTATCATCGCCACTTCTATTCCCATTTTTTCCAATCTTTCAATTGCTGATTTTGAAGTTTCTTTTAAAGTGTCAGCAACGCCTATCACTCCCAAAAGCTTCTTGTCATAGCAAACAATTACAGCGGTCCTTCCTTCGCTTTCAAGTCTTTCAACTTGCTTCTCGACAACACCTATTGGTATGCCGAACTGCTCCATGAGTTCTTTGTTTCCGACAAGAAGTTGCTTTCTCAAAAAGCTGACTTTCATCCCCTTTCCTGGAATTTCCTCATATCTCTCAGCATCTGGAACCCTTATTTTCATCTCTTTTACTTTTCTAACTATCGCCTGAGCCATCGGATGGTTTGATCCTTTCTCAGCTGTTCCAGCAAATGTTAAAATCTCTTTGTCAGAAACATCTCCGACACCGAAAAGATTAGTGATGTTTGGCTCTCCTTTCGTCAAAGTTCCAGTTTTATCCAAAAGGACTGTGTTGATTTTTTGAGCATTTTCTAGAACTTCACCGCTTTTTATCAAAATCCCATTTTCGGCTGCCTTGCTTGTTGCGACCAAAATAGCAATCGGTGTTGCTAGACCCAGAGCACATGGACAGGCAACTATTAAAATTGAGATTGCAATCATCAGCGCAAAACCCGGATTTTTGTCAACAAATAACCAAATGAGAAAGGAAATAATAGAAATAGCAATTACAGTTGGGACAAAAATCGAAGATATTTTATCAGCAAGCTTCTGCATAGGAACCTTTGAGAGCTGAGCTTTCTCAACCAAGCTTATGATTTGAGCAAGAGTTGTTGAAGACCCTATTTTTGCTGCCTGAATCTTCAGAAGACCGGATTTATTTACTGTTCCTCCCATCACTTCATCGCCAGTCTTTTTAGTGATAGGCATCGACTCGCCTGTCAACATTGACTCATCGACGGATGAATAACCTTCCTTGACAATGCCGTCAATTGGGATTACTTCACCTGACTTTACTAGGAGAATGTCACCGACATTGACTTCCTCTATAGGTACTTGAACTTCATTTCCAAGTTTTAAAATTGTCGCCATGGTTGGTTGCATATTCATAAGCTTCCTCAAGGATTCGGTTGCCCTGTTTTTAGTCATTTCCTCAAGAAGTTTTCCAAGCAAAACCAAGGTAATAATCATAACAGAAGCGTCAAAGTAAACTTCTCCTGTGAAAATTTGTGGTAAAAATGTGACAAGAGTGCTATATAGCCAGGCTGCTGAAGTGCCAAGTGCAATCAGTGTGTCCATGTTTGCCGTTCTTATCTTGAGAGCATCCCATGCGTTCTTGTAAAATCTCCAGCCAATGAAAAATTGAACAGGTGTGGCAAGTAGGAACAATATCAAATTGTTTGAAATGACCTGAACTGGGTTATAAGTGAACATCAGTGTTAAAATTGACAAGGCGATTGAAATTAACAACAATGTTTTCAATCTGTCAAACTGTTTTTCCGGTTCTAAGAATGATTTCATGCAGGTTTCGCTGCAGAAATAATATGTTGTTCCTCTTACATCAGCGCTATAAGCAGATTTATTTTCATCTACATACATACCACAAACGGGGTCTTTTGCCATTTTATCCTCTTTTAATTAATTACTTCATTTCCTCTTTTATATTAGCCTAGAACTGTGGCCTTATATGTCTTAAAAACCTCTAATGAGAGAATTTCTTGTTTAGATGTTTTTGCAGAATCGTATTTTACATCAAATATATTAGGAAAACTGAATTGTACGTCTGTTACACCATTTATTGATTTCAGTTCTCCAGATATGAGTGGCGCGTGTCCAGAGCATGGAATGTCAACTTTCAATCTCATTGAAGAAATACCATTAACGCCTTCACTTCCTGTTGCAGCAACAATTGATCCTGTGATTGACGGTGAAGATATGGACATATTTGCCAGAAGTGGAAAGATTATCATGAATAGCAACAGGTTGATACCAATGGTTGTTCCATAAAGTGTTGAAAGATACTTCCATTTTCTTTTAATTACATTTGACGAAAAACTCATCTCTAGGCCATCTTTACTTTTATTAAAAGCCATAAAACCTTGTTTTTTGAGATAGAAAATTGCTGAAATTGTTGCGAAGATAAAGGATATCGCTATAAGGATATAAAAGAAATATGGGTTAAGTAAAAGTGGTTTAAAAAATTGTGTGGCTACTGTCACACCTAAAACTGAAGCCACTATAAAAGCTATGCAGCCTGTATGGGGTATTAAACCATAAATTATTCCCTGCTTGATGGACACATTGTTTGTATTTCTGCTAATATTAGTCTTATATCCAATACTCTCAATTTCAGTTTTTATTGCATCGAGATTTGTCTGTTTGGAGTCAAAGCGAACATATGCTTTTTCATCAACTAGACTTACTCTTGCTTTATCCACTCCTTTAAGTTGCGATAGTTTTGCTTCTATTTTTTCAACACAGCTATTACAATGCATTCCTTTTATGTTGATTATTTCTTCTTTTGATTCTATTTTCTTGTCTTCTGAATCTGCCATAAGAAACTAATAATTGAAACAGCTTATCAACCATCCGTGAAACTAGTTTCACTAATGATGTTTCAAAATAACAACATTGGTCATGCCACGTCTTCTTCTTTCTATTAGTCCTCTACCTTCCAATTTATCAAGAATTCTACTAACCTTAACTTTATTGAATTTTGTTTTATCTACAAGATCTGATTGGAACATAGTTCCCTGAGACTCAATAATTTTATTGAAAATAATTCTATCATCACCACTTAAATTACTCAAGATTTTTTGATAGTTTTCTTTTGTAATTTTATTAGGCTCAAATTGCTGCCTTATAGTTTTAATTTTTGTTATTATTTTTTCCTCTTCACCAAAAAATATAAGATATATCCCAATAATTGCCACGAAAACCGTTATCCCTATGCTAAGATTTGTTTGAAAATCAATCGTTCCCCACATGGGGCAACTGGATCCGTGAGAACAGGAAGTATTAACAATATCCGTCAAAGCTATATTGAATGAAAATATTATGAAACCCATCAAAGCGGCAATTACTACGATCAAAATTCCAACAAGTCTATTTCTCATACTATGATGTAATTGGTCATTTATTTAAATCTTTAGTCAGTACTGAATTCCTTTTGTCGTAACAAATTTTTGGGGATATTTCACCTCTATAATTTCATTTACAAAATCTGCCCTATTCACGAGTTCTTTCGGAGCGTATCTTCCAGTCAAGACAACTGTTGTTCTTTTTGGGATTTTTTTAAGGAAGTTCAAAACATCTTGAACCCCTAAAAGATTTGAATGAACTGCCAAGTTTATCTCGTCCAAAACCAAAAGATGAGGCTTTTTTTCTTCCATAACCTTCCTAGCTACCTTTAACCCCCTCTTTGCAAGCGCTCTGTCGAGCTCCTCGATTGTCCTCACCTCAAACTTCATTCCATGATATTTGACCTCATGATTTTGACCGTCGATTTTCAACCAGCCCGGTCTCCCAAACTGATATATTTCATAGTATTTTTTGAGCTTGTTTCTTATCTTGTATTCCCCGGTTTTTTTCCACCATTTCATGAACTGGATTATCACGACCTTTTGCCCATGACCAATGGATCTTAATGCCAAGCCTAAGGCATTTGTTGTCTTTCCACCGCCAGTTCCAGTCCACAAGTACACATAACCTATGTTAATCACTCTCCTTACAATGTTCTATTATATGACAATTTCTGGTTCCGTGAATTAAAATAAATATAGCCCATTATCTCACTTCCTATCTTCAGAAGTTCATTGTTATTGATTAATTATTTCTTATCCAGAACAAAAATAGTTACTATACCAAAATGCTTAAATATTTATATTACTCAGTTGTTTTTAAGGTGCAAAAGATGGGCGGTAGCCTTTGCCTTAATTGATGCTTCTTCTAGTCTAGCATATGTTATATCTTTCGGTCTTGTGGATATCGACAAACTTAAAGAGCATGAAGAGACGGATTCTGAACATCTCAAAGAACTGATGAAGGAAATTAAATCCGATGGAATTTTAAAAAAGCCCATAGCAGTTGACAGGAACAGGAATATAGTTCTAGACGGTACTCATAGATTGAGGGCATTAAAAAGAATGAATATCAAGTTAATTCCTGTGATTTTTGTTAATTACCAATCACCAAGGGTAAAGGTTATTTCTTGGAGAAAGGGAGAAAAAATCACCAAAAACGCTGTCATCGCAGCCAGCTTGACTGGAAAAAAGTTGCCACCAAAAACGTCAAAACATATGATAGAAGTAGGTGGTAGACTCAGACATATTTCCTTTTTAGAAAGAAGAGTTAATATTCCATTAGAAAAATTGAAAGGTGATTAAATGATAGTTGCAAATGATATAACTGAATTAATAGGAAGAACGCCAATCGTTAGAATAAATAAGCTGACGGGACCGAACGATGCAACAATCTATGCAAAACTAGAATGGTATAACATCGGTGGTTCTGTTAAAGATAGAATGGCCTTATACATTTTAAATAAGGCAGAAGCAGAGGGGAGGTTGAAAAAAGAAAAAATAATCTTGGAAGCGACTTCTGGTAACACAGGAATTGCTCTTGCCATGCTAGCTGCAGTTAGGGGACATAAAATCATACTTGTAATGCCAGAATCAGTGAGTATCGAAAGAAGAAAGATAATAAAGGCATACGGGGCTGAGTTAATCCTTTCACCTGGAGAAAAAGGAACGAGTGGCGCAATTGAGCTCAAACAAAAATTACTTAAGGAAAATCCTGATAAATATGTTGATGTTGATCAATTCAAGGATCCTGCAAATATTTTAGCTCATTACGAAACTACAGGAAAGGAAATTCTTGACCAGACGAATGGGAAGGTTGATATGATTGTGGTTGGTGTAGGAACGGCAGGGACAGGTGTTGGGACTTCAAAGCGTGTGAAAGAGTTTAATCCAAATATAAAAATTGTTGGGGTTACTCCAAAGCTTGGGATAAGTATCCAGGGATTAAGAAATCCAAAAGAACCTTATCCCACTCAACTCTTTAGAAGAGAGTGGTTTGATGAAATCGTAGAAATAGATGATGGAGAGATAGAAAAAACTTTAGAAGTTGCACATGGGATGGCAAGGAAAGAAGGTTTGTTAATAGGACTAAGTGCTGGTGCTATAATGTATGTTGCATTAAAAAAGGCGAAAGAGATTGGAAAAGACAAAACAATTGTTGCTATATTGCCAGATGGTGGAGAAAAATACTTAAGCACTAAATTGTTTGAGGGATAAATAATTAATATGCTCGGGTGGCAGAATCCGGTTATGCAAACCATTTAATGGGCAGAACCGCCTGCAGAGCGGTGTATGTGGGTTCAAATCCCGCCCCGAGCTCTTTGGCGATATTATGGAAATCAAATTGCTAAACACCATGGGACGAAAAAAAGAGATATTCAAACCGATGGAGAAAGGTAAGGTTGGGATGTATTGTTGTGGTCCAACTGTTTATAACTATGCACATATAGGAAACTTGAGAAGTTATATCTTCGAAGATATTCTCAGAAGAGTTCTTGAGTTTAATGGCCTTAAAGTAAAACATGTGATGAATATCACTGATGTTGGGCACCTCACTTCAGATGCTGACACTGGGGAAGACAAAATGGAGGTTGGGGCGAAAAAAGAGAGAAAAACAGTTTGGGAAATTGCCAAGTTCTATACAGATGCATTTTTCAAGGATACCAAAAGGCTCAACATTCTAAAACCAACAATCGTTTGCAAGGCTACAGACCATATAAAAGAAATGATCGATTTAATCAAAAAATTGGGAAAAAATGGTTACACTTATATAATCGATGACGGTGTTTACTATGACACCTCTAAATTCAAAGACTATGGAAAACTGACAGGAATGTCATTTGAAAAATTGCAGGAAAATTTGAAAGCTGGTGCAAGAGTTGAACTCAACCCACAAAAGAGAAATATAACAGATTTTGCTTTGTGGAAATTTTCCCCAAAAGATAAAAAGAGGCAAATGGAATGGAATTCACCATATAACATTGGATTCCCGGGTTGGCATATAGAATGTAGTACAATGAGTATGAAATATCTTGGCAATAGTTTTGACATACATTGTGGTGGTGTAGATCACATTCCAATACACCACACGAACGAAATCGCGCAAGCAGAAGGAGCTACAGGCAAGAAATTCGTCAACTATTGGCTACATGGTGCTTTCTTAGTCATGGGTAAGAACATAAAGATGGCCAAGTCTGTAGGCAATATCGTAACTCTAGATGTTTTAATCGATGAGGGATTTGACCCACTTGATTACAGGTATCTGTGTTTAACCGCTCATTATAGATCTGAGCTTGAGTTCACATGGGACAATTTGCGGGCAGCGAGAAATAGCTTGTCTACACTTAAAGAAAGAATTAAAATGATGAGGGAGGATATAGTGGGAAAAAAAAGTAAGAGTAACCCCAAAATTGTAAAATTTTACAAGCAAGAGTTTTTGAGTGCAATAAATGATGACTTGAACATCCCAAGGGCGCTGTCAGTTGTTTGGAATATTGTGAGAGGTAAGGAAAAAATTAATGCTAAGGATAAACTTAAACTTTTGCGCGAATTTGACAAGGTTCTTGGTTTAAATCTTATTAAAAAAGAAAAAGTTGAAAAATTACCCAAAGTGGTGAAAAAGTTAATCAAAAAAAGAGAAGAAGCTAGAAAAAAAGGAGATTGGAAAATAGCTGATGAGATTAGAATTAAAATAAAAGAACTTGGTTTTATCATAGAAGATACATCTAAGGGTGTTAGATGGAAAAGAGCCTAGGCTTCGCAAATTTCGCACCCACCACTATAATCCTCTGAGATTTCGACAGGAAATTCAACTATTCTTGTTTGTTCTTCAGGTATTCTGATGGTTGTTATTACCTGAGTTTCTCTTGACTTATCACGATAGACTGTTATACCCTTACAACCCAACTGATAGGCTAATAAATATGCCTTCTCAACATCTTGTGGTGTTGCATTAGTTGAAAAGTTAATTGTTTTTGATACCGCGTTGTCTGTGTATTTTTGAAATGCTGCCTGCATTCTAACATGCCACTCCGGAGAAATGTCATGAGCAGTAACAAAAATTTTCCTTATGTTTTCTGGGATTTCTTGCATATTTTGGACTGACCAGCTAGTTGAAATTTTCTTCATTAATTCTTCTGAATAGAATCCTTCTCGAATGGCAATTTTTTCGAAGAGAGGGTTGGTCTCAACTAGGTTTTCTCCTAGGCTCTCGGCAACATTTCTTATATAAGAAATTGAAAACAGGGGCTCTATTCCAGATGAACATCCTGCAATGACGCTTATAGTTCCGGTTGGGGCAATTGTCGTCACAGTTGCATTTCTCATTGCGTCATATCCAAGTTTTGGCCAAACACTGTCCTTAAACTTTGGAAATGATCCTCTTTTCCTCGCAAGTTCGACTGAAGCTTTTCTTGCTTCTTCTGTGATAAATTTCATGATAGATTCTGCTATTTTTAGGGCGGTCATCGAATTATAAGGAATCTCAAGCTGAATCAGCATATCAGTAAACCCCATCACACCGAGACCGACTCTTCTTATAGACTTGGTAACCTGCTCAATTTCCTTCACAGGATATTTGTTTGCATCGATTATGTTATCAAGAAAGTGAATGGCCTTCCTAGTTGTTTCTTTTAATTTATTCCAATCTATTTCACCATCTTTCACCATTCTCGCAAGATTGATTGAACCCAAGTTACATGAATCGAAGGGATAAAGCGGTTGTTCACCACATGGATTGGTTGACTCTATTGGCCCCATATCTGGAACGGGGTTTGAAAAAGTCTTATTTATTCTATCTATAAATATTATGCCTGGGTCCCCAGTTTTCCATGCCATTGTAATTATAAGGTTCCAGACCACTCTCGCATTCAATCTATTCGCAACCTGATTATTTCTTGGATTGATCAGCTCATAATCCTTGTCGTTTATGACAGCATCCATAAATTTGTCTGTAATTGCGGCTGAAAGGTTAAAATTGCTTAATATTTTTTCCCTCTCTTTAGCAACAATAAAATCTAGAATATCTGGATGGTCCACTCTTAAAATACCCATGTTTGCTCCACGTCTCTTTCCTCCCTGTTTGATTTCATTTGTCGCCGAATCAAAAATTTTCATGAAAGAAATTGGACCTGAAGCAATTCCACCTGTGCTTTTAACTACATCTCCCTTTGGTCTAATTCTTGAGAATGAGAAACCTGTACCACCACCACTCTTGTGAATAAGCGCTGCTATTTTTATGGCATCAAAAATTCCTGGGATTGAATCGGAAACTGGGACGACAAAACATGCTGACAGTTGACCTATATCTGTCCCAGCGTTCATGAGAGTCGGCGAATTTGGTAGAAATTCGAATTTTGTCATCATTTCAAAAAATTCGTTGGTAGTTTTATCTACATTTGAATCTGAATCATATATTTTATCAATTTCAGCAATTTCCTTTGCAACTCTTGTAAAGAGCTGTCTTGGCGATTCTATTACCTTTCTGTTTTCATCTCTTTTCAGATATCTGGATGCTAGAATAATTATTGTGTTTAAAGGTAACTTCATGTCATCTTCTACACCCAAGCCAATTTTCACTTTTCTTATTCCAGCTCTTTTTTGTCTGTATAGAATGTATGATTTTGCTGTTTTTGTATGACCCATTTCAATCAATGCTCTTTCCACTTCGTCTTGAACGTCTTCAACAGAAGGTGTGGTATGGCCATTAAATTTTTTCTCTAGTTGATCTACAACATTCATTGCAACTTCTTCTGCCATTTCCTTATTTTCTAATCTCACTTTTTTTGCAACCTCAAAAATTAGTTCAGCTAGTTTTCCCTCAGTTAACTTACCGCTTGGAATAAGCTTGAAATTTTCCGAAGTGTTATAATGTCCTTCCCCAGCAAGCACTTCTTTTGTTATTTTTTCCATCTCTTCTGGAGTGAATGTTTTTCCTCCTCCTATTTTTTCTAATCTTGAAAAAACAATATGCGCAATTCTATGGGACATTTCAATGTTGCTTGATCTGGACTCTTCCGCTGCCTTGAAAATTGCCTGCACTATTTTGTTTTTATCGAAATCTACTACCGTCCCGTCTCTTTTCTTAATTTTAGAAATAGTTATTTGTTGGTTGCCGATAGCTATATTTTCCATGATATCACTAAAATAATGTCGAATAGAGAATAAAATAAGTGTTTAAATATACATTTCTCTTGTCCAATTTATATACCGAAAAGCACAATATTTTCTTTACAGCAGGGTGAATTAAAGTGGATTCATATTCTCTCTCGGTTTTTATTTTCTTTGGCATATTGTTTTTTGTTATCTACAGGGACAGAAAAAACATAGAAATTCATGGTTTATTTTTATTAAGAAAGACAAAAATTGGCGTAAAGATTTTGGATAAATTGTCAAGACCAATATGGCTTTGGAAGTTCTTTGGAACTGTTGGAATATTTGTGGTTCTTTTCTTAATGTTTGATGGTATAATCTCCCTAATCAAATATGGAAAATTATTGATAACTGGTGCCACAAAGGTGCCTGGTTTAAGTTTTATTTTTCCATCTACCAAACCACAGGTTGAATCTGGATCAGGCTATATTTTGATTCCGTTTTGGTTTTGGTTGACAATTGTTATATCTGCACCACTTCCACATGAGATTTTTCATGGAATTATGAGTAGGGTGGAAAAAATAAGAATAAAAACAACTGGACTTCTGCTTTTGGCGTTTATTCCTGGTGCCTTTATTGAGCCGGATGAAAAGGATTTGAAGAAATCAAAACTCATAAGTAAATTTAGAGTATTAGCAGCTGGAAGTTTAGGAAATTTCCTAGTTTATCTACTAATCTTTTATGCTACATCATATGTTATTTGGCCATACTTCGTTCCGGGACCAATTGTTATAGGTGAAATAAATATGACTGGTCCTGCTAATCAAGCTGGATTAAAATCTGGTATGATAATCACGGAAATAAATGGAAAACCTGTGAGCTCAACATATAAGGAATTTTTAAGTGGGTTAAACTTTCTTTCAGATGAAACTAGAGGACTAAGTCCTGGGGATACAATTTCTTTGGTAGCGAATGGTACACGTTTTAATATTAATCTTACAGCTAACCCCGAGAATAAAACGCTTCCTTACCTTGGCATAGTTTATGGTCCACTTATTTTAAGTGGGGGCATACCTGTTGTCTATCTGTTTCAATTATTAACATGGATGTGGATTATAAACTATACTCTTTCTGTTTTTAATGTTATGCCTATATACCCCCTTGATGGTGGACTAATGGTTCAAGCAGTTGCAGAAAGGATAAGCAAAAAATATGCAAACAAAATAACATATGCAATAACTTTAATTATGCTTCTGCTTTTAGCATTTAACTTTTTTGCTCCGTTTCTTTTGAAGGCGCTATTTCCAGTCTCCTAATCTCAAAGTTTCTAACTGGATAGATTCTTCTTGTTTCTGTCAAAACTTTCATTTTTATTTCATCAGAAAGTATTTTCTCAACAAGATCATCTAATGTTATGCTTTCAACCTCTTGTTTTAGAACTTGTTTTATCTTTTCGCTGATCTTCACCTGGATACTACTCTTTGCTTTTCTCGGAATAACAGCAATTCCCTTAACCTTGACTTTCATATTATTTTTTGTTACTAGCCCCTGAACGGTATCTATTCTCCTTACTCCTCTAACAACCATTCTCGAGACATAATCCTGCAAACATTCAGAACCATGAAACTCTGTGAATGCCTTATTTCCATCTATCCTGTTAATTTTAAAAGAAAATTTCATGTAATATTTATTGATATTATTTGCAAGTTCTAGTGCACTGAGATAAATTCTCCTGCCTATAAGCAATTCCAGCTCGCTTGCAAGTGTTCTTCCTATTTCTTTCTCGCCAAATACCTTTGGCGAAATAATTGTGTACCATTCCTTTGTTTTAGCCTTTTTCTTTACCAACAATATCACCTAGCTCATTATCAACAATACTTACAAAATCATTTTGTAAGTTTTTATCTATTAAAGCTCCTGCAGCATACTGGTGCCCGCCAGCCTCCCCATTTAGCTTTTTTGCTGCATAAAGAAGAATCTCTCTCAAGTTTATATATTTTAAGTTCCTTGGTGCTCTGGCTGAGATCTTTATATTTCCATTCTCGGTGTCCGCGAGTCCAAAAATTGGCTTGTTTAAATCAAAGATATTTGAATTCAGTGCTATTGATGTGACAGTACCTATCAATGTATCTTTAATCTTGTTACCGGCTATGATAAAATTTGCATTAGGTGTGGACAAAATTAGATTACGATTTTTAATTAAATTTAAACCATCGCTTATTTGCTTTTTATACTCCTCGATAATTTCCCAGGTCTTCCCTATAGTATATTTGTCATTTAAACACAACCTTATCCCAATTTCTGCATGGTTTGTTTTGCCACAAGCATTTAATATTGTCGCAAACTCTCTCACATCTTGCAACTCTTCTGGTCTATTTAGTATTGTGTAGATTTCTCCGAAAATATCTGTTGCGTCAGGGTGGGAAACTTTTAATCTTTCTATAATTATAGCTGAGGCAAGTTTTTGCTGCTCTTCAATCGTCAAATCTTTAAGCTTTTTCCATTCGTCTTCCCCTTTAACAGTGATGCCTAGCTCTGATAAAAACTGTATAGCATGTGACTCGGATCCGCTAATGCCTGGGATGAATGGATCGAAACTATATTCAAGTGATTTATGAATCGGCCTAGTGTTTCTTCCGTATAATCTTATGCCTTTCACGGCCGTAATTTTACCAAGAGTTTCTGCTTCTTCCAATATTTTTCTTGCTAATCCTTTGAATTCCCAACCTTCATCTTGCTCATCGCCAACCGCACCAATTATAGCAAGTTCTATCAAATCTGTATTTTGGACTGAGATACTTTTAGCAAAAAGATAGCAAATTGTGGAAGAAGAAATTTCCTCCTCTCCATATGAAAAAGGGTTCAGATGGAATAGATTTATGTTTTGTATCTCAAGTGGTTCATGATGATCTATCACAAAAACATGTGTTTTATCAAAAAAATCCTTAAGTAGGTTGAGTTGGCCACTTCCCAAATCCGTTAGAAAAAGTACATCATTTTCTGTAAGAACTATTTTTTTTATCTCTTCCTTCGTAAGTTGCTTGATGATTCTCAGTTCAAAATTTATGTCATTTCTCAGTAACATTTTTGATATTATTGCTGCAGAAGTCAACCCGTCTGCATCAAAATGAGAGATTAATTTTACCTTCTTGTGCTTAGCTATAGATTTGAAAATCTTGGATACTCTCTCAATCTCTTCTAGAAACAAACTATCACTTCTGAATGATTAACTTTGCTTTTTCAGGCGAATACTTCCAATCTGATGGGAGAATTCCTCTGCTTGAGTAATATTTGCCAAGTCTTCTTATCTTGGATTCCAAATTTATAAGGCTTCTCAAGGAATGTTTATCTGCCTTGCTTTTCTCCAAATGCCCCCTCAGCTTTATGGCATTTCTCAATAAATTTATCATGTCCTCTGGTAATTCTGGATAAATTTTCTTTTGTTTCATTGTCTGACTTATAGTTTTTCCTGTTATTGTTTTCACATTTGGAATACCGTGTTGGTCACGCAAAATCAGTCCTATTTGAGCTGAAGTTAGTCTTTGCTTAGCAAGTTGCTCAATTAGGTCTTCCACCTGATCTTTCTTCAATTTAATCCATCGTGGAAAAATTTTAATAGGTGGTCTTTTGCTACCGTGCTTTCCTTTTTTTCTAGAGTAAATACGTGCCACTTTATCATCCCAATAACTCCTTAATTAACCATACAAAAACGATGGCAATGGTTGAAATAAAACTTAAAAGTTCTCCCAACATAATTAAAATCACTGAAATGCCCTGAGGATTAAATATTGATAATAAAAATCCAATGGAAAGTATAACGACTCCAATCGTCATGAAAACAATTGAATAGTTTTCAGCGGTTTCATATCTATCTTTACCCTTTAACTTTTCTTTCCATGTACCTAGCTCGAGCTTCAATTTCTTTCACCTTTTTTAAAACTTGTTCTGCATTCTTATATTCTTGTCTATAACCTTTAAGTATATTTTCCCAGCAAACATTTAAAACTTTAAAATGTGCTGATTTAAGGGCCTCGAATAGCAGGTTGATATCAATGCCTTGATCTTCTATTCTTTTTGAAAATTCGCCAAGACCAAAGTCAATGAGGTAAATTTGGCCACTTTTCAATATCATGTTTGATGTTGTCAAATCGCCATGGACTATTCCTGATGTGTGTAATTTTCCTATCATTTCTCCCACATCAAAGCATGCTTTTTCAATAGATGTTTTATTCGCCTTTGTGAGGAATTCCTTCAGCCTCTCGCCATGTATATATTCCATAATGATTTTATGATTGTCGTAGTCGACATGCAAAATTTGTGGTGTGAAAATGCCTGCTTTCCTAGCATCTGTTAAAAGCTTTACTTCCTCTCTTGTTCTAGATTTTCTCAATTTGCTGTCAATTTGATCTATCCTATAAGTTTTTTTAATTCTTTCCTTTACAAGTGCTTGCTGCCCTTCAAACTCATCGATATAGATGATAGCTTCTGCCCCCCGCCTCAAAATCTGCATAAAAAGAAGATAGTTGCTAGAAATAAATTTGTTCTGTATTTCGAGCTAAAGCCAATTATAGTAAAAAATCGCTTGTGAATATTTAGGGATCCTTAATTCCTGTTTCTGTGATCTTAAAGATTGCTTCTCCTTCTGGCATTCCTGGCGAATCAACAAGACGTGAAATTCTCATTCCTTCTTTCCCTCTTCTCAAATACATTCTATATGTTGCCATGTGCCCCAGAACATGACCACCTACTGGAACTGTTGGGTCTCCAAACAAAATGTCTGGCCTTGCCATAACCTGATTTGTTACATAAACTGCAAGATTGAAAGCATCTGCTAGCCTCTGCAATTGGTGCAAATGTCTATTTAATTTTTGCTGCCTTCCAGCAAGCTCCCCTCTACCAACAAAGTCTGCTCTGAAATGACTTGTGAGAGAATCAATTACAATCAATTTGATGTTTTTTTGCTCAATGGTTTCGGGAGCCTTTTCTATAAGAAACATTTGATGTTCGCTGTTGTAGGCCCTCGCAACAAAAACATTCTTAAGGACTTTTTCTGGGTCAAGTCCCAATCCTTTGGCTATTTGAACGATTCTTTCTGGTCTGAAAGTCTGCTCGCTATCTATCCAGAGGACATTGCCATCTAATCCACCCTTGTCTTTAGGTAACTGGGTGTTCACAGCTAGTTGAAACCCGATTTGGGTTTTGCCACTCCCATAGGCACCATAAGCCTCTGTTATCGCCTGCGTCTCTACGCCACCGCCAAGTAGGTTGTCTAGATTTTTTGAACCTGTCGTTATCTTTCCCAAACTGATTCTTCTTTCCAAAATTTTATCTGCAGTCTCATAGCCTATCTCGAGCATCTCCCTAACTGCATTTATTATCTTGGTTGCCTGCCCTTCCCCAATTTCTGCAAGTTCTGCAAGTTCATTTGGTGAAGTGACTGCAATAGTCATAGGGTCAGTATATCCAATCTCTCTTAGCTTCTCGGCAATTTTCTCTCCAACACCTGGAATGTCTTCAATTACAAGCTCTTTTTTCTTGTTCATTTACACACCAAACTCTTTGGCTAATCTTTTACTCTCCTCCAATACATTTAAATCTTTAGCATCGCCCACTATAAATTCTATTATATCGGTTATTTTATTCTTTTTAACTCTACCGGTGAGTTGTAATTCCTTACCTAAAAGCTTTTCTTTAACCAGACCATACCTTTTTCCCTCTTCCACTTCCTCCAAATCTTTTGCTGAAATCCCCAATGTTTTTTCAGCCTGTTCCCTGAAGAAAACTGCTCTTATTGTTGCTGTCCCGTCATCCATTATTGCCGTAATCAATAAAGCATGCGCTGGCTCAACTTCGCCGTGTTGGGGACAGATGGACTTTTGGTCATTTCTGTTCAAAGTGTTGGTGCAAGTTGGGCAGATTTCAAAGAACATTTTCCCTTCAAATATGTTAACTATTGTGCCAAGTATTTCGGTCTTTCCTGGCACCAAATCTTTTATTGGTTTTCTTTCTAGGTTTGTTGATAAATACTTTTTTCTCAGATATTCTAAGGTTGGAAGATCCTCACATTCTATTCTATTGATTAAGCCATACTTGCCTATAGTGATTTCTACCCCACCATAGATTCCCTCTTTTGCCATCCCATTGGCTACTTGGAGTGAATCCCCAAGTTTAAAATCACCTTTTTCAACATGGTCTACTTGGTCATTCCAGAGCGGGATTCTCACAAAACCTGTGTCATCACCGACAAAAATGTTAACGACTTTGCCTCTTGAACCGTCTTGACGCTCAAATTCAATAGATGGTGTGATATTAAAAATTCTGCCGATAAGGTTAACGTTTCTCATACCGGAAACTACATTCTTAATTTCAAGTTTGTGTCTTCTTTTTTCGAGAAGATCCAAACCGAGTTCATTTGCTACAAGATGAGCTGCTCCGTCAAGAGAGACTAGATCAGAAAACTCGCTCTTCTTCTGCTCAACCTTTTTCATCAGCTCTTCTTTAGATAAGCCAGTGGACCTCTCAAGCTCGACTAAAATCTCTTCTAAACTCATTCAATCGCTAATAATATTAGAAAAGTAAAAGTTAAATTTTCCTTCTTGCAAGCCTTATATCCTCGTCTAGAATTGTCTTCCTGCCAGCGTGCTTGGCTAAAAGAGCAGCCTCCTTTGCTGTTTGGTAGAGTTGATCTTCCATTACCTTTGCGATTTCATCCAGAGCTGATTGAGAAACTCTTTTTGCACCAGCTTTCTTGAAAATACGTTCAAATGGCAGCTTTGGTAATATCGCCATAGATAGTTTTTATTGTTAATAATATAAAAATTTAGAAAATGACCTTGAAAATCTTAATCTCTGAATTTGAATATTTGAGCTCAAATTTATTGAGGCCGGATATGCTTAGGTCCTTGGAACCATTGCCATTGAAGAAAAACATGTTTGTAAAGACCGAGTTCATTATTGAAGAATCCATAAATGTTAAAACTTGGAAGCTCGGATCAACAACTACCAAACCGTCCAAGGTAGCATTTTCCATGACTTGACTAATTTGATTGTTAGATTGGAAGAAAATTATATTTTTAATAACAGCATTTCTTATCCCCTGTTGGGGTATGTTGAGAATTGGCACTAGTTTATTATCTTTTTGAATTATGGAAATGACGCCATTCCCATATTGTAAAATTCCAGTTTGCTGATCATAGTTTGTTAATTGCAATTGGATGAAATTTCTACCCACTCCGGTTTTGGTATTTTCATCGTAATTGCCAAAGAAGCTGAGCCAGTAATATTTACCAATCAAGTCATTGCTTGCGATTACATACATTTCACTAACAGGATCACAGGCGTCTTTCGAAACCCTATCGCCCCATGCCTTCTTCGCTTCATTGCATTGTTCTGGAGTAAGTTTCATATATTTATTCAAAATCGCTATGGCCTCTGTTTCATTGCTAGTAGAAAATGTCCTGCCCATGTCTTTTATTCTTATGTTATGATTGTATGGGTAACATTCTGTTGGTCCACAGTGTGCACCATCGGCCATTGCTTTAAGTCCCGTATAGCCAGCAATTATATGTCCGGGGTCCCACCAAGTTGCTACCAAAGAATCTTTATCTATATTATTTTTTAGCCAATCGAGGGCATTTAACCAGTTTTGATCTACTTCCATTCCTGTAGAACTGATACCAAGTTGTGTGGCATCACTTATAGCAATCAGTGCCATCAAGAAAACCAAGCCATACATGCTAAACAACTGAAGATTGTATTCTTGTTGAGATGGTTTTATCAAAGTGATTACTGTAATTAAAGAGAAAATCAAAGTTGGCCAAACATATGTGTTATTAAGGCTAGACATCACTATCAGGATTAGAGCCAAGATTAATAGACTAATTTTGGGGTATTTGCTTAAATTTCCTATAATATATCCAGCAACGACTGCTGCTGCAGTTGAGAACTCGATTGAAAATCTCACACCACGTAAAATCATGATAAATGTGACAAATGCCCATAAGAAAAGGAAAATCTCAGCGTAGTTCACTTTGATTTTTTTGTAGAGCTTGTAAATCACAATAATTGGTAGACCTATGAAGGTTAGGAGTGTTGGAAAAAGACCTACCCTGCTAGCTACTGTTGATATGCCCTCTTTTGACAGAACATTTATTGATTGCAGCTCAGCAACTGACATATTCACTAACAAACCCTGTCCTGGGTTAATATATCCCAAAGCAATAAAAACAGAAGTAAGCATGTTTCCGAGACCTATAAAATACCCGATAATATTCGTCAAAAGAATAACTATCAATAGTGGTACTATAATTGATTTAATTTCTGGAATTATTGTGTTTAAATCTATACGAATTTTAAATTGGTGAATTGATGATTCTACTAACCTAAAAGCTATAAGTGATGGCAAAAGAGCTGTAAAAAGTAATAGAACAAACCACCCACCACCCCAATTAAAAACAAAAAGAATGTTACATAGAATGGCAAGTAGATAATTTGGTATTGATGGCTTTTTCAAAGCGAGAAATACAGAATAAATTGAAAGGAAGATATAGAAGGTAACTACAGGATCATTGTCGCAATAACCCCCCATAGAAACTCCAATAAACGTTGGTGCTAGCAATGCAAACAACGCAGTAGCAAGGCCACCCCATTTGTTTGTTAGCAACTTACCAAAGAGATAAGCTGGTATTGCACCAAGCCAGACCATTATTATAGGTGACCACTTGGCTATTGTAAGAAAGGAAATGCTATTGTAAATCAGTTTAGCAAGGTTATAGAAAATAATCATTGTGTATTCCCAGCCCAATATTGGATCAAATGGCCTGCCAGGAGGATAATAACTCAGGGTATCCCATTTAGGAGGTACCATATTGTTATTCATAATTTCCATTGCATGCCTATAGTACCACCATGGATCGTAGTCAATAATCGTTGAAGCTGACAGAGTTGGCATTCTTACAACAGCCGCAATAGTAGCGATTGTCACTAACAATGCCCATGGCAAAACTTTTCCAAATAGAGATTTTGCGTCAATTTTCATATTGATACTCTTTATTTTCTGGTAATTGAATTATAAATCTTGATTATATTGTTGAAGAACTTTGCCCATGTAAATTTTTTGGCGATTTTTCTATTTTTTTGTCCCAGTTTAATTGTTTTGGCCTGATTTTTTAGAAGCAGTTCTATGGCCCTTCTTATTTGTTCTGAATCTTTTGGTTTAATTAAAATTCCCCGCTGGCCAATATCGACTGTAGATATCACTGCACACCCGGATGCCATGGCTTCAAGAATTGTCAACCCAAATCCCTCATTTAAAGACGGTAAACAGAATATCATGGACTCGTTATAGAGCTTGATTAGTTTTTTCCCAACCAAAGCCCCTTTGAAAACTACATTTGGAGGAGATTCTTTTTTCAAATTATTTAAATAATCGCCAGCGCCTACAACTACAAATATTGTTTCTGGCAGCTGCCTAGCTGCTTCAATCAGATAATCAAGACCCTTCGTCTTACATGTGGTTTTGCTCATATCAAAATTCCCAACGAAAAGGACAATAGGCTTCTTTTTGGTACTCATTTGGAACTTTTTGTAGTCTATACCAGGATGTATTAAATGTGACCTCTTTTTTTCAATGCCCATTTTCAATCCAAGTTTCATTGAGGAGTTGTTTTGGAAAATTATCGCGTCATAATCTCTTGTAAGAAAGATTTTTTCCAAGAATTCAAAAACAGAGCCAATGATTTTTCCCATTATATCTTTCCAATACGGCCCAAACACATGATGAACATAACAGCATATGGGCTTGTTATTTACCTTAGCTGCAATCCAGGAAGGAAAACACATATTACCACTACTTGTATGAATCAAGTCGACATCACTCGACTCATCGATTATCCTTTTGATTTGAATATTCATCAAATAGCGATTTGTTTTTAACCTCATTGTCGGAATGTTCTCATAATATTTGGTACGTGGGTTTCCTGATGTTAGAACCTCCACATCATAGTCCTTTTTTATAAGATCAGAAGCCATTTTAGCCGTAAGTATTTCGCCACCACCAGAAACATCAGGTGGAAAGACCTCATGCGTAATCAATATTTTCATAAATACACCATCAATCTATATCTTAAATTTATAACAAAATAATAAATTTAAGTGGTAAAATGCCGGAAGAAATAACTTTGGAGATTAAAAATGTATGGACCATTGCGTCGCTATCTATCATTTGTCTAGTTTTTATTTGGGAGCTCATAGAAATAATAAAATTGCCAATAGTTTTTGGGGATGAAGGATTTCATGCTAAGTTAGCGCAATTAATCGCTGAAAAACAAGAATATTTTAAATATTATACTTTTACTGGTTCGGAATTACAAAGAAGTGCTTTTTACAGAGCTCCATTTTGGGAGTTTTTGGTTGCAAGTTTCTACTTTCTTTTTGGCTTTAATGATATTTTTATAAAAGTATTAACACCGTTTGTGAGCTCTTTCCTCGGTGGAATAGTGACTTTTATTCTCGTAAAAAAGCTATATGGTGATAAATTCGGTTTTCTAAGCGCGTTGATTATTTTAACTGTTCCGTCTATTGTCACTTATGCCATGTTGGTTTATGCAGATAGTTTATTTTGGCTTTATTTTTCATCATTTATCTTGGTTTTCATATTGGCACTAGAAGAAGATAAGGAGAAATATTATTTGCTAGCTGGGTTATTTGGGGCTCTGGCGTTTCTAACAAAATCTCCAGGGATTCTTGTACCTGCGATTGTTTTCTTTGTGTTTCTTTACCAAATTTTGATTGAGAAAAAATCATTTAATATCTGGAAGAAATATTTTATTCTCATTATACCTTTAATTCTTGTAAGCAGTTTTTTGATTAGAAATTTTGCAAATTATGGGACATTATGCAACATACCTATCTTTCCAAGTATTATAAAGGGGCATTGTGATCTAGACAACTATACACCAAAATATACGTTTTCTGGTAGAACTGAACAAACAGGAACTGAACAAAATGTTTTTAATTTTGGAATAAACAACTATCTAGCTTTTGCCTATGGAAATCTTTGGCTTGTGCCATTTGCTTTTGCTATTGGTGTGCTGTTTTTATTTAAAAATTTTAACAGGAAAACATTCGTTGTTCTCCTGTCTCTAGGTTTGTTGGCACTTGCTATGACAAGTACAGAAGTGAATAGCAGAGCCGAAGATACAGCGAGGTACTCTATTGGTTTTGTTCCTATCATTGCTATTGTTTCTTCTATGTTTTTCATTAATTTATATGAGTTCTTAGAGAAAAATTATAAATACCTTGGCTTGAGTATAATTGTTTTTGTTTTATTCTTGAGCTATTCCAATTTCTCTGACAAATTAAACACTATGAAAAGCGTCAAGTCGTTTTCATCATCATTTTTTGAAGCATGTGACTGGATAAAGGCAAATACACCAACAAATTCAAGAATTATGACAGTCTGGGTCTGGCATACAACGTACAATTGCCAAAGAAATGTTATGGGAAATCTTCCTGATTTAGAAATGAGCCAAGATTTGAACTTTAGTTTAAATGTTGCAAAACTACATAATATAACACATATTTTTATCCAGAAATTCAGTTTAAGCAACGAATATCTATCGGAAAAATACAATGTTAACTTTGTTCAATTTCTAGAAAACAATTCAAACTGCTTCAAGAAAATATATGAAAATGGCCCATCTTTGCAACAATGTTTGCAGCAAGGTGGGTGCGATGGCACAATAGTTTATGAAATCAATAAAGAGTGTTTGAAATGATAGCATTGCTTATAGCTATGGCAATTGCTTTTTTAACGACTTTTATAGCCACACCAATTGCTATGAAATTTTTATATACAATCGGGATTGTTGGGCTAGATTTACATAAGAAAAACAAACCAAAATTGCCGGCATCTGGTGGAGTTTGTGTGGCAAGTGGCTTGATTGTTGGTCTTCTTGTTTATATAGGAATTCAGACATTTTTCTACAATACAAAAATTGAGGCATTGAGTCTACTTGCAGCAATATCCTCAATTCTTATCGTTACTGGAGTTGGCATAGCCGATGATTTGAATATAAGATCAAAGTTGGTAAAAACAAAAGAAGGTCTTGACATAAAGATTGGCTTGCCACAGAGCAAATGGCTACTGACTTTACCGGCCGCAGTGCCTTTAATGGTCGTATCTATTGGAAGCACGACGATGTCTATTCCGTTTATTGGCAGTATAGATTTTGGCTTGATTTATCCTCTTTTATTGATACCATTGGGATTCATTGGTGCTAGCAACGTTGTGAATCTTCTTGGTGGTTTTAATGGTTCAGAGGCTGGAATGGGGGCAGTTTACATGCTTTCTCTTGGTCTATATGCATTACTTCATGGAAGCTCCGCTAGCATAATTTTCTTAACATCATTCGCAGCAATTCTTGCGTTCTTATTTTACAATAAATACCCATCCAGGATTTTACCTGGTGACAGCTTAACCTATTTGCTAGGATCAACTGTTGCAGCTGGTGTCATTATTGGTGACATGGAAAAAATTGGCATAATTGTGTTAATACCATTTCTTATAGAGTTCTTTCTCAAGGCCAAATCAAGATTTAGGGCAAGTTGTTTGGGAAAACTTGAAAAAAATGGAAAACTGCGCCCACCATACGGAAGAAAAATTTATTCAATAACACACGCGCTTATGAATTTGAAGCCCATGTCTGAATGGGAGGTTACAATCAGTCTTATTTTAATTGAAATATTTTTCTCACTAATACCTTTCCTTGGATTAGTTTAAATAAATCTAGATACAAAATCGATAAAGTTCATAAATTGTCTTTTAAAAATCGGAGATTTTTCAATGACTGATTTAAGAATTACAATATCTTGTTTAGTATAGAACTTAATCAGAAACAAGAACTCCAAATAAATCATTCCGGCCAATATGCAAAAAACAATTGCTTCAAAAATACCTGAAACCGAACATGCAATAACAAATAGGAACAATAATGAAAATAGTGCACTTAGAAAGATTTTTATTATACTCTCCCAAGGCAAGTGTATGTTTAAAATCTTTTTTGTGTTTTTGTAGCTAGTGAAGCTGAAAAAAGATACAGAAAGCAGGAAAGCAATGCATATGCCAAAAGTTGAGAAAAGGATTGTAAGGGGGATGGCCAAAATGAAAAATAGAAGTGCTGTCATCAAGATTATATTTCTTTGTATTTTTGGCTTGCCTAAAGAATATAGCACCTGATTAAAAATCAGGCCAGCTCCATAAATTATTGATGCTAAGGCAAGAATTGGGAAAAGAGAAGATGATGGAAGATATTCTGACCTAGAAAAGAACAAAATAAGATTTTTAGAAAAGATAATTAGCAACATTGCCGCCGGCACTGAAAAGAATAGTGAATATCTTAGTACCATATTTATTAAGTGCTTTTGTCTCTCGTTTGAGCCACGATTCGCTGATAATTGGGAAATAATTGGAAATAATGCTGAGGACAGTACGTTTGGGACAGAAAGTATCGGGCTTGTTAAAAGCACAGCAATTGTAAACAGTCCGGTTGCTTCTGGATTTTTTATGGCTGTTAAAAGAACATATTGTCCGCTAATGAAAAACACCAATGCGAGATTGGAAATGAATGCGGGTAGAGCAAATTCAAAAAAAATCTGTTTTTTATTCAAAATTTCTTTCTTAACCCGACTCAAAAACTTAAATGGTATTCTTAGTACCGCCATTGTAAACATGCCAATCATAAAACCTAGAAGAGGACCAAAATAATTAAATCCTAGAAAAATTAACGCGCCTGAAATCAAAATTTTAATAAAGTGCCCTATGAAATCTGTCGTAGCAATTTTTTTCATATCTTGGGTTCCAATAAGAACTGCTGCGAACTGTGTTCCGATGGAAAGAATCAGAACTGTTATTGCTGTTATAAAAATGGCTTCTATTGGGATTTTTAAAATATGTGTTATCAGTGCTGAAGAAAACAATAAACCAAGAATCAAAATTATGTTGGAAATAATCACTATTTTGATGGAAAAACGCGTTAATTCTTTTGATTTATCTTTTTGGTTTCTTTCTAAATATTCTGGTAGAAGTTTCCAGAGGGTTGCATTAAGACCAAGAAGACTTATGCTGGATAATAATGTGGCAAAATTGATAGACGTTGAAACTATACCATATTGATCCGGCAAGAGCAGCTTGCCTGCTATGGACCAGTATATAAAACCTAAAAGAGTGACAAAAAACCAGTCTAAAAACAAAAATGTTGCATTGCCGACCAACTTTTTATCAAAGCTTTTCATTTGATCAACCATGTGTAAATCTAAAAATAATCATGCAAATAATTGATAGTATTGTTTTTAGATTTATTAATAAAATATGAATAAATTATACATGGGTAATGACATGGGTTGGAAAGGAAAAAATGTGTTAGTCACTGGGGCAGATGGTTTTATAGCTAGTTGGATAGCTAAAGAACTCATAGCTAGAGGAACAAATGTTATAACTATCGTGAGGGATATAAAAAAACCTAGGATTTCTTTAGATCTTCTCGGGATAAGGGATAAAATCACTGTGGTTCAGGGTGATATCACAGACTATGATATTGTTCAAAGGGTTTTAAACGAGTATTCGATTGATACATGTTTCCACCTCGCAGCACAGGCAATAGTTGGCATTGCCAATAAATCACCTATTTCTACATTTGATTCAAACATCAAGGGAACATGGACTATTCTTGAAGCAGTTAGAAATAGTAAAAGCGTGGAAAGAGTTATAGTTGCATCTTCTGATAAAGCATATGGTGACCAAAAGAAATTGCCGTATACAGAAGATATGCCACTGCTTGGATCCTATCCTTACGATGCTTCCAAAGTTTGCACTGATGTGCTCAGCAGGTGTTTTGCAAAAACATATGGTTTGCCTATAGCTGTAACGAGGTGTGCAAATGTCTATGGTGGGGCCGATTTGCATATGGAGAGGATCGTGCCTGGGACAATATGCTCTGTGTTGAGAGGAGAAACACCAGTAATAAGAAGCGATGGGACTCCAAAAAGGGACTATGTATACATAAAAGATGTAGCAAACGCTTATTTGGTTTTGGCTGAAAATCTGGGTAGAAAAGACGTCAGAGGCGAGGCATTTAATTTCGGGTCAGAAAAACCTATCAGTGTTTTAGAGCTATTCAATAAAATAATAAAACTCTGCGGTAAGGATGTAGAACCCAAGATATTGAACGAGGCAAAAAATGAGATTCAGTGCCAATATTTATCGACTGAAAAGGCAAAGAAGCTTTTAGGTTGGTCAATAAAGTTCAGTTTGGATGAAGGTTTGAAGGAAACCGTCCAATGGTATAAAGAATATTTGAACAAGTTATAAAATTGGTTGATTTAAGCTACTATTTTCTTCCAGACTGCCCAAGGTTTAGTTTTCTTCCAAAAATCGTTTAAATCATTCACATCCTTAAGTGTATCCATGCATCTCCAAAATCCTGGATGCTTGTATGCGTAAAGTCCCTCTTTCTCTAAGATTCGTGAAAAAACTTCCTTTTCTAATACATCTTTATCTCCGTTTATGAACTCGAATATCTTTTTGTTGAAGACAAAAAATCCTCCATTCACCCAGTAGTCGAGAACTGGTTTTTCAATGAATGTTATGACTTTGTTTTTGACGGGTTCTACGTCCAAAATACCATAATGCGTGGATGGCCTTACTACAGTTAATGTTGCCATGCCACCATGAAACTTGTGGAAGGCTATCAATTGATTTATATCAATATCGGCGACTCCATCAGCATAAGTGGCCATGAATGTATCATCTTTTATAAGTTTCTCTATTCTTTTGATTCTTCCGCCCGTCTGGGTTTCCTCACCTGTATCAACAAATTCAATGTTCCAATCTGGCTCTTTGTTTTCAGGCTTTGAAAAATGCTCCCTTATTTTATCTCCGAGATAACCCAAGCAGAGGATAAAGTCTTTGTAACCATATGTGGAATATATCTTCATTATGTGCCAAAGTATGGGTTTTCCACCAACTTCTATCAAAGGTTTTGGAAATTCTGATGTGTTAGGCATTAACCTAATTCCCCTGCCACCACAGAGTATCACGAGTTGCATAAAACTCTATAACCCCCTAAACAATTTAAAGTTTCCTGTTAGGAAAAAGGTTTATATATATTTAATGCAAAATCTGAAAGTATGATGAAGGTTTCTGTAATTATCCCGTTTAGAAATAAGTCTCCAGTTGTTGAGGAATGTATAAATTCTGTTAAAAGACAGAACTATAAGAACGTAGAAATAATTGCTGTGAGTGATAGGGCCAAATTTGAAGATAAAGATGTTATTTCCTTGGTAAACCCCAAATGCAGGGGGGTAGGCGACAAAAGGAATTTTGGTGTTACAAGAGCGAAGGGTGAAATTATATTTTTCTTAGATTCTGACTGCATCCTCAAAAAGGACACTATTGTAAAGCTGATCAAAACATTCAAAGAACATGATGTAGATGCTGTTTCCGGCAAGCCACTCACACCAAAAAAATCAAATCTATTGGGTCTAGTAACAGGTTTGGAATATGAATATAGGTTTGACCAGATGGGTGAAGGTTATGTCGATGTGGCAGCCACTACATGCTTGGGTGTTCGAAGAAGGGCTTTCCAAAAGGTTGGTGGCTTTAAGGATTACACAAAAGGAGAGGCTACTGGGGAAGATTGGGATTTTTCAGCTAGATTGAGAAAAGGTGGATTTAAGATATACCACACAAACAAGGTTCAGGTTTTTCACATGCATACCTCCGAGCCATTGTGGACATGGTTCAAAAGGAGGATTAAACATTCCAGATATAGGATAACACATTACAGAAGATATGGGCAGGCCGCCGATCAATACATGTCATGGGGCGGCTTAATAACGACTACTCTCCTGTTAAATATACCAGTTACAATAAAAATCTATAAAAAAACAAGAAATTCAAAAATATTTTTCTTGCCGTTGTATGGATTGTTAAGAAACGTTGCCTGGTTAATTGGTGTGATTGCCGGCTTACTTGATTAACTCCTTTTTTTCTGTTGTTATCTTGAGCAAATATCTGAAGAATATGGGACTGGCCTTAAGCACTCTCATGGTCTCGGACCAGCTTGTTAGCATTTCCTTTAAAGTTTTGAAGAAATATTTAGGCCTCAAATAAAACTCTAGTTTTGCCTGATTAGACAATTCAAAGACTTCCTTGTTTGTCAGACCTGGGCGGCTAACTAGGCAGTTGAGCCATCCCTCCTTTGTGTTCCATTTGGAAAAATCATTGGTTATCAAATATTTGTTCTTCTGTGCCCATTCATACGCTTCCGTACCAGGATAAACAATAAGAGGGAAAAACTGGGCATCATCTGGATCTAATTCCTTGGCAAATTCGATTGTGCGTCTTGCTGTTTCCTTGGTCTCGCCTGGAAGGCCAATTATAAAGCAGCCGTGTACAAAAAGTCCAGCTTTTTTTGCATTCTTCGCGAATTCTCTTGATTGCTCCAGTGTTATGCCTTTGTGCGCATTATTCAAAAGTTCCTGCACCCCGCTCTCATAACCGGGTATCAAAACTCTGCAACCAGCTTCCTTCATAATTCTCATTGTCACTAAATCAAGAGTGACACGAACATTCGCATACCATTTTATTTTTTTATTTATACCCTTCTCTATGAGGAGGTTGCAGATTTTGCGTACTCGATCGATATCTGCTGTTAATGTATCATCTTCTATACCAACTTCTTTCACTTCGGAAAGATTTTCTACTATATATTTAAACTCCTCGACCACATTCTCAGCACTTCTGAGCCTATATTTATGGCCCTGGAAGACTTGAGGCCAGTTACACCATATGCATCTGAAAGGACACCCTCTGCCAGTAATTATCATAACCATGGGATAGTTAGCAGAAGAATAGAAGTAGTCTCTTATATTGAGATGCTTTTTATAAACTGCTGAAGCAAATGGCAGTTCATCCAAATTCTCTATCATTTCTCTTGGTTGATTTACAAAAATCTTGCCTCTCTTGCCACGAAAAGCAATCCCTTTGACATCCCTTAGGCCCTTTTTCTCTTCTATAGATCTTGCGAGTTCTAGCAATGTGTAATCATATTCGTGAATAGTAACCGCATCTATATTTTTATCTAATTTTAATGTTTCTTTTGGCAGAGCAGAAACATGCGTGCCAACCAAAACAACAAATGCTCCAGTTGCCTTCTTCAATTTGGCAGCAACTTTTACATCATTATATATGCTTGGTGTTGAAGTATCGACAACAATCATTTCTGGTGCAAATTCTTTGGCAATTTTAATTACATCTTCTAGAGCTAGTTTTTGGGCAGGCCCGTCCACTAGCTTAACCTCAAATCCTTCATTTTCTAGGACTCCTGTAGCATACGAGAGCCAAATTGGGTAATAAATCGTACCTGCCTTCGTAACGGACGGTGATCTAGAATTTCGAGAGTATTTTGGCAAAAATGGTGGATTAAGTAATAATATCTTCATGGATAAGCATCCTTTTCTCGTTCTTAATAATTATTTGCTTTTTATATTAATTGGTCTCCATAAACGGCTTTTCTGTAAAAGCTCAAAAGACCGTCCCATTGAACGATAAACAAATCAGCTACAGGATATGCAAATCTTCCAGACAAAGAAGGTTTGGTGACTGCCGCGATAGATTCTACAAATATGATTTTAGAACCAAATAACTTCCCGATATAACAAGTTGGAATTGCAATACCCGCTCCCGTTGAAATTATGACATCAGGTTTTTCTCTCATGAAAATTCTGAATGCTTGAAATAGATTAATGAGAACTTTTATTGGATTTCTTCTTGGGTCTAAAATGTAGAATACCTTTTTGTTTTTGAGTAGTTCTTTTGATTGCTCCCTTTCTATTGTTAAAAAATAATGTTTGTAACGACTAAACACTGGTGAAAGTTGCATTGCCTCAATTAAATGGCCGCCTGCACTGCAAATTATACAAACTTTGATTTTTCTTTTACCAAAAAATCTCTTGATTATTTTAAGCATTTTTGGTTTTTCATTTTTAAATTTTGGTTTGAATTTTTTGATTTTTCTTAAAATTTTATCCAAGTCATTTATATCATAACATACCAGAACTTTTCTTTGTTTTTCGAAGATTTTTGCTATTTGAACCTGATGATCATTTACATGCTCATTGAATTTTTTAAGACGCGGAACAACAATTATTTTTTTCTTATATTTTAGAGCTGTAATTATACTACCTGCTCCAGCCTGAGTAATTATTATATTTGCTTTTTTATTTAATTCTTGAATTTTTTTTTCTGAAACAAAAGTAAAGTATTCATAATTTTTTGGCACATATGTTGAGTTTCCTATTTGTGCAATGAGTTTTTCTTTTAAAATTCCTTTTCCTATGAGTTCATCTATTTTCTCTAATAAACGATTAAAAGGTTGTGTATGTGTACCAACACTTACCAAAATCATTTTAATCTCCTTTCCTTAAAAAAATGTTCATCCAGATTTTCTTTGGAAACTGTAGTAGCGAAGTTCGCATGAAATATTTAATCAAATTATAAATATTAGTAATTAAAGAATCGATTGAATTTACATACCAGTTAGAAGATATTTTTATACTTTTATTATCAAATTTTTTGCATCCCCAATCTTCCTTATATGGCTCATCTCCCTGTCCAAAATTAAAATATTTCATTCCTTTGTTGATGGCATCTTGAATGGCATATGCAATTAATATTCTACTCACAGAATAATTTTTGTAATCTGGTAGGCTTCCTATATTTAAAAAATATCTCGTGTTGTTCCAATCTACATATAAAAGAATACATACAGTATTTCCATTTAATTTTATTGAAAATATTCCACCATTGTTCTCAAAACCAGAAATTAAATCAAAAATATAATTCACAAATGGTTTATATTCAAATGGACTTGACTGGTGTTTATCTTTTATTAGACTTTTATGAAGATTTACAAAACTTTCATAGTGTTCTTTATTTTCTTTCAAATTTTTGATATTTTCAAATGATACAGAAAAATCTTTTGTTATCTTTCTTTGATAATAATTTAGATTTTTTCTAAATTTTCTATCAAATGTATTTAAAAGTTCTTGCCAAGTTTTTGGCAAAGTTAAAACGTAAAAATGTTCTGATTCTTGAAATTCTTTAATATCGAATTTAACAAGATTTTCTAAAAAGGATGGATTAATTAGCTGTAGAACAACAATACTTCTTTCAGACAAAATTCTATGAAAAACCTCTTCTATGAAAAACCTATTCTTTGTACCCAATAACTCATAATTAGAACCGGCTTTTGGAAATAGAAACATAAATTTTTTGTAGATATGATAATTCTTACTTTTTAATGGCAATATTGATTCCACAGTTTTATTATCCTTTCTTTCAAGAATAAACAAAACTATGTCGCCAATGTTACCAATATTTTTCACATAGGAACTTACGGCTTCAAATGTCATATATAGTGTGTGCCCAAATTGAAGTTTTTTCCAAATATCTGAAAAACTATCTAATTTTGGATTTTCAAACATCTTGATGAAATATTCGTCATTTTCTGCTATAATCGCTTCTTCCATTTTGCCATTCACCTATTTGCTTTATAATAAATAGAATATCTTCTCTGTTCATGTAAGTTGGATCAATTAAAAATTGTAATAAATGATTTAAAATATAAGACGAATTTTTATGTATTTTCCAACCAATAATTTTTTTAGTCAAATATTCCCAAGGTACACTTGTAAATATTTGTTTATTTTCTAAAAAGAATCTTAACGAATTCCTATTCTTAACAAATATGTTTAGGCAAAAATAATTTGATTTTTTCGGTGGTTCTATTATAGAAATTTCCTCAAATTTCCTCAACTCTTTTATAAAGAATCGAGCAATTTTTTCACTTTTTTGTGTTAATTTGCTCATTTGTTTTAATTGTTGATAGGCTATTTTCTTTGAAATGTTGCATATAGAAAAATTATTGCCTTCAATTTCTTTTTTTATAACAGTTTTGTTCTTTGGCCATGATAAGAATAACTTTATGTTTTTACCGAAAAAATAGATAGGTCTGTATGTTTTGAGTCTCCAAAAAAAATATTCAAAGTATCTTAATATTTCATGCCATAGTTTAGGTGGAATTAATTTTGTTTCCTTAAGAAACCCATTAAATTTCTTCTTATTTATTACTACAAGCCCACCCTCACTGCTTGAAATTTCCTTGCCTTTGCCAAAGCTATAAATTACAAAATCTGCACGTGGTGATGGTTGCTGAAAGCTAGATGCATTATCCTCTATGATAAAAACTTTACTGTTTAAATTTTTTGGTATAGGTGTTTTGAGTCCAAAAAGATTTGGCCAAATTATCACATCATTTGGTTTTAAATGCAGGGATTTCAAATCAACGCCAAGAGATTTTAAATCATTATCAATAAAGATAGTCTTTAATTTAGCCATTTTTATAGGAACAATTACCTCTTTGCATATATAGCTTGGTACTAAAACCCGAGTTACATGAAAATTTGTTTTTAGATAACATAGAATATGATAAATAGCATTTCTAGCTCTGTAAGTGTATAAGTAAGGCTTGTTCTTTAGCCATTTATTAAAGAAATTATCGAGTTTTTTTGATGATACAAAAGGTGAGATAATGAGATCTAACATAGAGTGATAACATCTAGAAGGTGGATATATGTGTATTCTCATATTGGTAGTTTATTTTCTATTTATAAAATTTTAGGACATTTTTATTTTAAAATAAGACGTGTAATTTAATATATGCGCAGATTAGATACAAGTAGGAGAATTGATTTAGCAAAAAAATGGTTACTTAATTCTGGCATACAAAATATTGGCAATGATGAAAAAACAAATGGCAGTTTTAATGCATGGTATGACATATCTAAAAAAGACTATTCGTTTATTTATCCTGAAATAACCGGCTATGGTATAACGACACTTTTATTCATGACTCAAAGCTTAGATAAGGATTTATTGATTAAAAGAGCAAAAATGGCAGCTAACTGGTTAATAAAAAACTGTCAGGATAAATGTGGCGGATTCAAGGTTAGATATATAAAAGAGAATGAAAAATATAGATTTGAAAATCTCATATATATTTTTGACACAGGGATAATTGTTTTTGCGCTTTCAAATCTTTTTGAAATAACTAAAGATAAAATATATCTGCAAAGTGCTGAAAGGGCTACTAATTTTTTGATAAAATCTCAGAAAGAAAATGGTTTATTTTATACATGTTACAATCTAGGAACTAATCAATTTTTAGATATTGCAGATAAATGGTCTACACAAAGTGGTAGTTTTCATGCCAAAGTTGCCATGGGACTAATAAAGTTATGGAAAATAACTGGAAATGAAATTTATAGAAAAAGCGCAAAAATAGCCTGTCGTGCTGCTCTAAAGTTTCAAGATATTAGTGGGAGATTTATAACATACAGAGATAACAAAGGCACACATCTACATCCTCATTTTTATTCGGCAGAGGGTTTGCTATATGCTGGAATAGAACTGAAAGACGAGACATTAATCAAAAGTGCTGTTAAAGCATGTAAATGGGCATTAAATAATCAACTTGGCGATGGTGGTTTGCCCTGTATTTTCGTCGATGGGCAGTTTATTGCATATGAGAGAGCAGATATATTGGCACAGGCGCTGAGAATTAGTACCATACTCTATAGTTTTGGGAAACTAGAAGAAAGATACTTTAAACGTATAGAAAAATTGAAAGAGAGACTATATTCCTTTCAGTATCTGAATAAAAAAAATGAAAAACAATCTGGTGGTTTTATGTTTGGTTTTGATTTTGATGGCAAAAAATTAGAGCATGTAAATTCCTGGTGTACCATGTTTGCAATACAGGCTATTGAAATGTATATCAGATATTTGGGAAAAAGGAAAATAGACTTAAAGCTACTTATTTAGTCAAGATTTTTAAATGTAATGTATTAATGATGATTATATGATAAAAATCGCAATAGTCGTTGGAACAAGACCTGAAATAATAAAAATGAGTCCTATAGTTAGGTATTGCGAGGAAAAGAGATTAAATTACTTTATTATTCATACGGGTCAGCACTACTCCTATGAGATGGACAAAATATTTTTTAAGGAACTTGAACTACCATCACCAAAATATAACCTAAATGTTGGATCTGCAGTTTACGGGAAGCAACTAGGAAAGATGATAAGGGGAATACAAGAAAAACTTGCATCAGAAAAGCCAGACATAGTCTTAGTTTTGGGAGATACCAACAGCACGTTGGCTGGAACTCTAGCGGCACATAATTTGGGGATAAAATTGGCTCACATAGAGTCTGGGCTAAGAACATATGAACTCATGTATGAAGAGATAAACAGAGTTTTAGTCGGTATTTATTCCTCTCTTTTGTTTGCACCTACAGAAAAATCGAGAAATAATTTACTGAATGAAGATATACCAAAAGACCGCATATTTGTAACTGGTAATACAATTGTTGATGCTGTTTTACAAAATTTGGAAATATCAAATAGGAAAAGCGGCATATTGAAAAAATTAAACCTTGAAGGGGGAAAATACATTCTCCTAACAGCACATAGAGTAGAAACTGTTGACGAAGAAAAACATTTCAATGGGGTAATTAAAGGAATAGAACTTGTTATTAATGAATTTGGTTTACCAATCATATTCCCAATGCATCCAAGAACCAAGAAGAATATGAATAACATGGGTCTGAAAATGCCAAAAGGAGTAGTTGCGATAGACCCTGTTGGATATCTTGACATGCTACAATTAATTTCAAATGCGAAGGTAGTAATCACTGATTCTGGAGGACTTCAAGAAGAGACTTGCACATTAAAGGTGCCTTGTATTACGATAAGAGAGTGCACGGAAAGGGGTGAAACGGTAGAAATTGGATGCAATGTACTGGCAGGATATGACCCACAAAAAATTCTGGAATGCACAAAACAAATGGTAACAAAATCAAAAAATTGGAAAAATCCATATGGGGATGGAAACTCAGCAAAAAAAATAATGGAAATTATACTAAGCTCATTTGAGGAGAAAAAATGAAAAGAATTCTTGTCATATCGAGAGAATATCCCCCAAGTCTTGGCGGTGCTGGAATAGCAATGCACAATTACATAAAGAAAATTAAATCTTATAAGTTCACCGTGCTGTCTTTTTTTAACCCAGTTTTTAGTAATGAAAACATCAAAATAAAGAAATTAAAAAATCCTTTTTGGGGGCATCGCTACATTAGTGCAATGTTATTTATTTTTTCATCACTTTTTGATTCATTAAGGCATTTTGACTGCATAGTTAGTAATGCGTTTGTTGGTGCGGCTACCGGCACAATCGCTAAGATTTTGACAGGTAAAAAACTGATATCCATTATACACGACGTTGATTATTTGTACGGTCCTCTATGCAAGTATAATTTTTTAAATAAGTTTGTGAGGAAAGTCATTTTTAAACTAATTTTTTCTCTTTCTGATGTTGTAATTGTTCCAAATGCTATTATAAAAAAAGAGATAATAAAAATTTTCGGTAGGGACATCGGGAAAAAAATACATGTTATAACACTGGGTGTAGATATCGAGCCATTTAAAAAAATAAGAAAGCCGAGAAGAAAGACTCTTATTTTATGTGTAGCTGCTGTTAGGAAAAACAAGGGAATAGAGTACCTAATTAGGGGCTTCAAAAAAGTTGTTGATAAGTTCCCTAAATCAGAGCTTTGGATAGCCGGCACAATTATGGAGCATGACTATTACCTAATGTTGGAAAAGCTTATAAGAGACTTAGGAATAGATAACAAAGTGAGGTTTCTTGGTCCAATTGTACATTTTGGTAAAAAAAATGTTTTTAGCTATTATGATATCTGTGACATTTTTGCTATAACTAGTTATCATTCTGAAAGATTTGGTATACCATGTGTCGAAGCAAGTTTGATGGGAAAACCGATAGTTGCCACTGATGTTTTTGAGGAAAATGGTGTCATTGTCAATGGAAAAACTGCTTTAGTCGTGCCCAAGAGGAACTCTAAAGCGGTGGGCAACGCTATAATAAGACTTTTGAATAATAGGAAGTTGAGAGAAAAATTAGGAAAGGGGGCCAAAGAATATGCTGAAAGATTTAAAACAAGTCATTTGGCAAAGGAATTTGAATCAATAATTGAAAAAACAATCAATTCAAATGCTTAATATGTACTAATTTTTATTAATATAAAATCGGTAGATATTCATATGGAACTTCAAGAAAAAACTAAAAATGCGTGGGCCGGATATTCTAAAAAAGATGAGGAACATTTGAATTTTGAAAGAAGATGGGCGAAACAAAACTATAAAATTCTTAAAAAACTTAACATAGTACCATGTGAAAGAATCTTAGATATTGGCTGCTCCCACGGTTTCTTTTTGAAAATCTGTAAAGAAAATAGGTGCCAAATAAATGGTATAGATGTAGATCCTAATATTATTGACGGAAAGATTGTAAAGGAATGCAATGTTGAAACTGACAGGTTTCCTTTCGATGACAATACATTTGATGTGATATTTTCATCTGGTCTTGTTCAACACCTTAGTAAACCTCCAATGAATTTTATGGAAGAGATACATAGAGTATTAAAACCTGGTGGTAAATTCTGTATGGTTGTGAGAAATGAGAAGAGCTGGATAAACATACTTTTTAGTTTGTATGATAATTTTAGACATAAAAGCACTTGGTCACCAATGAGTTTAAAACAAATGCTAGAATACTATAAATTTAAAGTTATATTCATGCAACCAAAGTTCTTGGGCATCAGTTGGTTCTGGTGGTTTCCATTTAAGTGGCACATTGGCTCCAACATTTTTATTGTGGGTCAAAAAATGTAAAAATTTAAACTATTGTTGCAAGATGTTTATAATGCATAAAATATCAAAACCTAAATTGGTGTCACTTGTAATTACCAATTATAACGGCAAGAAAAACACTTTAGAATTTCTTAAATCCCTGAAAAAGACAGACTACCCAAACTACGAGATAATCGTGGTTGACAACGGCTCAACAGACGGATCTGTCGAAGCCATAAGAAAAAAATTTCCTCGTGTAAAAATAGTTAGAAACAAAGAAAATCTTGGGCCCGCAGGTGGGGCAAATTCTGGTATTAGAAAAAGTAAGGCAACATATTTTGTTGTATTAGATAATGATATGATAGCACAAAAATCTAACTGGCTATCAAATCTAGTTAAAACCGCAGAGTCTGATAAAAAAATAGGAATTGTTGCCATTAACAGAATTTCTTTTCACAACAAAAAAGCTGAGATTCAGGGGGTTTTTAGAAAAAGCAATTTATCGAAATTTATATTAAAAATTTTAGGTTCTCCGCTATCTTATGTAGGTGCCCGTCTGGTTAAGAGAGAAGTTGTAGAAAAAATAGGTCTTCATGACGAGAAAATGTTTGGAGATTTTGAAGATACTGACTTCCACTATAGAGCTGAAAAGGCTGGGTATAAAATTGTGTTTTGTCCAGATTCAATACTTCTTCATAAAGGAGCTATGGGAATGGGAAGGGGTTATTTCAGGATGTTTCATCATTATAAGAACAAGTTAAGATTTATTTTAAAGAATTATGGTGGGTTAGAAAAGTTGTTTGCTCTTAGTGCAAATATTTGTTTCTATATATCTTTGATGCCATATTATTTTGTAATTGGTAGGGTTGATTTAAGTAAAGCTGTAAGAGATGGTATTGCTTGGAATATCAAAAATTGGAAAGATTATTTTAAGTAAAAAATACTTTTTCATAAATCTCTTTTTGTATAGGGACTTCTTTCTTACATTCTTTACATTTAAATAAATATTTTAGATTATTTTTTTTAACTATTTTTTTCAGTTTTGTTCCGCAAAAACAAACAAAACCTCTCAACTTAGCCGGATTCCCAAAAACAAGACCAAAATCTGGAACATCTTTTGTCACTACACTGCCAGCACCAATCATTGAATATTTCCCGATTTTAACACCACAAATTATTGTTGAGTTGGCACCAATAGAGGCGCCTTTTTTCACCAGAGTTTTAACTATTTTCCAATTTGTGTTAAACGATCTTGGATGCAAATCATTTGTAAAGCAAACGTGAGGCCCTATAAAGACATCATCTTCAATATCTACACCATTGTAAATTGATGCCCTATTTTCAATTTTTACATTATTTCCTACTTTTACCTTTTTATCAATGTAAACATCTTTACCTAAGACGCATTTTTTTCCTATTTTTGCCTTTTCTCTTACATGTACATGATGCCAAATTTTAGTCCCGCTTCCTATTTTTGCACCATTGTCAATAATTGCAGTTGGATGAGCGAAATATTTCATTTCATCACTTAAATGAGTTTATTTTTTCTGCTATATAGCTCAAGTCACTCCTTGTTAAAGACGGATGAATAGGCAAAGAGAGCACTTCATTTGACGCCTTGTTTGCTTCAGGTAGAGAAATTTTTCCATAACCAAGTTTTACATATAGGGATTGCATGTGTATTGGTGATGTGTAATATATCCTAGTCTCAATGCCGTTGTTTAGTAATTTCTTGATAAGGCTTTCTCTGCTTAATTTAAATCTATTAGTCACGCGTATGGTATAGTTGTTAAAAACATGGGTCACATTGGGTGATATAAACGGTGTTATCAGTCCATCTATCCCACTGAGATTTTTGGTCAAAACTTTGGCGTTTGAAATTCTTTTTCTGTTGAATCGCTTCAATTTTTTTAATTGCTCGATTCCTAAAGCCGCCGCTATGTCGGTCATTCGAAAATTAAAGCCGAGTATGGAAGAGCAATGCCACTTTGTTTGGCCGTGATTTCTCAGTAGTCGTAATTTCTCGGACAGCTCGTCAATGCCGGTCGTAATTGCACCTCCCTCACCCGTAGTCATGTTTTTTGTCGGATAAAAACTGAAACATCCCAAATCGCCAATAGAACCGACCTTTTTATTTTTATATTCCGCACCATGTGCCTGTGCACAATCCTCCACAATAAATAAATCGTGCTTGTTTGCCACCTCTATGATTGGTGACATATCAGCGGGTTGGCCATAAAGATGAACTGGTATGATACACTTGGATTTTTTGGTGATTTTGTTTTTAATGTCATATGGACTTATGTTGAATGTTCTTGGGTCTATGTCCGAAAAAACTGGACATGCCCCACAAAACAATGCACAGTTCGCTGAAGCAATAAAACTGAAAGATGTTGTTATGACTTCATCACCACTTTTTATCCCCAGTGCTAAAAGAGCGAGATGCAGTGCGGCAGTTCCAGAATTTACAGCTATGCAGTGCTTCACTCCTATAAAGCGGGCAAATTCTTTTTCAAATTTCTCAACTTTTTCTCCCTGAGCCAAATTCCCAGATGACAAAACATCCATTACCGCTCTTTTTTCCTCATTTCCCATTATTGGTTTTGCTATATGTATCATGCTTTCCCTCTAGAAACTTTATGAATTTTCCTATGCCTTCATCTAAGCTTATTTTCGGCTTGAAATTGAATGTATGCTTAAACAGATCTGGCGACGCAAAAAATTTTATTGGTTCTTCTGTCTTTCCCTCATGTCTTATTTTTATATCATTTTGACCCACAATTTTTGCCACATTTCCAACAAGTTGGTCTATTTTCAACGGTGAACCAACACAAAAATCTACAACCATGTTGCTATTCTCGCTTTCAATCATTCTTAAAATCCCTTCGACAGCGTCGTCTACATACATACTGTCAATGAAGTTTTTTCCATCTCCCCTGATTGTGAATGATCTTTCATTTTTGAAATAAAATGTTTCTATTAACTTTGTGTGAATTTTTCTTTCTAGCTCATACGGGCCATACGCACCGAAAAACCGCACTATTATGTAATCTTCGATGTTCTTTCTTCTTTGCTGATAGAACTTGATATATTGTTCCGAAGTGAGTTTTGTTATGGCAAACGGTAGTTTTGGGTTGATTTTGATTTCAGGGGAGACTGCCCCAACCAAACCGTCATACACAGCACCCGAGGAGAAAAATATGAGTCTGCTACCTTTGAAACATTCTAAAAAATTTATCATCCCTTTTACATTCGCCTCCAAGTCAAACAATGGGTTTGTGATGGAATCGCTCAAGTTTCGATTTGCAGCCAAATATAAAGCTGTATCAACATGTCCATCAATTTTATTGAACATTTTCTTGATGCTATTAATGTTTGTTAAATCGACCCTGAAGCTTGTCACATTGTCTAATTCGTTTTCTTTTAAAAATTCTGAAAGCCCCTCATCTTTTTTGTAATAGGTAGCCGTTATATCATGCTTTTTTGGCAGCCTCAATAGAGTGTTTTTCCCTATGAATCCTGAAGCACCGATTATCAAAATTTTCATGTCCGGCCCAGCCTCTCGCAATACCATTCGACTGTATTTTTTAAACCTTCTTCTAAACTTACTTTTGGTTTAAGATTAATTAATTTTTTAGCTAGTGTCGTATCTGCTAAATGTCTCCTCACATCTGATGGTCTTGGTTTCTCATGTTTTATTTTTTTATTACAGTTCATAATATTTGCAATCATTCCTATTAGTTTTCCTATTTCCACTTCTTTTCCATTTGCGATATTTATTATTTTACCTTTCCTTTTATTCGATTTATAAATTCTGGCTATTGCATCTGCCGTATCGGTTACATATATGTAATCACGCGTCTGTTTTCCATCTCCGTATACGACAGGTGCCTTACCATTTAATATTCTCTTTATCGTTGTTGGTATCACCGCCGAGTAGCTCTTCTCATTTTGTCTTGGACCGAAATTATTAAAAGGTCTCACTATGGAGACATCCAGTCCGAAAACCTTTTGATACGATGTTGCTAGCATATCGCACGAGACCTTGCTTGCGGCATATGGAGTTGTCGGATGCAGGGGATGGTCTTCATCCATAGGGACATATTTTGCAGTTCCGTATACTTCTGCCGACGAAAAATGTATCAGCGTATCGAATAAACCTTTCCTGAGAAGTTCGCATGCAGCCATTACTATGGCTATGTTTTGCTCGTATGTCCACTTGGGTCTTTTAAATGACACAGGAAGGGGAATCACAGCAGGATTGATGACGACATCAATGTCATTGCCGTTTATGATTTTTTCCATCCTTTTCTCATTGGCGGCATTCTCGTTGTATATCTTCAAGTCTCCAAAATTCTTTTTTGCTTCATCAAGATTCTGTGTCTTTCCGAGAAAAAAATTGTCCACAACCACTATTTTTTTGGGGTTCTCCGATATGAGTCTGTCTACCAAGTGACTGCCTATGAATCCAGCTCCACCAGACACTAGAATCGATTTGTTCTCTATTTTCATGTTCTCACAAATTCTTAGCATTTGCTTCAATGGCAACCTTCAAAGCATTGCAAGAAGATTCGCCATCATTAAGTGGCATGGTATCGTTTATTACGCACTCCGAAAAATGCTTCAATTCAAGCTTAAGTGGTTCTTGCTTTTGTATCGCAATTTTTTTGCCAATTGTTTTATTTTGAAAAATGTTCAAATCTTGGGTTATGTAATCAAGCGCCACAAAGGCATCACTGCCAGTGACCTCTAATCGCCTTATTTTAATCGGCGTGACCCAATTCACCTCGAGCGTTGCGCTCACATCACCATATTCAAAAAGAATGTTCGCATAGTCTTCTTGGGAGATTTTTAAATTTGTCTTGCCGCAGTGCGTATATATTTTTGAAGGCAATTTTTTCAGAAGATAGTTGAAAATATCTATATCGTGAATGCCGACTTCAATTATAATGTTAGTATATACCTTGTTTGTCGGAAAATAGCCAACCCTTTTAGCCGAAATTGAGAAGATTTTACCAATGTCTCCAGATTCTATGATTTTTTTCAATTCTGTAACGGCCGGGTTAAATCTTTCGATGTGTCCAACTGCTAATTTGACTCTGTATTTTTTTGCGGCATGTATGATTTTTCTGGCGCTCTTGATATTATCAGAGATTGGTTTTTCGACTAATGTATTAATGCTATTGCTGATTGCATCAATTGCAACTTTCTCATGCAATTTTGTTGGCACAACAATACTCACAATGTCTAAATTTTCTTTTTCAAGCATTTCATTATAGTTTTTGTAATATTTACAACCAAATTTTTCAGCAACACTTTTAGCCAATTTAATATCAATATCAGAAACAGCCACTAATTTAGCATTTTCTAGTTTTGAATAGACTCTAGCGTGGTTTTTCCCCATATTTCCCACACCTATTACCCCCACGCTTAACATCGGCTTACACCAGTATCATAAAAGGCCTTCTTTTTTTAGCAACGTCTTCATTTCTTCATATCCTATTTTTTCGGCTTTATCACTTGAAAAATCACTAACATTTCTTGTAACATCTTTACTGTTCAAATCGACTTTATAATAACCATTATCCAATTTAGACTTTCTCATTTCATAATCAGTAAGTAAACATTCATGGATTTTTTCTCCAGCTCTTATTCCAATAATTTTCTCTCTTACAGAAAACTCTTCCTTATAAATCCTAGCTAAATCGATAAGAGCAAAAGCTTTAAAATTTTTTACACAAATCATAAACGGATTTTTTAATGCAAAAAGGACAAGTTTAATTGCCTCGTCTAAGGTTATCCAAAATCTTGTCATACCCTCATCAGTAATGGGCAAGTCCTGATGGTTTTTGGCTAACGAATACCAATAAGGAATTACACTTCCTCTGCTTCCAATCACATTGCCATATCTGACGACACTGAAATTTGTTGCAAATTCGGTCTCTCGATTTAAAAGAATCCTCTCATCAATCGCCTTTGTCATGCCATATACGTTGATTGGTTTAACTGCTTTGTCCGTAGAAATGCCTACAACATGATTTACGTTGTTCTCTATGCAAGACTTCTTCAAATTCCAAGTTCCAAGAATGTTTGTCTTAACTGCTTCCATTGGGTGCCTTTCTATTTCTGAAATGTGTTTCAGAGCAGCAGCATGGAAAACTATGTCAACTCCTTTTGTAACCTCCAAACATCTTTCATAATCTCGTACATCTCCTAAAAAAAACTTAACTCTCTCGTCTTGGACTTCCCTTTTCATCTGAACTTGCAAATCTTCGTGTCTGCTGAGTATTCTTATTTCATGGACACTCTCCTTAAGGAGAGTATTTAACATCATTCTCCCAAAACTTCCAGTTCCTCCAGTAATCAATATAGTTTTGCCATCTAGCTTTTCATTTATATTGTTCATAAATAATCTTTCCAGTTCTTAATGTTCCATGCGGCTCCGTCAATAATAGCCTTACTCAAATCAAATCTACCTTTTAAAGCATAAATAATTATTAAAAAATTATAGTAAAAAATTAAGTTAAATGCTAATGCTAAGAACTTAGTGAAAAAATCATAGTTTTTCAAAATAAACCTTATTTTATTTTTATAATTGTGATAAATTGCAAAATAAGATAGATTTTTTATTGTTGCTGATCCCTTATGCCATATTTTGGAATTTGGCTGAGAAACAATCCTATATCCTGCTCTTTTCGCACGATAACAAAAATCAGTCTCATCAAAATAAATGAATGTTTTTTCATCAAGCAATCCAATTTTTTTTAGAACCTTTTTTTTAAGCAGTCCATTTCCTGCTGCTATATCTTTAATTTCAGAAAACTGTCCTCTGTCTATTTCTCCTGCTCCCCAAAGAAAAGTAGTAGAAGTTATTTTGGTTAAAATATCTGGTGCAATTTGTCCAACGCTTTGTATTTTGTTTGTTCGATAATATAGCAACATAGGAATAACGATTCCAATTTTTTCATCAGACTCGGCCACATCTACTAAAAGTGACAACCAATTTTTTTGATTTACATACATATCGTTATCCAACGTAACGATATATTCTCCCCCTGCCACTTTGATTCCTGAGTTTCTTCCTGCAGGAGCACCAAGATTTTCTTTGTTTCTAACTATTTTTACACGAGGAAATTTTTTTCTTATGGCTTCGACAGATCCGTCTGTTGAGCCGTTGTCAACCACGATTATCTCGTAGTTTGGGTAGTCTGTCTTTTTCAGGGATTTAAGAAATTCTAAAGTGTTTTTCTTGCCGTTATAATTCAAAATTATTAAAGAAACTAATTTTCTCTTTTTCATGATTTCACTTTAAGTTTTCAATTTAAAATAATTGAATCTTTGTTCTTAAATCTAATAGAAGATAGTTTTAAAAGAATAAATTAATTCTATTGAGATAAATATTTTGATCTGTTTTCACCGGAATAAAACTCTAGCTCTCCCCCACAAGAAGTGCACTTTCCGATTAACGGTGACCTTCTATAATTCGTATTACATTTAATACAAATCATGCCATCTGGTTGTACCAAAGGTTCTTGATTTTCTACCTTTTTAATGTGATTGCTAATCGCCTCTTTAAGTAACATTTGCTTGCCAAGCCCGACAAGCTCCGTTTTATTAATCCCAATTGCCTCGAAAACCCTTTCTAAGGGTGGTAAAAGCTGGCTTTCAATATAATATTTAGAGTCGACTTTCAGCCCATGTTTTTTAACATATTCGGGATCTTCTGCTCTTTCCGAAATCATTTGCAGGCCTTTAACGATAACAAATGCTACCCTGTCCCCGATTGTTGGTATTGTGTCGTCTCCTCTTTTCTTCATCTTTTTCACAAGCTCAATATGTGGTTGGGTTCCTTTGTATTGTTCTAATCTCTTCGATATTCCCTTGATTATCACAAGTTTTTCCAAAGGAACTTGGTTGCTTTGTAGTTTTTGTACGACGTCCTTGAAATAAGTGAAGGCTTTCTTCGGGTTTTGTTCTTTTAAAAGAATGTTCAAAATATTTTGTTGTGTTTCACTAACAAGGTCACACCAGTCTCTTCTTACTGTTTCTATTCCTCTCATTATTATCTGGTCTTCAAAACCAGAGTCGACTTTTTCAAAACTCCATCCAGCATATCTTTTTTTAGTCAAAATCAGGAGTGTTTTAAATACGTTTTCGACCTTGACTTTAAGTTTGCCTTCAAATTTTTCATTTAAAAACAATGATATCTCGTTTCCGATTTGAATTGCTTTTTCGATGTCCTGTGTGTTTGTTTCAACCATAACAGAATCAGTGTCTCCATAAATTACCCTATGTTTTAGCTCACCCTCAATAAGTTTTTTTGTGTCATGAATATATTGCCTCCCGCAGCTTGTTATGGCGTTTGCAATGTCGAGAAGATATATTCTTCCAAGTAAAAACCCAGTGTAACCATAGAAGGCATTCCCTATTCTTTTTAGAGCCTCTTGATGAGAGTCAAGTGCTCTCTTTTTCATAGGATTTTTTTCTCTTTTCATTTGATTTTTAACTTCAGATCTTTCTTTAATCAATCTCTCCAATGTTTTTGGTACAATTCCCTTTCTAATTTGAGGAGAAACGAAAGATGTTCCAAATGGCGTGGAAGTTGATTCTATATTTGTTTTTTCAATCAGAATTGTTGTTGGGCAAATATTATATGAAATAAAAATAGAAGCATACATGGATGCAAAATCTAGGTAGTCAACACAGTTTGTATGAAGACCTACTAGTGGGTCAAGAACAAACGCCCCTTTAAGACCCATGTTTTCTCTTTCAGCAGTTCTCTTGTTGATTTCACTGTTAGTGGGCTTGCACGGCAAAACAAAATTTTCTTTATCAAATTCTCTTAAAAGCAGACTTTCTACTTTTCCTGCTTCGCCCATATCCATAGAATCCTGCAGTAACAGACCAGATACTCTCGAAACTCCTATGTATTTATCGAGAAATTGTTTTTCCAAAAATAATTTCAGTACTAGCTCTGAGTCTCTTCTTGCATAATCAATGAATTTTTTAATCTGTTCTTCAGTGCCGTTCCAGTAAACTGGAATGTCGGTATGTGAAAAAGGAATTTTTCCTTCTCCAAGAAGATATTCAGAAACATCACCGAGACCAAATCTTTTCAAGCCAACAAAAAATCCTCTGCTTGTCATATCCTTTATCATCCAATATGGATCGGCTATTACCCTGCCTACTATAGAATTTCTGAACTTGTTTTCACCGAGTTTTCGGGAAATAAGCGGTTTTTGATTACATCTCCCGATAGTGAGCTTGGATTTATTTACTCTTAATCTCTCGCTAATGTACGGGATATCAAAGTTGTTTATATTATAACCAACAATTATATCAGGATCAAATTTTTCAACAACTTCCGTGAATTTTTCAAGCATCTCTTTTTCATCCTTGAATGCCGCAACGTCATGGTCTGTTTTTTTCATATTGTTTTTGGCGATGAGCACCATTGTGTTTTTACCTTCAAACGCTGGGAAGAAGGATAGGCTTATTATGGCAATTGGCACATCAGCTGCGTTGCCTAATCCTGCGGCTACAATTTCTATATCCAAAGCCATATATTTCAACTCAGAAATTTCAATTTTTTCTACAGGTTCAATTTTTTCTATTTTGATAGTGTGGTTTGTGCAAACACTCTGTGTCGGAGCGGAGTTGCCAGTGACTTTATACCATCTCATGCCATAGATAGAAAAATCGGTCATAAATCGATACTTGAAGAGAATGTCTGCTTCAAACACCTCTTCTACAGTTTTTTCCTTTCTCAATTGCTCTCTAATAAGGGATGTTCTGGATGGATCCTTGAGGGTAATTTTAAACAATTCTGTTTCTTCTCTTTGAAATCCTATTGGTAAGAATTTCTTAACCTCTTCAATCTTTTTTATATCGGATCGGAATTTGTTTTGTAGGTACTCAATTAAGTTTTCCTCTTCACCTTTTTTAGGCAAAACATAAAAATATGGGTAGAAACCTTCATAAAACGCGCAGACTGTTTTATTGTCTTCTGTTTTGCCAAAAAGTCTTACGACGGGACGGTTTTCCAAGAAGATATAATCGGCGTCTAGAAGCTGAAAAATCAATTCCATGTTTAATCCTTATACAAGATTGATTTTTATGCTTTCTCGTGTTGCAAGATTTACAATCCAATACACTGGTTCTGATAAAAAGTTACCACAAGAAATTATAGTTGTGCCTTTATGGTTTTTTATACCCGCTGTGCCAAAATTTCCTGAGACAAAAATATCTGGAACTATATCGATTATGAAATTGTTCTCCAAAGACACCTTCTCAAATTCAAAAATTGGGTCGAGATGCCTTTTCTTCAACAATTCTAACATAATTTCTTCCGGTTTTTTATCGTGCCAAATCTCTTTATATGAAGAAAAATGCTTGCTATCGCAAAGAAGTAATTTTATTTTTTTGTGAATGCTTAAAAACGCTGGACTTGAGAAATATAAAATATCTTCACCTTCAAATGTTTGAGAATTGTTTTGAATTACAACAATCTTGCTATTTGCTGGCATCTTTTTGACAAAATCTCCTAAAGTTTTTTTATTGGCAAAATTCTCTCCAAAAAGGAAAATGTAGAATTGTTCGTAGTTTAAGGATTGAATTTCTTTTATAATTTTGTCGGTTTTTTCTTCAAAATCTTGTTCCAAATGAAGGTCTGAGAGAAACATACAATATATGTTTTCTTCAGTTTTCGGAATTTCTCTTTTGAGCGGTATATCCGGCCATAACACATTTAACGCCTTAATTTTATCCCCAATTTTTTCACACACGACCCCAATTATCTCGTCACTGACTACAGAAGTAAGTGAAGAGGCATCGACATGAATAGTTGTTTCACCCGTTAAATCTTCAACTGTAAGTGTTTTGTTATTTTCATCTTTTTCTCTTACCATAACGACAAGTGAAAGTCCCGTTGTGTTTTGTGTTATCCTATTTATAGAAATCGTATTCACAAGCTCGATTCTATTTGAAAAGTATTTTCGAATTTTTTCATATCTTTCTGACAATGTTTTCGAGACATCATCAACTGAAATTTTTCTCTTATCAAAAATGCGGTGTTTGACCTCTTCAATACCAGTCTGTGTGTTAATGACTCTTTTTATAAAATCAATATCAACTGTGGTTGGTTTTTCTTTGAACTGTTCAACTGTTTTGAAAAAAAATTGAATTTTTTCGGGGTTTTGATAGAAATAATCAAGTCCCAGAGGATTAATTGTCATGTTCTTTTCCAAAAAAAGATTGACTATTTGCCCCTTTTCCATGAAAACAAAGGAAATATTATTTTTTTAGTATATAAAGAACAAGGCCTGTCTTGTCTTTAATTTTCGAATGAGGTAAGGAAATGGAAGATATTTGGTTGCTCTTTACAAGTTCGTTTAAATATTTTCGGACAGTGTTCCAGCTTAAATTCTTATCAAACCTGTTTGAGATGAGCATCCTGATCGAAGATGTTGTAAGTGGTGTTTGTGTGTTTGAAAGAATATCAAGAATTTGAGGAATGACATCATCTCTCATGCTTCTTCGTCCCCTTTTCATAATTGAAAGATATATATTCAAAATTAAAAAGTAATGAACTGTTTTTCCGTCCTAACAAACGGCACTGGGTTCGTGTTTAGTACTGCCCTTCGAAGATACCCCTGTTTCTCTAAACTTTTTAACCTATTGTAAAATGTTTGATAACTGAGACCAAACTGGTGTGCATCTGGAGGGAAAACCGGGTTTTCTCTAGCATAGTCTAAAATCTTCAAATCCATTTCATCCAGAAATATTAAACTACTAATTTTTCGTTTAAATAGTCTCTTTATCGGAGACGTTGGTTCGTGACAATAGAAAGTTTTGTTTTTAGCCTCTTTGAAGATGATAACTTGCTTTTCGTCAACCAGAATAATACCCAGTTTGTTTCTTAAACTCTCCAGCTCAGGATTAGTTACTAACATATTAATAAATGTATCGAGGAAAAACGCAGATGCACAGATAAAAACATGGGAAAAATCGACAAAATAATTGATAACTTCTCCGAGCGTGTCTTTGATGTCAGAATCGTCACCTTTTACTTCTACACAGTACCAAAAATTTTCTTTCTTAAATACAAAGTCTGGCCTTGAGTGAGGAAATTTTTTCTCTACAAAAAATTCTACTCTACTTCTCTGAAGGTATTTTAAAAAAACTGACTTTGAATCTTCCTCATTCATTTTTTCAACCTAAAAGTAGTAGTTTTACCGACACGGACTTCTTCTATCTTTTGTGCATCTCTCAAGAGTATCAGATATTTTTGAATAGTGTGCCAAGAGAGTCCGGGTCTCTCGAGTTTTTCTGCAACGGTCTTTCTTATAAATTCCGAAGTACGTGGTAGATTATAGTCTAGACAACTTAATATCACCAACTCAAAAAATTTCCCATATGGTCTTCTAGGCATATCTTTTATATGTCGATTTAATATATAAATATTGCACTTATATGGATAATAAATGCGATAAAAATAAACATATGTTTACATAGTGCAAACATCTGAAATAATGTGCGACAAGTTCCCCTTTCGTGCGAACAATAAATTCTACAGTTAAACTGAACATAGTACAAAAATATATCAAAAATTGGCTTTTATTATTTATTATTTATAGTGCAAACAATTATAATAATATAAAAACCTTTTAGTTTATTTTATTTTTATTTTTTCATTATTTTCTAGGAATAAAAAATAGCAACAAGCACTATTCAATTACCTATTTTTCAAAAACTTCACAAAAACGCTTCCCTGACTTTGGTGAGAAGTTCTCGCACTTTTTCAACATCCCTGACAGGTACGTATATCCTTGGATATGTGTCAACTTTCTCAATAAGTTTAAGTTTGACGAGAGATTCCAATCTTTTCCTTAATGTCTCCAAGTTGATTTGCAACCCGTCGCTCCTCAAGTCTGAGAAAAGTTGCTGTACATAAAAACAAGTCGTGTCTGCAGGAAAGACCTTTTCATTGAAATAGAATTTTTGTAGAATTTTTATCATTATAACATCAAAATTAAGAAAAATCGAAGAAATCTCTTTTTTTGATACAATGCCTTGCTCTGTGGCAACATTAACTAACGACCCTTGCGTGCTCATGCTTAAATCTGCCTTTCAGTGTTATTTATTTAGAAACTAATGAATAAAAAGCATTTGTGGTTGTAAAGTAAACATATCATATCAGATTAACCACATTTACGCTTGCCTGCTTGTTTTTTATCGAAATTAAACCACAATACCCCTCAGGAAACCTGCCAGCATTAATAACTTTGGTGCCATTTATCTCATCAGTTCCTTTTGCCTCATGTATATGAGCACATATGGCGGCAATAGGTTTATTTTTTTCAATAAAATTTCTCACAGCTGAAGACCCAACATGCGCACCAGTATAAACAACATCTAATTTTGTTCCCAATGGAGGCGAGTGCGTGACTTGAACTTTCAATTCTGCATTTTTCACTTCCTCGAACCCTTTCTTCAACCCCTCTTCAATCTCCTCTTCAGTGGGTTCAAAAGAAGTACTAAAGGGAGTTTTTGCACCACCAAAACCATAAAAACCAACACCGTCTATAATTCTTCCAGCGCCATGAATGCTTACCCTCTCCTTACTTAAAAAATCAATGATACTTCCATCCAAATTTCCAGGAACTGCTAAAATAGGCTTACCAAATGTTTTGAATTCTTCCAGAATTATTTTTGTTATATCGATAGGTGTAAATCCCCTTGGAGGAATGTCTGTAAAGTCTCCCGGACAGACTATTACGTCAAAATCAAGCATTGCAATCTTATCGGCATAATTTGATAAATTTTCTATGTCGTTGTGTATATCCTCTATGACCAATATGTTCATGCAATCAACTAATCGTTTTTATGATTCTGATTTTAAATATTTATTCGATAGTATGCACTCAAAAGTAAAGGGATACAGGGTAGAAAGGAAAATCAGAATCCTCTTTGAAAAAAGCGGTTGGAAAGTCGTAAGAGCGGGAGCAAGCCTAGGAGAGGCGGACCTGATATGCATTAAGAACAAAAAATGTGTTTTAATACAAGTCAAATCAACAAACAAAAAAACATTTTACTTTTATGACAATATTTTTAAAACAATAGAGGGATTTCCCCTCTTTTTAGTTGTCGATTTTGGTTACAATAAGATAAGAATTTTGCCACCACAAAAGAAAGTTTCACCAATCGATGGAGAACCACTCAAAAGTTTCCTTACAAAACAATAAAATTTAAAAAAGCCTATAATTAGTAGGTGATAATTTGCCGGTATACGTCAAAGACATCATGGTAAAACCAGTTATAACAATAGATCAAGATAAAAACATTAAACAAGCGGGAGAAATCTTGAAAAAAACAAGAAGAGGATGCTTAATAGCCACGAAAAACAACAACCCTGTTGGTATATTGTCAGACAGTGATGTGATAAAAAGAGTAGTGGCCAAGAACATCTTGCCAAACAGTCTTAAAGTCAAAGACATAATGAGCAAACCACTTGTCACAGTTAATCAAGAAGATGAGATTCTTACAGCAGTTAGGAAAATGAAGAAAAGCAACATTCATAGACTGCCCGTGCTTTCAAACGGAAAACTAGTCGGAATAATCTCCCTGTCAGACATAGCAAAAACATCCCCAGAGATGGTAGATCTTCTCGAATACAGGTTAAAAATGAGAGAGTCTCAGCCTGAAATAAAAGAGAGATTTACTTCTGGCATTTGTGACTCGTGTGGAAACTATAATGACAATCTCAAAAATGTAAATGACCAATGGCTATGTGAAGACTGTAGGGAAGAACTTGAACATGAGTATTGATCTAAATCTTGCAGGTTTTAATAGGACACAGAAAGTTATCTCGTTTTCAGAACTAAACCCGACCTATTGTATCGAGCAGGAAACAATCAAATCTGTTGTCGCTAAGATAATAGAAAAAGGACACAGAAGGCTACCAGTTCTGGCGAAAAACAAGAAACTTGTTGGTATAGTTACAAGTATGGACATTCTCGGTGCATTTCTCCGTAAACAGAGTTTTACCGAGCCAATCTCAACGATAATGAATAGGGAAATTATCTTCTGCGATGCAAATGATTCTATTAACAACGTTCTTCAAAAGTTTAAATTTTCTCGAAGAGGGGGGTTCCCTGTTATGGAAAACGGTATGCTACTTGGTATGATTTCTGAAAGGGATATTGTGAGAAAGTTCATCGCCGTTAATTTCGGGACTAAGATTGAAGAAGCAATGACAAGAAGACCATTTTATATCATGCCCAGCACTTCTATACTCGACGCGCTTAAAAGCATGGTGAATACACACTACAGAAGGCTTCCAATCGTTGAAAATAAAAAAATCATCGGCATGGTAACATCTGCCGATTTTTTATCGTTCTTACAGGCAAACGATTTCAATTTTTCAAGCCTGCTTGTACCAGTCATACCAACATTCAATAAGGATATCTATTGCATAGAAAAAGACAAGGACATATCAGAGGCGATAGAAAAAATGGTCAAGTATGACATTGGCGGAATTCCGGTTGTTGACAAGGACAACACACTTGAGGGTATAATAACCGAAAGAGATATATTAGAAGAAATTGTCTAAATAATTATGCTTTCTCCTAAAATCTTAGAGCAAATATACAAAGAGGCAAAAGATAACTCAGATGTTCCTGTAGTTGTTGAGGGCAAAAAAGACAAAAAGGCCTTAGAGGCAATTGGGTTCAGCAAGTTCATTGAGATTTCTGGGAAGTCGCTAGAGGACGTAGTTGAAAAAATTTTATCGTTTAAAACAAAACAAGTCATAGTTTTGACTGATTTTGATAAGGAGGGAGAAAACATATTTTCACAACTTCATAATATCCTTTCACATTACAAAATCAAGGTGAATCACACCGTTAGAAATAAATTCAAATCACTTAAAATTCGTCAAATCGAAGAGCTTAATTCGATCACAAAATTAATGGAGGATGATTACAATGGCGAAATTGGCCCAATCTACAATAAAATATTTAATAGAAGCCGAGTTCTCAGCAGACGGTATAGTAGAAAAACCCGACGTAATAGGAGCCATATTTGGTCAAACGGAGGGATTGTTGGGGCAAGACCTGGACCTGCGGGAATTACAAAGAACTGGTAGAATTGGAAGAATCGATGTCGATATTGCAAACGAAAATGGAAGAACTGCGGGCAGAGTCTTTGTTCCTTCAAGTCTTGATAGCTCAGAAACATCCCTGATAGCTGCCTCGCTTGAAACCATTGAAAGAATAGGACCGTGCAATGCAGAGATGAAAGTGTCATCAGTAAAGGACGTGAGAGTAGTTAAAAGGGATTTCATGCTAAATAGGGCAAAGGACATATTGGGGAGGCTCGTAAGTGAGGAGATACCAACAACATCCACGCTGACTGACGCAGTCAAGGAAAGCATGAGAGTGGCCCAAATTAGAGAATTTGAAGGTCTTCCAGCAGGACCGGATATTGAGTTTTCAGATGAAGCAATCATAGTCGAGGGACGTGCCGATGTATTAAACTTGCTTAAGAATGGAATCAAAAACGTTGTCGCAATAGAAGGCGCAACAATACCACAATCAATCATCGATCTCATAAAAGAAAGGCCCACCACCCTATTTGTCGACGGCGACAGGGGAGGCGAGCTTATAATCAAAGAGATGGTCCAAGTTGCTGATTTGGACTATATATCAAAGGCGCCTCTTGGGAAAGAAGTGGAGGAGCTTTCAAAAAAAGAAATTTTCAAAGCGCTTCGTGAAAGAATACCAATTGAGCAATACAAAATAGAACCAAAAACAAAAGAACTCAAAGAATTTGTTCCAAAAGAAAAAACTTAAACAAACTTGGCATCATGTATAACAGAATAAGTGGGACCTGACCTATTTAACTCGCTCTTGATTAGCTGGACAGATTCAAGAATGAATCTCCCATGCCCAGTGTTTTCGTCTCTGATTTTTTCTCTCACATCATTCTTACTTTGTATGCTTTTTACTCTACATAGAGTGATATGGGGTGGTTTTGAGTCGCCGCCCACACTTCTCTTTATTTCTTCAAAAAGAGACGTCATCCTGCCAGTGTTGTCAATTACGTCGAGGGCCAAAACCCTGATGTAATTTTCGCTCGGTATTGGCAATAAGCCGCCAACCTCAACTTCAAACCTTTTTAATTTCGTGCCGATGAGATCAATTTTCCTAGAAATGTCAACTGTTTGGTTTTCATCAATTTCTCCTAAAAAAGAAAAATTCAGATGCAAATTTTCTCTCTCGACCATTTTACAGGATAATGGCCATTTTTCTATCCTATTTTGTAACTCAGAAATCGGTTCTTTCAATTCCTCTGGGAGAAGATACCCGATAAAGCACCTTACCATAATCTTTATCTTATTAAACAAAGGTTTAAAATTAATAAAACATATTTTATATAGTGATGAAATGCCAGAAACAAAAGTAAGAGCGGCAGATGTGGTTGGAAAAACCATAATTAGTGAAGAGACTGGAAGAAAGTTTGGTGTTGTTAGCAACATAGACTTTGTGACTGAAAGCGGAGAACTGCTTAATGTCATAGTTGAACAACCGACAAGATACTTACAAGACCTAAATCCAAAGTCTGATGACAGAGGTAGATTGTTAATACCCTTTAGCGCAGTGAAGTCGGTTGGAGACTTTGTAGTAGTTAGTGAAGGCGAATTAATTTAAAGCCTTCCACTGAACGCTTCCAACGCATGCTTTGACTTCTTTTATACTGTTTTTCTTTCTAGCTTTACGTTTTGAGCCACTCTGTTTCATCTATTCTCCATCGCTGTTTTATCTTATCAGCAAAAGGAGCTTTCCAACCCATTTTATGAGCCAGAACACCGGTCCATGCTATCATGGCTCCCTGATCACCGCTATATTCTTCTGGTACGACGAAAAGTTTTGCCCCCCGACCTTCACACATCTCTCTAATCATCTCTTGTAATCGTTTGTTTGCGGCAACGCCTCCAACAAGAAGAGCCTCTTTTTTGTCAGTGTGCGCCAACGCCCTTTCCGTTACCTCAGTCAACATTGCAAAGCAGGTTTCTTGTAAGGAATATGCGACATCCTCTTTTTTAGCACCTTTTCTGAGCAAGTTGATTGAGCTAGTGGCTATGCCACTGTAGCTGGTATCCATTCCCTTTACGACATAAGGAAGCTCAATATACTTTCCGTTTTTTGCAAGCCTTTCTATTTCCGAGCCGCCAGGCATCGGTAATTTCATTTCTCTTGCAACAACATCTAAGCAATTACCAACCGGTATGTCTTCTGTTTCTCCAAACACCAAGTAGCGGTCTTCAACAAAAGCAATTATTTGAGTGTTACCGCCCGAAAGGTAAACAAAGATGGGATCTTTGGCACTAGTTGTAAGTTTACCAATTTCCAAATGGCCAATCTGGTGGCATACCTTTATTACAGGAAGTTTCCACTTTTCTGCCAAATTCAACGCAAAATTGGCCCCCACTAATAAAGAAGTTGGCAAGCCTGCCCCAGCAACATAGGCAATGACATTAATATCTTCCATTTTTAATGTCGCTTTATCTAATGCGTTTTTTAAAACAATGTCTGCGTTTTCTTCATGGAATTTTGCAGCGTCGTTAGGAACTATACCCTTGCCAATTGGTGGTTTATAGACAGATCTCTCATTTGCCAAAATCTTTCCATCATCATTAGCAATACCGATGCCAAAAGTGTGTGCGCTTGACTCAATGCCAAGGCAAATTAATTTACTCATCAATAACTTTTTTTAAATCAATACTCTTAAATAAGTTTGTGATTGAATGAAAGTAGAAGAACTGTCCAAATATGGAATCTCAGAAGAGTTTGTACAGAAGTTCAAGGAAGAAAAAATCTTTGAGCTATTTCCTCCGCAAGAAGAGATTGTCAAAAAAAGACTCTTCAAGGATAGAAACTTAGTAATTTCTCTGCCAACAGCCGGAGGCAAAACCCTTATAGCAGCTCTTGCCATGATAAACAAACTTTCCAAGACCAGATGCAAGGTTGTTTACACAGTGCCCCTTGTAGCTCTTGCCAATGAAAAATTTAATTATTTCAAGAAGCTTTTCGAAAAGAAGTGGAAGGTTGCAATTTCAGTCGGTGAGTTAGATTCAAGTGACCCCTGGCTAGCTAATTATGATGTAATCATTTGTACAAACGAAAAAATGGACTCGCTTATAAGACATGGTGCAACATGGATCAAAGATATTGGTTTAATTGTTGTCGATGAAATTCATTTGTTAAACGATCCAAGAAGAGGGCCAACTCTTGAAATCTTGTTGACTCAGCTCAAGGAGATTGTACCAAGAGCACAGATTCTTGCTCTGTCGGCGACCATAAACAACGCAGCAGAGCTAGCAAAATGGTTGAATGCGGTTCTCGTTGTCAGTGATTTTCGACCAGTCAAACTTTATGAGGGAATTTTCTACGACTCAAAAATTTCATTCTTTGGTAGAAAAGGATATGAGTTAAGTGGGCTTGAACCAGAAGCAGCAATCGCAGAGAATGTGATGCAGCTCAAGAAACAGGTTTTGTATTTCGTAGCTACAAGAAGAACTGCTGAAAGTCTAGCAGAGAAGCTTACCAAGACCGTTCAATCATACTTGAAAAGACAGGAGGAGCGAGAGCTGCACGAACTCGCAGATAAAATCCAAAATGTTCTTGAGGTCCCAACCAAACAATGCAGAAAATTGGCTGCATGTATTAAACATGGTGTGACCTTTCATCATGCAGGCTTGCTTGGAACACAGAAGAGGTTAATCGAAGAGAAATTTAGGGAAGGACTGATAAAGGCAATTGTTGCTACTCCAACTTTGTGTTTACATCCAGATACATTGGTTATAACAAAAGATTGTGTAAAAAAGATAGTGGAGTTAAAGCAGGGTGATTTAGTGATGACACATGAAGGAAGATTTAAAAAAGTGATTTCTCCTCTAGAAAGAGATTTTAAAGGTAAATTATTGATAATAAACCTATTTGGTGGTATAGATGTGAAAATGACACCTGAACATAGAGTTTTGGTCGTTAAACAAATAAGACACAAATCACATTATTCTGATGGCAGACAAAAAATTTGGTGGGAGTACAGTAAGCCAAATTGGTTAAAAATATCTGAAATACATAGAAGATTCAAATGCAAAGACAAAAAGACATCGTTTATATTGTTGCAACCTATTCCACCAGCAAATGTTTGCTGTGATAAAATACCACTTAAAACAAAAGATTCTTTTGTCAGTAATCAGTATGGGCCAGCTAATAGAATTCATCCAGCAAATTACAAAACACCAAAATACTTACCGTTAGATTATGAAATTTCTAGACTGATAGGGATTTGGGTAGCAGAAGGGTCAACAACTAAAACCGGTGCAATTATTTTTGACATAGCGACTTATGAGGAAAGTTTAACAAATTTTATTGCTACAATAATTAAAAAATATTTTTTAAAGTCCAACGTTTCAATTAAGGATAAAGAAAGACATAGGAGGAGAATAATTTTTTGTAATAAAGCTTTTGAAGGATGGCTCAGAGAAAACATAGGGCATGCTGCTAGTCTTAAGCGAATACCAGACACTTTATTGTTTAATAAATCGAGAAATGTTAGGTTGGGAATTTTTAAGGGTTTAATTGACGGTGATGGTTATATAAGGATAGATAACAAAACCAGAGCAAGTTATATATCCTATTCTACTTCCTCCCCGAGTTTAGCCTATCAGCTTCAGATTCTTTTAGCCTCTTTAGGATATGTTTCATCAATTTCCTCTCGGAAAAATTACAATTCAAATATCATTTACACAGTAAAAGTTAGTGGAAGAAGTTTTTACACTATTTTGAATGAGTTAGCAATTAACATGAATCAAAAAATAGGCAATAGAATTTATAACATTAATAAACTTAAAGACAATTATCTACTTTTAAAAATTAAGGAGATAAAGGAGGAAAATTATTCCGGTAAAGTTTATAATTTAAGTGTTGTTAACGATGAGAGTTACAGTGTAGGGTTTATAGTTCACAATTCTCTTGGGGTCAATCTTCCTGCATTTAGAGTTGTCATAAGGGATGCCAAGCGCTATTATTCAGGCATCGGCATGACCTATATCCCCGTTTTAGAATATAAACAATTTGTCGGCAGAGCTGGAAGACCAACCTATGATGACTTTGGTGAATCGGTACTGATAGCAAGAACAGAGGAAGATGCGCACGATCTTACAGACCGTTTTATCATGGGGCAACCAGAAGATATACAATCAAAGCTAGCCATCGAACCAATATTGAGAATGCACACTTTGGCTTTAATAGCAACCGAATTTTGTGCCTCTGAAAATTCCCTATATGATTTCTTTTCAAAGACATTCTATGCTCACCAATTTGGTGATATATCGCTCATGGAAGAAAAACTTGAGGGCATAATTGGAGAACTTGAAGAATGGAAATTTGTTTTAAGAAAAAATGAAAAGCTTTTAGCAACAAGGATAGGCAAACGTATCTCTGAGCTTTATATCGATCCACTTACTGCCCATCAGTTTGTTGAGTCGCTGACTAAAAACAAAGATAGCATTCATGCATTCGGTCTTCTGCAGGCGATTTCAAATACAATTGAGATGAGGCCTCTTCTCTCAGTAAGGACAGGAGAATTTTCCGAAATTGAGGATGAGCTTGTCAGGAGAGAAAACCAACTTCTGCAAGAAATCCCAGATGAGACTGAGTTTGAATTTGATGAGTTTCTAAAATCTCTGAAAACGGCTTTAATGTTTGAAGCTTGGATAGAAGAGTCTACAGAAGACCAAATCTTAACAAAGTTCAAAGTTGCGCCCGGTGAGTTTTATGGAAGAAGAGAAATCGCAGACTGGCTTGTTTATTCTATGCAAGAGTTATCTCTTTTGCTTGGCTACAAAGAGATTTTGAAAGATATAAGAAAGCTTAGAATTAGATTGCAGTATGGAATCAGGGAGGAGCTTCTCCCATTAATCAGACTTAAACAGGTCGGCCGAATAAGAGCAAGAAAACTTTTCAATTCGGGCATCAAAACCTTGGATGCGCTTAGAAAAACCCCAACCGAAAGACTATCAAACATAGTTGGTTTGGCAGTTGCAAAGAATATCGGGGATCAACTAAAAGGAAAGAAAGAACTGAAGAAAGAAAGTCAACAAAATCTTAAGAAATTTGATGGGGTTGCTGGGATTTGAACCCAGGTTTCAGCCTCCCGAAGGCCGGAGCCTAGACCATTCTAGACCGATTAGCTAGCTGACAACCCCACAAATAAAAAATATGCACTCATGGTTTTATTTCTAAGGTTATCTTAACTGTAGCGCCAGACACCCTTAGTTTTTCAACAAGCTCTTGCCTCAGCTCATTAGCAGATTTGTCTGAAAGAATAGCAACTGTTCGACCATCAATAAAAGAGTCTTTTCTTATCACAATGTCCTCTGAATTGGTTAATTTTAATGCAGGAGAGCCATATGCAACAATCTTGTCCCTTTCGCCTTCGGCCTCTATTGTAATTTCAACTCTCTTTGCCTCCTTTAATGCGTTTTTAAATTCATTGTTCAAATCCTTGCATGCCTTGTCGGAGCTTATAGCAATGACAGCATCTGTGTCTCTTTTGATTTCCATCTCCTTTGTTATTACTATTGTTTCGCGATTCGCAGATTCAACATGTGGATGCCCATGAGCGAAAATCTCTTCTCTAACTGCTTTTATTTCCGTTAATAATTTCCAACCCCATTCGGTTGGCACATAAGCTCCACCAGATGTATAATGAACCATCCCCTTACTTTCTAATACTTTAAGAGTGGTTTGTATCATCTCAGGCGTTATTGTCGGAGAAGGTTCTGGAACCGTTTCAGGAGAATTTTGCATTTTCCTTACATTTTCTTCCATTATCTAATCCTCCTTGTAAATATCAAGAAGCCCGTGTGCATTAGACCCATCGTTCTTGGCCTTGTAGTTCTTTCAGTCTGCCATTCCCTTACAATATTTTCAACAGTGTTTACAGAAGAAAAGTTTAATCTTCTTATTTCTTTCGTGACAGCAATTACCTCTTCGACTGTTGGCGAGTAAACAACCAAATACCCACCAACTTTGAGTGATTTGTAAGCATGTTTTATTACCTTTTCCGGGGTTTGTATATCTACTGTAACAAGATCAACGTTTTTTTCTCCAATCCCTTTTCTTGCATCCTTGTTTTTAACTTTTATGAATTCCGATAGACCAGAGAGCTTTATGTTTTCCTTTGCAACTTTCAGAATCTTTTTGTCGTTTTCATAAGTTACTATCTTTCCTGGTCTGATGTAATTTGCTATGAAAATTGCAAGAAAACCAGAGCCAGTCCCAATGTCAACAACAAAACTTCCTTGAGAAACTCCAGTATAGGCCAGGATAAGACCCGCGTCCTTTGGCATGATTATTTGCGGCATTCTTTTGGCCCGTCTTTCAAGAAAGTCTTTGATATTCGGTTTCGCAACATAGAATATCTTTCCAAGATGAGTCTTTATTTTATTTCCAACCCTATACCCTATCAACTTCCCCAAATCGATGGTTCCGCTTTTAGTATGGAAAATTCTGTTAGAGACGTCTACCAAATAGCTTTCGTCCTTTGATATTAGTAAAACAACTTCCTGTTTTCTCAAATCAACCACAATAATTACATCGCTCTTAAAAGTTTTATTCTCTCTTTAATTGGTGGATGAGTTGCATATAAAATATCAAGAGAGCTCTTGTTCGGATCTACAAAAAATAAATGAGAAACAGCTTCATTCACTTTCATGTTTCCTTCATTCACTTTCATAATTTTTTCTAGCGCAGAAGCCAATCCCTCCGGGTATCTCGTTAGCTTTGCTGATGAAGCATCTGCAAGAAACTCCCTTTTCCTTGATATTGCAAATTGAACCAGCCTCACCAGCAGAGGAGAAAAAATTGCTAAGAGCAAACCGATCAGAATTAATAGACCAGCTCCGCCTTTCTCCTCTCTTTCTTCTCCCGTGCGAAATCTCCAGCCCCTCAACATGATATCACTCAAAATTGCAATTAAACCAACCATCACTGCTACAAGAGTGGCAAATCTTATGTCATAATTTGCTATGTGGGACAATTCGTGCCCAATCACGCCTTCTAATTCATCTCTCTTCAATCCTTCCAACAGTCCAGTTGTCACGGCTATGCTTGCATGCTCGGCGTCTTTTCCTGTTGCAAACGCATTCATTTCATCGCTTTCTATCACATAAACTTTTGGTCTTGGTATGCCAGCAGCTATGCTCAAACCATCAACAACATCAAACAAATGAACATATTCTTTGTCGTTTTCGTTGACCTCCCTTGCTCCAACTGAACTCAAAACAATGCTGTCACCATAATTGTAAGTACCGTAAATATAAATTGTGACAAAGACTACAGCAAAGGCAAGTAAGAAAATTGAAAATTCTGGAACAAAGCTATAAGCCATCACGTAGACCAATGATGTCAAAACCAAGAAAACAACACTAGCAAGAATTATAGAATTTCTTCTATTCTTTTCTATTTCATCAAAAAAGCTTACCTTTTCCATCAGAATTTCACTTCGACTGGTTTTCTTTCCTCTTCACCAATCTCGAAATACTCCTTTGGTGAACTCTTGCCAACAAGACCGGCAAACCATTTTCCAGGCAAGGTTGTTATTGTGTTATTGAAGCTCAGAACAGAGTCGTTATAGAATTGCCTTGCATACGCAACCCTGTTTTCTATGCCCTCTAGTTGTTCCTGAAGCAACATGAAATTCTCATTCGCCTTCAATCTTGGATAGTTTTCCGATAGAGCAAGGATTGTTTTCAATGCTCTTGTCAACTCACCTTCAGCCTTCATCCTCGACTTCAAATCACTCGCGCCCATCATACTTTTCCTAGCTTCTGTCACCATCCTCAATGCATCTTTTTCGTGCGCCATGTATCCCTTTACTGTTTCAACTAGGTTTGGTACAAGATCGACCCTTTTCTTGAGTTGAACATCTATTTGTGACCACGCATTATCTATCCTATTCGATAGCACTGATATCTTATTAACGTAGAAAATGGCCACCAATACCAATACAGCAAGAATTGCCAATGGAATTACCCACCACATTTGTTTGTTCACCTCTATGATAATAAGCTATAGGGTTTATATTAAAGTTACTGTTTTTAAATCAAGTAAGACAATAATAAAACTATGCGAGCATATATCGTCACGACTGTTGTAGGATGTTTCGGTCTTGATGAGAAAGATAAAGTAATCAGCTTCAAGTCCTTTCCAAAAGACCCGGAGAAAATAGCAGAAAAGCTGAAGATGGCCGAAATTGAGATACTGGATGAAGAAAAGCAATTGATGCAAGAATTGTGGAAGAAGGGATACAAGGAATTTGTTTTTAGCGTGAGAAAAAGCGGTGTTAAACATGCTGAGCCATATAACAGAGTCGAACAGTTTGCTAAAGAAAACCTGAGAACTCTCGCTGTTGATAGAAAATTTGTCAAAGATCAAACAGAGTTCAATCAATTACTCACAAGAGTCAATCTTGAACTCACAAAAGTAAAAATCAAGAAATCAATAGGGCGAGACAGCTTTGTAATTCAAGCAGTGGGAATGATAGAAGACTTGGACAAATCGATAAATGTTTTTGTTGAAAGACTGAGAGAGTTTTATGGTCTGCATTTCCCAGAGATGGACAGAGTTGTTAATGATCATGAAAAATACGCTAGAATAGTCGAAAAATATGGCATAAGGGAGAAAATCGAAGAGCCTGATCTTAAACCCATTGCTACAAAAAGCATGGGAGCTAATCTAACAGACGAGGATGCAAAGATGATACAATCACTTGCTAGTGAAATCTTAAGGTTATATCAATTAAGGGAAGATTTGGCAGGATATTTGGAAAAGGTTTTAAAAGAAATAGCACCGAATTTCACTGAATTGGCAGGTCCCTTGCTTACTGCAAAGATTATATCTAAGGCAGGAGGGATGGACAAATTGTCAAAAATGCCTTCAAGCACTATTCAGCTTATTGGTGCTGAAAAAAGCCTATTCAGGTTCTTACACGGCAAGGGGAAATCACCGAGGTTTGGGATTCTTTATTATCACCCACTTGTTTTAAATGCCCCTGAGAAATTAAAGGGCAAGATAGCTCGTATTTTGTCAGCAAAACTCTCTATTGCTGCTAAAATGGATTTCTACTCGAAAGAATACAAGGCAGATAAGCTTAAGCAAGAATTGAATGAAAAAATAAAAAAGGCAACATCATCGGGGCCCTGATGCAACTTTCCTCTTTTCAACGAAGCAATAAATTGCAACGCCAATCAGGCCCAAAACTAGACAAATGAAGAGCCAAACTATTTTGTGTTTTACATCTTTTCTTGCCTTCATTATATCTATTGCTGCTAATACCGATGGTATCATGCCAACCAGGTAGTAGAAAACCAACACCAGCAAGCCAATGTCAAACAAGGATTCAAACATTCAACCCCCAACATATTTTCTTTTGTTTTTATTTAAGTTAAATTTAAATTTATCGATAGTATGAGAGCTAAAGAACACAAGAAATTTGAAGACCTGTTTTTAATAGGCGACAAACTGGCTACAGTTAACCTTGTTTCTGGGCAAACAGTCTACGGAGAGGAGCTGGTTAAGATTGAAAATAAGGAATACAGGGTCTGGGACTTTTGGAGAAGCAAACCAGCAGCTGCAATTAAGAAAGGGCTTAAGGAGTTTCCAATCCACAAAGGAATGAAGATATTATACCTTGGTATCGCAAGTGGCACAACAGCCAGCCATTTTAGCGATATCATAGGTAGCGAAGGAATAATCTACGGCATCGAGTTTTCTGAAAGAGTATTAAGGGAGCTGATACCGCACGCCGAGAAGCGTGGCAATATAGTTCCCATACTTGCGGATGCAAGAAAGCCGGAAGATTATCAAAACATTGTTGCCGAAAAGGTAGACATTGTCTACTGTGATGTTGCTAGTCCAGATGAGGTCGAGTTGTTTATAAGAAACTGTGAAAAATTCCTTAAGCCAATTGGGTTTGGCATGATTGCTGTCAAGTCAAGAAGCATTGATGTTCTAAAGGAGCCAAAGGCAATTTATCAGGAGACAAGAAAAAAACTGGAGAAACTATTCGATATTTTAGATTTTGTTGCTTTGGATCCATATGAAAAAGACCACGGTTTTTTTGTCGTAAGGTTAAGATAATTGCTAATAAAAAAAGAAGGGGGAGGAAAAAGATTAAACCGGTTTTAAAGATCCCCAAAAAGTACCTTCTCTTATCACATTCGTCCTTATTTTTCTAACTCCCCTGTCCATTAGGACTGAAATTTGAACTTTTGCTATTTCTTCCATTTCAATCACTAACTATGAAAGCCGACCTTGTTGTATATGTTCAGGTTAAACTCGTGGAGATTTTTCTGCCAATCCATTTCTTTTATTTTGCTTTCCAAAAAACTTCCTCCACAACCCCTGCAAAATATTCTTCTCTCCCCAAAACCATCGATAAACCCAAATGTTCTAGCGGAATTGCATCTTATGCATTTCATTTCAATCCTAAAAGATAGATAGGAATTGGAGCATAGGTGACTTTGGTAACCTCATTTCCGGGATTTCCAATGAGTTTAGAAAATAAGACAATGTAGACCAAATTTCATATAAACGGAGGATTATTTTAGCTTTTCTCGCCTGTAAAATCCGTCAATTCCCTTAAAAGTCTCTTCTTAAATTTTCCAATGTCTTCCTTCTTTATCGTTCCAGCACCAGATGGTCTGTGTCCTCCACCATCACAGATTTTTTTGAAGAGTTTGCCAACATGAATTAACCCAGACTGGTTTCGTCCATGAATCCTGTATTTTTTACCAATATCTTCAATAAGCACGACGATTTTTTCCGGGTTTTCAGTCGATATCATAGTGACTAGAATAGCCCCAGTTTTTTTGTATCTTGAACTTATTTCGGACACCATCAATTTTCCTTTCAACTCCAAATTTTTGTAAAACTCATCTTTTTTATTTTTCAATTCCATTTCAAATTCCTTATTGGCTAAAACTATTTTTCTATTCCTAACAAATTCGTTCAAGTTTTTAGAGGCAACAAGGATCTTCAACGTAGCCTCTGGCCCCAAAACCGATATAGCACTAGCAGTCATCATAGCTGCCTTTCCAAAGACGGTCTTCCAAATATTTTTTCTATTCCTGACTTTTACAAAATCTTTGCAATCATCAACCCCAAAGTCGCCAACAATTCCCAGTTTGGCAACCCATTTATTATCTTTGATAAATCTCTCAAAAATCTTGTAAACGACATATGCAACTGGTTGATAGATTTCCGGATTTTCCAACCTTGGGTTTATAAAGAGAATATTTTTTGAGTTAAGGTCATTCCCTGGATGATGGTCAATCACCAAAAGATTGCCTTCAGTCTTGATTAAATACCTGTCAATAAAGTCGGTCGGCACGTCAACAAAAACAACTTTATCAAACCTCTTTACCACAGAGTTAAAACTCCTCACTATTTCAAACGACGATGGAAATGTCTTGCTTATCTTTTTTCTCATCTTTTTGAAGGCATGCAGAACCAATGCAGCAGAGGATATTCCATCAGCATCAGTATCGTAAATCAGAGCCACTTTTTCTTTTGGGCGAATTTCCTCAACAAAGGAAAGCGCTTTATCAAAAAGTTTACTCAGAATCCTTTTCACTTGCTTCACCTGTCATCTTTTTTATTGTCTCCTCATCAAGAAGAACCAATTGAACAGGCTGCTCCTTCGGTCCAGAAAGGTAAAATTCCGTCAAAGAAACAAGAGTGTCCACGTGATGTAATATCAGTGCTTCAAAATTCCTTGGTGGAGTCGGTCCGGACTCGCCAAAATGCGAAGCAACAATATGTATAACCTCTTCAGGAAAGCCTCTATGATAGAGCTCTGCCGCACCAAGCATTGAATGATCAAGCAAAATACCAGTGTGTTTCGTTTCTGTCCCTTCAGACTTCCATTCAAAGACTTTCGCCACATCGTGCAGCAATGCACCGGCAATCAAATAGTCTTCATTTATCGGTATCCCATATCTTTTCCTCAAATCTTCCGCCATCTTTATGCAAAGACCTGTCACAGCTGCAATATGTCTGAGAAGATTTCCCCTCTCAACAGTGCCCTGACCAGCAATTGTAAATGGCGTCTTCACATTCTCAAATTTTTCTCTTGGATATTTTTTGAAACCCTTGTGCGAGAGCCTGGGGTCTTTCAGAAATTCGATTACCTTTTTCCTCAATTCTACGTCTTTAATCTTCTCTGCAAATTCAATTAACTCTTGCACCTTGCTTCACCTGTTTTTCTTCGTTTTCTATGAAGGTACGGCCACCTTGCCACTGCCCTTTGTATAAATTAGTTTTTCCTTCCACGCGGATAAAAATCATATTTCCTATTCTGGCACCCATTTCAATTTCAAAACCATTGTTACTCGTATTAAACAAATTGAATGTGAAAGATCCCTTATACCCCGGATCAACTCTTCCGGGGTGCGCCATAAGGCCGCTTTTTACAAGAGTGTTTCTAGGGAAGAAAATACCAAAGAGATTTTCTGGAACATTGATAGTTTCAATAGTTTTCACAACATAATTTTTTCTAGATTGGAGCTTCACTTTTGTGACTTTCCCTTCTTCAAATCTTCCTAAAAGTTTATAATTCGGTGTTTTTCTGGTTTCTACATGTAAGTATCCTTCATCTTCGCCCATCTCAAGTATTTCACCAGCCCTCAAATCCAATCCACATCCTTCGAAATTTAAATTTTCTTCCACTAAACCCTCTACTAACTTTTGAGTTTTAATCGTCTCTATGATTTTGTCTATGCCCAAAATCATTTCTTCACCATTCATCCGAACAATGCACTCAACCCGGCACTGGCTTCTTCAGCTTTCTTCCCCTCGTCTTCCTTCTTTTCTTCCTTCTTCTCTTCTGCAACCGGAGCAGCTACAGCAATAGCAGCCTGCTGAATGGCCTCATCTATGTTTACACCTTCCAGGCTAGCGACTAGTGCCTTGACTTTTACCTCGTCTACAGCAACTCCTATTGACTGCAAGACCTTCTTCACATTCTCTTCTGTAACTGGTTGTTTGGCTGAATGAAGCAACAGTGCTGAATATACATACTCCATTAAACTGCACCCCCAACCTTACTTTCTATAGCCTTAGCACTATTAAAGGCTTTGGCTAACAAAAATTTAATGTTATCTTTAGTTGGATAACAGATAAAAACAGAAAGATTCATGGCATTCTGATGGGCAACCACAAGCTTTTCAGGGAATGTTTTGACAAGGTCTAAGCTATCTTTTGTGTAGATTTGGCCGTTGTCATAAATTCCAACTATATTTAGACCAACAAAAATTGGCTGAATACCAAGCTTTCTGAAAGCATTTGCAAGATTCTTGGATATCTTTCCTCCTTTTTTGACAACAACCACATCTTTTTTTACTGCAATCTTTCCTTCTTCTACTCCGGCAGGAATCCCTGCCTTTGTCAACTCGCCTATAGCAGGGCCCGCCAATAAACTGGTTGGACCAGCTGAAACCATGACGTCGCTCGGAGCAATATCATTTTCTTTTGCAAAAGTTGGAAACTTCAGCGAGTCTACAATCGAATAGAATTTGAAAGCACCTTGCTTGGTGAAAACTATTGCTGGTTGTTTTGGCATTATTTTCTCCAGTTCCTGTATTTTCTCTTTACTCGACTGTTTGATTGCATAATCGAGAATAGATTTTTTGATGGTTTTTATTACAGCTTCGTTTCTCACTCTTTTCCTTATCTCTTGCAACTGCCTGCTTGGAAGTTTGTTCATGTCTATGATGCCAATAACTGGGGAATCGTCTATCATTTTTCTCAGTTCCTCAACTGCTTTGATTTTTTCTTCCTTTACCATCTTCACACCTCAACTTTCACCGGCTTGCTCATGGTCAACTTGAGTAAAATAGATTTTATATTATGAATACCTTTAGGCAGCTTTGCCTCGAGAGCTTTCAAAACAGCCTCTATATTTTCTGCCACTTCCTCATCTTTCATGTTCTCCTTTCCTACCAGGCATTGAATAACCGGAGAGTCTTTAATCCTGATTCTTGTCGACTTTTTATAATTTTTCACCATATCGCTTGCGTTCCCAGTGATTATTTTTGGTAGTTTCCCACGCGGTCCGATAAACTGACCAAATATTTTTCCAACAGATGCCATCATCTTAGGTTCAGCGAGGAAAAAATCTGTGCTTCTAACAAGTTTCCTCGCCCCTCTCTTGTCCCTAGAATATTTTTCTATATCTGCTATGCCCAAAACATCACAATCAAGATTTTTCAAAGTATCTGAAAAAACAACAATAGTTGCTTCCTTGCCTCTTCCACGCGGCAGAATAACGTCCTCAGTAAATTTATTCTCAGGCTTCTTCGTGTCAAACTCTTTCAGAGAAATTATAAGATCAAAAGTTTGAGAGAAATTTCTTTTCTTAGGACCTTTCCTCAATTCTTCGATTGCTTTTAAAACATTTTCTTGCATTTTATCCCTCCTGCCTAAGCAGTCCAACGGGCTTTAGTATAAGTTAAAAAGACACATTTAAATAGTTTACATGTATTTCTGTTTCTTCGTTCATCTGCCCATGAAAACCAAGAGCATGAAATTTAAATTTAACTTAAATCTTTAATTTAGAATTATTTTATTATGCCTTTAACTGAAATTGTCGGCGGATTTTACGGTGATGAAGGCAAGGGAACAGTCGTGGCATATATCGTATTAAATGACAAGGTTGATGCTGCTGTCAGAAGTCAGGGGCCACAAGCGGGTCATACTGTTTTTCATGGAGGTGAAAAATATGTCTTCAGGCAAATACCAAGTGCTATTTTCAACCTCAACACACAACTTCTGATAGCGGCTGGAGCATTCGTAAGGCCTGATGTGGTTTTGGAAGAAGTTGAAAGATTCAAATCATTTAATGTTGAGAACAGGCTTAGAATAGATGAAAATGCAACTGCAATTCTTCCTCAGCATATAGAAAGGGAGAAAGAACTAATGCAATCCATCGGATCTGTTGGTACTGGTGTGGGGCCAGCATATGCCGACAGGATCATGAGGAAACCTGAAGTGCTAGTCAAATTTGTTCCGAGTTTAGAGAAATTTAGCAAAGGCGTGAATGTGAGCAATATAGTCAATGATTGTTTGGATGAGGGCAAATATGTTTTCATAGAGGGGGCGCATGGAACATTTCTATCAAACTTTCACGGTTCCTATCCGTATACAAATGCTTATGACAATACTGCATCAGCTCTGCTGAGCCAAGTTGGAATAGGTCCAAAAAGGGCAGATAAAATAATCGTTGTTTTCAAATCATTTGTGTCAAGAGTGGCGGCAGGACCATTGGAGGGAGAAATACCAGCAGAAGAAGCTGAAAGACTTGGGTGGGTTGAATATGGGACTGTTTCCGGTAGACGCAGAAGGGTGGCTCCTTTTGATGTCAAACTTGCAAAGAATTCCACAAGATTGAACACACCAACTGATTTAGCAATTACAAAGATGGATGTGCTTTTTCCAAACGCGCATGGCATTACTGATTATAGTAAACTACCTTGTGAATGTCAGCAATGGATAGAGGATTTGGAAAAAAAGCTGTGTGTCCCAATAACTTTGATAAAAACGGGTCCTGAAATCAGAGACATAATAGACTTAAGAGAGGAGAAAGGAACAATATAAAAATTAAATTTTTGAAGACCAAGAAATAACGTTTAAATAATTTTGTCCCATTTGCCCTCGTCAATTTCCTTAAGAATTTCTTTTGGTTTTTTTCCCTCAATTGTAACAGGCATCGATACACAAGTCCCGACAATCTGCTTCACAGCAGATTTCAAATCTTTTACCAAGAGATTTTCCATTTTGATTTTTGCAATTTTAACACACTGCTGCAAGGTCAAGTCTCCTATGATGACCACTTCTTTCTTTTCGGTTCCAGCTGTAGATGGGGTTGATGTTACAGACGGAGCCTCTGTAGCCGCCTCTTTAGCCCCTGCTGGTTTATTTTTTCCTTCAACAATACCCAACTCTTTTTTTATCAAACTCGAGACAGGTGGAAGGCCAACCTCAACACTGAACTCTTTTGTCTTCTTATCGATAATTAGTTTCACAGGAACCTGCATTCCAGCGTATTCCTTTGTCTTGTCATTTATCTGTTTGAATACATCTCCGATATTTAGTTTGTATGCGCTCAATTTAGGAGCAGTAGTCGGGCCGGGAGCAGCTTTCCCTCCCTCTATCAACAAATCAATAGTTTCCTTGTTAGCCATGCTCTCACTTCTTGGCTTTCTCCAGAAGCTTGACAAACTCAACGCTTACAGTTATTGGTATTGGCACAACTGCCTCTATCAGCTCAATCGTTACTTCTCTTTTCGTCTTATCATATCTAGTGACTTTTCCTTTCTCCCCTTTGAATGGTCCACCTATCACCTCAACCACATCAGCAATATTCAACTCAACCTCAACTGTCTTTGGCTGCAAGAATCTTTGAATTTCTTTTAAATCAACCGGTCTTTTGATGAGACCACGTACATGAGGAATCATCTGGACTGCTTTTTCAACTTCTTTGATATCGCCCTCAATAAAAACATAACCCTTTATCTCTTCTGGATGGAACAGTCCTTGAATGGCCAAGCCTTCTGTCTTGGACTTGGACGCTATGGAGTCTATCACTATATTTTCTCTTCCAACAACAGTCTTCACAGTATAAATCATTTCATTCGCCTACAAACCAAATAGCATCGATACTATATAAAAAACAAATCCGATCATTCCCAAGATAATTATCCCCAAAACACAAATCCTCAGAGTCTCGAAAAACTTCTCCTTGCTCTGCGCCTTATTCAGCTTGGCAACGCGGATGTAATTTTTCAATTTCTCAATTATGTTCAGATTCATCATCAAACACCAGAATTAAATCACCCGACAAAATCTATCCCCAATATCTTTTCTATATCTTTTCTATCTTCCTTCGTCCACGGCTTTGTTGGGCCGAATATCTGCGGAGACTGGACACCGGTGATCACAAGCATTGTCCTCACAGTTTCTCCAAGCTCCTTGGCGACTTGCGCCCCCCAAATTATTTTTGCCTCAGGTGATAATTTTGTTGAAACTGCCTCAACAATTTGCTGTGCTTCCCTAATTGTTATGTCTGGCCCACCGATTACGTTAATCAAAGCACCGGTCGCACCATTCACATCAACAGTAATCAATGGGTTGCTCAAAGCTCTTTCCACAGCTTCTACTGCCCTATTTTCAGTATCGCTCTCACCCATCCCAATCATTGCTAATCCACCTTGTCTCATCACAGTTCTCACATCGGCGAAATCAAGATTCACCAAGCCGGGTTTAGTTACAAGCTCGGCGATTCCCTTTACAGCATTAACTAAAATTTCATCACAGATTTTGAAGGCAGTCCCGAGTGAGACATCAGGAACAATTTCCAAAAGCCTATCGTTTGGTATGACTATCATGGTGTCAACATGGTCTTCCAAATTTTCCAATCCCTCCCTTGCGTTCGCCATCCTCTGCTTCCCCTCCATCTTGAACGGCAAGGTAACTATAGCAACGCTCAAAATTCCCATCTTATTTGCAACCTCGGCCACTACAGGCAGGCCCCCAGTCCCGGTCCCACCACCAAGACCGCAAGTCAAAAACACCATGTCTGCCCCCTGCAACGCCTTTTTGATATCCTCCTTGCTCTCTCTTGCGGCCTCCATTCCAACCTTTGGATCACCACCAGCGCCAAGTCCGGACGTTAACTCCCTTCCAATCAAGACCTTTTTATCAGCGTCAGTGTAAAGAAGATCCTGAGCATCAGTGTTAATAGCAACAGTTTCTGCCCCGACTATCCCGACCTGCATCAGTCTTGTTATTGTGTTGTTTCCGGCGCCTCCAGCACCAACAACTTTTATCTGAGTCTTCCTGCTTTCAAGAATCGATCTAAGCTCTTCATCAATCTGGCTTGTTTTTTCAGACATAGGCTTTTCGATGAATTGTTTTACTCCCATAAGACCCTCTTTTTATAATTCGATTTAATAAAAATAAATGCTTATTCAGCCTTTTTGAAGATATCTATAAACTTAACTACTTCTACTTCTGGCACCCATTTTGTGATTTGTGATGCAATTGCCTTTTTAGTTTCCAGCACCACATCAATGCCCTTCATTTCTATCTCAACCACATTCTCCTTTAGCTGCACTTCGAGTTTTTCCTTCCTCACCCCGGTGAAATAATAGACAACTGCCCCTATTTTATCCGAGTTTTCTTTTATCTCTTGAACAATCTCGATCTCATATTCCAATGCTTTGCCAGCAAGCGGATGGTTGAAATCAACTTTAACTCTCCCGCCATCTATGCTGACGATTTTTCCTCTCAAGTTGTTTATCATCACGTAAGAACCAGGAACAAGATCGATTCCCTGTTCTCTGAATCTGGCTTCGGGCATAAGTTTAACAAGTTCTTCGCTTCTTTCTCCAAAAGCTTTCTCAGGATTAACTACAACTTTTTTCTTGTCGCCAATATTCATTTCCTTCACGGCTTCATTCAGTCCAACAATCACAAAGCCAGCATCAACTATCACAGGAACATGCCCATATTTTATCTTTTCATTGAACACCCCTTCCTTTTTTGCGACATCTTCATTTGTCACATCAAAAATCTCTCCAGTGTCCTTTATTCTAGCAACATAGTCTATGTAAACAAAATCCCCCGATTTCATTTGACCATCTTCTTCCCCTGGCAAATCTTGCAGAAGGGAGTGCCTTCAACCACGCAGAGCGGGCAAACCTGGGCAGAACAAGCATGGCATCTAAACAAGCCTGGCGAATATCTTTTGCAATTCTGACAAACCCCGCCGACAGTCAACAAATCACCTTTGTAGAGTTTACAATGTTGGACATATAAATATTGCAGGGGGTGGGATTCGAACCCACGAAGGGACTTACCCAACAGGTTTCTTCTTCATCCCTAAGTCAGAGCTTAAGGGTAAGCATGCATCTTAAGCATCGCCGAGTTCGATTGAACTCTCTGTCGCCTTTAACCGCTTGGCTACCCCTGCCTAAAATTAAAATTGAATTTAGAAATTAATCTATTTTAGCTTTCCGACTTCTTTCCCAAACTGGACCATCTTCTTCTCTAAAATCTCTGCTGCGGCAGTCACAACTTCATCTGCACTCAAACCAGAAACAGACTCGACATTGAATATGAAAACATCCTTGTCATATTTATATCCAACAATAGCCGCTTGCCATTTAGCATGATCTTTTCCAAAACCAAGCTGGGCGATTGCTTCGAACTGCAACTCATCGTCTTCAAATAACTCAACAATCGGAATTTTCTCAAACACAGGAGCAACATCCTTTGCTTTGCTCTTCAAATCTCCGGAATAAACCACACCAGGACCTTTCTTCTTCAAAACTAATTCAACCTGGCACCTGCTGCATCCTTTGTCCCCGCACTTGCATTCAGCATGCAAATCATAGGACTTCTTTTCAAATGTCAACGGGATTTGACCAAGCCTGTTTGCCAAAACCTCATCGGGCAGAACAGAATCATTCTTCTTGAAGTCAACCCACTCAATTGCCATTGTCGGAACTTCAGTCATCATTATTCTTCTCAAAGCATTCGCAAATCCGGCTGTAATTCCTTCAACAGAAAATTTTATTTCCTTATCATTTTTTTCAAGAATCTTCACTTTCATCCAATCACTTTAATCATTTGTTTTTTTAACAATTAAACCCTTCTTCCCCTTCTTCCTCCCTTAGGTCTCATGAAACCATGAATGATCGGAGTGATATCTTCAATCATCCCTATTCTCAGCCCAGCTCTTGCAAGCGCTCTTATAGCTGGCTGCGCCCCCTGGCCAGGTGATTTTGATTTAACTCCGCCAGCTGCTCTTACTCTTATATGTATCCCGCCAATACCCTTTGCAATCGCAACCTCAGCGGCCTTTTTTGCTGCAAGCATCGCAGGATACGCCATACCACCTTCCCTGTCTTTGTCAGTCATCATCCCTGCAGAATATCTGGCAAATGTTTCGGAGCCGGTGATATCAGTGATATGAATAATTGTATTGTTGGCTGTGGAAAAAATGTTTGCCACTCCCCACTTCTCTTCCTTCCTCTCAGCCTTCACTGACAGTCACCTTTGGTTTTTGAACATTAACATCAACTTCTATTTTATCCTCTTCATCCTTCGAAACCATATAGCCCGGATAAACAATTTTCTTCCCATTCACCCTCACATGGCCATGGACAATCAGCTGTCTCGCCTGCTTGAGTGAATTCGTCAATCCTTTTCTCTGTATTAGGGTCTGCAGTCTTCTTTCAAGAAAATTTCCTATGTTTAAAACCAAAACAGCATCCAGCGCACTCTCCTCACCCAAAATACCATTTTTTCTCAGTTTTTCCATCAGAATTCTTTCGCTTTCTTTATCCTTCTTTGCAGCCAAATTTCTCGCCATTCTCCTGTATTTTCTCAGAAGCGCTTCGGCCATCCATATTTCCTTCTTGGTTCTAAGGCCAAAGCCCTTAAGCAGTTCATTTTCTTTTTCCATTCTTTCCTTGTCCCAGAGCCTCCTCGGCCTCTCATACTTTTTTCTGGATCTTTTCATTCAATCACTCTTTCTTTTTCTCTTCTGTCTTTGCCTTCTCCATCGCAATTTTTATCGATTTCTTAACAACACCTACGATTCTGCCACCTCTGAAGGAGCTTCTTGTCCTCTGTCCTCTGACAGGCTGGCCAAGCATGTGCCTCATTCCCCTATATGTCTTCAAATCCACAAATTTCTGAATATCGAATTTTCTTGCCACATCAAGATCATCCCCAGTCAAATGCAGATCAGCTCCGCTATCGGGCTCCTTCCTCCTATTCAAACTCCATGAAGGCAGGCCAAACTTCTTCGGATCCTTTATTATATCTTCCAATTTCGCCAATTCAGTCTCATTCAGCGAGCCAAGACTTGATCTCGGATCAAAACCACCAATCTCACAAATAGCCTTGCTCATAGTATGTCCGATTCCCTTTATTCCTGTCAACGCAGTTCTCAGCGGCCTGTCCCCATCAAGATCAGTACCAACAACTCGAACTATAGCTCTCATTTCCTTTTTCTTAGGAGCTTCTGGCTTCTTCTCAGCTTTCTTCTCCTTCAGCTTTTCTCTTTCCTCGTCCTTTACTCTAACTTTCGTGCTTCCCATGGCATCACGTATATAGTATCTATAACAATTGATTTAGATAATTTTTAAACCTTAAATATGGACCGGCGGGGATTCGAACCCCGAGCCTCTTCAAAGCAGCGAATGCTCATGCCTTTTCCATGATTAAGGAAGCGATCTAACCATTGATCTACCGGCCCATATTTAATTATTTATTATTTTTTTTCCTCTAGACCATTTCCTCTTTTTTGACTCTCTTCCAAGTATGAAATTTTTCTCGCATTTAGAAGAGCAAAAATAGAAAACCTCGCCAGTGTTTTTAATAAACATCTTGCCACTGCCGGCAGCAACGCTTCCTTTGCAAAAAGAGCATTTCATCTTGATTACCTTTCAGTAAATCTTGCAGCGCTTTCCATCTCCGTTTCCCTCAGCATGAGTATGTCCCCGATTCTGACAGGGCCCACAACATTTCTTGTCAATATTTTTCCTCTGTCAGGTCCCTCTAAAACTCTGCACCTAATTTGCATTACTCCCCTGACTCCACTTCTGCCTAGCAATTGCAGCACCTCAGCAGGAAAAGATCCTTCTAGCACCAAATCACTCCTTTTTTGATTCATCAATTCTTTTAATAATTTCCCTTAGAGAATCTTTCGCTTCTCCCGGCTCCACAATACTTACAGCAGCGCATGCAACATCTATTCCCACTGATCTTCCCAGCTCCTGTTTACTTGGGACAAATACATAGGGAATCTTCTTCTCATCGCATAGCACTGGAAGATGCATCACTATTTCTTGCGGTTCAACATCCTTGGCTATAACCACAAGCTGAGCAATTCCTCTCTCTACGACCTTTGTGGTCTCGTTCATTCCCTTTCTTATCTTTCCTGTGTTTTTTGCGACTTCTAAAGCCTGCAATATCTTGTCACTCAAATCCTTTGGCACATCAAATGTTTTCGCCATCATCTCACCTTATAACTTTATTTATGAGCATAATATAAAACTATATCTTTATCTGCCTTTTCCACCCTGCAAAACCCGACTCTGATTATCTGTATGAGGTCGTCTCTTTTCACGCGTTTCATATTTGGCTCTGCCATCCCTTTGGCAACAGACCCATCAGGCATTACAACCTCGATGCGAACATTCGGTTCAGAAACCCATTGGATTTTCTGAGTGTCTTGCCTCATTTCCCTGCTAGTGAATTCAGACGGTTTGCCAAGCCTTACATTGAAAAGATCCATCAGTCGCACCTCACTGCCTTCAAAATTTTTCAAATCATCTCTTTCTATGTAGATTTTTTTAGTGTCAACCGAAATTTTTCTTTTGCCTCTTTTTGGGAAATTAGGATGAAGATTGGCTTCAACGCTTTTGATTTCGGGCGCATTATCCACAGAGATTTTTACAGGATCCAGAACTGCAAAATATCTGTTTGCAATAGAGTCAATCATTTTTCTATTCTCCGCATAAAGTATTTCCGCGGGCATACTCACATCAGCTTCGCTCAGCCCCATTGCTATTACAAATTTTCTTATTGCCTCGGGTTGTATGCCCCTCTTTCTAAAGGACTGCAAAGACCATGTCCTAGGGTCATCCCAACCCGAATAGATGCCAGACTCGATTAATTTTCTAGCAGCAGTCTTGCTGAGCTTCGCTTCCTTTATGTTGAGCATGCCATAGTGAATGAAAACTGGCGGATTTTTCATATTCATTTTTTCCCAGATGAAACTTTCTACCAAATCTTCCATCACCAAATCCTTCCCTCGCAATATGTGTGTGATCTTAAGCGCATGGTCATCAACGGCCCAAGAGACCTCTAAAAGTGGCCAAACACTATATTTCTTGCCAACCCTCGGATGTTTCCTGCCAACTATTCTAAACAGCACCCTATCTCTGAACGCGGGATTGGGGTCATTCATATCAGTCTTCAATCTTAGGATAGCTTCTCCTTCCTTGTATTTCCCTCTCAGCATATCCTTCCATTTCTTCAAATTGTCTTTCACGCTTTGGTCCCTATGCTCGCATTCCTTCCCCTCCAATCTGTTTTTTCTTAGTGACTCAACATCGCATTCACAGACATAAGCGACATCTTTTCGAATAAAATCTTCAGCGGCTTTGTAAAAAGTTCTCAATCTGTCTGATTTGTAAAAAGTCTTCTTCCATTTCACGCCAAGCCATTTGAGCCCGTCGAGAATCATGTCATATGCTTCTGGGATTATGAATTTTTCCTCCGACCCAATCGTGTCGTCAATCACCAAAAACAGCTTTCCGCCATATCTTTTCACATATTCGTCATTCAATACAATCATTCTGGCGTTTCCTATGTGCAATGGGCCCGACGGGTATGGGGCCAATCTCATTATCACTTTACCATGTTTTGCATTCGGCAGTTCCGGCAAACCGGTTACAAACTCCTTTTTTTCAATTTTAATCTTTAATTCATCAAATCTTTTTTTCTGTTCTTCGCTATTCCAAGAATTCACCTCGTCCACAGTCCTTCTAGCTTCCTCAATAACTTCTTTTATATTGTTTTTCAATTCAGGATCTTCGCCAATAACTTTCTTTATGACTGCTTGGACATCTGCCCTGCCGTTGTGTTCGACGGCATTAATCAGTGCACACCTCAAGACAACATCCTTCATATTTACTCAATTGGCGTCAAAATTAATAAATTATGATAGAGCTGTAGCCCACTACAGAGTCAGTTTCACCAGTCACATCGCCAGATGTTGCGTATTTCAGCAATTCGCAGTTTTTTGCTCCAAGTTCCTTTGCTGCAACGATGGCTGTTGCTATTGCACCGAACCCGCAGACACTCGCATCCTTCTCAGCTATTTTCCCGAAAAACTTTTTCTCGTCCAATTTTTTGATTTCTTTTATTAGGCCCAAATCAATCTCCTTTGCTGTTTTTTGAGGAACATAATGCGAGAAATCAGAACTCGCAAGAACAATCCACTTCTCCTTCTGTTTTTTAATCACATTAGCAATCGCCTTTCCAAGCGATTTGCAATTTTCAAGAAGGAAGTCATCAGCAAATTCATTTAATATTGTTATTGGCACAAACTTGAAGTCCCCTCCGTATCTATACTGTAAAAATGGCAGCTGAACCTCGATTGAATGCTCTTGCTGATGGGCGGTGACGTCTTGCGCTAGAATACCGCACTCGCTCAAAATTTTGTCAGCAACTCCTTCGTCAATTGCAACTTCGCCAAGGGGGGTTTTCCATAGTCCGCTCTTCATCAAAGCAAACTGCTCGCCCATTCCTGTATGGTTTGGCCCCAAAATGATGAAATTGGCCTTCTCAACCCTCGAATAAACCCATGCAGCGACCGGTCCTGAATAAATATAGCCAGCGTGCGGAACAACTGCTGCAATAACTTTCTGGTTCTTGAACCCCTTCGGCCCCAATTTGTGGGAAAAGCACTCAACAATTTGCTTTTTCAGCGCCTCGCTATCCGAGCTGTAAAATCCGCCAGCTGCAACAGGTCTTCTTATGGATATCATAACCATCGAACTATTGGTCTTACAAAAATTAATTGGTTTTTTAAGCCTTTCTATTACCTCTAATACAAAATATGTTTTTAAATAGTGTGTTTAAAAGCATATATATTACAAAAAAATAATATTTTTTCAGAGTGTGAAGTGAATTGATAAAAGAAAAATTTGTTCTTCCCATATTTTTCAGGCCAAAGCCAGTCAAACTGCTAATCAGTTTGAGGAACGAACCAAAGTATGCAACTATTTTGTCCAAGGAAGTTGACCTCACCTATTCCCACACAGTCAAGCTTTTGGACCAGTTCAGAAACTTTGGTCTGGTTGAGTTTGAGAAAAAGGGCAGAATCAAGGTAGTGAAGCTCACCGAACTTGGAGATGACATAGCAAAGGCGTTTGAAGTAGTTTTCGGAAAGATTTCCAAGCTTAAAGAAAAACCAATGGAGAAAAAATGAAATCATGTGTCTAGAAAAAATAAAAAACCTTTTAGGATTTGGTAAAAAGCCCAAGCGCAGAAAGAGATAACAACTTTTTTCTGTAATTCAAAGATTGTCTAATGGATTTTTTACCTTTTTTAGTTCTTCTGTTGAAACATGAGTATAAATTTGTGTCGTGCTGAGCGAGGAATGGCCGAGCAGCTCCTGTATCTTCCTTATGTTCTCTCCGGATTCAAGGAGGTGGGTAGCGAAAGAGTGCCTCATGGTATGCGGGCTCACCCTCTTGTTTATTCCCGCTCTCATTGCCGCGCTTGCAACTATTTTCTGGATTAGCCTCTGAGACAGCTTTCCCTTCCTTCCGCTGAAAACATAGCCAGAAGCTTCCTTTCCTGCTATGAAATCTCCAATGTTTTCAATGATCTTGTTTGAAAGAAGAAACATCCTGTCTTTTTCTCCCTTCCCACCCCTCACCCAGCCGACCTTCTCATTCAGTTCGAGGTCTTCAACTTTAAGGTTTGTCAGTTCGCTCAATCTCATCCCAGAGGAATAAAGCATCATTACAATCATCTTGTGTTTCTTGTTTTCAATCAAATCGATGATCCTCTTTACTTCGTCCCTTGTCAAGACCGTGGGAAGTTTTTTCGAGACCTTCGGCGATTTGAATGTGACTATGTTCTTTTTCAGCACCTCGTCATAAAAAAATTTCAGAGCGGACTTAATCAGGACTATTGATTTTGCCGAAGTCCCAGCGTTCATCTTGCTGGCAATAAATGACTTTATGTCTTCCTCGGTTACTTGGTCAGAGTCCTTGTTTATAAATTCCAAGAACTTCCGGTTGTAGAAAAGATACATCTTGACAGTTCTTTCAGAAAACCCTCTTAGCTTAAGCTCGTTTTCAAGTTTCTGCAAGTTCTCCATGATTAGATATTGTAATTGATTCGTATAAAATTTTAGAACCCCTAGAGCGGTTATTTCAAGCATTTATAGCTTTGATAATCATTATATTCTTATTCCCTATAAAATTATTTATGCCGAACGACAACACCAGAAAAATCGTGACTTCAGAGTCAGTTGCGAATGGTCATCCTGACAAAGTTGCGGACCAGATTTCAGACGCTGTTCTAGATGCTATTTTAGAAAAAGATTCTAAAGCCAGAGTTGATTGCGAAACATTAATAATGCAAGGAACAGTAGTCGTCACAGGACAAATAACCACAAACTGTTATGTAGACATACCAAGCGTCATCAGGAAGAAGCTAAAAGAGATTGGTCTTGATAATGCCAGGGATGGTTTGGACTGGTCCACCTGTGGAGTTATGGTTTCAATTACCGAACAATCACCAGACATTTCTCAAGGTATCACTGAAACTGCTGGTCATGAACAGGGAGCCGGTGACCAAGGAATAATGTTCGGTTATGCTTGTGACGAAACACCAGAACTAATGCCAATGCCAATCATGCTTGCACATGCCTTGGTGAAAAGATTGGAGACATGTAGGAAAGAAAAAATCCTCCCTTTTTTGAGACCAGATGGGAAATCGCAGGTTACAGTCGAATATGAAAATGATAAACCAAAGAGAGTCTCAGTTGTTGTGGTAGCAGCTCAGCACAGCGAAGAAATTGATGAAGAGATGGTGAGAAAAGATATTGAAAAACATGTCATAAGAGCAACAATACCACCAAGCCTCATCGATGAAAACACCAAAATTATCATCAACGGCACTGGTAGATTTGTTATCGGTGGAACTCTTGCTGATTCTGGACTGACTGGGAGGAAGACTCAGGTTGATTCCTACGGTGGCACTGGTAGGCATGGCGGCGGATGTTTCTCAGGCAAAGACCCATCAAAAGTGGATAGGTCTGGATCTTATATGTGCAGATACATAGCCAAAAATATTGTAGCAGCGGATCTTGCAAAAAGATGTGAAGTGCAAGTCGCATATGCGATTGGTGTGGCACAACCCGTTGCTTTTGCCGTAGAAACTTTTGGAACAGGCAGGTTTTCAGACGAGATATTGACAGATGTGTGCAAAAAAGTCTTTGACCTCAGGCCAAAGGCAATAATTGAAAAACTGCATCTCATCAATCCTATTTATGCCAGAACAGCAGTTTATGGCCATTTTGGCAGAAGCGAGTTTCCATGGGAAAAAACCGATTCTGTGCAAAAACTCTTAGATGCCCTTAATATCAAATAAATTACATGTATTGCCGAAGTGTCCTAGAATTTTTCGGAAGAGTTTTTTCAAGCTTTCTAAGAATTTTCTTGTAACCGTACACTTTCCGCGCACCAACAATACGAGCATTTTCACCGGTTCTATATTCTATAGCCTTATGATATTTTTCCCGAAGTTTAGCTTTATACCCAGGAGTGAATACGTCGTCACCAGTACAAATGTCAAGCATACAATCAGCGTATTCCTCGGTCACGCACCTAGTTTTTAAATCCTTTTCTAGCAACTCAAGCGTGCTGCTGATTACCATCTTTTCGATGTCTTCTCGGTTCATTTTTAGCTATTATAACTTTAACTTTAAAACTCTTCCCATCAAAAACATTCTGCCAACAAAAGATTGATGAAAAGTTAAATCCTTAATTTCCCATCAAAGTTTGATGAGCGCACCATCGCAACCGCAGGGAAATCTTGAAAAAGATTTGTATAAAATGATGTCGGGTGTTGCTCTGAGTTTGGATTCTGGAGAAGATTTAGGAAGATGCCTGGTAGAATTGCATCCAGTGCAAGAGAAGCTAGGAAAAATACTTGAATCGGCAGAAAACTCACATACAAGATTCGTCTCTTTTATGATTTTAGATCAGCTTAGAAATGTCAGAGCTGCTTATGAGGGAAGGGAAGCAAGTTGGTATGAACAACATGCGGGCAACATAAGATATCTGCGTGTAATTTTGTCAGAATATTTACTCAAGACTGAAACATACATTGCAAATGGCAATTATGAAAGTGTCTTGAAAAGCACATTGTGGTTTTCAGATTATTTCGATAAACTCACAACACCGTTCTCATGTACTAGTTCAGCTAGGCTACCTTAGGTAAATATTTTGTTTTACAATCTTCACAACAGCCCCATGTATACCATCTTTGGGCCATCTCATTAACTTTTGGGACTCTGAACTTTTCATGCGGCATCCAATCTCCGCAGAAACTGCAATGACCTCCCTCTACAATCTCTGAACCATAAAGCTGATATTCGTCGATTAACTTTAATTTGAAAGCGATTTCCTTTAATCCAACATAAAGCATTGATACAATTCCGCTCATAATTCATTTACTCAATAATTAAGGATTTAATCTTTCTGCTTAATCGTCCTTAGATGAAGTTAATCTAATGTTGATTAACTGAAATTTTAAATTCCCAAAACCCTTTTATAGCCATCCAAATCCAAGAAACCGTGACCGGAAATGTTGAATGCTATTATTTTCTTCTCACCAGTCTTCTTGCATTCCAGCGCCTCGTCTATGGCAATCCTTATGGCGTAAGCCGACTCAGGAGCCGGAATAAACCCCTCAGTCTGAGTGAAAATCTTCGCAGCATCAAATATTGTCTTCTCATCGCTTGGGAACGCTCTAGCCTCTATTATCCCATGATTCCTCAGCAGGCTCATTATCGGCGAGGCTCCATGATACCTCAACCCTTCTGCCATTATCGGTGGCAGCAAAGGATTCTTATGACCAAGTGTGTACATCTTGAGCATTGGCGTGAATTCTGCATGGTCAGCAAAATCATATTTGTATTCCCCCTTAACCAGATTCGGAGCGGACTCGCTTTGCGATGCGATGAACCTCGTATCAGTTTTTTTATCAACCCTGTCCTTGATAAATGGTAAAATAAACCCGCCAAAATTGCTTCCCCCACCAAGACAACCAACCATCATATCAGGATATTCACCAATCGATTCAAACTGCTTCTTCGTCTCCAGCCCTATGACAGTTTGATGTAGCAAGACATGATTGAGGACAGAACCCAAACAGTAAATCGTATTTTCCGAGTTCAGCGTATCTTCTATTGCTTCAGATATTGCTATTCCTAATGAGCCAGGATGATTAGGATCTTTTTCAAACAATTCTCTTCCAGATTTTGTTTTGTTGCTCGGAGATGCAAATACCTCCGCGCCCAAAAGTTTCATCAGTGTCAGCCTGTCCGGTTTAATATTGTAAGCAGCCCTGACCCAGTAGACCGTGCACTTCAATCCCATTAGGCTTGCAGCATATGCCAGTGCAGAACCCCACTGGCCTGCTCCTGTCTCGGTCGTGAGTCTCTTAAATCCCTCCTCCCTTGCAAAGAATGCTTGAGCCAATGCAGTGTTTACCTTGTGGCTGCCAGTTGGAGAATAGAACTCTGATTTATAATAAAGCTTTGCCGGAGTCTTCAAAAAATTTTCCAGACCGACTGCTCTGAACAACGGGCGGGGTCTTCCAGCTCTAGCAAGTAGTGTTCGCAATTCTTCCGGAATTTTTATCCATCTTTCATCAGAAAATTCCTGCTTCAAGGCAGTCTTCAAAAGAATTCTCGGCAATCGTTCGATTCTTGACTCTTGGCCTTCCGGATCTTTGGGAGCTGGTAGTTTTTCTGGCAAGTCCGGCAATATATTGTACCATTTGTCAGGAATTTCTTCAACCGGAATCTGAATCTGGCACTTTTCCATTGAATTAACTTCTTATTGAAACATATTTAAATTTGAACTTTTCAATCACTTCATCTAACAGTAGTCATTTAATGAAGATTAATCTTATATTCTTTTTTAAATTATTAACGCACGTCCAGCCCCGATTAGATGAGAGGCACTGATATTTTAACATAAATTTGGAAATTACTTGTAGAGAATCATGCTCAATATGAAAACTTTTGCAAGATTAACTAGGATAAAGGATTATTTGCTTAGCAACCTCACAATAATAGGTTTAATATTTTTAATTTCGCCAGAGAATCTTTTCTCTCCCAAGACTATCATAGTTTTCTTAGCCAACCTCTGCCTCACTGCTTTCATTTACGCGTTCAACGACGTGGAAGATGCTGAAGACGATTGTCATGTTTTGGAAAAAAGAAAAAGAAACCCCATTGCCAATAAAGATTTGACAAAAACACAAGGGTATATAATCAGTTTTTCACTTCTGTTAACTGGGTTATTTTTATTATCAACTATAAGTTTTTTAGTTTTTTCTCTCGGCCTGATCCTTGCTCTGGTCGGTTTTCTTTATTCATGGAAGCCTGTAAGGTTTAAATCTATACTATTCATAGACTTGATCTCACACATAATTTGCTTAGGTGTTCTTCAGTTTTTTATAGCATATTTAACATTTCGCACGTTCGATTTATTTGTCATCCCATTTTTGATGATAATCATACCTTATTCGTTAACAATACAGATTCTTTTCGAACTGAAAGATTTTGAGGTTGATAAAAAAACAAGAATAAGAAATACGATTCAAAAGTTAGGGAAATTTGACATAAAGAAGCTGTTAATTTTCATCAGCGTAATAGCAATCATTGGATTTATCATCCTAATTTTCACCGTATCATCAGAGCACCAAATGCTTATCGTTCTAGGTTTAATAATTTACATGATTGAGTTATACAAGCTGTTCAAACGCTTTGGATAATCAAGTAACTCATTCTTCTAACTACTGTTAGATGAAAGGTTTAAATTTTTAATTGTCTTATCAAAGGAGTATGAAAGATAGGCCAACTTTTTCAGTTAGTCTTAACAGAGGTGGAACTAGAGTCATGAAAGTAAAAGAAACAGGCAGAGTTCCAGGCTATGAATTCGTGGTTCGAATTTCTGAATATATTCGTAAAGTAGATGGAACATATCATGCTATTTATGGCGATGATCAGCATGGAATTATCGAAGATGGAGATTTGACACATGACCAACTACCATTGCAGGTCAGAAAAAGATTTGAGGGGCATTACAAGAAAAAAGAAGTTGTACCAAGTTAGATTTTAATTTCTTCTAAGACAGATTAGTAGAAATTATTTATTATTCGCTCAAGAAATGTAATTATGATTCTAAAAAGAAAGTTCTATGAAAGGGATTCGCTAAGTGTTGCTAAAGATCTTCTCGGGAAATTTTTTGTCCATGCAACCAAAGAAGGAACCGTTATTGGAAAAATAGTCGAGGTAGAGGCCTATTTGGGACCGGAAGATCGGGCATCTCATGCTTATAACAATCATCGTTCAGAAAGAACAGAGATCCAGTTTGGATCCAAAGGACATGCCTACATCTACCAAATTTATGGGATGTACTTTTGCTTTGATGTCACAAGTGGAAAAAGTGTTGGGAAACCTGAGGCTATTCTAGTCAGGGCATTGGAGCCAGTAAAAGGGATTGAACTTATGATTAAGAGGAGAAATATTAAAAAGGGACAAATTAAAAATTTAACTAATGGTCCAGGTAAACTTTGCGCAGCTATGGGCATCACGAAAAGACAAAATGGAGTAGATCTCTGCAGGCCACCACTGTGGATTGAAAGTGGGGTACAGATTGGCGAAAACCAGATATACCAGACAACTAGAATTAACATAGATTATGCAGGAGAATGCAAACATTTGCCTTGGAGATTTTTTATAAAAGGCAATGACTTTGTATCTGTAAAGAGCAATGTTTAACTTTCTTCTAAGGACAGTTAGACGAATGCTCTAAAGGTAAAATCAGTTCGTTTAATGCCTCTTATACGACTTTTTAACGAAGAAAGTTAGCTTTTCTTGTTGTTTTTACACTATTTTTGCTCATTTTAAGTGTTATCTGCGCCACACCTAGCAGGAGACTGAGCATTTTTAGATTAAAATTACTCTTCCCCTGCACCATTGATAGGATAACGAGAAATAGCCTCACTAAATCTTTCAGCAAAACACGCTTCACAAATACATACATCTGGATTTTTTGGATCTGTAAATGGATTTGTAAAATATGCCATAGAATTATCTATTTCCCGATGGCATATTGAGCATTCATAATTATTTGTAATGGGCCTTTTATTCATCATAAATAATATTAATTAAATGATTATAAATTAATTAAGCATTGCCCAATGCCATTTAAATTTGCTTATAAAAAGATCATTATTTTTAAATAGCGCCAGTTATTTAATATTGATTGAGCATATATTAAATTAAAAACCTCTAACTAAAAAGTGAGAGTTGAGGAGTTACTAGCTTATATATGTTATAAACAATATTTATTGTTATATTAATCTTATTATAGTAATTAAAAAGACTTAATTTAAAACATTATTATTTATTATATATCTTTTAGTATATCTGTTTGGAAAATCCTGATTTCATATGAAGAGTGAGAGTTAGCAAGAAAAATAACTCAAAATAATAAAGTGAGTATAGGACTAAAGTAAGAGTTAAATATTTGAAAAACAATATAAAGATATGGGCATTTTGGATCAAATATTGGGCCTTTTTGGCAAAAAAGCGCAACCTAAAGCGCTTCAAAGCGCTTCTGAAGCGCTTCAAGAGCGCTTCGAAGCGTTAGAAACACCTGAAACTAACGAAGAAACCCAGCCAATTAGGCTTGAAAAGGACTCTTTACAACTAGGCATTGCCGCTGGTTACACGGGTCGATCATTAAAGTCTATTGAGAACTCTTTACTTCGTATAGAATCTCAGATGACCACCAAAGACTGGTTTGCGCTTCAAATCGGACAACCAGTTCAAGATCTTGTTGATTTTTTGAAACAGCATGAGGAAAAGGAGCAGCTACGCTTTGAAGCGCTTCAAAATACTCTGGATTCAATGAAGGCAATAGCAAGAATTTCTCCCCAACCAATCAAGTCCCAGTTATTCAGGGAGATAAGGACAGCAGAATCCCAGATACCGCTTAGCCCAAGGATGAAAGAAATATTGAATTTGGTCAAAGAGCAAAAGGAGATAAGCTATGAAGACCTTGCCAACAGGTTCAATTTTGGGGTTTCTGGTTTGCGCGGTCTGTTAACAAACATGAAAAAAAGGACAAGTGACATCGAGCGCTTTGAAAAAGACAGCAAAGGATGGCTTAGATATGTTGGTAGAAGCGCTTTAAATCGCTCTCAAAGCGATGGAACAAAGGAATTACCACCCCAAATAAACAATACTGACCAAGAAACCAGTTAAAATTTTAAAAAAGAGGTCTATTTGGACTTTCCATTGCCATTTCCATCCCATTGAACATGGCAGATAGGACAAACACTGATCTTTTCGTCAAGTGCCAGCCTTACAAAGGAATTGCAATTGTGGCAAGGCACATTTACCTTATACGAATATTTATTAATAATTTTTCCCAAATCGACACCGGTAAAATATTATATGGGTTTCATACTATTTAAATTCCGCTCTTGAAAAAATATGAATTTTCATAGAAATAGTCATTTTTTTCTGTTTTCTAGCTTCTCTTTCACAGCCAAATACCTGAAAATCCCATTTGTCTCTGTCCCAGGCTTCAACCTAACCATCTTGACATTGAAAGGTTCCATGGCTTGGACATCAATGAACATTTGCAAATGTGTTTCAATCAGGCGCGAAACAGTCTTGTGATGCAAACCAGTCCTTCTGCTGATTTCTCTATACCAAAGCCAACCTTCTTCTGACGCCTTCAAACAATTGACAATTTTAACTAGGTTTTTGGCCACATCTTTCCTCATTACAATCTCTCCAGGAGCGATTTAGGCACAACTGGCGCATATTACATAACTTAATTCGTTTCTAGTGCTTAAATGGATTTGCAGGACTCAGTATCTTATTTCAAATTTTTTTGATTCGTCCTTGAAATCCTCCCATATCACATTCACGTTCCCTATGTAGGCGTTAGGAGGGCCGCTTTTACAGAATTCTATCATTTTTTCCACTTTTTCCTTGTTTCCCTCAAAAACAGCCTCTACTCTACCATCTGGTAAATTTCTCACCCAGCCAGTCACATTGTTTTCCAAAGCCTTTGTTCTAGTTTGATATCTGAAGGAAACGCCCTGCACTACACCACTGATGATAACATGGGCTCTTGCCTTCATCATTTCTTCCTTACCATTGGCAACGATGTCCTTTGATTTTCAAAAACCTCGTATATCTCGGGCAGGTCTATTGAGTTCGAAGGATCTTTTGAGAAGAAGAACAGCTTTGCTCCTCCTCTGCCCTCTCTTGAGTGCAAATAATAAACCTGACCTCTGCTGTTTTTGAAGCTGAACGGCATGAATTCACCCCCATTATTTTGTATTAAATTATCTTGGAGTATACACTATATAATTATTACAGTTTCTTCTGCTTGAGCAACTGCAGAATTGCTCTCTTCTTTCAGAACAGAATATGGCCTCAGAGCATTGATATCAACAAGCTGTTTCAATGCTAGCTCAAGTTTTGCTCCTGTTGCTATGTCCGTCAACCATCTTTTAGCGAATGGCATCCCATTGAACTCAACTTTTGCCCTCTCCATGATTTTCCTTCCCTCCCACAATCTGACTGGTTTATCTTGGATATGCATGAAGATCAGAGTTTGACCAGATTCTTTTACCAAGCCAATCCCATCTGTGGTGAAAATTTCTATTGCTATTGCATGGCCCTCCTCTAGTTTATATTGAATGTTATTTTTGCTGTTTGGTATACTTGGCTCCGCATGCTGAACAAACCTTTCAAGGCCATGACCAGCCAGATTATATATCGGCTTTAGATTAAACTCAATCACAGTGTTTTCTATAATTTCAGAAATTTCAGAGACCGTTGTCCCCACTTTTGCCATTTTTATTGCGTTTTCAAGCGCCCGTTCAGCAGCTTCTATTAATCCACTCTTCTTATCTCCGATCAAAACAGAAAAGGCCCTATCCCAAATGTAGCCATTCACATGGACACCAAAGTCAACTTTTACTAAATCACCATCTCTCAAAACTATTGGGTCGTCTATGTCTGGCGTGTAATGGGCGGCATTCTCGTTTATCGAGATGTTAACAGGAAACGCAACTCCTCCCCCCAGTTCCTTGATTTTTTTCTCTATCTTTTCAGCCAGCTCAAGAATTTTCATCCCCTCTTTCACATAGTTTCTTGCAAAAATCTGAACACCATCAGAAATTTCCTTCGATTTTTTATAATTTTCCAAAATTTCTTTTTCCATATAAATTTATGGATATTTTTTAAATATATATCAAGCGATAGAGCATGGTTTACTACGTAAAAAGAGAAACGAGCATTACATACTATCTCGTTATATTAATGGTAGTAATTTTCTTACTTGGTTTCTTTTTCCCGTTAGAAGAATTTGGAGAATTCGTGCCTGGAAAGGCCCTTTCAAGGCCGTGGACATTCATAACTTCGATTTTTCTCCATGCAGATTTTACGCATATATTCTTTAACATGTTCGCGCTCATCATGTTTGGGATAAATCTCGAAAGAATAACAGACAAAAGGACGTATTTGGCCATCTTTTTCATCTCTGGGATTATTGGCAATATCGGCTATATGATAACTGCCCCAGATTCAAGCACCCCCGGCCTGGGAGCTTCAGGCGCAATTTACGGAATAATGGGGACTTTTGCTGTTCTTAGGCCCAGTGCAATTGTTTTTATCAGTGGCATACCCATGCCGATGATTTTTGCTGCATTCGTTTGGGTGCTAATAGAGTTTTTTGGCCTATCTTCGCCCGGAAATATTGCACATGGGGCACATCTTGGCGGACTATTTTTCGGATTGTTGTGCGGATATTTGATTCGTTCCAGAGAAAAAGAATTATTTTAAGTTTTTTGCGTCAATTGAATTTTTTTAATCAAAATCAGCAAAAAATTTAAAAAATTATGGAAAAGTTCCAGAGAAAAAAATTTTTTGAAAATGAAACAAATTTTTATATCAGAACAACCAATAATTAATTAATAAAACAATCAGGAAAATCAAATGGATGACAATTTAATTGATGAATTTCCTCAAGAAGAAATTCAGAAAATAATTCAACACGCTAAGAATGAAAGCATAGGAAAAATTGTAGAGGTAGCTATAGATAAATATAAAAAACTGGATGAAAAGCTTGGTACAAATTTTTCCAAGGAAGTTTTAGAAACTTTGCTTTGGATCGCTGAGACAAAACAAAGCGCTGATGCTGTAGAAAATGCCTCCAAATGTTTTATGCTAGATGAAATAGACGGCCTTTTATTCAAATACCAGTCAGATATGATAAATCTTACACAGATTTTTAACAATCTCACATGGGCGATAACCGATGAACCTGACGTGAATTTAGCAAAAAAATATATTGAATGGGTAGGAAACGGGCGGGTTTCCAAACTTTTGAACTTCGTTTCTGAATTTTCTGGCAATGGGAACACAAAAGTGCAACAAGACGTTTTTATGATGCTCGAGGTAAGGCCGTCGAAGATAGACGCTTTTGAAAATTATGCATCAAAGATAACTAGGAAAAAAATACCTTTAGAAAAAAAGGTTGAGCTGTTGTCGTTTCTGAGGGACATAATAAAAGTAAACAAGGACAACTATGCAGACATTTTGATCAGAAATGGCATGGAGGATCTTAGAAGGGAGGTCGAAAAGGATTTGAGGAATCTAAAGTTTCAAGACTCTTACTCTCTGAGATGCGGCATTAAATTCTCCGAGAATTTTAAGAACGACCCTAACATATTCTTCCTATATAATAAAGTGCTGGAGCACGGCAGTTTTAAGAAATGGTTCGAATCAGACGACATTGTGCAGAAAGTTATGGAGAAGATGGAAAACCAGGGAATAGACCCAAAGATTTTCGTGAACAGCGGAAAAGTCATAGCTCAAAAAAGGCCAAACGGAATTTTCTCAGAAAACTGGGTAGACGTCTTCAAGAGAATTTCAATCAAAGTGCTGGGCAGCAAGAAAAACGAATTATTGCCGAAAATCCTAATACCAAACCAGTCTCCAGGTTCCATGTTCAAGAAGATTAAACAGGATTATTTTTTGGCGCTGAATCAAGACAAAGAAGCGGCAGGAAGCGTGCTAAATCTTTTCAAACAAAGGATAACAGATTCCTATCAAAATAAAAAAATGCCAAAGTCAACGAGTGAAGTATTGAATAGCATTGAAGGTTTGATAAAAATGATTGATGATGGTACCATATTTACATTCAGAGGGGCCAGAGTAACAGCAAGGGTCTGGAAGAGAACCATTCCGCAAGATTTTTATGACAGTGAACTTCTTTGGTGCTGTTGGTTCTTGCCTCAGGGAGAGCAGCAGGAAATATCCCTATTTTTAATGGACCCACAGACTACGGCATTGCAATTTTATGTTCAGGGGATAATTAATCCAATTTCTGTAGCATTCTTTTATGCTGGAAAAGTTGATGGTGAGCCTACTCTATTGGTTGATACGTGGGAGGGTGGTTCGTTTGCCTACATATCATTGGGCCAAGAAAAGATGAAAGAATTTGTCTTGGACGCCATGTTAAAGTTTTCTAAAAAATGTGGCGCTAAAAAACTGCTGGTTCATGCCGGGGCAAATTACAGCAGAGCAAAAGAATTCAGAAACTTTCTAAGAGATAAGGGTATGGTGCCTCAAAAAATATACTTTGAGTCTGTTGATCCGGATGATATTATCCTGCAGAAATATTCCTTAAATAAAAAACACCATACGACTGATTCTTTTGGTATAAACCCGCTTAAAGGTACGATAGAGGCATTTGTTTTAAACTGCTAAATCTTTAGCAAACTCTTGATTTCGGTCCTAAGCGGTTTTGGCAGCAGTTCCCAAAGTTTTACAGCAAAGCAGTGCTTCTTAATTCTAGGGCTGCTCCTCTCAAAATTGAATGTAATCAACCCTTTTTTATGAAGGTTAGAAAGAGCATTTCTCACATTCCCACCGGACATTTTAAGGACTTTTGCAATCTCGTAGGTGTTAAGTCCGGGATGGCAACAAACAAATTGATAAATTTTGTCTTCTGTTATACCACGTCTTTGCATTTACTATTCATCTCCGAAATTACAATTAAATGATTCAAATTAGTAAATAAAAAGTTTTCTGTCAGCTTAGTGATAGCGATTTATATAAACCCAGCATATGTTGTAATATGGCAAGAGCGATTACAGAGCTGGAAAAAACAATTTTGATATCCTCCTTACTTTTGTCAAAGGGAAACACCAAAAAATTCATCAAAGAAGACGACATTGTGATTAAATTTCCCATGAGACAAAGAAAAACAGTAAGAAGGTTCTTCCAAAGGCTGGTAAAAGACGAATGTTTGACTAAAAGTAAAGACGGGAAAACATTCAGGCTATCAATAGAAGGATTGAAAATCGCTTCAAATTTATTGTATGGAGGAGCCACATTTGTTTGAAGTGAATTAACATGAGAGAAACTTTACATAGGGCAATGTTTTGGAAGAAAGAAAAAGTTAACAAAGCACTTGGCGTTCGTTGTAGCTTGTGTGCCAGAAACTGTTTTATTCCCGATAGTGGCAGAGGCTTTTGTATGGTTAGAGAAAATAAAGGGAATAAACTGTTTTCGCTGAATTATGGAAAAATTGTCGCTCTCAATGTCGATCCGATTGAAAAGAAACCACTCTTCCATTTTCACCCAACATCCCTTGCACTTTCATATGCATGCGCTGGCTGTAATTGGCGATGCCAATATTGCTGCAATTGGGAGATAAGCCAAACACAAGAGCTAGGTGCACTTGGAACAAGGTACGAGCCGGAGCAAATAGTCAAAATGGCTGAAGATAAAAATTTGAATGTTATTAGCCACACATATACGGAACCAACAGTTTTTTTCGAGTTTGCTTTTGAAGTAGCTAAGCTCGCACATAGGAAAAAAATGAAAAACACATTTGTTACAAATGGATATATCACAGAAAAGCCTTTGAAGAAAATTTCAAGATTTTTAGACGCCGCCACAGTAGACTTCAAGGCATCTGGTGATGAAAATTTTCTAAAAAAATATGCTGCCGTCCCATCGATAAACCCAGTCCTCGAAACAGTCAAACTGATGAAGAAGCTCAAGATTCACATTGAAATCACAAATTTAATCATTCCAAGCATTGGGGATAATGGGGGAAAATTTAAGGAGCTTGCGAGCTGGGTTCTGAATGAGATTGGGCCAGACACACCATTTCATATAATAAGATTTTTCCCAAGCTACAAGATGGTGAATTTCAACTCCACACCCATATCAACACTCGAGGATTTCGCCAAAGAGGCAAAGAGGATTGGTCTAAAATATGTTTATGTTGGAAATGTTCCTGGGCACAACTGGGAAAACACGTATTGTCCAAAATGCGGGGAGATGCTTATAGAAAGAGTTGGATTTGATGTCAGGTCAAATTTATTGAAAGAAAAATGCAAGTCATGTGGCACAAAACTCAATGGATTTGTAATTTAATGCTGAAATTTTAGGTAAACCATATGGTCGAAAAAAACCAGATTATGTCCACATTAAAAAAATGTTATGACCCCGAAATACAGGCAAATATAGTTGATTTGGGACTAATCTATGATGTTAAAATCAAAGATGGAGAGGTTGATATAAAAATGACTCTAACATCACCAGCCTGCCCAATGCAGTATTTCATCATGGAAGATATCAAAAAGAAGATTCTAAAGATAAAAGGAGTTAAAAAGGTCAATATAAAATTAGTTTTCAATCCCCCTTGGTCCCCCGAGAGGATGTCTAGCATCGCTAAAAAGAAATTGGGGATGATGTGATGGCCAAATACAAAATTGTTCATGAAAGAGATATTTGCATAGGCTGTGGAGCGTGTGTTGCTACTTGCCAAGATTTCTGGGAGATGGATGACGGAAAGTCCAAACTCAAAGGTGCTAAAAAAGCTGGATCAAATTTTGAGTTGCAAACAGACAAATTGGATTGCAATAGAGACGCCGCAGAGGTATGCCCGGTTAATTGCATACACATCATAGATTTGAAGACAAACAAAAAAATTATTTAGATGTTGGTTTCTTTTTAGAAAATTTGATAAAAAGCCAAATTCCGATAAAGATTGCTCCTATAATGAAGAAAATTAGGAAAACTGATGAAACCGAATTAAATATAGCATCAAAAGCATCTTTTGTTATCGGTGCTTCCGGTGGAAGTTTGTCAAAGACAATTGACTCAAGATATGGCGTAAGGAAGTAAAGTAAACCAATGAAAAAAAATTCCATACCAAACGACTTGAATCTTCCCTCCCAATTTTCGATTAAAAAGAAAAGGGCAACACTGATCAAAATTGTTACAAAAAGCATGACAAAAATAATACTTTCAAAAAATCTGTGGCTCGTTGAACTAAAAACAACAACTGCATCTTCTAAGGAACTTATTTTTTGAATGCACGTTAAAAACTCGCACCCATAGTCCTTGTAATAAAGCGTATTGAAGATTTTTTCAACAATAACGGAAACCATATAAGTTGAATTTGTGTTTGTAATTTCATTGCAGTTTAATGTTATATTCTCATCTCCATAAGGAATAGCGACAGTTTCCTTTTCTCTGCAATAGAGCGTTGCTGAATTGTATAATTCTTCAATTCGTTGTGCACCAAGCTGTCTCATTATAGCGTTAGAATAAATCGTTGCGAAAATGGGTTTTATATTTCCGTAGTTTGTTAGCACGCTGGCTAAAAATATTGAGAGAAGTAGCGTTAAGGAAACTGAAAATAAGAAGCCAACTATAAATCTAGCAATTGTTTTCAATAAGTCCATATATTTTTTCTCTATTTTTTAAAATAAATCCCCAGTTTTTTCTGCATTTTTCCTGCCAGTACTTCTTGCTCTGTTATGCCGAGGGCCTTCAGGACACGCATGCTTGCCGGAACAATTTGATGCTCTATGTAATAATCTGGGTCGTACTGGTTTGGTTTCACATCCTCAGCAGGTTCTGCTCTGTCCGAAATGCTACCCTTGCCTTTTGTAATAACAAAGCCAATGACACTTCCTTCACCAATTAGCCTTCCCATTGCAATTGCTTTTTGTGCAGCTTTCACATGAGGACCCATTTGTTCATAAGCAGAAATGGGTCTTGTTATTTGCTCAAATATTGTCAAGTCTTCAAGAGCAACCTTGCCATCCTTTATTTTTTTGATAGTGTCTCTAACTAGCTGGATTGCCTTGTTTGGGTCTCTTTCCTTCAAGATTATGACTAGCACGTCTCTCTGTATTTTTTTGCTGAGTTCACACCAATCTCTTCTGACAGCCTCATACCCCCTGATTTCAATATTGCCTTTGTAATCAAGCAAGGCATATCTTTTTTTTGCTCCAATACCGCTCTTCTCTCTTGCAACAAAAATACCACCTTCGTACAAATCCCTGAACTCAAGCTCGATTATTCCAGGTAATTTTCTGTTAATTTCATCTATAAATTTCTCACCAATTTTCACTAATTTTTCTCTTGAAAGTTCCTTAGTATATTTTGCCATCAAAGAATCGGTATCACCATAGATTATTTCAAATCCAAATTTCTTTGCTTCTTCTATGACAGTTGTGATGTAGTATCTACCAAATGCAGCAGCTGAAGCTCCACATTCTCTCTTATACCACTTAGCCCCTATGAAAGCAAAATAACCGTAAGATGCATTAGCAATTGTTTTTAGGGCAAACTGCTGGTTGTTAAGAAGACCGTAGTCTTCAAATCCTTTTTTCACGTTTTTTAGTTTCTTCTTGATTTCCTGTCTAGATCTTATGATTTCCTCCAAATATTTTGGAATGAATCCTCTAGTTTTTATACAGAAATAAAATTTTTCATCAGGAACACTATTTTTTTCTTTACATTCCTTGTGGCCACAATTGAAAGTTTCAGGGGAAATATTGTGGGTGACAATCACGGATGGATACAAGCTTCGAAAGTCAAAAACTAAAATATTTGAATGAATCCCTTTCTTTGGTTCAATCACAATTGCTCCCTTGTATGAAGGTTGCATCTTACGTCTTTCCATCTCCTCTGTCTTTGGTCTATTTGGTATGATTGAATTATTCAAAAATGCCTTTTTCATGTAGTATGCTTCAACTAGTTGCGAATAGGTATACCGGGTTATATCAAATGGCAGTTGGCCAGCAATTTTACAAAGAGCAAAAATTTGAGGCAGTATATAATTGGCAAGCTTCAATGTTAGTTCAGAATCCCACAAGCAATAATCAGCTATAATTTCAACATGGTCCTTTTTACTCCAAATCTCAACCATGTCCTTGTATTTCATTTTTTTCTTTTCGAGTCCGAGCAGCTCTCGCGCAACCTCGTTCAATGTCAAAACTTCACTCTTCATCGATGGAGATAAAATATGATTGATAAAATCAAAAATATCGACATGAACTCTCCCCTTGATTTTCGCCGAGCTTATTCTACCTCTCCTCACCACATAAACAGGAACATTGTCTCTTCCCAATTTCAAAGGCACTTTCAGTTCTGTCGCCCTCTCTTTCAGCATTGGTATGTCAAACCCATCGGAATTATAGCCAGCAAGAAAATCAGGGTCTTCCTCTTTGACAATCTGTATGAATCTCTCGATTAACTCTTTTTCACCCCTCAATACCTCGACATGACTCGGTCTTCTGTCCCAGTGCCATGTCGTCAATACCCTCCTATACCCACTATTACCAACAACGCTTAGCATTATCAGTTCCGGTTTACCGCTTTTCTCAATCCACTCCGTGTCAAATGCCAAAATCTTGAACCCAATTTTTCTAAAAGATTCGCTCGCTTCGACAGAACCCGCCCTTATGATTCTATCGACTTGATAATTTTTTTCTGCTACACTCTCTTCTCCTATTACCCCGATCCACCCTAATGGCTCTAACTGTTTGTCAATTATATACCTTCTGTAAAAAGAGATATCATACTCGTAAGTTTCCTCCACATCTTTCCAATCCTTCACAACATCCCTCATCTCTGGAATCTTCTTCGGGTTGTCAATTGTGACCTTGACGAACTTTGTCTTTTCCAGTTTCCACTTTCTCTCAACAATTTCCACTTTAAGTATCTTCGTCTCCAGTTTTTTCGTGTCAAGCCCTTCAATCTTCTTCTTCAGCTCATTTGCCTTTCCTTCCTTCGGCATGACATAAAAGTATGGTTTGAAAGTGGAGTCAAGGACAAGAACGCTTTTACCTTTGATGTCCTTGCAGTAGAGGCGCACAGCCGGCTCATTCCCGATCAAAGTATAATCAGCATCAATCAGGACTAACTCTTCTTTCAAGTTATCACTAATATAAAATTGTTAAAGAAATATAATTACTCGAACTCTATGGTTGATGGTGGTTTGTCCGTTATATCAAAAAGACATTTGACAACGCTCGATATCTCGTCCGTTATCCTCTTAGATATCCTCTTCAGCAATTCATGCGGAGCCTCCACCACCCTGGCCTCGATTGCATCTTCAGACTCAACCAACCTAATAGTTATTATGTTCCCATAAACTCTTTTTCCGTTCTTAATTCCTGTTGCTCTATCGTTGTGCAAAACCGCAAAACTTTGGAATGTCTTGATATTTTTTGTCTCTTCCTCAACGATCTTCGTTGCTCTCCTCACAATCTCAACTCTCTCTGGTGTCACTTCCCCCAAGACCCTAATTGAAAGGGCAGGACCTGGGAATGGCATCCTCTTCGATATCTCTTCAGGCAGTCCAAGTTCTCTCGCCACTTCTCTGACCTCAGGCTTGTACAAATCCTTCAAAGGCTCTATCAATTCAAACCCATATTCTCTCGGGTCTATTCCAATCTGCTCCAAAACATTGTGCTGGGTTTTGATTCCACCAACAGTTTCAACCACATCCGCTGCAATCGTGCCCTGAATCAAAAACTTTGCCCCCTCCTCCTTGACAACCTCCCCCAATTTCCTGTAAAAGATTTCCCTAAATGTTTTCCTCTTCTCCTCAGCATCTATTTTATTTTTCAAGCCAACAAAGAAATCTTTCTTTGCATCGACATATCTGTAATTCAGTTCAAGCCTTTTGAGCAACTCGACGACAAATTCTGGTTCTCCCTCCCTTCTCAACCCATCGTCGATGAAGACCGCGACCAAACTGTTTCCGAGAGCCTTGTGTGCAAGAAAAGTGGAAGTCGTACTATCGACACCACCAGAACAAGCTGACACAACCCTTTCTTCTCCAACTCTATTCCTTACCTTTTCTATCATTTTCTCAATGAATTCTCTTGGGTCAAACATTTTCTTCACCTATGTCACTATTTCAGGAAGCATCTTTCCATCTATCGCGTTTCTTATTTCCATCGCTGTTCTATCTCCCAAAGACATTATCCTCATGTATTTTGCGTTCGAATACTGGGCACCGATACCCATGTGTACATTCGCTCCCCCACCGTGCCTTACCGCCACATCTTGCGTAACGAAAATGTGCATCTCAATATCTTCAGCAGTCCCGCTCACATCATAGAGACCGTAGTCAGCAGCTGTCTTTGGCACATCGCCCAATGTTGTATCGAATTTTAAGACAGGTTTGTAACCATATTTTGAAACTTTATCCCATGTCACGAGAGTCTGTAAACACCACGGCCCAATTATTCCTGGTGGCTCATGCTTCAAACATGCTAGGAGAAAAGCGTTTGCACATTTTAAAATATCTTTTATTAAGGATTCACGAGCGCTTAACATGCCGTGTAATGTCACCTCAAATGTTGGCTTAAATTTTCCCACTTTCTCTTTTTCTTTGAGTTTTTGCTGGATATCAATAGGCATCCTTCTTATACCATCCCATACAGTCTCCCTTCTTTCATCGATTGAAAGAAACTCGTTTGCTAGGCAAGTTCTCGCTATCTTTTCGCTCAACCCAAATATTTTTTGGAATGCATCTTCGCACTCACCCCAATCTTCTTGAGCGTTGAGTGGGGAGAAAAAGAAATTTGCGTTTGCATGCGGCCCTAAAACTATTTGTTCAAGTCGTGCATGCCTCAGTCCTTCTGGAGAGAGTTCACCAGACTTTACCCTTCTCTCTACCTGTTCTTCCATATCACCCGAATCAACTGCCCATATGAACTCCCTCTCCAATTCACGCTGTGGATGTTCTGCCTTGAGCAACATAGGTTCATCTATGAACTCTTTAAATCTGATGCCAGAGTTTGTAACATCATATTTTCCTTTGAAGGACTTTGGAGTTGGGATACAAGCTCTTTCAGCAAACCAATAATAGTCCTTTTCTATTTCACCACGATTTTCTATCTTGAGAAGTTTTCTAGAACCGACAAGCGGTACCGCAAATTCATTTTCTATTTTGCTACACTGGGCATCCCTACCGACATAAGTAGAGAAAGCCCTATCTGTAAGATGAATACATTCCAAATCAATTAAATCGTCTACATACTTGAGAATATCAGAGTAATTATCGAGAATTAATACAGCCTGTTTCCAATCACCATTTTTTGGTATATCCTTTGGGTCAAACCTAACAATCATATCACGTTTTGTGACAGAAGGTAAATCAGTTATTTTTTCATTCACATTCCCAACCATTGGGTTAGACAGGTAAATTATTGCCCGTGCGGGGGTGGTGTAGACTATTCGTCTCAATCCAAAATTCCTCTGAGCTTGCAACTTGTCTAGCGTGGAATGTGAACCTAAATTAAGGCATATAGGCTCTTTAAATCCTCTAACAATTTCTTGCATCTCTTTCCTTTCAATCATTTATACACCCCATACAATTTTTTCAATTCTTCAAATTTCATCTCACTGACAAAAACCGGCAAAACACCCAAATAAATCAGGTCCTCTCCTATGTACCAAGGACCTTCCAGCCAAACAGCTGCTTTACAAGTTATTATACCACGAGCTTTCTCTACAAGTTTCTCAAGACCCAACAATGTCCCTCCCGTGGATACCACATCATCAACTATAGCCACCTTCCTTCCACTTATTTTTTCGGCTTGGTCGGACTCAAGCACCAACCTTTGTGGTTCAGCCGTTGTTATTGATTTAACCAACGTCTCTATATATGAGTTTTCCATATAGCTTTTGACATCTTTTCTAGCCACAATCATTTCTTGAATACACAACTGTTCACTGATTTTATACACCAAAGGCAACGATTTGAATTCAGCCGTAATCAAATAATCGGGATTGAAATCTTTAATACTGCCAGAAAGTTCTTCCCCAACTCTTTTGGTGAACTCTACATCACGACCAAGAACTAGACGATGGTTTGATGCAATCCACATATCTTTATCCACTCGGCGGATTGGCAATTCTCTTTTCAGGCCGCAGACATCAGTGGTAAAAGATTTTTCATACCTATAAATTTTAACCAAATCTTTGAATTCTGCTTTCACACAATCACTCCTATCCCACCCATTCTCATGACCACGGACACCAATAACGAAGTTAAACATATGATAAGAATCAAAAAATCAATCTTCCTCATTTTCAATTGTCTATAAAATGTCCTTTTGCTGTTTGGATTGAATCCCTTTATGCTCATAGACATTCCAAGTTGATCTGAAAGCTCAATACCTTTTATAGTCAATGGAACAATGATTGGAATATGCGACTTTATCCTTTTTATCAAGCTTCCTTTTTCTGTCTCAAGCCCCCTTGACATTTGTGCCTGCTTTATTGTCATGAACTCGTTCCCAATGACTGAAACTAGTTTCGTGGAAAGGCCAAATGTAAAAGCCCAAGGATATGGCAGACCAAGCTTAGTCAAGCAATGAATAACATCACTCAGTTTTGTTGTCATAAGAAAAATTATTGGAGAAATCAACACAGTCATAACCCTAAATGGCATAGCCAGTCCGTACATGAGACCAATTCTATCTACTGTCAGAGGTCCAAGCGTGAAAACAACATCAACAATTTCAGTAGAACCGAATAGGGACCAACGATGGAACAGAGCCCAGAGAAAGAACGACATTATTATCGAGGGTGCCAAGATTTTAATTCTGGGAATAACTTCATGATGTATCTCCGCCAAGTAACTCAAGTAAATTGAAAACAGAAATAGAGCAAACAGAAATAAGGGATCGTTAAAGATAAAAGCAAGGAGGATCAAAGTCGCGCAGAGTATAAGTTTCGTTCTAGCGTCCAATTTATGGATTACTGAATTTTTCTTTTTATATTCAATCAATTTCATTTTTTAACCTCTTCACAAATTCTTCAACTGTTAAAGGGACAGAATTCATTGCCAAAGATTTTCCAATAGTAACGATTGTCGGTGGAGAAAGCTGAATTTTCCTGAGGAGTCTTTCATCAGAAAAAATTTCGTGTGGGTCGCCGACTTTCTCAATTATACCTCTATTCATCACAAAAACCCTATCTGAGCATTCTGATGCAAGCTCCATGTCATGTGTTATAATTATCACAGTCTTGTTGCTTTTCCTCATCCTATTCACGATTTTAATAATTTTTTTAGTCGTGGAACGGTCTTGTCCTGTCGTTGGTTCATCAAAAATAAAAACCTGTGGAGTTATTGCTAAAACTGAGGCTATTGCCAATCTTTCCTTCTCACCAAGGCTGAGAGAAAAGGGAGAAATCTTCATTTTATCCTCAAGACCAACGTCCTTTATACTTGAAAATGCCGTCTGTTCTGGGTTTTCCACACCAAAGTTTTTTGGACCGAAAATTGTTTCCTCGAATACAGTGGCTGAAAAAATCTGGTAGTTTGGATTTTGAAAGACATACCCTACAATCCTCGACAGCTCTGCTGGAGATGCCCTTGACGTATCGATATCTTTCACAAAAACTTTACCTTTCACCGGCTTGAGCAACCCGTTGAAGTGTTTAACAAGGGTAGTCTTCCCGCACCCATTTGGTCCTATAAGTGAAACAATTTCGCTAGGATATATGTCAATGTTTATCCCTCTCAGTATCCAGTTTCTATTTTCATAGGCAAACCATAAATTTTTAGTATTTATTATGGAATTCATTTAACTCACTCATGAATTCTTCTGCGGTCAGGGGAAATTTCATAAATTTGAAACCAGAACTTTTGAGATGATAAGTCAATTTTACAACTTGTGGTATGTTGATTCCTAGCCTCTCAACTAATTTTTTGTTTGCCAAAAACTTTCTCGGTGATTCATCAGCAATTATCCTTCCATTTTCAAGTGCAACCACCCTGTCAACTAAATGAATGACATTTTCAATTTTTCTTTCCACAAGCACAATCGTTCTTCCAGCTTTTTTTAATTTTTCGAGGGTGGAAACAACAAGCCTAGCGCCCCACGGATCTAGATTTGATAAAGGTTCGTCAAGAACAATGATTTCTGGCTCCAAGGCAAGCACAGAACCAATTACCAACTTCTGTTTTTGACCACCGGACAAAGCTTCGGGTGGCATGTTTCTGAATTTCTTCAGTTCTAGAAAACTCAAAATTTCATTTACTTTTTTGTTTATCTGATGCCTAGGCATGCAGAGATTTTCTAAACCAAACGCCAAGTCCTCTTCGACAGTCATTCCAAAAATTTGAGACTCCGGGTTCTGTAAGACCACACCAACTTTTTTGGTCAGTTCTTCCAGTGGTGTGTCATTTGTGTTCTTATCATCGATCCACACACTACCACTCATTTTCCCATTTCTTATGTAGTATGGGATGAGACCTGTGAGGCAGTAGACAAGTGTGGATTTGCCTGATCCAGAAGGTCCTGTCAGAAGAACGAATTCATTTCCAATTTTCAGATTTATGTTTTTTAGGCTGAACTCAGAATTGTAGTGTTTATAGTAGATATTCTCCACTATTATTTTTTCCACAGATTCACCTGGGCCAATTACCATCTTTCTTCAAGCAACCCTCTTGGTCGAAGCAATGGGTAAAGTGCTGCTAAGACAATAGGTGTTCCCACCAATATTGGTGGTATGTCACTTACCACAAGCAGGTAAACAGCTGAACCAAACGGTGCAACACCCGCCCACTGGAAGCCGACAGCAACTATCGGTACCATTATAAATCCTGCTACTATTGAAACAAAGGCAGCTTTTAGCAATCCTTTCATCTTTCGTAGCTCATCTGGGTGAACAAGCGCTCCTGGTATGAAGCCGGTGAGCCCGACACCAACAAAATCAAAAATTGGTGTCGCAATATTGAAATACCCACCGAGCAATGCCCAGATAGTGTTGCCTATGGCCCCTGAAACAAAACCAATTTTTGGGCCAAATAGGATACCAAATACACAGGGAAGGAACGCTAGGACTCTCCAATGGATTGCTCCTGGTATCAACGGTATCGGTGCCGTCAGCAAGAACCCAACACCAGTTATCGCAGAAGCAACGGCCGCTAGGGCGATCACTTTTGTTAATGGCATTTCTATTTTTGCCATGTTTAAATTAACTTGTTGGAAGGATATAAAGCTTTTTTAACAGATTTGTGTTAATTTAATTCATTTTAGTTTAATGTAGGATTTCGTCTCACAAGACAGGTAGTGTTTTTTTTCTAACCTTTCCAGGATGTTGTCTATTTCATAGACGGCGAATATTCCAGAGACCTTTCCCTTTGATTTGTTCACAAACCTTATGAGAGATTCCAGTGTTAAACCGGTTCTCACAATATCATCGACAACCAAAACAGATTCATTAGGTTTTATGGAATTTTTCGGTATATAGAAATATCTTGCAGCACCAGGCAAATACATTACCTTTTCCTCTAGAACATCGGTGGTAACTTCTCTTTCCTTCGTCGCTATCACAAGGTCTACGCCAAATTCATCACTGATAAAAACACTGAGCGGCACTCCATCGGTGGCTGCTGTCAACACCTTATCTACCTTCAAGAAAGAGAGATTATTGAATATCATTTTCGCGGTGAGTTTTTGTATTTTTATGTCCCGAATAAACGAACTCAAGTCATAAATGTTTTCATCGACTTCTACAATCTTGTTTTTCAAAATCTCAAAAAAATATTTTTCCTTGAACATCTTGATAATTTTCTGCGTTCTTGGAAAACCTGGCAGGACATGACCATTTATATACCTACTTATCACAGGAACGGGCAACTTCAAGAATTTTCTGATTTCTTCATAGGTGTAGTTTTCTTTGAGAATTTTCAGTAAATCGATTGCAAAGAGTTTCTGCTTGATTTCAGCATCTCTTTTCATATATTTGTTTTGATTACTTCTTCATTTAAATACAAAACCAGTTTCCTTCGACCAAAAGAGCATATCTAATTCATCCATTGGTATAATGATCTGTTTAGAGAATTCCCTCATCTTGTTTTCAATTTTAAGATAATCTTTTTTTGAAAGGGATTTTGGTATTTCTTCTATCACTCCACATTCTTCCAGATTTTTGAGAATGTGGATGTCGAGAATTGCAAGCTGATTATCGCTAAGGCCAATGTTCCTAATGAAGTGACTAGCTTCTTTCATTCCAATTCCTTTAATATTTTCCACCAACCATTCTCTCAACTCGATGGGATCTATAAAAGAGTGAATGAATTCTTTAATTTGAAGTTTATTGTCAACAGTGAATTTTTTCCTAGCTTCGACAATATATTTTGCCTTGTTTTTCCCAAACCTAACAGGATTTAGAAACGATGCTATTTGTTCAATCGAGTCCCTATAAAGCAATCCGTTCTTCATCAAAGCAGTTATGGCGTTCCAAGCTGTGACTGCCTTTGACTGGGGGGTACAGATGCAAAATGCTAATTCTGCAAAAATTCTCTCATCGCTATCATTTAGAATTTGTTTAAATTCAAAAAGTCTCCTGCGAATCTCATCCCCCTTCTTTCCATATTGCTCGGTCAATTCATTTATTTTCTTCATAATATTTTTCACCTTATGCAGGCCTTGATGAAACCATCAAATAAAGGAGCGGGCTTAAGTGGTCTTGATTTGAATTCAGGGTGTGCCTGTGTTGCAACAAAATATGGGTGATTTTCAAGCTCAATAAATTCAACCAATTTTCTGTCTGGGGAAAGACCGGAGAAAACGAGCCCCTTTTCCTGTAACACTTGATGAAATTCAGGATTTACCTCAAATCTATGCCTATGTCTTTCTGTTATTGTTTTCTGACGTCCGTAAACATTCCAGACAATTGTGTTTTCTTTTAAAACTGCCGGATAAGACCCCAGTCTCATTGTCGCCCCATATTTAGATCCTTCAATAAGTTTCTTCTGTTCAGGTAAAATATCAATCACAGGATACTGCGTCTCTGGGTCAAATTCTGTAGAATTTGCATTTTCCAAACTGCAAACATTCTTCGCAAATTCAACTACAGCCAATTGTAATCCCAAGCATAACCCCAAGAAAGGTATTTTATTTTCTCTCACATATCTTATGGCAGATATTTTTCCCTCAATACCACTTTTCCCGAATCCGCCCGGTATAATCATTCCATCCAGGGAGCTTAATAAATGAAGTTTGCTTTTATCAGACTCAAAAACTTTTGAATCAATCCATTCTATCTCTGGCTGTCTTTTGTTAGACCAAGCAGCGTGTTTTATTGCCTCTATCACAGAAATGTAAGCGTCAGGTAGTTTATACTGGCCTATGTCAAAGTATTTTCCTACAATACCAATTTTTATTGGTGCACAGTTCTCTTGACTAGCAACAAACTTCTCCCACTCATCCAAATCCGATTTTTTTGGTTCCAAACTGAATTTCTCAAAAATTTTATTTCCCAAATCCTGCTTTTCAAAAATTATAGGCAGTTCGTATACATTGCTTAAATCAGGATTTGAAATTATGTCTTCTTTTTTCACATTGCAAAATAAGGCAATTTTGTCTTTTCTTACCTCATCAACGACTTGATCCGACCTACAAATTATGAAATCGGGTATAATCCCAAGCGTCCTTAATTCTTTTACAGAATGTTGCGTGGGCTTGGATTTCATCTCGCCCAAGTTTTTTAATACGGGCAAGTAGCTTACATGAACAAAAACGACAGAGTCGCCTCCCAATTTCATCTGCCTGGCCGCTTCCAAGAACAACACATTTTCATAATCCCCAACCACGCCGCCAATCTCAACAAGGACAAAGTCAGCGTTTGATTTATTTGCAATATCTTTAATTCTATTTTTTATTTCATCTGTTATGTGTGGTATTGGTTGCACAGTTGTTCCCAAATACCTCCCAGCCCTTTCTTTTTCTATAACGGCCCTATAAATCTGTCCAGTTGTTATGTTATGATCTTTTGAGAGGCTGATGTCAAGAAATCTTTCATAATGCCCCAAATCTTGGTCAATTTCTCCACCATCCTCAGTTACCCAAACCTCCCCATGTTCAGTCGGTCTCAGCGTTCCAGCATCAACATTTATGTAGGGGTCAATTTTTACGGCAGTAACTGTATATCCTTTTGATTGCAAAACCTTGCCGATAGAAGAGGTAGTGACACCTTTTCCTATGCCGGAAACCACGCCTCCTGTTACAAAAATGTAGTGAGGCTGCATAAAATATTATCTCATTTTAGAACTTAAAACTTAGTCCTGTAATTTTATTTCAATGTGAATGTCTTTTGGGATGTTGATTCTCATTATCTGTCTTAGAGCCCTGTCATCGGCTTGAACATCAACAATTCGCTTGTGAATCCTTAATTCCCATTTATCAAACGTAGCGTTCCCATGACCAGTCCCGTCACCGCAAGGAGTTTTTAAAGTCACGACTTTCATCATTTTTGTTGGCAAAGGAATAGGGCCTTTAGTCGTCACTCCAAATTTTTTGGCAATGTCTTTGATCTCATCAGCAACGCTATCCAATTCCTTTGGATCTCTTCCTGAAAGTTTTATCCTTGCGACCTGCATAATACCACTTTAACTCTTTTGGTTAAGATATATTTAAATCCTTTACCTTTTCTAGAAAATGAATTGTAATTCTATCTTAAATAGTTTGTATGAATGGAAAACAAAAAGAAGGATTATTTCGCTTTAACCACATCTAGGCAAATTCCAGCTGCTACAGTCATGCCCATATCTCTTATTGCAAATCTTGCAAGTTCTGGGAACTCCGACTGCTTCTCAATTACCATTGGCTTCGTTGGAACCACCTTGATTTTTGCCGCGTCTCCAGTCTTGATGAAATCTGGCTTCTCCTGAATCACAGCTCCAGTCCTTGGATTAATTTTAGCAGTTATCTCACTGATCCGGCATGCAACGCTTGTTGTGTGGCAATGGAAAACTGGCGTGTAACCGACTGTAATAACGCTTGGGTGCTGTAATACAACTATTTGCGCAGTGAATTCCTTTGCAACTGTAGGTGGATTTGATGTATGACCAGCAACATTTCCTCTTCCTATCTGCTCCTTTGCTACACCACGCACATTAAACCCGACATTGTCACCTGGTTTTGCTTCTGGAATTGATTGATGGTGGACTTCTATTGATTTAACCTCACCACTCACACCAGCGGGTTCAAAAACAATGGTATCATTAACTTTCAAGACTCCCGTCTCAACTCTGCCTACAGGAACAGTCCCAACTCCAGTTATTGAATAGACGTCTTGAACTGGTAACCTTAATGGCTTGTTTGTTGGTTTTTCAGGCTCTCTTATAACAGCATCAAGAGTCTCGATAAGTGTCCCGCCCTTATACCAAGGCATGTTAGCAGATTTTTTAACAACGTTATCTCCTACATATGCGGATACAGGGATAAATGGAATCTCTTCAACCTTGTAACCAATCATCTTGAAAAGCTTTAGTGCCTCTTCCTTCACCTCATTGAATCTCTTCTCATCATAATTTGCAGTATCCATCTTATTCAAAACAATAATGATTTGAGGCGTTCCAAGAACCTTCATCAACCACGCATGTTCTTTTGTCTGCTCCTGTATACCTTCACCAGGTTTCGCAGAGATTACAAATATAGCAGCATCAGCCTGCGAAGCTCCAGTTATCATGTTCTTAACAAAATCCCTGTGTCCTGGACAATCTATAATTGTAAAGAACCACTTCTGTGTCTCGAATGGTTTGTGCATTATATCAATAGTCACACCTCTTTCTCGCTCCTCCTTTACACTATCCATGACAAATGCAAACTCGAAGGTCTCTCTTTTTAACTCAGCGGCAATCTCCTTTAACTTTCTCATCTCTTCCTCTCTTATTGACCCGCTGTCATAGAGCAATCGGCCTATCAAAGTAGACTTACCAGCGTCTACGTGACCAGCGGTCATTAGGTTTATGTGCGGTTTTGTAGGCATCTTAATACCCTTCTAATCTTATTTAGCATTAATATTTAAATATATTTAGGTTTCTGGTTTTGGAATCTGTTCAGGCATACCTTTTCTCTTTCTTATTCCTAATATTACTTCATCCCTCATTTCTGTCGGGAGCTTCTCGAATACGGTTTCTATAAGGCTGTAGAAACCTCTGCCAGATGTCGATGATTTTAAGCTCGAATCAAAACCAAATATGTCGCTCACCGGTATCTTTGCAGTAACAATACTTGCTCCTCTCTCCTCTTTCATGTCAAGAATTTGTCCCCTTCTGTTTTCAACCTCTCTTATGACCTCGCCGAACAGTTCTGACGGGACATCAATTCTTATTATTTGCTTAGGTTCGAGCATTGTTGCGTTTGCATATAACATGGCTTCTTTTATAGCGAATCTAACAGCAGGCATGACTTGACCAGGACCCCTGTGAACTGGATCTTCGTGCAATTCGGCATTAACAAGTTTCACCTTTATTCCCGTGCATGGTTCCTTTGCTAACGGGCCTTCATCCATTATGCTTCTGAAAGCATCCAATACCATTTCTATCACTTCGTTCATGAATTGAATTCCTTTTGTTATGTCCATGAACACAGTTTTATTGTGAATAAGGACGATGCTCTTCGCCTCATCATAATCCATCCCAAAACTAGAAATTTTCTTGAACATTTCAGTGTGTTTGCCTTTGAACTCTATTTCACTTGGAATTTCTCCTTCGGTCATTGCCTTGTAAACTCCCTGTTCAAGTGGTTCGACAATAACATGGAATTTATTGTGTTTGTTTGGTGATTTACCTTCGATTTCTGGTGATTTTTCAAAGATAGTTTCCCTGTAAACAACTATTGGCTTGCTCATCTCGACATCAATTCCTTGCTCTTTCAACTTGTTTTCAACCTTTGCCTCCAGATGCAGCTCACCAAGACCTGAAACAAGATATTCTCCAGTTTCCTGGTTTATCTTGACCTGCAACACAGAATCCTCTCTTCCAATCCTCTTGAGTGCGTCAACAAGTCTTGGAAGGTCCATTGCATTTTTAGGCTCTATGGATTTGGTTACAACAGGCTCGAACAAGTGCCTTATCTCCGCGAAGGGTTCAATCATTGCGTCAGGTTCGCAGACTGTTTCACCAGTGAATGCGTCAGGAATGCCAATAATTGCAGCGATATTTCCAGCGCTCACTTCGTCAACAGGAATTCTCAATATTCCCTTATAAACAGCCACTTGTTGAATTTTTTCCTGCTTATGCTGCCCTATCAGGTAAACATCTTTGCCCTTGAAAATTTTTCCTGAAAGTATTCTGCCGGTGGAAACATAACCAACATGGGGATCGGGAACCACTTTTGTTATTATCATCGCCAATCTTCCATCTGGGTTGACACCAAGCATCTCTTTGCCAATTTCTGAATTCAAGTCCCCTCTCCAAATTTTTTGTAATCTATACTTTTGAGCTTCCAATGGGTTTGGCAAATGCTTGATAATCATATCAAGAACAACTTGGTGCAAGGGAGCTTTTTTTGCGAGCTCGTCTTCCTTGCCAGCAAGAGTTAAATCAATTATATCCTTGAATGTGATTCCCGTCTTTTGCATGTATGGTATAGAAGTTGCCCATCTTTTGTATGCGGAACCTATGCCAACCGACCCATCCTGAACATTCACAAGCCACTTATCCTTGAATTCAGGAGGCGCATACTTCTGTATCAAGACGTTGACATCCCGAATTATCTCTTCAAATTTTTGCATCATTTGCTCTGGACCGAGTTTCAGTTCCTTGATTAAGCGATCAGTTTTGTTTATAAAAAGAACAGGTTTAACATATTCCTTCAAGGCCTGTCTGAAAACAGTTTCAGTTTGGGGCATTATGGACTCAACGGCATCCACAAGAACTATTGTTCCGTCAACTGCCCTCATTGCCCTTGTCACATCTCCACCAAAATCAACATGGCCAGGTGTATCAACCAGATTGATTAGATAATCCTTTCCCTCATATTCGTGAACCATGCTGACATTTGCACCATAAATCGTCAGCTGACGCCTTCTCTCTTGCTCGTCAAACCACGTGAACATGACTTTTCCAGCCATTTCCTCCGCTATCATTCCTGCTCCAGCCATTAGGTTATCGGTTAGAGTCGTTTTCCCATGATGAACATGAGAACTCGTAGCAACGTTTCTTATTCTCAAAGGATCCTTCATCGCATCTTTTATTCTTTCGACCATATCCTTTTTTGGCATCTTATCTTGCTCCCTCTGATTCCCTTTCTATCCTTTCTCTCTCTTTCACAGCTTCTGACTTGGAAGCGTCATTATTATAAGCAGCAATCAACTCGTTTGCTAATGCATCTGCCATCGATTCTTTTTTGCCGAAAGACTTTCTATAGGCTGAATGAACTATGTTTTTTAAAACAATGTCAACTCTTCTTTGTGGTGATGTTATTACAGCCCTTCTTACTATCATCCCACCGACTTGATAAGCAGTTATCTCCTCTCTCAATGCAGCATTCTCGATTGCCCCGACTAAAATAGCTATAGGATTTTTCCCAGTTTGCTTTTCAATTTTTTCAAACGCATTTTTAACAATCCTATAATGAATTAAAGTTTTTCCAACTGCTCTTCCCGAAGTTAATACATGCTTCTTGCCTCTATGACCAGGAACCATCAGTTTATTCATCAATCTTTCAACTATATTCATCTTTGATTTGTGGAATTGTTGTTTTGCATATCTTCCTCCAGATCTTGGAATGATAATAGGTCGCAGATTAATGTATTTCTTGAGGCCAACATCTTTTACTTCCACATCTTCAACAGGCCAGCAATCAAATATTTTTATTTCCATTCTATCTACCTTGCAGGTTTCTGTTTCTTTCCAGAGAGAATCTCACTCAAAGCTACACCATTCACAGCAACGACTTTGTATTTTATTCCCCACATTGTTCCCTTTGGTCCGCCCTGAGCACCGCCTATACTCTCTATGACCACTTCGTCGTGTTCATTTATCTGGTCTATCGCTCCCTCGCCCGGGACATGAGCAGTGACCTGAACATTGTTCTTGATTAATTGCACTCTTACAGCTTTTATCAGACCTGATGCAGGTTTCCTCTGCTCCACAGCACGCTTGTCAATGACAATTCCTCTAGCCTGAGGTGCTCCCTCTAAAGGATCCTTCCTCCATAACTGCAACATCCTCCTCTTGTAATGGATATCCTTCCATCTAAATGTTTTCCTTCTTTTCCTTACCTTTCTTGCTGAAAATTCTCCTGGCACATTTTCACCTTATTATCAAATCACTCACATTATAGCTTCTTTTAAGTAACTCTTTGAACATTTTTAAGTTTTTCCCATCCCTACCTATAACCAGTGGGCGGTCGTTTCTTTCGACCTTAATCTCGATAATAACCTTATCACCATCATTATTTATCGTCACACTAGTCGCTTTTGGAATGAGATTTTTCACAAAAGTGCTCAGGTCGCTCGAGAATTCAAAAAGTTTGATAGTTTTGTTTATCATATTTTCTGCATTTTTTACACTATTTCCATTTTTGCCGATGGCAATACCCAATTTTCCTTCCTCAATAACAAAGCAGATTGTGTCTTCATCGACAATACAGTCCTTGACTGCTGCACCCGTTAGATTTTCAAAAAGAATCATCAGCCTTATAGTCTCTGTATTAAATTTCATCGTCATTTAACCATCACTTAATCACTAGCACACTCACAGGATAGGGTTTTCCGCACAACACACCTAGTTCTTTACTAGTTCCTCCAAACATCTCGACTTTATTACCAGCGATTTTTGCGTTGTGTTCAATTTCTCTTCTCACTTTTTCTGTGGCATTTCCTGCTATAACTGCTAATTTGAAATCATTCAATTTTATAAATTTTTTGCTTTCCCTGTAGCCGATAACCACATTCTTTGTCTTGTTTGCATTTTGAATTATTTCTTCAAGCATCATTTTTTCTCTTCCTCTTCAAATTTTGCAATAAGGTCAAACATTCCTGTTCCGACCGGAACTACCTGGCCAACCATGACATTCTCAAAAATTCCCTTGAACTCGTCTACTTCATTTCTTATCGATGCTCTTACCAGATGTTTGATGGTTTCCTCAAAAGCAGCCCTTGAGAGTATTGAAGTTTGAGCACCAGCGACGCCATATCTCCCTATTGATTGTATTCTTCCAGTAGTTGTCATTATATCTCCAACAAGCAAAATATGTCTGATATCAACGTTCAATCCTTGCTCTTCCAGAGTTTTCATCGCTTCCTTGATTATGATGTTTCGTGCAGCTTCTATTCCCAAAACCTTGAATGTTTCATGAATGTCATTTGTTACTGTCCTCGTATCATCAACCTCATCTATCTTGAGAATTTCCTCAAGATTTGATCCAACTGTATTAATCAACCATTCGTTTTCTTCTCTTCTTACAATGGCGTTGTCTATGCCGCTGATGCCATCAAAATGGAGATTCATAATTTTCTCCCTAAGATTTTGAAGCTCTTTGACATCAAGCTCTCCTTTTGGATAAACAACAATGCTCTTTGTCTTTTCCTTCACACGAACACTTGGCATACTCTCCCTGATGACCCTTGATATTTTTCCCAATCTTTTCAAATCGTCTGGTTCAATCTCAACACTATTTTCACTTAAATTGACAGAAACTTTTTCAGTTACATTTGAAATTCTTTTTTCAACCACGTTCTCTGCCAATTTTCTCGCTTCATCACTGTTGTTGAATTCTTTCTTAAGATAAATTTCCATCACAGGAGTTTCTGGTGCTCTCTTTGCATCAAAAATTTCAATCAATCTTGGAAGACCGTAAGTGACTTTAATACCAGCCGATCCTGCAAAATGGTAGGTTCTCATAGTCATTTGGGTTGCAGGTTCAGATATGCTCTGGGCCGTAATAATACCAATTGCTTCTCCAGGTTCGAATATGCTCTTAAGATAATTTTTTTTCACATTTTCTATCAATTGCTGTTTCTTTTCTTCACTTAGCCTTTTCACACTTGCTACTCTTTCTATTTCATCAAGTAAAACTTTTGGAAGTTCAATATTATTTGGCAATTCTTTCTGCAATTTTTGTGACATCTATTCCTCTCCTTTCAGCTTTTGATGGGTCTAAACCATCTTCACCCGGCAAAAATTGAACTATTCTATTAGCGCTATCCCTCACAGTTCCATCATATTCCACCTTCAAATCTTGCAAGGCGCCTACAAGCCTTCTCTCCATGTAACCAGAGTGCCTTGTTTTAAGTGACTTGTCCATTAATGATTCTCTGCTGTTTATGGAATCAAAGAAAAATTGGAAGGGTGTCAAACCACCCCTGAATCCTCTGTCAACAAATCCTTTTGCCTCTAAGCTTATGTCGCCTCTCTTGAAGTGTGGGAACACTCTTTCATAATATCCTCTCTCCATTCTCTCTCCCATTACAGTCTCTTGTCCTATCAATGCAATAGTTTGGACCATGTTCACAAGACTACCTCTTGCTCCACTTCTTGCCATTACAAGTGTTGATGTTCCCCTCACGTATTTTATAAGAGTTCCCTCGACTTCATTCAACGCTTTGTTTAGTCTTCTTTTTATCAGGGTTTCCAAGCTTTCTTTTGGTGTCCTTCCTATCAGGACTCTAAGTTTACCACTCTCAAATTCATCAATTAGATCTTTTATGTCTTTTCTAACATCTTCTTTCACATGTTTTATTTCCTCTTCTGCTTCCTTTGGCAGATCCATGTCAGAAATACTCGTAGAAAATCCAGACCTAGTTATGTATTCCAAAGAAAGTTTAATGATTTTGAATAAAAACTTGCTCACAAATGCTGCACCATATTCCTTTTCCATCTTGTCAATAATTCTTCCATCTTCATCACCTACTGCAGCTTTGTCAATTGTTCCAGAGAGTAAATTCCCGTCTTTTATCACTACAGTATCTCCAGCCTTGGATTTGTGTTCAATAGAAAAGTCTTTCGGCAAAAATAGACTGAAAATTTCTCTTCCAGTCATGGTTTGTTTTTCTGGGATTTCTATTTCGGAATCAGCTGCTCTTATCAATTCTACAAATTCTTCCCTATCAAACTTTTTATTTTCATTAGTTAGAATGTAAAGACTAGAAAGACAATCTCTAGTCGCTCCAATTATAGGACCTGAAAATCTCGGACTTCTTATATGTTTCTGTACTTCCATCAGAGACAAAGCCTCGACTTGAGCCTCCTCTGTTTGAGGTATGTGCAAATTCATCTCATCCCCATCAAAGTCTGCATTGTACGGGGGGCAAACTGCTATGTTCAGTCTAAATGTCCTGAATGGCATCACTCTTATTCTATGTGACATCATGCTCATTCTATGCAAGCTGGGTTGCCTGTTGAAGAGTGCAATGTCGCCATCCTTGATGTGTCTCTCTACTATGTAACCAGATGCAATCTCCTTAGAAATTTCCTCCTTGTTTAATTTAGTGATTTTTTTCCTTCTTCCGTCGGATCTAATAATATAATTTGCTCCGGGCCAAATATCACTGCCATTCAAAATGCTTTTTCTCAATTCTTCAACATTTTTTTCATTCACTCTCACAGGAATAGTTAGTTCCTTAGCTATAATTTCAGGAACACCAACCTCGTCTATATTGATCAACGGATCAGGGCTAATTACTGTTCTTGCACAAAAATTAACTCTTTTTCCAGCAAGATTTCCTCTAAATCTCCCCTCTTTTGTTTTCAGTCTTTGTGAAAGGGTCTTGAGAATCCTTCCTGACCTGTGTCTAGCAGGTGGTATTCCAGAAAGTTCATTGTCAAAATATGTGCTGATGTGGTATTGCAAAAGTTCCCAAAGGTCCTCGATAATGAAGTCGGGGGCACCTAAATCTATATTTTCTCTCAGCCTTTCGTTTATCCTCACAATATCGACAAGCTTATGGGTCAGATCATCTTCTGACCTTTCTCCTGTCTCCAATGTGATTGAAGGTCTGACTGTTACTGGCGGAATCGGCAAAAGTGTTAGAATGAGCCATTCTGGTCTCATTTTCTTGAAGCCAATGACGACCAAATCATCTGTCGGTATCTTCTCTAATCTCTCTCTGATTTTTATTGGATTGAGAGTTTCATTGTCTTCTATGAAAGTGTAAGGCTTAATGAACTTAAATTTTCCTTGAGTTGCCTTGCAAAATGGGCACTTCTTCTTGGTTAGTCTGGCAAGATCCTTGAATGATATTTTTCTGCTTTTTACCCTCTCAAGATCTTTGGGATCAATCAATATTCTGCTGCATTTTTTGCAAAACATTTTCAAAAGCGTTAAAAGAAACTTTGCATAATGGACATGAATTATCGGTCTTATCAGCTCAAGCAGACCAAAATGACCCTGACATTCACCAACAGAACCACCACATGTCCTGCATCTCACACCCGGATCAACAACACCAAGTCTTGGATCTGTCAGTCCACCTTCGATTGGATAACCTTCTTGATCATACAACTCAGTTTTTGTAATCTTAGCAAGAGACATCTTTTTTATCAATTCGGGGTCAATTAAACCAAACTCTATTTTATCTACAATCATATTTATTCCTCTTTTAAAACAATCTTTGGATAAATCAACATGCTCTTCAACTCATCCAACATAAGTTTGAACGCATAGCTCATCTCAACATCAATGATTTTTGTATCACCACAGACTGGGCAATATTTTCTATTTTTCGTCTTGTCATCTATTGCGACTAATCCGCACTCACTGCAAATTGGTATAATAGCCTTGTCGGAGTCAAATCTTTCTTTCAAAACAAGTGCCGCACCATGTGAGATTAAAACATCTTTCTCCATCTCACCAAGTCTCAGACCACCCTCTTTGCTTCTTCCTTCTGTTGGTTGTTTTGTCAGAAGTGTGACAGGACCTCTTGATCTCGCATGGATTTTATTTGAGACAAGATGATCCAGTTTTTGATAGAAGCAAGGACCAATGAAAATTTCAACCTCAAATTTCTTCCCAGTCCTCCCATCGATTAAAACTTCTTTACCATCATCTCTAAAACCACAAGACCTTAGCATCTCTCTTATATCTTTTTCCAACGTTGGGTTGAATGGAGGCGAATAGATAGCATCTCCAGACAATGCAGCAGCTTTTGCTGCCAGAGGTTCGAGCAATTGTCCAACTGTCATCCTTGAAGGAATACCATGTGGATTGAAAATAATATCTGGAACTATTCCATCCTCTGTGAATGGCATATCCTCCTGTGGTAAAATCAAACCTATAACACCTTTCTGTCCATGTCTGCTCGCAAACTTGTCTCCAATCTCAGGAATTTTCACATCCCTCATAACAACTTTGATAAGTTTCGTTCCATCTGCAGTTTCGGTCAAAAATACTCTGTCCACAATGCCAGAATCACCATGTCTCAACCTCACAGATGTCTCTCTTATGTTCTCGATTCCTGTTATAAACTGATCCATTGTTCCCAAGAATCTCAGAGGAGAAATTCTGCCAACTAAAATTTCATCAGAATCCATCCCTGTTTCAGGATTAACTATTCCATCTTCTGGTAAATGCTTGTATGCTTCTTCACCGGCATAACCTCTTACACCTGGCTCTGGAATACCTATGACATCTTCTTGACCACCCATGTATCTTTTTTGTTCAGCTTCATAGGTCCTGTACATGAAAGACCAGAACAATCCTCTTTGAATAGAACTTGCATTCATAACTATAGCGTCATCGGTGTTGAAACCTTCAAAACTAGTGATAGCAAGGATGACATTGCCTCCATTTGGATGGGTTTTGTATCCAGCCACTCTATGTGTATGTGTTTGAACAAGAGGCATCTCAGGATAAATCAAAACGTTTGATTTGGTATCGACTCTGTTTAAATAGCTTGAGATGAACATCCCTATAGACTGGCCAACCATCTTTGCTCCGTAGTTGACTCTGTCACCCCTATCAAATTCTGCATAAGGAATGAATGATGCTGATAGGCCGAGAATAATTGACGGATCAATTTCCAGATGTGTATGCTCTTGCGTTAGGTCACTCTCTCTCAAGGCAATAAAGCAGTTTTCCTCTTCTTCTGCGTCAAGATATTCTACTATTCCATTCTTGATAAGGTCATCCCAAACCATTACCCCAGTTTTTATCTTCTGAATGTGTTCCTGTGTGAGTTTTGGTTTTCCATTTTCCACAATTATAGCCGGTCTTCTTACTCTTCCGCTCCCCGCCAAAATTTTAACTTCTTCCAAATGTTTATGATAAGCAACATTCACTTGAGATGAAATTATTCCACTTCTTCTTCTTACTCTTATTTCCTTTACAAGATTCTCTGGGTCGTTTGTCGTGCCGATGAATTTCCCATCTAAAAAGACATTTATCATTTTAACTCACCATTTTTTGCATGGATGAGGAAAATGGCTTTATCTCCTTCTCCCCAAGACCCTTGGTAACCTCAGCCATTATTGCAAGATATTTTCTCAGGCCAATCGTGGCTCCTTCTGGCGTCTCGCTCGTACATAGCTTACCGAAATGAGTTGAATGCAATTCTCTTGCACCAAAATGTTCTTGTGTTGAGGTTAGAGGCGAAAGAACATTTCTCATATGAGAGATTGTTTTGATAAAACTTCCTCTTTCAAGTCTTTGGCTTACACCAGTCCTTCCACCGACCCAACTCCCTATTGCGAGGGCAGAAACCAATTGATTAGTTAGGACATTAGACTCGACTATTGCTTGAAGCGGAGGAATTCTCCCCCTCTTCGCTAGTTTTTGATAATTGTAGGTTATTCTTGTAATCAATCCCCATTTTCCAAGTAAAATCGATCTGAATAGAATTTCTAAAAGATCTCCAGAAAGCTTCAGCCTTTTGTTTGAATAATGGTCAAGATCATCCTCATCAATCTTGCCCAAGTGAAGTTTGATCAGTTTTCCAATTGCCTTGCAAATGAACAATGCCTTGTCAATTCTATTTTCTGGTGTCTGACCCAAATGTGGCAACAGATATCTATCAACCAATTTGACTGCCCTGTCAATCCTATGCTCCTTTTGCATTATTTTTATATGTTTGCCGATCTCATCTAATGCATCCTGTTTTGATGCTATTTCAATCTGGTATAGATTTGTATAAAATTCTTCCTGCACATCCTTATCAGAAGATATTGTGTCAACTATCTCTTTATCAACTTCCAAGCCAAGCGCCTTTATCAATATGGCAACAGGCAATTTTTCAACATTCGCGAAGCTGATAGTTATGATGCCATTGACCTTTCTTTCAAGCAGATGTCTTTGAATGTAACCGTCCTTCTCTGAATGAATCCTTGCAACTTCTGTCACATTTCCGCTACCCACTTTTTCAGTGATTATCCTGTTCTGTGCTATCTCTTCTACCAAAACAAGGATCCTTTCAGTGCCGTTGATGATGAAGTATCCGCCCGGGTCGTCGGGATCCTCGCCCACAGAAATTAACTCATCACGGTTCATCCCTGAAAGAGGGCAAATTTTTGATTTCACCATCACTGGAAGGTCTCCAAAGTTCACGACAACTGTATCGCTCTCTATATTGTTTAGAACCGGTGTCATCTCAACAAACATCGGAGCAGAATAAGTAAGGTTTCTTATCCTTGCTTCTTGCGGTGTTATCGGTCTTATCGAACCGTCAGCTTCTTTTACAGAAGGGTCGCCAATTTTAAAACCACCTAACTTGATTTTGAATTCTCCCAATTCAGGGACTTCCGGCTTGATTATACCTATTTCGCTCAAAACTTTCGGTATCCTTCTTGTTATAAAGTCATTGTAAGAATCAATTTGAAACCTCACAAACCCTCTGTCTTTTATAAAGGCATCCAGAAGTGTCAAGAAGTTTGTGCTCATATTATCCCCCAACAACAACTCTGAAATAAACGCTTTCACCGGCAGTCTGACTTTTTCTTATTATTTTTATAATGTCGCCAATTTTGGGGGTCTTATCGGCAATTGCTGGATCTGTGATTAGAATTCTAGGTAATTGCCTTAGCATCACCCTGTATTTCTTTAAAACATTGTTTTTTTCTTCATCATTCAGAATGATGTGCTTAGGAACCATATGATGCTTTTCAATCTCTATTTTTTTCAATTCCTCACCCTACAGGCTACAACCGTATCAAATATAAGAAATCTTGGTTTATATAAACTTTTTTAGTCAAGGCGACACCGGGATAAATGTGTTGGCAACGTCCTGGAATTCCCCTGCTTTCGCAGAGTACACTCCAAATCGCTGGAGAGCTTAATTTCTGTGTTCAGATGGGAACAGATGTTTCCTCTCCGCTCTGGTCGCCAACAAATATATTTAATACATTTACTATATTTAACTTTTTAAATCTAATGGTAGTAACACTTTTTGTTCAATCTGAAGCGCCTCGGGCGGGATTTGAACCCGTGTCTCAAGCGTGACAGGCTTGCATCCTAGACCACTAGACGACCGAGGCATCGATCGAGTCCCGACTGGGAGATTTGAACTCCCAACCTACCGGTTTCTATCGAGCAACTGCTACCACCAAGTGCCATTGCACTCAGCTACAGCCGGTCGCTCTACCGTTGAGCTAAGTCGGGGGTATTTCTTTGGTTATAATATATTTTAAATTTTATTATGGTTAATATCAGAACTGTTTTTCAAGATTAAAAATCTATCCGGCCTTTATATATACGCCTTTCGACAGGAATCTTTTCACTTCTTTTTTTCTGTCGAGAAATCTCACATAGGCCTTTGGGAGCTTCAGTACACCGACTATATCTACGACAGGCTTTATCCTGTAAGTCAGCACTCTCTCATCACCGGGTCCCAAGGAATCGATCTTCCAAACTACCTCAGTCCCACCAGCAGCCTTCCTCAACATCGGCCTCAATGTGTCAAATCTCTCAACGACCATTGCAACTGCCGGAACAAAATCTCTTACCAAAACATCCCTTATTTCATTTCTCGTCCTATTTCTGATTTCGAGCATAACGGTTATTTCCCTCTCCTTTGTTATGGGACCGAAATGCGCGTGCCTTTTCACAACACTGATAGTGAAGACATAGTTGAACACATAAACCACGGTTATTATAAGGACTATGACAATTAGGACAGCATTCCATGTGCTGATATCATAAGATATTTTATATGTCTCGCCAGGAGCTAGAGATGAAATAAGCCAGCTATAAACGACTCTGTTTTCCTTTGCTTCTTCAAGATTTGGCTCTTTCTTCGGGAAAAAGAAGATTTTCATGAAAATCGGGATGCCTTCAGATACATAGAAGTTTCCAATCGGGACATTGCCTTCGTTTTTAACATTTATCTCCATGGTCTGAGCAAACAAACCATACTTTATCATCTTGTTTATCGACAAATAGTTTGGGTTCTCGCTTGCATCCACTGTCGCAACCCTAAATTCAGTTTCCTTCGAGCTAACAGGAACGCTAAATTGGTCTTTCAATACAGATTCAATCATGTATAATCCCGGCTTCTCATATTTTTCAACAAAAAATGTGTGCTGAAGAACCTTGCTAGTTTTTCCCTTAATGGCTTCAATCGAATCATCGAATCTTTTAACGATCTCATTGTTTAAAATCACATTTGTTTGAACTCGTACAGGCGCAGAAAGAATTCCCAACGGGTTGGATAAATATATCTCGATTGATACATTTTCACCCGGGTTTACGATGTACTTGTCAATTTTCAAATCCGAGATGCATATGCCATATTTTCTGATAGTGTACAGTATGATTGTCTTCGAATCCTGTACATTTGCGTTTGTCAACGACCTTGCGGTTATTATAAATGAAGTTGAGGTTTCCTCAGCGCATTCTGGAATATCAAAGTTAACTTTGAATGTCGCTTCGGCATTTGAATTAAGATTCAAGCTGTATTTTTCAAGATCCGGTATTATTCCATAGATGTATTGCGGGAAAATGGAAATGGAAAACATGTCTTGAGTTGCCTGGTTGTTTTTTATTTTTATGTCAATACTTCCTGACTCTCCCGTATAGATTGTAAGACTTTTCGCGCTGACAGACAGTTCAATCTCGCCTGCAGCAAAGGAGGATGTGGATAAGAGTAAAAGAGAAATAAGGAAGAAAATGAGGTAAATTTTCCATTTCACTTCAACACCACTATAATACTATTAAATGAATTTTTAAATAAATTAAATTTCACTTTTTGCTTTCTTTCCTCATTTTTTTGACTAGCTCCTCTATAAGGTTCCCAATGGGCTTTATCTCCACTTCCTTTCTGGCGCCAGGCTGGAAGATATAGGACATTTTATATTTTTTCCCATAAAGGTCTGTCCAAGTCAAGTTGTCAAAAGGAGTTCTTGCTTTCCTCTCTTCAGTCTCGGCAGGATAGCCAACAGCAAGAATGATGACTGGCCTCAATTTGTCTGGTAAAAAGAGTATGTCTTTTACTCTCTCCTCGTCAAAAGATCCAATCCAAACACACCCAAGACCCAATGCATTTGCAGTAACCATCATAAGCATCGCAGCAGCCGCTGTATCTTGGACAGAATAAAGCACCTCCCCCCTCTTTTGGTATCTCATGCTTATCTTTTCCAGGTCGGCGCAAACAACTATGACGGCAGGAGCCTCTTTTACAAGTCGGTGCTCTAAAGTGGCCTCATAGAGCTTCTCCTTTCTCACTTCATCCCTGACAACCAAGAAATTCCATTCCTGTGTTTCGCCTGCTGAATGTGCGTATGTTGCCATGTGCATCATCACACCTATCAGCTTGTCATCCACAGGGTCTTTTTTGAACTTGACAACACTTTTTCCACTGGTAATGGCATCAAAAATATTCATCTTCTCTATTAGAACTTTTCATTTTAACAATTAAAGTCTTTTGGTTGCTCCACATACTGGGCAGCACCACATCTCTTCGCACCTGCCATTGTCGTCAGTTGAAGAAATAGAAACTCTTTCTGCCTTGATTTCCGCATGAGAATTCTTCATGCAACTTTCGCAAATCCCGTAGGTCCAATTTTTCCTAACCATAACACAAATATTAACTATTTGCACTATAAATGTTGATTGTATGGATTATTCGCTCTTGACAAATTATTATGAGAAGTTAGAATCAGTCTCGGCAAAATTAAAGAAGACGGAAATAATAGTTAATCTCTTCGATGAAACACCGAGCAACCAGCTGTCTAAAGTGGTTTTGCTTCTTACAGGCAGAGTCTTTCCCCTTTATTCTGAAAATGAACTTGGAATTGCAGTCCAGATGATGATAAAGGCCATAGGAAAAGCAGCTGGTTTTAAGTTAGTGGAGATTGAGAACAAGTTCAAGAAAACAGGCGATCTTGGACTAACCGCTGAGGAGTGTTTAAAGTCAAGAAAGCAATCTACTCTTTTCAGGAAAAAAATGACAATCGATTTTGTTTTTGATAGCTTGCAAAAAATCGCGTTTATTATTGGCAAGAATTCCCAGGAAAGGAAACTGAGTATTATAGCAGAGCTTTTGTCTTCCGCCCAACCAAAGGAAGCAAGGTATATAACAAGGACAATCCTTGGAGAGTTGAGGGTTGGCGTCGCCGAAGGACTGATAGAGGATGCAATTGTTCAAGCTTTTCTAGTCAAGAAGGAGACGAAGAAAGAGGAAAAAGAAAAACTGACAGAAGTTGTCAACTATGCTTGGAATGTTCTCTCAGATTTTGGCGAGGTAGCAAAGATTGCAAAAGAAAAAGGCGAGGAAGGCCTGAGGAAAATAAAAGTTCGATTGGGTCAGCCAATACAGATGATGCTTGGAGAAAAGGCTGAAAATATAGAAGAGGTGATAAAAGATTTTGGAAAAGTGGCTGTAGAGTATAAATACGATGGGATGAGGGCGCAAATCCACAAGGATGGAAAGAAGATCTGGATATACACAAGAAGATTGGAAGATGTGACAAAACAGTTCCCAGATTTGGTAGATTTTTGCCTCAGGGGGTTAAAGACAGATGCGTGCGTGGTCGAAGGAGAGGTATTGGCGGTAACTCCTAAAACAAACACACCGCTTCCATTTCAGGTTCTTTCCCAAAGAATCCATAGAAAGCATGAAATTGAAAAAACGGTAAAGGCAATCCCAATTCAAATCCACCTTTTTGATGTTGTTTTTCTTGATGGCAAGCAGCTTTTTGATAAACCATTCTTGGAAAGGAGAGAAATTTTGGAGAAAATAATCAAACCAATACCAAAGAATTTTGAACCTGCTAAGCAACTGATAACAGGTGATATAAAGAAAGCTGAGAAGTTTTACAGCGATGCGCTTCAAGACAAGCAAGAGGGGGTTTTTCTGAAAGTTCTAGACTCGCCGTATACTTTTGGCAGGCATGTTGGCGGCTGGTACAAGATTAAGCCTATAATGGAGACTCTAGACCTTGTAATTGTCGGTGCAACCTGGGGAGAGGGTGGCAGAGCAAAATGGATAACCAGCTATCAGCTTGCTTGTCTTGATCCAGACACAGGGAAGTTTCTTGAGTGCGGGATGATGTCAACTGGTCTGACAGAGGAGGAGTACAAGAACATGACCGAAGCACTGAAGCCTCTGATAGTGAAAGAGCAAGGGAAAACCATTCGTGTCAGACCAAAAATCGTGGTTGAGGTTGGATATCAGGAGATCCAAAGGTCTCCAAACTATGAATCTGGGTTTGCTTTGAGATTTCCAAGATTTATAAGGGAAAGAACTTTCGACAAATCACCAGAAGAGGCAGACACAATAGAAAGAGTTAGAGCGCTTTTCGAGAGCCAGGGCAAAAGAGGGTAATTTTTCTATTTCTATTAAGAATTTTTGATACCAGCTGATAATTGGACAATCTTTAAATGTTTTTTAACCGCACAGTAACATATAAAACCTTAAATATTAAACCACTATATAGTTAAAACAGAGGTATTTTGATGCTCGCATCTGTTAAAACAATGGACGCCCTTAGGGGAATAGGACTAAACCTATATGAGAGAAGGCTTTGGGTGGCTCTTCTAGCAAGAGGAACAAGCACCGCAGGCGAACTTTCTGGTATAGCGAGTGTTCCTAGATCTAGAACTTATGACGTCTTGCAGAGTTTAGCTGAAAGGGGGTTTGTTGTCGTCCAATCAGCCAAGCCTTTGAAATACGTGGCAATCCCTCCAGAAGAGGCTTTGGAAAAAGCAAAGACAAGATTGGAAGAAGACATAAAATTGATGATTGAAAGGGTCACTGATTTGAGAGAAAGTCCGGTGATGAAGGAGCTGACTGATATTTTCACACATGGCATGAAAGTCGTATCGCCAGAAGACATGACAGGAGCATTGAGGGGGAAATATACGCTCCAACAGCAGCTTGGCTCGATGTTCAAGGATGCTGGAAAGCAGATAGCCATTGTCACGACACCGGAAGGTCTTGTAGAGCTCACGACCAATCATTTAGATGCTTTGAAAAAAGCAAGTGAAAGAGGGGTCAACATAAAAATAGCAACCTCAAGCAAAGAAAAAACAGGCGATGCAATCAAAACATTAAGTGGCATAGCAGAAGTGAGAGCTGTGGAGGAGAAGGATTTGGATCTTGCAGGAAGATTCTGTGTGATAGACGACAAGCAATTTGTCCTTTCTTTAACAGACTCAAAGGTCCATTCAACCCAAGACATGGCGCTTTGGAGCAAGAGCGAGCATGCGGCAGGAAACGTTCTCTCACCGTTGTTCAAGTTGGTCTGGCAGCATTCTAAACCTGTAAGTTAAGCTAATTTTAGCAACCTGAGACAAATACTGTAAAGAATTATTTCGCCTTATTTCTTGTTTCATCCAAAACCTGTTTGGCAAAATCATCAACACCTACTTTGTATTTTACCTTTCCATCTCTGCCTCTAACAGCTATGGTTTTGCTTTCCTCTTCCCTCTTTCCAACTACAAGGATATAAGGAATCTTTTGGAGTTGCGCTTCCCTTATTTTATATTCAATCGTGTTCGATTCAAAGTCAGCGTCAATTCTAATTCCAAACTCTTCCAATCTTTCTTTTATCTTTTTGGCGTATGGGATGCTTTCATCAGCGATTGACAAGATTCTAACCTGTATTGGCGACAGCCAAACTGGGAATTTTCCCTGGTAATGCTCGACGAGAATTCCAAGAAATCTCTCTATAGCGCCGTAAACAACTCTGTGGATTATAACCGGCCTGTGAAATTTTCCATCGTCGCCGATGAAGTTTATGTCAAATCTCTCCGGCATCTGAAAATCTACTTGGATGGTTGCACACTGCCATGACCTGCCCATAGAATCCTTGATATGGAAATCTATTTTTGGACCATAGAACGCCCCTTCCCCAGGATTGGTCTTGTATTTCATCTTCAATTTTTTGAGAGCTTGCTCAAGCGCATGCTCGGCCTTATCCCAGAGTTCTTTTGACCCCATCGAATCTTTTGGTCTGGTCGAAAGCTCAACATGATAATCAAAACCAAAAACTTTGTAGAAATAGTCAACTAAATCCACCACTTTTGATATTTCATCTTCTAATTGGTCTTCCCTTACAAAAATATGTGCGTCATCCTGAGTTAACGCCCTAACCCTGAACAACCCCGATAAAACCCCACTCAGTTCATTTCTATGCACCAAGCCAAGTTCTGCATATTTCAGGGGCAAATCCTTGTAGCTCCTGCTTTTAGTTTTGTAGATTAATATGGCGCCAGGGCAGTTCATTGGTTTTATAGCAAAATCAACCCCATCCACTTCAGTGAAGAACATCAAATCCTTGTAGTGGTTCCAATGCCCGCTTATTTCCCACAATTTTTTGTTCAAAATAAGTGGTGTGCTAACTTCCAAATAATCTCTTTTTTTGTGTTCTTCTCTCCAGAAATCTACAAGTAGGTTTCTTATAATTACACCTTTGTTATGCAGGAACACCATCCCAGGAGCAACCTCATGAAAACTGTACAAATCCAGATTCTGTCCGATTATCCTATGATCATTTTCACTCAATTTCTCTGCTTCTATGGTAGGCTTTTTTCCCAACCTCTTTGCAACATCTTCGATTGATTTCTCCTCTTTCTTTTCACCAGCAACAAAAACTTTAGACTGTTCTGCCAAAGGATGTCCCTTAACAGCATTGGTTATCCTCTTGTTCCATCCAAATGGAGCTCTGTAAGTCTCAATCTCCAAACTCTTAGCATAGGATCCCATTGACTTCAAAATTTTTAACGCATCATTCGGCTTAGCAGGATTATTGCTCAAATGAACGAAGGGATAAATCAAAATCCTGTTTGCCTTCAATTTTTCCAAGAATTCTTTTATCTCATCAATTGCTTTTTTCCCAACGTTCTCATTATCACCCGCTTCAACTGCAGTGAAAACAACCAAAACATCATTCAGCTTGTAGACCTTTTTCTCCACATCTTCAGCTTGAGCTATCTCCTTTTGTATAGGCTCGTATTCAATCCAATCCGAATGGGTCTGTAATATTCTCATATTATCACTTTACCATTTGTTTTTTATTAAATTAACTAAATGTCACATTTAAATGCCACTTTAACAAAACTTATTAGAGGCGGCAAATGAATCACGAAGCAACCGATAACAATTATTTTACGTATCCTGATAGAAGACCGCCCAAATCTATGGATAAAGGAGAGGTAAAGGAAATCTTGAGTAAAAACATACCTCTTCCCTTTGTACAAACAGCTGATATATGCGGTGCAAAGATACAATTAAGGACCAACTCTGAGCATGTTAGTGACTGGTGGCAGCTAAACTGGCACATAATCGATTCTAGTTCTGAACCAGATGGAATCGTGTATGTCATAAATGGCATAAAAGGTCATGAACCACATCTATTTTACAATATTGATGAAAGAAAAGTACTTATTGTTAATTCTGAATATTATGGTGCTACAAAATCTGCTGGAGCGCTTGGCTTGGCAAGTATAATTCTTGAAGAAAGGGGCAAATACCCAGTTCATGGAGCATCAGTAGGTCTTGTAACTGATGGTAAATTTTTAGGAGTTGTGATAATTGCTCCAACCGGAACAGGAAAAACTACTCAATTTCACGAGCTTTTATACAATGTGAAATCAAGCAAAGTGGTCGGTGATGATTATCTTTTTGTCTCTTTTGATGAAAATAAAAAAGAAGTTATAGCTGAACAACCAGAAAAACAGCTTTACATGAGGACAGAGATAGCTGAAAAACACCCCACTTTTATCAAGTCTTTTAAAGGACTGCCCATAGAAAATGTGGTCGTAAAAAAAGAAGAGTGTAGACAAAGAAGCGGGGACATGCAAAAAATGGGGACGTGTTATCAAACCATTTTTGAAAAAAAGAGAAAATGTATTTTTGATGATGGCGCTGACAGATGCTATTGGTCTTATCCAAATTCAAGGGTGATGTTCCCACGCGAAAGGTTCACCATGATCATTGCTGACGATGAAGGGAATGTCAAGGAAGTTTTTAAAGAGAAGGAAAATGTGGTGGATAAGGTAAAATTGAAATATGTATTGTTGTTAACAAGGGATGAAGAGTCACCGCCTATAAGAAAACTGGAATGCGAAGAAGCAATAAAGATATTGAAAGAGGGAAAATTCAAAATCATGCCAGGTGCAGGCCCTCCAGAAAAATGGGGACAGTATGGAAACGAATCATTTTATGATCCTTATCAATTAGAGATGAATAAAGAAAGAGAAGAAGAATTTTTCAGAAAATTGTTCGAGAATGGAATTAATGTCTATTTGTTAAACACAGGTTCCTATCAAGGAAGAAAAATAGAAATACACCAGACACACGCTTATATCAGAGCCGCATTAAAGTTAAACCAGTAGATTTAATAAATTTCAAAAATGAACAATAACATAGCTTAGTCAGCCCCGTCATCTAGCGGTCAAGGAAGTAGAGTACCTTGAATGCCAGGCTCTGGACCTGAACACGCCAGTTCGAATCTGGCCGGGGCTACTTAAAATACTGATTCTCTATTTAGAGGAAAGACAGTGCTCGCTCTTATGTCAGTTAGTTTCAGCAAGGACTGTGTCACTCGATTGAATCCGACTCCAAATCCTGAATGCAGATTGACGGAATGATTTTTATAGAAATCTAGGAACCATTCGAAATCTTTTACGTCTCCTCCCCTCTCTACCAGCAACTTAAGCATCATGGATTTCTCCAGTTTTTCCTTTAGCTTCTCGTATGTGTGCTCCCTTTCAGCTCCGCCTACAGCTTCGCCGGAGAATGGCAATATCAAATCGCAGCTGTTGACAACATTCGGATCTTCCTCATTGGTTCTCATGTCAAAGAATTTAATCGGTGTTGGCCAGTGTGTCAGGAAGAAAGGCTCGAAGTTCATATGTTCGGAAACTATCCTTTCATGCACACTTTTTATGTCATCTCCCCACTTGATTTCTACCCCACTGCTCTGCAGCAGTTCAATCACCTCTGAGTAAGTAATCCTCTTGTAAGGCGGCTCGAATTTTTTGACATAAATATCATCTATTCCAAACATTTCCAGTTCACTTTTTCTCTCTTCGCTCGCTTTTCTTATCATCGAGGAAACAACACCTTCTATGTGTTTTGTCAATTGCTCAAAATCTCCTTCAAACTCCAGTTCTATCAATGGGAATTCTGTCAAATGGCGTTCGTCTGCGCTTGGCTCGGCCCTGAAGCTGTGAATGACGCACCAAACTTTTTTCAGGAAAGGGGTGAGAACCTCAAGATAAAGCTGTCCAGTCTGGCTCAAGTAAATCCTTTTGCCGAAATAATCCAAATCGAAGACTGTCATGAAATTTTCGCAAGAACCAGTGGCCTTTGTCATATGCGGAACCATTATTTCTACAAAATCTTGATTCCCGCAGAATTCTCTTGCCCCCTTCATCAGGCTCGATTCAATTCTTGCCAGAGCCTGCATCTCAGGTAAGGACAAAATCTTATGTCTATCCTTAGTTTCTATGAGATTAGACTGCATATTCTACCTCCTTTTTTAAAAAAGACTCATGGAGGAGGTAAATTGTGGCATCGATTTCAGAAAAACCCATTTGGTTTATTTTAGGCCTTAACAAGACCCACACCAAAGTTGGTTAGTGGGATTTATAAGGTTTTTTATGGTGGAGAATATAAGAAAATATCGATAAAATCAATCTTTTAGTGTCTTCAATAACTGTAATGCAAGGTATTTCCCAGTAGCTTCAACTAATTTATGCTCTGCTTTACGAATTTCTTCCTCAAGTTTTGATTCCCATTTCTGCATTATAGCTTTGTATTGCACACAGCTCTTATTATCACCAAGGCAATACGTTTTTCTAAATTCTTCGAGAGAAGAAGGCGCATATTGCTCAAGTATATCTTCAGCGTGACAAAAACTACCGCTGTATTCACATTTTCTTCCCGACATTCATCTAACCTCTTTTCATCTCATTCACTTTCTGGTTGAGATACTTGATTTTGTTCTGAAGAAATCTGGCCTGTTTTATGGTAGTAGCTGCAAAAAGAGCTTGCTTTGTTTCAAACAGTTGCTCTTCAAAAAATCTTGAATTACCATCAATCATGATTCTATTCTTCCCGTTCATATGTTACTGTATAGTAGTACTACTATATAAACTTTACTATTTTAAAGTAGTGAACAATTTCCTATGCAATAGAAACTTGTTTTTAAGCCCTTAATCTTAGCTTGCCCCACCTGCAAAACAATTCTATGCCTACCTATAAATCCCTGTATTTATTTTTTCTCTAAACCTATTGTTAATTATGGCAGGATATTCAAAGGTTCTGAAGGAAGTTCTAAAGAAGATCAAGCCGTCTGCAGAGGAGAAGAGAAGGCTGAATTCCATTGCAAGGAGATGCGTGTCTCTTGCAAAGAAGGAAGCGAGGAAATTCAGGGCAAAGCCAATGATGGCCGGCAGCATAACTAGAGACACGTGGCTCCCAGGAAAGACCGAGTTTGACGTATTTATTTTGTTCCCACCTGCCATGACAATAAAACAGCTTGAAAAGAGGGGACTTGGAGTCGGCAAGAAGATAATCGAGAAATTGGGCGGCAGTTACAAAATTGAGTATGCACAGCATCCTTATATTTCTGGGAAGGTTGACAATGCGAGGATTGACATAGTCCCGTGCTTTGATGTCAAAACTACTGAGAAGTTGAAATCTGCTGTTGACAGAACCCCCTTCCATGTCAAGTATCTGCAGAAGAAACTACCATTAAGTCTTTCGAATGAGGTTAGACTGCTTAAGCAATTCCTGACTGCGAACAAAATCTACGGCGCGGATACGAAGACAGAGGGATTTTCTGGTTATGTGTGCGAGCTTTTGGTGATTAAGTATAGGAACTTTCTGAATGTTTTGAGACAGGTCGAAAAGTGGAGGCCAGGCGAAATAATTGATTTGGAGAATTTTTATAAAAAGGAAGAGCATCAGAAATTGAGAAAATCGTTTGAGAAACAGATTTTGATTTTGGTCGACCCGACTGATAAGACAAGAAACACAGCAGCTGCACTATCGACAGAAAATTTCCTAAAGTTCAAGAAACTGGCAGGGGAATTCCTCTCAAACCCAAGCGAGAAAATATTTTTTGAGAGTCAACCAGAATTAATGACAGAACATGATCTTATTAGCAATCTTCTGCAGAGGAAGACAGAGCTAGTCATGATCAAATTCACCCCACCGAATATAGTTCCGGACATTCTTTGGCCGCAACTGAGAAGATTTTCAGAAAGGTTGCAAAGCATTTTGGAAGAGGTCAGGTATGAATTCAGAGTCTTGAGAAGAGACTGCTATTCAAATGAAAAGGATTTGGCTGTGGCTTTGCTTGAGATGGAAACATCAGGCCTGCCAGCTGTTCAGAAGAAAGTTGGACCAGAAGTTTTCGATTTTGATGATTCGAAGAGATTTCTTGAAAAATACAAAGGAAACGCTATCAACGGGCCATTTGTAGAAGGAAATAACTGGGTGGTCGAAGTCCAAAGAAAGTTCACAACAGCCCGTGAGAAGATTTTTGACAGCTTGAGCGCTGATGTAAGTGTTCTGAAGGCAAAAGGTATACCAAACCACATAGCGGATCAACTGGCAAAGGGATTCGAAATAATTTCTGAGACCGACAGAATCATGGAAATTGTCAAGAAAGACAGAGATTTCGGAGTTTTTCTCAAGAAATATTTCACGAAGGAAAGTTTGGTATGATTCAAATAACTTTTTTAGGCACAGTTTCAGGAATTCCGAGCAAAGAGAGAAATCATCCAGCGATAGCCCTCGAGTATTTTGGTGAGGAGAAGGAATCATTGCTTTTTGACTGCGGTGAGGGTACTCAGAAGCAGCTGATGCAGTCCGGAATAAGCTTCATGAAGATAAACAAAATCTTCATCTCTCACTGGCATGCGGATCATTTCGCTGGCCTAATTCCCCTGATTCAGACGATGAGCTTGGAGAAGAGGAAAACTGAGTTGAAAATCTTCGGGCCAGAGGCCGAGAAGTTCGTTTCAAACATCTTGGATCTTGGCTACTTTGGTTTGAGGTTTCCAGTCGAGGCCATTAATGTTCCTTTCGAGGGAAGCAAGATTGAGATTGTTGACGAAGGAAAGGAATATCAAATTCTTTCAGTCCCAGTTCTCCACACGATTCCATCGGTTGCATATTGTTTCCAGGAAAGGGGCAGATGGAACATTGACATGAAAAAAATAAAGGAAATCGGCTTGAAAAGCGGGGCGTGGCTGAAGAAATTGAAAAAGTCTGGGAAGGCAGAATATGGTGGGGAAGAGGTGAAGCTTGAAGAGGTTGCAAAAACCACCAAAGGATTGAAGGTAGTTTATTCCGGTGATACAAGGCCTTGTGACAATCTGTTGGAAATTTCAAAAAATGCTGACTTGCTGATTCATGACGGTACATTTCTTGAGGAAGAGGAAAGTAAAGGGCACGCAGATGTCAGGCAGGCGGCAAAAATAGCAAAAGACGCGAATGTCAAGCAACTGATACTGACACACATAAGCAGGAGATACAAGGATCCAAAAGAACTTGAGGACGCGGCGAGGAAAATCTTCCCAAATACAAAAGTTGCCTATGATTTCATGAAGGTAAAATTAAAGTAGAAATTCAAGATTTTTTATTTGAGAAAATTTTTTCAAGTTCGTCTTTGAATGCATAAAAACTGTCGGCTGTGAATTCTTTATCTTCACTTTGTTTCAGCATGTAAATCACAGCCATGGCTAAAAGTGCTAAAGAATACAAGTCATCCCCATTTTTTTTGTCATCAGATTTTTGCTTGACATTTTCAGCATAGCTGTTGATTTTTCTGAGCATTGTTTCCTTGTCTTCAGCAGAGAGAAATTTATCTGAAGAAATTGTCGTTTGTGCTTCTTCCACTCTTTTCAAGTATGTGGCCGAATCTTTCAAAATTACCTTGAGATGCTCTTCTCCGCCTATCTCTAGTTCACGCAATAAATCTGAATATTCGAGCATTCTCGACAGGTAATCCATCTAGCTCAACCAGATTGTCTCATTTTCCAAGCTTGTATTCCTTGAGCACGTCTTTTACTTCTGTCAGGGTTTTTGTCATATCGTCTATTGCTCTGTAAATCTCTGTTGTAGGCAATCCTTTCGTCTTCAATTCTTCAGCGATGTATTGCGCCGCAGCCCTTCCGAAAAGCTCAGCATGCTTTAGTTCTTCCTCTTGTCTCCTCTCATCTATCGGTCTTCGTGCATAGTAGCCAGCAAGACCCGAGAGCAGAGCTATGGCGACATCCTTAGTTCCTATGTCAATATCGCTTAATTTGACCATTCAATCATCTCCAATCAAACCTTTCCACACCTTCTTGGCAAGAAAAGAGCCCGAGACCTCGCCGATAGCTCCAGCCAAGGAAGTGTAGAGAGCATATTCTTTCAAAAGCTCGGGAATTGGTGAGAGTGGCAGACCATAAACGAGGTTCATTGTTTCTCTACCAGCTATGTATAGAAGTGTTCCACCCTGTGCTGCCATATAGGCAGTTCCAGCCCCTGTTATTGAGCCAATCAGTGAATGCAGGCTCAAATATTCTTTCCAACCACTCTTTCTCTTTTCCGATTTTTCCATGAGAAATAGCTAGAAAAATGGTCAGTATTTAGATTTCGAACTCAAGGAGTGAGTTAAAAGAAGAATTTAAATTAAACAGAGATTAATTAAATTAACAGACAGCGGGTGGATAATGAAAGGCATAAACTCTAGCGGGGATTTCTGATAGAAGAAACCGCAATGGAGCAGCCTGGAGTCTTGAACAGATTGCTCGTCGGGCTCATAACCCGAAGGTCGCTGGTTCAAATCCAGAAAAGTTCAGTTAATTACTGGCTTTGGAGAACCCCCGCTATCTAAATTCCATTATTTTCTAGTATAAAATCCAGTCTTTTTCTATTCGATTTATCTAATTCTAAAAAGTTTATTTCTTCCTTGAATTTTTTTATATTTTCTCTTTTAGATATGATGAAATGATAACTTCCAGAAACTATAATTTTTTTTCTCTTATTGTCAAAATAAATGGATCTTATACCAACAAATCCTATTCTTGATTCTATACCAAAAAACTCTATTAATATTTTGATGATTTGTTTAAATTCTTTTGGTAAATTGTTTTTCTTCCGTGCAATTTTCTTTAACCTTTCTATAAAAATTTTAGGATAGTCTTTAACTTCTTTGTCTTTTGAGTATAAACTTAATAATTCTTTTTTTAATTTTGAATTTAGCTTCAATGCCCTTACTTTTGTTATACCAATCCATTTTTTCTCTAAGTGAACCCAACCATCACCACTAAACCTCGCTTGTAGGTAATTTTTCACCCATGCTTTAAAAATTTCTTCTTCCTTTTTGTTGCTAGACCAATTAAAGATAAAGATAGGTAGTGAATCATCATTAAGAATTCTCTTTCCGGGCTTAATTCCCACATAATTCATTAAAAATTTGCCCAAATTTCTGCTAAAATACTTATGATATGCAAATTTGCTTTTATCTATTTTATGTTCTAATGTAGGAGGTTTATTAGTTACTATATCATCACCAAAAATATTTTTTGCACATTCAATTAAATCATAGAGAAATTCCAAATTAGAATTAGTTATTTTAACAGTGCCATCTTCAACCAAATTACCTTCACTAACAAACCCACCTAAAAATTTTGCAAATTCGATTTTCTTTATTTTTTCTCGCAATTTCATTTTTATCATTTACAATTTCAAAAAGAATTAGTAACATACTTTACTTACTCCTTTGGGAAGTAGATTTCCGCTATTTCCGATAAAACTCTTATTTCATTTCCAACAATAGTTAAATTATGAAAATCTTCCTAACTGGTCTCCCACGCTCAGGAAAGTCAACAGTTCTAATCAAAACTATCGAACTGCTAAAGAAAGGCGGAAAGAAAGTCGGTGGGTTCGTCACACCAGAGATAATCGAGAACAATAAGAGGACTGGATTTTATGTGAAGGACGTTTATTCTGGAGTGATGGAAGTTTTCGCAAGCACCGATTTCAAGATTGAGCCAAGACTTGGGAATTATGGTGTTGACACAAGTGCTTTTGACAAGGTTGCCCTCAAGGCAATTGACTTTGCCTTGGAGAATTGCGATGTGATTTGCGTGGATGAGATTGGCAAGATGGAATTTTTCAGCGAGAGTTTCAAGAGTAAATTGCCTACAATTATGCTGATGGACAAACCGCTGATTGCTGTTTTGCACAGAGAGTTTATCGATCAGTTCAAGCAATATGGTGAGATAATCGAGGTAACTGCTCACAACAGAGAAAAACTGCCAGAAGAATTGGCAAAATCTATTTCCTGAATTTTATTACTGCCTTTACTAGCTCGGAGCTTGAAATCCCGAAAGCACCGAGCCTCAATTCATAAACCCTGTTCAAGACCGGAAGATTTCCTAGAAGAATGACCAATGATTTGAAATCAGAAGACTTCTTCAGGCTTGCAAGCAGTTTCTTGCTCCACTTCCTTTCAGTCAAATAGAGGTTGAGCTGGTTCAATTTGTCTTTCTTGTCTATCACTACATCAAAGTCCTTTTCCTCCAACACGAATTTTTTCCTCTTGACACAGCTCTCGATTTTCTTGCTGGAAAGATTCAGGAACTCAAGGGATTTCGCTATTCCCTTTTTCTGGGCAAGGTTCACTGCTCTGCCGAAAGCTTCTGCAATTTCCATATCAATTTTTTCGGTTTGAAAAAAGAAAAGTTTGTCTTTAAAGGTCAAAAAGTAATTTTTCTACCCTTTTTCTGAACTTGAGTGGATAATGCTTGAGGTAAGACCTCAGCTTCTCTCTATTTATTCTTTTCTTGATTTCCCTTAAAATATCCTTCCCAGGAGTTTCGTTGAAATACACCAAATCGATTAAAGTTTTTTCAATATCAGAAACTGGTACAAAAAAGTTTCCATAATTAAAACTTTCAAAGCCGAAAAAGAATTTTTGGCTTATCCTATGGATGATTACATTACTTCCCATGATTTCCCTCAACCCAGTTCGAACTTTTCTTGTCGTCGCGATAACGACATTTGTTTCCTGTTCCCAAAGATCGTGAAGGCTTAGAGATTCTTGCAATCCAATGTAAGCCGGCCTAAAGCAAAAAACAGAAACAATCGGGTCTTCATGAAGGCTGTACCAACCCCTTGTCACCCTTTTTATTTCACCCCTTCTGACAAGATTGTGGAGAAGCAAGTTACTGTAGTTTTTATCTTTCACTATCAATTCTGCGTCTTTGGCCCTGAAGATTGGCGTCGTCTTCAAGAATTCTCTAATCTTGTTCAAATGCTTTACCTTACCCATCTTCTCACTTCCTCTATCATTTTTTCAACTGTCGGGACACACCCAGAGATTATCAAAACCTTCAGCTCTTTTTCATCTTCTGGCTTTTTGAATTCTCCTACAAGATTTGTTAGAGGTTTTTTGACTTTCTCTTTCTCTTCGATAAACTTGAGAAGGAAAAAGATATCGTAAAGATCCCTGACCTTTCTCCTCTTTGAATATGCTGAAATTTTTTCTATTACAATTTCCTCCGGTCTTAGCGTGTTGACCAAAATAAAGGTGCCGTCACTCATTTCGAAATGTTTTGTCACGAAATTCTGTATGTTTTTGAAGACAGCCTCAAACCTTACCACAGAGCCAAGATAGGAAAATTTGGCGAAGATTGAGTTGTCAGTCCTCTTGAACTTCTCTACGATAAACCCCTTTCTCCTCAAGCTCTCCAGGAAAGTTTCTAAATTTTCTCCTTTTAAGGCTAAGGGCAGATAAAGGTCAATGTCCTCTGAAAACCTATTGCTCCCATGACATCTCCACAAAGCTGTTCCACCATGGATCACAGCTTGAGGAAAGCTGTTGTAAATATCCATCACTAAGATGTCCTGAGCAAATGCTATGTTCTTGTGTACCCTCTTCTTCAGTTTCCTTTCTATAGGTAAAACCACCATAATTATATAATGAACTATTCTTATATATAAATATAAGTTTGGTTAGTCTCAAATTTTGAAAATATTTTCTAGCTTCTCTTTCTCCTAGAAAAAAACAGTGGGTCTGCCCGGAATCGAACCGGAATCTGTGCGTTGTAAGCGCACTGTTTGCTATTATCTCCTAGCCGTTAGACTACAGACCCGTTAAAATCTTGTTTTGAGTTTAAAAATAAAAGCTGATGCTATTAGCAATAAGAAGAGCAGACTGCTTAAACTTAATTCTGGCATGACTTTAAACTGGGTTGTCATTTCTATACAGGCGTCTGATGGAAGAGGCTTTGACATGGTATATCCATATTCTCTCATGCGTTCAGAAGTCACGTTCACACAGATCCCTGCATTAGCACTTGCATCGAGTATTGTTATTTTTATGTTAAATGATTTTAGTTCTGGTCCAAGTTGTCGCCAGATATGCGGATCAAAGCTGTCTCCATGAATCTCGTCTGTGATGAAATATTTTGTGTCAGGTCTTATATTAACAATTGCCTCATCTCCTTGCGTTGGAGAGATATTTACAGTATACCTGTCAGAAAACAATCCAGAATTTTTCACATCAATTGGGAAGCTGAACTCCTCGCCAACAACCGAGGAGAATTTTGAGAATGAGACAGAGAAGTCAATCGGAGTAAATGTACTGTTGAAATATCCTTTTACCAGATCAGGATTCGCAGGGTCGTAAATTCTGCAGCTGACAAAATCCACAGTGTTGTACGGAGTGTTGTACTTTGGTGTTGTTATTGAGCAAACACCCTTTCCAGGTGGAACAAAAACAGTGCAGTTCTGGACTGGAGGAGAGCATGGACCAAAACTTTCGTCGCAGTTCAAGAAGCAAACAACCCCTATGTTTTTTTCAGAGCCGTCGGAATAATATGCTTCCCAATAGCTGTTGAGGTAAGTTGCATTTCCAGTCACATTGACTCCACCGCTCGGTACATAGATTGCTGATATGGAAAAATTGGCTGTTCCTGGCAGAAGGGGAACGCCGAGAATTGTTGTGGTGGTAGTTTGTGCCAAAGAACAGGAAGAGATGAGTAGAACTGTCAGCAGAAGAATTACAACCAGTCTAAGTTTCATATATTAATCTTTCTCTTTCATCTAAAAATGGTTTAGGCCAAAGGACGGATGAAGAGAATAGCTATTCTATTGAAAACATTCCTGACGGTTATGACGAATGAATATAGACCGTCTGAGATGTTGATTACGGTTTCAGCTGCACTCAAGGTTATCGGCAAACTACGGAGTACAGGTGTGACTTTGAGAGTGTGCATGCCAAAGAGCATAGTTTGGGGAAGAGTTGCATTGAACTCTATTCTCCCATATCCATTTTCCATGTGAGCTTTTATTTCATACCAGCTATCATGTCTAGACCAGTCTCCTCCCATATATCCCATGTTACCACAATTAGTACATTCCATATTTTTCAAAGTTTCTCCACAAACCTTACAACCAGTGTTTTTATTCCAGATTATCTGGTTGAGTGTTTGATCATTGATAGTTGCATTCAATTCAAGATTAAACCCCTGCGTGGAATTGTATCTTGAGTCATTGAAAGTAACTATTACTGTCACGCTTTGGCTTGGTCTGAGATAGGTTGTAGGATAGATCCACTGTCCGTCTGCATACAATTCGAGAGTTGTCTTACAATCTTGGGGGCAATTTATCTGATTTTCAGAATAACCATTGTAATTATATTCACATATTGTGTTTGGGCATCTTGATGGAATAGTAGTTGTAGTGGTCGTGGGAGTTGTAGTGGTCGTGGTTGTAGTTGTGGTAGGTCTGCAAGTTTTTTCTCCTGTATCATTTTTTACATTATTGATGTAGAGATTGTAGGTATAGGCTGTGCCTGAGCTACCAGAAGTGACGGTCCAGCTGGGGCAATTATATTTTTGGACATTCCCGGTACCGGAGCACTTAACAACTCCATCATCTTTCACCTGCCAACCATAGTTAGAAGGGCAATTAGCAACTGAGACCACGGCACTGACAGTACATGTCCATGTTCCTGAAATGGACAAGGATAAAGAACCACTACAACAATTTGGTATAGGTTGGCAATTTGAGTCACAACACGAGCCTGAGCCGCCAGCAACCTTTCCTGCGCACGCAGAGTTTCCCGTGCAGTCTCCGCCCGGCCAATTTGGATCACCACAATAGCTGTCGTCATCAGCATAACTGCAAGCGGAAGTTTTCCAGCCCAAGCTGTCAGTTATCTTATCGCGGATTAATGTGGAACCAGCTTTATTGCAGTATTGTATATATCCTTCTGTCGTTGGACCGCAGCAGTAATATGTGCCGAAAGGGAAAACACGTGGGTCAGGTGAAGGGCTGTAATCACAACCAGAGGAGCAACAGCTTTTCCATTTATCAGCCTCACCGGCAATCACTGTCGGTAATGAAAAGAGCAGAACAGATAAGAAAAACAGAGCAAACAAGCCTTTCTTCATATTCCTTATTTGTTCTTTCTATCGGATATAAATTTTATATTGTAGAAAGAGAAAGTTTAATTAAGATTGAATGGAAACCAAGACAACCCTTCTGGTAGCTGTGTTTTTTGTTTTACTTGTATCTTTCTCACTCTCGTTTTTAATTTCAAAATTAACCAACAGAATTGATATAACGGCGGAGATTTCTAAATTGAATCCAGACGAGACGACTCTGGCTGCTATAAAAAGCCAAAAATGTTCTGGTCTTGTCAAGGATGATGAATACTGGACTGTCAATGGATGTGAAAATGACATTTACTTCAAACTCTTTTTGCAAGACGATGGTTATTATCTTGGGTATTGCACCCCTTGGTCAACACCTAGAGAAGCCGTTTTAAAGTTGAAAGGACTCATTGGGGACTGTGTGGATTTAAGTTCTGCAGATAAAGACGTAACTCAACCTGGATTAAAGAAAGCTGGCTTGATAAAATATTTGGTTTGTGGAAGAGAATTTGTTTTTAGAGGGGAATGCATTGTAGGTGTGTAAAATGAACAAAAAGATTATAACAACATTCTCAATATTTTTGTTGATTCTGATTTTTATGCCAACCCTGGCTGAAGCAGCAAGCTGTTGTTGCTACGCAGATTCAAAAGGGCTATGCAAAGACTGTGCTCTAGCAAGTGGGAGTGTTTGTTATGAGGACTATTGCAGTAAAAAATCTGTGGCTGGTTGTTCATCTTCCAATTGTGGCAGCAGCACTGTTTGTGGTTATGATACATACTATTGCTGTTATACTGGCAGCGCATATACTTGGCAATCCAGTAGCTGTTCAATCTCTTGCCCGTCTGGAACCACCACAACCACAGTTCCACCAACAACCACGTCATCCTCCACGACAACCACCACACCATCCACAACAACAACCACAATTCCAACAACCACTACTACCAGACCACCTATAGTTACTCATCTTGGGCAATCAGTATCACCATCACCAGGAACATATGGAACGAGTTCCAGCTTCTATTGTGATTACACTTATGATGAACCTGGCGGAGCTACAGCCGAGGTGCCTAGCGCAACATGCTATGTTAAAATTGATGGAACCGATTATACAGCAACACCTCAATATATCGGAGGCGAGTTAGCGCTCTATAGATATCAAACCTCTTCCTTATCAATAGCTACTCATACTTGGTATTGTCGTTGCTCCAAAACAGGTTACCAGAGCCAGACTGGAAGCTCTCAAAATTATATTATCAACCCGGTCTCGACAACCACATCATCCACAACAACCACCACAACCACCACTTCCACGACTACTACAACTACACTGCCTACATCTTGTCAATCCAGCGAGTTTTGTATAGATAGTGGTACTAATTGTGTGCTTCAATGTGGCGGAAGTAGTAATGTAGAGACGGCTTATTCTATTAGTCCAAACACGTGCAATCAATACGGATCTTCAATTTGCTGCAAATGTAAAATCACAACCACCACTTCCACGACTACTACAACAACTACAACGACCGTTCCAAACTGCGGCCAATACGCCACTCCAACAGCTTGTGGTATAGCTGGCTGCTACTGGTGTAATGGTGTCTGTCAATCTTCCTCCTGCCCCACAACTACCACTACATCCACTACCACAACAACTACATTACCATCTGGGCAATGCTCTTTAGGTCAGTGTGGGCCGTGTGAAAAATGTGGGGGCATTACTGTTTTAAATTGTGGTTATTGTCAAAGATGTACGCTTGATGCTTTTGGACTATACACTTGTGCACTATGTGATACACGTACAGGTCAAACATGTCCTTCTCCGGCTTGCCCGGGTGATTGGAAATGTGATAGTGGAGTTTGTCAAATACTTGACCCTAATGAACATTGTAAAAATGTAATTGCTTATCAAAAAGGGAACTGTGCCAACACTAATTTTGACATAATTGGGGAATGTGAATATGATGATTACGCTCAAGCAAATCTTGTTAACCAAGGATATTGGACACAAAAGATAACAGATTATCATTGCGCTGGTACTGGAAGAAATTTATGGTGTTATAACGTAAAAGGCTGCCAGAATGTTTGCGGCGGCAGTTATTGCAACTCAGGCAAAACAAGTCTATGTAAATTTAATAGCCAAACTCTTAAGTGTTATTCTACTAGTTGCTCATATACAGAGCCAACGGCTGTAAAGGGTACTGACTACTATTGGACAAATGTCAAAGCATCGCAGGCAGATATTTACATCCGTTTCAGGAATCAAGATTCTGACAATTGTTGCTTCCATGGAAATGCAAAAATTGAAGTGAGAAAAAATGTGGGTTACCCAAATGGGTGTGGAACCTGGAAGAATGGAGACCTTTACTGTGACCTTAGTGGTAACTGTGATTGTACTGTTAAAAGCACCACATATCCGATTTCCATCGGTAGCCCAACTGAATATGTAATTACAGCAACATTTGTTTCGCAGACTTCTGGGAATTATCATTTTGATGTGTACTATGAAGGTCTCAAATACACACCGCAATCAGATGATGTATACTTGTTAGGTGGTGGGTCAACCACGACCACAACAACCATATCTTCAAGATGTGGGGAGAGTTGCTACACGCATACGTGCAATAAGTGTGAGGTATGTGATTACACTCTTGGTGTATGTGTCCCTGCTGAAAACCAAAACATCGTTTGTGGATGCGATAATTGTTACGACACTGTTCCACCAAACACGGGTGGTTGCGCATGTAAGAACGGGGCATGTGTTGAAAACTATGCTGAGGAATGTGCAGAGAAAGGATATGTTGGGTTCGCTTGTAAGTGTAGACCGAGGGAAAACTGGTACATCTACTTGGATGAGGACGGATGTTTGCAGACAGGATGTCCTTGGCCCCTCTACTGGTATCCCAGAGAGGCTGCTTGTAGGTGCGCAGAAGGGTGTGGTGCTACATGTGGCACCAACACGGATGGTAGCATAAAATACTGCAAACAGAATGAAAAGTGCAAGTTTGTTCAAGACACAAGCGGAGGCGATACTGCTCAAGGGCATTGTGAATGTTATACACCCCCTCTAGCAAGTGGTGAGACAAATTGTGCTGATGGAATAGATAATGACGGAGATTGTTTGGTAGATTGCGCTGATCCCGATTGCTGTGCTAAAAGCGGACCAGGAGGAGTGATTTGTTGTGCAGGAGCTAATCCTGATGCTTGCTGTCCGGTTAATGGTGCAGATGGGTTGACGAAAGGAAAATGTAGAAGTCCTTCTGGAACAGGTGGTACTCCCTACGATTATACTTGTGTATGGCCGCCTTGTGCAACAAACGCAGATTGTAAAGAGGGAGGAAGCTGTTGTACAGCAGACCCAAAAGGACCAAATCCAGGAGGAACTGGTGTATGTGTGTCCAAAGGAATTTATTCGGCAAATAAAAAATATCTTTGTGATCCGCCTGGATGGAGTTCTAAGGAAGTAGAAACAGAAACAAAAGCTCAGAATATTTTTGAGTTGATTCTAGTTTCCATTTCTCATCTTTTCTTCCAGAGATAAATTGGTTTATCTCCATTGCTAATTACAGTTGCAATCCATGTAACTCCACTGCTGTCTTTAGTTAAACCATCTGGAAGTGAAAATAAACTAATTCTGTTTGCATAATCTGTAATTATTTCGTATTGTGGAAAGGTTTGTCTTAGTTGCAGAATTGTGCTGTCAGGTAAGGTTACCCCCCATTCACTACCAGGAGCACCTTGACCAACAAGGTAAGAATCACTATTTATTCCAAAATTCGCTCCATGTTCTGCTACTCCAGCAGGTATTCCGAGTGCTTTGAATGCCAAAGGCAATCCATGTCTGTACATCTCCCACTCTCCACCCCAGTCTCCAGATTTAAATCTTTCATAACCGTATATAAACTTTACCAAATCCCAATGCTTCCAGCTAGCTAGAACATCGTCTGTTTTTTTGAATTGCTCGACAGTGTTCGGTAGACCATGCCCAGCTCTATCATTTAACCATTGTTGATAGTATAACATTGCCCAATCATGTTTTGTACCAGAAAATGCTGGGTATGAAATTATTGTTGGGTCATTTTTCGCAAAAACTATCTCATCGTATTCCTTCGGCAACTGCTCGGTGTACTTCTTCATACCACTGATGCCAGAAACCACCTGCTTCGTGTCTTTATCAACAGTCTGAGAAGGCAAATCAGCGAGATAAAGCAAAGCAACAGTTCTATTTGTCTTATCAGCCATATAGCTTCTCAGCAAGCTTGAATCATGATAAGGAAATATCACTCCAATCCCATCTCTTACTAATTTGGCTGGCAAATCATCCATGTAGTCGTGAAAGGGAAGGATGACTTGCCATACTGCTGCGTCAGCTGGAGAATAAACTCTTCCATCATAAAAGCTTGTCCCATATTGGTTGTCGAAGATGCACCAACCCCCCTGTTGTATCATCCTGTTTATCCACTCGAACTTCTGAACTTGTCCAGCAATTTCTGGCCTCTCTTTTAACAAGTTTGCAATCATCCAATGATCTCTTGCCGGATTCTCACTCTGAATAACATAAGAATTTCCGTCAACATCTTTCAATATAATTGGGCTAAAATCAACAATATCTCCGCTCAACTGAGTAGCATTAGTTAAACGCCACAAATCTATTCTGTCAAACCTGGGAAGACCAGACCTGTAGGATATGCTCAGGTTTCCCAAACCATGCACGGTTGGCGTGCCCAAGCTCTTGCCAGCTAAATTCAAGTCAAGACAAAGCTCTGCTGTCTGCTCAGTTTGAGTGTTGGCATCAGTATTTTTTCTAGGGTCTTGCAAGGAATTCCTGTGAATCTCAGCAAGAAGGCTTGAATTGGTTTTGCCTAAGGATAAAGTCGGCATCCTGCCAAAACTCCCAGAAACCTGAAGGTCATGCTCTGCCAAACTTGGATCAATATTATACACCCTGCCAAAATCAAGAACAGTCTGGTTGTAAAAACTGTCAACAGCTAATTTCTGATACTTATCATCAAATCCCATTCCTTTGCTTCTCGGCATAACAGTTTCCAGCTGCTTGATCCTCTGCTCCTTCTTCTGGTTCTGATTATTTATGTAAAGCGCGCCTAAAGCAACACCACCAAGAATAGCGGCACCCCCTATCACAGCACCGACTTTCATCCAGAGTGGCATCTCTTTCTTCTCTAGAGCTTCCGGTCTAGTGTTGTAAACCCTTCCAACCACTTTCTGAAGATCCTCCGGTAGCTTCCTTATCCTCTCTTCGTTCAATGTCCCATCAGGAAGAACAGAAAGAGTGTGAGTGCCAGAACCGCTTGTCAGAAAAACAGACACATGCATCCTGTACCTTGAAGCAATCAAGGAAATGTCCTCAAGAAATCCAATCTCATCAGTGGAAAGGGCGTAAGTAGCAAATCTTCCGTTCTCCAAAAACCTCTGGACAAGCAACTGCTCCAAGCTCTTGCGGCTAGAACCCAACTCTTTCAAGAAATTCTCCTTCGATTCATAAAGCGGATGGTCTTTCTCGATCGAATTGACCAGATAGTCAAGCTTCTCGAAACCTCCAGTAGAATACAATTGGGAAAGGAGAGAAAACATTTCAACTCCAGCCCTGCTCTTGTCTTTCAGTTCTATTTTTGGCCTACCAGCAAACGATACTTTCAACGATGGTGTTTCAAGAGTCTTGTTTGCAATGACAGAATCCAAAGAGACGAGTGGCCTGTACACTTCCATTTTCTCTCTTATTCCTTCCATCACGGGCTTCATATTGTCACTATTATTTAGTAACAATTACTCAGATATAAAGATAACTGATTTAAGTCAACCAGAAATTTTCTTTTCCACCCAACCAACAAATTTAATAGCTTTATCAACAAACGACTTAGCATCAGAAACACTAAGTTTCTTCCCTACGTACCCCACAGCACTTCTTTTATCTAGCGCCTCTTTAACAATACCTCTACCAAAATCATCATGAATTGCTTTAATCACATCGGTATGGAGAGATATCGCTTCTCTGTGATCTTTACTCGCTCGTCTACCCAAGAAATGCACAGTTAATGCATCATTGGCATTTATTATTGCTTGTATAGCATTAAACCCAGCAGCATTTGCTCTATTCTTGTTTAAATTGTCAAGTGCAGAACTCAAGAATTCTTTGGATTGCTCTAAAAAATCGTTTACCCTATCTTTTGGTTCTTCTTTCATACAATATCCCTCCATCCCGCTTTACTCTGATTATAAAATCTATATCTGATGAAAATTCCCCCCTTGTTATGAACATAGGAGAAATTATAACATCATATTTTTCCAGAAATTCTTGGGTCAATGCTTGAATCATTTTTTCAATTGATTTGTTGATTTTGTTCATTACGAAAAGTAAATCTATATCACTTCCAAGCCTTGCAGTGCCTAGAGGCACGGACCCGAAGAGAATTATGCTGTTTATGTCTGTGATTTTTTTCGGTTTGATTCTCTTAACAAATTTTTTTGCTAAAATTAAATAGACATTAGTTTCAATAGAAAACATCTTTAACATCTCTTTAACTAAACTATTTGCCAGGTTTAATTTGTATAAAGTAGACCTTCCAGATTTTTTAGTCGTTAAAACTCTTGCATCTACAAGTTGTCTTACCGAAGGAAGTATGCTTCCATGAGAGAGCTTCAACACCGATGAAAGCTCGTTTAATGTAAATTCCCTTTTTGAATCTTCTGACAACTTCCTCAATATTTTAATTTTGGTTTTTGAACCCAACACTTCTTCTAACATTTCAATCAGTCTATTTTTAGACTTTGAAGTCTATTTTTAGACTATTATTTAGTAACAATTCCTACCATATAAAGATTACTCTTCTCTAAAACAACTCTTGAATCTCCTTCATCACTTTTTTTGGATATGAACCCTTCGAAATTATATAATTCTTTATGTTTTAACCTGTTTGTAAAGAAAATCAAAGCCTTTCTTTGCTATAAAGGTGAAAAGCAAAGCGCCGGCAATTGCGGCAGGAACTTTGTATGGCTCAGGAATAACCCTGAAAACATCACCACCGAACAATAAACCGAAAAATGCAGGAATAACGTAGCCCAAGGATTTTACAAACCCCGAAGGTCTATAATAAATTCCAAGCCTGTTTTTATCTCTTGTCCCATCGTACGAGATCCCAGCTTCACCCAAGTTTAATTTATTATAGCTCAATCCAATGGCTCCTCTACTTCTTTCCAGACTGTTGACATTGAGATCACTTTTCACAGAAGCCTTTAGGTTTTCACCCTTAACAAAAAGCCCAGCCTCTAGAAACCTATCCTTCCTTTTCATTCCTGCTTTCTTATGTTCATTCCCATGATTTTGGGTTGGTGATAAAACTATTTAAATTTAACTATTCTGTAGTAGTAGCATTAATACCAGCACTGAATTTATCACTTTCGACACTAAACAAATACCTCAACTCAGCTTCCCTTTTTCCATACCCATCAATCACAACGAATCCAATGCTTCTGTTCACAGTCACATCTACAACTTCACCGCTCTCAAGGGAAACTTTTGTTTTGTAAACAGTCCTTCCATCTCCCCATATCTCATCTGATTTGAGAATGGGCGCTATTTTCTCAAACAACTCGAGGCTCGGTCCAATGTAAGGTTCCAATGAATTAAAAAGTTCATCCCCAGAGATCTTTCCCTTGCTAAACTTATAGAGATTGTTGATAATTCTAAACATTTCAGGGTACTTCTTCAGTCTTTCTATCAAACCAGATGCCTTTTCCATGAAAAAAACCTAGGAATACACCCAGCATATAGATTTAGAACCCCGGTGGTAGGTGAAATCACTATTCCTGAATTTCTTCCAAAAATTTCCTCGGCATCACAATTTTTATGTTTCTAAAATTCTTGAGTTTGAGCAAATGTCTGTCCCCACTGACAATGAAATCTGCCTTGGCCTGCAAGGCGCAATCCAGTATCTTGTTGTCTTCCAAATCCTCTCTTATGATTCTGAGCTTGAATTTGGGTTTAACCACTGTGGAATTTTCGATAATCCGTTGCAGCACATCTCTTTCACTCACCCCAGAGAGCTTCAGCAGTTCGTCAATCTTAGGATACAACAAGACCTTAGAGACTTCCTTCAGAATATCCTCTGTTACGAATGTCTCAACTTCTCCCTTCCTAAAGACTTCAGAGAATTCTCTACCCAAAGTTTTCTTAAGAAAAATAGACAGCCACACATTTGTATCCAAGACTACTTTGACTTTCTTGCCCATTCAATTGCCTCGTCAACAAGCCGATCGACATCAACACCCTTCTCTCTCATAGCGCTTTCTATTCTATCTCCAATCTCCTCTATCGATAGCCTCTCCAGTTTTTTGATCAATATCTCCCTGTCTCTACTCATTACTAACAGCTTCTCACCAATGCTGACTCCCAGTCTTTTCCTGATTCCTACGGGTATGACAATCTGTCCTTTGGGCGAAACCTTTACAATATCCTCAATTTTTTCTTCTGTCATACTTTTCATACTTATCTTACAAGTATTTAAAGTTTACCTAACACATTACTCGCTCCACCACAACTCTAAGGCGTAGCCACAGGCAGTGCTCTCAAGTTTACTTCCCTTGCATCTTCCCACAGATTCTTCATGTAACTGTCCATCATATTCACAAAAGAAGGGTCACGAGACCAGATGGAATGAAAGCCGAACTTGCTCTTCTCAGGATCGTAATCAAGCCTTATCGACACCTCCTCCCCGTCAATCACCATTATCCTCGGATGGATGCTTGCATCAAATACCCTTAACTTTATCCCATGGTCAAAATACCATCTTGCTCTCTGATAATTGTCCTCATTAATCCTCATCGCCATTATATACAATTTCACTCCCTTTTTCTTGCACTGCAATATAGCCTCCCTGTATTTCGATGAATAGGAGAAGTCCCTTGTCACGTCATAAACATACTCTCTCGCCTTCCTGAGCATCTGCGCCAATCTGTCCAGAACCTCCATATACTTCTCTCCTTTCTGCACCCAAACCCCTTCCACTACTTTCTCATCAGCCTCGATTGGTCTCAGCAAGCTGCTGATGGCGAAAGCCTTCTGTTTCAAATCAACAAACTCCTCCTTCTTTCCTTCCATCAAACTTTTTATAACTGATTGTGGTGCGACTGCCCTGAACTCCTTCGGCCTTCCCTCGAAAACCTCCACAAGCTGCTTCTCCATCAAACTTTCAAGAGTGACATAAATCTTCGACTGAGGAACTGATGATTGTTTGCTGATGTCAGCGGCTTTTGCAGCACCAAGCAGGACTAGATTCACGTAAGCCTTGGACTCGTATTCAGTCAGTCCGAATTTCTGGAGAGTTTGAACGATTTCTTCCTTCTGCATTAATTAAATCTTCCTTTAGAGGTATTAAATTGATTTCTCACTCACGAGGTGAGTTACAACTAGAATCAAATGCCCCCACTGGGATTTGAACCCAGGTCAACGGTTCCGCAAACCGCTATCCTTTCTGTATGCCAATCCAGGCTAGACGATGGGGGCGATAGCTATAAAAATAATTATCACCAAGTTAATTAATCTAAAGTGATACCATGGAGCTGAGATGCAACACTTGCAAGGTCGATGTATTGGCTAAAGATAATTTTGTCAAATTCATGTGTCCTGCCTGCGGCCGCGAGCTCATCGTTCGCTGCTCAACTTGCAAAAAGCCATCAAACAAATACACATGCAGCGCCTGCGGATTTTCTGGACCGTGAGAGAATGGCAGAAGTGATAGTCGGATTGAAAGTTCTACCAAAAACTGTGGATGTTGATCTCGACAAGCTGGAAGAGAAGATAAGAAAACTGGTGGATCCGGAAAAAATGGAAAGGGAGCCAATAGCATTTGGTCTAGTGGCAGTCCATATAGTCAAACTGGTGCCGGATGCAGGCGGTCAGGTCGACGAACTCGAGAAAAAGCTGAAGTCAATAGATGAAGTCGGCGAAGTCGAGGTCACAGGAATCACGCGCAGTCTATAGATTTTTATTCTACCTCACAAATAATCTTTAGTATGGTTAGGATGATTCCAAGATTTTACAGGAAGAACAAGTGGAGGATAGTCTCGCTATGGATACTGGGTTCTATTTGCATGCTGCTAGGATCGCTGATAGCTGGCCAGTTGCAAAGAACCATAGGCACAAGCGATATGGGACTTCTGGTCGCCTTTGTCCTCTCATTGATGTTTTTCTTGATAGCCGGCATGCTCTGGGTCGCCGTAGCTCTTGCTCTGAGGGAAGTAGAGGAGGAATAAGTTTTTATACTCGTTTTTTCAATAGTGGTTATATGGCTAGCAAAAAGCTGACAATTCATCTGCCAAGCATAAACATCTGGAGAATATCAACAATTGTTTTGGCTTTGGTATTGCTTGCTCAGGTGACCGGCATCTTGCCTTTAACCGGCCTTACTTCATCTTCTGGCCAAGATGTAGGAAACAAAGCAGTGAAGTACATCAATGAGAACTTAGTCGAGCAGGGAAGCACAGCAACACTGACTTCTGTGAAAGATGTGGGAAATCTTTATGAAATCGTCACAACCTATAAAGGAAACAAGATAACTGTTTACGCATCAAAAGATGGTAATTATCTCTTCCTTAACGGAATCAACATGGCTCAAACAACTACAACTACCACACCTCAGGTATTCAATCCAACTAAGCAAGCTGTTCCTGAAGTTAATCTTTTTGTAATGAGCTTCTGTCCTTATGGAACCCAAGCAGAGCAACTGATGAAACCTGTTGTAGATCTGTTAGGCTCTAGCACGAACTTGGCAATCAGGTTCATAGTAAATGTTCAAGGCACTACAGTAGATTCTATACAATCCTTGCACGGAGTGAACGAGGTAGCAGAGGACTTGAGGCAGGTTTGCATAATGAAGTACTACAATCAGACAACATATTGGAATTATATTATGCAGTTCGATAGCAATTGTCCTTCGTATGTGAATGATGCCGCACAACTGGATACGTGCTGGAAGGCAGCTGCAAACAAGTATGGCATTGACACAGCAAAAATACAGAGTTGTGCTAACAGCACTGATGCAATCAACTTGCTAAAAGCGGATGAAGCATTGACAAACCAGTATGGCGTGAGCGGATCACCAACTCTTATAATCAATGGTGCAACATACAATGGAGCGAGGTCGTCTGATGCTTTCAACCAGGCAATCTGCTCTGGATTCACTACCAAGCCAGCAGGATGTTCTCAGAATGTAACTTCAACTGCAGCTAATGTTGCATCCGGCGCGTGCGGAAGTACAACTGCCACATAATCAGTATAAGCCACCGACAAAAAGTTTGTGCCTATCTTTTTCTTCCAATTCGCTGATTATTCTCCTGACTATCATCTTCTTCGGGTCAGTAAGCATCTCGACCCTGTCCTGAAGATCCTTGAAACTCTTGAACGGATCAGCTTTTCTCTGAGAGAGTATCTGCCACAAATGCTTCTTGCCGATACCGGGCAATAATTCTAAGCTGTGCGATCGCGTAGTCAATGGCGTCGCCTTGTTAAAGAAATTAACAAATCTCTGTTCGTCCTGGTCTATCAAGTTTTGGATGATATTTTCCAATTCGCTCTTTGCGAAATTTGTCAAATCAGCATAGCTTATCCTGCCGCGGATGTATGCCACCTTGTCCCATTTCCCGTCGCCCACATAAACTGATTCCCCAACCTTCATCTGCTCCTCTTCCTTCACTACAATCTCCAAAAGGCTGAAGAATTTGTTGCCTATCCCCTGGGCCACAGGCTCAGCCTTCCTATCCCCAGCCTTACCATGTGGGAAAAAATCCAATATTATTACATAATCATCTTTCATCATATTCATCACCGAAGAGATCAAACCGTCTTCTTCACGATTTCAAGAATTTTATCAATCTCTTCAGATGTAAATGCAGTGTACTCTTTATGAAGAATAGCTCTTAAGTCGTCTCTATCCTCGGGCAAGAAATTGGCAATAGCTACAATCTGCTTCTCTCTCAATCTTTCAACAGATTTAAGCTCCTCAACAAGCTTCTTTATTTTCTCAGTATCGGCTTTGATGAACTTCCTGAATACAGAAAGGGCTCCCTTTTGCTCGTATTTCAGCTCTCCATCCTTCTCCCTGTTCTCGAGTATCTCTTTCGCTTCGGTGTCTGTTATTTCTCTTTCTGATATGATGTTCATTCAAACCACCTTCAAATGCTCTGGCCTGGAAATCAGCCTTTTTACCTTATTTCCATCTATTATCTCAACAATATAACTTTTTCCCCTTCTGCCTATTATCCTTCCAATCCTTCCCTTGTACCTTGAATGGGGCATTCCTGCTTGGGATGAAGGCTCTAGGCAAATCACAACATTTTGGCCTTCCTTAAACTCCTGCAAAAATTTGGTTATTGTTGGCCTGAATCTAGACTTCTGGCTAAGGGTCTGTCTGGTCTTTGCCCTGAAACCTCTTGATTTTTTCATCAGTATCCCTTTGTATGTATTTTAATTACATCTAATTTTATCCTTTTTGATTTATTATCTATTAAATCTGATACATTCGGATTTGTCCTCTCCTGGTCGCCGCTTATCAACTCCTTGATGTAGAGGCCCGACTCTCCCCTGATTTTCAATACCATCTTCTTTTTTCCCACAACTTTCCAGGAAAGCTTCTTGACAAACCTCTTCCTGAACTTGTCAGCCCTTCTATGTACAACTCGGATAGGGGTCTTCTGCAGTATCGGCTCTTCCACCAGTTTCTTCAATTCTTTCAGTTTTTTTCTGTCGATTTTTTTCTCGAAATCAACTTCTGCGACATAGGTCTTGTCAATCCTTTCAGTCTTCAGCCTCAATATCACATCCTTTGTCACAAATTTTAAACCTTTTACATTGACCTTCTTGGATTTGTTGATATTCTTTTCAATTTTCTTCAGCTCGATTGTTCTTTTGATCGGTTTGACCAATTCTATTACAAATGGCCTATAATCCAAGCAGCGAGCATCAATATCCTCACGGCCAGCCGCATGGAAAGCAGACTTTTTTGCTTTTGCAGCCTTCAGCAAGGGTTTCTCGACAATTTCCTGGATAGAAGTGGGGTAAAGTTTGCCAGTTGCCTTGCAATTCACACATCCCTTTCCCATGCATTTGGGGCAAACCCACCTTGTTTGAGGTATTCCTCTGACCAGTTTCTTATATTTGCTAAAAATGAACAAACTTCTGATTTCCTTCTTGATTTTTCCAGTCTCAAGATTGACAATAAGAGTAACATCAGGATTCTTTTGAGAAACAACCTTCTTTATTTTTTTCTCGACACTCTTTCCGATTTCTCGGTTGATTTCGGATTTTATTGGTTCGACGAAATCAGTCCCTATCCTCTCGTACAGCTTTTCCTCTTCCTTCAGCATCTCGTTCGTAGGCATCGAACCGATTAGAAAAGTTTTGAATTCTATTCCTTTCAATTCTCTTGCTATCTGGCTTGCTAACTTGTCTACTTGTTCAAGAAAAAAATTTTTGCAGATTTTGCATTTCTCGGGCTTTTTTATGTCCAGTTTAACGTTCCTGAACCTAATTCCATAGAAATTGTTCATGTCAACATCAATTTTTTCACCAGAATCTATGAGGAAAGCGATGTAATGTCTGAAGATTCTCCCTCTTTCATTGTTAGAAAAACCGCTAAGCAGGTTAGCGACAAGCCTCCCGATGCAATTATCACACACAAACCCTTCTTTTAAAGCCTCGACAATCTTTTCTTCCAATCTCATGCTCATCTTCAGAATTAGATTTAAATTATGTTATTTATAAATTCGCTCAATTCCATGACCTGAATTTTAGACTTCTCAGCAGCCTCTTTCAATTGAACGAAGCAGAGGGGGCAGGCAGTTATCAATGTTTTTGTTCCAGTTTTCTTTGCTTGTTCAATCCTTTCTATTGCCATCCCCTTCGAGAGCTCAGGATAGTTTGCCCTCACGCCCCCACCACCACCGCAGCAGAGAGAATTCTCCCTTGCCATCTCCATCTCAACAATTTTTGACCCACTTGACTTTATTATCTTTCTCGGCTCTTCATAAACACCAGAATATCTTCCAAGGTGGCAGGGATCATGATAAGTAACCTTTGCATCCATTCCCTTCAGTTTTAGCCTTCCCTCTTCCAAAGCTCTTGCAATCGTTTGGGTTATGTGTTCAATCTCAAAGTCCCACTTTTCCAAAAGTTTTGGATATTCCTGAGAAAAAAATCTGAAGCAAGCTGGGCAAGGTGTTATTATTTTTCTCACTGCATGCTCCTTGAAAACTTTCAAGTTTTTTTCAGCGAGCCTCCTTGCTTCATCAACATGGCCTGCTGCAAGAGCAGGAGAACCACAACAAACTTCTAAATCTTTTAGTTCAATGAAATCAATACCAATTTTTCTCAATATTTTCTTGTATTTTTCATTCTGCTCCTTTGTCACAAATTTCATCATACAACCAGGATAATAAACAACATTCCCACCGATGATTCCTTCAAGTATCTTCATCATATCCACCTCATCAAGATAGACAGGCCCAAGGCCAGCAGGACAACTCCAGAGATGAGCCTCATGTATTTTCTCAATTTCAATCTTGCCTTCTCGGCTTTCTCTATCTGGATAAACCCAAAGTAGAGCACGAGGGTTAAGATGATTAGGGGAAGGACAAAGAAGAAATTGTATATCACCAAGTAAAAAATATTTTCTAATCCAGTCTTGGAACTGATGATGGCCAGAAAAGCCAGAGGAAATCCACCAGCACAAGGTATCTCGACCAGACTGACAAAAATTCCCAACAAGATCGCAGACGGTATGGTCGCCCTCTTTATCAAACTTTCTATCGTCGGCTTAGCCGATTTTGGTATTTCAAGCGAGAGCCACTTCCCATAAAAGAAGAAATCCTTTATCTGGATTAGCCCCGCTGCCACGGTGACAACCCCAATCACCATTTTTACTATTTCTAAATACCCGACTATGAAAAAGATGTTCAGCGCGCCATACATGAATAAGAAATAGACTAAGAAGACCATCACCGAATAAACCAACCCCAAGATCAAAGCTTTTTTCCTTGACCCTATTGCCAAAAGATATGCAGCAAGAAAAAACAAAACAGAGAGTGCACAGGGATTAAAGGCACCGTCAAGAAAACCCAGTACCGCTCCAAGGATTGGAATCGGCAAGTCAGCGCGCACTGCTCCAAAAAGGGGTATTTTGATCATATCATTACCTCCGTGCAATTCCTGTAAAAATCTTTCAATTCCTCAAGCGACATCTCTCCGATATAAGTCTTGTTATCGTGTAAGCAGACCTTTGTGGGTGTGGCAATTCCAGCGGGATAGTAAGGTGCGTTGGATTTCTTGTGGTCGATGATATAATCAGAATATTGGGTAATTATCTTTTGGCACGTCAAGCTTCCAGCATCGATCATGTAGAATTTTTCGTCTAACTTCAGCTCATTGATTCTCTCCAAATCTGCTTTGCAATGGGGACACGTTTGTGTGTAGACAAAAAGCGCATTATATCCTGTCAGAGGTCTGTCACAGTCATTTCTATAGGAATTCCTTGGCACAAAGAAAAAATAGCTTATTACAGCTATGATAAAGACTGTCATCAAGGGCAACAAGATACTCAATTTTATTTTCATGCTATCACCTAACAACAATACAGCTCCTTTGGAGTTTCACCCTCCTTTATTTCACCAAACGGGTTTCCAGCCCTCTTTATATTTTCAATCATTTTTCTATTTGCTTTTGTCTCCATTTTTTTCTTAACAGCAGTCTCCCTAACTTTCCTTACAAGCCCCGGGACATCGATTTCCAATGGGCAATTCTCCTTACATGCAGTGCAGGCCGTACAATAGTAGAGCCCCCTTTCAAAGGCCGTCTGCAACCCATTCGTGAATGCTATTCTCGAAATTCCAATTCCCGAGAGATAATGAAGGCCATAATTGTCAAATATTTGTCTGTAGACAGGACAAAAGTAAAGGCAAGACCCACAATTTATGCAATAGAGAGATTCCTGAAACCCGTTCTTGATTGCTTCACTTCTACCATTATCCAAAAATATGAGGATGACCTCCTTTGCCCCATGCATACCCCAAACAGTCTTCTTTTGGATGTCAGCTGTCTTGCTCGCCGAGGAAATCACATTTATGTAGGCAGGCCAGCTCGCCCCAGTTCCCCAGATTGCTGAGGCTTGGCAAACCAACATAGCATCTTCAAGTCTAGGTACTATCTTTTCTATCCCTGCCACAACTATGTGTTTTTCAGGCAACCTCGTGACCAAAGAAATGTTTCCCTCATTCTCCAAGATAACAATCGAACCATCAGCAGAGATTGCATTTGCTCCTGTCAGGCCAAACTCTGCCTCAAGGATTTTTGATTTCAAATAACCTTTAACCCATTCTGCTATTTTTTCTGGTGTTGGCTCCACCCTCACCTTGAATTTTTTGTTTATTCTTTCCACCATTTCCTCAATAGGAATGTGCAAGGCAGGTGTTACAGGGTGTGTTCCCTCCTCTTCGCAGACCTGAACCAAAAAGTCTCCACAATCCGTCTCTATGATTTTATTCCTCTTTTTAATGTGCTTGACAAGTTCAATTTCATTTATCGTGTTAGATTTTGATTTCACCACAAGCTCTCCAGCTGGTATAATTCTTTTAATTATTTCTCTCGCTTCTCTTGCATTCCTTGCCTCAAAAACTTTAATTCCTTGGGCTTCTAGATTCTGGACGGCCTGCTTTTTCAGATGCTCCAGATTTTCTATCGAATATTTTTTTATCTCTCTCAACCTCTCTTTTAAACTCCTTTCATTCACTTTTTTGAGAGCGTCGTTTCTATTTATGGTATATGTTTGAAAGGCTGGACCAAAAGCTCTTCTCGCTGAGATTATCCTATCCGAAATCAAAACTTCTTTCAAATTCATAAATTTTATATCTATGAAACTGTATATAAATGTTAGTTTCAAAAAGTGAAACCATGGAAATCAGCAGAAAGGGTATCATCGCCATCATCTTGCTTTCAGGTTTCGTCTTTGCTGTATCCTTTGGTACACTCTATGCTCAAACCCATATAATCGAGGGTACCGCCTGCAGTTGCACCTTGCCCATACCGATTTTAATTCCGACCTTTTCCTCTTTGGGTCTTCTCATAGGCTCGATCGTCTATTATTTCATGTCACCAAAAATGGAGGAAGGTAGGGAAAAGCAGGTTCAAACATTTTTTTCACTGGTCGACATTTTAAAGCCTGATGAAAAAGAAATCGTCAAGAAGCTTCTGGAGAACAAGGGAGAAATGCTTCAGAGCAAACTCTCCCAATCTTTTGGCAAGGTCAAGACGTTCAGGATTCTCGAGAATTTAAAGAAAAGAGGTGTTATAGAGAAAGAGCCTTATGGTAAGACCAATATAATTCGATTGGGCGAAAAATTTAGACAAGTTTTATAACTCTCCTATCAAGCTCATTCTGGCAAATCGCTATCACGTGAGACGAGAGATAGAGCGGCTTTCCGATAGAAACTCTCTCTGCATTCAATCTATCCAACAAGCGCTCAGTGTTTTTTGGAATACCGCGATGATCACCAATGATAAAGCAAACATCTTTCTTGAACTCAAACTTGCGTATGTCAACACCTTTTGGATGAAGATAAACAAGTTGATGTGTCTCTCTTCTCTCTTCAATGAGCTTTCCAAAACACCTGTTGGCTATCTTGAATCCTGGAGAAATTTCCAGTTCTTCGTCTTTCTCGAGACACATACCCAGACGGAGTGCTGTCTTGATTTTTGAAGCAATATTTTTTTCATCCGGTGCTATTCCTTCTATATCCTTACCATAAAAACTTATCAATCTCGGCGGTTTTGACGGCCCTTCAAGCGCGACATGAAAAATCGTATCATCCCTTATCACATTCGATACAAAAAGAGCATTTGAAACACACCTGCAAACCACATCCATCCTGCCAGCTGCAGGCAAATCGTTCAAATCAAAAGAAACAGTAACTGCCTTTATTGCCTTAAGAATAAATTCTCTCATATCACATCTCAAATTTTAAATCCGAACTGCTTGGCCAGCTTGCCAAGAGCTCCCCTTTCCAGTCCAGCCTTCCCTCCAAGCATCCTCATCATCTTCTTCATCTGCTCATATTGCTGCAGCAGTTCTCTCACTTCGGATTCTGGTCTTCCACTGCCATTGGCAATTCTTTTGATTCTTGGGGCAGAGATTATTTCTGGTTTTTCCTTTTCCTCCTTTGTCATTGACTGCATGATGTATTTGAAATTCTTCAGCTTTTCTTCCTGTTTTTCCATCACGTCTTCTGGCAATTTCATTCCCAGGCCAGGTATCATCTTTGTCAGCTCTCCAAGCGGTCCCATCTTCTGCATGGATTCAATCTGATCATAAAAGTCTTGCAATGTAAATTTTCCCTCAATTATCTTTTCTGCCTTCTCTGGTTTGATTTCAGCCTCCTTTGCCTTTTCAAGCAATGTCTGCAAATCACCCAAGCCAAGCAACCTGGAGACAAATCTCTCCGGGTTATAGACTTCAAGATTTTCTATCTTCTCGCCTGTCCCGATAAACTTGACCTTTGCCCCGGTGACAGAAGCTGCTGCCAGAGCCCCGCCCGCCTTTGCAGTCCCGTCCATCTTTGTGATGAATATTCCAGTTATTCCAACCAGTTTGTTAAATTCTTCTGATTGAATCCTTGCAACCTTCCCAAGATCAGCAGGTATCGCCAGCAAAACCTCATCCGGGTTTATCATTTCCCCCAATCCTTTGAGCTCATCTGCCAATTCCTTATCCAAAGCATTCCTACCAGCAGTATCGAAGATTATCGTGTCGTATTTTTCAAACTTCTTCAACCCCTCTTTCGCAGCCCCATAAGAATCTTTATAAGGATGAACATAAACAGGAACATTGATCTGCTTTCCCAGTTGCTGGAGCTGTTCCGGCGCTGCCGGTCTGTGATAGTCTAAAGCTACAAGCGCTGGTTTCAAACCCTGTTTCTGGAAATATCTCGCCAACTTGGCTATAGAGGTGGTCTTTCCAGAACCAAAAAGTCCAACAAACACAATTCTTTTCTTGCCAAGCAATTCTGCAGGCTTGCCGCCGAGAAGTCTTGTCAATTCTTCATAAATTGTCTTCAAGACATGCTCTCTCAGCGTAAGACCAGCTGGCAGGTTTTCCTCCAAGCATTTCTTCCTTATAACTCCAGTCAATTCATCGGCTAGCTTTATATCAACATCCGACTGCAAAAGTATTCTTTTTAAATCTTGAAGAATCTCCTCCACAGATTTCTTGTCGATAGTGGTGCCCGTGACAAGTTTTCTTATAAGGCTGCTTAGGCCTTTTCCTAAATCTTCAAACATAAGTAACAATTAATTTATCTAGCTTATATTGTATATTTAGCATTTTTCTCTTCTGCTCTGAGTCTTTCTATTATTCTTGACAAAGACTTTTCATAGTCACTGGTTGGATAATTTCCAATAACTTTTTTCAGGTCAACACGTTCCATTTCCCCAGAATTGCTTGAATAAATTTCTAATTGGGAAATTACAAACCCAGAAACAGACATTTTATCCCTATCATTCAATCCATAAGAAACAATAGTAGGTCTATATTCGACAACAGCCCCATTATTTTCATCATCCTCAAAAATATCAATACATAAACCATCTTCATATTGAATAGTCAAGTCGTATCTAAATGAATAGTCAAGTCGTATCTAAAACCACAGTCTTCCAGAAACTTATCTAGAGGGACATGACTGACTACCATTCCGTCAACTATGGCGATTGGCATTTCTTCTTTATTTGAAAATTCTGATTCTGGTATATCAGAAATTACTTTAATGTTTTCCATTTTTTATATTTCGGGATTATAATTATTTATTCTTTCATCAAACTATTTGATTCACAAATTTTTCTGCATCAAACTTCTCGAAATCCTTGTAATCTTGACCCAAGCTTAAAAACAATATGGGTTTCTTCAACTCGTGAGTCACAGATAAAATCGCCCCACCCTTCTCGTTCACATCAACCTTGGTGAAAATAACTCCATCGACACCGATTTCATTAAACATCCTTGCCTGCATAACAGCATCATTTCCTGTCAAGGAGTCTATTACCAAAACTTTCAGGTCAGGCTTGTTCACACGAATGATTTTCTGCATCTGGTCCATCAGATTCCTGTTGGTGTGCGCTCTTCCAGCAGTGTCAATGAGGACAAAAGGCATGTCATTCGCCTTAGCATGGGCTATAGCGTCAAATGCAACTGCCGCAGGATCAGCTCCATAATCATGTTTGACTAATTTCGATCCTATTTTTTTTGCATGCTCCTCCAATTGCTCCACGCTTGCAGCTCTAAAAGTGTCGGCAGCAGCAAAAACACAAGGATACCCTTCATCAATCAACCACTTCCCAACCTTTGCAAGTGATGTGGTCTTTCCGCTTCCGTTAAAACCCAAGAAAAGAACAATGACAGGTTTTTTGCTTTCAGCCATCCTCTTCAAATCCAATTCAGGAACAGAAAGAATTTCCATCAAACTTTGCCTCAAAGCCCCAACAACAGATTCCCTTTCCTTCCCTCTTTTTATTGGCTTGTCAACAAGGTTTCTTTTAAGGTCATTTTTAATCTTCTCTGCAACATCATATGCAACATCAGCCTCTACCAGACCATCCTCCAATTCATTCAAAATAGGATCTATCTCTTCTTCACTCAGCTTCTTTTCTGTGACAGTCTTGACTATTTTTTCTGTAACCTTTTCAAGAAACCCCTTTTTAGGCTCTTCCTTTACCTCTGCCTGCGGCTCCTCTTTTTTCTCGAATTTTTCCGATATGGATTTTATTGCCTTCTTCAATTTGTCTTTTAGAATTTCGAACATCTCAACCAGCTTCTTTTCTCTTTTGGGCAATCTCGTTTATTTGTGATTCCAATTCCTGCAAACTAGATGAAAGCTGCATTATATTTTTTTCCAAATTGACGATAAAATTTTCAATCTCACCCATTCTTTTCTTCAAGATCTCCTTGCTCTCCTCAAAAGTTTTTTCTATTGCTATGTTTGCGCCAATCTCAACAATCACCCTCTTTTTATCAACAATTCTGCCGAAAAAATGAGTCTCTGAGCCGAGTGAAAATAGGGTATCTTCATCTGTTTTTTCCAGTTCATTAATGCCATTCAAAGTCGTTTGTATTTCCATAATCTTGGTAGCCAAAGCCTCCCTTTGCCTAAGCAAGCCCTCAATCCTCGACTCTATTATCCTGTAAGCAAGGACCTTTTCCTGCAATTCTCTCTCATCTGCCATAATACTACAATTTAATTTGAATAATAAACTTAATAATAAATATGAACATCAAAGTTTTGATTTCCTCAGGTTTATTTCTCCTTTTGTTGATTGCTCTATCTCTTGCCGCATCAACAGACACAGTCACAATCAGCTTGAATGCGACAAAGGTTTGGTGGAACGATACAATAAACGCAACCGGTGTAGCGACATACGCCAACGGCACGGGTATAGGCGGTAGTGTATCGCTGAACGTTGATGGAATCAGCTATTCATGCTCGCGCACATATTCCAATGGCAAATGGAACTGCACTTTCAATGCGCCTCTAGAAATTGGATCCTACTCTGTTACTGTAACTATAACAAACGACACAAGCTCAACTACTCAAAACACCACTACTTTCAGTGTAGCTCCCTACTATGGAAAAACACCGATAGGAACCTCAGACAGGGTCGTCTATGAGCTGCCGATGCTGATCCAAGATATGAATGGCGAGATAAAAACCATCTTCGCACGAATCATTGTTTGGAAGGGTTGATTGTAACTACTCCTGTGAGTTCAAAAAATATATTACACTCTTTTCTTCAAACTTCTAAAAGAGAAGATGCCAGTAATAACGGTTTTCACATTCGACAACTTGCCAAATGCTCAGAAGATAGTAGAGCTTTTGGATAAAAAGAAGAATGAGGATGCTTGGCTCACTGCCAAGGAGAGCAAATACACCAAAACAGAGATTTTCATTCAGTACTGGTATTATGAAGGTGTGGAGAGCGCTTTGAGGCAAAACATGTCTGAAGACGATGTTTATGAGATAGTTTCATTCCTGAAGAACAACGGTAAGAGCAGAATCTTGAAAAGGACATATTGCTTCATCAACCTCTTCCTGAAGACCCTTGAGATTTACAGGGGGCCAAACAAGAGAACTGATGAAATAGTTTCTCTTCTTGAAAAATTGCTTGGGATTAACTTCAAGCTCATCACGCTTAAGCCAGAAGAGCTGAGAAAGATTTATTTGAATCATTCAACTGAACTGAAACAAGCGATGTTCAAACATGTTGATGGTTTGTTTTATGATGTTCTGAAAGCTGACGATCTTGAGAATAATGAGAGATACAAGCAATATTTGCAAGCCTATCCAGAAAATTTAAGGGCAATAACCTTCAGGCCGAAAATCAATTTTCTAAATGGCAACAACAGATATCAAGTTACGGTAAATGGTGACAAGGGCACATTGAGGCTTTCCTCAAACGATGTCTTTCAGTGGAGGCCAAGGTTTGAAATAAGACAATTAGTATTTATCTTGAAAAATATTTCTGGTTTGATACATTCCTAACTAACTTATTATTTTTTAAAGATTTTTATGTTTCATTGAAATAATAGTTATAGTATGATAAAAGAGGCCAAAGCTTTAATTGAATTGATGAGACCTAAGGAGTGGTACAAAAATCTTGTTGTTTTTCTTGGTATATTTTTTTCTATCCATCTTTTTAACTTCAATTTATTGTTAAAAGTATTTTTTTCATTTGCAATTCTCTGTTTGGCGTCAGGCGCGGTCTATGGCATAAATGATTTTGTTGATTTAGAGAAAGATAAAAAACATCCCACAAAACGAAAGAGGCCACTGCCATCTGGTAGAATCAATAAATTACAGGCTATCTTATTTATTTTATTTTTATTGATACTTTCTGTTTATTTTTCATTCAGTTTGAATTATTTGTTTGGTCTAGGTATTTTAATTTTTCTTTTGTCGAGTTTGATTTATACATTATTTCTGAAAAACATTTTTCTTTTAGACATTATTGTAATTAGCATAAACTTTTTCCTGCGCGCATTTTTAGGTGCTGTAGTTATTGGTGTCGTACCATCTCTTTGGCTTATAATGGGCACTTTCATGCTAGCCCTATTTTTGGCTCTGGTGAAAAGGAAGGGTGAGTTGAATATACTAGAGAAAAAAGCTAAAGAACATAGATCGGTTTTACAATTTTACAACAAAAATATAATTGATCATCTTATTCACTTCACTTTATTTTCGATTTTCGTTTGCTATTTAATGTATTCTATTATTGCTAAAGCGGACAGTCTGATGATATTAACTGTCCCAGTAGCAACTTATTTAATTTTCAGATTATACTTTGTTATTCTTCGTGACAAATTTATATCAGGTCCTCAAGATATTTTGAAAGATAGGGGTATAATCATCGGGAGCATAATATTCTTTATTTTAATGATGGTGATTTTGTATTATTAATGTAGATCTTCATTGTCATACGTGCTATTCTAAAGATTCTCTACTTTTACCTAGGGATATCATAAAATTATGTAAAGCAAAAGGAATCAGTTGTCTAGCCATTACTGATCATAATGAAATTAGGGGTGCAAATTTATTGAAATCAATTTCCCCCTTTAAAATAATTCTTGGAGAGGAGATAAAAACATCTAATGGTGAAATAATAGGATTATTTCTAAATAAGAAAATTGAACCTTATTTGAGTTTAGAAGAAACCATTGAAGAAATTAGGAATCAGGGAGGCATTGTCTATATACCTCATCCATTTGATTTTTTTAGAAGATGCAGTTTTAAAATTGATAAAAATTTTTGGAAGTACATTCACATAATTGAGGTTTTTAATTCTAGAACTATTTTACCTAGTGATAATTTTAAGTCGCTAATCTATGCCAAAACTCTTAAAAAAATATTTGGCGCAGGAAGTGATTTTCATACCAAATTTGAGATTGGAAATTGTATTATTGAGATGGAAGATTTTAACTCTGAAAAAGAATTTTTGATAAACTTAAGAAAGGGAAATATTTTTGGTAAGAGAGCAAATCTACTTTACCATGTAATAACAAAAACAATAAAAACATTAAAATTGGTATTATGAAAGTTTTGATTGTAACTCCATATTATCTGCCTTATGTAAGTGGTATTACGATTTATTGCCAAAGACTAGCTAAAGGTTTGTCCAAAAATGGAAGCAAAGTTACAGTCATGACATATAAACATTTGAGAAAATTGAAAAATAAAGAAATATTAAATGGAATAGAAGTTATCCGAGTACCATTTTTAATAAGATTTCAAAGAGGAGTTTTTTCTTTCAATTTTTTATATAAATTTTTGAAACTTGCAAAAAAATTTGATGTCATTAATTTACACATGCCTTTTTTTGAAGTTGGGGCTCTGGCATTTTTTTCAAAAATGAAAAACAAACCAATTGTCCTTACGTATCATTGCGATTTGAAAATTAGAAATGGAATTCTTTCACTAATTGCTGATGGTGCTTATAAGTCTTCCTTATTTTTGGCCTCAAATTTAGCTAACAAAATCGTTGTGAATTCATTGGATTATGCAAGAGATTCTCTAATAAAATCGTTTTCTTCAAAGATAGTTGAGGTTATGCCTCCGATTGAGAAACAAAAACTTGGCAAAGTAAAAGATCTTGACAAATTTAAGAGGAAAATCGGCATTAGCAGAAATGACGTCGTAGTAGGCTATATGGGAAGAATCACCTGGGAGAAAGGACTCGAGTATCTTATCAAAGCCATACCTCTTGTTCTCAAGGAAGTGAAGAATGTAAAGTTTGTAATCGCAGGAGAAGCTGAAAAAATAGCTGGAGGAAAATCTGAATACATAAAAGAAGATTTGGAAAGGCTTGCTTCAGAATTAGGAGTTGCAGATCATTTGATTTTCAGTGGGTTTATTGATGAAAAAGATAAATCTAAGTTCTATTCTTCTTGCGACATCTTTGTTTTGCCCAGTTATGATAGACTTGAGTCATTCAATTTTACTCAAGTCGAGGCAGCGCTTTGCGGCTGTAAACTTGTTGTATCAGATATACCAGGAGTCAGAACAGTTCTTCATTTGGTAAGAGGAGGAATATTGGTTAAACCTAGAGACAGCAAGAAGATTGCAGAAGCGATAGTAAAAATTTTTAGGAATCAAAAAAAGTTTTCTGTTGCTCGAAGTACCGTAACAAAATATTTCAATATTGAGAGAACAATCGATGCATATGAAGATTTAATCAAAAGCGTTTTGTAAACTATCTCAAATTGAGTCTTAATTCAAATAGCAATCTAAATATTCTTACTACTTCTGAAATTCCTGACAATGAAAATACTTGCACTTTACTTTCTCCTTCCTTCCTTCGCAAAAAAATTATTGGAACTTCAGTAATCACAAATCCCTTTTTCCTGGCTTTGTATGTTATCTCCAAGACAATCTTGTAGCCCAATGGATTCAATTTTATTTTCTTAAAGACGCTTCTCTTTACTGCAGCAAATCCTGACATAGAATCTTCCAAAGGAAGATTTAGAATGAAGGAAGCAATTTTTCTGGTTGCAGCACTGATGAATTTTCTGTGTGTGACATCAAGAGTTTTTCCTCCAGCGATGAATCTAGAACCTATAGCTATGTCTGAAGAACTAAGGGCGGTAATTAATTTTTGAATATCTTCTGGTCTATGTTGTTCATCTCCATCCATTATCACAATTATATCTCCTTTCGTGTATGATAAGCCTTCTTTTATCGCATTGCCTAACCCATGTGACCTCTGCCTTATCAGTTTGGCCTTTTTTATTTCAGGAGCAACAGCACTTTCATCAACAACAATTATTTCATGCTTCGACTTCAATTTTTTATGAATATTTTCAATCACGTTGTTAATTCTTGGCTCATTTTTTGTTGGAATTATTATTGATATCATCATTTCATTTTTATCGCTCAGTTATTTGAAGCTTATTATCGCTTCTTCATTCCAATGGAGAATTTATGTCAATCTTTTCAGAGATTCTGAATGCTTCGCTACCATCTACGTTGAAGAATCTTTTCAAAATCCTTTCGTTCGTTGCCTTATCACCAAAGGAATGATGGTTCTCTATCAAGTAGAGGACATTTCCACTTCTGTTGCATTCGGCATAATGCAAGCAAAAATTGTCTACGTATTGATTGACATTTTTTTCTTCAGGAAACGGAGTTGGGTCATGCATTGTATAAAGCGCTATATAATAATCTGGACCACCAAAAAATGAATTTATGAGTACGACGCGGTCATATGACCCCTTCAAATTATTGCTATATTTTATTGCATCCTCAAAACGCGAACCAAATGCGTCGTAGACAAATTTAGGATACTTAATGAAATACTCGTTAAAGAAGGAAACGATATTCACTGTCGCAATTACAACCAGCACAATAAAAAGACCTGTTAACAGTCTTGAGTATTTTCTTGCTTTTTGGTTAGCAAAATAGCCTATTGGAATCGCAGAAAGAATTGCAAAGACTGGAGAGCCAATTAAGGTTCTTAATGCGTGGGGAATTCCTTCGATAGTCAAGTCAGCGGGAATGGAGAATATCAAGAGCCAAAATAGGATTACTAGATATTCAGGTTTTCTTTCTTTGATGCATACATACAAACCAAGCAAGATCAAGGGTATTTGGAAAATGTACAATTCGCCGAAATTTTCCACGGAGTGTCTGTTATTTTGATCACCGTTAAAGAAAAGAAATTCAGGTGAAAGATGGCTCAAATAATTTTTTACAAATATCACCGCATAAGTAATTACGTCACTTGTACTTCCTAAGTTATTCCCAAACATCAAAGAAGTTTTGACTTTCTCGAAATAGTCAGGATTGAAGATTGAAATGGCATTAAATCTAGAAAGTAATGCATCTGGATGCGTGAGTGCAAAATATATCATTGGCAAACTCATGGCGGCAAAAATAGCAAGTGCGATAATTGATTCTTTTTTGTGCGCAAGGAAAAACTTTCTAAAAATGAGGAACATGCCGAAGAGGAACAATGGAACGAAAAGCCTCATCGAGTAATATGTGTAGAGTGATAAACCCAACACAACAGCTGCTGCCATCAAATAATTTCTATTCTTCCTTATTCCCTTAATTATAAGATAAAATCCAAGAACAAAGAAGAATGGTGCTGTTATCACATGAAAGGCAATCCTACTAAAAACAAAATGCCACGGAGAAATTGATAGGAAGAGTGCGGCAAAAATAGCAATTTTTTTATTAAATAATTCTTTTGCTAAAAAATACGTTACAACAACAGTTAGAGTGCCATAGAAAGCTGATGGAAATCTGATGCTGAAATCATTGACACCAAAAAATAACATTGAGACAAGTATACTGTAGGTGTGTATGGGATCTCTATAGTCTCCAACTGCTTTGAAATACAGTGGCAAGAAATTTCCATTCGAATCCTTTCCTGTGGTCAAAACAGAGTAAGCATCATAAGCTGAGACAACTTCATCAGTGTGCAATCCAGGAGGAACGTCAGCTAAATAAATTATCCTTATTAAAAGAGAGAATAAAAAGAGGCAAATTAAAAGTAGCAATTCAATCTTTTTAGAGAATTTTATTTTTTTTAAACTTTCCAATTCTCTTCTGAATTGGGGCATAATATATTATTATTGATATTAAGCCAATAATTGACAGTATTAATCCAACATCGTTAGCAGAAGTTGACCCATAATATAATCTGACATTCTCTTGCTCAGGGAAGACCAGCATGAAAGATGGGGAAACCAAATAAATCTTCTTTGCTCCTTCTACTTTCCAATTTGGGAAATATGAAACACTAATTATATGCGGCTTTCCAACACAACTAGTCGTGAAGCTTATTTCTTCATTCTTTATTGTCTCATTGATTTGGCAGTTATTGTCTATTTTTACTTTTTGCAATTCTGACAAATCACTTATTTTTGATTGGAATTTGTCCTGTTCATAAAATTCATTCTGTTTGACAAAAGCTATTGGGGTGTCAAGATTCTTTGTGTCAACCCACCAGTCTAGAGATATTTTCTTCCATTCATCACCTTTCACAGACATTAAATTAGGTCCGTATTGAGGAACTGTAACATAATGGCCGTCATGAGTGAGCAGCTCATAGACTTCCCAATCATCGAACTTCTGAATCAACTTCCAGTCGGAGCTGTTACCTAGCTCTGATTTTAGAACATCATATACAGCAACCAAATATTTCACATTCAGCGCTTTCAGATGCTTAGTTCCATCAGTGATATTGTGCGTTGTTGTCCTCTCTTCTCCGGCAACAGTCGGAATGCCAGCGCATGATTTGGAAATCTCGCATTGCGTATATGAAATGAACGGGACTGTAATCGTCGATTGTGCATAAACACCTTCCAAAGTATTTTTTCCAGAAAAATACGGCAGCGACTCGAATGCTCTTACAGTGCCAAGCTTATCATTGATATCATTCAAATCATTATATGCTCTACCAGGAGTACCTTTAAGCAAATCATTAATACCCTTATAGATAGACCAAGTGGGTTTTGATTCAAATCCCTCATAATTCCACTTTATCCAATAACCTATGAATGCTGATGTGTTACTTATCCATAAGATTGTTACAATCAAAACAATTAAAACTATGAGCTTTTCAATTCTCAAATGTTTTGCAAGTTCACTAATGGTATAACTTGCTATCACTAAGACAAAAAAGTAAATTATAGGCCAAAATCTTACATTTGCAGTAAAAAGAAGTTCACCACTAAAAAATCCGACTATAGAAACAATTATTATAAAAAATAAATAAAAAATACCCTTCTCTCTTTTTTTTAAACCAATTATCAAACCAATAGCAGCTAAAAAATGGAATATTAAAGCTTCTTTTGGATACCAATCAAACCATTGAGATAGCGGCCAGTCCCCACCGTATTTTGTAGTATAATTTATTTTGAGAATAGCTGGTACCAACCAAAAAGCTATTAAGATTAGAGCTAACCCAAATGTCAGAAAAAGTAGTTTAAAATTTAATAACAATCTTTTTTTATCTTTGGTTAGAAGAAAATAAATGGACGACAATAATGCAACGATGGCCGTTACTAAGTGCGAAAGGAAAACAAACGCATACAATATAGATGCAACTAAAGACAGTTTTTTTTCAGAAATTACTTTATATAGATATCCTAAAAATAAGACCATTATAGAAAAGCTTATGCTATATGAAAACTCCCCAGCAAGTATGCTTGGTATATTTCCACCGAAGACCGTATTTTTTTCATTGAACAAGAAAAATAAGCAAAGGATGGAAGATATTGTTGGCATGGGAAATTCAAATCCCATCATTTTTAAAGCAATAAAAGTCACAAGTGGTAAAAGAAAAACACCAGAAATTGTAATTATTTTAAAGGCTATTTCCAATGGAATTAAGTAGCTCAAAAAAGCAATGGCAATATAAGGTAGAGGAAATATCCATTGAAAAATTGGGTAACCTGCCCATCTTCCAGGTGACCAACCAGTTATTTCCCCATGTGGAAGAAGATAATCCCTCATATATTGTGCAAGATAGTTCATGGATCCCATATCGCCGCCAGAAGTTGTTGTCTTCGACAAGATTAAATCAGGCTTGTAGTAATTGAGTAGAAAAGCATAGATAGCGAGTAAAGTTATGACATTGACTATGTTTTCCCAATTTTTTGACAAAAAATTTTTAAAAGGTTTTCTACTTAATCTCATAGATTATAATTTATTAATCTCAGTTTAAATTTTCATTACAATTCTTTTCTTGCCCCAAACTCCTCTCTTTCTTCCTACAATTTTTATGAGACCAATTTCCGACAAATGACTGAGGAAATCCCTAAACCTTCTTTCACCCACAGGATACTCCATTTTCTTGGAGTAAACCGAATACAGCTCATCTGTGTAAATCTTCCTCTTTTCATCTAAAATCTGAAGGATGATTTTCTCATCCAGATTTATTTTTTCCTTCAGAATTTCTGGCTTAACCGGCCTTACAGTCGGTAGAATCGCCTTGAGATGTGAAATGCCAACCTTCCTAGAATTTTCCTTTTCAGCATATCTTCCAGCTTTGATTAGACATTCAAGGCCAATCCTGACATCCCCTCCGTTTTGGACGGCTTGGTTTGCCGCCAGTAGAACTACGGAATTCTCCACAGAAACGAATGCCAAGTTTGCTCTTTCCTGAAGTATATCTCTCATCTCTGTTAGAGAATATGGCTTGAATTCGAGCTCTTCTATGTTCAAACTGCTTTTAGCTCTCGGCTCGGCTTTAGCAAAAACAAATGGGTTGTTTGAAATGAAAATAAGACCAATTGGAATTTTGACATATTGGTTGAGCCTCAACAAGTCATAAAGAACGCTTTCATCCCCAAATATTAACTGATCGATTTCATCCAAACAGATGACAAGACCTTTCTCAAGTTTATTGCAAGACTCGATCAATCTTTCCAATATTTCATCTTTTCCTAATCCTCTCCTCTGGACAAATGCCCCGAGATTTAGAGAAATTTTCGTGAAAATGGCGCTTGCAGTCTTGTAATCCCAGCAATTGATATAAATGGTCTTCACTCCAGAATAATCGCCAAATTCCCTGAAAACAAATTTCACCGAAGCAGTTTTTCCAATGCCAGGTGGACCGAAGATGAAAGTGTTTTGAGGCATTCTCTTTTCAGTAGCTGGCAATAAATTTTCAGCGAGATGTTTTACTTGCTGCTCCCTATGTAGGAGAAGCTCTGGCAGATATTCTGGTGACAATGCCTCCTCATTCTTAAAAATTTTTGATTTTTCTAAATCTTCCATATACAACAACTTAATCTGCTAAAAGGGTTTCAATTCTTTCCTTGCCAGCTCCAGGTTTGCTTCCCCTTTTCACAATAACCTTAACTATCTCATTTGTGTTTTTGACATGTGTTCCACCGCAGAACATGTCAGGTATTCCTTCAACCAGCCAATGCCTTCTATCATTTTCATCAGTCCACCATTTTATCTCCTTTCCACTTTCAATGAATTCATTCGCTTTCTGCTCAACAATTTTCAATTTTTCTTTATCAATGGGTTGTTCAAACGAGTAATCTAACCTATCCTTATTTTCATCTACTATACCGCTTGTTAATGGTTTGCAGCTTTCCCCATACACATTGACCATAAAATAGTAGACTATATGGGCGGCAGAATGAAGTTTCATTATACTATATCTTCTCTCCCAAGCAATCTTGCCATGAATCGTGTCACCAGCTTTGAAATTCGGCTCTTTCTCAAGAACATGGAATATCTTTTCTTCCTCGTCTTTTATCGTATCAACAACTCTTATTCCGTTTATTTCTCCAATATCCCCAACCTGGCCTCCGCCCTTGGCATAGAAGCAGGTTTGATCTAGAACCACTTGATTTCCATTTATTTCTAAAACTTTGGCGTCAAATTCCTTCTGATAAGGGTCTTCCCAGAATAATTTTCTAGTCGTCATAATGTTTTTTTCAGTTTTTCGATTATTTCATCTTTTCCTCTCTCGATTATATATGGCCCGAGCCTAGGTCCTCTTTCCGAGTTTAGGATTATCTTGTAAACAAGTTTGAAAAACTGGGAGGGATTAATTTTGCTCTCTTGAGCAATTTCAAAAATTTCCACCTGAAGTTTCTCACCATCATTTTCCTTCTCAATTGTTTTTATCAATTTTTTAATCACAGCTTTCTCATCTTCGCTCAATTCCACTTTCAATTCAGCTTTTGCTCCTCCAAAATCCCTATACCAAGTTTTTGTAAACCCCAGTCTCCTTTCAACCTCTTTTCTTATATCTTCAGTGACTTTTTTCAATCTTCCAAATTCTTTCAATCTTTCCAATGCAAAGTCTAGCTGATTCTTCTCAGGCAATATCTTTACAATCTCTACCATTAAATCGAAAGGGATGTAAATTGCGGCTGGTCTTCCAGTTTTTACAACTGCCAATTCATAGGCTCTTTTGTAATTATGGTCCTTCCTCTTGTCGCCAGAAGACTCCGGGCCAAAATAGATTTTCTCAGCTAAGTCAAGCTCATTCCAAAGCAACGGGACCATTTGTTTCAGGTTTATGTCTTTTGCGATTGTCAACCTTCCTTGGAACATCCAATACCTCAGATGCTCCGGAGTCATATACTTCAGCATATCTGAGACAGTAATAACATTTCCTAAGGACTTTGACATTTTCTGCCCATTAACAAGGAAATGCTCGTAAATAACTGGATAAGGAGGTTTCCATCCCAAAATTTTTACAATTTCCTTTCCTGTATCCCAGCTCCCACCAGCAGCAGCATGCTCTTTGCCGAAAGGCTCACATGTGGCTTTTAGAAACACCCATCTGGCAGCCCACTCTACTCTCCAGCTTAGTTTGGCATTCCCGTTCAAAATGGAGATTTTGCTTTTATGACCACATCCATTCACCTCATATTTTTTCCTCAACAATGCAGCCTCGCTTGCGCATTCATACTCGACTGTAGCCGTTTTCTCATCATATTTGCGAATTTCCGTGTTCGATATCCTTTTGCATTTCTCGCAAATTATATCGATTGGATACCAGTCCTCCGGCAAGGGATTTGATCTGAATTTGTTCAGCACTTTTGCGATTTGTCTCCTTTTTTTCATCGCGAGTTTTACCACATCGTTGTACATCCCCATTTTGTACATCTCAATGCCTCTTAGAATTTTCGGCTTTACAAAAACTATCTCTAATTGTTTGATGAACTTGTCCTCGAAGTGTTCAGCAAAATTTTTATGGCATCCCCAGAAATCTGGTATGAAGCAAACTGGTATACCGAGATAATTTGCAAGCTCCTTTGGCATATCTTGTGGGAGAGACCTAAAAGGATCCATATCATCAGAAATCCAAACCAATTCAGACGGAACTTTTATGCTCTTGAGGGCAAGAACTACAGCATCCCCTCTTATCACGTCATTTGCGCTTCCTATATGCGGCTCACCAGACATCGAAGTTCCAGTGGTTACTACCTGTTTTTTCACCTTCCATCGCTTTACTAGATCTTTCGCAATCTGATCTGGCCAGAATTCGTGTTCCTTTGCTTCCATATCTCTCAATATTTATTTTGTTAGAGAAGAAATAAATGGGCCCGGTGGGATTTGAACCCACGACCTATCGCTGTCCTAGTCACGGACAGTGCCATATAAGGCGATTGCTCTACCAGGCTAAGCCTCCCAGTGTTTAAACACTTACGGGCCCAGCTGGCTTCGGACCCAGTTATATATTACTAAATGGAAATGTTTTTTCTTATTCTTATCGGAAACCACGGAAATGAGGTTCCGAAAGCTGTATTATTCAACGATAGTAATATTTTCTTTATGAGAGTAGATTTTGGTAATAGAGAAAAGCAAAGAGAATTTTTTATAGAAAATAAGAAAAAAATTGAAAAATTTGACTTTGAGGAAGCTTTATTTTAAAGTAATCGAGAGATGCGAAATAGATTCATATTCTTGATCATCTTCTTCAGAAGGAGTATAAAAGTCTCCATGAAGGGTTGTCGTTAAGCTGGGCCTGTTTCCTAAGCGTTTAACATTCTCTTGATTAAGTGACATAGTTTTAACTTCATCATAATCAATCGTATCTCGATAGACAAGAACACCTTCTTTATTGTTAAATATAGCTATGCAAGCAACCAGATTTGAAAGTGGTGAAGAAACGGCACATAAACTATATCCGTTTAATGGTCTATGCAATTCTCCATTAGCAAATTCTAAAGTTTTTCTGACAAGTTCTTCATTATATCTTTTTATTTTTCTATCTTCTAACATTGCCTTTTTAGCAAGTTTTGGGAGAGCGGTTGAATCATCATACGGATCATCTGTTACATAAAGTACTGGTGAATCGAGAATTGGATCTTCTGGTACTATTTCCTCGATAATAGTTTTTTCTTTATTCATAATTATTTTATACACACATAAGCATTTAGGTTTAAATTCGAAAAACTCCAAAACACACAAACTTTAAATATCTATATGTATGTATAAATCTTTAGCAATTTTTAAGGTGTGAAGATGACAGATGGAAAAGCCATGATTGGTAATCTTGGTGGACAGCCGATTCTAATCCTGCCAGAGAGCACTCTGAGGTCGACGGGAAAGGATGCACAGAAGAACAACATAGCCGCAGCCAGAGCAGTGGCGGATGCCGTCAGAAGCACTCTTGGACCAAAGGGAATGGACAAGATGTTGGTTGACTCGATAGGCGACGTAGTAATAACAAATGATGGTGTCACAATTTTGGAAGAAATGGAGGTCGAACATCCGGCCGCAAAGATGATGGTAGAGGTTGCTAAGACCCAGAATGAAGAGGTCGGCGACGGGACTACAACTTCAGTTATCATCGCAGGTGAGCTCCTGAAAAAAGCAGAAGAGCTTCTTGACCAGGAAATTCACCCAACTGTTATAACTAGAGGGTTCAAGTTGGCAAAGGAAGAGGCCCTGAAAATATTGGAAGAAATAGCAAAATCAATCAGCATAGATGATACAGACTCTCTAATGAAGATAGCAATCACATCCATGTCCGGTAAATCCGTTGAAAGGGCTTCGCCAAAACTTGCAGAACTTGTGGTTCAGGCTGTGAAAGAGGTTGCCAAGAAAGTTGACGGAAAAATAGAAATCGACACAGATGACATCAAGAGGGAGAAGAAGCATGGGGGCTCGACCGAGGATACGGAATTGATCAGAGGCATAGTTATTGATAAGGAAGTGGTTCATCCGGCAATGCCAAAGAAGATAGAAGATGCAAGGATTGTTTTATTGGATGTTGCTCTTGAGGTCAAGGAGCCAGAAACAGATGCACAGATAAGGATAACATCTCCGGAACAGATGCAAGCCTTCCTAGACCAAGAACAGAGGATGCTCAGAAGCATGGTGGAAAAGATAACAAGAATCAACGCAACTGTGGTTCTCTGCCAAAAAGGGATTGATGACATAGCTCAACACTACCTTGCAAAGAAGGGGATTCTTGCATGCAGAAGGGTGAAGCAGTCTGACATGGAAAAGCTGGCAAAGGCGACAGGTGGGAAAGTGGTTTCAAATCTTGATGATTTTTCTGCTGATGATTTAGGTTTCGCAAAGCTTGTTGAGGAGAAAAAGATCGCAGGCGAGTCGATGACATTTGTAAGAGATTGCAAAGATCCTAAGGCAGTGACAATTTTGGTGAGGGGAAGCACAGAACATGTGGTCGATGAAATCGATAGGAGCATCGAAGATGCAATAGGAGCAGTCGCTTCTGCCCTCGATGTTGGAAAGATTGTTGCGGGCGCAGGCGCGCCTGAAGCAGAAGTCGCCAAGAGAGTGAGGAAGTTCGCTGAAAAATTCTCAGGAAGAGAGCAACTTGCGATTCTCGCGTTTGCCGATGCTGTGGAAGTCATACCAAGAAGCCTTGCAGAAAATGGCGGTTTGGACCCAATCGATACTTTGGTAGAGCTAAGGGCGGCTCATGAGCAAGGAAAGATTAGCAGCGGGGTTTGCTTGTACGATGGAAAGATTGCTGATGCCTTCGAGATGGGAGTTATAGAGCCAGTGAAGGTTAAAACGCAGGCGATAAAATCAGCAGCAGAGGCGGCAGAAATGATACTGAGGATAGACGATGTCATCTCAGCAGGTAAGCTTGCGAAGGGTATGCCATCAGCTCCACCTATGGGCGAAGGCATGGAATAAAACAAAGCTTTTATTTCTCCGTTTTGAAATAATTATTATATGCCAGTTAAAGAACAAGATGAAGAATACGAGATAATACCTATTTCTCCATTAAGAAAGCTTGAAAAGAGAATGGAACAGTTAGAGACAACTACCCCCACGGTCGATACCAAAGAAATCTTCAGAGAAGTTGTAGATGTAATGAGGATGAATCAGCAGATAGTGAATGAGCTTTCAAAGGCAAACGATGCAATGCGACTCGAGCTGTCGAAGCTGGTACAAAAACTTGAGGATTTGACCAATAATTTGAATGAATTGATATCTTATATCAAGACGGCTGCAGCTGAAGAAGCGCCTCAAGCACAAGAGACTACGGGACGCTTGGCTCAAAAAATAAATGAATTGGTCGATGCAAACAAAAAAATCGTTGAGAGCAATCAAACGGTTCTTTCAGTTTTAGATGAAATGGAAAAACATATAAGAAGACCAATTTTATCATTGCCCCCAAGAAAACCTTTGCCACCTAAGATGGTTTGATTTCATGTTCAAGGCACAAGCAGACATACTTTCAGCAGTTATAATAGTTGTTCTTGCGCTCGCTCTCACATCTGCTGCGCTTTTGTGGGGATTTCCGCTTATAGAAAAGAGGCAGGATACTGCGTTGGTGGCAAGAGTTAACAATGCATTTAATCAAGACCTGCCAGCAAAAATCACTCATGTGGCAGACGTAGGCGGTTCGCTCACATTCTCTATGGATGTGGACGGAATTTGGTCTCTGAACGAGACAAATAATACAATCAGCTTTACTTTTTTCAGCAGAGCTACGGACAAGGGTCTGAACCAATGGATAGGTGAGGGATGCCCGTTTGAAGGTCAGTCTGGAACGATGGGCATCAGCAAGCCGTATGTGCTCTGCGTTTTTGTATCGCAGATAGGATCGGGATTTAACATAACATATCAGCTCGGTTTTAGGGAACTAACCAGCGATGGGACAAGGGGATACAAGATAGTTTTGGTTAAGCCCGCAGGTGGCGTATCAGCGTCTACTGGGAAAAATATTTTAATCACTCGCAGTTCTATAAACCAGATTCCATCGGTTGGTCAGAAAACATTAATTACGACAGAAATCGAAATTCTTTTATGATGGGATGAGCAAGGGTCAATCGATAATCGTGCAATTCGTCATTTTTTTCGTAATAGGTTTCATAATTTTTATTTCGATAGGGGTATTTTTCAAGTATCAGGCCGATCTTTTCAGACAATCGATACTTTCATCAAGTGTGAATCTGACAAGCAGCTATCTGTCATCCGCAACCATAGCCATTGTCGACAGTTGCAAGGAGTGCGATTTCGTAAATTTGACAATTAATGCACAAAACACAACCACTGGATATCCGATAGAAATGTTGATTAAGGACTTAACACTCAAGACATACGCACCGCTAACAAACGAGCTTATTGCCACAACCATTCACAATCTGCTTGTAGATACTTTGCAAGCCTCTGGCTCATCTGGTTCATTCAAACCCATAATTTTAACATTTAACAGAACCAATTATACTTTGAGGATTGACTGAATGAATGCCTTGAAAAAAATCGTCAGAAAGTTTACACTAGGGTACCAGATTCTATATCCGCAAAAACCTGAAGTCATGCCACCAAAGCCTGAAGAAAAGGAAGAAAAGGAAGAAGAAAAAAAGATTGTTATAACAGGAGAAGGGCTTGAAATCCCATCATTCTCACCATTTCTTGTGAAAGCAGCCAAGATAGAGGAGGAGAGCAAAAAGGAAAAACTTACGATAGTCTACCCGCTTATCCCGAAAACCCCCAGTAAAGGAGAGACGGTTTTTGCCTATGCAAAGATTTACTGGGATGACAAAAACAAAAGATACGTGTATCAGCTCATCGAACCGCCTCTGCCAGATAAGCTGAAAGATATTCTAGTAAAAGTCAGGGAATTTTTGGAGCAAAAGCTAGATATTGATTTCTCGAAAATGAAGATTTTCGAGGCAAAAGATTACCTAAGAAAGCAAATTTTGGAATCACTTAACTATTACGGGTTCGCTTTGACTGAAGTGGAGCAGCAGATTTTGCAATATTACATAGAGAGAGATTTTGTTGGCCTGGGAAGAATCGAACCATTGATGAATGACGAGCAGATAGAGGATATTTCATGTGATGGTCTAAAAATACCAATATTTATTTTTCACAGGAATCCAAGTCTAGGATCAGTAATGACAAATGTTACTTTTGATGATGCAGAAACTCTAGACTCATTTGTGATGAGGCTTGCTCAAATCTGTGGCAAATCAATTTCAGTCACTAATCCGCTTCTTTCGGGATCGCTTCCGGATGGGAGCAGGGTTCAAGCGACTCTCGCAACAGATATTGCAAGAAGGGGCAGCAATTTCACGCTCAGAAAATTCACTGAGAAACCCCTGACACCTATCCATTTGCTCGGTTACAAGACACTTGATATCAAAACAATGGCATATCTTTGGTTTGTCGTTGACACGGGAAAGAGTGTGCTGGTTTCGGGAGGAACTGCCTCGGGAAAAACCACGTTGCTGAATGTACTTTCCCTTTTCATAAGACCTGAAGAAAAAATAGTTTCCATCGAAGACACTCCGGAGCTCAAACTGCCTCATCCACACTGGGTGCCGCACGTAGCGAGAACCGCAATCGGCACTGAATTTGGAAGAAAGCCCGGAGAAATAGATCTTTTCGACCTGCTGAAGGAGAGCATGAGGCAGAGACCAGATTATATAATCGTGGGTGAGGTGAGAGGAAAGGAGGCTTATGTTCTGTTTCAAGAGATGGCCACGGGTCACCCCAGCCTTGCAACAATCCATGCAGAAAATGTGCCAAAACTGCTTGACAGGTTGACTACACCGCCTATAAGCCTCCCACCAAGTCTCATAGCAAGTGTCGATGTCATCACATTTCTAATATCCACAAGATACAAGGGCAGGCAGGTGAGGAGAGTTACAGAGATTCTGGAGGTTGTCGGCCTTGATGAGGAAACAAAGGCACCAATTTTCAATCAACTATTCAAATGGAATCCCATTACTGATACATTTGATACGGTTGGTAGAAGTATCATTTTGAAAAAGATTTCGGAGTCAACTGGTATGACTGAGACTGAAATCAAGGAGGAAATGGAGAGAAGGATGATGGTTTTGGACTGGATGCAGAGAAACAACATCATCGAATATGAGGATGTCAACTCTGCCTTGAATTCATATCACAGGGATTCTGTTAGATTACTTGCCACAATCAAGGGAGGCACCTAATGAAATTTGAAAAATTTTCGATGAGATTCTTTTACCCATTTGCAGATATGATTATCCCATATTTTTCAGATCTGAAGTCAGACCTGAAAAGGTCTGGGATAAAGCTTTCAGTCCAGGAATTTCTAAGCCAAGGGATTCTCATCACAACAATTATTTTTATTGCCGGACTTCCCATATTCTCTGTCATCCTGACATTTTTTCTTAAAAATTTCTTGTTTGGGTTCCTCTCAGCCATAACCGCATCGTTCTTTGCCTTGGCAATTGCTTTCATAGCCTATGTGAATTACCCCAAAATAATCATCGGAGAGAAAGCGAAAAAGATAGATAATCAGATTTCATTCGCTGCGGTCCATCTCTCCACTCTAGTGAGCACAAAACTTCCTCTAGACAAAGTCTTCGAGATTTTTTCCAAGTTCAGTGCGTATGGTGAAATCACTAATGAATTTTCAAAAATTGAAAGCGACATGAAGATGTTTGGCTTGGATATCAACACTGCCATTGAAAGAGCGGTTGAAAGATCACCATCGAAAAATCTCAAGGAGCTCTTATGGGGAATTTTCTCCACAAACACGGCGGGTGGGGATATAGACATATATCTCAGGGAGAAATCCAAAAGTTTTATGTCAGAGTATAGGATGAAGCTTCGCGACTTCTCTCAACAGCTGGCGATTTACATAGAAGTCTATTTGACAGCAGTAGTTTTGGGTGCAATATTCTTCGTGATTTTAACGTCAATAGTTGCCGGAATCACAGGAGTCGGACAACAGGTCCTCGGCCTTCAATTTTTCCTCATCTTCATCTTCTTACCAATAGTCTCAGCGCTCTTTATCTATTTGATTAAAAGCTCGACGCCAGGGGGGGAGTGATTGAAAATAGAATTGAGCACTGAACAAAAAATCATAGCAGTAGCAGCCTCAATAGCAGGAATCATATTCCTCATAGGAATGATTACCTCAAACGGGGGTGTGAAATCAAATGCTCTCATCCTGTTTGCATTCATGCTGGTGCTGCCGTTAATTCTATTGAAGTATGCAAGGGAACGTGCAATAAAAGACATAGAGGAAAAGATGCCAATCTTCCTTAGGGATTTGATTGAGTCGATTCGTTCTGGTATGCCGTTTCATCAAGCAATAGTCTCAAGCAGCAACTTGGATTACGGTGAATTGTCAAAAGAAATCAAAAAAATGTCAAACCAGATTTCTTGGGGAATGCCAGTTACCAAGGTTCTCGATCAATTAATAGAGAGGATGAAATCAAGCAGGAGACTTTTCATGGCCTTGAAAATTTTGAAGGAATCTTACATCACAGGCGGTGATGTGATTTCCACCTTAGAGTCAGTTGCAAACAATTTGACTGAATTGGACGAGGCTGAAAAAGAGAGAAAAAGTCTTTTGAACCAATATGTGGTTCTGATCTACGCCATAGTCTTCATCTTTGTTGTAATTCTAGTGGCAATCAACAGGCTGATGATACCAGTATTCCAGATTTCATCAACTCCTGGAGGAGAGGTAATAGGACTTCAAAATCCATGCACAGGAGTCACATCTTTCATCTGCTCTGTCTTCGCTCTCCCAGCCAAATATGTTTTTAATATCTCAGATTTATCAAACATAGGGGCTTATTATCTTTCAATATTTTTCTACATGAGCACGATTGTTGCCATTGCATGTGGAATGGTGATAGGTCAAATAACCGAAAATTCAATAGTCGCAGGTCTCAAGCACAGCACAATATTAACTGTGGCTGTCTGGGGAATTTTGATCCTGCTCAAAGTTTTAGGTTTCTTGGGAGTTTAAATGAAAGCGCAAATTAGTTTCGTAGAATTTTTGACATCTATGATTATTTTTATCGCTTTTGTTGGCTATTTTTCCATCCAGATTTTGATGTTCGTACCAAACTACATCAATCAGATCAAATCAGAAAGATTGAGGTCGGAGGCGTTCCAGATTTCCGAGCTTTTGATAAATGACCCTGGCCAACCACTTGATTGGAATCTCAATTTTGCAAATGCCAAAAGAATAGGATTTTCTGATCAATTGAGTAATAAGACAAATCTACTTTCCGGGGCCAAGATTTCTGTATTCAATACAAAATGTCAGGAAAACTACGGCAATGTGAAGAATCTAATGGGAATTGATCACGATTTCTCATTGATTCTAATTGATGCAAATACAGGTGGGTTAGAAATCAGAAATTGCCGCCCGGCTACTGCTACGATAAGGCAAGTCAACACGACAATCAGAAGAGTAGTTGCTTATGATGACGGCGGAGTCGTCAAATATGGAGAGTTGATTTTGCAGGTGTGGTAAAATGAAAGGGCAAATAAACATTGTCGAATTGATTTTTGTCCTGGTGGCGCTCCTCATAGCATTTGGAGTCCTCTTCCCAGGATTTGTTTATGAGAATAAGTGGAAAGAGGCCAACATACTAATCAACTCAAGAGATTTGATTTTGACGATTGACAGAACAGGGAATTTATATAGCTATTCTTTTGATAAAAACTCCTTATCACTCTTTCTTGACAAAGTAAGCGCTGAAAATAAAACAAACCTTGTAGCATGGTCTGAAATAGAGGGAACTGTCCAAGATCGATTTATAGTTGCATGCAACTGCACAAGGGAGCAGATAGAAGCAATGAGCTCTTGGTACGACGGTTTGAAAATTAATGGAAGAAATGTGAAACTTTTGTTCGTTCAATCTTCGCTTGGAAATATTCCAGAAGAAACCGATGTTCTTCTCATCCGAGGCTATACTCCCTTGGATAGCTATCTGACAAATTTCCAAAACTATGCATCCAAAGGCATTGGAATTGTTGAAATGATGGATTTCATAGGACCATTTGATTTAGTGAACAATGACAGGGTGCAGACGCAAATTTTTGGTTTAAATTGGGTTGATGTGAAAAAAGGACAGTCAGACAACATGGATTTCTCAAGACAGCCTAAAAATTCAAGTGACACAATTTATTATCCATACAAATATTTCTATCACTTACCATTTCCTCTCAAAATATACTCAAGCAAATCGATTACAGGGTGCCAATACCAGCCTTCTAGTCTTGGTAATTTGTCATTGGGATCAGTAAACTATAGTTTTTGGATTTGCAGCCCAACTTCCGTAAAATTCGATACTGATGGTAATGGAGTAGAGGACACGTCCGTGAGTCTTGGTAATAATGTAACTATTGGAGGATATAACTTTGTCCTGAGTTACATTGATGATAACAATGCGATATCTTTATCATTCAGGCCGAAATACACTTTCTCTGACTTTCTGACTTACATATTCCCACCAGGAACGCCCGATTCGCAGGGATGGGGTTATGGGACAAAAAGAATTGATGTTATAAACCCAATAGATGGCAACATGGAAAAAGTCTTGATTAAATCTGTGTCAACGAGCCCACCGGGAGAATATCCAGCAGTGATTTTGAATACAGTTTCTATTAGTCGAGTTGCTTGGATCCCAGATTTTACTGCAAGTACTAGAGATAAAAATACACAATCAGACGATTCAAAGAATTTGCTACTTTCATTGTTATTCTGGGCATCCAAGAAAAGAGCAACACCGGTGCTCTACCAGCCGATAAAAACTGGCTATTTGAGCAGTTACATAAATGTCAACAATACAGATATGTTTGAAGTTTATAAATTCAGTCTTGGCTTGGCCTATCCCTATTGATTACTTCAGTCTCAGACTCTCAAGATTTCTTGGAGTATTAGTTTCTACTCTAAATAGCCTGTGAATGCTTCTTGCAAGCTCCAAAGATTTCTGATTCTCACCATGCCCGATGATTATCCTGTCTGGTGCTGAGGCAAGCTTGTGGATGAAACTTAGCAATTGGTTTTTGTCAGAATGACCGCTCAACCCATCGATCGTCTGAACTTCCATCTTCATTTCAATGGACATATTCTTCCCGTCTCCTGTTCTTATCGGGATTTCTCTCCATCCCTTCTGTATTCTTCTTCCAAGAGTGCCTTCGGATTGATAACCTACAAATATCAGAGAATTGTTTTGATTTTCAGCCAAAATTTTTAGATGCTCCATCACTGGCCCACCAATCAGCATTCCGCTCGTGGAGATTATCACGCATGGTTTGTCTTCCCATGCCTTTTCTCTGTCGCTTGGCGACGCTATCCTTTTGAAAATTGGTTCCAAGAATGGGTCCTTTCCAGCGAATATCTTCCTCTGTATGTTTCTCGAAAGATATTCTGGATAGGCAGTGAAGATGCCATTAGCATCCCAGATCATACCGTCAATGAAGACCGGATACTGGAAATTATTTTCAACCAAAATTGCCATGAGTTCTTGAGCTCTCTCAACGCTGAAGCTGGGAATGAGGCATATGCTCTTTCTCTCCATGGTCTTGTTTATAACATCCATAAATTGTTTTTCGGTCTCACTCCTTGGAGGCATGATATCCCTCTCACCACCGTAAGTCGATTCGATTATCAGGGTTTCAACTCTTTGGAAATCTACAAAGGCTGGCTCAAGCAAGGTTGTCCTACCAAACTTCTGGTCCAACGCATAAACTATGTTGTGCAATCCTTCTCCTATGTGAAGATGGATGAGACCAGAGCCAAGTATATGGCCAGCATTTTGGAATGTGAGCCTCACATCAGGCGCAACATCTGAAACTTCACCGTACTCCAAAGGAATGCTGTGTCTTACAGCTTCCTTCACACCCTTTGCTGTGAACAGAGGGATGTTTGTGCTCTTCTGCACCACGTCAATATAATCAAGCCATAGCAAGGTTGCCAAATCAACTGTTGGGGTTGTCATGTAAAGAGGTCCACTAAAACCACGCTCATAAAGAACTGGGATGAATCCACAGTGATCCAGGTGCGCGTGCGAAACGATTATCGCATCAAGCTCGTTGTAATCAAATTCTTTTGCCTGAAGGATTGGGTATTGGTTTGAATTCGAGGCGCCCACTGCCAACCCGCAATCCAACAAGACCTTTGATTTTGGTGTCTCGACAAGAAGACAGCTTCTCCCAACCTCTCTAAAACCGCCAAGTGCAATAACCCTTATCCAGTCCCTGTTTGTTATCCTCTCGCCAAAAATCTTCTCCCCTATCTCGTTCAAGAATTGTTTTCTAAACTTGCTTTCTGTGTGCAAAACTTTTCTTATACCATTGATCACATCAGATTTTATCGGCGGCACTCTCTCTATTCTGGGTGTCCAAAGGGTCTCTGACTTGATTGTCCTGAACGTCTCTCCGCCCTTGCCGATGACAAGGCCGGGCTTCTCAGAGGCTATGATGACCAATCCACGCTCAGGCTCAAAATAGATATCCTTAATTTTTGCATCTTCAGGCACAATCTCCTTTATTTTTTCTTTGGTCTCCTCCTGATCTATGCAAAGATTGCTCTCGAGCCTAACTTCGATTCTCTTCTTCAACCCGTTGACTATCTGCCTGATTGTCTCCTCATTTGTCTTGAAGAATTCCCTATCTTTTGTGTAGACTATAATTTCCGAGCCCTCAAGCTCAACTCTGCTAACAACTTCTTTCGGTAAGCTATTCTCTACTTTTTTAAGAATTTCCATTTCACTCACAGGATTTTTATTTACTAGTGTTCTCTAGTTGTTCGTATTTCGTGATTTTTATTCCATCTTTTGTTATGACGGCTATGTCAATTCCCTTTCCGCCAGATCCGATGTCACGCTCAATTGCAGCCTTTATCGCCCTTATCGCAATCTTCTTTCCTTCCTCAGCAGAAACATTATCTCTGTAAGTATCTTCAAGGACACCTAAAGCCATAGGTGAACCAGATCCAGTTGAAAAGAATTTTTTCTCCTCTTCCCAGCCACCGATGGCATCCAAGCTGAAAATACCCGGGCCGGATTCGTCATAACCCGCCAAAATCAATTGAACGTAAAATGGATAGTACTTGTTCCCCTGCAAGATGTTCGAAAGCAAAGTGCTTGCCCCCTTCACAGAAATCTTCCTCTGGTTTTGGAGCTCGAAGAGCTTCAATTCAGCTCTCATGTATCGTACCAGAGTTTGGGCATCTCCGCTCGCTCCGGCTATTGTCATTGCAATATGATCCGCAAGTGGCAGAATCTTCTCAGATTCCTTGCTTGCTACAAGATAGCCCATCGTCGATTTCTTCTCTGCAGCTAACACTACTCCATCCTTACAAATCAACCCAACCGTTGTTGTTCCCGTTTTTCTAACTTCGGGCTTTTCTTCATCAAGTCTTGCCAAATTTTTCACCCAGAAATTGGATAATTTAAATTATGTATTTGCTTTTAAATAGCTTTTGGTCTGTTAATTTTTATTAACTGAAAAACAAACTTATTTTATGATTAAGGGGCAGCAATCATCGCTAGTTCTGCTTGCACTGCTTTTCATCTTCCTTGCAATAATCTTTTTGCTGAAAAAACTAGAAGCTCCCCCAACACCGACAACAACCACTACAACACTTCCACTTTCTACCACAACAACTGTAACATGTACAGAAGGTGTTAGACAATGTAGTGGAAATGGCATTGTATATTGCATAAATGGTATTTGGGTTACAATGACAACTTTTTGTCAATATGGTTGTTCTAACGGTCAATGCAATCCAGAGCCAGCAACAACCATACCAGTAAGCAATTGTACAGGAACGAACAACCGCATTTGTAGCTATGGCTCCAAATATGATTGTTCAGTTTCGAAATGTTGCTATTGGGATTTGAACGCATCAAAATGCAAGCCCAGGTTATGCTCTGATATAGATGAGCAATTCTGTGCCAGTTGCGGTTGCACGCCTTCTTAATAGGATTTGGCGACATAGACTACTTCTTTTGCTCCCTTCTTGCACCACACACACTTTCCAAAGACTTTCTCTTTTTTGTCAAACAGAGTTCCCTTTATTGATCCACCATCGGTCTCAGCCTTGATGTAATCGGCGCATTCCTTGCTCCCGCACCAGTTGGTTCTGACTATCCCTCCCCTCTCCTTCAAGATTTTCTTGAGCTCTCCAAAATCCTTCGCTTCATGCAGGCTTTCCTTGAAGAGCTTGTCGGCTTTTTTCACCAAACTGTCCTGAATGTCATCAAGCATTTTCCCTATCGTTTTTGCCAAAACACTATCCTTTACAGCAAGCTTTTGTCCTGTGTCTCTCCTCACAGCTATTACTTGCTTCTTCTTCACATCAATCGGCCCAATCTCAATTCTCAGAGGAACACCCTTCAACTCCCAAAAATTATATTTCCATCCTGGCGTGTATTCCTTTCTTTCATCGACTTTGACATTAATTCCACTTTTTTTCAGTAAGCTTTCAGTTTCATTCATCTTTTCCATGATTTTTTTATCATCCTTTCCAACAATCGGCACAATTACAGCTTGAACAGGGGCAACCTTTGGAGGCAAAACCAACCCCTTGTCATCCCCATGTATAGCAATCAACGCCCCAAGAATTCTCCAGAATGCTGGTCCATAGCAGGTCTGCCAGACATATTTCTCCTTCTCGTCCTTATCAATGAACTTGATATCAAAAGCCTTGGAAAAATTCTGCCCGAGCAGATGAGTTGAAGGCAATTGAATGGCTCTTCCATCAGGCATGATTGAATCAGCAGCAAAAGTGCTGACTGCTCCTTTGAATTTGTCATGCTCAGGTCTCTTGAAAAATAAGAATGGGATTGCAAACTGCTCATGCATCACGTTCTCAGTCATTTCCATATCTTGCTTCACTTGTTTTATCGCTTCCCCCTCGGTCGCAAAAACATCATGTGCTTCAATCCAGTAGAATTCCCTTCCTCTTATGAATGGCCTTGTCACACTCTCGTATCTCCACACCTGGCTGGTGTGATAGATTTTCAAAGGCAATTCTCTCCATCCCCTTATCCATATCGAGAACATGGTATACATTGCAGTCTCAGAAGTCGGCCTCAGGGCAAGCCTCTCCTCCAATTTTTCAAAGTTGGCCCCAGCCTCGGTTATCCAGAATACATCGGCAGAGAATTCAGCATGTTCCTTTTCTTTTTTCAAAAACGACTCAGGGATGACAGCAGGAAACCAGACAGGCTCATGTCCATTTTTTTCCAATTCTTCCTCAAAGAAGTCCCTCATTATCTTCATTATCCTTACAGACCATGGCATATGGACTAGGAATCCCTTGACATTGTATCTTATGTCAGCTAGCTCTGCTTTCTGGACTACTTGAGTGTACCATTCAGAGAAATCCTTAGACTTTTTTACTGTGATTCCCTCTTGTTCAGCCATCTTACCACTCTTAAAAATATGCAGTTTTTAAAAATTAAATCACTATCATCACTGGTTTAAATAAATTTATGTTCTATAGTTTTAGTAGTATGAAGCTAGCCGTTCTATCTGACTTCCATTTCGGGTTTGGTTATAGTCCTGAGCTTGAAAACGACAGCTTTGAGAATGCAGACGAGGCCATGGAAAAGGCCTTGGATGCAGATTTAATACTGATTCTTGGCGATATCTTTGATTCTAGGCTTCCGAAAACAAGCACATGGGGGAATGCAATAAAAGTTTTGGTCAAACCTCTGACAAAAGAGAGCAGAGGGGTCAAGCTAATTCAATCGACAAAAGAGATGAAAGAAATATCTAAACGCACCATGAATCATTTGCCAGTTGTGGCCCTGCATGGCACACATGAGAGGAAGGGAAAGGGGGAGACAAATGCGGTTGAGGTCATGGAGAACGCGGGCCTGTTGATTCATTTGCACTGCGAGACTGTCATTTTTGAGAAAGATGGTATTAATGTCGCAATTCATGGGATGTCTGGAGTGCCTGAAAGATTTGCAAAAGATGTTCTCCAGCAATGGAATCCCCAGCCAGTGAAAGGCTGTTACAACATATTGCTCCTGCACCAGAGCATCGAGCCGTTTGTCTACTCGCCGCTCGAGCCGCCGAGCATCTCAGTTTCCAATTTGCCCAAAGGATTTGACCTAATCATAGATGGCCACATTCACGGGCACAACCAGATCAAGCTAGGAGAATCGACTCTTCTTCTTCCAGGCAGCACAATAGTGACTCAGTTCGAAAAATCAGAGGATGAAGTTGAGAAGGGGATTTATTTTGTTGATTTGGGCGAGGAGATGAAAATAGATTTTGTTCCCTTGGAGAAAAACAGGAAATTCTTCTACGAGGAGGTTCTGCTTCAAGACGGCTCTGCAAAGGAGCAAATAGAGAGAAGGATAACCGAAATCCTCAATTCTAATTTCCAAAAGCTACCAATAATCAGAATAAAAATCTATGGGAAGGAAGCTGAAGTTTTGGACCAAGACCTGAAAGATTTGAGCAGAAGATATTCTGACAAAGCTATATTGATTTTCGCAAAAGAGCTTGAATCACCAGAGATAACAAAAAAAGTGGAATTTTTGAGGGCCATGAGAGAGCAAAAACTTTCTGTCGAGGAGATGGGTCTTGAACTTCTCAGGAAGAATTTGGACGAGTTTGGGTTTTCCTCATCGTTTGATTATGAGAATGTATTCAAGCTGCTCAGTGATGGCGAGGTTGACAAGACATTCAACATTTTGATTGGTGAGCAAAAGACACTTGAAGGAATCTTGAAAGGTGGATAAATGATATCAAGACTTGGGTTGGTGAATTGGCGTTCCCATCTAGAGTCCAAATTCGATTTTTCCAATGGGACGAATGCCCTTCTCGGTTCTCTTGGCTCTGGCAAGACAAGTGTTTTGGATGGAATCTGTTTTGGCCTTTTCGGTACTTTTCCAAACCTTCAGATGAAAAAATTGAAGCTTGATGACGTGATAATGAGGAAGCCTGTTGAGAAGAATCGGGCAGAAGTTGAGGTTCAATTCCAGATTAACGGCACAGTCTATTCCGTCAAAAGAGTGATAGAAAAAGGCAAAGGCACCACCTATTGTGAGATAAGGGAAAATGGGAAGCTGCTTGAGGCACCAAATTCCCAGAGAGTGACAGAAATCGTGGAGCATCTCCTCAAGGTTGATTACGAATTATTCAGCAAGGCAATTTATTCAGAGCAGAATGCCCTAGACTATTTCTTGACGATACCAAAGGGCCAGAGGATGAAAAAAATCGACGAGCTACTTGCAATAGACAAGTTCGAAAAATCAAGGGCAAACGCAGTCAGTCTCACAAACAAGATTGTGGACAGGAAGCTTGGTATAGAAAGCGCGATTGGGCAAGTGAATGAGGAAGAGCTGCAGAAAAACATTTTTGATCTCGAGGAATCTGTAAGAAAGCTTATTTCAGAGAAGGAGGAGCTGAAGAAAAGCATTGAGAAAACATCCGAAAAGAGAAAGAGGATCGAACTGGAATTACAGACTCTGCAAAAGATTAGGGAAGATTTGGAGCTGTTGAAAAGGGAGGAAAGGGGGGTTGAGAGCGCCCTGGAAGAAACATCCAACACAATAAGATCGATTGATGAGTCTGCAGGAGGATTTTCAAAGGAGACAGTGGAAAGAGACCTCGCAGAGCTGGACAAAGCTGTAGAAAAGCTCGGACAAGATTTGAAAGAAAAGAGAGAATCCTATGAAACTATTTTTTCTGAGCTTTCCCATGCAAAGAGCAAGCTGACTTTTCTTGATGAAGAGAAAATATCTAAGCTCAGCCCATCATTGAAAGATAAGTTGGAAATCAAAAAAGAGTTCGATCATCTCCTGAGTCTTATTGGAGAAAATGTGGAGGAGCAATTGGAAAAGAAGAAGAAAGAATTGGAGAATCTGGCATCAGAAGTCTCTGCCACAAATGCATTAATTATTGAGCTGAATTCTTTTCTCCAGCACCTCTCATCCGAAGAAAACAAATGCCCGATCTGCGATTCAATTTTAGCGCCTGAAAGGAAGAGGCTTCTCTTGGGCCAAAAACAAGACCAGCTCAAGAGTTTGCAGGAAAAGTTTGACAATCTGGCAAGACAGAAAGAAGTGGCTGCCAAAGCCTTGGGAGATTTTGAAGACGATTCCAAGCGAATACAGGAGTTATTTATCCAAATAAAAGATTTGCCAAATATCCAAAGAGATTTGGAAGATTCCAAAAAACTTTTCTTGGAATTGAGCTCTTTTGTGTCTCAGAGTGAAAATAAAGTGGCAGACATGAAAAGGGAGATTGAGCAGCTGGAAAAGCAGGCCAAAGAGAGTGAGAGCAGGAAGAGAAGATACGAGATTTTGCTGATTCAGCTTAAGGATTACCAAGAAAAGAAGCAAAGGAATGAAGAGTTGAAAAAACAAATGGGCGAAGTGAGGGCAAAAATCAGGGAGACTGAATTTAAATTCGCAGGCAAAAACATACCTGCTATGGAAGAAGAGCTCAAGTCAACTGTTGGTATGGAGAGCGAGATGGCAACAAAACTCCAGTCTCATGATTTGTTCATCCAAGAAAAGCAAGTGAGGAAGCAAGAATATGAGGATAAATTGATAAATCTGGCAAAGCAGAAGAAGGAAATCCAGAAATTGGAAAACATGATAAAGGATTTGAGAACATTTGGTTTTGCAGTAGAGCAGACACAGATTGAACTGAGGACCAATTTCGTGGAAGCTGTCAATTATTCCATGAACAAACTCTGGCAGACCCTTTATCCCTATCGAGACTATGTTGCTGTGAGATTGAATGTGGAAGAGGGGGATTACACTCTTCAACTGCAGGGAAGAGATGGGAGATGGGTGAATGTTGAAGGAAATGTATCTGGAGGAGAGAGAAGCATAGCGTGCTTGGCTCTGAGAATTGCATTTGCTCTGGTATTGGCTCCGCAATTGAGGATACTTATTCTGGACGAGCCAACTGCCAATCTTGACGCCAGAGCAATCGCAGAACTGGCGACAACCCTGAGGGAAAGAATAAACGAATTCATAGACCAGACATTCTTGATTACACATCAATCAGAACTCGAGGACGCTGTCACAGGATCGCTTCACAGACTTGAAAGAGATAAGGAAAACGACGGGATAACAAAAACTGTAACGTCTTGAATTCTTAACTGAGTGAAATTAAGGTAAATTTTTAATCTGGCGGAATACTGGCAAAATACTGGTAGTCTTTTTACACTACCAGAAAAACGCCAGTATTTTGCCAGAAAGAATTTTACACATATGAGATGCTTATGTTTTAAATCAAAATATAATTTTATGGCTGTAAGATTCATTACAGATTACCCAGCGGCTTTCATACCTGAAGAAAAAGCCTTGGCGATAGCAGAACTGCATCTCGGCTTGGAGCACGAGCTCTACAAAAAAGGAATAGTAATACCTCCTCAAAGAGAAAAATTCCAAGATACCATAGACAAGCTCTTGAAACTCACAAATGCGAAAACTCTAGTAATTCTAGGTGACATCAAGCACAAAGTTCCTGGCATAAGCATCAGGGAAGAAAGAGAGTTGCCAAAATTCCTCGATTATCTCAAGGAAAAAGTCAAAATCATTCTTGTAGAAGGGAACCATGACGGTGAGATAGAAAAAATCGTACCAAAAGGAATAAAAATCTATAGCGGCAGAGGATTTAGCATTGGCAAATATGGTTTCTTCCATGGTCATGCTTGGCCCTCCAAGAGACTGATGAAATGCGATTACGTTTTCATGGCTCACTTGCATCCTGCAATTGAATTCCAGGATAAGTTTGGCTTCAGGAATGTCGAGCAGGTTTGGGTTAAAGGCAAAATAGATTCTGAAAAAGTGAAAAAGAAATACAAGATAAAAGCAACAGGAAAATTGAATGCAATTATCATGCCGACATTCAATAATCTTCTTGGCAGTGCTGCAGTCAACAAATTGATAGAGAGAGAATACAGCGGACCGATGATAGTGAACAAACTAATAGATATGAAAAAATCTAAAGTCTATCTCTTGGATGGCACTCTTCTAGGTTCTTTAGAACATCTGAAAGTTTAATGTCTTTTTTTCTGTGTCTCGAATTGTGCTTTTATCTTTTCCTGTATATTTTCTATGGTACTGTTGTATTCTTCTCCGAATCTTTCCTTCCATTCAGTCATATTTCTTAACTGCCATTTTGCTCCGCATGCACATCTTCCATTCAGGCAAATTCCTGTGTCATTTCCCAAAACCATTGGACAAACTAATTCCTTGCAACCTGAATCGTCAGTACAATTTACCATAGTTTTCTTCCATGTGGCCTGGCATTTGCAAAATCCACTTGTTCTGTTTTCTGGAATGAAACAATTCATTTGGTACCCCGATGTAGTAGGACATTTAGCAGTTATATTAGCACATTGATTGTCAGTAGTGCAATTGAATTTTCCTGCTGTATCATTTGTTTCATTCAAAGCTTCTTCGAGTCTTCCCAAGCAATTCTCATGTCCATTTATCGATGCATTTATTGCTCTCTCAAGTCCTTTCTTAGCAGACTCTGGTGCTTTTTCCAACACCACCTGAAGAACTAAGATGTGTTTGTATGTCATATTGCAAACATGCTCTGCCAAGGCAGTTGCATTTCTCCCAAGACCGAATGTTTTATTCATTTCAACTTCTGTCTCATTGATATCGTTTTCATATTCTTCCTTCAGTTTCTCGACATACTGCCATTTTCCCATTCTTATGGTTTCATTCAATTCCGATAATCTCTCACCTGCATAGTGCAGTGTTAATTTCGTTTTTGCCTCAGAATTAAATGTCAGCCACACATGAACCTTCTCGAAGAGTATCTTCACTGGATACAGTGGGCTATCTGGCAAAATCCCCGCATTCGGCAATTCTTCTGCAATTACTGAACTCACTAAAATTAGAGTTGATATAGCCATTGCTATAAGCAATTTGTTTTTCAACAACTCACCTTAAAGGTTATTAGATTTGCTTTTATAAATTCTTTAGAAATTCCCGTTCGTCTTCGCTCAATTTCTCCCAAACTTCCTTCAAAAGCTTCAGATTTTCATCGCTAATAACAGAAATCAAATGATCCCCCTCTTTTATCTGCCTCCCAATCGTTGGCTCTTCCATGCTGATGGCAACTTTCTCTCCTTTCTTTGCCTCGAAAATAGTCTTCCCCTCACTCTGAATTTCCTTCGCCCTGCCAATAATTTTTCCATCCTTTCTTTTCAGCAAGACTCCAGTTCTAAGCAAGCCTCCTTTCACTTCAACTCCAAATATCGCAGGATTGCTAACTCTGAAGATAAACCCCTTCAATATCAAAACTTCGCATGGTCTTGTAACTTTCCCCAATTTTTCCTCAATTTCTCTTTCCTTGGCTTTGTGGACCCATTCCTTGTAATCATCAATCAATCTGTAGATTATGTTACTTTGGAAAATTTCTATCTTCAGATCCCTTGACAAATTTTTTGCTTCATCCAAAACCTTAACATTGAAGGCGAGAATAACTTTTCTCAAATCATCTTTCACATTTTCTGCTTCAATCAAATCCTGCTTTGTGACATGGCCGACTTCAGCTTTTCTTACAGGTATTCCTTCTTCTCCAATCAATTTAATCAAAGCTTCCAAACTCCCCAAAGTATCAGCTTTCAGGACAACTCCGTCAATTCCTTTCGTGAACTCGACTTCCTCAACCTCTCTTTGAACAATCTGCTTTGCCTTTTCAATTTCACTCTCATTTTTTACAACAATTAATGGAGAGCCCGCCATTACTTTTTCCAGATCAGGGGCAGAAACCTTTATTCCAGCAGCAGCCTCAACCTCGTCAAGGGTTTGAAACTGTCTCTCGACTCTCAACTCCTGCAAGGGCCTTGGCTCAAGAAGAGATTTAATCTTCGTGACCAGAGGCTCCCTCCCACCGATCACAAGATAATCGCCTTTCCTTATCTTCCCGTCATAAAGAATCACATCAATTGTTGTTCCAAGGCCTATGACATCCTTAACTTCTAATACAGTCCCTCTTCCAATATCAGAAAGATTGAGTTTGTCATGCAAGAAATGCTGAGCAAGCCCTGCCAAAACCACAAGAAGTTCTGGCACACCCTCGCTGGTTATGCCAGAACAAGGAACAATCGCTATCTGTTTTGTGAAATTCTCTATCCTGTCAAACCTCTCACTGTTGAAACCCCTTTCAGACAATTGTGAGACCAGTTGGTAAATCCTCTTGTCCAATTCATCCCTTATGTCCTCTCTCTGCTCACCAAAACTGTCAAGGAAGCAAACGTTTTTGTGCGGATACCAGCCAGGAATTTTGTCGATTTTTGTCGCGGCAACCACAAAAGGTATTTTGAATTCTTTCAAGACTGCAAGGCTCTCATCAGTCTGTTCCTGAAACCCCTCAGTGATGTCGACAACAAGAATCGCCAAATCAGAGACAGCACCGCCTCTCCTTCTCAAAGTTATGAAAGCAGAATGGCCAGGAGTGTCCAAAAAAAGCAGACCAGGGATATCAATTTGGATTTTCATCTTCTCGAGAAGTTTGCCGCATATATCCTTGACGATTTTCACTGGAATGTAGCTCGCGCCCGCATGCTGGGTCATCTGGCCAGGCTCGGCCCTAGCAACAGAGGTTCCTCTAATGCTGTCCAACAATGTCGTCTTTCCATGATCTATGTGACCGACAGTCACGATTATTGGCGACCTTATCATTTTTAACACCCACTGTCTTAATCAATTTTTAAGTATATTAAAATAATAGGATAATTATGAGTTTAACCCTAAGCGATTTGGCACCAATCGGACTCTGCATAGCTACTCAAGACTTGTTCGACGCCAAGAGGTTCAGGAACAATTTTTGCGATTTCATCCTGCTCAGGGCCAGAGATATGAAATTCAGCACAAATATAATCGAGATAAAGAGGCAGCTCAACTCCTCTTCGATGGAGAAGAAATTTTTGGAAGGACACAAGACAGCCATCATGAGCAACACCGACAAGATAATTTCTATCATCACCTCAAGATACGTCAATATCGACGCGAGGCGCGTCGAAAGAATAGTTGAAAACGCAAAAAACCTGATTGGCAAAGTTTTGATGGCAGAAACCTTCGAGCAGATATCAGTCTTGGAGCCAGAGTTCAAGAGCAACATTACCCTGCCAGTTTTCGAGCTGTTTTCCGCCTATTCGAGGTCAAGGGTGTTATGATGCTGAAGGAAGATATCGACAAGGAAATAGAGAATCTCAAGGCCAAAAGGGCAGAGATAAACAGCAAGATGGCCCCAACCAGGAACTTCGACACAAAAGAGAAACTGAGGGATGTTCTGTCAAACATAGACGCCCAGATAAAAATCTTGGAGAGCATGAGAAGAAAATCAGCCTAGGGTTTCTCCTTCTTTTCTGTCAATTCATCCCATTTCTTCTTCAAAACATCCCACGTTTCCTTGATTTCATCCCTCTTTTCTGTTTTTTCTGGTGCGTGGGCAACATGAACAACAGGTGACAGTTTCTTTTCCTCAATCGGCCAGAAAAGATATGCAAGAACAGCAACTGCGATTGCTCCCCCAACCACAAAGATAAGCAGCCACGGCAAGCCTTTTGCTTTCTGCCCAGCTATTGCAAAAATTGACAGACCTGGGGAAATCGACTGGAAATAGAGATAGGTGGAAGTTTCATTGGTTTTTTTCGTTTGGAGTTTGACCCAAGTGCTGTTCACATATCTGTACATGGCAATGGTTCCAACATCTATGTTGTTCGCAGTCACCCAAGATTTCTCGACTTGGAAGTTTATCATCACACTTGAAATGTTAGCATCAGCGAGATTTGTCTGAGATATCTCTAAATATTTTAGCACCATTCCCTCATCAGGTTTTGTGACATTCGGTGCGGCTGAAGGTTTGCTACTTTCTTTAACATTGATTGTCACATTGCTGACATTGCCCTTTACTGCCACTATGATTTTCTGGATTTTAAGAGTTTCCGGATTAGAAATGTTGAAAATTGCCGGCACAGCCGGTGTGATAAGTGAAACATTGACAGTTTCATTTACAGGAGGAGGTGTTGTCACAAGCGTCGTGGTTGTAGTTCTTAGTGTAGTTGTTGTAGTTGCTGTTATATTTCCTCCTTCACCAGGAACCGTGGTTGTAGTTACAGAAGGATTAACAGTTATGGGGAGAGAAATATTGTTAAACCATTTTCCAGTGCCGTAAATTGTTGCTGTGCAACTGCCAGAACCACTTCCTGTTATCGTCCATGTTGCATTATTTAACCCACTAACATCGTATCCACTAATAGAAGTAAAACTAACGTTCGTACTTCCAGGGTTACTGCAACTACCAGTAACGACACTACAATATGGAGACGGAAGTGTTATAGTTACAGGACATGTTCCTTTATCGAAATAAATATTTGTACTTCCTGATAATGGTCCAAAGTTATATATTTTTATAGTAAAATTTGTAGAGCTACCATTGTCAACATTTATTGGTGGTGTAGACGAATTCATATAGAAGCCAGTGCTGTTAACAGTAATATAAGCTCCATCACCATATCCACTATAACTAAATGAATCTCTCTTATGGCTGACATTTACATAAATAGCATATACCCCCCCAGGCATTCCAGAAGTATCACTTGGAATTGTCGCATTAATGTTATAATATCCACCATAAAATATTGGATCTGTCCCTTTATACATTAACAAACTTCCACTTCGTGGGTATCTATAACTTACATTTGGTTCAAATAACCATACTCCTGTAAAGTTTTTACTTAAATCCCTCGGATCTGTATCATTAAGAACTAAATCAGTAACATTAGTTCCATTTACATAAGACACTATTATTTTCACAGTAACATTCTCTGGTACACTGCTTAGATTAACTGTATTATCCCCATCTGTAGAGGTTGCGCTGATTGTCCTTACAACAAGAGCATCAGTTAAATTAAGTCTAAAAGTTAGATTGAATGTGCGATAGGGATGTGAGCTTAGACTTTCAGTTTCGCCTGTCGCATTAATAAATATCCATCCATCGTAAGCTCCTTGCGGCAGAGAGCTATTAAATGTAACATTGACTGTAAGATTTTGATAGTTGTAATTCCCTATGCTATTGAAGGAATTAAATGTAAAGTTTGTATAATTTCCACTACAACCAGAAGTGAGAGCAGCATTACAAGTTAAGTTACTAGAAGAATTTGTTATATTTACAGCAATATCATAGAAACCAGTATTGTTAACTTGGAAGGTAACACTTCTTGTTAAATTGAAGCCATAATTTTCAGTCAAGATAAAAGTTTCTGATTCTATAGTATTGTTTACAACTAGCATTGGCGTGGTCACGTTTATTGTTACTGGTAAGTTTATTATCTGATTAGCAGATGAAGTGTATCGCACATATCCTTCATAAATACCATCCATGCTCTTGTTGGGAATAGTTAGGGTAATATTAACAGTTATATTATGAACGTAATTCTGTAAACTAGTTCCATTGAAGGTTGTGGTATTGTAAGTCGTATTAATCCAATCAGAAGGATTAACTATGTATTGATAGATAGTTAAAGTATAGTTATCAGCTGTAGGAGTACTATTTTTAACTTCAGCTCTCCACACACCTTTTGTTATGCTCGTTGTTTCCGCATATTCTTCTCGCATGGCACTACTAACATTTGCATACAGATGTTTGTTTATCGAGCTTGCTATCAAAGTCCCAGATGGGTTATATAAATAGAGCGAGTAATTGCCAGCTCCTGTCCAATTTAAACTAACCTTTAATCCTCGAGAAACAGTAGAGTCTGGGGCGAGAAATGTGAAAATTTTAGTTACGTTATCAGAAAACATATTAACATGATACAAATCTTTTGATTCTGTTACATTTGATAAAGTAAGGTTTCCTGTATTATTCAATGCAAATGTCTGATTAGTTTGTGAGCTAACGTTCCTAACTTCAAAGTTTAATGTTCTATTTGTTGAATTCAAGGTTGAAAAAATAACATTTCCATTATAGGTTATAGCGGAAGTTGAATTGCCATATAATCTTATTTCATATACTGTTGGAGAGAAAGGCAGAAAGCTATAGAATAAAGACTCGCTTGTGCCAGTTTTATTAATAGATTTCGCTAGTAAATTTCCAGAATTATCGAATAAGAACAAATCTATATCTTGTGAGGAATTTGCCCAGCTTATGTTAATGTACACGCTAGTGGCATTTGTAACTTCAGAAGTATTGAAATGATACAAATGATAAGTTTTTGCATTTAGTAATAATCCTCCATTGAAACTAGCTATTCCAGTATAAGGAAGATTGATATTTCCACTGTTATTTGAACTGATAGACAGGTCTACTGTTACAGCAATGGTAAGATTTTCGGTTGAGTTTGTTAGATTTCTTATAACAAAATTGCTTGTATAATATCTACCAGGCTTACAAGTCCTGAGGTCGCTCGAGACATTAAAAATTAATGTAAAATTTGTCGAACTTCCAGGTGATAAAGAATAAACAGTATTTCCTCCTCCAGAGGTATTTTGTGCAACTATGACAAAATCATTTTGACATGGTGTTGTACTACCTGCTTGGGTATAATTTCCCGATAGTCTACTGGAATCGTTAACTAATACATCTATAGAAATTGAATTGGAGGTATTGGTTATAATTGTTATATTTTGTCGGTATGGAGTTGGTACATTCGTCAAATTTAAAAATATTTCAATTGGTTTAACATAAAACTCATCCCTAGTACTCCATACAGTTCTTTCAACAAATATGGTGACATTGGTTGAATTGAAACCTCCTGAAGTGTCCAAAGTCGATATGTTAAATCTATAATTTCCATAAGCAGTTTTATTTACAGTAACATTGAACCAGAAATATGCAGTGGTGAAATTCTGGATGAAGCCTATTGATGTACCATTAGACCAAGTAGCATTCCTTCCAGTCGAATCATATGAAAATGTTACATTTGAAGAATTCCCAACAGTCCCGTTATAACCTGTGACGAACGTAAATTGGGCGGGAAGGGTGATATTGACCTGTGTGATATTTTTCCCACTTGTAGTCTCAGTGTTGTTTACACTGAAGTTGATGGTTACACTAACCAACCCTGCATCTATTGTGGTTGGAGTCGAACTTGATTCAAAAGTGGCGGCCAAGACTAGACCGATTAATAAAAGGAAAGAAAATACTATAAAGATAGCCGAGAATTTAACTTTCATCAATCTCTCCTCTTTAATCTATTTCTGTTTCCTAGATAAAAAATGTGATTTTTTTGTAGTCGCCAAAGACCGAAAAGATTTATGTTACAACTTCTTCCTATTTATTAATGAAACTGCTTTGGCTTTTAATAGCTGGGGTTGTTTTGATTGCTGGTTGTATAGAAAGGGAGGTAAGCATGCCAGATTTGAGTGGTAAGAATGTTTTGATGATAGTCGCTCCGGTCAATTTCCGAGATGAGGAGCTTCTAACACCTAGGAAAATCTTGGAAGGCGCAAAAGCAAATGTCACGATTGCTTCAAAAGGTGTCAAAATTGCTAGAGGCATGCTTGGGGCAAATGTGGATGTTGATATTGAGCTGAGCCAGGTTGATGTCGCTGAATATGATGCTGTTGTTTTTGTCGGTGGAACAGGAGCTGAAGTTTATTTCAATGATTCAACTGCGCTTAAGATTGCAAAGGATGCCTACGACCAGGGAAAGGTGGTTGCCGCAATCTGCATAGCTCCATCGATTCTTGCAAATGCAGGAATTCTTGAAGGAAGGTCTGCAACCGCATTTCCGAGTGAGGCAGGCAATTTGGAGGAGAAGGGGGCAAATTACACAGGGGAGCTTGTCACAGTCGACGGAAAAATAATAACAGGAAAAGGGCCAGAAGCTGCAAGCCAGTTTGGAAGGACAATTGCTGAAAATCTGGCAAGTTGAGATCAAGACAAAGCTCTAAAAAAGTGCCCTCGGGGGGATTTGAACCCCCAACCCGCGGCTATTTCCCATGAATAGGAAGCCGTTGCTCTATCCAAGTTGAGCTACGAGGGCGGTGAAACCTCACTAAATTTATACAATCAGCTAATAATTATATATTATGCTTTCTGGAAAAGAAATGCAAAAAATCGCGAGGGCGATAATCAACGTCAATCTCAGCGTGAAGGAGAAGGACGTGGTGACGATTTCCGCCGGTCCGAGGTCGCTCAAACTCGCCGAGGCATTGGCATTCGAGGCTGCAAGGATTGGAGCGCAGCCTTCCATCAGCTACGGCAGCGACAGGTTGAGTTTGAAAATTTACAAAGCGATCAAAACAAAATACCTGAAGAACTGGCCAAAGCTGGCAGATGTTCTTTCGAAGCTGGTTGATGTGAGCATCGTCATCGATGATACAAACCCCTTCTTGGCAAGGCAGTTGCCGCAGAGAAAGATTGAGATAAGGAGGAAGACGGTCAAGCCGATAAGAAGAAGGGAGGAGGAGAGGCAGAGGAAGAAGGAGATGAGAGCTGTCCTGCTCGGATTCCCGACGCCCGAAGAGGCGAGGATGCTGAAAATTCCGTTCGGAAAACTGGACAAGATTTTCTGGGACGCGATGGGCGTGGACTACAAGAATCTCTACGAATACAATAGAAAATTAATTCAAAAATTGAGAGGCAAGAATAAGATCAGAATAATTGGGGAGAAAACAAATTTAGAATTTTCTGTCAAGGGAAGGGAATTTATTAATGCTTGTGGTGTTGTCGATAAAGAGACGATGGGCTACCTGAACCTGCCAGATGGAGAGGTTTTTGTTCCTCCTATAGAAAATTCTGCAAATGGAGAAATCTATTTCGATTTGCCTTGCATGTGGCACTACGGCAAACAAGTAGAAGGAGTTTGGTTCAAGTTCAAAAAAGGGAGAGTTGTTGATTACAAAATTGAAAAGGGAGAGAAGAATTTCGAGGATGTTTTCAAGAACGCTTCTGGGGACAAGGACAGGATAGGGGAATTTGCGATGGGAACGAACCCTAACGCAAAGATAACTGGTGGGATGATAATTATAGACGAGAAGGTCCTTTCGACAGTTCACATAGCGTTAGGACACAATAAGCATTTTGGCGGGAAGAATGATAGTACTCTTCATTGGGATTTTTTTAAAGATATGAGAAAAGAGGGAAGTAGAGTATATGCCGACAATAAGCTTATTATGAAAGACGGCGTGCTCGTAAGCTTGGAGGGCAAGGCTTAACGCCTTCATAAAACCAAGTTTTTAATGTACGTAAAGGTATATTCAAAACACTTGATATTTCTTTAAGTGTAAAATCTTTCTTTTTAAGCTTGAATGCCTTTTTGTATTCTTCAAAAGTGTGAATTTTAACAAACTTTTTATATGAAGTTAATAATTTTTCAATTTCTTTTCTCTTTCTTTGTGTTACAAAATTAACTTTATCCTTAAATGCTTTAATATTTTCCAGTCCGGATACACTTATTGTATATAACCCATTAGAACTTGCAGCATAGTTGGGCCCAGTAATAGAAGTTTTAATTTGCGAAAGATTCATAATCTTCTGAATTTGTAGAAGTCCATTGTGATTTACAGATGTCGCCTCTATTGTTTTATTTTCTATTTGTACACATCCTTCAGCTTCCCAAAAATAAGATACGGCTCTTCCAAGCTCGGCTGGATCCATTTTTTCTATGAACTCAAAAGCATTATTTAAGAGTTTCCAATCGTAAACGCCAAATTGTGCATATTTGTTTAGGTCATTATATATGTTTTTGTTTTTCAAATCAGCTCTGAATGCTTTTATATTTTTAACTTTGTATATAGAAGGTCTTAACTCGTATTCTCTTTCAAAACTATTAGCAAATGAGTCTGTAAAATCTAAATCTCCAATTATCCCGATTCCATAACCCTTCGATTTTATATTCCCTATATTGTCACCCAACTTTGCAAATATTATTTTTAATTTCCTTTCTGACAATCCGTCTACAATGCTAGGTAAATGTCCATGGTGCCTTATGGTTTGTTGTTCAGAAAGTGAACGTATATTTATGCCTCTTTTTATTAAGATTTTTCGAATATATGTTTCGCCGAATGGATAGTTTGATTCTAATGTAGGAATGTCTTTTCCTCCTTTGTAATCATCGATTATTTTATCGACAATTTCTTCGTATTTTGCAACTTTAAGTAAACGAAATTTGGTTGTCGCAGATTTTTCGATTTTATATTTTTTAGCTTTTTGTTGAGCTATTGTAAAGTTAAAGCTTGGTCCGTGCTTAGAAAGTTTTACTATTAATAAATAACTCTTATTTATTTCTAGCAATAGTCTATCACCAGAGCTTAATTTCTCACTAATGGTAGCTTCAATTTTTTGTTTAACTTTAACAGGAATATAAAATATTAACATCTCACTTGTAGCATTTATTACGTTTGAATAGCTCCAACGATACCATGGTCTTGTTTCAAATTCAATGGGCTTTAATCGACGTTTACCTATGTTTTTAAATCTATTAAGAAGTTTTTTCACTTTATTTTTGTCGGTTATCTGTGCGGACAGCATGCTTCCGTGACATTTTCCCGTTTGGTTCATTTTCATCACTTTAAATTCTAAAGAGAATTAGTGATATGCTTTATTTACTCCTTTGGGAAGTGAATTTCCGATGTTTCCAATGAATATTAAAAAATCAATTTGAGCTCCTTCGTAAAAATATAATTTAATTGAAAAGTTAATTGATTTTTAGGTTAATCTCATGGGAATAGTTAAAACTAAAAAAGAAATTGAACTTCTTAAAAAATCTGCCAAGATAACAAATTCTTGTATACCTTTGATTGAAAAATTGCTCAAGAAAGAAAAAATTACGGAGAAAGAGTTGGCAAGAAGAATTAACAAAAATATAAGAAGTCAGGGAGCAAGGCTATCGTTTCAAACAATTGTTGCTTGTGGAAAAAGATCTGCAAAAATTCATCCAAAGCAAGGATCAACAAACAAGATAATTTCTGGTCTCGGTTATATTGATTTTGGCGCTTCCTACAAAGGCTACAAGACAGATACAACAGTTCCATTCATCAAAGGTAAAATTAGTGAGAAAGAAACGAAAATTATCCAAACAGTCCTGAAAGCTTATGATTTAGCTATCAACTCAATAGAGATTAATCTTCCATGCTGGAGGCTTCAGGAGAAAGTCAACAAGTTTTTAAGAAAGAGGGGTTTCAGGATGATACACTCTCTTGGGCATGGTCTTGGGTTGAAAATACACGAACTTCCGACTATAGGCAAACCAAGGAAAAAATTAACCAAAAAGAGAAGATTGAGATGGAAGAAACTGAAGAGGATAACATTCCAAGAAGGAATGGTCTTCACAATAGAGCCCGGTATCTATGTAAAGGGGTTAGGCGGCTGCAGGTTTGAGAATTCAATTTTGTTAATCAAAAAGAAGCCAGTACTTTTGACGAATGCTAAACTGCTTATTAGTTAAACTTTAATCCTTAATGTCTTATGTATTAGTTATGAAATTAGAAACAGTTCTTAAGAAATTAAAATTTTGGGAAAAAGAAGAAGCAAAAAAAGAGGCATCAGCAGAGAAGACGACTGTAGAAAAAATAAGCAAATTGAAAGAAACATGCCAAGATTTTAAGACGGAGGATTTATATGCGCCAATGTCTCGCATACTGCTTTGCGACCCGCGCTTACAAGCTAGAGATATGGACTCAGGCAAAGTTATAAACATGATAGATCAAGGCACAGTAGCGCTTTACAAGGGAGATAAAGAGACGGCAAAAAAAATTTATGAAAAATATCGCAATAATCTTGAAGAACTATATCGCGATAATCTTAAAGAACTTTTATCAATGCGGCAATATATGAATCTCATTCTTGAAAAATTTGACATCGTGGCAGATATTGCAAAAGCATGGTGGGAAAAAGAAGGTGTATACAAACCACTTGAAGAAAAAACCTCTAGACTAAAACCTTGATTCTTTTCTTGTTCACTGTTGCTCTGACAAGCTCCATCCCAATTTCAGAAGATTTGCTAACTTTGATGTCCGACTTCTTGCCTACAGTTGCAGAGAATAGGAATTTATCCTCGACATAAAAACTGGCAACCTTTCCAATAAACCTCCTGTCAAAATTGAAATCCATGCTATTGCCAGTTTCTCTCATCCTGAATTCAACTTCTTTCCCCATGGCAGGTGTCTTTGGCTCCACTTCTATGTGAATCCCAAGCTTCTTCTCAATCGCAGAAATCGTGTTACCCTCTCTTCCAATCAACCTTGCAATGACCTCATTATCTACTCTGACTATTGCCTGCGTGTCAGAAACAATCTCTATCCTAGCATTCGGATCAAACTTTTCTATTTCATGCATTATGCTTTGCATTGCCAATTTCTTGAGAGGCGAAGTCTCAGCCGCAGCAACGGGGACAACGATGTTCTCCTCACCAAATGTGTAAATCTCATATTCCAGTTTGCCAGTTTCAAAATCTCTGACTTCCACCACTGGCCTTGCCAAATCAGCTTCAGTCATTCCACTTGGAACTCTGATGACCATGTTCAACTCATAGACATTCTTCACTTCCCCCTCCTTTATGAAAATCACAGTGTCGATGATGTGCGGAACCATTCCAAGCTCACTCCTCATTATGAATCTCTGTATTGCATCAATCGCATTGCTCGCATGCACGACTCCAACCATCCCTACTCCAGCCAGTCGCATATCAGAGAACACTTCAAAATCTTTCGTCTTTCTCACCTCATCATAAACAGAATAATCTGGCCTGACCAAAAGCAGAATGTCAGCAGTCTTCTCAAAATCCCCCTCCAAAGCGCCGTATTGTGTTATCTCCGGTCCGACCTGCAAATCCTTCGGCGATTCCAAAGTTTTGACAATATTGCCAAGGCTACTGTAAAAGTCTGCCATCGAGGATGCAAACGTGCTCTTACCGCTCCCTGGAGGACCAGCAATCAAAACTCCCTCTGCCCTCTCCTTCAATCTTTTCATCAGTTTCTCAGAAAGCTTGTAATCCTCCAATCTGAGCTTGACTATCGGCCTTACTATGGTAACCTCAACACCATCAGAAAAAGGAGGCCTTGCTATTGCAATCCTATACACTCCCAACTGCAAAACCAATGCGCCTGCTCTGGAGATCTCGACATGCCCTTCCTCGCTGATTCTCGCAGCTTCTGATATTTCCTTGATTATGTCTTCAAGATCCTCTGCTTCCAATTTCTTTTCCTGGAATTTCATGAGTTCAAATTTCCCAGGTTTGCCTCTTTTCACAAGCGGTGGAACGCCTTCTTTCAGATGAACACTCAGAGTGTCGGGAGTGAAAAACTTTTCAAATTCCAACCCAGTTGTCTTGGTCTCGTGCGCGATATATTCAACTGGGATTCCTTCAGCCTCGGCAACTAAAGCTTGCACGTAATCAGCTGTCAGCAACTTGCCGCTCTCATTCTTCGCGACATCCCTTATCAACGCATCTATCCTACCAGACTTGGCAAGCTTTATTTCTTCCAGACTTGGCCTCTCTCCAGTAAACCTCAATTTTATTTTCTTTTCATCACAGATTTTTCTTATATTTTTCAATTCGCCAAGCCCGATAAAACCTTGCTCCTTCCCTTTGGAAGCTTGAGCCTGCAACTCGTCTAAGACAGATAGAGGTACCACTAACTCAATGTCCTCCAACTGCCCTTTCTCGAGCAATTGTGTCAAGTTTCCGTGAATAATCACAGAAGTATCAGGCACGATTCTCGTTACCATATTTTATCCTTGTTTTTTTCTTGTTTTAAACCTATATTCTTTTTTTCTGGGTATATAAACTTTGATATTGAATTTTTTCACTTCCGAATCATAACACTATTCTCGGTTAAAAAATAATTTTTACATCATCGAAAAGGATTTAAAGTTAATTAACTGCGTTTTAAACAGAGATAAACATGAACACATGCCCAGAATGCGGAAGCAAGAAAATCGAGAACAACCACGAAGGTCAAATATGTAAGAAATGTGGTTTGGTTATCGAAGAGAGCATCTATTCAGGGGAAGCAATGGTTGTTTAACAACTCCATCTAACCCTTTTCCTAGAATTGAGAACCCTCATCTGGCCATTTTTATTATATCGTCAATCTTCAATTCCTTCTCAATTTTTTTCTTCATGTCTCTTAGTTTAAACTTTTTTTTCTTTATCTCATTCTTACCGACGATGATAACATAAGGTATTCCCAAAGCATCTGCATATTCCAACTGTTTTGTGAGATTTCTTTTCATAAGGTCAGTTTGAACAGATATTCCCTCTTTTCTCAGAATACCAGCTATCTTTATTCCATTCTTCTTCACGTCATCATTCACAGTTGCTACAAAAACTTTAACATTTGTTTTTTTATCATCAAACATTTTCTTATTTTTTATAACTTCAAAAATCCTATCCAATCCTAAAGATATGCCCGTAGCAGGTGTCGCAACACCTCCAACAGTTTCAATTAAATTATCGTATCTACCTCCTCCACCACAACTAACTTTAGCTCCAAGATTCACTTCAAAAACAACCCCAGTATAATACTCCAATCCCCTCACCAAAGAAGCATCAAATTGAATTTTTTTCTCTATGCCAAACTTTTTACATTCTTCAAATAGTTCTTTCAAATCGTAAATAGATGTGTCATCAAGTCTATATTCCTCTTTAGCATTTTTATCACGCATGGTTTCCCAGTTTTTTCCTTTAGTTTGCATGAATTCAATTACCTTATTTACTTTTTCTTCAGATTCGGATATTTTCATTAATTCCGATTTTACCCATTCCACTCCTCTTTTATCTAATTTATCGAGTATTCTGAGTCCATCTTGAATTCTTTCTTTTTTGATGTTTTTTTCTAGAAGTTTTTCAATAAGTCTTCTACTATTTACTCTGATTGAATAGCTTAATTCTAGTTTATCCAAAAATTCACAAACAACAGCTAAGCATTCTGCATCTGCAATTAAGAAATAACTACCAACTATATCTATGTCCGCCTGCCAGAATTCGCGCCAACGCATCGCCTGCGGATTGTCGTACCTCCACACTTTATCTATCACGTATCTTTTGAATGGTTTGGGTATTTGGGGATTAGAGGCAATTATCCGTGCCAAAGGCATAGTTAAATCGAACCTTAGGCCAAGTTCTCTGTCAGATTTGTCTTTAAAATAATATATCTCATCTTTCACCGCTTCTCCCAACCCTCTCTTGGCAGAAAGTAATTCAAAATTTTCAAATGCCGGTGTGATTAATGGTTCAAATCCATATTTTTCAGCAGTTATCCTAAATATATCTATAATTTTTTGTAGCTTGGCAGCTTCCTCGGGTAAAAAGTCTCTTGTACCTTTAGGTGGTTGGAATTTCATAGACACCACTTTCTTATTAAATTTTTATAAACAATGGTACCTTTTTTGAGATTTGATATTTTTATAAACTCATTTGCAGTATGAGAAGCATCCGAAGTTCCTGGACCACATGCTACACATTCAATACCGCAATTTCTATAGTACAATTCTGATTCGTTATAACCAGTTGAAATATCTAATTTGCTTTTCGCTATTTGCCTAAGTAGTTTAACTATTTCAGAATTTTTAGATATTTTTAATGGCAACATAGTTCTGGCCATTTCAATTTTTACTTTATCACCAGATTCTTTAGCTAAACTTTTGATTTGATTTAAAGCCATTTGAGGGGTTTCTCCCGGAACAATTCTTCGATCAATTTCTATTTCGCAAAAATCAGGCACCATGTTGATTTTTGTCCCGCCTTTAACTATTCCTACATTTATCGTTCCTTTACCTAACAACGAGTCTTTAATTTTTAGATTTTCTGATAATTTATTTAATTTTTGTATAAACTTTGACGCCTTCAAAATAGCATTATCTCCTAACCAAGGTCTTGATCCATGAGCAGATTTTCCAAAAAATTTAACTATAAAGTCAATGACACCTTTGTTTGCTATACCAATGTTCATTTCACGTGGCTCTCCCACCACACCATATTTAATGTCTTTCAACAAAATTTTCCTATATTTGATTAGATAAATCGAGCCTCCCTGCCCAACTTCCTCATCTGCAACAAATGTCAGAAGCAACTTCCTTTTGAATTTTTTTCTAGCTAAATCTTTGACAGCAGCTAGCATCGCTGCCACACCACCTTTCATATCACTCGTTCCTCTACCAAATAACTTACCATCTACTATCTTTCCAGAAAATGGGTCATATTTCCAATTTTTCAAATTCCCTGCAGGAACCGTATCTAAATGTCCGTTCAGCATTAATCCATTTCCTTTACCTAGAACACCAACAACATTAAATCTATTTCCCTCTATTTTTATTAATTCCGTTGGTATTTTCAAATCGTTTAAATAATCATAAACAAACTTTGCTATCTGTTTTTCGTTTCCTGGAGGATTCTCTGAATTTATTCTGACAAGCTCCTGAGTTAATTCTACCTCGTTCATATTAGATATTTTTCTTTTAGTATTTTTATTAGAAATAGCATTAACCAAAGTGAACTAATTCACCCTTTATGGAAATATTCACCCTTCATGCGCACTACCTGACAAAATGATGAAATTATGTGTTTAAATAGCTTAAGGTGAGGAGGCTTTTGGAATGGATGACCTTTCCAACAATTCGTCTGCCCTGTTAATAACATCATCCCCACTTAAGCCATCAAAAAGGTATTCAAAATTCCCTGCTATAATTGACCTGGCTTCCTGCTTGTCATAACCTATTCTCAAAAGTTCTTTCAAAGCATCGGCCGTTATTTCATATAATTCCCATGGAAACCCTATCCATATTTTGCCAGGAATGTCAAAAAGATAAAAATCAGGAGTAAATCTGCTGTGAGATTTTTTGTAAAAGGTGGCAGTCTTGCAATTTCTCGGCTTTCTAGGTGATATCTCCAGCCTGATTCCTTCCAAAGTGATTCCCGTATCAGCAACTTCCTCCACAATCAAAACATCATCATTCTCCAAGCTTTCATTACTCAATCCCTGGGTGATTCTCAAATCACTGCTATTGGGCATCCTTCCTTCTATTCTATCCCATAGCTCAGCTCTTATGGCCCTCATGTTGTGGTTATCTGTATAATCTGTAATCAGATGTGTAAGTGTGCATCCGCCCCTCAGTACTCCAATGTATTTTGTCGGGCTGTAATTTTTCTCAACATAATCCACTAGTAATGGTACCATTTTTCTTATGTCAGACCAGCGCAGTAAAAGATATTCCCTGCCTTCCAGCTCAACCAACTGACCGTATTGGCTGTATTCAGATGAAGGGAACATGGAAATAAAGAAATGGGGTTTCATTCATAAATCTTTTTCGGTATAACAATTTCAATTAACTTTCACAAGATATAATTGGTTTCAATGGCAGGGGCGCTCGTTCACATCGCTTATGGCATTATTTCAGCAACGATAGTCTACTACAAATTCAGAAAATTGCAATATTCAGTAGCTATTTTTATTGGGAATCTACTTCATGATATATTCATCATGGCTTATGCCCCATTCCTGCTTGGTACGTTAAACCCATTTGAAATTATTGGGTCTAGCCTGTGGCTCCACAGAGACCCTGTCTTCAATGTTTTGTGGATGGCAACGCAAACAATTTTCATCGGAGCTTTCCTTTTCTTCCAGAAATACATAAGGAAAAAAGAGTTCAAAGAGCTAGAATATAACATGGGCTTTCTGCTTTTGGGAATAATCACACATGCAGTAATAGATATGATGATTGTGGAGACAGGAATTTGGATTTAATGTCCTAAGAATCTGTCCTTAAAAATTTGCTCAAGTTTCCCAAACTTCATTTTCAATTCATGCGGCCAAATCGGATATAGAAGCAAATCAAGCTGAGCAATGTCTTTAACAAATTTTATCCCTTCCAATTTTTTATCCCTCTCAATCTCGCTTTGAAGACGGCCGTCTAGAGTTGGTATGACATCAAGAGTGTATCTTGACCCAAGAACTCTTCTACCGTCATGTAGTGTCCTTTGAGCATGCCAATCTTGTGTGTATGCCTCTACATCACGGCATTCGGAATTTTCCAAAAATTTTATTTTTGATAAGTAGAAGTTTTCCACAGTGCTTCTTGCCTCATTTTCTTTGTAAACATCTCTCCAAGAGATCCCGGCTGCAATGATATACTTTGCCATCACTTCAGATTCATTACCGCCCCCACTTGCTATAATGGAGTCTATACAGTCCTCAGAGTATCTTTCAATAGACTTTTTCACTCTGTTCTCAGCATTGAGAGGCAATATTTCATTCAGCCCAACACCCGCGCCAAGCACTATTCCAACTCTTTTCATGTTGATTGGATATAATTGAAAACTTAAATAACTTACCATTCCATAATTTACTTAAGTGGTAAAAGTGAAGGGCGATTGCCGGATCTAATTCTAAACTTTTATTTAGTGAAAACTCTAAGGTGAATTTATGAAAACTGAAAAGCCGGTAGCATCGTCCACAAAAAATGCAGAAGACAGAATCATTCAATTCTGGTCCAAGAACAAGATTTATGAAAAAGTAAAGGCACAGAGGAAGAACGCGAAGAAATTCTACTTTTTGGACGGTCCACCTTATGCAACTGGCAGCATTCATGCCGGCACAGCGATGAACAAGGTCATCAAGGACTGCTATCTGAGATTCTTTCGAATGGCAGGATTCAAAGTTTGGGACCAGCCGGGCTATGACACACACGGAGTGCCGATAGAAAACAAAGTCGAGAAAGAGCTGGGTTTCAGGACAAAGAAAGATATTGAGAATTTCGGAATAGCAAAATTTATAGACAAGTGCAAGGAATTTGCGACAAAATATATCGATGTCATGGGTCAGCAATTCGAGAATCTCGGGGTTTGGATGGAATGGGGCAGGCCTTACTTGACTTTGTCAAACGATTATATCGAAGGTGCTTGGTACACCTTCAAGAAAGCTTTTGAAAAAGGATTCTTATTCAAAGGAAACTATCCAGTTCATGTTTGTCCGAGATGCGGGACTGCTCTGGCTTACAATGAGATTGAGCATGCGGAACTCACAGATCCATCCATTTATGTCAAGTTTAAATTGAAAAACAAGCCAAACGAGTTTTTATTGGTGTGGACGACCACGCCATGGACGCTTCCTGCAAACACGGGTGTAATGGCAAAGCCAGACGCCGAATATGTAAGAATTCAAATGGACGATGAAGTGTTAATTTTGGCCAAAGAGCTCTTGGAAACTGTCATGAGCAAAGCAAAAGTTAGTAATTACAAAATTTTGGGGAGTTTGACAGGCAAGCAATTGGAGGGATTGAAGTATGAGCATCCTTTTGCGGATATTTTTGCATTCCAGAAAAAACTAACAAACGCTCACAGGGTTGTCATGTCAGACCAATTCGTTACCTTGGAAGACGGAACTGGTTTAGTCCACACAGCTCCTGGCCATGGTGCGGAAGATTACAAGGTTGGGCTGGAAACAGGTCTTCCAGCAGTTTCGCCTGTGAAGATGGACGGCACTTTTGATGAGACGTGCGGCAAATATTCGGGAATTTTTGTAAAGGATGCCGACAAGCAGATAATCCAAGAACTGAAAGATAAAGGATTGCTTTTGCACGAAGAAATCATAACGCATGAATACCCGATTTGCTGGAGATGCGACACACCCCTGCTTTTGATTTCAATTCCTCAATGGTTCTTCAAGGTTACTGCAATAAGAAGCAAATTAATAGAGGAGAATAAGAAAATCGAATGGAACCCTCCTTGGGCCAGCCAAAGATTCCACAATTGGCTTGAGAGCTTGGGAGACTGGCCAATTTCAAGGCAGAGATACTGGGGGATACCACTGCCGATTTGGATTTGCGAGAAATGTGATGAGATAAAAGTTATAGGTTCACGTGAAGAGCTGCCCAAAGTTCCGAAAGATTTCCACAAGCCGTATATAGATGAGATTATTTTGAAATGCAAATGCGGTGGAAAGATGAAGAGAGTGCCGGATGTTCTAGATGTCTGGTTTGATTCAGGCGTTGCCTCATGGGCATCCTTGGGATTCCCGAAAAACAAAAAACTTTTTGAAGAGCTCTGGCCAGCTGACTTCATCCTTGAAGGGCCGGACCAATTCAGGGGATGGTGGAATTCCTTGATGATAACTAGCATGATGACATTCGGGAAAGCCCCGTTCAAGAGTGTTTTGATGCATGGTTTTGTTCTAGATGCACACGGGTTGAAGATGTCCAAGAGTTTACAGAACATAATCGAGACTGATGAGGTTATAGAAAAGTATGACAGGGATTTGCTCAGGTTTTATTATCTGTCTAGCGAGCCTTGGAACGATTATTACTTTAGCTGGGAAGGATTGAGAGACATAGCAAAATCATTTGTCATTCTCAGGAACACTTTCAATTTCGTGAAGATGTATGTTTCTTCTACCGGAAAACCGAAAGGATTGAAGAAAGAAGATCAATGGATTCTCTCAAGGCTGAATTCGCTTGTTGAGAGTTGTACAAAACATTTCAACGAGCATGATGCACATAAGGCTGCAAATGAAATTTTGGATTTTGTTCTGAATGATTTCTCAAGGTGGTACATCAAAATCATAAGAGACAGGGTCTGGCCACTTTACGAGGGAAAGGATAAACAGGCAGCGTTCTTCACAACATTAACAGTAACAGAGACATTGCTCAAGTTGCTTGCTCCATTCTGTCCGTTCCTAGCTGAAGATGTTTACCAGGATTTGATTAGGAAAATCAAGAAGAGTAAGCTATCAGTTCACATGGAAGACTGGCCAAAGGCTGAGAAGAAATTAATAGACAAGAGATTGGAGGAAGAGATGATAATTGGAAAACAGATAGTCGAGGCCTGCAGCGCGGCAAGGCAGAAGTCCAACATAAAATTGAGATGGCCAATCTCAGATGTTGTTGTGGTTTCAAAAGACAAGAAGATGACACAGGCTGTGAAAGATTTGAAGGAAGTTCTGCTCGCAATGTGCAACAGCAAAAGAGTTAAAGCGGTTAGCAAGGAACCGAAAGGAGAATTTTCGGAAGTGGAGTTTAGCTTGGGAAAGATTTTTGTTCCGAAGAAACTTAGTGAGAAGCTTTTAGATGAGGCTCTGCTCAGGGAGCTCATTAGGGAGATTCAAGATTTGAGGAAAAAGAGCGGTTTCGTTGTCAATGACAAAATAGCTTTGAGTTTGAACTCTGATGAAAAAACAAACAAGCTATTGGAGAAAAACAAGAAACTCTTGGGGCAAGAGGTTGGGGCCAAGAGTGTTGTTGTCGGTTTTGACAAAGGCAAATTCACTGGGAAGCTGGAGTTTGAAGATAAAAAGATAAGTATTGCTTTTAGCAAGGTTTGATTATGGAATGGATGCTTTTCACGCTTCTTGCAGTGTTTTTCTGGAGTGTATGTAACATACTAGACAAGTTTGTTGTAACCAGATACATCAGAAACCCAATCGTAATGATGATGTTTCTTTCCAGCTTTAGCCTAATTTTCGCTTTTGTCGTTGCTATTTTTCAGCCTGTGATTATTCCACCAATTAATCTATTGTTGCCTTTGCTGGCTTCAGGCATTTGTTATTTCATTGGGTGTTCCCTCTATTTTAAATCACTGACTGTAGAAGAAGTTTCGAGGGTAGTCTCGCTTTACTCGATATCACCTATCTTCGTGCTCATTTTGTCCACGGTTTTCCTCCACGAGATTTTCACATGGGATAAATATGTTGGAATTCTACTGATAGTTCTTGGCTCGGTTTTAATCTCTCTGAAGAAGGAAGCCAAGTTCAAGTTGAGCAAAGCACTACTGTTGATGACAATGTCAGCAATTTTCATAGCCTTTTATTACACCCTTCAAAAGTTTGCATTGAACAGTCTGTCTTACTGGAATGTTTTCTTCTGGGTGAGAATAGGATGTTTTTTGGCAGCACCAGTTCTTTTCCTTTTCTACCACAAACTTTTTGTAGAATCTCTCAAGAAGTATCCCATAACCGGAGTCTATCTACCTATCATAGAAATCTTAAATGTAGTTGGTGTGTATTTGATTGTCATAGCTTATTCGGCAGGTTATGCAGGATTGGTCAGCGCATTTACTGAGATTCATTCTCTCGTAGTTTTCCTGATGGTCGTTGCCTTGAGTGTTTTCAAGCCAAAAATCCTCAAGGAAGAGATGAAAGGTTCCACGCTTCTGATGAAAATCATTAGCATAATCATGATCATTGCAGGTGCTATTCTAATCAGCTAATTTAACTACTTCAGGAGTTCCAAATCTATATGAAATTTCATTTGACAGAAAATAAATGTAGCCTGCTAACTTTCCCAGTCTTTATTAAATATGTTTTCAAACTCTTTTGCAAGATTTTCGGAATAAATTATTACAGATGCCTCTCTATTTTTCTGCATGCCATTTTTACTCCAGTTTACAGATCCAACCAAAACAATTTTATTATCAATTATGGCGAATTTAGAATGGAGGATGTTAAACTTTGACGGGGCCCATTTCACATCTATCCCATTTTCCTTTAAAAAATCAAAAGTATCTTTATTCTGATTGGATTGTCTATCCAGTATAACTCTTACACTAACTCCTCTCTTTTTTGCCTCCAGCAAACTCTCTTTAAGCGGTTTATACGAGAACTCGAACATCTCGATTTTTATATCAGATTTTGCACTATTCATTAAACTTATAATTTCATTTTCAGAGTTTCCTGGAGAAAAAACTGCTTTAACTTGTGAATTTTCTATTTCTGTCGGTTTGGAAAAATAACAGCTTGGTAAAAAGTAATTGAGAGCAAGGATGGAAAAAAATAGGATGAGAATAAGAGTTAGAAATTTCATTTACATCACCATAACAATTATAGATGGCAACAACAGAACACCCATTAGGTGGGTAGATTTAACCCTCAATAAAATAGCCATTATGCCAATGCAACTGGCTGTGAATGCAAGGAGTAAACCTTCCCAACCAGTAAAATAGATGATTAATGCCAAACCCAGACCAAAGCCAAAAACCTTCAAATACTTTTTCTCAATCTTACTCAGGATTCTGTTCAATGGGTTTGATATTAAGAACATTAAAGTAGAGGAGAATGATGCAGCGAGAATTATGGACCCTATCAGAAGCAGGGTCTTGCTGAAAAACAAATCTCCAACCAAATCCTTTATTTCGTAAGCAAGGTTACTTCTCACACTGCCAGTCGAGTCCAGAACTAGAATGGAGAGGACCATGCATGAGAGAGACACCACGGAAAGAGCAAATAATCTTTCTTCACTGCTTCCAATTCTACCTCCCTCCAATGCTATCACAGCGGCTTGGCTTCTTTTCATCCCAGGAATCAAGCTTGCAAAAAGACTCGAAAGAAAAGATGTGAAGGAAATTCTAATTTTTTCCTTCCCAGAAAACTCATTGGTCATTTCTCCCGTCGCATACTTTCTCGAGATGATGGAACTGAAACCAAATAGGCCAAGGAAGACAGGTAGAAAAAGATATTTATCAGGTATAAAGCCGGAATTCTTTATCAATAAGCCAAAAATCCCAGAAACCAAAAACAGCACAACAGCAAAAAATTTTTTCCTCCAGGTTTTTTCCGCCCAAATCATGTAGATGCAAATTATTAAAAGCAACCACCCTATCAGTGGCTTGATACTGTCATATACCAAAGGGTAGATTTTCTGTGAAAAAAATATCAGCGGGAGTGAGATTAAAACCCCAACCGCTCCACCAGTTGCGATAATTTTAACAACATTATCAACACGGCCCTTTACAACAAAATAATGGCTCTCATCTATGGACAGTGCTGCCAGGTCATCTGATATTCCGAAAAGAATTGGTGATAAGAACTGAAAGAAAGCATAGGATACTTCTATGCCTATGATTAAAAATACAAGATTGTATTGTGAGGCAACCACACCGAAAGTTGTCAACAAAAGAGACACGTTACTGGAATGTAAACCAGGGATTAACCCAGCTAAGCAGCCTAAAAGAACACCTGCTAGAGTGTAAAGCAAAATATCAATCATTCTAGCACCTCAATATCTTTTGGCATGACTTCCGGCTGGCCGTTATATTCAGAAACTATTCCCGTTATCCTGACAAGTTGGTCTTTTTTAATGTCTGGAAACTTCTGCGGAAGAGCACCAAGCAGAGGAACAGTTATTTTATCAGTACCATCGTCTACAGTCAGATATACATTGCCCGACTTGCTTTGTTTGATGGTTTTTATGTTTCCAGTTATTGTGACAAGATTCCCTTTTGCTGATTCATTTATGTCAGAAATTTTCATTTCTTTCGGATCAACGTTAGAAATAGCATAGTAAGTTATTAATAACCCGGAGATAGTTAAAAGAAATATTAAGGCAATTAAATATTTTTCCTGGAACACTGTCTGTATATCCATAATTCAAGAATGGAGAAAGTAGCATTATATAAATTTAGAACTACAGCAAGTGGTTATTAAGTATATGAATATAATCTTTACAAAATAAATCTAATTTATGGTTTTAGATTCAGAGAAACTGAAAAACCTTTACATAGAATTTTTCAGGGAGAAGGGACATAAGGTTATCGTCAATGCGTCGCTTATACCCGAAGCCGATCCCACAGTCTTGTTCACACCGGCTGGCATGCATCCTCTCATCCCATTTCTATTAGGCCAACCACACCCGCTTGGTAAAAGGCTTGTAAACAATCAAAAGTGTTTAAGAACAGATGATATCGATAAAGTTGGTGATGATTTCCACTTAACTTTTTTTGAGATGCTTGGCAACTGGTCCCTAGGAGACTACTTCAAGGAAGAAGCTATTAAATGGAGCTTTGAATTTCTTACAGATAAAAAATGGCTCGGCTTGGATAAAGATAAGATATATATAAGTGTATTTGCAGGCGACAAGGATGCGCCGAGAGATGAGGAAAGCGCCAGAATTTGGAGAAGCGTCGGCATTCCCAAGGAAAGAATCTTCTATTTACCAAAAAAGGATAATTGGTGGGGTCCCGCTGGTACAACTGGTCCATGTGGTCCTGACACAGAAATGTTCTGGGATAGTGAAAAAGAGCCATGTAGCAAGGAATGCAAGCCTGGATGCTCCTGTGGGAAATACTTCGAGATATGGAACGACGTTTTCATGGAATACAATAAAACCACAGAAGGAAAATATGTACCCCTGAAACAAAAAAATGTTGATACGGGGATGGGAGTCGAAAGGACTGTTGCTGTGCTACAAGGGAAAAAAAGCGTGTATGAAATCGAAACTTTTAAACCAATTGTAGATAAGATAAAAGAAATTGGAAAAATAAAAATATCAAATGAAAAACAGGAAAAATCTATAAGAATCATTACGGACCATATAAAAGCCTCTGTTTTTATTTTAGGCGACGAAAAAGCAGTCGTACCAAGCAATGTTGATCAAGGATATATTTTGCGTAGACTAATAAGACGAGCGATAAGACATGGAAAACTGATAAGCATCGAAAAGGATTTCTTGGATAGCCTTGCAAAGATAGTAATAGAATTGTATAATAAAGACTATCCAGAATTAGAAGAGAAAAAAGAATTCATTTTGAGTGAAATAAAAAAGGAAGAACTGAGATTCAGAAAGACACTTGAAAAGGGCTTGAGAAAATTCAAGGAAATTACAAAAGAAACTAAAATGATAGATGGTAAGAGTGCGTTCTTGCTATTCCAGAGCTTTGGTTTCCCGATAGAGATAACAAAGGAACTTGCAAAAGAAATTGGTATTATTGTTGATGACAAAGAGTTTGAAGAAGAATTCAAAAAACATCAGGAGATATCCAGAGTTGGGGCCGAAAAGAAATTTAAGGGCGGACTCAGCGATGCTTCTGTACAAACAACAAGATTGCATACAGCCACGCATTTATTGAATGAAGCGCTTAGAAGGGTTTTGAAGAAGAAGGACATCATACAAAAAGGTTCGAATATAACACTAGAGAGATTGCGTTTTGACTTCAACTTTGACAGGAGTCTTACAGAAAATGAGATGAATGATATTGAGAAATTAGTAAATGAACAAATAAAAAAAGCATTGCCTGTCGAAAGAAAAGAGATGACAGTAGAAAAGGCTAAAAAAATGGGGGCTCAAGCCGTATTCACACACAAATACGATGAAAGGGTCTCTGTCTATCTTATAGGGGGCTTTTCTATAGAGATATGTGGAGGACCGCATGTGAAAAACACAAAAGAACTTGGCAAATTTAAAATAGTCAAAGAAGAAGGTATCGCAGCTGGTATAAGGAGGATAAAAGCGATATTAGAATAGAAAGATGGAAGAAAAAAATATGATGCTTCAAGTTGCCTTGGATTTTACCAATATTGAAGAAGCTATGAGAGTTGCTGAGAAGGCTGCCAAGGCAGGAGCAGACATTCTTGAGGCAGGCACACCATTAATCAAGGCAGAAGGATCCAGAGCAATATCTGAACTGAAGAAAAAATTTCCTCAAAAATTGATAGCTGCTGATATGAAGACCATGGATGCTGGTCAGCTAGAAACCGAAATAGCTATCAATGCCGGTGCAGATATAGTTTCGATTCTTGGAGTTTCCTCGAACACAACAATAAAAGATGCAATTAAAATAGCTAAGGAAAACAACAAAAAAATCATGGTTGATTTGATTGGTGTTCAAGATAAGATTAAGAGAGCTAAAGAGGTTGAGTTGTTCGGAGCAGACTACATTCTTGTTCATACAGGATTGGATGAACAGGCGGAGGGAAAGGACCCATTCAAGGACTTGAAGAATGTATGCAATGCAACAAAAATTCCGATAGCAGTGGCAGGTGGAATTAATGACAAGAGTATTTTTCTGCTTAAAGAATTCAAAATAGACATTGTGATTGTTGGCGGTTTCATAACAAAATCAAAAAACCCTGAAGAAGCAACAACGGTTATTTTGTCAAGTATGAGATGAACAGCAATAAAATTTAAAAAGGATTTTTTTCACTATTTATGTATGAGCTCTCCAGTTCTTGAAGGCCTTTAAAATGGAAGACAAATTCTCCTCTGAATTCATGGAACAAGTAAAAAATCTGGCTGGCTATATCCAAAATTACTCTGGCATTATTGAATCTCAAGCTGATAAAATTGATCAAATTTTTGATTCAATAGAAAATGCTTCTTCCATTCATTTAGGTGGCAAGGGCAGGTCAGGTTCAGTAGCTGTGAGTCTTGCATTGCGCCTGAGTCATTTTGGTTATAAAATCTATTTCCTTGGCGATGTGATAAAGGAACCTTTTACAAAGGGTGATGTTCTAATTTTATTTTCTGGCTCAGGTGACACTTCTGAAGTCGTAGAACTGGCAAAAAAGGGAAAAAGTGTGGGAGCCAAAGTAATTTCCATAACTTCGTTTAGCGACTCTTCGATTGCAAAAAATTCTGACATAGCTTTTATTTTGCCAGGAGGATTGGAAAAGGGTAAGGGATGGAGCTATGTTGAAGCTCAATTATCACACAAAAACTCTTCCTTTTATGGTGGAGGCGAGTTTGAACTTAATGCCTATTTCTTCCAAGAAGCTTTGGTCAGTGCCATAGGGAAATACAAAAATATTTCTGGCGGGACTATTGTAAAGAAGCATGAGAAGGATGAGACTTTTAAATCTGCTTAGGTTTAGGTAAAATCATATCAAATCTTCACACAATCCACAGGAGGAACAATCGTCACTTCGCACAAAATTTCCTTCACGTTTTCTTCTGTTATATTCTTCCCTTCCAAATATCTTTCATCAAGGTAAATTTTATTTTCGGTTACATTGAATCCTATGATATTGAGCTTCTGTGTGCTCTCATTGACCAAAATCTTTTCCAAGAATGTCTTATCTTTGTATTGATTAGCAAAATATTCCAAGAATGAAATTTTATTTTGACAATTTGAGCAGTTGCTCCCATAGAAAAATTCCATCAAAACTTTACCCTGTCTCAGCGCAAGATTCTTCTGTTGGGCATCCAGCTCGTAATCCACCACATTTTCTTTTGGCAAACTGGGCTGAAAAATTATAGAACTCAAGAAGTTGATAAAAGTGGGGCTAATCATTAGCAAGACAAGAGCTAATCCGATGAGGATAGACTTATTCATTTTCATTCTAGTAAAGAGATTTAATTCTCTAAAATAAATTTCTATATGATAGAATGGTGTTGGAAAGGCTAGTTAATGTAAGAACGGCATTGAAGCAGCCCTTCTGGGTCTTCATCTTGGGTGGTGTCATATCATCAATCTGCCTAGCCATCTCTTTCTTCGTCTTCCAAACATCCATCGGTCTTCTGAGCAACTTTCTAATCACTTTTGCGATAATGCCTTTCATGCTCGACTTCATAAGATATGAGGGCTCCAAAATGGACCAAAAAACAAAAGAACTCGAGAAAATGAACATCTTTCAAAGGCACAGGAGCGTTCTTCTTGTCTACACGGCATTTTTTGCTGGGATGTTGCTTGCCCAATCAATCATATATTTCATGGTTCCAGAGTCATGGTCCCAGAAACTTTTCGAAGATCAGATAAACCAAATAAAAATAATCAGAGGAAGTGTAGCATTTGGCGGGACCTTTGAGAGCATAGTTTTAAACAACCTCGGTGTTTTGTTCCTCTCTTTCATCTTCTCCTTTTTGTTCGGAGCAGGAGCGATCTTCATCCTTTCCTGGAACGCTTCTGTCCTATCAGCTGCGATCGGCATGACTGCAAAAAGCATCGGTGGTTTCAAGGCAATACCGCTTGCTGTCCTGGGATTCTTCCCCCATGGCAGCCTTGAGATTCTGGCCTATTTCGTCGGTGGAATTGCTGGCGGTCTTGTATCACTGGCTTTCACAAAAAGGAACACGCAGAAATTCAATTTTATCATCATCGACAGTCTACAGCTTATGGCAGGTTCAGTCGTATTGCTGCTGGTTGCTGGACTTATCGAAACCGCGATGATAGTACTGTAATTACTCTAGATAAATCCCAGGCTTGCCCTCTTTGGCTTTAGCAGATTTGTTCTGAGGATCGTATTTGTTTTTATCGTTGGCTGCATAGATTTCTATCTCTAGATTGGTCTTCCTTTTGATTATCTCAAGGCTTTCGGCATAAGCATCTTTCTCATTCGGCAGCACATAGATGAAAGCCCTCGAAACCTTCTTTCCCTTTTCCCTGAAGATTCCTATAATGTTATTGACATCTTCTATAAGTTTTTCAACATCTTTCTCCTGTTTTTCAATATTTTCATCTATCTTGCTCTCATCTGCGGTAGGCCAGCTCTCCAAGCTCAAGAAACTCTTTTTTCCAATCTTCTCCCATAGCTCCTCTGTAGTATGAGGACAGAAAGGATGCAAAAGTTTTAGGAAAGTCTCAAGAGTCTTCTTGTCAGATTCCTTCTCAAAGGAGTCAAAAAGATTTCTCAATTTGAGAACAACAAGATCATACCTGAACTTATCAATATTCTCTGTTATTTCTTTCACAGCCTTATTCAATTTGCTCTCAATTCTTCTGCTCGATTTCCCGATTTTCACTTCGTCAAAATATTCAAAGATTCTCCTTAAAAATCTCAAGCTCCCCTCGATTCCATTCTCGCTCCACTGAACATCCTTGTCAGGCGATGCGACAGAAACCAAAAACAATCTTGCAGTGTCGATGCCATATCTCACAGAAACCTCCTCAGGCAAGACGGTATTTCCCCTTGACTTAGACATCACAAATCCATCTACGCCATGCAGCATCCCCTGATTGAAAAGTTTTATGAAAGGCTCATCTATTTTGACGAATCCTAAATCCCTCAAAGCCTTTGTGAAAAATCTAGCATAAATCAAGTGCATGCAAGCGTGCTCTGCTCCGCCGATATACTGGTCTACAGGCATCCAGTATTCAACCTTTTTTGGATCAAAAGGCCTTTTCTCATTTTTATTGTCGCAATATCTCAGGAAATACCAGCTGCTGTCAAAGAATGTGTCCATTGTGTCAGATTCCCTTCTTGCATTTCCCTTGCATTTCGGGCATTTGGTCCTCAAGAATTTCTCATTGGTCCTCAACGGATTCCCCTTGCCAAAAACAACTTTCTCAGGGAGCAAGACAGGCAAATCTTTTTCAGGAACAGGTACAATCCCGCATTTATCGCAATAGACAATAGGTATCGGTGTTCCCCAATATCTCTGCCTTGAGATTAGCCAGTCCTTCAGTTTGTATTGAACTGTTCTTTTTCCCAATTTCTTCTTTTCCAAATAATCTGAAATTTTTTCTATTGCCTCAAGGGAATTGATACCATTGAACTGTCCTGAATCAACCAGAATGCCCTCTTCCACATAGGCCTCGTTCAATTCGCCCAGCTCAGAATTCTCAGGTTTTATCACAACTTTTACCGGGATATTGTATTTCTTGGCAAACTCAAAATCCCTCTGGTCATGAGCAGGAACACCCATCACCATACCGCTCCCATACTCTGCTATGACAAAATTTCCAATGTAAATAGGAACCTTTTCCCCATTCAAACGATTCATTGCATAGCTTCCTGTGAACACACCTTCTTTTTCCAAAGTTTCCAAGTCTTTCTCACTCGTCGATTTGATTTTTTTCAGAAACCTTTCAACATCTTTCTTCTGCTCTTTTGTCACCAATTCCATCAGCCTAGGATGCTGGGCAGAGATGACCATGAATGTAACTCCATAAATAGTGTCAGGTCTTGTTGTGAAAACCGGCCAGTCCTCTCCATTTATCTTGAAGTTGATGTTTATTCCGTGGCTTTTTCCTATCCAATTCTCCTGCATTATCTTTATCCTTTCAGACCACTGCAAATTTGGAATAAATTTCAGAAGCTCCTCTACATATTCTGTTATCTTTATGAACCACTGTTCCAGCTGTTTTATCTCAATGTTTGTGTCCTCATGGCGCCAGCATTTCCCGTCATGCACCTGCTCGTTTGCCAGAGCCGTATCGCATTTCGGGCAATAATTGACAGGGGCCTTTTTCCTGTACACAAGGCCTCCTTCAAAAAGTTTTAGGAAGAAAAACTGGTTCCATCTGTAATACTCTGGAGTGTGAGTCATGATGATTCTATCCCAGTCATAACTCAATCCCAGTGTTTTCTGCTGCCTTATGAAATTTGCGACCGCATCCTCTGTAAATTTCTTGGGATGTGCCTTAGCCTTGATAGCCGCATTCTCAGCAGGCAAGCCAAAGCTGTCATACCCCATGGGATAAAGGACATTGAAACCAGACATTCTCTTGAATCTTGCGTAAATGTCTCCAATCGTGTAGTTCAGAGCATGCCCCATGTGAAGGCCAGAAGCAGACGGATATGGAAACATCTCCAACACATAGAGTTTCTTTTTCTTTCCATCTTCGCTGGTTTTGAATATCTTGGCCTTTTCCCATCTATCCTGCCATTTCTTCTCAATCTTGCTGAAACCTATCGCCATCTATAACCCTCTTGATATTTTATAGAATGTAAAAAAGATAAATTAAACCTAAACTATCGTTTCTTCAGCCATTCTGAATATCTTGCTAATGCAGCGAAAGCCTTCACAGCTCTTTCAGGTGTCGGGTACACAGGCATGCCGCTTGCCTCCAACTTTTCAACCTGCCTTCTAGTATATCTCCCACCAGCAGCACAGCACAATACAGGCTTCTTGTACTTCGTTGCCAGCTCAGGTATTATCTCAACAATTTTCTCATCAAGAGTCGGAACTTGGAAAAGTGTTATTAAAATTATCCCGTTATATTGCTTGCTCTTCAAGCATTTTTCCAAAGCAATCGCATACCTTTCTGTAGTAGCATCCCCCGTTAAATCCAGTGGGTTTTTAAGAATCGCATAAGGTGGAAAAATTTTTCCAAGTTTTCTTTTCATTTCTTCTTCTGGTTCTTGCAACTGTAAGTTTTGCTTCTCGCACTCATCAGAAGCTAGCACACCAAACCCACCACCATCTGTAATTATCACCACACTTCTATCCTTCGGCAAAGGTTGAGTGGCAAATGCCTTGGCAAAATCAAACAATTCTTCCCAGTTAGCTGCTTCTATTATCCCAGTTTGTTTGAAAACAGAAGAATAAATCTTGTATTCTCCTGCCAAGCTTGCTGTATGTGAAGCAACGGCTTTCGTCCCAGCTTTTGTTTTTCCTCCTTTCAAGATGATGATAGGTTTTCTCTCGCTCACTTTTTTTGCAACTTGGACGAATCTTTTACCGTCTCTCACCCCTTCTAGAAACATGGTTATGACCTTCGTTTTTTCATCCTTTGCCAAAAATTTAAGGAAATCACACTCGTTCAAATCCATCGCATTCCCGTAAGAGATGAATTTCGAAACTCCAACACTTTCCTCGCCCATCCAATCGAGTATGGTCGAGCCGACTGCTCCTGATTGCGAAATGAATGCAATGCTTCCCTGCTTTGGCCTGTTCAGCCTCTGCTCGCTCAAGAACAGGGTGTCAACATTCGAGAATGAGTCAAAAACACCAACAACATTCGGTCCTATCACCCTAGTCTTAGATTTCTTGATTATTTGCTTGCACCTCCCTTCTAGCTTCCTCCCAGCCTCACCTGTCTCTGAGAAACCACCAGAAATAATTATCACTGCTTCAACCCTCTTCTCCACACATTCTTTCAGAACAGTCGGAACTACTGGTGCCGGAACAACAATTATTGCCAAATCAATTTTCTCAGGAATTTTCTTGATTGAGGGAAAGACCTCGAGATTTAAGATAGGTGTGATGTCGGGATTGACAGGATAAACTTTACCACTAAACTTTCTGACAAAATTTTCCAGTATCACATACCCAATCTTCCCAGGGGTGTGGCTGGCTCCAATAACAGCAACAGACTTTGGCTCGAAAAATTTCTCCAACATACTCATCTTTTGAAAGCTTCATCAAAAACCTTTTTGTTCATCTCAAGAAACTGTGGTCTTATCCTTTCAGACACACGTCCCCAGGCAGTTTCCCTTTTTATCGGCAACACGCCCATCCTTATAGCATATCCGAGCATGAAGACATTGCTCATGGCAATCTCCCCCGTCAATTTTTCTACAATCTCACTTGCATTTATGACTTCAATCCTCTTGGCAAACTTCTTCATTTCTTTGACAAGATTATCCGCATCAATCTTTTTCTCGGATAATGGTGATGGATTGAGAACCCTTGTGTCTGTCACAATAACTGTTCTTTCTTTATTTCCATAGTAGCAAGACCTCAGTCCCTCAAGAGCTTCGAGTGCAATGATGGCATCAGCTCCCGCCTTTCTGATCAAAGGGGAATAGACCTTCTCACCAAATCTCACCTGACACAATAGAGAGCCTCCTCTCTGGGCAAGACCATGCAGCTCAACTCCCCTGACATCATGTCCCTCCTTAAGAGCAGCCCTCTGAATAATTTCAGCTAGGCTCAAGACTCCTTGTCCACCATACCCAGCTACAATAAGGTTGAATACCTTCATTTTTCCACCTTGGCTTTGATTCCCCCAGGATAAATCTGTGAGCAAACACCACAACCCCAACAAAAATTTTGATCTATGTAGAACTTCTTACCCTCCCTTCTTATTGCAGGACAGCCAAACATCTCTAGCTCTTTTGCCTCTTCTCCTGAGGGCTGATCTACAAACTCGAACTTGGGTATCCTGACACCTTTTCTCACGATCTTCCTCACGGTCTGCAGTCTGCACTCCCCCCTCGCAACTATGAGCGAAACTCCTGGCAATGAATAAAACTCTTTAACAGCTTTTGTGAATTCTCCTATGTTAAAAGCATTAACGACTTTAATGTTTTCAACCCCACAGGCTTTTGCTATGTCCTCTATCATCAGAGCTTTCGTCTCCTCACCCATTCCTGTAAGGTCTGTGCCGGGGTGAGGCTGATGGCCAGTCATGGCAGTAGTTCTATTGTCCAAAACCACGACAAGCACATTGCCCTTATTATGAACCACGTTTATCAGTCCAGGAATTACAGCATGGAAGAAAGTGGAATCACCAACAAATATTATCGGCTTCTCTTTCGTTGCCCTTTCAATACCATGGGAAATTCCAAGGCTCGCCCCCATCGAGACCGCGAAGTCCTGCTCATTTATCGGAGGATGAATTCCCAAGATATAGCATCCTATATCTCCTGCAAAAATCTTGTCCGGTCCAACAGCTTTCTTGACAGCCCAAAAACTTGCCCTATGAGGACAACCAGGACAAAGTTGAGCAAGCCTCTTCTCAACCTTTGATGGGTCAAATTTTGATTCGGCCAAATCCTCTGGAATCTTCCTCCCAGTTAGTTTTGCTAAAACCTGAATTATCATCTCGGGCCTATATTCCCCAAAAACAGGAAGCACATCCTTGCCATGAACAACGACTTTTGGGTTGGCATCTTTAGCTATCCTTTTGACTTCACCCTCAACTATCGGCTCAAGCTCCTCCACCACCAAAACCTTCTTGAACCTCTTGATGAAATTGCTGATCATCCTTTCAGGCAACGGAAAAGATGTCCCGATTTTCAGCAGAGGAATCTTCAGCTTCAACTCTTCCATTGCTTCCATGAGATAGTTAAATGAGACCCCAGTTACAATTATTCCCAGGTCAACCTTTGCATTCTGGTTAATGAAGAAGTTTATCTTACTCGCCTCGTACACTTTACTTATTTGGTTTAATTTTTCGTGCAACTGTTTATGAGTCTCCATGATTTCTGGCGGAAAGTTCCTGTATTTCACATTTTTCTCAAATTTCCCAACTTTCTTCCCCTCAACAATTTTTCCCAATTTCACCGTTCCTCTCATGTGATTAACCCTTGTGGTGGTTCTGAGAAAGACAGGAATGCCAAACTTCTCAGATAGCTCGAAAGCAAATTTCGTTAAGTCCTTTGCTTCTTGAACATCAGAGGGTTCGATCATCGGCATGTGGGCAATCCTAGCAAAATACCTGCTGTCCTGCTCTGATTGGCCAGAGCTCCAACAGTTCGGGTCATCTGCAACAACAATTACCATCCCACCCCTCACCCCTAAGTAGGCTATCGGAGGAACAGAATCAGAGGCAACGTTCAGACCAAACTGCTTAAAGGAGACAATCGACCTAACTCCAGACATCGCAGCTCCCGCTGCTGTCTCAAAAGCCACCTTCTCATTGGTACTGTATTCAAAATAGATCCCAGCCTCCTTGGCAATCTCAGCAAAGGTGTCACCAATCTCGCTTGCAGGAGTGCCGGGATAGGTCGTGGCAACAGCCACACCGGCCTCCAAAGCTCCTCTGGCAATTGCCTCATTCCCGAGAAGAATTACTTTTTTTCCTTCCTCTTCTAAAATGTCTTTCCCCATTCAATCAACTATTCATTCGTTTTCCCTTCAGATAAATTTTCACTCAATCAAAATCCTTGCGTCAACAGCAACTGCCCTCTTCGGCAAAACAATTATCGGGTTTATATCCAGCTCTTTTATCTCCTGATTTTCCTCAAGCAGTCTAGAGGCTTTCATCAGAATCTCGACTAAGGCTTTGATGTCATAGGTTCTGCCCCTGTATCCTTTCAAAATCTTGTAACCCCTTATCTCCTGTATCATTTGTTCAGCCTCTTTTCTGTCTATGGGGATAACTCTAAAACTAACGTCCTCGAAAACTTCTACTAGTATGCCACCAAGTCCAAACATGATTGTTTGGCCAAACTGAACATTTTTCTTTCCACCAACTATCACTTCTTGACCGTTCTCAACCATCTTCTGTACAAGCATCCCGTGAATTCTTGCTCTTGGAACTTTCTTCTTAACATTAGATGATACCCTATTGAAAGCAGTTCTCACATCTTCCTCAGTTTTCAAATTGAGGGCAAGACCATCGACATCTGTCTTGTGGATGACATCAGGCGAGCAAACCTTCAAGACAACTGGATAACCGATTTTCTTAGCCATCTTCAAAGTCTCGTTTATATTTTTTGCTAGTTCAGCCTTTGCCACTGGAATCTTGTAGCGTTGAAGGATTTGTATGGACTCCCATTCTGTCAAATTGTTCCTTCTCTGGGCCTTGATTTTCTTGAACAGTTTTTTAGGACTCATCTTCATGTATAAATAAATTTGATTATTTAAAATAAAGAACTATACTGTAATACCATTTGTAGACATTAATCACGGAAACACTGGAAACTTACTTCCGAAAGGTGTATGTAAAGTATTTCCCTAATTATTTTTCTGATTTGAAGTGATTAAATGAAGAATGTAAAATTATCAATGAACCTACTTCATTACCCCAAATTCGATTCCAAACCATTCAAGATGATATCAAATAACGAAAATATGAATAAAAATTCTGTTAAATTCTATAGAGGATATAAATCAAAACATATTGTAATGTTGCCTTCAGTTATAACACCTAAACTATCTTATCTTCTTGGTGTTATTTTAGGTGATGATTCCATCAAAAAACCTATTAAAAGAAAGGTGGATATTACTGGTCTATAGTAATCACTTGTAGAAAAGAATACACAAAAATTATATCAAAGTTGGTTTATGAAATGTTTGACTACAAGACAATATTGCAAAAAGATAGAAGGAAAAATGATTGTTGGAATGTTTGTATAAACTCCTTAATAATTCATCGCTACTTCAACAGGGTGATTGGCATACCAGTTGGGCGTAAAGCTGGTAATATGCCGTGGTTGTCGAACTTCAGTATTTCTAGAGATGTTTTTAGAAATTTCTTGGCTGGATTGATTGATACAGATGGTTACATTAAAGGTTATATCAATCTAACACAGAAAGATAGATTATTTTTAGAAAGAGTCAAAGTAGCATCAAAAAAGATTTTGAACATAGATTTCAAAGGACCATATGTCAACAAAAAAATCAATAATCTTCCTGTTGGATGGTGTTTGCAGATTGGTAACAAAGAAGGAATAAGTAGTTTTATTAAACAAGTTCCATTAAGATATAAATTATATACAAAGCCCCTGTAGCTCAGCTTGGATACGAAGATAGCTAAAAAGAGCAGCTGACTAATTAAGGCTGATCCTTCTATCCATAGAGGCAAGCAGTTGGTCGAGGGTTCGAATCCCTCCGGGGGCATGCCTAATCTTCTTTTTTGAGCTTAGAATTCGCTAGTGGAAGATTCTCCAAGATCTTTTCAGCTACTTCAAGAGGGGTCGTTCCCAATCCACAATCAGGATGAATGCAAGCTATCAAATCCTCTCCGACAGCTGATTCCACCCTGTTTATCGTTGAAACAATATCATCTATTGTGTTTACTCCATATAGGTCTTTGACATCAACTCTAGCACAGCCCAGACCTAGTTTTTTATCTGAATGTTTCATTTCATTTCGTTCAAGCACATCAAGATTTTCAATGGTTCCGGCAAAAGCATGGCTGAAAACACTGACATTCTCCAGTCCGAGCAATATTTTATGCAGATTTTTGGATATTTTGCCGCAGACATGAAGCACTGTTCTATCTGGGTTCAGTCCTTCAGCAGCTATATCTATATATTTAATAAAATCATAGGAGACGAACCCAGCAGAAAGACCAGGCTCATCAATCTGGACAATCGCTCCTAGATTCTGCAATTTCACTAACACAGGATTGAGAGCATAAGCAAGATCTTGATAAATTTTAAAATCCCTCACATTTTCATACTTTTTAAGTCCTCCCATAGCGCAAGTGAAACCCAATGTTATAGGTCCTGTCACAGCAACTTTTATCTCTTTTTCAATATTCTTTCTCTGAAGGTAAATTCTCTGAAATTGGTAATCCTTAATTTTTGAAAATTCATAAACATCCGGCATCTCGGTTATATTTCCAACAATGGCAGGCTTTCCATTTGAATAACCAAGACCGGGTATGCTATCGACAAAATACCCTATCATGTCAGACCTCGGCTCCCCGTCAGTCACGATATCATAACCGAGCTGGATTTGCCTGTCTGTGAATAGCTTTATAGACGCTTCTGAAGATTCATTGAGCTTTGGAAAGCTCCCAACTGAGGTAAGAAGAACTCTTTCATAACTCCACATTCATAATGAAGCAGAAATCAAGAATTTAAAGCAATATGTAAGATATAGAGAATTATGGCAGAAGACATAGAAGAGCAAAAATTTGGGATTTTCATAGTAAGGCGAATAAATAAGAAGACAAAACAGATACAGGTTGAGCTAAAGACAAAAGGAGAGAAATTTCCTCTAAGCGATGCAGTAATTATTCTAGAAGGCTGGGTTGAAAGGGTAAAACAGGAAATCAAGAAGCCCTTCAACTTCGACCACATGGTCTTCAAAGGCTCAGAAAAGCCAGAAGAAAAGCCTTAAAAACTTTAAAATCTCAAAAAATCAATTAAGGTTTGATTGCATGACAAGAGTTATAACAATCATCAGTGGCAAGGGAGGTGTGGGCAAAACTACTCTAACCTCTAATCTTGCTTCTGCTCTAGCCCAATTAGGGCAGGATGTGATTGCCGTTGATGCCAATCTGACAACCCCCAACCTTGGCATACATCTCGGTTTGCACTTTGCTCCGAACACTCTTCACCAAGTTTTGAAGGGAGAGTTGAAACTGAAGGATGCCACTTATCCACATGCCTTGGGTTTCAAGGTGATTCCAGCAAGCATGTCAGTCGAAGATTTGACAGGTGTTGATCCTGGAAAACTGTACGAGGTCACACTCAACCTACTTGGAAAAGCTGATTTTGTTTTGATGGACGCAGCAGCTGGCTTGGGAAGGGAGGCAGTCTCTGCAATCAATGCCTCAGAAGAAATCTTGGTGATTACAAACCCTGATTTGCCTTCTGTCTCAGATGCTTTAAAGACCGTCAAGCTGGCCGAAAGCCTTGATAAAAAAATCATCGGTGTGGTCGTGAACAAGGTCAGAGGAAGAGGATACGAACTGACAAAGGAAGAGATAGAAGAGATGGTTGGCTATCCTGTCATTTCTCAGATTCCAGATGACAGGGATGTTGTCAAATCGCTTTCTATGAAAGTCCCTGTTGTTAATTATAATTATGCCTCTCCTGCATCCATCGAGTTCAGGAGACTTGCCCACAGTTTGGCGGGAAGACCATTCACAGAAAGACCAAAAATTTCCTTCAGAATAATAGAAAGGCTCATCAACTGGATGACTCGCTGATTAGATTCTCAAGATTAATCTCAAAAGCAGCCACAGGCATCTCTATCTTCCAGTTCTTCAGAATCATAGGATGAAGCTCGCCAATAAACCCAATAGATCTGTTTTTGAACAAAATTTCCGCAACCCTGCCATCAATGAAGCTAGGATGTTTACTCGTTTTCAGTTTGTATTTCACACCAAGTGCAGACATGAAAGCATCAAGGACAGTAGCAATGTCACCATAGGAAACTTTTGAATCAGCAATGGCAGTTGCAAGCTTCCTCACATCTCTTGTCTTTGTCTTCTGCTTTTCGTCAATGACAATGACATCCCCAATCTCGAATATCTTCTGCGGATATTTGACATGCTGATTGTTTGAATAGAATTCCATCAGGCTCGGTAGCAGCCAGTTCCTGAAGACACACCAGTTCTCAGAGACTATGTTCTCTATTTCAGCAACTTTTTCTTCCTTCAAGTTCATTCTATGAAAGATATAGTTCTTGTTTGTCAACATGTAGGACAAAATCTCTTGGAAGCCAACGCCAACCATCGCCTCTCCTGCCTTTTCCAAAAATCTTTCTTTTTCACTTATACTGCCGACAGTTGCCAATTTAAGCGGCTCAGGAGTAATCTTGTTGTAACCGTAAGAAATTATCACATCCTCAACAACATCCCTCTGATGCATTATGTCTTGTCTATAGGCAGGATAGAGCAGTTCAATCTTCTTTCCTGTCTTGACAATCCTGTATCTAGCCTGCTCCAAAAGTTTATGAATCTCCTTTTCGCTTAGCTTCAGTCCAGATATCTTGTTGATATAGTCAACAGAAACAAAAGTTTTCCTTGGTGTCAGGTCAGGAGTGTAAATCGTCTTGTCAGGATAGACAACCTTGACAGCTTCTATTCTACCACCTCTGTCTGCCATCGCAGCCACTATGACATTCAGAGCAGGATTCAGGAATTTAAAATTAAAACCACTACACTCTATGAAGACATTGTTGGTTTCTTCCGTCACTTTTCCACTGTAATTGGAATTTATTATTGGCGGTATCGACAATACTTCATTTCTCGAGTCTATGAACATCGGATACTCTTTTTTCCCAGCTAGCAAATGACTGAACTCTTTTCCTTTTGGATGTCTTTCCAGAATTTGTCTTGGCGTCATCTCCTCTTTGAACTCGAGCGGAACAAACTTTATCCCGTCCGGCTTGACTGTCGTGAATCTAATGGGCGGCCTGATCCTATCAAAATCATACACACCCAAGGCAACCTCTTTCCTGTTCCTGCCAAAAGTAACACAAACTTTTTCCTGTAGCTGAATCATCTGTGACAGGACGTCTTCTGTTATTTTCAAATTCTTCACAACAGCGCAGACCGTGTAAGGCCTGACATTTTTATTCTTTCTGTCAACTTTTACAACAACACCCGACTCTTTGACCTTATACTTCGGGCAGCCACCCTTGAAAAACCTTCCTTTAATCTCTCTAGCTATCCCTTCTGCCGACCAAAGGTCAGGGCGATTGGTATCTTCTACCTTGACAGTAAGTATATCACCATTAACAGCATCAACACCTACTTTTGCATAATGGATTGCCTCACTTAACTCTTCCAGAGATAGTTCTTTTCCAATCAGTTTACACAAATCCCTGTGTGATACTTCTATCGTAGGCATTAGTCCACCCCTTTCTTATTCACTCTTTTAATTGTTTGCTCTGAAAAAATCTTTTTGCAAATTGGACATCTGTACCGTTGATATCTCACATTCTTATATAAGTAAGAACCACTTTTACTGACATTTTTATGATTGCAATAAAGACATGGAATATTTATAGTCCCGAGTTTTTCAATTTTAGTTTTTTCAAGCCTAATTATATTACTCATATCTTTTTGTTTGTCTTCATGTAGTCCTATTGGCAAAATTATTTTTGCTAATTTTTCAACATTTTTCCCATATATTCTGATTCTATAGAAATCAGAATTATATTTTCCAATTTGAGTTTTTGTACCTTTTTTCCTAGTAAGATAAAGATGGGAATTAAATCCAAGTTCTTTCAACTTTTGATGAATTTGTTCAAGTATAGCCTTATTACAGCTACCGAGACTAAAAATACTATCTTTATAATTCCATTTTTTAACTCTGTGATTGGCAATTATCCAACTTCCTTCTGCATCTATGTAACCTGCTAAGAATGCAAAAAAATGTTTGTCGCTTTCTATTATCCACTGAGGTATTTTATCTAACTTATTTATTAAAAACTCAAATGAAGAATCTAAGTAACATAATATCTTGAATGTTTTTTCAGTAATATTACCATGCCTTTCGTATACTTTCAAAATGCCGTACTTACTGAAAATTTTTCCAAATGTTTTAAGGAAGACTGGTTGAGAGGAGCTAGATTCAACCTTTATGCAATTGGGTGACTTTCTTATTGCATACAGGTCTCCAGTCCTAAATCCTAAAATATAAGCCTTTTCTTCCAAGTTGCCAGAAAATGAAAATTTAGGATGTGGTATTTGTCTTCTGACAGGAAGACCATATATTTTTAATCTGTTCCATATAGTCCAGGGGGATACACCTAAAATTTTGGAGATGTGCCTACCGTCAAGTCGCTGATTCACATATAATTCTTCTAATTTGTTTTTATCTACTTTTATCATTCTATTCATCTTTTATTGTAGTTTGACTTCTCTTAACCATTTCAGATTTCTTGAAAACAACCCCCTGATATCATTTATTCCAAGTTTAATCATAGCCAATCTATCTATTCCGAAACCCCAAGCTATCACAGGCAAACTCACTCCTAAAGGTTCTGTCACCTCTGGTCTAAAAATTCCAGCCCCCGCTGATTCAACCCATCCCAATTTGGGATGTTTTACTGAAACCTCGCACGATGGTTCGGTGAACGGGAAGTAACCTGCGGTGAATTTTACTTCATAAGGTCCAATCAGTTCATGTACAAATTGCTTAAGCAAACCTAATAAATGTTTGAAAGTTAAATCTTCACCAACAACAAATCCTCCCATTTGATTGAACTCAACTCCATGTGTAGCATCAATTACATCTGGTCGATAGCATCTAACTATCTGGAAATATTTTCCAGGAATTTGTAATTCCCTTGAAGATAAAATCATAGGCGAAATGGCAGTGTCATGTGCTATTGGCATTAATTGTGATGCTTTTTTAGGGTTCCACTTATATCTCCAACCAGTAGAATCAGTTTTCCATCCATATTCATGAACAGCCCTAACTCTTCCTACAATTCTTCTATCTGGTAATTTGCCATATTTCGGGTACCTTAAACTATATGTTTGTGTCCAATCCCTAGAAGGATGGTTTTGGGCCTGATAAAGCGAGTCAAAATTCCAGAACTCAGTAACTATAGTACATCCTCGTATCTCTATAAATCCCATCTTAATGAGTTTCTCTCTAACTTGCCACAAGAACTGGTTGTAAGGTTGTCTTTTTCCTTTTGCAATTTTTGTCAAATCAATTTTCTTAGCTAAAACTTCAACATTCACTGGCTTAAACTTCCTTCCTTTCCACAAGCCTGTCAGAAGAATATCATGTGTCAATTCATCAACCACATTTCCAGATTTTACTAGAGTTTCTTCCACACTTTTATAGCTCTCAGTGATCTTCTGAACTAAGTTCCTTTCCATCAAAACCTTCAGAACATTTTCTTCAACTCCCTTTCCCCCATGGACTTTCTTCAAAGCCTCCTCCTCGGCGGTTTTGTATGGCGGCTTCAACAGGGTTATCTCATCCCCTTTCTTCATCACCCAGTTCTTTTCCAATGCCCATTTGAGCGCTATGGGAAAATTCTTGACTCTGAGAACAACCTTGCCTAGAGTGGCAGATTTTTGTGGCAAACTGTCCAGGAGCTCGACAAGGTTCTTCTCCGGAAGACCGCCCTTCAGATATTCTTCTCCTTCTTTTGTCAGCTTGTATTCTGCCATTATTTAACCTTTAGGTTTAGAACTTCTTGAATATTTAATTTGATTAACTAAAAATTAAGATAATATTATGGGACCAAGATATAGCATCATCATCCCGACAAAAAACGAGGAAGAAGGCATAGCTAAAGTCATATGCTCCATACCAAGGGAAATCAGAAAATATTCAGAGATAATTGTCCCGGATTCTTCAGATGATTTGACGCCAATCATAGCAAAGGGTTTGGGAGCCAAAGTTCTCAAAGTAAAAAGAGGGAAGGGCAGAGCGATGAAAATGGCAGTTGAGAGAAGTAGAGGCGATATATTAATCTTTTTGGATGCTGATGGCACGGATCCACCCCAATACATTCCAAAACTGCTCAAAAAATTAGAAAACAACAATCTTGTCTTAGGGTGCCGAAGTGGCAAGCCTTTCAAGGAAGATGATCGTGTGATGAGAGATCTCTTCAAGATTTATTGCAGGATGATAAGCCCAATTTTTATGTTAGTCGGATTCAATGTTCACGATCCCTCAGCCGGTTTCAGGGCGATAAGGAAGAAAGACTGGAACAGATTGAATTTGAAAAGCAACGGCCTGGATATAGAAGCTGAGATGAACATAAAAGCTGTAAGAGAAGGTTTCAAAGTTAAGGAAGTTCTGATACCCCATCTCAGGAGAGCAGGCGGCTTGATGAAAAGCAAGGTGATTTTCCACCCAAAGAACTGGATTAGGATGCTTAAACCTCTGCTTGTCTATGTCAAAGATGAAAAGGCTAGAAGAAAAATTAGAAAACACATCTCAGAACTGCTCAAAAAAATCTGAGAAATTACCTTATTGGCCTGTACTTGTCCACACCAACCGTCTTTCCCCTAAGAACATAATCAAGATAATACTTTACATATCTTGCGACCGCTCTTGCCCTCCCCCACTTCCTGATTCTTCTGGTCGATGTCAATACAAAAGTAGAGTCAACAAACTTGATTTTCCCAAGCCTTGAAATCCTCTTCGAGAGATCCCAGTCCTCAGAATTCAAAAGTTTTTCATCAAACCCATTCACTCTATTGAAAACATTTGTTTTATAGGCACAAAGCGACCCAACGACTTGCGGTGTTTTGGTCATCATCGAAGCCTTGATGAACTCATTGAAAATATAGTAAAGAACGAAGTCTGCAATATCTGAACTTAAAGGCAGGATAGGGCATGTTGTGCCAACAACTTTTCCTCTAAAAGCTTTGGCGATTTCTGTTATCAGATTGAAATTAGCTACGGTGTCCGCATCAATAAACAAAAGAATTTCTCCCTCCGCTTCTTTTGCTCCAGCATTCCTTTCAGCGGCAGCCCCCCTTTTCTTCACAACAATTACTTTGTCAGCAAACTCCTTTGCAATCTTCGCAGTCCTATCCCTGCTCATTCCATCGGCAACGATTATTTCATATCTTCCCTTGTAATTTTGGTTCTTGAGGGCCTTCAAACAGTTTTCTATGTACTTCTCTTCATTAAGAGTCGGAACGACAACAGAAACAAAAGGCAAAATACCCATAATCTTTTTCCATCAATCCCTAAATATAAACTCATCGATTCTGTCCTTTGCCTTTTCTCTTTTCTTCTGATGCTCCTTCAAGAAAGCATTCAATTTTTCTATCAAAATGTTTTTCAATTCTCCAGTTAGCAACTTCCCGCTTTTGTAGTCCTCTCTGATTTGTTTCAATTTCTTGTCATCTTCCTCGAAAAACGTTAACCATTGATAGGAAACGTCGATATCAGGATTTCCTCCTTTTTTTCTATGCTCCTCTATTGTTGCCCGACCACCAGAAAATGCATACTTGATTATTTTTTCTTTAACTTCCTTTGGGCTATCGGTTGTGAATATTGCTGTTTGCTCCTCAGATGAAGACATCTTCCCCTGCTCCATCATTCCTCCAAGCCCAGGCAAAAATATGCAATGAATTGCTGCCGGTTTGTAGAATCCCAATTTCGGCAAGACATCCCTCGCAACCCTGAAGTGTGCGTCCTGGTCTATGGCATAAGGGATTAGACATGGGATATTTTTTCCTTTCAAAACTGATGGCAAGAATGCGGGAACAGCTTGCATCGCTGTGTAGAAAATTGATCCAACATTTGTCTCGTTTGTGAATCCGAAAACAGCTTTTGTGGTAGAGAAAGTTATTTTCTTTGCAACTTTGCAAGCCTCTTTGTACATCAGGTTTGCATGGATGGTGTCAACAAGAAAATGGGTCTTCTTCGGGTCGAATCCAAGAGCGATTACATCCAACATATTGTCATTTGTAAATCTTTCCGTTTCCTCCAGTGTCAATTCGTCCTTGAATAAAAACTTCTCCTCATCCGGGAATTGAAACCAGAGCTCAACATCAAACTTATCCTGCAACCATTTCGTGAAAGTCCATGGAACCAAATGTCCCATGTGAACCGGCCCTGAAGGTGCTCTACCTGTATATAAGAAAAACTTATTCCCCTTTCCATACTCGTTTAGCAACCAATTCATATCTCTATGTGAGAAGAAAATACCTCTTCTCAAGAAAGGATGAAGTTCGCCTGTATGTTTTTTAATTCTATTCAATAGCTTTTCATCTATCCTCTCAGTGCCAAATTCCTTGATTAACCTGTTATAATCTACATTGCCGCTGACTTCCCATGGCGTGACAACAAAATTTTTATCTTCCATCAAATCATCTTATATAGATATTTGGAAATCTTTTAACAATATATATATCTTAAATTTCAATAAAAGTGTGATAATATGGCAACATTCAAAATGGTTGTATCTGAACCAGAAACAAGGAAGTCTTACCAGCTTGAGGTAGACCAGTCCAAGGCAGTCGGCCTTATAGGCAAAAAAATTGGTGATGAGATTAATGGCGACTTGATTGGTCTATCAGGATACAGTTTGAAAATAACCGGAGGCAGTGACAAGGACGGTTTTCCGATGCATCCTGAGATTCAGGGCAGTGTCAAGAAGAGAGTTTTGCTTGCCTTGCCGCCTGGCTTCCACCCAAAAATGAAAGGCCAGAGAAAAAGGAAGACAATCCGCGGCAACACAATCTCAGACTCAATTGTCCAAATAAATTTGGTTGTCACAAAGAAAGGGGAAAAGAGTTTAGAGGAGCTCATTCCAAAGAAAGAAGCTAAACCCGGAGGTGAGGAAGGTAAAGGAAAAGAATGAGCTTAATCCCAAACTGATTCCTGAGATAAACATAGGGATGGTTGGCCATGTTGCTCATGGCAAGACAAGCCTTGTAGAAGCGCTGACCAGCAAGCTGACGCTTACGCATTCTGAAGAGCTTAAGAGAGGAATAACAATAAGGCTCGGCTATGCTGATGTTACTTTTTACAAATGCGAGAATGGGCATTACTGCACGAGCGAGAAGTGTCCTGTCTGCTTCTCTGATTGCGAAATTTTGAGGACTGCCAGTTTTGTTGATGCCCCTGGCCACGAGACCTTGATGGCAACAGTCTTGACAGGCGCTGCTCTGATGGACGGAGCCATCTTAACCATAGCTGCAAATGAGAAATGCCCACAGCCTCAGACAAGAGAGCATCTTGCTGCCCTCGAGGTCATCGGAATCAAAAATACAATAATCGTTCAGAGCAAGATTGATGTTGTCTCAGAAGAGCAAGCGCTCAAAAACTACCAGGAAATCAAAAAATTCGTGAAAGGAACAATATTGGAGAACGCCCCGATAATTCCAGTGTCATCCAAACAGAGAGTTAACATTGACGCTGTTATAGAGGCGATAGAAAAATTCATTCCCACTCCAAAAAGAGACGAGACAAAGGATTTCAGAATGCTTGTCGCAAGAAGCTTTGATATAAACAAGCCCGGAATCGAGCCTGAGAAGCTGGTCGGAGGTGTTCTGGGCGGTGCAGTGGTGCAGGGCAAGCTCAAGATAGGTGATGAGATTGAGATCAGGCCAGGTGCAAGGATTGAAAACAAATATGTGCCACTTTTCAGCAAAATTATCGGTCTGCAAAAGGCAAAGAAAAATTTACAGGAAGCTGGTCCGGGCGGTCTTCTTGGCGCTATGACCGAGCTTGACCCATTTTTGACGAAATCAGATTCATTGGTCGGCAACTTGGTTGGTCCCCCAGGTAAATTGCCAGATGTTCAAGAGACATTGACAATAGAAGCCACTTTATTGGAAAGGGTGGTTGGTTTGGAAGAATTGAAAGCAATGCCTCCAATCAAAGCGAATGAAGACCTGATGATCAATATCGGCACTGCCAGGTCGATAGGGAATGTGGTGGAGATGAAGAAGAACAGGATTGAACTCAAATTGAAGATTCCTGTCTGTATCGAAAAGAGCAATAGAATTGTCATTTCTAGGCAAATCGCTGGAAGATGGCACTTGATGGGGTTTGGCACTGTTACATAATTCAACAGGTTACTGGTTCTTCTGCCATGTTCGCTGGCCCTATTATCTTAATCCTGTGGAATGTGCCAGCTGCTCCACCAGCAGGGCTTAAATCACAGTTAGCTATTCCAGCAGCAGGTATGGTTGCACAATTAACAAGAGTGGCTGTGGCACCATCAACTCTGGCAGTAAGATCGCTGGCTATCGTGATAGGTGTTGCTGTATCTAAATTCTTTATTGTAACATAGTATCCATTTGATGCTGCACCAGTTCTACAACCTGCATCAATTATGTCTATTGTTTTAGCCGTCTTTGCTGTAAAAACTCCAGAAATGTACATGTATGCCAATCCAGATAAGGCAATTGTTATCAGCAACATCAAAAGTGTTGCTATTACTGTAGATATTCCTTTCATGTTCACTTATTTTTATTTTGAATTCACACTATATAAATATAATCTTATGAAAAGAATTTTGGTTGACACAAATTTTCTGATTGACTTGACCAGATTCAGGGTTGGTTTAGAGGAACTTTCAGACATTTTAACAGAGCCATATAGAATCTTCACTTTATCAGCCACTTTGAGGGAGCTGGAAAGAATAGCCAAGGGCAAAGGAGCTGCCAGCGGCTTTGCGAGGATTGCCCTTGAGATGGTCAAAAAAGAGGGAATCGGGACAATAAAAGTCGAGGAGAAGGATGCTGACAAGGCCTTTTTAAACATTGCAAACAAAAATACAATAATTGCCACGAACGATGCTGATTTGAGGAAAAAGTTAAAGAATTTAGGAATCAAAACAATCTATTTGAGGGCAAAAAAGCATTTGGCGATGAGCTGATACAATGGATATCTTTCACGACCTGCCATTTGGAGAAAAGAATCTGAAAACCGTAAATGTGGTAATTGAGAATTTCAAAGGTTCTTCAAACAAGGTCGAATACAAGGTCGAAAAGGGAGTTTTTCAATTAGATAGAACTCTCCACTCTTCAGTCTACTGGCCATGTGAGTATGGCCTAATACCAAGGACATGGAATACAGACAACGACCCTGTAGATATTTTAGTCCTCTCTAGCCAGCCAACCTTCTCAGGATGCGTTGTTGTTGCCAAGCCGATAGGCATGTTAAAGATGGAAGATGAAAAAGGCATCGATAACAAGATAGTGTCTGTATCAGTTCATGATCCAATTTACGGTAATGCGAAGAACATGAAAGAATTGCCTAAAAACTTACTGAAAGAAATCAAGGAGTTTTTGTCAACATACAAACATCTGGAGATGAGAAAATGGGTGAAATTCAAAGGATGGGGCGATTCTATCGCTGCAAAAAAAGAGATAAAAAGAGCAATACAATTATACAAAAAGAGGTTTGGTGTAGATGTACAGGATAGTAACAGTCGAAGATAAGGTCAGAGTACCTCCAACAAAACTAAATTTGAAGGTTAAGGATGCTGTCAAGCAGAGCATTCAGGAAACTTATGAGGGCGCTCTTGACCCAAGGCTAGGTGTGATTCTTGCTTGCACTGAAGTCGAGAATGTGGGCGATGGAAAAATAATACCCGGCAACCCAGGTGTCTTTTATGATACGATTTTCAAGCTTCTGACCTTCAAACCAGAGCTGCACGAGCTGGTCTGTGGCGAGGTCATTGATAATACTGAGTTTGGTTCATTCGTCCGCATAGGTCCCATGGATGGTTTGATTCATATCTCTCAGCTCATGGACGATTTTGTGAGTTTCGACAACAAGAACTCGACATTCCTTGGCAAGGAGAGCAAGAGAACCTTGAAGGAAGGAGACTTGACAAGGGCGAGGATAATTGCTGTCAGTTTTGGCAAGGAAGAAAACAAGATTGGTTTGACGATGAGGCAGCCAATGCTTGGAGCGCTTTCTTGGATAGAAGAAGAAAAGAGGAAATTGAAGAAAGGGAAGGAGTGATTAGATGGCCAAGAGAACACAGGTTTGCAGGAACTGTAGGAGATTCACTAATGAGAAGGTCTGCCCAGTCTGCAAATCGGCAAATCTCTCAACAAGCTGGAAGGGAATGGTGTTTGTCATAGACACTAACAGCGAGATTGCAAAAGTCCTAAACATTAACGAGCCGGGGAAATACGCCTTGTTTGTCGGTTAATTTTGGTGAGATTTGATGGAAATAGAAATTATTGATGACAAAGAAAATGCTCTTTTGAAAAGAAGAGAGTTGAAACTTAGAATCAAGCATCCTCAATCACCAACGCCAAAAAAGCAAGATTTGGTCAAAGAAATGGCTGCCAAATATTCTGTTTCTGAAGACCATGTCATCGTGGATTACATTTTTACAAAAAAAGGTGTCAATGAGTCAGATGCGAAGGTCAAGATTTATCAGGAGCCACCGAAAATAAGGATCAAGAAAAAGAAAGCCGAGGAAAAGAAACCTCAAGAAAAGCCAGCTGAAGAAAAACCAAAGGAGATAAAAAGTGAAGCACAAGCCGGTGAAGCAAAATAAGTTCTTCAATGTCAAGGAAGGAACATTGGAAAGAAAAGGAAAAGTTTGCGACAGGTGCGGTGAAGGGACTTTCATGGCAGATCATGCCGACAGATGGTACTGCGGCAAATGCAGGTTGACTGTCTGGAAGCAGCAAAGCAAATAATTGTTTGACAGCTTTCTACCTATCGGTAAGCTTAAATCTTTAATTATAGATGTTTTTTATATGATAACAGAAAAACAATATGTTGCTTCTCGAAATCTTCTAGATTTATTAGTAAACTTGGGTTTTGATTTAGGATTTGATAAACCTACAGCATATACTTATGCAGTTACATGCCTTGAAATTGTCGAGGAGACAATAGCTTCTAAAAAAGGTTTACCAAAAAATGAAAACGATGCTGAGGAAATTGCGGCAAGATATTTAAAAGAGAAGTTCCTCTAAGATTCAGTCTACAAGAGTTCTAAAGTTTCTTGCAACCTTATTATTTCCACCCCTGTCGTGCTCTCACCAATTATCGCTCCCTTACTGTTAGCAATAACACAAGAACCAACAAAAGGTGATCCAAAGTTTGCAGTCCCAATGTCAACTTTCACCTTCAGAACCTCTTCCGCAATTTTGATTTCTTCCTCGCTCGCGTCCCTGTGCAGCAAGCATCCTTTGCTCGTTGCAATCCCACAAGAACCTACAGTCTGAATTCCGGCAATCGTCGAAAAATGAGATTCGACATCAAGGCAATCCTCAATCATTTTCTTGTCTTTTTTTGTAAACAATTTGCTGATCAAAGCTCCATGCCCGTTGCAAAGAATCAGATTTCCCAAGGCAGTGAAGTTCGAGTTCAGCACTTTCACATTTATTCCAAACAATTTTTTAAGTTCCTCAAACTTTTCTCTTTCCAAATCTGTGATGATCTTCGGCAGTATCATGCCGTTCTCATTCAAAGCGCAAAATATACCAACAAGGTCTGTGTTTGAAATGGTCAGAGCCACTGTCTTGACATTCAAAAATTCCTCAATCTTTTCTCTCTTTCCTTCAAGAATTCTTCCCAAGACACAAATCCTATCAGAACTCTTTCCATACAAACCCAAGTTATGGTCCCCATAAAAATTGGTTTGCCAGACTCTCAACCTATCACTTTTCCAGTTCAACTCTAACTGTCTCGTCATCAACTTTTGTTACCTTGAGCTTCAATTTCGCCGGAGGATTTTTCATTCCGCTCTTCCAAACCTTGTCATTCACAGTTTTGTCAATAACTATCCTCTGCTCCTTGAATATTTTCTGAATTCTTTCCCTCAAGACACTGATTACTTTGTTCGCCTTCCTTCCTCTCCTTGTCTTTGCCAAATCTTTTCTCATGTTCAAGGTCAATATTTTTTCTTCGGCCATCTCAATCTACCATGAAACAAAAATTTCAAACAACCTATACTCTCAGTCTTGTTCTTCTCCACTTCTTTACTTTATCAACAGAAACTCTTCTTGTTCTAGCTCTCTTCAAACCGAATTTTTTGATGTCAACCCATCTTGGGGCGCTTCTCACTTTTCTTATTCTTCCAAGCTTGATCTTCTTGGTGATGTGTCTTATCGACATCAGCCCACCAACTTTCTCATTTCCCTGCTTTTCTCAACTGCAATCCCGATCATTTTTTCCAAATCCTCTATGCTCATCTCTTCTCTTCCCTGCTTCTGCAAAGCGCAAACTTTGTCATCGTCTCTTACAGCAACGCTGAGCTTTGCTTCGATTATGCTTTCATCCTCAAGAGTGGGGTCAAGTAAAAATTTATCCATGACCTTGCAAACTGTAACAGTTACCGGTTTGTACTGAACAGGCAACTGCCTTTCAGACTCTCCCCTTATTATCTTCTCGCCGTCAAGCTTTGGTATTTTAGCATTCAAAACAGCAACCGAACCTGCCAATGCAGCCGCGTCAATCAAATTGCCGTCGTGATTGATTATATGTATGTCGATAAAAATAGACCAAACTTTTTTCTCTGGCTCGATGCAAAGCTCATTCAGCTTTATGCACTTCGACTCTCTTATCCCTCTATCAACAATTCTCGCCAGCTCGATCGCATTCTCCCCAGGCGGTCCTGACTCAAAATCTGGTGACGCCAAAGGCGTAAATTCTGCATTAACAATTAAAATCCCTTCATTCGGTGTGTCAGAAAACGGCTCACCCAAACCCATCTTCACACCAGCAATAACTTCTGTTTTTCCAATCCTTACGCGAGCAGAACCCTCAGCATTTTTTATGATATTTGGCTCTATCTCTATCTTCCTGAATTCTTCCAATCCTCTTCCGTCCAGCTTCCTTCCAGTTTCTATCAGATCAAGCGCATAATTTTCTGCCATTTCTTCACCTGTACTTTTCCTTTATCGTATTTTTCTGAATCTCATATATTTTCTTGCAAGTATTCTTCGCGACTTCTAAAAGTTTTTTGATCTCTTCCTGAGTCAAACACCCATCCATTTGAAGCAACGTAACCTTCTCCTTGGTTGGCATGAATGCAAAAGAAATGTCGGCCTGAGAGTTGTTGTCCTCAATTCCGTTCAAATCAACAATCAACGTATCGTCTATTTTCCCAATCGAGCATGCAATGACCATGTCCCTCATAGGTATGCCAGCGCTGGCCAGAGCAAGGCTCACAGCATTTATTCCAGTCACCCTTGTTGAGCCGTCTGCCTGCAAGATTTCAACAAAAACGTCTATTGTCGCCTTCGGGAATTCTTCCAAAAATATCACTGGCTCCAACGCAAGCCTCATGACCTTCGAAATCTCAACGCTTCTCCTGTCAGGACCAGGCGATTTCCTGTCTGTAACAGAGAATGGCGCCATATTGTACCTGCAGCGCAATATTCCGGTATCTGATTCCTGAAGATATCTTGGATAGAGTTCTCTCGGACCGCGAACTGCTGCAATAGCAACTGTATTACCAAATTTTACTAGAGCAGAACCATCTGCGCTATCGACCACACCGACTTTCATATCAATTTCTCTCAACTGATCAGGCAATCTTCCATCCAATCTCTTCCCATCAACCATTAATTTGATTTCTTGCTTTCCCATTTCATTCACTCAATAATTTTTCAATCTTCTCAGTCAAGCCAGTAGTGTGAGATTCCTTTTCCACAATTTTTATGGCTCCTATCGCTTTGGCCTTGTTCTCCCCTCTCAGCCACACGATTCCGTTCCTTCCTGTATAAATTTCACAGTTTGTTCTTTCCTTGATGATACTGATCATGCTTCCCCCCTTTCCTATGATCCTCGGTATTTTGTTCGGGTTGACCCCGATTGTCACCCCGCCATAAAGCTTTCTGTTTCCCATATCCCCCATCGAAACTTGAATGGTCTTGTTCTTCGTAACTTTAGATATTGTGCAGAAGATTGTGTCCCCTGCATCGAAAAATTCGCTTATATCGGTCCTTGAAGTGTCCACAAACTCCCTCACTCCCTCAGCCAATGGCAGGAATGCAACATATGGGGAGTTTATGTCAACCATCCATCCAGAGATTTCAACACTCGTAATCGTGCCAATGATTTTGTCTCCGATTCTGGGTATGTAAACGCCTGCGAATGGAATCACTGAAATCTCATTCTCATCAATCCTCGGTATCCCCAATACCTTTGCAAAAACCTTGTTTTCCTCAAAATAAGCTCCAAAGCCAACTCTCCTGCCCTCCTTCTCGGCAAGAAATTCTCCAGGCAAAACTACCTCTTTTCTCTCGTTCATAGATCTTCCCTTTTCACAACCTTTGATTCAAAGCTGCCATGGGTTAAGGATGATAACTTCTGGAACAGCTCATCCTGAACTCCAGCCAATATTTCGATATTTAATTGCAAGCTACCATCTCCAAGCCATTGCTCGTTTGATATGGTCCCAGCGCCCTTAAGCACAGGATAGGCATTTCCAGAATACTGCGGAGGTATCCTGACTTGAAGCGTAACTTTCTGGAACTTTATAGGCAATATGGTTTTTATACTTTTTAAAACTTTATCTATCTGCAGCTCTGCATCGACAAATGGGTCAACATTCACTCCGGCTTGGTCCATCGCGTTTGTTATCCTTTGAGGAGGATGCGGCGTATTCGTCTGAGGATTTATCGCCTTTTTTGCAATTATGTTCGCTATCTGTATCCTCTTCTGTTCGACCATCTGCCTTCTCTGCTCTGTCGTCAGTTGCAGCTCCCCCTCTTTTATGATTTTCTCAGCGATTTTTGAAACATCAGTAGTCCCGAATATTTTTTGGAGATCCTGCGTAGACACCATGTCAGTGCTTCTGACATCCCGATAAACAGCAGGATAAGCAAGAATTTCACCCATACTGATTTTTATACCTCTCTTGAAATCCAGTGCCTTGTTAGGGTCAACTAGTATTTCAAACTTTTGGCCCGAATGATGCAGTCTTGCAACAACGGCCTTATCTATACCGATTGCGATATCGACACCTCTAATAGATATGAGTAATAATTAAAATAAATTTGGTTGGGCTGTTGATTATTTTGCTATCCTTTTGATGTCTTCATCTGGAAGTTTCTTGAATCTCTTGTCTTCGTTTCTTATGACAGCTATGTCAACTCTTTTCTCTCCGCCCTCTTTTTCAGTTTTTGACATGATTTCCAGTGCGATTTTCAGCGCATCCTTTTCCGCCAAGTCTGGTTTCCATTTCTGCTTCAACATCTTGTTTGCAAGCACAGCTCCTCTCCCGATTGCATATGCAAACCACTCATAGAGCATGCCAGACGGATCAGCTTCGATGAGATGAATTCCTGTCTTGTCGATGCCGCCCATCAAAAACGAGACACCATAAGGCCTCAAACCAGCATAAAGTGTGGAGATTTGCATCCTGTCAGCGACAGTTCTTGCCAGGTTCCAAATGTCTATAGGTTCCTCATAGGTTATCCTGTGGATTTGAGCTCTTACTCTGGCTTGGTTTGCTAGGACTCTTGCATCTGCTAGCAATCCAGCAGCTACTGCTCCTGCATGATCATCTATCTGAAATATCTTTTCAAGGGAATCTGTGACTATCATGCTTGTTGTTGGCTTGACAGTTGCGAAAAGAATACCGCCCCTGAAAACTATTCCCAAGGAAGTAGTTCCTCTTTTCACAGCTTCCTTTGCATATTCAACTTGAAACAGACGACCGTCAGGCGAGAAAACTGCTATTGTTCTATCATAGCCCATGACTTCTGCAGGCATTATTTCTGGAATTACTAATCACCTATCATTAATTTTCTTTACATACTTATATTATTTTAGTTTTAATCCTTTTATCGTCCCTGAGATTTTCAATATCTTGAAAATAACTCTTGTGTCACCCAATCTTGAAACCACACCTAAACCGGCTACGACTTTCTGAACAGATTTGTTGTTGCATCTGACCACGCCAGTCTGATTTTTTTCATCCCACAAATTTTTTATCAACCAGAGCGATAATTCAGAAACGCCGAGTTCGCCGTAAAAATCGAGGAAAAGATTCCAGACGGCTGCTTCCAAGTCAGAATACTGGATTGGTCCCTCTGAAATTACCTTGAATCTGACATATCTTTCCTTTTCCCTCAAACTTGGCAATAAAATTTTCAATCTCTCCCTTTTCATTTCACTCTCACTCCAGGCATTATCCATTTCTTCTTCTTTCTCTCTTTTATTTTCTCAATAATTTTCTCAGGAAGTTCTGAAATAGCCTTTTTCGCTTCATTCAAATCCAAACCAAGCTGAGTTGCCATCGAAATTGAGCACTCAGGATCTCTTAATTCCCAATGGCTTATGGCACCAGAACACAAAATAATAGGCGCGTGATATTTTTTCGCAAGTCTGATATTATGTCCGATATTGTGCAATATTTTTGCTCTCGTTGCCTTGTTTGATGTCAAGATTTCCCCAAAATTCATCTCTATAGCGACATTATTCTTCGCAGCAAACTTCATGCAAACATGATCTAGACCAGAATCAGTTCTTTGATATTCAGGATGAGTCAGTATATCAACTTCAGGAGTTTCACATGCCGCTCTATTTAGTTCCAAATCTCCCCCTCTTACCAGGAGAATATCAAAACTTTTTCTCTTTTTAGCCAAAAAGTTCAATTCCTTCAAATCTCTTGCCTCGAAACCCAAGTAAGTTTCAATTTTAATATCTTTTTTTATCCTCTCAATCTCAGCCAGCAAAATATCCATCTGCTTATCATCCTGATAATAGAAAACAAAACAAACTCCCTTGTAGCCCAATCGCTTTGCAGTCTCTGCTAATTCCTCTAAGCTGGACTCACCACCACTGAAGGCGCTGTGGACATGCAAATCGAAACAGTTCATAATTAGAAATTGATTTGAAGGATATTTACTTTATTATCTTGCTCTCTTCGCAGCAGCAGTTAGCCCTCTCAAAGCTCTTCTTCTGTGCTGAGGCTGGAAGACCCACCTTAAATTAGAATCATTGATAATATGAGGATTTCTTGGATCAACCAAAATCACCTCAAAGAATTTTGTAGTTCCGTCCTCAGCGGCCAAATAGCTGTTCAAGACTTCAAGATTTGGGAACTTCCTCTGTGCCTTCTGCTCAGCTATTGCTTGCTTTGACTGTTTGAATGTGAAATGCACCATTCCTGCCTTGGATGGACCCCTTCCTCTATGGGGTTTTGCCCTTCTTCTGCCACCCTTGCTAATCTTAACCCTAGCTAGAACAAATCCAGGCTTTGCCCTATATCCCAAAGCTCTTGCCCTGTCAAGTTTTGCTGGTCTCTCTATCCTCTCTACTGTATCCTGGTCTCTCCAACCAACCAATCTTCCTTTCACTAGTTTTTTAATCTCTTCCTTGGCATTCTTCCTCATTTTTGACAAATGCCTGTAAAAGCTTTCTACCATCTCATCACTTTCAAATTAGATTTAAATACTATATTCTTTATATTCTTTTAAAGGTGATATTTTGCATCCAATACTCAAAATACTTATAGGCTTGCTTCTGATAGTAGGAGGCGCCTATTGGGTTTTCTATGGCATAGGTAGCAGCGTTTTGGCGAGCTTTCTCGGAGTTACACCAAACACACCATTAGTAGATTTTCTCGTGCTAGTGAGCGGAGGGGTTCCACCATTCCTAGCCTTGATCGGGCTTTTCGTAGTTTGGCTTGAATGGGATGAGTGGAAGATCGAGAAAGAGCTAATGAAAGAAGAGAGAAAGACAAGAAGAAAGAGATAAATTTTTTAATTTTTTTATCTTCATTCTTCACTCTTAATTATATGGGAGTAGAAGTTTCTACATTTTTATCACTTTTATGAGTTCTAAATCTTTATATAGACCATATGATTAATATTAATCAATTGATTATAATGCCTAAAAAAGGTCCAGACCAAGATAAAATTCAGAAAATATTAGAGGTATTAGAAGTGTCTGGAAAGAGAGGAATATGGATAAGAGAGTTATCAAGGCAAACAAAAATTCCATTTACTACAGTTTATCTTTATCTTTACCATTATCTACAAGATGAAGTTTCGATTGAAGATATGGAATTTGGCCTTGGAAGAAGTAACAAATTTAAGGTCGTGAAATTAAAAAAGTTTTGTTAATCATGTGATTAAAATGAATGTTCAAACAAACTTCAATCTAACATGGAAAGATATACTAAAGCTATACAATGAATCACGTATCTTAGCCAAGAAGTATAATAACTGGTTTGATTGGAGAATATTAACGCATCCTACAAAAAATGAGAAGTTAATTCTAAACAAAATTTTGAAGAATAAAAAATTTTTAAATTTTGTTAGTAGCCACTTAAAACCGATAGACTGGACCCTTATTGAGTTCTGTAAAAACAAAAAACCACTTACAATGAAAAATCTAAGAAATATAACCTCCCCCCAAAATCTAATGATCCTTAAAAAGAAAGAATTGATAAAGCGGATAAGTTATTATGAATATAAATTAAACGAAAATGGCTACGAAATCGATCGATTCAGACCAGATTTTTTAATAGAAAACAATACTCAGGACATCTTAATAGAAGTATCAAAAATTGGGAAAAAAACGATGATAGGGAGGTTAAATGAATTAGCCTCCCGTTTTGAAATTTATAAGCGACTACTAAAATACAAAACTATTCTTGTTTTATTTTCAGAAGAAAAACTTTTGGAAAATGAAATAGATAAATTAGGGAAAAATTGTAATTATATTTTGATTAATGATGTAGATAAGCTCGTTGATATCCTAAGAAGTGGTTAAATGGGTGTGCAATTAGTAGCTCTTGTATCAGCGAAGGAGATAGAAATAACAGAACTTTCAGGTAAGAAAATAGGAATAGATGGGTATAACGCGGCGTATCAATTTTTAAGTATAATTCGTCAAAAGTTAACAGGTGAATTCTTACGTGACTCTAAAGGCAGAATTACCTCACATCTCAGCGGGTTGTTTTATAGAACAGCATCACTAATAGAATCAGGATTGAAACCTCTATACATCTGGGATGGGGAACCACCTGAATTTAAGAAGAAAACTGTCGAAGAGAGGAAGGAGAGAAGAGAAGAAGCAAAAAAGAAATGGAAGGAAGCTCTAGAAAAAGGAGAAGAAGTGATGCCTTATGCTCAAGCTGCCGCAACACTTACAGACGAAATGGTTGAGGAATTAAAAAAGCTTTTAGAATATATGGGCATACCTTCTATACAAGCCAAATCCGAGGGAGAAGCTCAATTGGCTTTTATGACAAAAAAAGGTGATATATGGTCGAGTGCCTCTCAGGACTGGGATAGTCTTTTATTCGGATCCCCACGTTTAGTTAGAAATTTATCTATAACAGGAAAAAGAAAACTACCAAGAAAAGAAATTTATATTAAAGTTAAGCCTGAGATAGTTGAGCTTCAAGAAGTTCTTGACAGTTTGGGAATAACCAAGGAACAATTGATAATCGTTGGATTACTCATTGGAACAGACTACAACCCTGGAATAGAGAAGGTCGGGCCGAAGACCGCCCTCAAACTCGTGAAAGAACACAAAACTTTGAAAAAGATTATGGAGAAAGTCGAGTGGAAGGCTGAGTTCGACCCAGAAGAAATCTACGAGTTCTTCCTGAATCCACCAGTAGCAGAAAAATACGAGATCGAATGGAAGCAGCCGGATAGAGAAAAGATAATCGAGTTCATGGTTGAAGAGCATGATTTTTCAAAGGAGAGGGTAGAAAAGGTTATAGATAAGCTGCAGAAGGTTTTCATTGCCGGCAGGCAGTCAAGCTTGAAAGGGTGGTTAGAAAAATAAATTGTTAAATGACCAATTGATTTCTATGGACATAGAAAGGATAATTCAGATTACAAAGAGAAGGGGATTCGTTTTTCCAAGCTCGGAGATTTACGGGGGTCTGTCAGGCTTCTTCGATTACGGTCCTGTTGGTGTTCTGCTGAAGAGGAAATTGGAAAAATCTTGGAGAGAAAGTTTTGTCAAATCCGAGGAGAATATTTTTGAAATGGAATCCTCCCTGGTAATGCATGAGAAAATTTGGGAGGCATCTGGTCACCTGAAAAGTTTCATCGATCCTTTGACTCAGTGCAAAAAGTGCAAGAGCTTCTACAGAGCGGACAATCTGATAGAGGAGATTACTGGAAAATTTGTTGAAGGATTGCAGCCGGAAGAATTGACAAAAACAATCCGGGAAAATAAAATAAATTGTCCCAAGTGCAAAGGTGAGCTTTCTGAAGTGAAAATTTTCAACTTGATGCTCTCGTCGAACATCGGACCAGTCGCTGGAAATGTTGCTTATTTGAGACCGGAAACCGCGCAAGGAATATTCGTCAATTTCAAGAATTTGATGGCATCAACAAGAGCGAATTTGCCGTTTGGTGTTGCGCAAATCGGCAATTCTTACAGGAATGAAATTTCGCCGAGACAGTGGATTATGCGACTAAGAGAGTTTAGACAGATGGAAATAGAATATTTTTTCAACCCAAACAAAATCAAGGTTCCTGATGAAAAACTCTTGAAGACCAAAATTCGAATCTTGACAAGGGAAGAGCAGCAGAAGAAGGAACCAAAAGAGCTGGAGATCACAGCAGAAGATTCTGTGAAAAAAGGAACCGTTCCGAACAAAATCATGGCGTATTTCATGGCAAAGGAGTTCCTCTGGTATCAAAGCTTGGGGATTCCCAAGGAAGCTCTAAGATTCAGGCACATGAAGCCAGAGGAGACACCGCATTACAGCAAGGGCAATTTTGACATGGAGATAAAATTCGATTTTGGGTGGAAGGAAACTGTTGGCAATGCTTATCGAACCGATTACGATTTATCCACACACATGAAACACTCAGGAGAGAATTTTGAAGTTGTAGATGGAGAAGACAAAATCGTTCCGCACGTAGTCGAGCCGTCTTTTGGAGTCGATAGGACAATTTACGGAATATTGCTCCATTGCTACAGGGAAGGGAAGGAGAGAGGATGGGAATGGTTCGAGTTTCCACCCAAGATAGCGCCATTTGTTGCAGGAGTTTTCCCTCTCGTAGGCAAGGACAGTCTTCCAGAAAAGGCGAAAGAAATCTGCACTGGTTTGAAGAAATGCTTTGATGTTTTTTATGACGAAGCTGGCAGCATCGGCAAGAGATACGCAAGGGCAGATGAGATCGGAGTCCTAGCTGCAATCACGATTGATTATCAGACTTTGAAAGACAAGACCGTGACAATCAGAGACAGAAACTCGACAAAACAGATTCGGGTGAAGATAGAAGATTTGAAAGATGTTCTATGGAAAATTTTAGAAGGCGAGAAATTCGAGAAACTAGGAAAGCTTGTTAAATAAATTTATTTCTACTACCCTTCCTTTCCTCTATAAACCTTGGCAAACTTCGGAGTGAGAATGAGAAAGTCCTCCTCAACTCCTATCAAGTCCCCATCCATCGCCGCGCAGGTCTTCTTCAGCCTCTCCACAGCCCTCTTCAATTCGTTTATGTCCTTGGCTCTCAATTTTTTTATTCCCAAGAACACTACGTTTCCCTCCCTCAAGAATTGCTGGACCCTGTCAGTGTCGGCATAGCTGTTAAGGTTGTCGATCTTAACTCCGACCTTTCCCTCTTCCTCAAAACCAGTCTCGACCTCGACAAACCCTTCCTCTTTTCCAGCTATCTTTTCTTTGAGCTTCTTCAATTTTTCAAGAACCATTTCAAAACCTATAATTTATTATAGTATTTTAAATTTAAATAATTGTTAGCTCGATGCAACTTCTCTTCTCATTTCCTCGAGAAGGCTCACAGCATTCCAGATCTTAGTTCTTGCATACATCGGCATGTTGGGATCATTTATCGTCTCGTCCAGTATGTGTATTGCAGTGCTTATCCTCAGTTCCATGGTCTGATTTTTATCGTTTAGTATATTTTTCGAATCTTCCGCCGCTTTTCTTATATTCTTCGGCACAGTCCTGTCGTTGATCACCAAATCCAACATTGATAAAATCTGAGTCATATCTTCCATACTAACCACCTTTTGCTTGGGCCTGAAGCTCCTTCAGTTTGCTTGTGATTTTCTCTTCGGTCTTCTCCAAACTGCCGGTTCTCAACTCAGCATCCTCTTTTGTCTCTTTCAACTCCTTTTTCAATTCCTCCACAGACCTGCTCACCATCACTCCGCCGATCACCTTGTAAGCGGTTTTCTGCTCTGTTTTCTCCAGCTCTTCCAAGGCTTTCTCTATTTCAATAGCCTGCAACTCCAAGCTCTCCTTTTGGATGAGAACACTCTGCAATTGCTGCTGATAGAACTGAAACTGCTCCTCAATAGAAGCTTCTTCCCTTGCCATAACCCCCACCTTCGCATCCTGTAATGTATATGAATTAACAATTGATTTTAAATAGCTTAAACTTTAGAAAAATTAAAAAATAAAAATTATCTGGCCCTGACTCTTTTAACTACTTCAGGCCTCAACTTCACGAAGATTCTATAGCCGCAATAAGGACATCTGATTTTATCCATCAACTTTCCAACATTTTTCTTGCAATTTATGCATTTGTACATTCACTCACCCATTTTTTTGACCGCCTCAGCTTTCGGAACATAAGCCGAACCAGCGAACTTCAGTCCGCATTTCCTGCATCTCCAAATCCCGGAAGAGACCCTTTTGACATAATTCATCCCGCATCCAGGACAAGCGTGCCTTTGCCTCTGGATTTTTTCTATCTCAGCAACTTTTTTCTTCACTCCCTTCCCATACCTGCATCCAAATCTTCCAGTTGTTCCTACTGCCATAAGATCACTTTATTATCCTGAATTTCTTTTCTGATGTCAGCCTCTCCAATATCAACTTTATCTGCTCCTCAGATATCTCTTCACTTATTTTTCCTGATTGATAAAGCTGTATGAGGTAAAGTTCGAGTTGATTCGCTATATCTGGTTTCACGAGCCTGACTCTTCCAAGCCTTTCCATCGCATTCCTTGAAAGAATTTTCTTAAGTATAACTTTTTTCATTTCCTCGGCTTTCTTCATCTCTTCAACGTTCATTTCCTCGTTCATTTGCTGACCTCATATGCGATGCGATTCATGAGACTCTGTCCTTTAGCAGTTATTTTCTTCCCTTTAGCAGCTTTTTCTATCAGACCTGCTTTTTCAAGCTGCTGCAAAATTTTCCTGACGACATTCCCAGATCCCTTCCTGAAGTGCGCAGGGAAGTATCCTCTCTTCTTCCTTCCGCCATAAAAGCTTCTCAACCTTTCAACACCTACAGGACCATCCAGATAAATTCTTCTCAAAATAGAGGCTGCCCTGACATACCAGAAATCCTTTTGCTCAGGCGGCCTTTGCCTGTGCGCGCCAGATTTCGCAAACCTGATCCATTCAGGAGGCTTAATCTCTCCTACTTTCTTCAGCTCCTCTTTCAGCCTCTCCAACATCTTTTCCGGACTGACTTCTCTTGTGGTTACCATATCCTATACCTGCATGTCATAAAATTTTAGTTTTATGCTTAAATATAGTTTGGTTAGGAAGACAGCAATAAATAGCCTATAACAAGTATGACGAACAGGAAGCCGCCGATTATCAGCAAAATAACCAGCATTGACACTGTGAAACTGGAAAGCTGGCTGCAGATTATGGTTTTTGGCTCCTCTGTCTTGCATTTCTCAGCCATCTTGTTTATGTTGTCGAAGATATAGAAAAGCATGAAGGTTGCAATGAAAATAACCGCAAGGCCAAGTACGATTTTTGTCAGTCCTTCCATTATTTCACTCTATGCCTATAAATTTTATTACAAATCTTGCATCTTATAGTTAATGTTTTGTTTCTGATTCTAATCTCGCTAGTCAAACCTGGTTTTAACAGGGTGCCGCAGTTCTTGCAGAATTTTTTCTTCAATTCCTTTGGCAGTCTTATGTTATATCTTAACCCCATCTTCCTCGCCAGCTCTACATATCTCTTGCTTCTCTCAGGATGCTTTCTGAATTCCTTCTCTGCCAAATCAAACAGGATTTGGATTCTTTCCCTTGCTATACTCTGCTGCCACTCAGGCTTCTTTGTTCTTCTCATCTAATTCCTTTTGAATTTTTTAAGAAAATAAATGTGGGGTTGCTGGGATTTGAACCCAGGTCTGAGCCTCCCAAGGGCCCGATCCTAGACCAACCTAGACTACAACCCCATCAATCTTATATCTTTTATTTTTGTTATTTAAACCATGAAGCACTTGGAAAAAATTGAATCTTATCTCAAGAGTGAATTATCCTTAAAAGATGATAGCTCCATTCATCCTCTGAACATTGTTAGATTAATTAAAAAAGGAAATAAGTGGGCATACTTGTATGTTGGTTTAAATCTTGGTATCTGCTTAGTGTGGGGCCAAATCACTTACGATAAGATTCCAATAGTTCTCAAAGACTTGGGGCAGTGTTTGGGGTATGCCGTGAGCTACACACTTCCTTGGATGTCAACCGGGCTTTTTTTCGATTCAGCAGGAGTCTTGAGATACAAAGAAAAATAAATGGGGGAAGCGGGATTTGAACCCGCGTCACAGCCACCCCAAGGCTGAAGCCTTTTGGCGTGTAAAGCAATAAACCAAGCTAGCCGATTCCCCCAACACAATATTATTTGATTAGGAATCACAATTCTTTAATAATATGGCTTATGAGACTGTAGTCGGAAGACTGAAGGAAGATTTGCAAGAACATGGGACAAATGCAGCGGGCTATATAGGCAAGCATATTGTTGGTACTGGCGAGGACACACATCTCACGACAAAGGTTTTGATTGATTTGCTGAAGCCTCATGTCATCCTCTGTTGCGGAAAAAGGGGGTCAGGCAAAAGCTATTCGACAGCTGTTGTACTAGAGGAATTCTGCCAGCTTGAAGATGAGTTCAGGGAGAAGCTCGCATTTGTTGTTGTTGATCCGATGGGAATCTACTGGAGCATGAAGTTTCCGAACGATCAGCAGATCCAATTGTTGAAGCAGTGGGAACTTGCGCCAAAGGGTTTCAATGAATTGGTGGAGATTTACGTTCCTGCCCAACAGAAAGAGGATTACGAAAAAGCCGGGATACCAGTTGACGGAACAATCTCGATTTCTCTTAGAGAATTTTCAGCAGAGGATTTAATCCTAGCTTTTGGCCTCAAAAGGACAGAAGAGATATCAATCACTCTAGAGAAAAACTTCAACAGGCTTTTGACAGAAAACAAAATTTTTGGGTTTGAAGAACTGATGGAAGCAATTAAAGACGACAGGGAAGCAAGAATCGAGATCAAGAATGCACTTGTGAGCTTGCTCGAGGTTGTGAAGCAGTGGGGATTGATAGTCAAGGAAGGGATAAGGCTCGAGGATTTAATCAAACCAGGAAAAGTCACTGTAGTTGATTTGTCCAGAATGCCTTCCGCTGAATTGAGAAGCATGTTTGTCGCCCTTCTCTCCAGAAAAATCTATTCGTCAAGGATGATGGCGAGAAAAGAAGAGGAGAGGGTGAAGATGGAGGGAGGCGAACCCGAAATCATTTTCCCCCTAACTTGGCTTGTCCTGGAAGAAGCTCACAATTTCATACCTTCTGATAGAGATGTTGTTTCAAGCGAGAGCATAAAGAGGCTAGCAAAAGAAGGGAGAGAGCCCGGGATAGGTCTTTTTGTCATCACACAGATGCCAAATAAGGTTAATTCAGATGTTTTATCCCAATCCGATTTAGTTATTTCTTTCAGACTTACGAGTAAGGATGATTTAAATGCGCTTCACGTTGTATATCAAGTTTACATGGCCGAAGAAATAGAAAAGCTTATTAACAAGTTACCGCGTTGGCCAGGAAGTGCCTGTATATTTGACGATAATCTCGAGAAAGTATTTGTTGTACAGATTAGACCGCGCCTATCGTGGCACGCAGGGGCAACTGCAACTCTTTTATAGCCATTTGAGTTATTTATTTTCCTTTCAATATTTTGATTCATTTATGTGCTATCATTTTTCCTAAATTTTGTCTTGAGCTTTAAGATGAGTAGAGTTTAAGACTGCAAACAAATATTTAGAAGGACTCTTAACGGAAAGAAAAATTAATTTTAGGCAATGGGAATAGAAAGTTTTGGTATGTTGAATAATTTGATACCAAACGGCATGCTGGTGGAACAGCAGCAGTTGTTTAATTTACTCACTTCGGTGGTAATTAAACTAAATAAACATCATTTTTAAAGATTTGTTTCATGCGCTTAGCGCAAGTTCTGCAATTACAACAGAGATTCGTCAGAGAAAAAGTGAGAAAATACGGTTTAGTTAGCCAGAGAAAGCTCGCTTCTTTCAGAGCAGAAGAACTTTTAAAGGAAAGCGGCTTTGTTCTTACAGATAAAAACAAAAACTGCCTTTTTGTTAACAGCGGCAAGGAAACGATGAAGCACTGGCTGACAAAGGCGATGATATTTAAAATCCTTCGAAACAATGGGAGAACTGTTGGGACAGAGATAGAAACAAATAATGGAATTGCTGATTTGATAGATGTGGGCAATAAGATCGTTTATGAGATAGAGAGCAGGATTACAAAAAAGAAGGTCGAAGAAAAGTTGAAGCAGTTCGCTACGGCAAACGATATTTTCATCATCGATTTGAGAAAGGTCCCAAATGACATTGATAAAGCTGAAAAATATTTAAGGGAAAAAATTGTATAGAACTCTAGGATTTCTTGCCTCGAACAGAGACAGGAACTTTTAATTCTTCCTCGATAACTTGTTCGGCAAATAAATCTGAAATTTTTGCATCTAGCTCAATCAATTTTCTCACTACAGGGTTTTCCTCATACAACTTAAACATCTTCGACTTACCCACAGTTCTAGTTTTTTACGATTTTTGCTCTTTCCAAAATTTTCCATATACCGTGTAAAGTGCTCCACCCAACTTCTGCATTTCTCGCTATCTCTGTTTTTGAGTAATCGAAATGTCTGTTTTCCAACAAAAAGTCTACTACTCTTATGAATGGTGTGTTTCCCATGACTAATACAAATGACGATAATTTTCTCATTTTATCACAATTAAATCTCTTCTCCAAAATATTTCTTTATGAGTGCCTTTATTCTTTCAGATTGATATGGATTTAACGATATTTCCTCACCATAGTGTGTCGGTTTTATTATTACCATGCCTTCTCTTCTAAGTTCTTTGATCAGTTTTCTTATTACTCTACCATCGTTTTTAACATAGACCCATTTTATCATATTTGTTAAGGGTGTATGCGAATGGAGCCATTTCCTTTTCTTTGCCAGAGCCCAAAGAATTCTTGCTTTTGTATATTTCCCTTCCTCCAATTTCATAAGTATCTATATGATTACTTTGAAGTTTAAATTTAAATACTTTAAAAGAATAGTTATTTTTATGGAAAATGACAAATCGATGATTTTAGAGGTTTTGGGTGACACACCAGAACTGAGAATTATAGACTTTCTGATAGTAAACCTACACACACCAATCTACAAAAATGAAATTATTTCAAGAATTGGGAGCAACAGGAACACGTTTTTCAGGGCATGGAAAAATATGGAAAAATATGGAATAGTAAAACCATACAAGAAGGTTGGTAGGGCAACTCTATACGTGTTAAACAAAGAAAACAAAATAGTGAAATGGATTTTAAAGCTTGACTGGGCACTTTTAGAAAGATCTTTTTCAGAAATTGAGATGCCAAAGAAAGCAGAGGTTGCCGTAAGAATTGAACACTGATTGTAGCATAAAAAGTTACCGAATACGGCAAACACGCTTCATTAAATCCAAGATTGATGAAAGAGATCAATGAATTTATTCAAAAACACTATACAGAAGAAGTTTTTAGGTGAGTTGAAAAGACTTATTTGACAAAAACGGCGTGCAAGGGAAAGAACCCATAGTAGCTTTAATCATCAAACCAAGTGCTTTAAAATCTTTTACTGCAAGCTTAGTTCTGCCTACAAAGTTAGAGTTCTACAAATAGGGAAACTATTTAAATTAGTTTCCTTATAAATAAAATATGATAAATCGGGAAACCTGGATAAAAACAATAAAGGATTTTCAAGAATTTGATTTACCAAAGCTAATAGAGAGAGATATAGAAGTAGAAACTGACCTTCCGATAAAAAGAGTTATTTCTGTCATTGGACCGAGACGAGCCGGAAAAACATTTTTTATATTCCAACTCATAAAAAAACTATTAGAAAAAGGTATAGAAAAAAATAAAATATTATACATCAATTTTGAAAGTGATTTACTTGTTGGTTGCACTACATCGGACTTGAGAAACATGCTGGATATTTTTTATGAAATTTATCCTGAAAACAAAAGAAAAAAAGTTTATTTATTTCTAGATGAAGTCCAAAACATCTATAATTGGGAAAAGTTTGTTCGTACTGTTATAGACGCTGAAAACATTCAAGCATTTGTTACCGGTTCTTCTTCTAAGCTTTTGTCTAAAGAAATAGCCACTAGTTTGAGAGGGAGAACATTACCATACTATGTTTATCCTTTTAGTTTTAAGGAATTCTTGAAAGCAAAAGATTTTAAGGTAGAGAAATATTTTTCTTCTTCACAAAAAGCTAAATTTCTTAATTTTCTCGAAAAATACTTGCGAGGGAGCTATCCAGAGACAATCTTTTTTGAAACGGAGAAAGAAAAGATATTGAAAGAAATATTAGATGTTACAATTTATAGAGATATTGTAGAGAGGTTTAAAGTAAAAAATGTTAAAGTTTTGAGATTATTGCTTAAAGGCTTGATATCATCTACCTATTTTTCAGTTCACAAATTTTACAATTACCTTAAATCATTGGGAATAAAGGTCAGTAAAAACACAATTTATAACTATGTAGAATATTTTTCAGACTCTTTAATTTTGTATACCTTGAGAAAATATTCTAAATCTTATAAAGAAACGGAGCAAACCATTCCAAAGATATACCTTGTTGATAACGGTTTGTTGATTATTAATGGGATTGAGAATTTAGGCAGACTTATGGAAAATGTTGTATTTTTGGAATTAATAAGAAGAAATTTTGTTCTGAATGAGAACTTGTTTTATTTTATCCCCAATTATAAAGAAGTTGATTTTGTTTTGAAAAGTGGAGAAAAAATCACACAATTGATACAGGTTTGCTATAACTTAGATGATTTTAATACAAAAGAAAGAGAACTGAATGCCTTGTTAAAAGCTTCAAAAGATTTAAATTGCTCCAACATGCTCGTAATATCTTGGGATTACGAAGGACGTGAAAAATTTAAAGGCAAAAAAATTATGTTTTTACCACTATGGAAATGGCTGCTTGAATTATGATTTCTTATAAATAGTAAGGCAGTTAGAGTCTGAACTAACAAGAGAAATTACCTATATTTTGTGGAGCAGAAAAGAATTTGAAAAAAGAGTTAAAGAAAGGAATCATCTCATTTTGGATATAGCTGGAAACCTATAATCATGATTATTGGTGATGAAAATGAGTTTAGAAAAATTGTTAGGGGATAGGTTAATAAGAAAAATTAGAGTTGATAAAAGTTTAGTAAGAAAGTCATTTTCCATGGCGAAAAGAGATTTGAAGACAGCGAAAAAAAGTTTTTGAAACTGAAAGTTATGGTTGGTCTCTTGTCCCGATGCCGACGTTGCCTGAGGCAGCTATTGTTGTCTAAATGGAAACAAAATGTTTATAAATAAGAAACAATAAGTTTATTATATGTCAACACTCTTTTCAAAAGAAAGAGAAAGGATAATAGAATTTGTTATAGATAACCCAACAAAGAAGATGAAAGTAAGAGAATTGGCAAAATTGTTAAAAATAAGTCCTGCCCATGTAAGCCGAACTTTGAAAATTCTTGCTGAGTCCGATATTATTAAGAACAATGAAGCTGATCTCTCCAATCCTTACGTAAGGGGATTAAAGATCTTCTTTAACATTAAAAAATTGATTGATAAAAATGTAATTAGAAGATTAAAAAAACTAGAAGCTGTGGGGTCTGGTATCTATGGTTCTTGGGCAACTGGAACTAACTATGAGGACAGCGACTTAGACATTTGGATAAAAGTAGATGAACACCCAGGAGAAATAAAAGTAGCTACAGTATCTAATGAAATAAGGAAGACCTTAGGAAGGAACGTCCAAATATTGGTTCTTACTCCAGAAAGAATTGAAAGGTTAAAAAAAGAGGATCCAATTTTCTATTATTCTTTAGTTTTTGGTTCGATAATGCTTTATGGTGAAGCAATTGAGTGAATTGGATAAATGTTTTGAGAAGGGGTTAATAAGGAGGACTTTACCTTCGAGAGAAAAGGCTTTGAAAAGTATCAGTAAATCAAGAAAATGGTTAGAGGAAGCTAAAAAGAATTTTGAATTTGGACTTTTTGATAGCTGTTTGATTTCTTCTTATTCCTCTATGTTTCATGCAGCCAGAGCTTTGCTTTTGAGAGACGGCTTCAGAGAAAAAAGTCATTATTGCTTAGCAAGATATGTGGAAGAAAAATATGTTACTACTAAAAAGCTAAGTCGCATTGTCGTAGATTTATTGGACAGATTTAGAGAACTTAGACATGAAGATTTGTATGAATTGGATTTCTTTGCAACAAAGGATGATGCGGAAGAAGCTATTAAAAATGCCGGAATTGTTATTACAGAAATAGAAAAATTAATTACTTAGCATATACAGCATGCAAGGGAAGAACTCATAGTAGCTTTTCTTTCTTGCGGAATATCTATGTGACTTATTCTTGAAAAAGTCTTTACTGTCAACATAAGGCCTCGCCTGTCATGGCATGCCGGTGGAACTGCTGCTGTGATTTAACCAAAATTTAATCCTCCTATCCTAAAACTCCTGTAAGTTGTTCCACCAGCAACCTTAAGTTCTGAAGGCACTTCGCATCCATCTAGAGAATCAAATTTAGGATCTTTAAACCCTTCTCAAATTTTATCATTTGGGTTACTTTTTGAGCCTAGCACCATATTATTCAAGTAGCTATGCTCAATATTTTTTTTATTTCATTGTCTCTTTGTCTTTGACGCATATAAATAACATCGCACGCCAAAAAAATGGAATTTCGCCAAATCTCGATTCATTTATAATTTTAAAACCTGCTTCTTTCAATGCTTTCCTTAATCTTTGAGGTGTAAAGAACTTGACATGAAATGTATCAATGTAATGATTCTCGTAGCCAATAAAGCAAAAAGCTATGTTTTTTAATAGACCATGATATGGCACACCAACAATAAATACTCCTTTTGGTTTCAAAATTCTATAACTTTCATTCAAAACATTTTGAAAGTTAAAAACATGCTCTAAAGTTTCAATGCATATTATGTTATCAAATGAGTTGCTATTTAATGGTATTGGTTTGTTTAAATCATGTTTTATGGTTTTGATATCATGTTTTTTAGCTTTCGCCGTTTCTTTTTCATCTATATCAATTCCAACTTTGTTGTCTATGTCTATTTTTTTAAGAAGAGAACCACTCCCAACCCCCAAGTCCAAAATGTTTCCCCCTTTAACATATTTATTTATCTCATTGACAAAAAACTGTCTTGTTGGTTTATATGTCTCTATAGAATTATTTTTCATATAACCACTTTGTCCTTTCTTAATAAACATTTCTTTAACTCTTTAAAAAAGACAATGGTATCCTTTCCAATTCTTTCTTTTCCAGAGTGAGCATATTAAAAATTTACCTATTTCTAATTTTACTATCCTAAAGCAGCATTTCGTTTGTTTGCTATGAAAAAAATTAAAGAATAGCTACTATGGTAAAACCAAGACACATTTTAATATTAAAATTATAACATAGGAAGCACCTTCTTGTAAACCATACATCTTAGTTCTTAATTTTGAAAAATTTACATCATTTAAATTTAATGAGTTTATTTTAACAAATCTTAAAAAACAAAAAATTATTGTTGGGAAAAAGATAAAATTTGTTTTTGGATTGCTAAATATTACAAAAAGTAGGAAGATAACGAGTAATAGTTGGATGAATTTAACTAATTTTAAGCTATTTTTAATGCCAAAAGCGATCGGAAAGGAATTTATTCTTTCTTTTTTATCCTCTTTCACATGTGCAATCTGATGAATTATTTCACTTGTTAAAATAAAAGAGGAATAAATCATTAAAAAGGTAAAAGAAATTAAACTTAATGTATTAGATACAGAATAAAGTCCAATTAATAATAATAAAACACCTAAGCAAAATGTGTTTATTGTTAAGGAAAAAATCCAATGTTTTTTCAATCTTATAGGGTTCATAGAATATAAGGTATAGAGTATTGTGAAACTCAGTGTGAATAATAGCATTTCCATTGAAAAGAAAAAACTGATAATAAAACTGATTATCAGGGGTATGGTGGATAATATTAGAAAACCTTTTTTATTTCTAATATTTCTCATATCATAAAAATTATTGATAGAAAAAGCATAGGCTAAACACAATGAAGATAAAATTAATGAAAAGAAAATTGAAAACAAATCTAATCTTGTAGACAATATACCGACTAATGGTATCCCTAGGTTTTTTATCCAATCACGGACGCGATAAAATTTTATGGGGTTCATACTTTTTCCCAACAATACGGTACATAATTTCTTATAGAATCTATTGTTGCTAAAAGAATAGATATAATTTCTATAATTAAAAGCAGTAAGAATAAATTCAAATTTTTAATGTTTTTTATACATTCTTTTAAAAAAATAAAAAAAGAGGCTTTTAAAGGAAAACCTGCTCGCATGTTTGAAAAATTCAGTTGCATATAACCCCTAATGATTCTTCTCCTCCATTTAATAATCGAAAAGACTGTCTTAGGTACACTTGTGTAGGAGGTTGCAGAAGGTGCATATAAAACTTTATAGCCTCGCCTTATAATAATAAAATTTATATATCCGTCGTCAACAACTATTTTTGTGGGTATGCTTTTAACTAATTTTTTGTTAACTATATAGAATTGACCAGAAATTTTTGGATAAAGTATGGAGGTTTTATGGTGAAGAAACCAAAATATTCTCATAAGTTTGAATGATAATGTTCTTTTCCCTCTTGGTATAATCCTTCCGGTTACTGCTCCTACATTTTCTTTTGAAAAAAATGATTCAAAAAGTTTTTTTATGCTTTTTTTGGTAATTATGTTATCCGCATCGATAAACAAAATAAGATTATTTCTAGCTTTTTTAAGTATTTGACTTATTGCGTAAGATTTTCCTCTCCTCTCCTTTTCTGAAATGAGCTTTATTTTTTTGTTTTTCTTAGAAAAGGACATAATAATTTCTTCTGTTTTATCTGTGCAGCCACTTGCTACAACAATTATTTCTTTATTTTTTGGTAATTTCTTTAAGAGTTTTCCAATGTTTTTTTCTTCATTATAGGCACATATACCTATTGTGAAATTTGGATACTCCAACTTCTTTTTAATCATTAAATCATCTACTTCAATAAGATTTTTTAACTTCCCGTTCAATAATTTTTTCGATACGAGATTTAATTTTTACAAATTTTACTGATGTTCTATTTCTTGACTTCTTTAAATTATTTTTGATTATACTTTTAACTGATCCTGGTCTAGCAGAGAGGACAACGATTTTTTCTCCCAAGTAAACGGCTTCATCTATACTATGTGTAACAAAAAGAATTGTTTTTTTAGTTTTGGACCAAATTTTTAGCAGTTCTTCTTGCATCAAATTTCTCGTTTGAGCATCCAAAGATCCAAATGGCTCATCCATGAGTAATATATCTGGATTATTTGCAAGCGATCTAGCAATAGCCACTCTTTGTTTCATTCCACTGGAAAGTTCTTTTGGATATTTGTTTTCAAATCCTTTTAATTTTATCAATTTTACATATTTTCTAGCTATTTTTTTTATTTTCATGGATGACACATTCTGAATTTCAGGCCCAAAAATTATATTTTCTAATACAGTTCTCCATGGGAAAAGTGCAAATTCTTGAAAAACCAACCCACGATCTGGCCCAGGTACAGTTATTTCACGATTATCAATAAAAACTTTTCCTGTTGTTAGATTTTCTAGTCCTGCTATGATTCTTAGAAGAGTGGTCTTTCCACACCCAGAGGGGCCAATGATACAAACAAATTCTCCGACATTGACGTCAAAATTTATGTTTTTCAGCACTTGAATTTTGTCGTCTGTTTTTTTATCTAAAAATATTTTAGAAAGATTGAAGATTTTGATTTTTGTATCCATTTAAACAACCGTTTCTCTCCAACTCAATACTGTATCTTCAAATTTTTCGAACAGCGCATAAGTAACAATACCTATTAGAGATATTACTAACATACCAGCAATTGTTTTAGCGGCTTCCATTGTCCAATAATAATAAATTATCATAAACCCAAGCCCCGAATTAGTGCCTGTCAACTCTGCTGCAATTAAACACATCCAACCAATGCCCAATCCTACTTTCAATCCTGCTATTATTGATGGCATGGCAGAAGGCAGAACAACTTTAACCAATAATGTTTTTTCTTTAGCCCCCAAAGTTTTGGCCACATCAATCAGGACTCTAGATGTATTTTTTACTCCAAGGATTGTATTTGAGAAAATTGGAAAGAAACTCCCCAAAAAAATTAAAAATATGGCGGGGCTCGATCCTAAACCAAACCAAAGTATGGCTAATGGAATCAACGCTAAGGGTGGAATAGGACGAATTATTTCAACAATGGGGGTAATTAGTTCTCGTACAGACTTTTGCCACCCAACAATTATCCCAAATGGAATTCCTATAAGAGCAGCAATACAAAAACCTGTTATAATTCTGAACAAGCTTATTAGTGTATTTCCTAGCAATTCACCTGCCCACTCAAGTCCAGCTGGACCAGGTGAAAAGGCCAATTCTTTTATAGCAATTACAACCTTTATTGGTGTGGGTAAAAAATTTGGCATTGAGTATAACTGGGCAACAATTTCCCATAAAAGAAGAAAAATACAAATGGGAATCAAATAAAGCATTCTCATAATCATTCTCTATGATATAAACTTTAAATCTACTATTTTATCAACAAATTCAGTTATATTTTGAATTTCTTCAGTTTTGATTATCGGTTTAACTACTTCGGATTCACCTAGTTTTATGGTTTCCTCAACAAACCTTCTTATGCTATTTTTTTCTATGCTGTAATCAAATTTTATTCTTGGTAGCGCTTCTTCAATAACATTCATATTTAATTTTGTATATTTTACGGCTATTTTTTTTGCTTCAATAGGATTATTTTTTATGAACTCAATTGCCTTTTTATGAGCCTCAACTATACGTTTTACAATCTCGGGATTTTTTTCTTTAAAGTCATTTCTTATTACTAGAACACAGCACGGATGTTCTGGCCAGATAGAATTGCTGTCAATCAATCTTTTTCCAATCCCAGCAACTACAGATTGCGATGCATAAGGTTCCCACACAATATACCCCTTTATATTACCTCTTTCTAGGGTGCTTGGCATGTCCGGTGGTTTAATCGTTCCAGGTAAAATATCAATATCTTGATAGCTCATGTTATTTTCGGCAAGCAGCATACCAAATAGGATGTATTGAATTGAACCAGGTAACGGTGTTGCAATTTTTTTATTTTTTAATTCCTCAACATCATCTATTGATTTATCCACAATAAGCGAAGAGCCTTCCTTGTTGACTCCTGCAATAATAGATAGGTTAACTCCTCTTGCTGCCGCAATAATTGCTGGCGAAGCTCCGACATAACCTATATCCATTTGATTAGTTGCTAAGGCTTCCATTTCTACTGTTCCGGCCTCAAAAGGCCCGACTACCTTTACGTCAATCCCCGCTTCTTTAAAGTATCCTTTTTCCAATGCTACAAAAAAAGGTAAGTGATGCAAGTCACCTATCAAATAGCCAACACGTACCTCTGTTTTTTGCTGAGAACTAACTATAACCCATAAAAAATAGAGCAGTAAAATTGCAAAAATAAATATAACTAAGCCATGAAAGATTTTTGTGTTCATTTTCCTCTTAATAATTTATATAAAGACAATTTAAATTTGTTTTTATGGATGTCAACAAAGTTCAGAAAATGGTTACAGAATTTTTCAGTTCATATGAATTAGTTCAAAAAAATGTGGGTACTCAATTAAATCTATGTGAAAAAAAAATTTTGAAAAAAACACTTTTCCCAAATTCCCATATTCTGGATGTTGCGTGTGGCTGGGGTAGGATATCAATACCTTTGGCTAAGATGGGGCACTTTGTAGTTGGTGTCGACATATCTCCATATATGATTAAGACAGCAAAACAAAAAGCTAAGAAAGAAAACTTGAAAAATGTGAGATTTTATTGTAAAGATATCTTAAAATTTAATTTTAAAAAAAGGTTTTTTGATTTTATTCTTATTTTTGAAAGTTCTTTAGAACACATTCCAAGCAACAAAAAAAGGGAAAAAATTCTCATGAAATTATGTAAACTCCTTAAGCCAGAAGGATTGTTAATCACATCTTTTCATTCTTATTTTTTTCCATTTAAAGAATTTTTAAGGCTTCAAATTCAAAATATAAGGAATCTAATAAATAGAAAATATGAAATGAATGACATTACAATAAATAATTTATATACTCACTTTTTCACACATTTTGAAATTGAGAGATTATTCAAAAAAATAGGTTTCAAAAAAATTCAAACATTTCCAATTAATTTATTATACAAGAAAAAAAATAGGTTCAAATCCCCGAAGATATATATTTTTTTTAAAATGTTTATTTACAATTTTTGGATTTTTAAAAAAGTTAGAAATTAAGAAATCCTATAAAAGGTAATAATTTATATAAAAGAAATCAAAGTTTGTAATAATGAGTGATAATACTAATCCAGAGCCAATACCACCAACTGTTGTTAATGAAGGCCCAAATTTTAAAAAAACCATTTTTTTAGCATTATTTGTTATTTCCATTTTTTTAGCATTAGTTATTATTTATGCACTATTTATTTATGGCCAAGTTTCCTATGCAGATGTAAAAATTAAAGATCTTATTGAACATCAGAGGTTTTATTATCATAAAAAAGTTTCTTTTACAGGAACAGTTATTTTATCTTCAGCTGGGGCTTTGGAATTAGAAGACGACACATTTATAATTCGTGTAGAAAAGAAAAATTATACGAACATTACTTTTAATTTAGGCAATAATCTTAAAATTCAAGGTATTTTTGATTTAACTGCAAAAGTCAATCCAGTTGTAAATGCTTCCTATATAGAAAAAATAGCCGAAAATCATACCATTAGCAATCCGATAGAAATTTCATACCCAGATGTTAAATATTTTTCACGTTTAGTCATTTTAAAAAATAAACCACTTTTAAGCATAGAAAATTCATCTTATTTTTCATACGTCAATATCCTTAATTTTACATTCCCATCCTATATTCTTGAGCAAGATTTAAAAACTTTAAATTTAACCATTAATAAAAGTTATGATATTGTCGGAATAACTATTTGGGATATTGAATATTATCCGGAGAAACTTGTTATAATTGTACGTATTTTGAACATAACTTCTGTCGAATAGTTCTAGTTAATTCTTACTAACAAAGATAACTAACAGTAAATACTATTGGCACTCCACCATCAGCAGCTAAACTATATGTTTTTATATTTACTCTTAAATCAACATTGGTTGGGGTGTAAACTTTATCAATCCAAATTCTAAGAATATTACCGTTGTCAAATACTTTTTCAGCAACATTTGCTAATTCAAATTTATTTAATAAAACTGATGATAAAAGCGAAATTTGGTCTTTCCCTAAAGATGGAACCATAAAAAGTATTTTTCTCAAAAGTTTGATATAAGAAATTTTATTTTTTCTTTTTAATGTATTTTCTATTAATTTATTCATTTCAACAAGCTTGTTTTTTTCAATAAAAAGTTTATATTTCCCATTTGTTATTTGCAACATTACCTCAAGAGGTACCTCTGGATAGATTTTTCTCGCAATTTTATCTCCAAATAATTTTTCAAATAATTGATAAAGGTTCCATCTAAACCTTCTATATTCTAGAAAATCGTCGACCTTAATTTTTCCTTCTGTAAGTTTTTCCATTAATTTTGCGATATCGCTCATGGTTAAAATATTATTTGTTTTATACTTTACACGAGGCTCACACTCAATAGGTCTAATAAAAATACCTTTTATAAATTTATTATTTTTTACTGCAAATTTTATACAATCTAAAATTTCTTTTTCCATCCCGTAATCCACAGCCATTGAAAGTAAAATCCTGAAACCTATTTTTTCCATATTTTTAATGGCCTCAATTTTTTTGTCAAGAAGCTTTTCATCGCCATATATTTTTTTGTATACATCTTTATTAAATCCATTAAAAGACAAATGCAAATATTTCAATCCAGCATTTCGTAATTCCCTAGCATATTCTATATCAGCAAATCTAAGTCCATTTGTTTGGAGTAGTGGCAAATTACCACTATTTCTAATTAACTTGATAATTTCTGGCAAATCTTCTCTTACTGTAGGTTCCCCACCCGTTAGTGTTATCCATTTATTTTTAAAATTAAGCGATTTTTTAATTGTTTCTAAACTTATATCTTCATGATTCTTTTGGGAAAGGCATATAGGACAATTTAAATTACACTTACTTGTTGTTATTATTGAAATTGCCGTGAAGAAATTTTTTACTTTAAATATTTCTTCTAGAGGAATTTTAGCAAGATATATGGGATATTTATCATTAAAATAATATCCATAAACTTTATAAAAGAAGTTTGCATCATTTTCAAGCAGTACACTAAATTTTTCATTGCAACTATCACAACTTTTATTTAGAAATATTTTACCGCTACTTTTAACTATTCTTGAAGGCAAAATTTTCATGCAAGATGGACAAAAACTATTTGTATTATTAATTTCTTTAGATTCTGCAGATAACATATTCATAATTATTTTTTCATTTAAGAGTATATAAATATCCACTGGTCAAAGACCAGTGGTATTATTAATTCCCTGATTCCGAACGTAGTTTGAGATTTGTTCTGGTTCTTGGCCGATTGAGTCGAAGTAGACCACTGGTGACCACAGACCGGAGCCCCAGAAGTACTTCGTTTTCATGTAGGGAAATTCCTGCAGCAACAGTTTTCCGGATGTGCCTTTGAGCAACTTTGCAGCTTGAGAGACTGACATGGATGGATTCAGCTGCAGGATCAAATGGACGTGGTCCTGGTCGAAGCCTATCTCCTTGATGACCATGCCGTACTTCTTTGCCACTGCAAGGAAGATTTCCTCGCAACGACGCCTGATCTGCTCTATGCTGAAGACCCTGTGGCAGTACTTGGCCTTGAAGCTGACATGCAGCTCCAGCCTGCCTATGCTAGAGCTGTAGCTAACGGATTGATTCATAAAAACACCTCACAGATTTATATGCAGAAGAGAAATTACACTAAACGTAATCTATTCTACAGAGGACTCGACAGTCCTCTTTTATTTATTATTATAGGAACAGTTTATCCACTAGTCAGATAGACTAGTGGAATTAAGATTTAAACATTTTCATAATTATAATCACTCAAAACATTGTTAAGTACACAAGATGAATACAGTTTATCATTTACTAAGATTGCTTGCCTACATGAGCTTTTTAATAACTCAAGATCTAAATTGAGAGGATTCATAGAATGAGTTAAGAAAATTTGTAATTTATTTTTAGGTCTTGTTATTGAATTTATTCTACCCTTTTCTTCAATTTTCATAAATATTCGAGAAAGGGGTTTAATAAAATATCTTAAATTATAAAGCATAAAAATAATGAAAAATTTAATTCTAAAAATTTTTTTCCTATTTGACAATTCATACCTTTTTTTGTCTTTATACACTTCACAGCTAATGCCACATATTTTCTTTCTTTCAACAAAATTTGAAAAATTATTCATAAAATTTTCATAAAAAAATCTATACCTTGCATAATCTACAATATCTTTTGTTGTTATACTGAATCTTTTTGATAGCTGTTCTAATATTTCAGAGTATGATATTTCTCTTAAATTTGTTTTTGCTGCTAACCCACATGATAAAAGTGATCTCAAAACCAATTGAGTTATGTTGTTCTTTATGCAGAAATCCATCATTCTGCCAATTTGATTTTCATTTACCCCCTTTGATAATGTCATATTTATGAATATAGTATTTAATCCAACTTTTTGCAGATTTTTAATAGCTTTAATTTTGGTTTTTAAAAGTTTTTTGCCCCTTAGCTTTATATCAGATTTTTCATCAAATCCATCTAGTGAGAGTCTTATTTCTTGTAATCCAGCATCTTTCAATTTTCTGGCATATTCTATATCAGAAAATCTGATGCCGTTCGTTGAAATAATAACACCCAACCCCATTTTTCTTAAGGTTGAGATAATTGTTGGCAAATCTTCTCTTACTGTAGGTTCCCCACCTGTCAAGACAACGTAATGTATATTCGGAAATTTCTTTACAGTTTTTGTAATATCTTTTATGCTTGGATCTCTTCGAAATTTTACGAAAACAGGAGCAAAACATATTGGGCAATTTAAATTACATTTTTTTGTAACAGAAATATAAATTGTATTAGAGAGAGGCATTTGAAATATTTTCCTTGCTTGTTGAAAATTTAAGTCACTTTTATATACTGCTTTTAGCCCCCTGTAAATGTTTAGAGAATCCCACATATACAGTCCAGTAAATTTTCCATGTTTTTCACATTTTTTCTCCATGAAAACTTTATTGTTCCTACTCACAACTTCTGCTTCAATTATTTTTTTACAAATGGGGCAAATACTAAGAGTTTTTTTTAAGAGCATATATAATTGTTTAATAATTGCATTTTAATATTAATTTAGCGAGATACAATGTTTTTGAATAAAACGGAAATCAAAATTTTTCTCACATTTTTTATTATTTATTCTTATTTTATTTATTGGGTGGGTACAGATGAATACAGCAGGTTTGATTTGGTACAAGCAATTGTTGACGAAAAGAGATTAACAATAGACTCATTTTACAATAATACAGGAGACCGTTCATTTTATCAAGGTTATTATTATACAGAGAAGGAGCCCGGTCTAGCCTTTCTAGCAACTCCAGTTTATGCTGCATGGAAATTTATTTATTACAACTTTTTCCCCAGAGATTTCATACAGACCAACCAGCCTAGTCCAGATTATCTGAAATATTATGTTGGTTCTAAAAACATTCCAATCGTAGAGACAATTAATCCTGGATTTTTCTGCCGAATAAGCATGATTCTTGTTACAATTTTTACATCTTCACTCTTTTCTTCTCTAACTGTTGTTCTTGTTTATAAGTTTACAAAATATTGGAGCAAAAAAGAAAGTCATCGAATCTTGGCAACTTTTATAGCCGGTTTTGCCACTCTTATATTTCCATATGCTTTAGTATTTCTAGACCATGGTGTTGCAACTTTTTTTGCTTTTTTTGCTTTTTATCTTCTATTCAAGATGAAAAATGAAAGAAAATTTGATAATAGATGTTTGATTTTAGCTGGGCTTTCGTCTGGATTTGCCGTTACTACGAGTATAATGACATTTATAATTTCCATCTTCTGCTTTATTTACCTCTTTCTTATTAAAAAAGAAAAAATATTTTATTTTATTTTAGGTGGAATTGTTGGAACCTTTCCATTTTTACTTTATAATTTTTTAATTTTTGGCTCTCCGTTTTCATTAGGTAGAGATTATATGGATCCTAATATATGGGCAATTTCTAGTACAAAACCAATAACTTATTTACCAAACTCATTTCTATTTTATAGAATTACATTTGATACCTATAAAGGACTCTTCTTCTACTACCCTATTCTAATTCTGTCCTTTTTAGGCATTTTTTATGCTTACAAAGAACACAAAATTGAATCTTTATTAATTCTATCATTAGTTTTAACATATTTTGTTGCCAATTCTATGGGATGGTGGTGGTGGGGATCTTGTTTTGGTCCAAGGCATCTTACACCAATATCCCCATTTTTAGTGCTGCCATTAATTTTCGTCTTTCAAAAAGGCAATAAGGCACTAATGTTTATAGTGTTCCTCCTCTTTCTGTATTCGGCATTTATTAATTTTGTTGGAATTACACCTTTGAGGGATGAGCTTGAAGATATTACTCATGTTAGAATATCTCCAGAATTTCGTGATAAAGTTAATAGTTTTGAGTTTTTGGCTAACCCCATTTATGATTCCTACTTGCCGATGTTTTTGAATAATGGAGTCAGAAGCCGCTTGTTTGAAGATGTAACTAATGGATTAGTTCCGGATATAAGATTTCTTGTGCCTGAACAAAGAGAGTTCTTTTATTTGTTTTATTCTCATATACCATTCCTATCTCTTTTGCCCATTGTTTTGGTTTGCACTTTCATATGGCGGAATGATATATTCACTAAAAATAGGAAAAAAATCATTTTAGATAATAGATGGAGAATATTGTCTATCTTATTTTGTTCTATTTTCTTAGTATCTCTTTTTATTGTTTTTTCTCTGCCCGGCAAACTAACCTATTACAAAGGGTGGTTTCCTCCTGAGAATGAAGAGAGATGGATGGGTTCGGACGGAACCATATTATTTTACAACAAAATGGGCGAGAGAACGGCAACCCTTAGTTTTTACACAAGATCCTACATGAAAGAGAGGCAAATTCAATCTTATTTTAATAACATCACTGTGGAAAACTTTACTGTTTACCCGGAAACTTCGGAAATTGTAGAGGAAGTTAATTTAAAAACCGGACTCAATGCACTTGAGTTCAAATCTTTGGATAGTTGCGACAGACCCAATATATTAGAAAACACAGAAGACTCAAGATGTTTAAGCATAGCAATACAAAACATATCTTTGAATTTTCTTGCTAAGACAAGCATTATTTTGAAGCAAAACTTCTATTCTCCTGAAGAAAACATTTCATGGATGAATCAAGATGGTAAAATATTAATTTTTAATTCTGAAAATAAAACACAAAATGCAAAAATTAAATTTTATCTTAAAGCATTCTATGCAGACAGATTTGTGACACTGTATTTGAATGATCAGCCTATTGATGGTTTTTCGACATTCAAAGAAGGTTCAACCACTTACACACCCCTAGTAACCCTGAAAGAAGGAGAAAATCAACTTCTATTGCATTCGATGGAAAATTGTACAGTGGTTGCTGATATAGCAAAAAACAATGATTTTCGCTGTATATCTATCGGCTTAATAAACATATCGATTTTACCTCAGGAAGATATTAAAAACCAAAATCTTAGTTTTATTTTCAACAAGAATTGGTACAATCAAGAGCTCTCTGAAGAAGAAAGATGGATGAACAACAATGCTACAATTTCAGTTTTTAATTTTAAAAACGAAACACAATACACAACCTTTTACTTTTACTTTGTTCCATTTTATAACAAAAAAACTGTTCATTTTGTTCTTAATGATGAAGAAAAAAATATCTTCGAAATTCCTTTGGAAAGCGGAGAGGTTTATACAGAACAACTGCCGATAAAGCTAGGAGAGAACATCTTGAGATTTTATTCGGAAGAAGAATGTGTGGAAATATCAAAAATAGAAAAAAATGATGATTACAGGTGTGTTAGTGTAGGTCTACAGTACATCAAAATCAAGTAGAAAAATTATTTTTCTAATTTTAATTTAATCAAACCCCACAACAATTCCGAGATATCTTTCACAAGCCTCACAGAAGTTCTCTTATTTTCTTTCCACATGATTGGTATTTCTTTAATTTTTATTCCTTCCTTATCCGCCCTTATGAGAAGTTCTGTATCCCAAAACCACCCATTTGATTTTGTTTTTTTATTTAATTCAATAAAAACGCTTTTTTTAAATCCTTTGAACCCGCACTGGCAGTCTTTAATTTTTAATTCTGGAAACAAAACCATTCTAATAAAATTAAAAACTTTGCTTAATAACAAGCGCAGAGGCGATCTTTTATATTTTGACCCTCTTATGTACCTAGAGCCCACGACCACATCATTGTATTCTAGTTCTTTGATCATTAAGTCCAATGAATTTAGTTTTGTTGACAAATCAGCATCCATATATATGACAAATTTCCCTTTTACAAGTTTGTTGCAATTCTTCAGAGCCAATCCTCTACCCAACTTTTTATTAGAATGTGATATTTTTACATGTTCATCATTTTTGGCTATTCCCTGAGCAATATCATAGGTACCATCAGTAGAACCATCTTCAGCTATGATTATTCTATACTTAACTTTCATTTCCCTCAATTTTTGGCTTATAGAAGATACAGCTTTCTCAATAGTTTTGGCTTCATTGTAAGCAGGAACAATTACAGTTATCATAATTATTAAGTATTTTGTTTAAGTTTATTATATGACAAGAGTTTTGGTGACAGGGTCGACTGGATTTCTTGGGTCCCATTTAGTTAGGAGGTTGGTCAAAGAAAGATTTAGTGTGAGATGTTTTGTTAAGAACAAAGAAAAAATTAAGAACTTGCCCAAAAATTGTGAAATTTTTATCGGCGATATAACTAGTAAGCGAGATTGTAATTTTGCTACTAAAAACATTGACGTTGTTTGCCATTTGGCTGCTCAGATGCGAGAGAGGGGGATCCAGCAACGACAATACTGGAATGTCAATGTTGAAGGAACAAAAAATATTTTAGAGGCCGCAAAAAAAGAAAATGTCAAGCAGTTTATCCACTGTAGCACTGCAAGTATTGTTGGTCCTGTTGGTGAACATCCTCTTGACGAAAAATATGCTCACTACGACTGCAATAATATCTATAAATTGACGAAAGCCGAGTCTGAAAAATTTGTTTTTAAGAACAGAGAAAAAATTCCAATAACCATCATCTCCCCAGAGTTCATTTACGGTCCGGGTTGTCTACATTATCTTCCCCTATTTACAGCCATAAAGGAAAGGAAAATAGTTATTCTGGGGGATGGAAAAAACAAACACCAACCCACCTATGTGACGGATGTGGTCAACGGGTTTTTGCTCGCTATTAACAATAGAAAAACTATAGGTAAAAAATTTATAATTGCTGGCAATGAAATTGTGACTTCAGAGGAGCTTATTATGAAAATATCAAAGAATATGAATGTAAAATTGTCGCTGATTCATGTTCCATTCTTACCCGTTAAGTTTCTTTCATCTCTTGTTTCTCCGTTTCTAAACATTCCTGAAGGTGCCATCGATTTTTTCGGTAAAAATCACATGTATTCAATTGAAAAAGCGAAAAATGTTTTAAAATATAAACCAAAAGTTGATTTAGATTGCGGTTTAGAAAAAACAGTTTCGTGGTTTAGAACAATTAAGGTTTAGGCTGAGAGAGTGTTGATAAAAGTTCCAAGAAGACAGGTCCATATTACCCTGTATGATGTTCTAGAATCACTTAAACTTTTATTTATCGGTGAATCTAAAAAAGGCGCGGAAATTAAAAAGTTTGAAAGAGCACTTGCTAGATATCTTGGGTGTAAATATGTTGTATCCACATATTCGGGCAAGCAGGCATTGTATATCATCCTCAAGTCATTGGATTTGAAGGAAGGGGATGAAATTTTAGTTCCGTCCTACACGGCCAGTTCAGTTCCAGCAACTATCGTTCGTGTAGGCTTTAAACCAATATTTGTAGACGTCGACCCTCAAACATTTAATATAAATCCAAAGCTGGTAAAAGAGAAAATCAATAAAAAAACAAGAGCAATAATAGCGACACATATCCATGGTTTGCCCTGCGACATAGAAACTTTGTCTAGAATATGCGACAAATACAAGCTGTTTTTGATAGAAGACTGTGCCCACGCTCTTGGTGCTGAATACAAAGGCAAAAAAATTGGAACTTTCGGAAGAGCTTCCTTTTTTAGCTTTGGTATGGGGAAGCACTTACCAACTCTTGGCGGTGGGGCAATAGTTTCTGACAATTATAAAATTATTAAAAAAGCAAGAGACATGATGAAAGATCTAGAATTCCCAGGCAATTTTGAATTGTTCTTTAAACTTGTTAAGACAATATTTTTAAGTTTATCGACAAATCCGATAATTTTTAGTCTGACAGTTTATCCATTTCTTTGTATTTTTGGCGACGAGTTTGTAACAAAGATATTTGAAACAAAGATTCCTTTGTACGGTGAACTACCAAAGGAGTACAAAAAAAGATTTTCCAACATGCAAGCTTTGCTAGCCTTGAGACAAGTTAAATCACTCGATATCAATTTGTCTAAAAGAATTAAAAATGCGCTAATTTTAAAAGAGCAACTCGGAAATCTTAAAGATATAAAATTACAAGAATATCCAGATTTTATTAAACATTCCTATCTGGATTTTGCCGTGCTTGTAAAAAAGAGAGAAAAAGTTATAAAAAATTTATTAAAAAATGGAATTGATGTGCAAAAAACATGGCTTGATAATTGTTCCGTTTTGGACGATTTCAAGTCAAATAATATCTTAACACCTATTTCAGGCAAACTTTCCAGAGGTGTGATTTACTTGCCTGTTGATTCACATTTTGATGAAAAAACTGTCTTAAGGATATCAAAAATTGTAAAATCTGTTTTGGCGATTAAATGAAAGATATAACAAACATAGTTTTGATAAACCCCAATTATACCGAATCTGAAATATCCAAGAGACCTGTTGATTAAGTTTAATTCTGGTTTAACTGTTTTAAATAACTTAATTTAAAATAATAATCTATGAAGATTTTGTTTTTAAATTTGACAGAACACTTGAACCCAAAAATTAAACACCCACGACACATCCACCCACCGTTAGACATTGGTTATTGTGCATCTTTATTGGACGCTCATGGACACGAAACTTTTTTCATGGATTTTGCAATTAAAAAATTCCCTTTGGATAAAATTATAAGTTTTGTCAAAAAAAGAAAGATAAAAGTTGTTGTCTTTAAATTGTCACCCTGCATTTTGTCGTGGGGGTTGAATTTTTTAAATGATATTAAAAAGAATTCAAATGTTTTTCTGGTTGGTATAGGGCCGACTCCAACCGTTTTAACTTCAGAACTGCTTTTTAAAGGCAGTCCTGTTGACTTATGTATTGTAGAAGAACCAGAAATAACCTTGCTCGAGTTAATAAATAGGATAGAATCAGGCAAAAAAATTGAAAATGTTCTTGGCACAGCTTTCTTAAAAAAAAGATTAATTGTGAACAAAGGAAGACCGTTTATAAACGATTTAGATTGCCTACCTTTTCCTAAACACTCTTTCTTTCTTGATAAAGGGTATACATTTTTCTATCCAACCGGTATGTTTGATGAACTTAAAACAGGATTTATTCTTTCAACACGAGGCTGTCCCTATAACTGTATTTTTTGCTCTCCAGTAGAAAGAGTTTCATTTGGCAAAACTTATCGTGTCAGAGAACCTGGCAAAGTAGTTGATGAAATGGAATCTATTAAGAAAACGGGTGTTAATTTCATCTATTTTGAAGATGATAATTTCACTTTTAATAACGACCATGTCAAAAAAATCTGTGAGGAAATAACCAAAAGAAGGCTTAAGATGAAGTGGGGCGTTCAAGCTAGGGTTGATAATGTTGACTATGAAACATTAAAACTGATGAAGAAAGCCGGATGCTCGACAATATGTTTTGGGATAGAATCTGGATCTTCCAGAATTTTAAAAATTATCAACAAAGGCATTAATTTAAAGCAGATAAAAAACGCAGTGCAAAACGCCAACAAACTCGGTATAAAAACCATAGGATTTTTTATCATAGGTAACCCTTCTGAAAAAAGAAAAGAAATTATAGAAAGTTTAAGTTTGGCAAAGAAACTTCCCCTTGATATGGTGCAAGTTCATTTTTTCACCACGTACCCGGGTTCTAAGGCCTTTAGGAATTTTGTAAACAACAGTAACATAGAAGATTTGAACACCCAAGATTTCCCAACCAGTTTTTCATGCCTTTCAAAAGAAGAACTAAAAAGATATCAAAAATATTTCTACCTTAATTTTTATTTCACGACCGGAAGGATATTCAAAACTTTTTCTAGGTTTTTAAATTTATTCAACTTAAAAAACGAGATTAAATTGTTGAAACAAACCATAAGCTATTTAGTATCTGGATAAGTATTTTCTTATATGGCTTTTATTGACAGGACAGAGATCAAAATATTTTTGACCTTTTTTATCATTTATTCCTATTTTATTTTGTGGTGCGGGACAGCAGAAAATAGCCGATTTGCTTTGACAAGAGCCTTAGTTGACGATGGTACTATAATCATTGATAAATATTATAACCAAACAGCCGATAGATCTTATTATAGCGGTCACTACTATTCTGATAAGGCACCTGGTGGTTCCTTCCTAGCAGCTCCAGTCTATGCGACATGGAAATTCATTTATTATAACTTTTTCCCAGAAAATTTCAAAATCCAACATCTAGGATCAAATGATTACATCGTTGCTCAAAAAATTAACAATGAGGAAATAATTAAAATAATCAACCCTGGATTTTTTACATTTACTTCCATGATTTTAGTTACAATATTTACATCTTCCCTATTTTCTTCCTTAACCGTAGTTTTAGTTTACAAAACATCGCGATATTTAACTAAAAAAGAGAGTCATAGAATCTTTTTAGCTGTGATTTTTGGTGCAGGCACTTTAATTTTTCATTATGCTATAGTCTTTCTAGGCCATTCCATAGAAACTTTTTTTGCATTTCTTTCTTTTTACATTCTCTTTAAAATGAAAAATGAAAAAAAATACAAATCAAGTTATTTTTTAGCTGCTGGCATAGCTGCTGGATATGCTATTGCATCTGGCTATCCTTCTATTCTTATCGCGATGGCATGTTTAGTTTATAGTTTTGCTGTCAATTGGAAGAAGAGTCATTTTTTTGTTATTGGCCTAATTTTGGGGCTGCTACCGCTTTTCATTTATAACTTTTCAATTTTTTCAACCCCGTTTGACATAACTAGTGCACACGTAGACCCAAAGATATTACAACCCGAATCAAAAGATTTGTTATTGCAGGATGTTGGATTTTCCTATATACCTAACCCCTTGGTAATTTTGCAACTAGCAATTCTCCCATTCAAGGGAATGTTCTTTTACTATCCAATTCTCCTCTTTTCCATTTTTGGTTTGCCTTATATGTATAAAAAATATCGCCTAGAATCTATTCTCGTTGTGATTTCTTTGATAGGATTTTTAATTATTTTTTCTAGTTTTGTTGATTGGTGGCATGGCGGATATTTTGGATTCCGCCATATACTTTCAATTTATCCTTTTCTTATGTTGCCATTAGCATATTGTTTTGAAACTAAAAACAAAAAAGTTTGGGCACTGATATTAATTTTTACAGGTATTTCAATTTTCCACAACTTTATAGGTCTGACTGGATCATATAGCGATGTTTTGAGAGTGAAAGGTGTGCTGGAAAAAAAATATCTTGATGATATTAAAAGAGGAACTATTTTTGAAAACCCCCTCTATACTTTTTATTTACCTATGTTTATTAGGGACGGACCAAGGAGCAAAATTTTCGAAAATTTAATCAATGGACATGTTGATATAAACATTAGATCTGAATCAGCTTATGAAAAAATAAAAGCAATTACGGATAATTTTTACATGCCGTTTCTCTGTTTATTGCCGATATCGATTGTTTTTATCATCATATGGAAAGATGAGATATTTGACGTTTGGAGTAGCTTGAAGCAACAAAACAAAAAAATAATTTATTTCCTAATAATAATTTTGATAGGTTTGGCGTTTACAAAAATACCAATTCATAACGAAGAGATATATTTGGGGAAAGGATGGTATCTTAAAGGTCCCAGCGAAGATGGTAGATGGCTGTATGAAAACGGCACTGTGATTATAAACAATGAAAAAAAAACTGAAGAAAATGCAGTACTCTCATTAGTTTTATCAAGTTACTATAAAGATAGAAATGCTTCAATCTACTTCAACGATGAAACGGTTGATAATTTTGTTGTTAGAAGTGATTACAAGTTTCACTACTATTGGTTTTTGAGTTTGAAACCAGGAACAAATGTAGTAAAAATTACTTCCAGCGGATGTGATTATCCTTACAAAATAGAGGAAGGAAACGATGATGAAAGATGTTTAGGAATATATATGAAAGAATTCGTTCTTAACAAAACAATAGAAGACTTTGCCCTAGCTCAAGATTGGTACTCTATAGCAGGCAGTGATGATGTTAATTGGATGTACAAAAACGGAACTATTGTGATTTTAAACACAGAAAGCAATCCTAAGAAAGCAACCGCTAGTTTTATTTTAAGATCTTTTAATGTGAGCAGAACTGTAGATATTTATTTAAACGGTAAATCAATTAAAACTTCTCAAATAACCACGTCTAATAGTCAATTTTCGTTAGAACTAGAGCTTAAGCCCAATGAAAATCATCTAGTTTTTGTAGCAAAAGAAAATTGCACTGTTATGGGCAGTGTAATTGGTAATGATGATATAAGATGCGTTACAATTGGAATTAAAAATATTGTGGTAAAATGATAAATATAAAATTTAATCTAGAAATTTTAATGTTAATTTTAATTTTATCTTTGAATATTTATTCAAAGCAATCATAAAAGTAAAAATACTAAATAAAGTAAAATAATATTAATGGATATTTCAGGCTATCTTAAAAAACTCTCAAGTAGAGAATTTAAACTTTTTCTCACATTTTTCATTATCTATATTTTATTTGTAAACTGGCCAGGCATGAGAGAAAATTCTCTTCTATTTCTGACCAAGGCAATCGTCAATGAAGGCAGATTAACGATAGATACCTATTACAATCAAACCTCTGATAGGTCTTTCTATAACGGTCATTATTATTCAGACAAAGAGCCAGGCCTTTCTTTTCTAGCAGTTCCAGTCTATGCTGCATGGAAATTCGTCTATTACAATTTCTTCCCGAAAGATTTCATTCTGAATCATCAAGGCACTCAAGAATATACGATTGAAATAGTACATGGCTCTTCTCAAATAATTTATTACACTAACCCAGGGGTTTTTGAACTAACCGCAATGTTTTTGGTCACGATATTTACTTCATCCCTTTTCTCTTCATTGACTGCAGTTCTGATTTATAAATTTAGCAGGTTTTGGACAAACAAAGAGAGCCACAGACTAATTTTGGTTGCTATTTACGGAATAGGTTCTTTGGCGTTTCACTCTAGCTTGAATTTCATGGGTCATGCGTCTGGCACATTTTTCATTTTTTCCTCATTTTATCTCCTTTATTTGTCTATAAACCACCGAAAGAAATACTTGTATTTTTTATTCGCTGGTATTTTAGCAGGATTTGCAATTACGCTGGATTTGTTATCTTTGTTAATAGCAGGTTTATTATTTCTTTATGTGCTATTTCAAAGAAAATACAAAGAATCCCTTATTTTTTTGCTCGGTGTTTTGATAGGAGTATCGCCCCTCCTTTTTTACAATTTGATAGTTTTTGGCAAACCAATTGATTTACCCCGCAATCATCTCGACAAAACGATATGGTCACAAATTCCTGGCAATAACGGTGTAATTTTTAATTTGCCTTACAATTTTCACGTGATGTTTGAACTTTTGTTCTTTCCCTACAGAGGTTTATTCATCTATTTTCCAGTTTTACTTCTATTTATCCCAGGCCTTTATTTAATGTGGAAAAAACAACCGTTAGAAACAGCTCTTATTTTTTTAATTTTTATTTCTGTTCTGTTCACAGCTTCAATGTGGTGGGCCTGGTGGCACGGTGCGAGTTTTGGCCCAAGACTTTTGACTACAATATCGCCTTTTTTAATTCTTCCAATAATCTATGTTTTGAAAAACAATTATATCAAACCGCTCGTCCTAACCTTTCTGTTGATTTCAACTTTCAATAATTTTGCTGGAATAACCGATTCATATGAAGATATGATAAAAGATCCTCGCAACTCTCTCATGTTAAATGAATACCAGGAGAAGTTTAATAGGTTTGAAGCTTTGGAAAATCCACTCAAGGATTATTATTACCCACAATTCTTCCAGTGTGGACCAAGAAGTAAAATCCTAGAGTCAGTAATAGAATCTAAAGATCCTGACATAAGGTCAACCCCTACAACACCATGTTCTAAACCGTTTCTCTCTCTTTTAGTGTGTTTAATTCTTGTTGTTATTTTATGGTTCAACGATATACGCAAAACATTTAAATTTAAGCTTGGTATTAAGGAAAAAATTAAAAAAATTAAAGAAAAAATACATTACGATAACAAATCTTTCTTGCTTCTTCTTCCTTTCCTCTTATTTATTTTCTTAAATTTCATTTATGTATCTTACACGGTACTTTTTTACCCTTATGATTTGGACGCAACAGAAAGCTACGTTATTGTACCAACGATGAGAATGTTGAACGGTGGGACTCTTTATAACGATATTCACACCTCACTCCAGTTCTCTGTAGTGAAATATCCACCCCTGTTTTACATGCTGAACTATTTCACTATGCTAGTTTTTGGGGAAAACCTATTCTCAGCCAGAATTTTAGTCCTTTCAGCAACATTACTAGTAGGAATATTTGTCTTTCTGATTGTTAGAAAAATAACAAAAGATTGGAAATTGAGTCTATTCTCGGCTTTATTGTTCTTTTCTTCTTATGTGACTTTCCAGATGGCCACTCAAGTGAGGGTCGACATGTTAGCACTTTTACTCTCTACGATTGGAATCTATTTCTTCCTCGATTATAAAAAAGGCAAAAATATGTTACTTTCCATTCTTTTCTTTATCCTGTCTGTATTCGCAAATCAGAGTTTTGTGGCAGCTCCCATCTCAGCATTTTTATATCTTTTACTGAATGACAAAAAGAATGTAGCAAAATTTTTAATTTTGTTTTTGGTACCATCGGCAATCTTGGGACTTCTGATAAATGTTTTGACTGATGGTCAGTTCTTTTTACACGTTGTCTATTATACAAAGGGATTAATTGATCTTTCTTTAATGACGCTTTTCTTGCGATTAAGAGAAAGTATTCTCTTTCTTATCATAGGTTTGTTTTACCTCACGAAAAAAAGAAAGGATATTCTGTTGTTCTGGTTCATAATTTCTTTAGTCGTGTTATTGATCAAGCTGTCAAGGGAAGGAAGTTGGATAAATTATCTCCTGGAAATGACCACGGTTGTACCGATTTTAACTGCCTTGATTTTGAAGCAAACCAGAGATAAACTTGACTATTACTTTATAATTGCTCTCGTCGTGTTGCAATTGGTTATTTTCATGAGCTATGATGGGAGGATTCTCTCTTATATGTTTAGCCCCAAAAGTTTTACACCACTCGTCAATTGGGAAGCTGATCGTAAAATACACTCATATATAGAAAATACTGAGAAAAATGTTTTGTGCGAACATGCAGGCTATCTTATAGCAAATGGAAAACAACCTACACCAGAAATCTGGAGCACCTACGAGCTTCAAACCACGGGTGTTATCTCTGCTGATGATGTTTTTGATTACTTTAAATCTCAAAATTATACTACCGTGATTTATCTCAAAAGATTGTCCTATCTCACAAACTTTTTCAATTATGTGAAAAAAAATTATGTGCTGGTTGAAGAAATTCCATGGACCGATCAGGGATTTAATGAGGATACTTGGCATGTATACAAAAAAGTGAATGCATAATGATAATAAAAGATATTCCTCCCCAAAAAATTGGACTATTAATGTTGCTAGTTCTTTTTTTTATCTTGAAAATTCCCACAATGAATGTACAATATTTTTGGGATGAAAGTATTGCTGTGAGTCAAGTTTTAGTGACACTAAAAGAAAATCTAAACCCTATTTTACCATCCCCTTCTTACGGTATTGGGCACCCGCCATTTTTTTATTTGACAGGTGCCTTATTTTATTTGTTTTTTGGTGAATCACCAATAGTATCCCATATTTACACACTCATTTTTTCGTTGATAACCATTTATTTTACCTACCTTTTAGGAAATAAACTAATTGGAAAAACAGCAGGTGTTATAGCCTCGGCTTTGTTGATGTTTTGCCCAGTTTTCTTTTCCCAAAGTGGCATTTTTCTATCTGATATGCCATTAACAGCTTTGACTGTTGCCACACTATACTTTGCTCTCAATCATGACACAAAGAAATATTTAATAACCGGCTCGATTTTGGTTTTAATAAAAGAGCCTGGTGTAATAACTATTTTTTCAATTTTGCTTTTTAGTTTTATAGAAAATATTAAATTAGATAAAAAACAACTAATTAAAACACTTTTTATACTGTGCATACCTCTTTTTATTTACTTTTGCTGGCTAGTTTATCATTATTTTGTTAAGGGATGGTTTTTTTATCAACCATGGCTAAATACCATAACATACCCTGGATATAAACTATATGATATATTAAAATGGGTTTTTTTTGATCAATTCAGATTTATTGGATTAGTTTTTATAGCAAGTATGATTCTTTCCGGTAAATATAAATATATTTTTAATAAAAAAATGAGTTTGTTGTGGTTTAACATTTTTGGTTACATCTTTCTATTTTCTGGGTTTTCCTTTTTCTTACCAAGATATCTTTTACCCATATTTTCTTTATTATTTATTCTTTTTAGTATACCACTATTGCAACTGAATAAAAATATAAAATTTTTAACAATCCTTGTAGTCATTTTTTTATTTTTTACACAGTGGTTTGGAGAAAGAAACATTCATGATGGTATACTTTTAGAATCAAACATGGAATATCTCGATTTAGTTAGATCACATAAATTAACTATTGATTACATATTAAAAAATTATCCATTAGATACAGTTATTTTTACAGACTCTCCAATAACCGATGATTTATTACAACCGTTCCTTCATTATACAGACAAACCCTTTTTAAATATTATAAGGGTTGAAGATACTGTTATAGATGTAAATAACATACAGCTGGTTGTAATACCACAACAAAGCACCTTTTTCTATGAATTCAAGGAAAAAATTGCTCAAATGAACTTGAGTTTGATTAAAGAATATAACATAAATGGAAAAATAACAGAAATATACAAGAACGAAATATAAGTAATAATAAAAAAACTATAAACTTATTGATAAAATCACATGAATTAATCAATTAATAATAATTTTGGTGCGTGTACAAAACGTGTCTCAATGTATTAAAATAGTTTGATTTTTAAACAAATTGCTTATATCGTACACAACAATTTCATCATCTTCATATACTTTTATCTCTTCTATTTTTGAAATTACCATTTTTGTGAAAATAGTCATAAAATCTTTATTGACTCCTCCTACTCCTTTTTCAAAAACTATGTATTTTAAATTATATTCATTGACAAATTTTAAAAGTTCGGCTTTATAAATATCTATTTTTTCAAGGCGAAGTTCTTCACCCCCTATGAAGTACTTAACAATTTCGTAATTGTCAATAAATCTTAGAACATTGGGCGGTGGTCTTGCAATATGCCCAAGAATTAATTTTTTACCATGAATTGTCTGATAAAACATCGATTTTTCGAATGTCTGTGTTTGGGGTTTATTTGGAATTGTCGATGGTACTTCTAATAAAGTGATATTTTCATTACTCTTAGCGAGATTTTTGAAAAAAATAGGTTCATAAACATCTATAGAACCAATGTTACTTGAAGAGTACTCAAGAAAAATTAAAACAATAACTAATAAAAGCAATACCTTACTTATTTCCTTCTTGTAATTCTCTAAAATATATTCTAACCCATATCCAACAAGAACAGATGAAGCCAAAACTAACATTGCATCAAAAAGAAATGGTTCCTTTAAAAGAGACATAAATGGCATGAATTTCCATATATATGTCAAATCTGCTACTACAAAATTTAATATTTTTATTTGTGGCCCCGATGTTACAAAAAAAGAAAAAAGTAAAAATAGAACCCAAAATATATTTTTCTTTAAATTAAACAAACTAACAATTATCAAGAAAATTACAGAATAACCAATATAAAACCAAAATGGCTTATCAGAAGAATATATGTTATTTGCAACATAAAAATTTCTGGAAAAATCTCCCAGAAAGTTATTGAGTGGTGGTGGTATAAAAAAAGAAATCAGATTTACAGAGCGGTCAATTGCACCTTTTATATAGATAGATTTTTCAAAAAATAAGTCGAAAGTAAAATTTTTATTTTCTGGATTCATCAAAAAATTTAATGTCAAATAAATAATAGGGGAAGAAATTATAACAAAAATTATAACAAAAATTATAAAATCCTTAAAGAACATAATTGTCTTTTTCATATCTTTGTTTGAAAGAATTATATAAATTAAATAAAAAATTGTAAAAATCAAGGAATAATAAAAATAATACCAAGAAGATATAAGTATGAAGAATAAAAATAATGCAGCTAGAAATATATTGATTTTATTTTCATTATTTAGTGCTTTAATAAAAAAACAAATATAAAAGGGCATGAATTGTATCGCTCCTAAACCTATAGTAGGCGACCAAAATATATGAAAAGGCGAAAAAGCATAAAGAAACCCCCCAACAAAAGATGGTAAAGTTTTCTTCGTCAAATAATAAATTAGACAATATCCTCCTAGTCCACTTAAAACAAATGATAATAAAACCAAAATATTCCAAGAGGTATACAAATCAAAGATATATTGTAAAGGTATGGAAAGCAAAGAATCAAATATCATGGTTGAATGAGGTATCAAAGATACTCCACCCACAGGCAAAAATATATAATCTGTGTATAATGGATTTGTAAATAATTCTGTTAAAGATTTTTTAAACCACCATAACCCCCATATTGATCCATAAGGATCAATACCATCACCATAAAAACTATGTCCATTAAAAGAAAGATGCGGATATAAAAAAACTAAAGTAATAATTATGTAAACAAATGTAGAAACTATATAGTGTAAATATTTTGATTTTACTTCCCAAATATTAAAAAAGACTGGCAATATAAGTATTCCTCCTGCAAGAAAAATATATGACGAAATGTTTTCCCACAAGTACAAAATATATGCTATGATTAAAATTTCAATGATAATAATACAAAGTAGAATAATAACTAGGCATTCCCTTTTGTACATAATTATAAATTTATTTAGTTTCTCCTTTAAATTATCTTTAGGGTTTGAATAATTGATGGGTATGCTTCACAATTTGCCCAGCAATGAATACATTCACCGTTCTTCACCCTATTTTTTAACAGCTGTGCTTTATCTGATTTTAATATACTTCTTAAGCTAAAACCGAAATTCTTAACATTTTCTATGCTATCAGAAAAATAGGCACAGGGCTTGACATTCCCATAAGGATCGACTGTTATCGTGGCAAATGATGCGAAACAGGGCAACGCCAAGTTTTTTGGATTTTTATAAAACTTTTCAGCCAAATCTAAATATTTTTTCGTGACAAGGCTTTCCAAACTCAGGTCAGGATAGTTTTCATAAAAATATTTTATGGCATTCAAAACTTTGTTTTTTTCAAGATTCTGTAGTTTGATACCAGAACCAATGTTATTGAAATAACCAGTCTCTGCAGAAAATGCGATTATTGGGAGTGAAGTGTTCTTCAACTCTTCGAACACCTCTTTATATCTTTCTATGTTGTATTTGCTCAATGTCGATTGAAAACCAACAAAAAAGTTTTTGTATTTTTTACTGAGTTGCTTTAGTTCATCGTACGTTTTTCTAGCCTTTTTATAAGAGCCTTTCACACCCCTTATTTTATCGTGGAGATCTTCAGGACCGTCTAAGCTGATTGTGATAAAAAATTTTATATCATCTCTTTTGAATCTCAATATTTTTCCTACCTTCCTTTTTATAATTTCTGTTTCAAGCCCGTTGGTAGGTATATTGAAAATTATCAAATTCTTGAACTTCTCGAAAGCAAGTTTGGTCATTTCCACCAGATCTTTTCTCAAAAAAGGTTCGCCTCCGGAAAAATTCAACCAAAAAACTTCATCTTTAATGTTTTCAAATATTTTTTCGTAATCTTGGAGTTTAAGTTCATTCTTCAATTCACTCGGTCTTTTTTTATAAATTTTCCAGATATTGCAGGTACGACATTTGGATTGGCAAAGGTTTGTTACAATGAAAATATACTTGTAAGGCATGATGAATGGAAATCCAAATTTTCTATAGAAACCGACAAGAAGAATTCTTTCAGCTAATCTCACATATTTCAACATCAATAATAATTACAAAAGAATTTATTAATTAATATGCGCAAACCCTTCGAATTAATTTCTGAATACAAATATTCTTTATTTTTAATTGTGATAATTGGGATTTACTTTTTAATGTCTCATGGCCTTGAATTTTTTGACAATTTGTTCCAAGAACTTATGATGATTAGGTGGCATATATTTTTTCTCTCTGCCCTTGCCGCATATGTAGGAGCTTTGTCGTTTACACTGCCATTTGCCTCCTTCATGATAAAAAACAAGGTTTCGCTCAAGAGACTGACTCCCAAGACCCTATCGTGGGTTTATCAATCAATCGCGGGTAAAAACTCTAATCGTGATTTTATGAAAAAAATGAAAATAAGGGACAAATTCTTTTTCGAGAAAATGAAGTTATCAGATGTTCTTGCTATTTTTGTTTTAATTGTGGTGGCATATCCATTCATCCAAATCAACACAATTTTTTTCGCATGGGTCTTAATTTTTGAAGCCGTTTACATAGCATACTTTGTCTTTTCCAACAGGCATTTACTATCTAAAGAAATCATTTTTTACGTCCCAGCTTCTCTGTCAAGATATTTCCTGGAAATGTTCGCTCCTCTCTTGATTTTTCTCTCCCTGAACATTCTTCTAGATTTGCCAACTCTTTTGTTTTTCACAGCCAGCACAAGCCTGCTGTATTATATTCCAAAGTTTAAGCTGGCGGGCGGGCTTCTAGACCTTTACCTCATTTTCATGTTTTCCTTTCTTTCTAGTCCTTTGCTAGGTTTAGTTGCAGCAATTCTGTTCAGAACGATGTCCATCCTTTTCTTCATAATGCCTCTGAGCTTTCTAAAAAGTGTGAGCAATTTAAATTAATTTTTTCAATAAAAGACTATGGGAATATCAAGGATTCTTTTTCTTAGACTTGGTTCGCCATACATTTACAAGAAGCACCATCACCCCAGAAACATCTTACCTCCCATAATGTTGGGATACATGATGTCATTGCTTGAAAAGGATTACACCATAGAATTTTTTGACTCAAGACTTGAAAATTCAACCTCTGAGCTAATGGGAAAATCGCTAGAATTTAATCCCGATGCTGTGATAGTATACTTCATGACCTATGACTATCTGTTCTCCCTAAGATTTCTCAAGGAATTGAAAAGAAGAAGCAGAGCAAAAATCATCTGTGTCGGGCAGCATGCTTCGTTTGCCCCCAAAAGTTTGATTTACAAAGGATCGCCAGTCGATTATTTGCTTCTCGGTGAATCAGAGCTAGCCATACCAAAATTCTTGAAAAAATTGGAGTCTGGAACCGTTCCCAACTCATTCAAGGGGCTTTATTGCCCTGGAAATAAGAACTCAGGACAGCTTCTTGTAATGGATTTGGACAAACTTCCCATGCCCAAACACGAGTTTTTCGACCCTGAAAGATATAAAAGTGCGTATCCCCTGCCGATAATGCAAAGAGCAAGATGGGGCTATATTTTGGCCACGAGGGGGTGCCCCTACAGTTGTATCTTTTGCTCCCCCACTATCAGGGAGTCTTTTGGGAAAAAATTCAGGTTCAGGTCCGTCAAGAATGTGGTAGATGAAATGGAATACTTGAAGAAGATTGGGGCAAACGTCATATCTTTTTTGGATGACTGCCCGACCATTTCAAGGAAATTCATGTCTGATTTATGCGACGAGATAATCAAAAGAAGGCTCAAGATAAAGTGGATATGCCACGGCAGAGTTGACCAGCTCGATGAAGAGATCATGAAAAAGATGAAGAATGCTGGATGCTGTTTGGTCAAGATCGGAGTTGAATCGGGGTCGAACAGAATTGTGGTCGATGTTATCAAAAAGACTTTCCAGAAGGTGGATTGGGTATCGTTGACGAAGAATTTCTTCAAGGAGGCAAAGGAAGCTGGCCTTCCAGTTCTTGCCATGTTCATCCTGGGAAACCCGACTGAAACCAGGAAAGAGGTTAAAGAGACGATAGAGCTTATCAAAGAAATAGATCCAGACATGTTGCAAATCGCCTACTTCACCCCCTATCCTGGCTCCCCATCCTATTTTGAGTGTTTTGGTAAGAGGATGCCTGAATTCGACGAGAGGTTCTACCACTACAACCCAGAATTTATCAATTTGAGTGAGTTGAGTGACGAGGAACTGAAACAATACCAGAAAAAAATCTACAAGCTATTTTACCTAAGGATAGGTTTTATTCTCAAACATCTCAGAAAACATTTTATCTTCTACCTTCTGAACCCGCATTACATAAAAAATTTATTTACCATCATTTAATGTGGGTATATGAAGATCACTCTTGTCAATCCAAATCCAGATAGCCGATGTTTGGAAACTTACCCGCCGATGGGTCTTGCATATCTGGCTTCAATAGCAGGATTAATGAATCAAGATATTGATCTGATTGACGCACATCTCTTTTCTTTAGACATTGAAAAAACAGTTAACTCAATACTAGATAAAAATCCTGATCTAGTCGGCCTCTATCTGGCGATTGGTAACTTTTTTACAGTTCAATCAATATGTAAAAGACTTAGAAAAGAGGGATTCGAAGGAAAAATTGTTTTTGGCGGTCCTCTCTGCACGATTTACGACAATTTGCTCCAATACTCTGATTATGTTGTTGTTGGCGAAGGTGAAAATTCTTTCAAAGCTTTGATAGAACACCTTGAAAAGAATCAAAAGATCAAACCTTTTCATCAGAAAACAACAGTTTACGGGAAAATTGGAATTGCCTTTAAGAGGGGTGGTAAGGCTGTCTTTATCCCACAGCCACCTGTTTTAGATTTGGACAAAATTCCCTTTCCGGATTGGAGCGTCTTTCCCGACTTGAGAAGATATAAAAGCTATTGCAGGGAAAGACCGGATATCCCTATTTTAACATCGAGAGGCTGTCCTCACCAATGCATCTATTGCAACAAAAGCATCTTTGGTTTCAAGTTCAGAGCAAGGAGCCCGAAAAATGTTGTTGATGAAATAGAATATTTGGTAGAGAGGTTTGGGGCTAAAGAGCTGAGCATTCACGATGATGTTTTCGCCCTTGACGCCAAAAGAGCGGAAAAAATTTGTGATATGATAATTGAAAGAGAAATTGACATAGCATGGAAGTGTGACAATGGGATAAGGGCTGAGGATGCGAGGCTGGAACTTTTGAAGAAGATGAAGAAAGCTGGATGTTACATGGTTGCGATTGGCGCTGAATCCGGAAACCAGGATGTGGTGAACAAGATAAGAAGAAATCAAGACCTCGATGTAGTTAGGAAGGCAGCTAAAAATATAAGGTCTGTGGGGATGGTCTTGAAAGTTTTCTTTCAGTTTGGATTCCCTTACGACACTGCTGAGACGATGAGAGACACCATAGAATTTGCCAAGGAGCTAGATCCCAGAATCGCTCAATTCGCCATCACCACACCCCTGCCTGACACAGAACTTTATCGGTTGATTGAAAATCAGGGGAAATTCCTTTACAAGAACTGGTCTAGTTTGAGTTATTACGGTGGGAAGGCCATGTACAAGATTTTTGACTTGAATCCAAAAGAGGTGGAGCTTTACTGGAAAAAGGCTTACAGAGAGTTTTACCTGAGGCCGAAGAAAATTCTTTCTCTTCTTAATATTAGAAATTCCAAGGAAATTTTGTATGCATTGGACACTTTTCAGTATATCTTCAAGTCTGCTTTTAAATAAGTTTGAGAAAAAGATTTATTTATGAGAGTCTTCCATAAGAGCAAATATCTGTTTCTGTTGGTGTTTTTGACACTTCTTATCTTCACGACCAAGCTTTTTTTTCTCCATCCGACATTTTCTGATGAGAACACGTACATAAACATGGGGAAGGAAGTACTGAACGGTAAAGTTCCTTACAAGGATTTCTTCTTTGCCCACCCGCCTCTTCAACTGTACTCTCTGGCTCTTATTTTCAAAATTTTTGGTTCCAGTTTTTTAGCAGCTAAAATTTTTTCCCTGATGGTGAGCTTTGCTTCTGTCTTCCTGCTTTTCTTTATTACAAGAGAATTATTCAATGAAAAGATAGCGTTGATATCTTCAATTCTTTTGCTGTTCTGGCCAGGGTTTCTGATTTTCTCAGGCCAGCAATACGGGATGTGGGAGATAGTCCTTCTATTTCTTGTTTCTGTCTATTTGGTCTTGAAAGACAGGTTAGCTCTTGCAGGAGCAGTGTTCTCGTTCGGTCTGTTCTTCAGATATCTCTTGATTCTCTATTTGCCCTTTCTGCTGATCTTGCTCTACCTAAAGAAGGAATCGATGACTAAATTCTTAACTTATTTTTTTGTGCCAGCCACGATGATCTTCCTTCTTATGTTTTCACTTTTTGGTTACAGCTTCGTTGACAATTCAATTTTATTTCAGATCACAACAAAAATTAGAGAAGAAACCCTGCCAAAGTTGGTCTTCCAGTATCTTGACCTGGGTTACTTTTCACTTTTTCTGGCTCTTTTGTCAGCAATTTTTGCGTACCTGAAAAAGAATAAGATGATTCTTCTTTTCTCTCTCTATCCAATAATCATTGATTTGTTGATTTTGCTTTCTTTGAAAACCGTCATTTACCACTATTTTCTCCTATCTCTACCTCTTGTTATGCTAGTTACTGGGAATCTATTTTTTGAATCCAAGGAAAAAACTGTCAAACTTCTGATAATTTTAGTTTTTATACTCTCCATTTTTCACAATCTTCCAACCTTTGATTTTTACATGAACCCCAAATCTTCTGAGAGTTTGATTCAAATCGCTCAATTTGTACAGAATAATACAAAACCGGCAGATACCATTTTTGGAGAACCTGTAGTGGCAAACTATGTGTCTTTTGCGACAGGCAGGAAGATTTCAGCCAATTATTTGGATTCTTACCCCAGGCATCTGTTGTATGAGGGCGAACAAAGCGTTTTAGAAAGAATAAAAGCCAATCCACCGAAGGCTTTCATAACTACAGAAAACCTCTATTTTCTAGTTCCATCTATAGAAAAATACTTTTCTGAAAATTATCAGCTGGCTAAAGGGTTCCCAGGGATATCCAGCTATGAAATTTACCTAAAAAAATAGATTTATTTGAACCTACTCACAAAAAGTAAATATACCAGAGTGTGCTGAATGAAAGTGGAAATTAGAAAGCTCAAGCTCTCCTCAAGAAAGGGTCTATTCTCAGCTATCGGTTTCTATTTTCAATTGACTAGCCTTTTAATCCCATTGTTATCTATATTCATGTTTGGACTAGCTATTCAAACGATTTTATTGTCTGTTCTAGCTGTGATTTGGGTCAATGTCGGGATCTCCTTCAAGACAAAAAAGATGCTAGGGATAAGGTTAAGTAAAAAGGCTCTTACTAAAGTTGGAATCTATACTTTGATTCTATCTTTCCTGATTTTCTACCAAGTTTATTTCTTTGGTTCGACAAGAATTGTTTTGGCTTCTTCTTGCCCTGCTACAAGATATTGTCCAGCGCAAACTGGCTGTGTTAGTGGCTTTTGTTCTTCAACCAAGGTAAGTGGTTCCACATGTTATTATGATTTTGACGCGAGCTGTTGTTACGCCGGCTATACTTCGCCTGATACTTGTGGGGCGCAAACCTATGGGGGTGATCCAGCTGCTGATTATTGCGGGTATGCAGGTAAAGTTGCATGTAAGTGTACTGGTTGTACGGGTTATTGTCCATCTGGTACTACATGTTATTATAATGATGCCTGTACTGCTAGCGGTGAGACTTATTCAAGCTGTGCAATATCAGCTGCTTCCTGTCCAACCGTTTGTAGCGTAACAGCTACAGGTTCATGTGCAGCTTCGGGTTGCCAGTCTGGCACAACAACCAACTGCGCACAAAATACTTACTGTACAGGTGGCTCTTGTGTTTCTGGTGATTGTGCTTCCCCAGTAGTGCAGGGATGTGCAGACATATGTTCACGAACTGTAAGATATTTTAAATGTGATGGGTCGGGAAACTGTGTTGGTAGTGATACTACATCTAGTTGCGGTAGCGACAAAACTTGTCAAGGTTCTGGCGCCTCTGCAGCTTGTACTTTTACACCGCCTTATTGTCAGGCTCCAGCAGTTACATCATGTAGTGCTAACAAATGTTCAGGTACATTAACTTATTGGTATTGCAACTCATCATGCACCGCAAGTCCTAGTACTGGCAATTGCGCTTCAGGTACCTACTGTATTTTAGGAAGTGCAACAACTTACTGTACAGGCAGTGGCTCCTGTGGTTATTCATCTTACAACAGATGCACCAGCGATAGATATAAAGTAAGAGATATTTTGAATTGTGATGGTGCTGGCAATTGTGCCCAAGATGTTGGTGATGATAGCTCTGATTGTGGTGCAACATCTTACTCCTGCGCTAATGACTATACAAGAAGATACACATACACTTGTTCTGGAGGAACTTGTGGAACCTACACGTCAGATACAAATTGTGGATCAACATCTTATTCTTGTCCTACTGTTTGTACAAGAAGATATACCTATACTTGTTCAGGCAGTTCATGTGGAACCTACACGTCAGACACGAACTGCGGCGCAAATACCGCTTGTTCTGCAGGAACTTGTAGTTCCGGTTCCTGTGGCTCTACAGCCTGTCCAGCAAATTATTGTTCAGGTACGTGTCCTAGTTGCACTTATTACACTTATCCAGCAAGCTGCAGTAAGTACTGTGACGGATCAGGAAATTGTGCAAGTTGTACATGTTCAGCCACTCCAACTTCATGTACAGGATCTGGCTGCTGTGATATAACATGCTCTGCTGGAAGTGGCTGTGGCACATCAAACAACAACAATAAATGTACCTCCCCACCTGCAACTACATGTTTAGGTGATGGTCGCACAAGACGTGTTTACAATTCTCCAGGTACATGTTCGGGTTGTGGAGCAAACGGAGCTAGTGGTTCATGCTCTTATTCATCATACACTGACACTGATTGTGGCACAAATGCTTGTGTAGGAACGTGCGGGACAGGCTTGGACAGCTGTACCTACCACACAAAAGGATGCTCTGGCGCTGCGTGCTATGATAATTCTTACGGTGCGGATTCCTCTTCTAGCTATTGCTCTGGTTGCAGTGAAACATGGTTTACCGGAGTGACAGCAGGCCAGAACGGTCCCTGTTGTGGCGACGACGGTACTTCCAGCACATCCAATGATATTTTTGAGAATGCTACTGACTCGGCCTGTGTTGCCGGAACTGAGGTTACTCATGACAACAAAGATTCTAGTGGTAGATATGCTAACTATAACGGCTCTCTCTACTTTTGTGGGAACACTAGTAGTCCTACTTCAGGCTACGATTTTGTGTTAGACCTGGCACCGAACGACAAGATAGGGAGCTGGCAATGCGGCTATGACGGTCAGTGGTGGAGCTATGGCGGAGGAGTGGTGGGCATACGTGGTAAAAGAGTCAAGCCTATTTAAGAGATTGAGAGAAAGGAAGAAATTGATTATAGTTCTTCTAGTTTTAATTTTTTTCGCTTCTGTTTTATCTCTTGTCTTGGTCAATACTCCAAAAATTGTTGAGACAGGGGCAGCAACAAACGAAACTTCAGGAAATCAAACTTCAGGAAATGAGAGCGTGGTGGAAATAGGGATAAGAAGGGGGAGAATACGAATAGTCTAACTTACAACAATAGAACCTGCCATGTTTTCCACGTCAGGGTCCCAGAATTCTATTGTCTCAGCTGAGTTGAAAGTGAATTTGAAGCTGTCTCCTGCCAGAATATTCTTTTCCAGAGGAGGGTTTGATAGGACTAGAATGCGCGTCTTGCTATCAGTATTTATCCATTTAACGGCCTCCCCAACTCTTATTGTTAGCTGAGACGGCTCAAACTTATCTGTCAATATTGATATCTCATGCACAACCTGTTGAATAGTAGTGGTTGTAGCAACCGGCAGAGTCGTGGTCACAGCAGGTAAAGTCGTGGTGGTCGTAGTTCCCTCTGGGGGCGGGGCCAGGAAAGAGAAGTAGAATGATACTGAAAATATTAAGATGGAAAAAAGAATGATGGCAATGGCAATTTTCTTCATTTGGACCTAAGTATTAATTAGTTTTTTAAATAAAAAGAATTACTCGACAAACCAGAGCTCTATCAAATCATTCTTAGCAGTTCCAGCCGCATTGTCGGTCTTGAGATAGACCCTTATGCTGACAGCCCCATTCGGACAGCCCGAGACGTCTATTGACCCTTGGACAGGTGTATAGCTAGAGCTTGTCGTCGAGATTTGTCCTTGAGCGCACAGGCTTGCTGATGTTGTGTTGAAAGTGACATTCATGGTTGTTGTATAAGTTGGGCCACCAGTGTTCAAGAGTCTTGCCATGACATTCACATATCTCGGTTTCAGGCCGTATGTGTCATCAAACAGACCGAGCATCCTTTTCTTTTCTACGTAAGTGATTGAGGTAGTTGTGACTTCTGTTTCATCACCTGCATAGAAGAACCTGTTGCCGACTATCTTGTTCGTCACACTCTTGTTGATGGTTGCCGCTCCTGTACCCAAGGTGACATTATCTACAGTCAACTTACTTAGAATGCTTGCACTTGCGGGGTCAAGATAATAGGCCTCATTGTTTAAATCATAAAAGATTGGAGTTTTCACACTTGCACTACTTTGTATAACTCCAGTATCGTACATTAAAGAATATCCTCCGCTACTTTCACACCATCCTTCACAACCTGCACCGATTGAGCCGGTTGCTGCAATATTCCCTGATACAGTCAATTTTTGATTGTCCGTGGTCGTCCCGATAAGAACATTACCTTCTACTATCATCCCATTTGTTGGCGCTGTATTTGTTCCAGAGTAAGTGGCACCGACTGCCACACCACCTTCTACATCCAATTTGTTTTGAGGCGTCGTCGTCCCGATGCCGACGTTGCCGCTATTTAATAATGTCACCTGATTGCTACCAGCACCATTCGCAGAAAGATATACATTTCCACTAGCAGTAAAAAGTTCCACGTTGTTCGTTCCGCTTAACCTTCTTAGACCATGATTAGTATTTCCTAAGTACAATCCGCCTTCATTACTTGAAACATCACTTAAAATGTATCCGACAACATCTAATTTCTGTGTCGGGCTCGTCGTCCCGATGCCGACATTACTTCCATTGACAAAAATCACAGAATTGTTCAACGTGGTGCTGTCCTTCCAAGTTGGAACATAGCCCTCAGTCCCGCTTCCACTCAAACCACCAGGCCAGCTAGTCCTGCAAATCCCTCCAACACAGATCTGATTAGAAGCATTGACATTAGTTGCATTGACCCAGTTAGCTGAAGTGATGCTATTTGAATTGGCATTCATATTCCCTCCCAGAGTCAGGCTGTTAATGGTCCATGCTCCACTGATGGTTTCTGTCGCATTTTGCCATGCAATGTTACTATCCAGTCTAAGATTGTTGATGGTTCCGCTTGTGATGTTCGAAGCATCCAGTCCAGTAGAATTGATCCAATACAGTCTAGTATCAAGCCTTGCATTGCTCAACGTCCCAGATGTAATGTTGCTCGCACTCAGTCCTTCAGTGCTGTTAACAAGATAAACTTTGCTGTCTAACCTAGCGTTGCTCAAAGTCCCTGAAGTTATGTTTCCCGCGCCAAGTCCTCCGCTCCATCCAACATTCAGATTATATCCTGTTAGATTGCCCCAATTGATACTAAACGTAGAAGCCAAATCCCCTTGTGTCAGTCCAGCTATCTCCGTACTCCCAATACAGTCTGTGCATTGCAGGTCAGTGGCATTCTTTGCCTGGAACTGGTAATACCCAGTATTGTTGACAGCAGCTATCACTTCTGCAGATGTATTCCCTGTTCCAGTTGGCACACTGCATGTCAATGTATCTCCGACTTGGCTTACATATTGACCAGCACCACAAGCATTAGGATAAGCAGTTAAATTAACCCATCCCAATTTTCCTGTCCAAGCAGTGTTCAAATTATAAGTGGAAATGTTGCCCCAGTTTATGCTCAATGTCGGCGACAGAGTGATGACTCTTGATGTTGACAGATCTCCACCGCCTGCCAGCCCACCACTTCCAGTCACTGACGGATATCCAGTTAGATTGCCCCAGCCCAATCCAAGATTAGAGGTCAGATCACTGGCAGTAATCGTCCCATCAGTGATCATTGCTGATGTTATGCTGTTAGCTTGCGCTTCATTTACAAACCTCGCATCGTATATAGTACCTGTCTCATAGGAAGAATTCAGATTAAGAGTGACATCACCACTACTACCTCCTCCTGTCAACCCAGTGCCAGCATAAACTGCTGTTATGTCACCTACTCCGCCAGTAGCATTAATTTGAACACAAGCCAATGTATCACCTATAACCTGAACAGCATATCCAGCTGAGCAACCAGAGGGATAATTATCGTGCGTCGTCCAGTCTGTTCTGCTCACATACTTGCTGCTCAAAGCAGTTCCTGCTTCATAAATAGTTTGACCATAAATGGCAGTAGTTGCATTCAGATTAGTACCATTCACCCATGAGGCAAAAACCCCACTCCTCCACCTATTAGTGGAATTACCAACATCGAATAAATTGTCTATTGGCGGGTTGATGCTACCGTTAACATTGATCGTCTGAGAATTGACATAAGTGATATTACCGGCCACTCTCAGATTCTTGTTAATAGTAACATCCTCATTAAACGTCTGAGCAGTACTCCAAGTCTGAGAATTGTTGAGCCAAGCTAGATTACCATCAAGCCTGGCATTGCTCAACGTGCCAGAAGTTATCTTGCTTGCATCCAAATTCGGAATCCTGGCCGTATCAAACACACCGCTTGTAATGTTGCTAGCAGACAACCCACTTCCATTTACAGTGTAGACAGTTGCATCCAGCCTGGCATTGGCTAATGTCCCTGAAGTTATGTTTCCCGCGCCAAGTCCTCCGCTCCATCCAACATTCAGATTATATCCTGTTAGATTGCCCCAATTGATACTGAACGTAGAAGCCAGATCCCCTTGTGTCAGTCCAGCTATCTCCGTACTCCCAATGCAGTCTGTGCATTGCAGGTCAGTGGCATTCTTTGCCTGGAACTGGTAATACCCAGTATTGTTGACAGCAGCTATAATTTCTGCAGATGTATTCCCTGCTCCTACTTGAGCCCAAGCAGTCTTGCAATCCGCTCCTATGCACAACTGAGATCCATAAACATTTCCTGATGCATTCAAGCTAGTGGCATTCAACCAAGCAGCTCCTGTGATGCTATAACCACCAGCAGCCATATTCCCTCCCAGAGTAAGGCTGTTCATGGTCCATGCTCCAGTTATCGTCTCTGTCTGGTCCTTTCTCGGAACAGCAGAAGTGTTTATGGCAACAGTAGGACTCCATCCCTCCCCAGCAGTCCCAGTGACAATTATCCCAGTGCCGTTCGTCAAGCCAGCCACATAATTCCCTGTAGTCTCCGTTCCTAACGCAACGCAATTGGTGCAGGCCAGATCTGAAGCAGCCCCAGTCAAGCTTCCAGAGAAAGTACCATAGATCGTGCCAGAAGCGTTTATGTTGGTAGCATTCACCCAGTTAGAGACAAGCAAGCTATTTACCAAACTCAATATTCCCGAAGCAGAGCGATACAAATAAGTGTCAACAGAATTGTTCCCGAAGAAGACATAACTGACATTCGTGATGTTCCTGCCTGTCAGGTTGAGATTCACATCCATTGGACTGATCTCTGACAGAGGGTGTGACTGGGTCTGGGCTAAAGCCAATGGCAAAGATAACATCAGCATGATAGAAAAGAATGTGAGTGTCATTAATCCCTTGGATTTTTTCTTCCAGTTTTCCGCCAAATACAATATTTTTGCTCTCCCTCCAGCCTTCCTTTCCGTTATCAGCCCCCTTTCTATGAGGACATAAATATACTTGGTAATGTTGACCCTGCTCATGCCTACTCGCTCCGCTATCTCTTTTATCATCAAGCCTTGCGGGTTAGCCTTCAAAGCCTTGATTATCCTTTCTTCCATCCCATTTTCTTCTATATTCTCACCACTACATAAAAGTATATCCTTAAAGCAATACCTATACAAAATATCTTATTGTATTATTTTATTTAAATACTTTTATGTAATAGAACATATAATACATAAAAGTATATCCTTAAAGTAATACTTTTATTTAAATACTTTATGTAACAGAATGTGCATTTTAAGGAAATCATTTATAAATCAACTAATTTCCTAGAGCTTGCAGCCAGTTGCCTGCTCGAACTGCGATATATTTTTTCGCGTCAACGCCAAAGGTTTATATATAATGGTTCAATAATGATACATATGGTTCAAAATAGAGACAATCTGGATGCAGAAATAATTCTTCTTTTGGTCAAAGGTGAAAATCACTTGAGAGGCATAGCCAAACAGTTAAACGAATCTCACTCTACAGTTTTGAGGAAGTTAAATAAGTTAGTGGAGGAAAATGTCTTGGATTATAAAATTTTGGGCAGAAATAAAGTCTTTTTCATAAAGAAGAACTTGCAGGCAAAAAACTATGTTTTCAATGCAGAAAGGTATAAACTGATTAAATTAGTTAAAGAGTATCCAGAATTAGGTATAATTATTGAAGACCTTTTAAAAAAGACTAATGAAAAACTCATCGTCCTATTCGGCAGCTATTCAAAATTCACAGCAAAAAAGGATAGCGACATAGATATATTCATAGAAACAAGGAATAGAAAAATAAAGGAAGAGACAGAGTCCGTTCATTCAAAAATAAAAGTAAAAATTGGGAATTTTAATCTAAATTCTTCTTTAATAAAGGAGATAGTCAAAAATCATGTAATACTAAGAGGGGCAGAAGACTTTTATGAAAAAACCAAGTTTTTTGAATAAGTTGAAAAAGGAAGGGAAGTTGATGTTAGTAGAGCCTTCTGAAGAAATATGCAATTCATATTTAGATAAAGCTGACAATTGTTTGAAATCAGCTAAGTTGCTCTTACAAAATAATCTATACGAGAATTCTGTTTCAATGTCCTATTATGTAATGTATAATTCTCTTACTGCACTACTTTTCAGAATAGGAATAAAATGCGAAAATCACGCAGGTTCAATTTTAGTATTTAAAAAGCTATTTGGTAGAATCGATTTGTTCAAGACAATATCTTTTGCTAAAGAAGAAAGAATAGATAAGCAGTATTATGTTATTTCAAGACAAAATTTTATTCTTACAAAAGAATCTGCTCAGGATATGATAACGAAGGCAGAAAATTTTCTCGTGCAGATGAAATTACTTATCCAATCTATCAAAAACAAAGATATAGAAAAAATAAGAAAAAATTTTAACAGAATAGTTTGATTGACTGTATTTTTGGCTTAGAACTTGCAGCCAGTTGCCTGCTCGAACCATTCAACAGTTTTCACTCCGGGCTCGATTCTCCCACCAAAAACTACTGAAGGGACCTGAGTGACATTTGCAGAAATGCAGTTCTGGACCAACGCCCCGTCACAAGAAACATAGAGCTTTGCCGAATAAATACCAAGGATATTGAACTGTAACAGGGTTGCTGTGTGGTTGCTTATCCCATAGATCTTTACGCCTTTGCCATCCAGGCAATCCGCAAAATCTTTCAACTTCTTTATCTGCTCGATGGACTGCTCGACAAGAATGACATTTTGTGTCAGAAGCTTTCCATCCTTGCTGACATAAACCTCAGCGTAATTCGTCCCACCGACCCCACTTGCTCTCAACACCGCCTTGTACAATCCACTCTCTTCAGTCAGTGTCAAAATTTCAACTGTCGTCCCAGGGTTTGCCAATTCATACAAATTCTTTATTTTCTTGCCGACCTCGCTCTTGGGCAGACCTAAGGAAAAAGATACGAAGCCAAGTCCTACCAGGACTACTGCCGCAAGCAAGGCAAGCGCGATGGCAATTGCCCACAGCCTGAATTTCTCCATTTTCTCTAATTTAACTTAATCGTTCATCTATAAAAACTTAACTTGAGGGAAAAACAAAATAATAAATATGAAAAGAATTCTGATAATTACTTCAATATTTTTTCTATTTTCAATCGGTCTTGCCTTAGCTACCGCGTGTACTGTCGAGGATGGTGGTTGCCAGTTAGGCGAGGTGGCTGTTTTCTCCTTGTACAACAACAGCAATTCTCATGCTGGGGATGTCAACTATTACAACAAAAAAGTCTGTTGCACCAATGTCATCTCTTCCAACATCAGGACCACTTGTAACAGCGATGAGAGTGAAGTGATGACCTTCTACAAGGAGAACAACACACATGCAGCAAAAAAAGGCTATTATACTCACAGGGTCTGCACAAAATTCAGTTCTTACCTAAACTGTGTGATGAAGAGCTCCTGCACTGCGAGCGAGGTCTGTGTGGCCTCCCTAGCACACAGCACAAACTCCCATATCGGTGATTGCAATTCTTATCCAAACAAGATATGCTGCGGCGCGCTCATGGTAAACGTGGAAGCAGGTGGGCCATATGTGAAGACAGGAAGCCTGCCGACTGTCTTGGTCGTGGGCAATGTCAGTTTTGCCGGCGAGCCAGCGGCCAACGCAAACATCTCCATTAACATCTACGAGGGCGCAACACTCAGAGCAACCAAGGAGTTTGTGGCCTCTTCAACCGGCAAATTCTCAACGACCTTCACAAACTTCGACACTGGAACTTACACCGTCAATGTCTCTGCCAACTATTCCTTGGCGAGTGCCACGGCCACCGACACATTCAAAGTGATAGAGGGGTTGTCTGGTTGCGTCAACAAAACTGTCAGCCTGAGTGGCACGGCGCTTGACTACCAAACCGGTCTACCGATCGACTCCGGCACAGTGAAAATCTATATAAAAGAGAATGGAGACGAGTCCAGCACGAGCTTCACAAGCGGTCAATGGACTGCCGCCTTTGCCTCATGCCTCCTTCCAGGAATAAGGCATGTCGCCACAGTTCAAATCACAGACTCAGCTACGGGCAGGACATCTTGGTCTGAGATGCAATTTATAGCACCCTAAATAAAATAATTATTTATGAAAGTTTCCCTGCGGCTAGCTGTTTCTCTCATTTTTTTCCTTCTACTTTTTATTCAGTTAGCTAGGTCTCTGTCTGTGACTTGCGAGGCAGGAGGGCCTTACGGCACCGGTTCGACGGTTCTTGTCACAGGCAATGTCAGTGGAGAGGTGAGCAACACTTCCAATGTCACAGTCAACATAAGCAAGTCTGGCACGCTGAAAGCAGCAACAAGCACGACATCCGATTCTGATGGCTCTTACTATGCAATCTTCACTCAAACTTTTGATATCGGAAATTACGGAGTAGGTGTGAATGCAAGCAACACGACCCACTTTGCTGAGTGCTCGGACACCTTTGAGGTCATCCTCCAAGAGATCACCACAACCTGTGAACAAAAAACAGTAACTGTTCAGGGAAACTCAACCTATGCCACTGGCACTCCCGTCGCCTCAGGCAATATCTTCATGTCAATAGAAGGCACCACGGCAAGCAGCCTCACTAGCTTCTCTGGCGGCACTTTCTCAGCATCTCTCACAGCTTGTGTTTACCTGGGCAAGAAATACACTCTCATTATTTCAGTCGCAGATGCTTCAGGGAAGAAAGGGACGGCACACATATTATTTGTCCCGACCTAAATAGGATTGATGGTTATGCTCAAAAAAATTGTTTTTTTCATCTTGATTTTAATTTTCTTTTCTCAGATAGCTGGAGCTATTCCTATTTTTTCAGAGCCAGCCCCGCAAAACAATTCATACATCTATGGCAAAAACACAGAGGTGTTTTCAATTAACATTTCAGAAACCAACTTAGACACCTCAACAGTGAGATTGCATGCAAGGGTAGAGGACCCGACATCTATCTGGACAAATGTTACCACGAATTGTTTTCTTATTTCGTCCCCGAATTGGTTCTGCAATTCTACCATCAGCAACTTAGAGGCGCTTGTCCATGATGGCAACTGGCTCCTCTACTATTTCGATGGCAATGACACAAGCAGCGGCTATGGAAATTTTGGAAGTTCATTCGACCCCCTGAGGGTGAGGGTCGACAGAAGCCCGCCAAACATTACCTTCATTTCACCAAAGAACGAGAGCTATTCCTCAGGCAACATGACAATTGAGATTGAGGTGATTGACACTTACTCAAGTGTAAATGTTTCCAGCATCGGGTATTCTTTCGACAATTCGACATGGCTGGCCGTGACAACTGAAGACAACAAAATTTTCAAGAGTGTGGAAAACTGGGACACAAAAGCTTACAGCAACAATCAAAGCGTAAACATCTATGCGAGAGCAAGTGATGTCTTAAGCAATAACGCCAATGTCAAAATAAAAACAACGGTTGATAATGAGCCGCCAAGAGTTTCTATGCTTAAGCCCTACTCGAACCAAACGCTCTCTGGTGACATTGCCTTAGAACTTCAGGCAGAAGACACTTACTCTGGTTTGGAATTCTCCTCAATAACCTATTCCATTCGAACTATGAGCGGGCCCTTTTCATGCTATGGAAGCATTTACAACACAAATTGTACGGCCAGCTTAGCTACAAGATTTGTCCAGGATGGTTACCAACAGCTTATGTTCAAGGTCTTGGACAGGGCAAAAAATGAAGTGACAAGTTCAACATTTGTCATAGTCGATAATTTACCTCCTCAAGTCAAGATTCTTTCGCCCTCGCCGGCCAGCACTGTCAGCGGGAATGTCAATGTCTCAGCTTCAGTCAAGGATGATGGAGTAGGTGTCGCAAACGTGAGTTTCAGGATAGAATCAGATGGTGCCGCCGGCGATTGGAATAGAATGGACTGTAAGGCCGATTATTGCTCTGCCCTCTGGAACAGCACCACTTTTGTGGACGGCACATACAACCTGAGGGTTTATTCCATGGATAAGCTCGGGAGAGAATCCTCGATGGTGGTACGTTTCAGTGTTGTCAACACGCAACCGCTTCCAACCGCAGAAACAACCACCACAACGCAACCTCAAGCTGAAGGTAAGTCTCTGTCCGAACTCATACCTAATTTTATTGACAAGATCAGAAAAAACCCTCTTTTGGTGGCAGGTCTGATTCTGCCTTTCATCCTTCTTCCCGCTTCTCTCTATCTTCTCTCAAGAAGGGAGGCTGTCAAGAAGACACCAGCCGACAGGACGGAAGATATGGTGAGAGAATACATGGCAAACATCAACAACATCCAGAGCATGGCCCTCTCCTCAATCGGAAGTCAAGACATCAACGAGTTGAAAGACAAGGCAAGGCTAATGGTCATCTATTTGAGAGACCTGGAGAAGGATTTCGCAGGAAGGATGGTGGGGGAAATCCTGGCCTTGGTTAAAGATCAAGCAATCGCAGCTGACTTCAAAAAATATTTGAATGAAATGGTTGATGAGATGGAGAACATAAGAAGGCTAAAAAGAGAATATCTTGACGAGATCTCGCGCTCACTCAACGAGATTTTGATCGAGGAAGATGTGATTGAAGCCCACAAGAGTTTAGAAGATGTGAGCAGTTTGATAAGAAAGCTCAAGGGGTTGGCTGATAGGGAAATTGCCATCTTGAGTGAAAGCCTAAATAGGTTGAATATAAGAAAAAAAGATTTTTAATTAAATAGATAATAACCAATATTAGGTTAAGGTGGTTTTTTGGTCGAAATTACAGTTTGGGCAGAAAAATATCGTCCTGTGAAACTCACAGAAGTGATAAACCAGAAGCATGTGGTTGAAAGAGTGAAAGCTTTTGTCAAAGAAAAAAATATACCGAACTGTTTGTTTGCAGGAGCGCCAGGTACAGGAAAGACGACTGTTGCTATTTGTATTGCCCATGAACTCTACGGCAAAAATTGGAGACAGAATGTTTTAGAGACAAACGCCAGCGATGCCAGAGGAATAGATGTTGTTAGAGGTCAAGTAAAAGATTTTGCAAGGACCAAATCTATAGGTGATGTTCCATTCAGAATTATAATCCTTGATGAATCCGATAATTTGACGACGGATGCTCAGCAAGCTTTGAGAAGAACAATGGAAACTTTCACTTCCGTCTCGCGCTTTATTCTCATCGGAAACTATTCCAGCAAAATAATCGAGCCACTTCAATCAAGGTGTGCAATGTTCCGATTCAAAACTCTTAATGAATCTGATATAAAGAAATACATTTCAAGAATTGTTGATGGAGAAAAATTGAAGATAAGTGATGATGCAATGGATGCGATAATCTATCTCTCTGAAGGTGACCTGAGAAAGGTTGCAAACCTTCTCCAAGCTTCTGCAGCTCTCGGAGAGAAAATAACTGAAGAGATAGTCTACGACGTGGCTTCTCAAGCAAAGCCAACTGACGTGAAGGAGATGCTTGAGTTCGCCCTAAATGGAAAGTTCGAGGATGCGAGGAAGAAGTTGCAGGATATGCTACTGAAACAAGGATTGGCTGGTGAGGATGTTATAAGAGAGATTCACAGGCAGATATATTCTCTAGACATTCCAGAGGAAGCAAAAGTTCAGTTGATAGAAAAAACTGGAGAATATGAGTTTAGAATTTCAGAAGGCGGAGATGATTTGATTCAACTGACTGCTCTGCTAGCTCAATTTTTACTCTTTTCTAAAGCTTCGAAGTGAGTAAATGCCTTTCACCGAAAAGTACAAACCAAAAAATCTCAACGAGTTTGTGGACCAAAAAGAAGCAGTGGAATTATTTTTAAATTGGATAAAAAAATGGAAGCCGGGGAGCAAAGCCCTACTCTTTTATGGAATGCCTGGAACTGGAAAGTGTATTGAAAAGAATACTCCACTAATTCTTTCAAATTCTATTAAATTTGTTAAGGATGTTGAACTAGGAGAAAAAATTTTAACTTTAGACGAGGATGGTTCGCTAACTTTTAAAAAAATCTTAGGAAAAATAAAAAGAATTGATAATGTTTTAGAAATTACAACAAGATTAGGGAATCGAATTGAAACTACACCAGAACATCCCTTTCTAGTTTTAGAAGATGGTATGCCAAGATGGAAAGAGACAAGACATTTAAAAGGCAACGAATATCTGGCAACACCTTCGATATTGCCTATGGAAGAAAAAGAGAGTAAATTAGAATTTAAGAATGTTCCCAATCTTTGGGCAAAAATCGAGGGAAGTGTTAAAATACCAATTTTTAAACTTTTTTCGGGAGAAAAAAGAATGATTTTGGAAGAATTATTCGAGAAAGGGAGAATAAGAAGGTTAGAATTGGTAAAGAGGATAAAGAAGGATAAGAGGGGGTTGTCCTACGTGTTGAAACAACTGTGTATGAAAGGAATTTTAAAAAAAGAAAAGCACTCTCATAAATTTGTTGAGTATTGTCTTATTAAAGAATACATCGTTACTAATAGATTACCATTTTCTTTAGTTGAAAATCAAAAAAGAGAGAGAATAAGTTATAAGAGCAAGCTGGGTTTCTCTTCTTGGATTAAGCCATTCACGCCTTCAAAAGAATTTTATGAATGGTTAGGTTTTGTTTTATCTGAGGGTAGAATATCTAAAGCAAGAATAACTTTTTACAATAAAAATGTGACATTACTTAAACGGTTTAAATATTTAACTAAAAAGGTTTTTGGAACAGAGAGTGAAGAAAAGAAAGATTGCCTAGAGATAAAAAAAGCAAGGACAATTGTTATTATTTTGGAAAAAATATTTCAAGTTTATGTTGGAATTAAAAAATCTTCAAATATATCAATTCCGTTTCAACTTTTTACCGAACCAAAAGAAAAAGTAAAGTATTTTATTAGAGCATACCTGGATGGTGATGGTTATGCAAAAAAAACCATAGAAATTTACTCTTCTAGCAAAGACATCATTGTTGGACTTAAAATTTTATTATTAAGATTCGGAATCATATCCCAAGTTCGTGAAAGAAAACTTAAAAATTCTAATTTTTATATACTTTCTATTTCTGATAGTAAGAATAAAAAATCTTTTAAGGAAAAAATAGGAAGTTTAATTTGGAAAATCGAAATCAAAAAAGAGAATACAAACATAGATGTGATGGAGTTAAACGGTAAGCTTGTTATTTATATTCTAAATTCTTTAGGAATAAAATATTCTGATATATTAAACAAAAGATCAGTTCAAGCACTTATGAGGAAAAAAAGAGGAAGTAGAAGAAAAGTTCAAAAATTCTATTTTAAGTTGCTTAAGTTATCTATTCTAAAACTTACAAAAGCTATGGAAATTTATTTCACAATCATTTTTTATAAAAAATATTTAGAAAGATTGGAAGAACAAGACTTAAATAAAATTTTGAATATTTTGTCTGATAGAGAAATCAAAAAATTAATTTCAAAGAATGTAGATTTACATCCAAATCAACTTAATGAGTATGTTAAAAGGAGCACACCACGAATAATAAATTTCTTGAAAATTCTTAAAGGATTAACAAAAGCTAATGATACATATAAAACTTTGTATAGCGATATTTTGCTTCTGTTCAATCTAAAGAAAAAAATGGTTGAGGTAATTGATGTGTTGGGCTTCACAACTTTTAAAGATATATGTAAGCGGGTTGGTTATCCCGAGGCATCTGTAGCTTATACTTTAAGACATGATAATTTTTCTCTATCGACAGTGAATAAACTTGTAAGTGTCATCAACGTTGTCGGCGAGACACTTGAAAGCATTATTTTTGATGAACAACTCATAAATGTTTTGGAAACATTAAATTTCTTAGCAAATGCCCAAATTATTTGGGATAAGATAAAATGCATTAAATCTAATTGTAAAAAAGAGACTTACGATATAGAAGTAGAGGATTCACATAACTTTGTCGGTGGATTCGGACCTGTTATTTTACACAATACAGCTTTAATTCATTCGTATGCTGCTGAAAAAAATCTTGAGTTCGTCGAGATGAATGCATCCGACTGGAGAAGCGCTTCTCAAATTCAAGAAGTCTTAGGGCAGTCAATGAGACAAATGCCTCTGTTTAAAAAATCTAAGATATTCTTGATAGATGAAATAGATGGCATAGCAGGAAGGGCAGACATGGGCGGCGTAGGCGCTATAATAAAAATTATAAAAGAATCCAGGTTTCCGGTTGTGCTCACGGCGAATAATGTTTTTGATCCTAAGTTAAGAATTCTAAGGCAATTTTGTCAGCTTGTTCAATTTGGTAAGATTCCAGTTTGGGATATAGAAAAGAGATTGAAGCAGATTTGCGAAAAAGAAAAGATAAAATACGATGAAGAGGTTTTGAGGCAGCTTGCAAAAAGGTCTGGAGGAGATCTGCGCTCTGCGATAAATGACCTTGAGATCATTTCTCAGGGAAAGAACAGAATCACAGCTGATAACCTTGAGGTCTTGGGCTACAGGGAAAGGGAGAAAAACATTTTTGATGCACTCAAGATGATCTTCAAAACTAAAACTGCTCTGGCTGCCAAGCTTGCGATAGATGATGTGGACAAGGACCCAGAAGAAATCTTTTGGTGGATTGAAAATAATATTGCCCGTGAGTATGAGGATCCGAAAGAAATAGCAAAAGCTTTCGATGCTCTGAGCAAAGCAGACCTTTTCAGACAAAGAATTTCATCAAGGCAGAACTGGAGATTCAAGGCCTACATGATTGATTTGATGACATCTGGAGTTGCAGTTGCAAAGAAACAAATGTACCACAAGTTCACCAGATATCAATATCCAAGAAACATAATGATTTTGGGAAGCACAAAAATGGAAAGAAAGGAAACGAGAGAGATTTTGGATAAAATATCCAGGTCTCTGCATGCATCCAAGAAAAAATTAAAGTCAGAATACTTGCCTTTCCTAAAAATAATTCTGAAGAATAGGAAGAACATGAATGAAATCTCGTCATCGCTTGGTGTTGAAAAGGCAGAACTGAGATCACTGTTTAAATAGTCCTGTCCTGTTCACGAAGAACGAGCTCTCAATATAAGTCGAGGAAGACTTTAGAGTTATAACGAAATATGTGTCCAGTTTGTCATCTTGGCACACAGTCTTGTTGTAGTAGTTAACATTGAGATTCAAATTTTTTATCGATGCAAAGCTCTCAGTAAAAATCTTGTATTCGCCCAGATTATACATCAAATCTTCGCAATCCTTGCTAATTTTCACAGTTTCCACGGCCTTCTCCTTTATGTTGTTGTATATGAAGAACTCCTCTTTCAGAGGAATGGAAGAAGTGTCGATTATCGTGTAAGGCTCGATCCACTGGCTCAGGAAAAATAGAATCGTCACTATTGCGAATGCAGAAAGAACGAAGAACTGGGCTTTACTAGATTTTGACAAATTGCGCATGTGGTACGCCATCAATAAAAATAACATTTTTCTTTATAATAAAACCGTTCTTGCTCGCGAGCTCAACAATCCTTTCTCCCATCAGGTTCCCTATGGTAGCCCTTTTCATCACCTTTGTAGCAACATTCTCGTTTATCAATTTTCCCCCGTAAAAATCCTTGCTGATGTGTATGTTCAATCCCTTCTCTTTCATCTTGATTTTCTTGCCCAAGAGCTCCTCATCGCATATAGCTGCAACTAAATCCTTCTTGCTAAAAAAGATTTTGCACCAAAACATCCGATCACTTCTTCTTTGGTTTTCCGCGACTTCCACAACTCATTTCTGATTCCTCCTAAACATTTCTTACCGGATACTTTGCACCGCATGCTTCGCAGACGATGAAAGTCACACGGTCTTCCTTCGCAAGCTTCGTGTCAGGCTCCCCGCAAATCTTGCAATATACAAATTCCTTGATATAAGCGTTGACTTTGTCTTGCAGTATACCTCTTGGAAGCTTTCTCTGGAAAACCAATGCTCCGCCTTCAATCGAGCCGGGCACTGCGAGCTCCCTGAAAAGGTATTTTGACAAATGATAAGAATCTCTCCTCAAGATGTTTAATACTGTGTTGAAATTCTTGAAAATGGTTTTCACCCCGCTAAACTCAAACTCAACAGCAGGAGCCACAAACCTCTTTTTACTCTCGGTTTTTTTCGGCAACTTTTCCATTGCTTTCTTCAGCAATTCCTCATAGCTCATCTCATACCACCTTCAATATTCCTACTCTAGGCTCATAAAGCGCACCAGATTCCGACAATTCATTTATCGCATTCTCGACCAATTTCTCTGGCAAGTCAACAACCTCGAATATTTTGCTTACCTCCACCCCATCTCCCTTGTCCATACTTTTAATCATTTCTAAAATCCTCGGTTTATAATCTATCTCTTTCACAACCTTTAAATTTTCCCTCACAACTCTCAAGCTCTCTTCATCCAGTCCATATTTTTTCCTAGCATGTTCGTTCAACTCTTCGTCAGACATCTGGTCAACCAAACCCCTAATCTCCTCGACCATCTTCTTCTTTTCCTTTAATCTTTTCAATATCTCGAGCTTCCTCAGATTCTCGTAATTCGGATCTTCGATTCTTCTCACGATTTCTGCGTTGACATAAATCTCACCGTTGTACTCTTTCACCTTGCCGATGACAAGCACGAGATTGCCAGCTGCGACATCCTTGATCAAAACAACACCATCGCCAAAAACCTTCGCCCTCACAGTTGCAGTCCCGTCATCGACAGTCACGCTTCCGTAGTTTCCATTTTCTGAAAGAAAAACATCAGTCACACTTCCAATCACATTGACTCTTGAAATTTTTTCTCCAAAGGCAGTTATCACATAGCTTGCTCTCATCTCTTCCTTGCTGCCATGAAAGAAAACACCATTTACAATATCGCAAATTCTAACCCTTTCTGCCACAAGCCTTTTTTTCTCAGCCATGATTATTAAGTTTGATTATCAAGCTTTAATAATTTGCATGGAATAGAATTTACATTTTCTGAACAATTCCTGGCTTCGGTTCAAACAGGTCACCTTTGTTCTTCAGTTCATCCAATATTTTTTCTATATCGAATTCCTTCAATCCCTTGCTCTTAGCGAGATTAATTATGTCTTCCTTCGGAATATTCTTTCCCATAGTCTTTGACAGTTCTTCTATGACATCGAGCGTAATCCTTATCTTCCCTCTTTCTACTGCAGTTATTCTTCCCTCCAGCCTGTCAATATCAAACTTTCCAGTTTCTGTCTCAAAGCCAAACTGTCTAAGGGAAGCTTTCATCAAGTTTATCGCCCTGACCGCATCCTCGAGCGTGACAGTATTTCTCAACTGAATTTTTGCCGATGACTCTGCCAGTCTTATCAAGGCCTCGTATTGCCTCAGAGTTATCGGCACAGGTGCTTCTTCTGTCGTTGTTCTCTCCCTTAGACCTACAAAGAAATTCTTAATCGCCTCGCCCGCTTCTCTAGGCAATTTGGGGTGACAGTTTTTCCTTGCATAAGCAATATATTTTTTCAGCAAATCAGAATCTATTTCAGGTTTGACTTCTTCCTCGCCATAGTGCCTTGACTTCAATATATGATCAGCAATTTTTGTGTCCTGTTCCACGTTTGGGATGTCACGCAAGGCAAACTTCAAGTCAAATCTTGCCAACAAAGTGTCTGGCACATCGATTTGCTCCTTTATCGGCAGATATGGATCGAATCTCCCAAGCTTAGGATTACCACCGCCGAGTATGGCTGTTTGAGCAGGCAAAGTTGCAATTATGTTGGCTTTAGCTATCGAAATTGTATTTTGTTCCATTGCCTCGTGAAGCGCAACCTGATCGGTCTTTTCAATTTTCTCAAACTCATCTATGCATATCAAGCTCTTGTTGCACATCACCATGGCCCCTGCTTCAAGCACCCATCCTCCAAGAAATTCTTCATCTCTCACCACAGTTGCAGTCAATCCCGCCCCAGTGACTCCTTTTCCCGACACGTATCTGCCTCTTGGAATCAAACCAGAAACAACTTTCATCAAAGCCGACTTCGCAGTGTTATGTACAACTATGCCATTAGCTACAAATCTATGATATTTCGGGACTTCTATGTCAAAAACATCTTGAGAAGGCAATTTGTTTATTTGCACAATTTTTTCTGTCCTGTTTTTGTGAATCCTATGTATGTGGCCTTTGGCGTATTCTGCTGCTTGCAATAATTTACCATTTTTCTTTCTGCTAACAAATCCTATGTTTTGCCAAAATTTTATTATTGATTCAGAGCGTCTAATCATCAAGGAGCCGTTTGGACTGCTATTAATCTTACGCCCCCCTATTTCTGTGATTTTAGGACTGTCCTCCCACAAAATTCTTGAATGTATGCCGAATCTCAGCAGCAAAATCTGGACATCCCTCAACAGTTCAATGTTATTGGATTTCAAACTGATTGAAGTTCGTCCACGCCCTTTGGAAAATACGCATCCGTCGCCTTCGTAAAGCCATTTTAGGAAAGAAGCTACAACAGAATTTCCGGATTGAAGAATAAGATTGGGGGCTCTTTTTTCATTTAGGAAGGCAAGCAGTTTAGACAAATGTGTCCTATTGACTTGGTAATAGTTAATTTTTTTACTAGCAAAAGGATGCTGATAAGTTGTGACTGGAGAATCGAAGCAATTTTTGAAAGCTTGTTCAAGCCGAGCTAGAATGTCATTCTCATCGTTGTTTACGACAAAACCTATCCTATGCTTTTCTACCCACCCGTCAGCTAAAACGTAACCAAATATTCCAGCCAACTCTTCGTCAACAAGCTCCGGAATTTTAATGTGCCAGCTTCTGTGGAAATGTGGATAATCTTCCCAGCCGGTTTCCACAAGACTTTTCTTCCTGCATTCGATTTTCGGCAAAACTTGTACGTTGTCGCCCACATTGACTTCGTCTAATCTTTTCCATGATTGTTCTCTGTTTTTAACTACTAGGATAGGCTGGTTGTAAGTTCCTCTGATGTTTTTGCCAGTTTCCGTTATTATTTCTATTATCGGCTGTTTTTTGTAAGTATGAAAGACAGTAGCCTTGCTGACTTCCCTTCCCATACCCAGATGAACGGTGTAATTTATTTTTTCCAAATGGCTAGAACCCATCTCGCCAATTTTCATAATAGTTCCGTCAGACATAACTACCCTTTCGTCTGCAATGAGACAACTAGGATCACCAACTAGCAAAATGTGAATGTCGCCCCTGACCCTCGACTTGTCTTTCTGTATATGTATTTCCCCACCAAACAACTGCAGTGCTATTCCTTCCTTTATATCATCTAAACCATACAATGCAGGAGCAATTGAAGCAACAAGTTTTGAATAAATATTAGGATCATTTGCAAGCTCCAAAATTTTCTTTTCATCTTCCGGAGTTATGTCCAATTCCTCCCATTCAACCTCTATGCTCTCAACGGAATTTGCATCCACATAAATTTCCATCTGCCTAGATCTACTTCCTTTAATTCTTCTTGGTATTTGCTTTAGTACGCCGACAACCTTTATTCTATTTCCAGGTTCAGTTTTGTTCTGCATTCTTGGCGATGTCAAATCCTCCTTAAAGAAAACCATTATCTCAGAAGGCCTTTCCCCAGTTGTTATCTCAAATGGCTCCTCTATTGTAACCCATCTCGCGTCATAAAGCCTTTGGTCTATAAGTTTGAAATTTTTTCTATTGCCACATTCGCATTCAAATGGAGGTCGAATAAATCTTTCAGTTTGAATAACAGTTATTCTCGTCCCGCACTCAGGGCATTGAAATATCGCTTCTGAAACCTCTGGCCTTATCTCGCTTGCCCTCTTGACGATTCCATCAACAGCTATCAGTTTGGCTATGTGCTCTGCACGGATGTTCCTTACCCTGATCTGCCTACTTTCAGGAAGATTGAAGACTCTAACCACTAGCTTTATTTCACTAGGCAAGTCTATCTGCTTCATCGATTCTTCTATCAAACCAAAAACCTCATCAGGATTTTCAAGCAAATAGTCTGAAAGCTCTGGGTTGAATTTATCCAGAACTGAAAAATCCACAGATATAGATTTCTTATTCTCAGTCGTAGCAGAAACCAACTCGTTATAATAATACTCTTTCAAAAATTCAGCGAACTTTTCAATGATTTCTTCCTTTTCCATGACAATTATTTCTATGCATTTCTCAATTTTAAGGTTTTTGGAATAATGAAAAAAGTAAAAATAGGGTAAAGTGTTTGCAGTTTACCTCGGTTTGATTATCGCCTTTATTTTCCTCAGCTCCTTGTAGAGCTTCTTCACGGCTATCTCGACGTCGCCGATGTTTCTACCGCCTGTGCAGACAAGCTTGCCAGAGCCAAAAATCAGGAATGCAACCTTCGGGTCAGCCATCCTATATACCAACCCAGGGAACTGCTCAGGTTCGTACTCAGAATTTTCCAGTTTGAATGCTATTGTGTCTAGGTTGAGGTTTCCGTCAATCTTTGCTGAAGCAACTATGTTCTCTACTTGGACCTTGAAAATTTTCGGAACCTTCGGACCAACACTTTTAATCACAGCAATTACTTTCTTGAGTACAATGTTCACATCCTCGATGCTTCTAGCGCCAGTGCAAACTATTTTTCCAGAGCCGAAGACCAACGCTGCAGCTTTCGGTTTGGTCATCCTATATACCAACCCAGGGAACTGCTCAGGTTCGTACTCCATTCCCTCGAGTTTTGAAACAATCTTGTTCAAAGGCACCTCGACATTCAGAGAAGCTGAAGCAACTATGTTCTCAATTTTGATTTTAAAATCAGTCATTCTATCACTAACTTATATTTATTTCTTGCTAAAAGTATTTAAATATCTTTTTAAATCTTTCCAAAATCCTTTTATTGCAAATTTTTATATAAAGAGTTTCATCTATTTTAAGTATGATTCTTGATTTCCTCGTTCCCTTTCTGTCCGAATATGGTTTAGCTGCCACTTTCTTCGGTTCTTTCCTCTCAACATTTATTTTCATCCCGGGATTTACAGAATTATCAGCTATACTTCTTCTCAGTTTGAAGTTCGATCCTTTTTTGATTTTTGCATTTCTTTCACTCGGCTCAATCTTAGGCGGCCTCATCAGCTATTATTTCGGTCTGTTTGGTTCAAACATAGTTTTCAAAGATGAAAGGGGGATAGAAAACATGAAGAAATGGATTGAAAAATGGGGGAATCTGTCAGTTTTTGTCGCCTCGGCCCTGCCTGTTCCATTCCCCTTCGCGCTCTTTGCCATAGTTGCAGGGTTTTTGAAGATGGACACAAGATCGTTCTACACAATGATGATAATTGGGAAATTCCTCAGGATTGGTCTCTCTATTGCTGTGTTAGTGTGGGGAATTGATATTCTGAAGGTTTACCACATCCTGCTTTGAATTATAAAAAGTTTAAACTTTAAAGAAAGATTATTAGTTAAAAGAGGTGATTTGAATTCTAATCTGCGGCATCGACGAAATCTCGAACAGAGACGTTAAGCTGGTCGCGGAGCCTTGATAGGTCCGATGGTAATAGCAGGTGTGGTCATAGACAAGAAAGACGAAAAGAGATTTGTAAGAATAGGTGTCAAGGATTCGAAAGTGTTATCGCCAAGAAGAAGGGAAGAACTGGCGAAACAAATAGAAAACATCGCAAAGAATATCGTCATCATGAGAGTGCAAGCGTGCAAAATCGATTCATACAGGGAAAAAGGAATAAACCTAGATAAGATAGAAGCGATGAAAATGGCCGAAATAATAGACATGTGTAATGGAAGCAAAATTTTTGTCGATTCTCTCGAGCAGAACAGTAAGAAGTTCAAAAACATAATTTTGAGTTTTCTAAAGGGCAAGAATGCTGACTTGGTTGTTGAAAATTATCTGGATGAGAGCATACCAGTTGTGGGTGCTGCCTCAATCATCGCAAAGGTCAACAGAGATGAAGCGATAGACGAGATAAAAAAGAAAGAGGGGTTTGATTTTGGAGTTGGCTATTCGCACGATTCTAGGACCATAGAGTTTGTCAAAAAACTTATAAAAGAAAGAAAAGGGAATCTCCCGCCCTATGTGAGGAAGTCTTGGATAACAACGCAAACTCTGCTTAGTCAATCCTGGCAGCAAAAAGTCAAAGATTTCTTTAAGAAAGAAGAAAAATGTAAAGAGGGAAAAACTTGAAGGTTGAACAAAAAATCGTCTTCGCTTACACAATCCTTGGCATATTATTGGGATTTTTGACAAACTACTTGTTTAAGTCTGGTGTTGATTTGACAATAGCCACTGCTATCCCATTTGTAGTCTATTTTGTTTCACTTCTGCCCTTGATCACTTTGGTTAAAGAGAAAAAATCCTGGCTCTTCTACAACAGCTTCATCACTTTCATCCTCGTCTGGTTAACAGTCTGGGTTTTGTTCTACAATCTCTAGGTGGGCAAATGAAAAAAATCTACACGAGTGAATTGAAAAAATTTGTGGGGAAAAAAGTGATGATCGCCGGATGGGTACATGACATTAGGCTTCTCGGGAAGATCAACTTCCTTTTGTTAAGGGATAAGGATGGGATTGTCCAGGTCACGGCCTCAAAAGATAAGGTCCCAGAAAAAATCTTGGATTTGTTCAAAAAATTGCATCAAGAGGATGTGGTCTTTGTTCAAGGGAAGGTTGTCAAGAGTAAAATATCGAAGGCTGGAATAGAAGTGATACCAGATAAAATTGAGGTCACAAGCAAGGCAGAAGTTCCTTTGCCTCTAGACCCAAGATGGGTGACGCCTGCAAATCTCGATACACGCTTAGACTGGAGACCCCTTGACTTAAGACGCGCAGAAAATTTAGCAATCTTCCGAATCCAGGCAAAAATTGTTGAGGGAATGGAAGAATATTTGAGAAAGAATGGATTTCTTCAGGTCTTCACTCCTGCCATTATAGGCGGTGTATCTGAAGGAGGAGCAGAAGTTTTCAAGATTAACCACTTTGGTAAGGAGGCCTTTCTCAGACAAGACCCGCAACTACACAGGGAGCTGTTGATGGTAGCTGGGTTTGATAGAATTTTCGACATCGGTCCGAACTGGAGAGCAGAACCGTCGGACACACCATATCATCTGACAGAACATAGGGGGATTGCGCCAGAATTTGTTTTAGATACAGATGAAAGAGATATGATGAAATTGGAAGAGAAAATGGTTGTTTATACAATTAAAAAAGTCATGAAAGAATGCAGAGAAGAATTGAAGAAACTTGATAAAAAAATTAAATTGCCTAAAATTCCGTTCCCCGAATTGAGATTTCCAAAAATTTATGACATATTAAAAGAATATGGAAAAAAATTACCTTTTGGCTCAGATTTAGATAGAGAATCTGAAAAGATTTTATCACAATATATAAAAGAAAAATATGGAAGTGATTTTCTTTTTGTTAATCATTTTCCTTCTAAGACAAAACCGTTTTATGTTATGCGTGTAGATGAAGAACCAGAATGGGCTAGAAGTGTTGACCTTATTTTTAAAGGAATGGAGCAGTCCTCTGGCGGCCAAAGAGAGCATAGATATGAAAAAATTATTCAACAGGCAAAGGAAAAGGGAATAAGCATTGACTCGATAAAATGGTTTACCGAACATTTCAAATACGGAGCTCCACCAATGGGAGGATTTTGCATAGGTTTAGAAAGATTTACCATGCAACTTTTAGACCTGGGAAATATAAAAGAAGCTGTCCTCTTTCCAAGATACATGACAAGAATTTTACCGTAAATTTTTACAAGCAAGAATATGACTACATTCTTTCTCTTTTAATGTGGAGAAGGGGCAGTCGCATGTCCATTCATTTCTTTCTTTATCAAAAATCACAGAATGGATTTCAGTTTCGCCCTGAACTTTGAAGTGAATTCTTTTTTCAGTTTCAACTTCCTTCTTCACTTTTCCCTCTTTCAGCAAGTTTTCCGCCTTAGACTTGATTTCTTCAGAAAATTCCATAAACAAAATATTCGATTGAAGATTTAAATCTACAAATCGAAAATTTAATTAATGAAGAAAGTTTGCGACATGTGCAAAAAGACTGTGCATGAAGTAGGCAGACTGTATAGGGTCCGATTTCTAGATGTTTGCAAGAAGTGCAGGGAAAAATTAAAGAAGAAAAGAAAACTATCATAGGATATGAAAGATCTTGAGGATGTTATTGAAAAGCTAAAGAAGTTAAAGGCAAAAAAAGTTTTTATTCAATTTGGTGAAGGTCTGAAATTAAAAATTCAAGATATTGCGAAAAAACTAGAGGAGAATGGATTTGAGGCAGTTCTTTGTTTAGAAAAAACTTTTGGGGCTTGTGATGTGAAGGAGGAGGAAGCATTGAGATTGGATTGTGATACTATATTACACATAGGTCATGAGAAATTTCTACCAAGAACAAAGATTCCTGTGGTTTATTGGGAATATTTCATTGATGTTGACCCTATTCCAACCTTGGAAAAAGAGTTTGGGAAATTAGACGGGTTTGAAAAAATAGGATTGATAACAAGCATTCAGTTCGTTAAAATAATTCCAAAAGTCAAGGAATATCTTGAGAGAAGAGGAAAGAAAGTTTTTGCTCATAAAGCGTTGCAATATTCAGGACAGATCTTGGGCTGTAATCTTAAAGCTGCAAAGGCCATCGAGAAAAGGGTTGATTGTTTTCTCGCAGTTTCAGCTGGTGAGTTCTATGGAAGGGGATTAGTTTTGCAAACTGAAAAACCAGTGCTGAATCTAGACCTTGAGAAAAATGAGATTCATTCCTTGGAAGAATTCAAGAGAAAGACACAGAAAATAATTGCTTGGAATCGAGCTCAATTTAAGGAAGCCAGAAGAATTGGATTGTTGGTGAGCTGGAAGAAGGGTCAGCTCAAGTTGCCTTTCGCTCTGAAGAAGAAATTGGAGGAAGAGGGAAAAGAAGTTTACATCCTCGCGATGGATGAAATCACTCCTGAGAAGATTGAGGGATTGAAACTAGATTTTTTAATCTCCTTTGCCTGTCCTCGCATAGGAATTGATGATCAAGCTAAATATCCTATTCCAATTTTAAATTTTGATCAAATAGAGTAATTTACCACTCAAGAAGTTCTAAATATTTATATATAACTCATATCAAATCTTTCTTTATGAAAAGAATTAAAATTAAGGATGTTTTATTCTGGCTCTTCATCCTAATCGTTTTCATCGTTATGATTGCTTTCTTGATTAAAGGTGGTGCTTAGGATGAGGCTTGAAGAAGTTTTATTCTGGTTTTTCATCTTGTTCGCTCTTTTTCTCCTCATTCTTAGGTTGAAGGGTTCTCCGAGTACAGAAACTATTACAGCAGCACTTGTTGGCGGTTTCGGTTTATTATGGAAAGAATTTTCTGATACAAAGGAAAGATTGGAAAGAGTAGAATCAAAAATTGATCTCATCTGGCAGGATTTTAAAAGGAGAAAGAGAATTTAAATATTAGTAATCCAAAAATAGTTTAACCGGTGTGACGATGGAATTGAAGGTTATCAAGGAAGATGAAAAGACCCTGTTTCTTGAAACTACCGGTGAAACCTATACACTTACCAATACTATTAGAGAGTCCTTGTGGGAAGATAAGAATGTTTCCGAGGCAGCGGATATCAAAGAGCATCCGTATCTTGCCGAGCCGAAGATTTTTGTCAGGGTTTCCAAGGGTTCGCCAAAAACAGCCCTAGAGAATGCAGCAGAGAGAGTCGCAGAGAAGGCAAAGGAATTCAAGGAAGAATTCAAGAAAGCCCTAAAAGCTTAAATTTCCTATTTTTATTAGGTGTTGGTCCATGAAGCCATCTAGACTATTTCCAGAACTGGCAATTCTACTCAAATATGGGAAAGCATATTTAGACACCAAAGAAAAGATGGATCAGCTATCAGATCAGATGTTTTCAAACATTTCCTATCCAGAAAAGGAAGAAGATTTTCAAGCAATAAAGCAGCACAAGAGCAGGACTCTGCAACCGCTTGTCCTCCAAGCTCTTGGCATCTACAAGCAAAATCGTGGCAAGATAGACGATGATGCAATCAACTTTTGCGCGCTTCAAAGCCTGCTGGTTAAGGCCATGAGCATGCTTGATGATTTTCACGATCTCTATTTTGTTCCATTTTGGACGGATTTGGGCAAATGCACGGTGGAGAATGTCAAGAGAGATATCAGAAATGAAGGCGATATGCAAGAATTTGCACGATTGCAAAAACCAAAAATGGTCGATGGAAAAACCATTCATGCTACTCACTATCTAAGAGGTTCCGCCCAAATCCAAAGTTATTACTCTTCCAAAATGTTTAATACCAATTTAAATGCCTTCACAACCTATATACTTGGAAGAGACGCTGCAATCGAAGCTCAGGCAAGAGACATAGCGATAAGTGTTTTACTGAAGAGGGATGATGTCAAGGGCGCATTGGAAATCTTTGGTGATTACCGCAATCCTTATGATGTTTCCAGATTTTTAGACAAGCTTGGGATAGCTGGAGGAGAGGCTGCGGTGATCGCCAATCAGATCAGTTGGGCTGGGCCAGAAGGCAAACAAGGCCTTGTTAATGAGAAAATCAGAGAGTTCTTCAGGAACATCACAAATTTCGGACAGTTTGGGATAGACGATATCAGAAGCTTGGAAGAAGACTACAAATCAAGATCACCAAATGTCCTCATCTTTTCCTACTTGCAACATTACGGAGAATTTGACAAGGCCAGTGTAAGGAAATTCCTTTGGGATAATCCAAGAGTCATCTCCGAGGTGCTTGAACCGCTTGTCAAAGACACGATTGAAAGCCTGAAAGAACTCAAAAAGATAGACTTTGCTTATGAGGAATGTGTCTTAGCCACACTTTGGTTTTTCGATAAGGTGAAAAATTCGGTGGAATATCTAGAGAGAAAATACTATGTGGCGACAGACCGGCAGTGGTGGGAGGAGTTTCAGGAACTGAAAAAAAGTCTTTAATCTTCTTCGCCAATTAAAAAATATGATAATCGTCAGTGCTTGTCTTGCTGGAATAAACTGTAACTATAAAGGACAATCAAAACCGTGTGAGAAAGTCATTGAATTGATTAAAGAAGGTAAAGCCATTCCTGTGTGCCCAGAAACATTGGGTGGGTTGTCAATACCAAGAGCCCCAGCCAAACAAAAAGGAAATAAAGTTTTCACAAATCATGGTAAAGATGTAACTGCAAATTTTATCAGAGGTGCAGAAGAGGGGCTAAGGATTGCTAAGCTGGCTGATTGCAAAATAGCAATTCTTAAAGCCAGATCGCCTTCATGTGATTCTGATAAGGGGGTTTTTGCAAGACTTTTGAAAAGAAATGGAATAAAGGTTTTCAGCGAGGAAGACTTGGAAGATGAAAAATTATATCAGAAAGAGATAATTGAAAAAAAAGATTAATTGCAATTCAGCAGATTTTCTCCCCATCTTCCTTCAAAAGTGTAGTGTTGACATATATTGTAGAATTTGTTCTCAGGGCTATGGCGATGGCATCGCTCGGTCTTGCATCAAGATTCAGAACAGTGTTGCCCTGCCTCAGAATCAATTTGGAATAAAATGACTTTTCCCTCAGCTCGGTTATCTTCACCATGAGCACTTCAATCTTCAAAGTATCAAAGACATTTGCAGCTATGTCATGGGCGTTTGGCCTTGGGATATAGGTCTTTTCTATCCCCCTTTGTATTGAAGCTGCCTGCTCTGGCTCGACAGTTGCTGTCAGGTCATAGCAGCCTGCTCTCAAAGTGATGCTTCCCAAGTCCTGTGTTATTTCTGTCTCAACCTTCTCAACCTTTGAGAACCCAGAAGTGGAAAGCTCAGGCAAAGCTATTTCCTGCACTATTTGACTCACTTCTCTTGGCAGAAAAACATATGCTGCCAAAGCCAAAGTGGTGAGCAGCAAAACTATTGAGGATATCTTGTAGATATTCGTATTCCTTTCCCAGCTTCTCATACTTATTCTTTGCATTGGTGAAATTAAATGTTTTTATACCTCATAAATTTAAATTAATATTATGAAATCTAAGGCAATCAGCCCGATGATAGCGACAATTCTCCTTATAGCCTTCACTGTCGCAGTCGGAGGAATCATCAGCATCTGGATGACAGGCTACACAAGGACAACCGGAGCAAGCGTCTCTAGCGCGACAGAGAACACGACAGCCTGCGTTGGAACATACCCTAATGTAATTTCAGTGACTTCCTCAGCTGTTTTGGTCACAAATCCAGGCTCAGAGGATATTACAAACCTCAATTGCTTTGTAGGAAACGGGACAAATATAACAACGGTAGCAACAGCAACTCTTAGCCCAGGAACTGTGGCAAGTGGTAGTTGGACAAGATCAACACAAACTGTCGTCACTTGCACGGCAAAATGCAGGAATACAGGAGTCTCAGGAGAATGCAAGTCTGGCCAGAGCTGCTGGGTTTCATAGAACCAATTAAATTAACAGAACACAGTCCCCCTTTCTTTTAGTTTTTATATCCTTAAAATTTAAATTAATATTATGAATTCGAAGGCAATCAGCCCGATGATAGCAACAATTCTCCTGATAGCCTTTACTGTCGCAGTGGGAGGAATAATCAGCATCTGGATGACAGGCTACACAAAGACAACCAGCCAGTCAGTTTCTTCAGCAACAGAAAATCAGACAGCCTGCGTTAGCAGCTATCCAAATATACTCTTAGTGACATCAAGCGCAATAATTATCAACAACCCAGGCTCAGAATCTTTATCAAATCTTAACTGTTATGCTGGAAACGGTTCAAACATTTCGTGCGGTGGCATTGGGACTTTGGCTGCAGGAGCATCCAATTCTACATTCTGGTGCAATTCCACGGGTCATTTAGGAACCTATGCCACTGGTTTTGGTACAAAAGTCACTTGCTCGGCAAAATGCAGGAGCATCGGAGTCTCTGGGGAATGCGAGTCTGGCCAGAGCTGCTGGACTGCTTCATAGTGAATTGAATCAAATTTTCGAGTTTTTTCTATTTTTACTTATTGTTAATTCTCAATAGAAATTCAGAAAAAAATGTAACGCCATTTTATTCTCATTTAAATGCATTTAATTTTAAAATCATTTTTGTTAAGCATGAGCGGAAACTATTATGTATGCGAAGGCAAGTTCGACCCCTGGTCAGGCCTGTTGGGCGAGCTAAAAACTTAACCTAGAATTAAACGAGTTTTTGAGTGTGGAAATTCAAAGTATGCGGTTCACCCACCTTGCAGGTTTCGTTCACAAAAATTGTCTTAACAGAACTTCGCATAAGCCCATATGTTCAAAATAGAAAAATTTAAATATTGTTAATTTTAATAGCATTATTATGGAATACCTTGAAAGAGAACTATTAGGAGAAATTAAGAAATGGATTCAAAGAAAAGAGATAATAGCAATAAAGGGCCCTAGACAAAGTGGTAAGACAACGTTACTAGAAATAATAAAAGGATGGCTCATAGAAGAAAAAAAAATTAATCCAGAAAATGTTATCTTTCTAACTTTCGAGGATAGAGAAAATTTAGAAAAGTTTGAAGAAGATCCAAAAGGATTTATCAAAAGCTTTATTGAAAATAGCCAGATGTATTATTTCTTGCTTGATGAAATTCATTATGTGAAAGATTGCGGCCAGAAACTAAAACTACTTTATGATTTGTTCAAAAATATAAAATTTATTGTAACAGGCTCATCTTCATTGGAGCTAACAAGTTCCACAGCAAAGTTTCTCGTGGGAAGAGTTTTTCCTTTTGAATTGCTACCATTTAATTTTCACGAATTTCTATTAGCAAAAGATAGAAGGATGGCTAGAGTTTATGAAGAGAGAAATTTATTAGTAAGGGAACTTATTTTAAAGTATAAAAATTTTAAAATTGAAAAAGACATCTTCTTAAAAGATTTATTAAAGCTTTTAAATGAATTTTTGATTTTCGGTGGTTATCCAGAAATTATAAAGGCAAGAACAGAAGAAGAAAAAATGATGATACTAAAAGGGATATATAATACTTATATAGAAAAAGACATCATCAGCTTTTTGAGGATAGACGAAACAGTAAAATTCAAAAAACTTGTTATGCTGCTTTCATCTCTGATAGGAAAAGTGGTAAAATATGAGAATTTAACGGCAAGCTGCGACTCTTATTATAAAGAAATTATTAAATGGATAGACATCTTAGAGCAAACGTACATAATAAGAAGCATAAGGCCATTTCATAAAAACTTGGTAACAGAGCTAAGAAAAAACCCAAAGGTATATTTTTTTGATTATGGGCTGAGAAACTACAGTATAAACAATTTCTCTCCTACTTCAGTTAGGGTTGATAGAGGAGAGCTAGCAGAAAATTTTATTTTTGATCAGCTATATCAATTAAATAAGGAAATAAATTTTTGGAGGACAACTTCTAAAGCAGAAGTTGATTTTGTTCTTGGTGAAAAACTTCCTGTGGAAGTAAAATTTGAAAACATGAGAAAGGAAAAAATTTCAAAAAGCTTGCATAGTTTTATAAATGCATATTCACCAGAGTTTGCAATAGTTGTAACAAAAAACTTTCTTGGTGAAAAAAAAGTAAATAACACTATTGTTAAATTTATTCCTATTGTTTATTTTTAACCAGCTAACTTTTATCTATAGTAAATGAAAGGCTTCGTTACGCCAAAATCATTTTTGTTAAGCATGAGCGGAAAATATTATGTATGCGAAGGCAAGTTCGACCCCTGGTCAGGCCTGTTGGGCGAGCTAGAGAAGCCGTGTTAATTCTATATCAAAAATCTAGAGGAGCCCACCATCCTTAGGACAGCGTTTCTTTGACCATGCACCCCCACTTGCACTTGAAAGCTCACTCCAACCTGACCATGGAAGTTCTCTTACTTCTCTCTGTGTGTATACCTCCCCGCATGGTATGTGCCTGACTCTCTTGCCAGTTCTCTTGTACTCCTCTTTGCTCACCAGCAGATATATGCCCGGGCAGACGATGTCCGGCTCGAACAAGAATTTGTAAATCATATAGACAACCGTAGACGCCTCGTGAAAAAGGGGCACTTTTTGGCTCATGTTCATTTGCTCGTATTTCATTTCGATTACCGGTATTTTTACTTCCTACACACACTATCCAACAGTAAAAAAATGAACAGTAAAGTTTAAGAAGGGCAACCACACCAAGTCCTTTAAATCTTCTAGTGCCATAAATTTATAGCTTGGGCCAGAGCTGCTGGGCCGGCTAAAAACTTAACCCAGCATCAAAAATTTAACAAGTCTCCAATAAGAATAAATTGTTGCTTGCCACTCACGAGGCATCCCATCCACTTTTACATCAAATTCCGCTTTACTCATGCCTTTAAATTTTTTATAATCTTGCGCGTGTTTACTTTCATGAAAAAAATCAACAACAGCAGCCAACGCAGAATGCGATTCACCAATTCTTATTTGAGCCCCATACAATCCTCCATAACCAGAAAAAAGAGGGCAGCACACACAACAATATTCAAATGGTTTTTCATAACCACGAACAACCTCTACATAAAAATCATCGAATTCCTGACCTTCTCTCTGAATTGCCAAGTTTAATAACTTGCCATCAACCCTTGATACGATAGGCATGATTATACAATCTTTTAAACGTTTAAATGTTTTTCCACAGTAATGGAAAATGCTCCCTCTGAGCTTCATAAGAACCTATTTCTGGAATCGGGTCATTTTGCGGGTCAGTCACCAGGAGTATGACCCATATCTTGACCCATAATTTTTCTGTGCTTTTTCAAAAATCGAGAATCAGGGCTTCTAGGCCGAAAGTTTGGACACTTGTTTTTATGGGTCATTTATGGATTACATCGGCTCAGGTCGACAACCAGAATTTCAGCAGGCAATTATTCTTACCAGAGGCTTGCTGTCCCTTCCTCTATGCAATGTTTATGGAATTTCGTAAAACACCTTTATCCTCTCTTTTATTTCATTTATTCTGTTTAAATTCAGTTGCCAAACAGTTTCTCCCCGATGAGGAAATTTATTCAATAACCCTTTCTTATGCAAGTTCTTAGCTGCTTTTAGAACCCTCTTATGTAAATGAGGAGGAAAACCTTTTGGTAAGTCAGGTTCATAAATATGATACCCAATTCCAGCGCGCATTATAAATAACTTATGCAATAAAGCGACCTCTATTTCTTCATCAGGGATTTCCTTCTCTTTGAGGTCTATTGTCATGCGAATAAGTTGGGAAAATAAGGACATAAAGATAATGTATAAAAAATATACAATTAATGTATAATCTTTAAGTATGGACAAAAACATGGAAATAGTATGAGCATAGGAGCAAAGAGGTCCGCATTTTTAGAAACATTTGGAGAAACCCCCCTGATAAAGGTCCTAGATTTTTTCCTAACATTTCCAAGTTTTGACTATTCAAAAACTCAGGTCGCAAACGAAGTAGGAATATCAAGAATAACTATAGGGAAAATATGGAAGGAGCTGATAAAAAAAGGAATGATAGTTAAGACAAGATCGATGGGTAAAGCAGAGTTGTATAAACTAAATATGGAGAACCCAAGAGTGAAAATATTAATGAAGATAGGGCTAGAACTGGCGTCCAGCTACTTTGAAGAAGCAAAACAAAAAGTAGCAGTGCCTGCTAAATTCTAAGTTGGATATGAATATTAATTGATTGAATCTGGAAAAATTGGAGAAGTTAACAGTAAATTTATTGAGAATTTCAGCATTTCGTTATCCTTACCAGAGGCTTGCTGTTCAATTCTCCTGTCTTCTCTATGCAGATTTTCTGCTCGCCCTTTCCGAGCTTGGCTGTTCCTGTCAGAATGATCTTGCTGTAGTCTAGGACGACTTGATAGTTTGAAGCTTTTGCGTTGTAGTTTTCTTTCACTTCCTCAGCAATCAAAGCTCTGGGATAGATTCTGACTTCGTCGATTGTGCCGTTGAAATAACCTGCTGCCCCCACGCTACTGATGTAAAGATTACCACTTACAGTAGGTAAACTTGGAAGAGAAGAACTGTAACTACCATATGAAGGTGATTGGCTGACATCTGTACCATTTAGATAAGCTTTCATTACACTTCCATTGTAAGTAAATACTAGATGCTTCCATACGTCATTTGTTATTGTCAATGATGTGCCCACAGCGTACCATGTACCCTCATCATTAACAAACCAATTGTATTGAGTATTGTTAATCTCAACATACCATCTATTGTTTCCAGACTCACCCTTTGAAATAACCCCCTTCAGATTTTGCAAAGAATTTGGCTTCACCCATAACTCTATAGAAATTTTAGAAGGATTCAAGGATGTAGAATTAGTAATATTAACATAATCATTACTTCCATCAAAACTCAAGGCCTTTCCATATTTTCCATCAATCCATTGAGGACATTCTGCTCCTGTTGTCGGGGGATTGCCACAACTCGTGCTCCCGTTATACAAAGTTCCATCATTACCGTAGCCAGAATTATCAGCAGCAGTCGTCCCATTCCTTTCATTAAAATTCCAATAGCCCACCAAGCCTATAAAATTCGGCCCAGCCGTGTACTTCAGATTTCCAACTTTCTTGAACATCGAAGCGGCAAAAGGGCTGTACTTCAGATCAATCTTGTACTGAACTGCACCAGTGAAATTCCCGCTTGTGTTCACAACTCGATAATCCCCGTCAGAGACCTTCAGAACAACATTCCTGGAACTTCCAGTTCCCTCCGAAGCAACCTCCCTTATCAGATTGTCCAGCAGCTGCATGTTCTGCCCAGCCTCGTTCATCGCAGCCGACTCGTAGGCTCTGTCAATCGTCGGCTTGGCAACATTCAAAACAAGATAAATGGCTGAGACTGAAATCAGTATTAACAATACGACAGAAATTATGGGCGAAACTCCCTTTACCATCAAATAGAAATTGCTTTTCTATGAGTTTATTTCTTACCTATCAGCAAATGGCATTAATTCCCTCTATCTTCTTGAAATCCCCGTCGAAAGTTGCTATGTTGTTTATCTCTTTTCTTCTCATAACTACAATCGTCGTGCAGTCAGTAAAGCTGAATTTTGTTTCCTTCTGTGCCTTAAAAAATTTCCAAGCCTCTTCAAAATCTGCTTTCTCCACATCTGCTATCTCAAAAAAACTTCTTATCTCTTCACCCATCCCCACGACTTTTGCAAGATTCTTCAATCTGATAAGAGCAACTGTAATGGTCTCATCAAATATGTAATCTGTAGTGCACGCAGAACCATATTTACCTTTTCTTATATTTTCCATTAATTCAATAGCTTTGCTGTGATTTTCATCCCTTAGGTTGTAAAAAGAGACAATAAAGCTTGAATCTAAAAGAATCATCCCTCACCACCATATAAGAGTTTGTCTATTTCTCTGCTCGTTTTCTCCGTGCCTTTCCCCCAATCAAAAGGCTTAAGTTTGAATTTAATGCGTGTCATCTTTTTATCTTTTTTCTCCATCCAAGTTTTCATAGCTAGCGTCAAAGCATCGCCCATCTTCAACTTTTCCTCTATAGCTTTAGCTCTGAATTTTCTTAACACCTCTTCATCCACGTCCCTAATGGCTATAAGGTTTTTTTTCATATTGTATAACTTGTTATACACGTATTTAAGGTTGCCTGTTCTCTGTTCCATGGAATAAATCAGCATAAGTCGCTGGTATAAAGATTTAGAACCCAACCGATGAGTAAAGATCAAACCGTCTCCACAACTTTGCTAAACTCATCCTTGTTATCGGTTCTTGGGCTCTTCGTCTTCAAGTCAAAGAAACCAATAAACTTTCTCTTCCCTATTTCCACAGGAATCTGGACGCTGTATTGCTTGTTCTCGCTTGTTGTAGTATAATTGACAGCCAGTGTGTAATTTACATCCGAGCTCGTGTTGAATGTAAAGTCCCATTTCACGGTTGAATTGTCTGCAACATTAGAAAAGACATGATTCGAACCATCATAGCTAAAGGTCAAATTCAAACTCGACATGGTTTCACCAAGAAAATTCAGCACAGTGACATTCAATCCTGTGTTAGCGCCAGCAACCACATTCTTAAAGCTCGAGCCGACCGCAATTCCGTTAAAATCAACTGCCCTATATTTTAATCTCTGCTTGACATAAACGATATATTTATTCACATTTTCAGTCTCATTCTTGTTGTAGGTCAGCTCAACAGTGTTCGTTAATTCTCCTCTGATATTTGAAAATTCTTTCCTTTCAAGCCCAATCTCAAGATATCTTTTTCTCTCGATTATATCAGCAAGATTCAAGCTGCTCTTGATGAGTATAAGAACAATTATAACAGCAATACCTGAAATGAGGAAAAATTGCCCCTTCATATAATCAACTCCAAGGAGACCGCCCTACTTGTAGGGTGGATGAATTGGAGTAAATCGTTTAAGCTTACTTTCCCATGTAATATATCGGTTGAAATGCAGTCAATAAAAGTTGTTGAATTAAACACATTACCTTTGACAAAATCAAAAGAGATATTACTAGATGAACTTCGTTCCAAATACCTTTTTTGTGCAAATGAAATATTATCAGTTCTCAAGCAAAACTACCTCCTTACTCGAAAAGAATTGCACAATCTTACTTATAGTAAATTGAAAGACGAAACCAAACTCTTTTCCCAACTTATCCAGGCCTGTAGGAGGGAGGTGTGGTCTCGCAGAAAGAAAATTAAAAACGGGTTTGTCAGGATTTCGCCCAAGTTTGAAAATCGTGGTTTCAAAACTTTTTTTACAGACAGAGGAACTTTTTGCATAAAGTTCTCCGTTTTTGAATGTAAGAAAGTCGTTATTCCCATCAAGGGAGATGGGGCTTACCAAAGGTTCGGTAGTTTTCTCAGAGATGGGTGGAATTTCAAAACCATTATGATTGTTGAAAATCAGATTAAAGTTGTTCTTAAGAAGGACTTCCCAGAATCGGTTGAAAAGAATGTTATAGTAGGTGCCGACATAGGTTCGGTGAACCTTGCGACCATAACAGTCTACGATTCTGTGAAAAAGAAAATCTTGAGACAACTCTATCTCGGAAGAGATGTCGCCGTCAGACAAAGGAAGTATGTCATGCGAAGAGCCAAGTTGCAGAGCGTCAACAACAAGAAATATCTCATGCGATTGAAGAGCAAACAGAGCGATTTCGTCAAGACAAGAAGCGAACAGATTGCTTGGGAGATTGTCAGGATAGCCAAGCAGTTTGGTGCCATGGTTGCCATTGAAAACATCAGAAATTTGAGAAGCCATAACAAAGGGAGGAAGTTCAACGGACTGGTATGCAGGATACCTTACGCCAAGTTTTTCTCGGCTTTGAATAATATCTGCATCAGAGAATCTATAAAAACAATCAAAGTCAGCCCAAGACATACTTCCCAAGAGTGTCCGGTCTGCCATATGATTGACAAAAGGAACAGAAAGAACTCTGTCTTCAAATGCATCGGCTGTGGAAGGACTCTCAACAGTGACAGAAACGCATCTCTCAACATTGCTCTCAGAGCGGTCAAGACTGTATTTCAACCAAATCTTTCTAACCAGATTTCTGGGAGCGGGGTTCGAGTAAACGAGCCCGTCAGTCCAAGTGAAGTTTTGGTTGGTTGTTTGTAACACATCAATCATCTCTTATGGAAAGCCACCGATTTTAATCGGTGGTAGTTTACGTTCCCCTCCAGAGATACAATATAACTTCCCTGGGGTCGATATTGGTGGTGTTGCCAGTGACAAAATAATTCACAGAAACTATCTTTTCTGAGCTTATACCGACACTGGGGCAAGTTTGCGTGCAAACAACAACATCATAATTCAAACCCAAAGGCAAGAGGCTCAATAATGCGGTTTCTATAGACGAGGTGTCATTTGACAAGGCCCATGTCGCTAGTTTATTATTATCATCCAAGGACTTCAACGCGTCAAATCCCTTAGATTTCCATGTCACGACTTCAATGTCTGGATTAATTTCTCCAGATCCGAACAAAATCAGGAAAACTGTGATGATCATCAATATAGCAATAATTGACTCAAAGCTTTTCAGCAAGCCTTTCATGATGAAACCTCCATCTTGAAGTCATACCCCGTTACCAAAGTCTGAACAACATCGGTGAAACTTAATCTTTTCAGTGCCTTCAATCTATCAATCGAAATGGTCTGCAGCTCTTCAACAGGAAATGCCTGAAACACATAACTTGTTTCATTCGAGAAAACAACAGAATAGCTTGTATTCGTCACGTTTTTTTCAGGCGAGAAATAGACATAGAAAAATTTTGTCTGCCCTGCAGACAGGGTAACATTGAAAACAATATCGCCTGCCCTCAAATATCGATTGCTGCAGTAAGTCTGATTGTAAAGTTGGAAGGGAATCTCCGAATTACTTGAATTGTAAAGCCTGACGGTTTCATTTAATACATTCTTCGAACATTCAGAGTCAAAATTTAGAGTTCCATTAATCGCCTTGTTGTTTATATCAGCACTGCCAGTCACATTTATCGCCATTCTGTAAAGGCTGTCTATCAACCCAACTTTTACTGGAGGCAGGGATAGCTCATCCCAGTTGCTCGGCACACCCTTGCTGGTGAAAAATGTGTTAAAAATATCAGTTGCCACCCCGGTTAATTCAGATGATGCAGCCATGTTACGATAGTTCACAAGATAATTGACAACATACCCGAAGAGTACGCCTACAAACACAACGAAAACGCCAATTGCTATTGCGAAATCGATATTCGAAAAAGCCATCAGCTCACACTTACTATATCAACGATAATGTCATAACTGCCAATCAGAATCTTGTCCTTAATAGCACCATTCAAACTGTATCTGTAGTAAGCAAGCGTGCTATTTAACCCATTCTCGCTCTTTCCCTGTATGGGGATGTCAACATTTGGGATCTCCTGCTCAACTGTGATTTTCGGTGTCTGAGTCGTCCTCAGGATAATCTTAGCTCCAGGGCCTGTTATGACAGATGCAGGTGATAAACCGCTGATGCTGATGTTTGAAATTTGTATCCAGATGGGGTTCGCTTCCACAAAAATAACCTCATAATTTCTTCCTGAAACTTGAGACGGCAACTTCAAATTGATCTCAGATAGTTTTGCACTCTGGTTCGTTCCTGGGGAATATTTCGACTGTTTTCCTGTGTCATACAGTTTCATGATGTTGTTTGATATGCCAACACCTATTTGCTTCAGATTATTCTCCACCTCTCCGCTTAATTGCGTGTTGTAAAGGTTGTAAGCAGTAGCCGATATCGTTATAAGAACGACAACCCCGAAGAGTACTGCAATCACAGTGTCGACTATTTCCGATTGACCTTTTGCCATCAATTAAATTATCGTCGCCTTGAATATATTTATTAGCCGGAAACTCGAATTATAAAATGTGGGCATGAAAGGTATATCTCCTCTAGTCGCAACAGTCCTTTTGATAGCAATAACAATGTCAATAGCAGGCATTCTCGCTTTCTGGGTCTCGACTTACACGACCCAAACTCTTCCGATAGTGAACAGGACAGCAGAGGAGTGCAGATATTCTAATTTTGAAATCTACAGTTGCAACTTCGACATCACAAGCAGCACAATCACCCTAGCCTTACACAATTTCGGCCAGTATGAAATTCTCAATCTGACGTCTTATATAGGGTTCGCAAACAGCACATTCGGTCCAATCATAAGATTAAATGGCACTCTTGGAACAGGTGAATTCAAAAGTTTTGTCCTCGGAAATTCAACGACAGGTGTGTCTAGTGCGACATTTTCAAAAATTATTATAGGTAGCTCGCTCTGCCCTGATTTGAGCAAAGAATCAAGCTGCACGAGGAGTTAACAATGAAAGGAATCTCCCCGCTTATAGCCACTATCTTCTTGATTGGCATGACAGTTGCTGTCTCAGCTATTGTAAGCGTTTGGCTAATTGGGTTTTCAAAAACTTCGACTGAAACTGTAGGTGGAAAAGCCAACCTCGAGCTACTCTGCAACAAGGGAGGAATATCATTTTCAGATGTTTGCTACTCGAGCAGTTATCTGGCAGGCTATCTCACGAATACAGGCACTATTGCTCTGGGGAATGTAACACTCCAAATTATACATGCAAACGCATCTCAGCAGACTTACTATTTGTCTTATGGCAGTGGATTGGTTTTATTCAGTTCAAGCTGCTGTAGCAATTTGACAATGCTTGCAAATGAGCAATACAGGTTCAATGTTTCTGCCGATAGCACCTATAGCAGAGTCTATGTTTACACGAATTGCACAGGAAAGGTTACAGATACGGTGAACGCCGCGGATATTCTGACAACATGCTAGCCTGCAAACATGTAAACTACAACGCCAACAATTACCATGATTAAGCTGTGCTTTATACCGCCGATGAGTGCGCCTTCCGACATTTTACCCACAGACAAACCTGCAAATAGGCCCTGAATCACAACAAGATTCATGAAAAGCGACTTATATCCTGCACCCAAATCTTGCTGCTCAGGACCCGCGGTCGTAACTCCCGCAATACTTATATTAGTCAAGCTCGGTATAAGGAATCTTCCCAATGCGATTATGACACCAAGGAAGACAAAGAAAATTATATAGCCCGTCATTACCTGCGAATAAAGGTACATCGATCTTTCGGCTTTCAGCCTCTCAACTTCCACGCTTGCATTGTTCAAAGCCTCGAATGTGTCTGTAAGATTTCCACCAAACCTGTGGCTCTCAACAACAGAAGAGACAATTCTGCCAATCAGTTTAGATTTTGTGGATTGGGCAAACTTGCTTAAAACAGTCTCGACAGGTATGCCCCAATCAAGCTGTGCAGCCATTCTCCTCACATACGGGTTTAGCTCCTTGTAATCGTTTTTCTTCAAAGATTTCATTGACTGCTCGATTGTCAAACCGCCTCTCATCGATTCTATGAAATCCCTGAGAAAAGCAGGGAAGATTTCCTCGATTACCTTCGTTTTTCTGTATTTAAGATATTGCCAGAGTATAACCGGTAGGACAAACATTACGCCGGCAAGAATGTTTACCGCAGAAAAGACATTTGGCATTTCCTTTAGGAAAAGGAAGTTCATCACCACTATTCCTATGACTACAAAAACATTCAAAATAACCAAGATCAAATATTTATTCTCTATCTTCATATTTGGACCTCTATTCCTTCCAAGAACAAGATGAATGCAATGTTCACAACAGGGACTATAATATAGATGCTCATGCGCATCAAATCAAAAATGCCGAAACCGGCTATAGTGGGCTGAATCATGTTCATCACAGCAAATAGGGAGATTATGAAGAGCGGGGCTGCAATCAAAATCCCTGTGTAGAATTCTGATACAGTGCTCAATTGCTGGAGGAACTTTTCCCTTTTCATTCTCCACTCGAACAGGGCCTGGTCACCGATACTTTTCAAGAAAGTTTTTATGTTGCCACCTGCCTCGGTTGTCGTCACAAACCCCAGAAAAACTTGCTTGAGTGAATCGCTTGGAGTCTTTTCAGCAACCTCTTTAATAGATGCCAGAGGATCTAGACCAAAGCTATCTATATTTCTCACTATTCTATCCATCTCTTTTGATATTTCCCCGTATTCTTTGAACTCGCTTATGAGCCTGAAGATGACATACGGAGGTATGCCCGATTCAGCAACAGCTCCCATATGCGTCAAGACAAACGGCAGATTTGAATCAATGTCTTTCTTCCTCTGGCCAGCGCGCTGCAAAGGATAGAAGATGAAGAAAAGAAACGAGGTAAGGCCGATTAATACTGAGGCAAAAATGGAATATACGATTGCCATTAAAATCGGAGTTTTAAAAATCAACAGGGAGATGAATGAAGCGACAAGACCCAAAACCAATAAAACAATTGAAATCGAGACAACAAGACTGACATAAGTTTTGTAAGTTATTTTTATGTTTGCTTTTGGAAGGTTATCCTTAACAGTTACAAAAAATTCAGGAAATTTGTCTACAACCCAACCGAATTTGGATGTAGCAAATCCCTTGATAATCTCAGTAAACATCATTTTTCCCTAAATACCTTGAACCCCAAGATCTCCAACAAGGGTATCCTCTTTCTCTCTTTCTTCTCAATCTTAACGGCAATTGGTTCAATCCTTTGAGCAATCGGTATTGGTGCAGCCACTTTTGGCAGCTCAAGCTCAGTTTCAATCTCTTTCAGCCCTTCGCCAGCAATTTCAAAGAATTTCTTCAGATCCTTGTGATAGAGATTAATCATGTTTACTATCTCTGTGTAATCTTTCATTCCCTTCATCTTGAACCAATTCAAAATTTTCTCCCTTCTGGCAATCTCAGCCAATGCATCTTCTGTTTTTCCTCCCCTCGCTACAGCAATTTTTGGAACCTTTATACTTTCGCCAACCCTTTCGAAAGTGTCAAGTTCAGGATTCCACTTGAAAATTGTCCTATATTTCACCTCTCCAGTTTTTGGATTGATAGATTCTATTTCCACGACCTCTTTGACTCTCCTCGCGGATTTCCCTCTTTCCCTTGCATGTATCATCACTGCTACAACATCCAAACCCTCGATAAGCGTCGGTGATAGGTCCATTGGTTTTGTAGTCAACCTTTTGATTAAATTTTCTACTGACCCTGCGTGCATCGTGCTTAGAGATGGATGACCAGAGCTGATGCCTTGGAACATTACATATGCTTCCTCACCTCTGACCTCACCAACAATTACATAATCAGGATTCTGCCTGAAGCTTTCCTTCAGCAAATCGAAAAGGCTAACACTGCCATATTTTTCTCCAGAGGGCATTGGTATACCAAACCCTGTTCTTGAAAGTGTGGGAACCCAATGCTCGTTTGGAATCTTGAGCTCACGCGTGTCTTCAATTGAGACTATTTTTGCCTCAGGCGGGATGAACATGCAGAGAGTGTTCAGGAGGCTGGTTTTTCCTGTAGCAACCCCACCTACAATCAACATGGAAATACCATGTTCCATCAGATACCAAAAATAGGCAAGAATTTCCGCCGAGACAGTATTGAATTCTATCTGTTCGACTGGGGAGAATGGCCTTTCTCCGAATTTTCTGATAGTTATCACAGGCCCTCTTGTAGCAACATCTCCTGCTAGAGTGGCAGCTACACGCGACCCATCCGGCAGAGTTCCATCTAGAATAGGCTCGGCATAGCTCACATATCTCCCGCATCTTTCAGAAAGTTTTACCAGAAGCTCTCTCAATTCATCTAAATTTTTGAAAATGACGTTTGTTTTAATCGACCCATATTTTCTATGGACGATATAGAATGGAATGTTCGTACCGTCACAGCTTATGTCCTCTATGTTTGGATCTTGCATGAAAGGTTCAATCTCATTCAATCCCACAAAATCCCTGTAGAGGTAGTACATTATTTTGATGTATTGTTCTTGATTCAATTTCAGCCCAAGCTCTTTCACGACTTTGACAACATTTTTTTCCAAATAGCCGATGACTTTTGATGGATCTTTAATCGAAGAGAGTTCAACATCAACCAACTCTATGAGACCTTCGGAAATATCTTTTACTATTTTTTTGTCTTTCTCAGTCATCTTAGGCTCCAGCACAAAGTAGATAAGCTCTTTTTCCTCAGGGTCCCATTTGATATTTGCATAAGCGAATGGTTCTAACAAAGGATAAACAATATTTACTTTTGTTATATCCGTGACGTTTGGAAATTCAACTATCCTTTGCGATTTACTCATGGCGAATCCTGGTAGGACATCATCTAGAGATTCCTCTTTCTCCTTCTCTTTCCTCATCACTTCCTTAATTTTTTTATAAAGGATCCCCCTGAGATTCAAAATTCCCTCGAACATTGTCTCAGCGAACCATGTGTTTTTTCCTCACACTCTTTCCAGGTTGGACAACACCTCGAAATCTCGCACATGCTGGGCACATTCTTATCACTTGACTCATAGTGTGAATGAATCTTCTGTCGACCTGCTGGAGTATTGCCGGATCCGTTATCCTGAAGCCCCTCCTTACGGTAAATGTCTTGTATCTTGGGACCTGCCTGCCGCAGCTTCCACAGGTTACAGTAGTCTCTTTCCCTCTGGATTTTGTGTGAGCATATTTTCTCGTGTAAGGCACAGTACTTATCGGCAAATTATCACCTAATATAATTTAGAATTTCTATTGATTAAGTTTTATCAATTCGCAACAAACTATATTTATGGCCAAGTATCCTGAGAGCGTTTTGACAAAGGACAGGAAGGGAAATCTAGAAATAAGAAATCTTATCTCAAGAGGAGAATTTGTTTTGCATGATTACAGGGATGAAAAAACATTTAAGCCGGTGGAAAGCGGGAAGAAGAAGTTATATCTGAAAGATGAAAGTGGCAATGCAAAGGAATATTATATCATCCCGATGAAAGGAGGGAAATCTCTTTTAATTGAACCGAAGGAAAAGGAGGAAAAAGAGAGAAAAGTATGGAATGATAATAAAAAGAAAGAGGAAGAATTATAAGGAAGAATTAATAAAATTAATGAGGTGAGAAAAATAGGATTGAAAGAAAAGTTGAAGAAGATTGGTCCTTGCTTATGGGAACTGCCAAAAGAAGCTAAGCTAGGGATGAAAGTTCCAGCATGGCTTTTCTTGTCAGACAAGCTTTTAAAGCAAGTGGAAGATGGAGCAATAGAACAAGTGGCCAATGTGTCTTTCCTCCCAGGAATTTACAAACATAGCATAGCACTCCCCGATATGCATTTCGGCTATAGCTGAAAGCGGCCAAGGATTTCCTATCGGTGGAGTTGCTGCATTGGATTACAGTGAAGGTGGCCTGAGTCCCGGTGGCATCGGGTTTGACATTGGAGCTTAAAAACTCCGTCAAGAAACTGCGGGGTCAGGCTACTAAGAACAAATTTAACTGTTGAGCAAATAAGACCAAAAGTGAAAGATTTGTTAGAGTCAATTTTCAGGAATGTCCCATCTGGTGTAGGCGAGATGGGAAAAATTAGGTTGAGCTTTTCTGAGCTGGATGAAGTTCTAACAAATGGGGCCAGATGGGCTGTCGAGAAAGGATATGGAACTGAAAAGGATTTAGAGCATTTGGAAGAGAACGGGTGTATGAAAGGTGCGAAACCAGAGAAAGTTTCAAATTCTGCAAAGAAGAGAGGAGCTCCCCAGCTAGGAACTCTTGGTGCCGGAAATCATTTTCTCGAGATTCAGGTTGTTGACAAAATTTTCCTTCCGGAAGTAGCAAAAGTTTTCGGGGTAGAGAAGGAAGGCCAAGTTATGATAATGATACACACAGGATCGAGAGGACTTGGCCATCAGGTCTGTACAGACTACCTGCAAATTTTAGAATCCAAGTTCAGGGATGAAATTAGAAAGCTTCCTGACAGGGAATTAGTTTATGCCCCTGCTGGAACCAAGGAATGTGAGGATTATTTCTCTGCTATGGCCGCAGCAGCAAACTATGCTTGGACAAACAGATCAATGATAACACACTGGGTCAGGGAAAGTGTTCTGAAAGTTTTAGGCATGAAAGAACAAGACGTGGGGCTGGAGGTTGTTTATGATGTTGCTCATAATATCGCAAAAGTTGAAGAGCATGAAATCGATGGAAGAAGAGTGAAAGTTTATCTACACAGAAAGGGAGCGACCAGAGCTTTTCCTGCCGGACATCCAGAAATACCAAAAGATTATAGGGATATAGGACAGCCAGTTATAATTCCTGGATCAATCGGAACTGCATCTTATGTCCTTGTTGGAGCTGAAACCGCAAAGGAAACATTCTATTCAACTGCTCATGGTGCAGGTAGAGTTTCTTCTAGATCAGCAATGTTAAGAGGAGTTAGAGGAGAAGATGTGTCAGAAGATTTGAAGAAGAAAGGAATTTTAGCAAAAGCTGCGTCATGGAAAGTTCTAGCAGAAGAGGCTCCTAGTGCTTATAAAGACATAGATGAAGTTGCTAGAGTAACAGAAGAAGCTGGAATAAGTAAAAGAGTCATTAGGCTTGTACCTCTAGGTTGCGTAAAGGGATGAATTCAAGAGATTTGATGCCCATATTTTCCTTTCAATCTTTTCTGCATGTCTCAGATTAGTCTTATGAAGGAAATCTGCCATATCTTTCTTTCTGTTAATTTCCAACATATAATAAGGTTTTTTATATGCAATCTTTCTACCTTTATACCAGTGGTAATTTTTTCTATTAGAATAGAGAAATATATTTGAATGTATATCTAATTCTTCCAATTTATTTTTTATTATTTCTAAAATTTTTTTCTGTGTGTTACCTATTTTAATTTTACATATTAATTTTTTTCTGTGGATAGTTTTCACAATACAACCTTCTGCATCAAAAAACCCGGCTAGAAAAGATAAAAATTCATTAGCATCAAAATTTTTAATAATTCCTATATTTTCCTTTGTTTTTAATAGGAAATCGAAACTTTTATCTAGATACGCATAAAACCTAAACCCCTTTTCTTTATCTCGATAATGAATAACAGCGTCTGTATGCTTACTAAAAGTATCAATTAGCAAATCTATCATAGCTTTATGTGTAGATGCAGTATTTACTTCGATTGTAAATTGAGAAGTTTTTCTGACTGCCAAATCACCTAATACTATTCCTATTAGATATGCTTTCTCTATTTCTGTGCCACAAAAAATTGGTTTTTCATATTTGGCTATACGTATCTTTATACCATCTCTTTTACTTCTAATTTTTACCTTATTTTTAACCAAAACCCACTTTATTCCCGATGCACTCGCATTAAATAATTTAGCAATTTGTTTCATAGAAAGAAGATTTTTAATATAAAGTTCGACAACTTTTGTCTCATCTAAATAATTACCTCTTTTCATTGTCATAACTCCTTTTTTGGTTCGTAATTTCACAATCTTTGAAAGATATTTTCGAGCAGTTTCCTTCCCAACTTTTACTCCAAATTTTTCAAAAATGAGACTAGCAACTTTTCTAATTGAGTTTCCTTGTAGATACCAATTTTTGGCATCTTCCAAAATCTCTTCTGTCACTTTCATTTTTATCATTACCGTAATTATTATTGTAACTCCAAGTATTTAAATATTACTGTAATAATTATATATATGGCAATTGAAGCTAGGACAACATTAATACCGCACAAAAAAGCTAAGACCTTGTACTTAACGATTCCAGCTTCCATAGCAGATGACTCAGCTTTTCCATTTAAACCTGGAGAGGAAGTCAAGATCACCATAAAAGAAAGGAAACTTGTTATAGAGAAATAGATTTAAAACTCACTCAAGTAGTAGTAAAAGGATAGGGTAGTGCAGTAATAGGTTATTATGATGGGTTCAAATCCCACCTCCCGCATCCTGTTCTATTGTAGTGCGCTGTTCAGTAAGCTATTCCTAAGGTAGTATAGGACTTATATCCTATGTTATCAGGTATTATTTATAAACAAGTAAGGCTCTGTTACATCCTCCTTCAGGCCCTCTGTTCCATAATTTCTCAAAATCTGAAAAAGCTATATTATAATTCTTTCCGTGACTCGGAATTGGATCGAAAGTAATAAAATACTTGTCTGTATAACCTACCACAACTCTAACATGACCCCACATACCCCATTTATGGTATAAATCAGACCATTGACTTACTATAACTGGTCTACCTTTTGAAATTTTTAATTTCAAATCTTCTATACTGCTTTCATAATCTTCCACTTTAAATCCTTCTTTTTTAGCATATTGTTTGAAATTACTCAAAGACCAACCCAACTCTGGGAATTTTTCATTAACCTCATCGGGAGTAGTTTTGCTATCGTAAAATCTCATAACCATACCTAAACTAGCTGGCATACAAGTAGTATTAACCATAGTATAGTCGTAAAAAGGAACATTTTCTATGTAAAAAGATTCAGGCAAATTTTTTAGTTGCTCGGCTGAGATATTTGAAGAATGTACTGAACATTGCGCTTGATTTACATTCCAAATTACAGAAATAACTATTGATAAAATAACACCTACAAAAATTGTAATTATATCTGCATGCTTTGATTCCATACAAACACTTTAATTTAAATTACTGTTTAATATTATTTAGATGATATGTTAACCGAATCGTCTATAGCAATAGGTCTAGTAGGAATAATTGCTCTTATAGAAATTTATTTCGAACATAAGCAAAAATTAAAGACCAATGCAACCTTAATCTGGGGAGCTGCTATTATTCTAATAGGATTCTTACAAGCTATTTCATTTTTATTACCAGTAGATCCAATAATGTTAGCATTTATAATAGCAGGGGTTTGCATAATTTTAGCCAGACCGAAAAAATAGACCATAGTAGATATAAGGTTTAAATATTTATCCAGCTATACTTCTACTAAGTTAAGCGCATTACAGTAGAACTGGATTCCCACCTCCCGCATCGAACTAAAGTTATTTTTTCAGAAGGTCTAAATTGAAAATAGATGATAAAAGAAGAAAAAATGAATTTAAGAGAAAAAATTTGGAAAACGATGGAAGAAAAGAATATTGCAAGATTTCCTCTGCCTCCTTATCATAGAATACCGAATTATGAAGGTTCAGATGAAGCAGCAGAAAAAGTCAGAGAGTTGGAAGAATACCAAAAAGCACAAGTTATTGTATCTAATCCAGATTATGCTCAAAAAAAGGTTAGAGAAATAATACTAAGAGATAATAAAATGCTCATAATGGCTTCTCCAAGATTGAGGCATGGATATTTAGAAATTGACCCCAACAAAGTTAAAGGTAAAGAAGATTTTGCATCGACAATAGAAGGTGCATTTAAATATGGTAAGAGGTTAGAAGAATTACCTAAACCAGATTTGATTGTTACTGGTTGTGTGGCAGTTGATAGAGAAGGTAACAGGCTTGGAAAGGGTGGTGGTTATGGTGATAAAGAAATTACTTCTATTAAATCGAAATTCGGTAAGATACCCGTTATAACTACAGTTCACGATGTTCAAATTGTAGATAAAGTTCCTACTGAAAAGGGAGATACAAAAGTTGATATAATTGTTACTCCAAAAATAATAATTCGAGTGGGTTCAAATCCCACCTCCAATATACCTATCTAAAACTTCCTTTTACCTTTCTTTTTGGGTTATCTTCATGGTATTCGCACTCAACACAAGTCCACTTGCCCAATAGAAATCGCAGACTTCTGTTTCCGCAGTTTGGGCATCTTTTGACGTTGTCCATCATATCACAGATTCATATGTCTAGTATTACTACAGCTTTCCATCGAGTCTTTTCTTTTTCAACTTTCATTTTGTGGTATGTCGCAGCCTTTACAGCAGTTCTCGTCTCATGTTTTTTTCGATTTATCTTCTCTCCCTTGCAAACTGCCTTCAGCTTCAGATTTTTTTCATCAACCTTTACATCAAACTCTGAAAAGGCTAGATTCTCCGCATCTACAAAAACTAACAGCTTATTTAGCCAATTGAAAAGGAGAGACTGCAAATCAGTTCCGTTGACAGCCACACCTTTCTTTATTTTCGGTTTTACCTGTTTTGTGTTTATCATGACATCAAACATGGCCAAAGCAGCATTGGCAAAAAGTTTATCCAAATCCTTTCCATAGGCCTCAAAGGCAACATCAGCCGTGGTGATGTCGATAAACTTGAACTTCTCCATAATATATTTTTTGCTTAGCTTTTAGAAGTAATTGATTCTTCTTCATTGCGAGTTTGATAAAGATTGCAACTGTGAATGCTTTGAAAATCTGTACAAGTTAATTCGCTGTACAGCTCACAGTCACTCTTATATTCACATTCTTCAATAGGATCTTCTGTTTCCTGGGTTTTCTTCATTACAAATAAATTATTTTTCATTGAACTTAAACATTTCTGTAGTTTTTTCGGTAAAACCTATAAGCTGAATCCTAGATTTTTGAAAATTTGAGCCATTTTCAAGCTGTCTTGTTCGAGAAGGGGTGATTCCGAGATTATAGTTATGTCCACTTTTCTCCTGATTATTTCCTGTGCCAGTGGCTTGAATGGTGGATGAGAGTTTATTGGCATATGCACATCGGCAAATCTTTTCGTGTTGATATTGTACTTCATGTTCGAGAAGTGGGAATAAATATGGTCGAAATCCTTCACCTTTTCCAAAACATTTGTATAATTTATCTTTCCACCATTCCTAGCAAAGATGTGGGCGAAATCCATGCAGATTGTCAACTGCTTTGACTTGATTTCTTTTACCAACTTTAGCAGTTCTTCCAAGTCGGCAAACTGGCTTTCCTTTGCCATTGTTTCATATGCAAGCCGAGTATTTTTGATGCCACTGTCCTTCATAGATTCCAGAATTTCCTTAGTTACTTCTTTCATTTGATCGAAAGCCTTTTCCTTCATCAATTCGGCATAATATCCGGCATGCACTACCACTGCTTTTGCATTCATCCTCTCAGCCCTGTCAAGAGAATCCAATATCCTTTTTTTCGATGCTTCCAGGACCAACTTTTGATTGGAAAGCAGATTGATAAAATATGGCGCATGGACCGTCAGTTGTATGTTGAGATTTTTTGCCAGCCTGCCAATCTCCTCAGCCATTTCTGAGTTCATCTTCACACCTCGAACAAATTCACATTCAAATGCATTTAATCCAAGTTTAGCAACACATTTTATACCACCAAGAGTACTTCTATCTTTTGACGCTATTGGAACGCCAGCTGGACCTAAAAACAAGGTTGTCATGATATCACCATTTTCAATAATTTGTATACGTAGGGATTTCTACCACCCCATCTTCCTTTTGTTCTTTCTCCACCACCAATAACTTCCACAATCTTCATGTCTTTAGCTCTTTTCAGAAGTCTTTGTACCCAATGTGAATTTAATTTTGTCTCTTCAGCAAGTGCGTTTTTATTGATAATTTTTTTGGAGGCATGTAGTTCAGTGATAGCTTTTATAAGGAGATTCAAACTTTCACCGTCGCCTCGTTTTGGTTTTTCATAACTCAGTAGGGCATTTTCAAGAATTTTCTGCTTTTCCAGATTCTGGAAAGAAATTTGCCTGTAGAATTTATCTAAATTTTCCTTTCCTTTAATGAATATTCTCCAATTATAGGTTATCTTTCCACTCTTTTGCTTTTTGATTTCTTGATAAGGCCTAGAAGGTCTTATATCAAAGTTCTTTAACAGCTTTATCGTATCTATTAGAAGTTGAGGTTGTTTGTCTTTTTTGGGTGAGCCAAACCCTATTCCAACCGCCCTATGGATTTGGTTTAAATGATCTCTAAACATGGTAACCCACCCATCACCTGTGAATAACCAACTTAACAAAGATCTGACTATTTGATTGTCTTCTGAATTTAAATAAATCTCTGGAATTCCCACATTTTTCCTTGTTTTATCACCTACTTTAAACCCCAAACCAGTTATTAAAATTTGACCAAAAATTGCTGGGAGAAAGCATCCATATATACTTTCTTCTTTTCTAACTCCATCAGGCGTTATTTTTCCAGCCAGTTCTGTAAAATTATTTAAAATTTCCTCATCTTTGTTCCAAAACCCAACACCAAAATTTTGGTGCATGTTGCCTTCCGCTAAAATTGCTCCTACAAGGCTTGCCCATTCTTGGGTTAAGAAATTTATGGGAAAGGATAGTTGAATAGGTTTTCCATTTCTTCCATATTTGGCTTCTACTATAAATTTTTCAGTTTCAAAATAAGGAATTTTTAAAAAACCTGAGATCTTGAGTAGAGTTTGTAATGGCACATATTGGGCTTTTTTTCCTGTTAATTGAGATGTGTAGTTTTGTAAATTACCACTATTAATCCCAATTTTTCTTGCTATCTCCTTCCAGCTAAGTTTTTCCATTCTTTTTAAATCATATAATCTCCGCCAAAAATCGGTTTTGAGCCAAAACATAGCTTTATTCGGCAATTCCCAGCAATGCAATTCAGTTTTCATTTCAATCACTTAATTTCAAATGGTAATTAGAATTTAGCATATACTTTATTTACTCTTTCGGAAGCAGATTTCCGATGTTTCCGATGAGTTTAGAAAAGAAGGAAAAAACTAGGTTTGATGCATGAAATGCAAACTCTCAACAAAAAATAGGCTTATAAGGACAAGAGTCATCATTACGACATTCGTAAAAAAAAGATTAGGAATTTTTAGACAAGGAAGATTTTGACAAAAATCTCGAGAGCAATCAGGGCTACAACAATTGCGACTATATGTTTGGGCTTGATTACGAACATCTCTTCCTCTTCATCCTGATACCTCATCAAACCTCCGGCACCCATTGGCATATATAATTTATCTCGCTGACGGGCCATTTGATCACATTATTTACTTTAAATATCTTGTTGTAGTCTTGAATTAAGAATCTCTTTTCTAAGATTTAAAACCTTATCCTTTACTTCATCCCATTTTGTTTCGTTCCTTAAATTTAAAACCAATTTCATTCTTTTAATTTTTTCTTCATGTTTGCTTAATTTTATCAAAATTCCAATTAATCGCAATACATCCTTTTTTCTGAAAACACGAACTGAGTAGATGTTTTTACTAAATATACCATATGTTGCCTTTTGGCCTCTTTTATGACGTAAATAAAATCCGCAAGAAAATCCTTTTCCTTGAAGCTTATTGAATATTTGCTTCAAAATAATTTTATCGTTACTAGCTACACTGAAATGGAATGAAATAGTATTATCTGTATTTTCATAAATATCGAAACTTCCTTCAGCATCAGCATATCCAGCTAAAAATGAAAAGAAATAATTATCGTTTTCTAAAATCCATTTTGGAATTTCTTTTAATTTTTCTATTAAGAAATTAAAAGAGGTATCTAAAGCGCACTGAACGTGCCATTCTTTTATATTTCTTTTATCTTTGTGAATATAAACATAAACATAAGAATATTTTCCAAATAGGTTTTTAAATATGTTAACCAATGCTGGATGGGTTGTTGCTGTATTAACAATTATACGATGAAAATCTTTATAAACCGACAAGTCACCAGTTCTTAATCCTAATATGTATGCCTTTTCCATTAAATTGCCAGAAAAAGGTTTTCTTAAATGTTTAGTCTTTGCTTCAGAAATTGAACGAGTCTTAATATCATACTTCATCATTAACTCTGCTACAGTAGAAAAATGTTTAATTGCTAGTTTCTTAGCTACCTGTTCTAAAGTTAATTTTTTCTTTACATAAAGGTCGAGTAATTCTTTTTTGGTTACATCATACTTTTGCTTTCTTTTTTTAATGCCATTTTTACACATCCAATATCTTACGGTCTCGTCCGAAATTTTAAATTTTGTGGCTATTTGATATGTAGAAAGTTTTTGATTCCAGTAAAGATTTTCAAGAACTTCTTTATTTTTGAAATCTTCTGTTTGCATAAATTACATTTAGCATTTCCTATATTTAAATTTTAGTACTTAGTATTTTGTCTTTCTGTTTTGCCATAATCCCACTTTATCTTTTTAAAAATAAAAAGGCGCGTTGGCTATAGCCCGTCTTATGTTTCAGGTAGCATTTGTCTGAGCGTTTTTAACTTGCACCCCGCAGGGGCACTGATCCGTTTCATCTTTCCCAGCTTCAATTCAGCAACCATCATCATTAGCGAAGTCGGAAAGTCTCGTTTCTGATATCAGTGCTGCTTTCTCAAACAGCCTTTCGGCACCCTCTTAAGGTGGACGGAACTTCCTCAGCTTGCCTTTGAAAGCAAGCCGAAGCTACCCAACCAACTCGCCTAATATTTTACTGTATCGTCTATTTAAAAACTTTACGCAACTCCAAAAGAAAAATTGACTAATCCTCTTTTTCAAAATCCTCAACCTTGTATTCAAACTCCTCGTCAGACTTTATTTCCTCTCTCTCTTTCAATATCTCCCTGGCTAAGAGCCAAAACAGGGTCGCCAAAGCCTTCTTGCCCTTGTTGTTCGCTGGGATGATCAGGTCAACATTTCTTGTCTCGTTGAAAGTGTTGCAAATCGCCACGACCGGCACTCTTGCCTTGACAGCCTCTTCCAGAGCCTGATGGTCAACCATAGGATCAACAATGATTATGACATCGGCCTCAGAATATTTCCTGAAAGATGGGTTCGTCAATGATCCGGGCAAAAACCTTCCAACAACAGCCTCGGCTTTTATCAATTCAGCAAACTTTTTTATTCCGCTTTGAACAACTGTTTTCTTCCCAGCGATGATTATGCTCTTTGATCTCGCCAGGAATTTTGCAGCAATCCTTATCCTATCATCGATTTTTTTCAAGTTCATGACAGCAAGACCGTCAGGCCTGATTTTGTATATGAATTCCCTCATGTCTTCAGTTCTTAGGTTCATGCCTATGTGTATGCCAGAGACCAAATATTGCTGTCGAGGAATAAGGAGTTTCGTCGGCATTCGCTCATCCTATGTAACTCAATTGTTCCTTCTCACCGGCTTTTTCTTGGGGTGGTCTCATCAACTGTCCCAGTGCCTTTCTCTGGACGTCTTCGACCTTCTTGATGAGCTCTTCCATTTCCTTTATCTTCTTCCCAAGCCTTCTCGTGTCAGCCTTTATTTTGAGAATCTTGATCAGGACATTCAGAACTGCCTCTGCGCTCTTCGGATCAGGAATTATTGGAAAACCAACGGTCTCTCCGAGAAGGCAAACACCACTCATTCCCCTGGTTTTACCCAGGCCTATGAACAGCCCGGAAGCTCCGACTATTGTCCCAATTTTATTCACGGATTTGAAATCAATGTTATATTTCTCATACTTTTTTATAAGTTCAGGATCACTGACTGCTCCGACGACCTTCGGCTTCTCCTTTTGCTCGCCTATGCTCAATCCTGCCAGTGCGAATATTTCCCTCACACCAAGCTTATAGATATAATCCAGAATTGTTTCAACGATTTCGTAATGACCTTCAGGGTCTATACTTTGGCTGTCTCCAACAAGAAGTATGATATCCCTCTGTCCCTTTTCTTTCGCCTTCCAGTAGTAGAACTCATTTTTCAGAACGTGGACAGAGGAGTTCTCATGAAGCAGGACAAACGGCATGAAATGGGACGAATAAAGCTCGGCAAACTTCTTTGCTTTCAGCTCTTCCACCAGAAAACCAGTGGCAATCCTACCGACATTCCCGACTCCTGGAAGACCCTCGATGAAAATCGGGTTTTTCAGCCTCGGTTTTTCAATTTCGGTTATTTTTGTCGTCATCCGATCACATTATAGTTTAGTATTCGCTTCAAATATATTTAAAAATCATCTACATAAATCTTGTACGAGCCTTCTTCACTTGATTTGTACTTGAAAAGCCTTTCTCCTGTATTTCCCGAACCTGTCCTCAGGCGAGAACCTCGGAGGCTGCGGGGAGACAGTTTTGGCTCCGCACTTGGGGCATTTTTCCTTAAAGGTGTAAAGATTGCAACCGCTGCATTTCCTCATTCTCATCATATTTATTTGTTTAATTTCAATTGAAAAATATGAACCCATTGCTTCTCATACTCGGTCTAGTTGATGCTTGCGGAGCAGCGATAATCATGTGGGGGCCAAACGTCCCGATAATAGGGCAGTTCACCATGTATCTTGCCTACATGATTCTGGTAAAGGGCCTGATCTCGGTTTTCATCAGCTTTCCAGTTGGCTTCTTTGACTGGATGGGCATTCTGGACATTCTGGCAGGAATTGTTTTGATTCTCATCTTGTACGGGGTGAATTTCCAAATCTTCTACATTTTTGCTGTAATTTATGTTTTCAAGGCAGCCTACTGCTTGTTCAGAACAATCTTAAACATTTGATTCATTTGATGAGCTTGTACTTTCCTTCTCCGTCAAACTTTTCTATGTTTTCAACAGCCGCCTCAAGCTCCTGAACCAATTTTTTCTCAAGAGCCTTGGCATCCTTGCCCTTGACCTCGATCCTGTATTTGGGAGCAGAGATGTACTTGACGGTAGCATCAGCATTTTTGGCCAAATTAGAGAGGATTTCTCTTATTCTATTCACACCGTTCTTGGCATAGCTCTTCAGCTCCAAATCAGCCTTTATCTCGAATTCTTTTTCCTGGAAGCTGGCTTCTGCCATCTTGGCAATCGCCTCTACCCATTCTTTGGAAATACCTTTTTCTATGAGTTCATCCTTTGATGTTCTCGCTTCCTCAAAGGCAGCGGAAAGTTCTCCGAATTTTTTCTGCATAAGGAATCCAACCTCTTCATAAGCCTGTTCCAAACTTTTGCCAAACCCCTTTGCAACCTGCTCAAGCATCTTCTCAGCTCTTTGCTCCCTTCTGAAGGAGTTCATCTTCTCCCTCTCATCTGGCTTGGTGACTCTTTTCAGGCTCAAGTTGACTGAATTCTTCTGATAGTCTATCTTGATCACTTTCGCCACATACTGCTTCTTGGCCTTGACGAAATCTCGGATGTCATGAACCCATTTGCCGGCGACTTCAGAAACGTGAATCATCCCTTCGTTTACTTCAGGATATTCGATGAGCTTGCACCATGCAGCATATGGAGTGATCCTTTCCACACTGACTAAAACTAGTTCGCTCCATTCCGGCAATCCCTTTCTCTTGACCATAATAACTAAATAGGCGGTAAAGAATTAAAGTTATTATTCCTCAAAAACTTTTTCAAAAATATTTTGTGCAGGAGGTGGGATTCGAACCCACGAACGGACTAACCGACCAGGTTCTAAGCTTCGCCGATTTCAAGCTCTCTGGCGCCTTTAACCGCTTGGCTACCCCTGCATATTGAAAATATGGGATTAAGAAATTAAGTTTTTTGGTTATTCTTTCCCAACTGATATTTCTTGTAAAGCTCACATCTCCAAAAAATAGGTAAACGAAAGAATATTCTATAAGCCCAGTATTTGCATCCCACGTAGTCTTCTTCCCCATCATCATCTTTTTCTATGTTGTCCTGGCATATGGCGAAATACGGGCATCCTTCAAGAGTATACTTTACTGCCTTCTTTGCTATATCCTTTAAGATACCAATGGTTTTATTGATGGTTTCCATCAAAATCAAAATCAACAAATAAACTTAAATTTCTGAAGCATAGAATTGAATTGATGTCAGACAAAACAGAGGAACAGTCATTTCAAGGCCTGCAACAAAAAATTTCAAACTTTTATAATGTTAATTCCCAGCTTCTGGGAAAGGTCGAGAAATCAATGAAGCCAGAGAGTATAGAGCAAGTGGACATAGAACTTTACAGAATAGCGCTTGAAGATAGCAAAAAGAGGAGAGATAGCTGCAAGACCGAAAAAGATTTTCAGTACGAGTTGGATATACAAAGTCTTCTAAACTTCACGATTGTGATCAGATTTGCTGGGTATCTCAAATGAAATTTAGGTATTGGTCGTGTAATCCAATTTACAATAATGGAAGCATTCATCTTTTGGTAGCATGTCAAGCAGTTTCTGAAGCTCTGCAATTTTATCAATTTCATACTTGTATTTTTCAAGAATTTTCTTTACAAAATTTTCTAAATCACTTTTCATTTTATCACACTAAAAATAAATTAAATCTAGATTATATAAGTTCATTTTGAGGAGTATCAATTTTATAATTTATTCTGAAGTATGAAGATTAATGTCATCGTTTTCTATCCTTGCTAAATCTGGGCAATATCTATAAGCTAACCTTAATTGTTCTAATTCCTTTCTTTTATTCCTCAATATTTTCAAACCTGTATCAGTAAGTGTGTAGTGAAATTGCCTTTTCCTCGCTCTTTCACTTTTCTCCACAAGGCCACTAATTTCAAGAATTTTAAGATTATATTTCAAAGATTCCGAAGGAACAATTTTTTTCAACGCATCAACTGATTTCCCATATTTTGAATCATAAAGAGTTAATAGAATTTCGATTCTTTGTTTATCACCAAGGGCTGCATATAGTTCAGGTTTATTAATTCCCATATTTTTACAAATACATCTACATAAATAAATTTCAATGCCTCCACAGGAATTTGAACCCTGGTCAAAAATTATATATTTGAAAATACATTATATTTTTATGAATAGACTGAATAAAAAACAAATTTTTCTCATAAAAAAACTAGCAAAAAAAAGGCAACAGTCTAAATAAAATTTGCAAAAGACTTTGTCTGCAAAAATCAACAATATACTATTGGGTTAGAAAAACTATTGGTAGAAAAATAAATATAGTATCAATAAATTCTGATTTGGAAGAAGAAATTGGCGAAATAGTTGGAGTGTTTGCCGGAGATGGCAATTTCTATTGGATAAGAATTATAATTATAAAATTAGATTTTATCTCTCTTTTGGCGAAATGGATTATGCTGAAAAAATAAAAAACCTGATCACACGCGTTTATGGAAGAACAGCTACAATCTATCCTCAAGGTAAAATGTTTATTGTGCAAATCTCCTCTAAAGCAATAATTAATAATATTAAAGAATTTTTGATATGGGATTCTAATAAAACATACTCTGTACAATTAAAAAATCCGATAGATAAATATTCTAAAAATTTCCTTAAAGGTTTCTGTAGAGGTTTAATAAAAGCAGACGGATGGATAACAAAAAACAATTTAATGATTTCATGTACATCTGATGAATTAATGAATGACTTATCAAAATCCTTAGAAATTTTAAAGTTACCTCATTTGAAAACAAGTTGGAAAAGAAAAGATGAACGAAAGAGACAGATTGCTTTATTTTTTAATAAAGAAAATACTAAAAAATTTTTAGAAATAGTGCATCTTTAAAAAATTTAGTGCCCCTGATGGGAATTTCAGCTTATGCTTTTGAACCCATGTTTCTCGCCGCGTTTGCGGTCTCAAGCTCGAGAAGCTCGCATCCTCTCGGCTTCAATTAACCGGGCTAGACGACAGGGGCACAACTAATATTTGTTCAACTAAAAGAAAAAGGAATACTAAAGAATTTAAAATTTTAGCCAACAACCTTGTAGACTGCGTCTCCCTCTCTCACTCTGTCAGCGACTTTCAACCCGATTGAGTCCCCTGCCTTTGCTGCCGGAATCTTCTTGTGCTCTATCTCTATCGAATCAATAGTTTGCTGGACATTCGTTGCAATGCCCTCTATCGAGATTTTGTCTCCCACTGACAGCTTGTCTGTGAGTTCGACTACAGCTACTCCTATCTTGCCATAGTAGTGGCTAATTTTTCCAACAAGCTTTTTTTCCTCGTCTGCCATAATTTACCTTCTAACTCCTTATTATTTATACCTTATGGATAGAGAATAAATTTTATGCCGATTACAGGACCCCATAGAACAGAGGCATATGGGTTTAGAATAAAATGCAAGGATTGTGGGAGAATGCTGGGGGATGATGAACTCCTGCTAATAGGAAATTCATTGAAGTGCATGTATGACAGGAACCAGTATTTTGTGCTCATTCCTTTCGAGGAAAACATACCGCCCCAATACAAAATCCAATGGAAGAAATTCGTGGATAGCCTTAAGAAACCATAGTTATGAGCTCGGGGGGATTTGAACCCCAACTTTGTGGTTTCTTCCAAACATTGACCGAAGCCACACGTGCTATCCAAGTTACACCACGAGCCCAACAATAACTATTTAGCCTATACTTAAATTTATGAGAATCAAGACTACCAAGAGTAATCAAAAAGAAAGAAAACAAAAAAGGGATTCAAACCTCTTCTTCAAACTCCTCTTCCCCAACTAAGAGTTCTTCATCTTCGAAAGGATCATACTGGTCTTCGTCCACTTGTCTCCCCTCTACAAGCCCCTTTCTTCCAGGTCCAGAGTGTGAAGATGAAAATGAAACCCAAGAAGGAACTCTTTTGCTGTTTGAAGCGGGCCTGCTTTGGAAATGAAAAATAGGGCGTGAGCCCTATCTAATTATGTCAATTCCGAGCGTCTGACTCATTTCGCGGACTACTGGTTCTTCATAGCTTACTGGTCCCAAGATGTATGGCGATTTCACTCCTGTTATTATTGCTATCACTTGTACTCTGCCTTCGAATTCAGGCAAAATCCTTGCTCCCCAGAACACTTGCGCCTGTGGATCCAAACTCTGTGCTACTGTCTCTCCGATCATGTTGACTTCATCCAGCTTAAGGTCAGGCCCACCAGTGATGTGAACCAAAGCACCTTGAGCTCCTGTGTAGTCAACTTCTAGCAACGGATTTTCTAGTGCTCTTGTTATCGCATCCTTGGCCCTGTCAGAGCTGTTGCTCTCACCAACGCCAATTGCTGCGACTCCGCCTGTGTGCATCACTGCTTTCACGTCTGCATAGTCCAAGTTTACCAAGGAAGGCAATGTTATAGTCTCGGTTATTCCCTTGACCATTGCTGCTATAAGCTCGTCTGCAACAGAGAATGCCTGCTGGATCGATAGATTTCCTGCGTACTTCAATAGCTTGTCGTTCTCGATGACGATTGCTGTGTCACAAACTTGTCTCAGCTTTGCAAGACCGTCTTCGGCCTTTGCAATCCTGGTCCCTTCAAGCTTGAAAGGCATTGTCACTACAGCTATGACTATTGCTCCCATCGATTTTGCTAGCTCGCAAACCACTGGAATGCTTCCAGTTCCGGTTCCCTTTCCAAGGCCTGCTATTGCAAAAAGCAGGTCAACTCCTCCTATTGCTTCTTTTACCTCGTTCCTGTTCTCTTCTGCAGCTTTCTTTCCAACCTCTGGGTATCCTCCGCACCCAAGCCCCCTTGTCAATTCCTTTCCTATCAGGATTTTCTTGTCAGCCTTTCCAACTGCCAAGGCTTTAGCATCTGTGTTTATGGAAATTGTGTTTGCTCCCTCAACTCCCATCTCTGTTAATCTCGTTACTGCATTCTGTCCGGCTCCACCGCAGCCAACGACTGCGATTTTTGCTTTTTTGACAGCGAAACCGAATTCTTGCTCAGCTAATTTGTAATAATCAACATTGCTGAAGGTCGCTCCGCTTGTTGTTTCGAGTCTGAATCTTGCTTGTGGACTGTCTTCACCGGTTGTTCTTGCCAGCGCGCTTCTTATGAGCGATTCAGTTACCATTTTTTTCCTCCTCCTATATTCGACAAAATATATTTTGTCTCATCGAAAACCCTTTATTAGTGGTTTTCAAACATTATTCTTAGAAATAGATTGGTGTGAATAACACTATCTAGTTCAAAACCCTACTTTTTAACCCGCGTTAACGTTAATTAACCCTACTTTAACCCTACTTAACTATAAAATAAACAAACACTGTAAATACTTTTCTTAAAAGTTGACTTAAAAGCATTTTTTACATCCAAAACATATGATGGAACTTCTATTATGCTGAATCTAAATAGCAAAATCTATAGTTTTTGTAATATGTTTTAGAGATTAAGTTCAGTTATAAGGATAATTAGAGTAAGATTGTCCTATACAGCCTCTAATTTATATCTTTTCAAGCAGTCTGGACATTTCACTAGATAATATATTATCTCATACCAAACTGGCGCTGTGGGGTCTGGTTCCAAGCAGAACCAATTTTGCATATTTTCTTTAAATCTGGTATGTCGTGAAAATTTAATATTATCTTTGCCACAGTACATGCATACCTTAGGTTCTGGTATTTCTAGAGTTTCTATTCTGGGCATGGTATCAAAAAGGGATTGCAATTTTAACTTTAAATGTTTTATGAAATAAAAAAGCGCCCCAGGAGGGATTTGAACCCTCAACCTACCGGTTTCCGCAAACCTAACAGCCGGTTGCTCTACCGTTAAGCTACCGGGGCATTTATTTTATGGATATATTCTATTTATCAACCTTGGGAATGCGATGGCATCTCTTATGTGTTTCAGTTTGCAAACCCACATCACAGTCCTTTCGATTCCCAATCCAAATCCTGCGTGCGGAATCGAGCCAAATTTTCTCAAGTCCAGATACCAAGCATAATCCTTCGGTTCTAGTTTCTCCTCTTTGATTCTCTTCATCAAATCCTCATAGCTTTCTATCCTCTCACCGCTTCCGATTATCTCGCCATATCCTTCCGGTGCAAGCAAATCAACGCTCAAAGTCACTTTAGGGTCTTTCGGGTCAGGCTTGTGGTAGAATGCCTTTATTCCTTTCGGGAAATGAGTCACAAAAAATGGAACGTCAAATTGAAGAGCCAAAACTCTCTCCTCATCGGCTCCCAAATCATCTCCGTATTCTATCTTCACTCCTTTCTTCTGCAGAATTTTTATCGCTTCCTCGTATCTGATTCTTGGGAACGGAGTCTTCACTTTCAGCAAATCCTTGGAATCTCTTCCAACCTCTTTTAGTTCTGTTTCGCACTCTTCCGCAATTTTATGTAAGATGAAAGTGATCAGTTCTTCCTCAACTTTCATCAATCCTTCAAAATCGCAGAATGGCATCTCAGCCTCCAAATGCCAGTATTCGGTCAAATGCCTTCTTGTCCTTGATTTTTCTGCCCTGAACGAGGGGGCGACAGTGTAGCATCTCCCAAATCCGAAGATCATCGCTTCTCCATACAATTGCCACGATTGCGTCAGAAAGGCTTTGCTGTCGAAATATTTCACTTCAAACAATGTCGAGCCTCCTTCGCAAGCAGCGCTTACGATAGTCGGAACTTGGACCTCCAGATAGCTGTGCTCTTTGAACCACTCTCTCGCAGCTTCCAAGACTTTTGACCTGATTTTCATGATGAAATGCATTTTCTTGCTCCTAATCCAGAGATGGCGGTGGTCCAAAAGAAAATCTGGCCCGTGGAATTTCTTGGATATGGGGAAATCTTCCTGCGCTTTGGTCAAAACTTTTATTTTTTCTATTCCAAGCTCACATCCATATGGGGCGCGAGGATCCTTTTTCACACTTCCTTCAATCTCTAATACAGATTCCATCGGCAGCTTGTCAATCTCATCAAAAGTCTTCTTGTCAACTGCATCTTTTTTCAAAGTGCACTGGATGAAGCCGGTTCCATCCCTGATTATCAGGAACTGGATTCCGCCTGAAGACCTTTTTCCATGTAGCCAGCCGTGGATAGAAAACTTCCCCTCTTTTCCAGCCAAAATTTCAGAGATATCAGTGAACATTTAGCTCACCTTTAAAATTTTGATTTCTGAAATTAAAAGAGTGAAGGCTAAACAAATCTCAGAATCAAGCTGAATTAAAGCAACCGCCTTTCACTTGCTTCACCGTTGTTATTTCTTTCATTTCCTCGATTTAAATAGCTATTCTTTACAAATCATAGACTATTCCAGGCACTTTTGGGAATGGCTGAACTTCACCTATATGTTTGGCTCCTACTATCCAACTGACCAACCTCTCTACACCAATTCCTGCTCCGGCTGATGGTTTCATTTTCTCTTCCTTGGCCAAATTTAATAGCACTTCATAATTTCCTTTTCTCACGCCGTCCCTGTCCATTTTTTTAATCATTTTATCGTATTCGTATTCCCTTCGACTGCCAGACAACACCTCTCCATACTTAGGTAGAATCAGGTCATAATTATCCCATTCACCATTCCCGCCTTCATAGTCATAAAACTCTCTGGGGATGTTCAAGACCCAAACAGGGTCAGAAATCTCATTTGTTATTCGTGTCTCCCAATCCTTCCCGTATTTGCCTTCAAGTTCCTTTCTATCGTAGGCTTTGAACGGAGCTTCCGGACATTTTAAGCTGCTTCTTTCAAGCCGATCTAGCTCTTCGGTCACATTCTTGTTAAGGCTGCTTATTAATCCGCAGAATAATTTTTCAACGAGACTTCTGATGTCTTTAGAAGTGGCATCTCTGGCTTCAAAATCCAATTGTGTAAATTCATAGGCATGTATTCCACTGTTTGCCCTTTCCTTTTTTTCAATCCTCACATTTGGGGAAAGGGTGAATAACTTGGGATAAAGCAGAGAACATGCAACCATCTTGTGGATTATCATGCTCAGAGTTGTCCTAACAGTTTTTCCATAAATCTCAACTTCAATCCTTTTTTCGATGGATGCTCCAGTATCTGGCCACAAAGGATCTCCTGTCTTAGAAAGTATCACCGGTAGCACAAATTCAAACCCGTTGTCAACAAATTCACGAGAAAGATAGCTTAGCACGTGGGTGTTTACTTTGCCAATATACTGCTTTCTTCTGATTCCACCTTCGGATAATTGCTCCAAAGGTTTCGGAATCTCAATTCGTGTATCCTTTGCTAAACCTTTTTCACCCATATTTATCAACTAACATAGTGGAATTTCTCCATTATATTTTTTGAAAAATATCGTAATGTTTATGAAAAATTTACTTTACGAGCATTCGATACACGTTTTTCACTAGCGTCTGTCCGGCACTCAGGCAATTTCTTCGGCAGGCAGTTCTTCCGGCATCTCCGGAACTTCTGTGGTCGTTATGTGCTTGATTAAGGCAATGTCACCGATTGCTTGAACCATTGGATAGGGAATTATGACTCCCTTCTTCCCGCCAAGGCTCTTGCCAAGGAAACCTTCCTTTGCAGCCTCTATTACCAACGCTCTTACCTTGAATCTTCCAAGATCAAGCTCAACATCAGAAATTTTCCCGCAATAAGAGCCCCTGCTTGTGAAAACATCCTTGCCAAACAAGTCAGCTATGTCCTTTACGTTTAATGGCATTTTTCTTCCTCCAATAATAGAATTATTCTTTTAATAATATAAGAATATTGATTTTATTCTTTTTTCAAGTGGTAGAAGCATCCAATTTTTACCATTCTAGAGGTTCTAAAAGTTTATCAAAGGCGCATATCGAAAATCTTCTTGTAAAAAACACAGGAAACATCGGAAATCTACTTCCCAAAGCCGGATATGGTATAAAGGATTAATTTATTTGAGAAGGTGATAGATTGTTAAAAATATCGGAAGAAAAAGTTACTGAATTATTTAGTGAGTTGAAAGAAGAAACTAATAATTTTTCTAAATTTAACTTAAAAATATTCGAAAGGAATCCACAAAAAATCATTATTTTAAGACTGATGTTAAATCTTTCAAGAAGACGATTTTCTAAACAAAATGGTTTGCCCTTATCAACAATGAGAGATGCTGAAAGTGGAGAACGAACGTCTTTAAGTCAAAATTTTGAGAAAATTTTAAAAGTGATTTTACCTAAAATAAAATCATTGCCAGAATCAAGAAAAAGGTTAAACTCTATTTTGGAGACTTTTCATATTTTCCAAGAGATGTCAAAAGGCAGATTTAAATTTATTTTTGATAACAACTTAGGACCACCATGGCTTGAAAGAGAAAGATCGAGCATCAAAGCTAATAAGAAAGCAAGAAGAACTGAGGACGAAATAAAAATATCAAACTTTTTACTAAGAAAAAATATTCCATTCTCTGAACAAGAGACCATTATTCTACCTGAAGAATCTAAGGCTGGAGCAGTTGTTGCAGATTTTTTTGTTAGTACTCCAAAAGTAAATTTTTCAATTGAAACATTTACTCTGACTGCAAAGAAAAGAACAAAAGATATAATGAAAAGAATGAAGAAAAGAGCTTGTTTGATGGCACATAAGGCATTTAGGATAAAATTACATAAAAAGAATTTGTTAACTGTAGCTGTAGTGAGGACAAATTTGCCCGAAGACCATCAAATAATTGAAATTTTGAAAGAAGCTTTCGATTTTGTTATTTTAAATGATATCTCTAATCTTGAAGAACTTTTAAAGCGCTCGGGGCGCGATTTGAACGCGCACGGAGCAAAGCTCCACCAGCTTAGCAGACTGGCGCCATAACCGGATTCGGCCACCCGAGCTTATAATAAATAATAAGAATTAAATAAGCTTTACCCTTTATGAGATTATGAAAAATTTTCAAATCCCACCCTAGGCGTTTTTAAGGATTTAGACTTCCTTCTTATCGGTTTTGCTAGTTTTAGCAGAATTTAAATTTGCAAAATAAAAGAAAATTATGAGAATTTCACAGCAAATTTTTCCTAGACCAATAATTTTGATAACAACTGTTAACAAGGAAAATAAACCAAATGTTATGACAGCAAGTTTTGTTATGCCAGTAAGCTTTGAGCCAAAGTATATCGCTTTTTCAATTTCTCCTCAGCACCATACTTTTGAAAATTTGAAAGAAGCGAAAGAGTTTGTTGTTAACATAGTGAGTAAAGAAATGAAGGAAAAGGCAGAAATTTGTGGAAGCCATTCTGGAAGAAATAAGGATAAATTCAAGCTTGCAAATTTAGGAATTGAAAAAGCTAGCTTAGTTAAAGCACCTTTAATTAAAGAATGCCCGATAAGCTTTGAATGCAAACTCGAATTCATGAAAGAGTTTGGTGATCATTTTATTGTTGTTGGAAAAGTTGTTAAAGAACATGTTCGCAAACAAGAATTTGAACCTTTGCTTCATTATAGCGGAAGCGAATATAGAACGAGCAAAATTCTTAAAGAGTAAATTTTTCTAGCCTGAGCTCATCCCATGTTCAAGATATTTCATGAAATTCACAGTTTTTTCACTCATCCAGCTTATTATTCTTATTAATTCGAAAAACCAAAATATCATTCAGAGGAGAAAAATGGCATTGAAAAAAAGAATGGAAAAAATGAAGAAACTATCAGGACCAATTCTAAAGCTGTACCTATTAGGAAAGTCCTTGCTCGTGCTTGGTGCAGGAATTCTGATAGCTAGTTACTTCCCGCAATATGACTGGAAATTCTGGGGATTGGTTTTGGTAGTATTGGGAATGCTGGTAAAATTACCTGGATTCTTGAAAATGCATTAAAACAATCTAGAAACCTGTGATGAAAAATGGAAGTAGTGCTACTTTTTTTACTGTCTTTTATTTTTTACATGTGGCTAAAGCTTGTCCTATCCGAGGCGATATTCATCCCGCTTCCCATATCGACGATAAGAAAAATGCTCAAGCTGACGAAGGTGAAGAGCTCTGACGTTCTGTATGACTTGGGAGCAGGCGACGGGCGAGTGATAATTGCCGCTGCTAGAGAATACGGATGCAAGGCAGTCGGAATAGAGAGAAGCAGCCTGGTTGCTGCTTTGTGCAGATGGAACATCAAAAAATCTGGATTGAAGGAGAAGATAAAACTGATAGAGGGAAACTATTTTGATGTGAACTTGAGCAAAGCCACGGTAATAACGGCTTACCTCTCTCAAAAGCAAAATAATCTGCTTTTACCAAAGCTGAAGAAGGAACTGAAGAAAGGAACGAGGATTGTCTCCGCATCGCACACTTTTCCTGGTTTGAAAGAAATAAAAAGAATAAAGACAGGACATTTCTACACAAGACTGTATAAGATTTGAAACTTTTAGTGCCGATAGTTAAACATTAATCTTTTTTTATTGATATTTTGAGTATGAATTCGATTTCAGAAGTGATTGTCAATACTGAACAATGTAAATTGATCGGAAGGTTTCTCCGCGAAAAGAGGAAAGGATACAAATATTACATGTTTGATGACCCAAAAGAAAATCCAGATTTAAGTCTTGGAAGGGAAATTGATGCAAATTATTATGGAGCAGTAATTGACATAGATCATCACTTTTGGAGATTCTCCAATGGAAAACTGGATATAGGGGATGGAACACTTGTCGCAGACTATGGTTTGTTAAATGGTCAACGATTGAAAGGTGCAACATTCTTATGGGTAAAATCCAAGATGATGCTTGATAAGGATTCTAATTTCTTTTCTGCCAAAAATCTTGCTAATCTATCAAAAGAAATGTTTGAATCATGGCTTTCTGATGATAGTGGTGAAATCCCAATTTTTGATCCAGATACACGTCTGATGTTAACAAGACAGCTTGGCAGAAAACTACTGGAGAGATATAATGGAAATTTTGATGAGATTTATGAAAAAAGTGGTCATAGATTGCTCTGGAATGGATTTTTAGGGGGTTTTCTTACAAGATGCGAAGAATTCGAGGGTTACAGAGATCCCATATTTTTCAAAAAGGCAAATCTCTTGGCAAAAGTCATGGAAAGAAGGGGACTATGGAAATTCAAAGATCCAGAGAACAAAAACCCACCAATAAACTACCATATACCAAACATTGCTTATAAGACTGGAATGATTGTACTTCCTCCTCCGCTGATGGCAAAAATTAGAGAAAAAACACCATTGAATGAAGATGATGAATTTAAATTAAGATTGGCTACAGTAGAAGCCTACAGAATTGTCGCAAGTGAATCAGGAATAGATCCTTATAAAATTGACGATGATGCTTGGAATGAAAGCAGAAAATATTGCCAAGAACCCCCGCTGAATTGTGATGGTGTTAACGAAAGAAGGCCTTGCTTCTGGAGAGATGTTTGCGCTGCTTACAATGTTAAGCCCGAACTGAGACAATTGACAATTCCTCTGGTGGATACTCACAGATACTGAGAAATTAGGTTATTTTTTAAATCTAAAATAAAATTACTTTATTGAGGGTCCGTAGTCTAACGGTTAGGACGTCAGCATTTGGCGGAACCCTGACACGGTGAAAAAAGGAGTTCGATTCTCCTCGGACCCACTTGTTTTCAAAACAAAGTTAAATCCTTTTTCATTCATATTGAGATTATGAGTTCGGAGCCAAAGGATCCAGAGCTGGAAAAAAGAATTCAAGAAACCAAGGCTGAGTACGAAAAAGGAAAGAAGAAAGAGGAAATTGAGAAAAAACTCGAAGAATTGAGAAAAATCAGGTCCGACGTGTCTCCCAAACCGTCAAAAACAGGTCTGGAAGTTCTGGAAGACATATTCAATTCTTTGGTTGAGAGAGGAAGCGCAAGATCATTTTTGTATATCAATAGATTTCCTGGTATGGAATCAACAGACACATATGTCTTGAGAACGAATGATTTGCAAGCCACGTTTGAGTTTGAAACATTTGAAGTAGATTCTCTAGAAAAAGTTTATGGTCTTGAAGAAATTGATGGAAAAACCATAGAAACTATTAGAGAAAGTAGCAAGCACAGGTTTTTAACTCTGGATGATTTAACTAAGTGGGCTGGAAAAGAATTTTTGGGAGAAAAGATTATAACAAGAGTAAAGATACATAATTATTCAGACTTTCATCCTGATGAAACTAAAGACTTTCTTTTCAGAAAAGGCGATGCTCTTAAGTTAGTTAGATATGCTGACAGTGAATTCACATTCAATTTAGATGGGATGTGTCATTATGACTTGTCCTGCTCTTTACCATTTGAATTTTCCTCTCTGGACTTCCCGTTTCCAACGGACATTCCTGTTATTACTAGTTTTAGATATCCTTTCACGCATGCCGTAAGATCAAGAGATGGCACTGCTTGCATAGAAAGCTCATTCAAATATACGGCAGGCAAAGTTGACGCAATCCTCGGTAATATAAGAAATTTAACGGATAGAATGCTGAGAATGGATTCTGCCGTTAATGCAAGAAGGCTACAGCTTAACTCTTTGTTTAACTATTGGAAGATACTTGATGGCGAACTAGACAGATTAGCTAAAGAATATGATAAACAGAGAGAAGAGCTTTATAGAGAACTTTCTTAATCTGAATCTGATTATTTTGTAAACCACTACAGTCTGGAAAGAACAATATCCTGAATTTCCTTGCTAATTTCCTCAATAGTTTTTGTGCCATCGACCATGACCCATTCCTTGGCAAACACATTCTCCTTGTACAGTCGCATGTAGTTTTCTCTCACATTGCCCAAAAATTCCAAATTCTCCTCGTACCTGTCGTTCTCGCCTTCCTGTCTTCTTCTCAAGGACTCCTCCTGGTTGATGTTCATGTAAATCACAAGATCGGGGACAGGAACCTCAAACTGTTCATAATACCTAAGCATCAATTCAAGAGGAACGTTGCCTGCACTCTGATAAGCAAAATTCGAGTGGCAAAATCTTATAGCGAGAAATATTTTCTTGGGATCGTCCTGGCATTTTTTTATGATTTCCCTGTCTTGAATTTGGTCCAACGCCCAAAACTGCCAAACAGAATCTTTTGGAAATTCAAATTTTTTATGCAAATAATCGAAAATAATCTTGCCTATCGGCCTAGAATAGTCGGGATAGTCAACAGTAGTCACTTCATACCCCCTTTCCTCCAGAATTTTCTTGATAAAATTTCCCTGAGTCTTTTTTCCCGACTTATCTATTCCCTCTAGAACAATAAACAAGCCCATCAAATCAAACTATTTTTATTATCTCAAATACTTAAATTAGTTTTATGATTCCAGACATTTTCCTGAAGATAGTTCTTTCTCTTGGTGTGGGAGCTCTGGTCGGAGTCGAGAGGGAGCAAAAGGGAAAGGGCGAGCTTGCCCAAGGCATAAGAACTTTCATGCTTGCCTCTCTTTTTGGTATGTTATCCAGCTATTTCTCTTTCCAGTTGCAGTCCTTCATTCCCTTTTATCTGGCCTTTGTAATCGCTGGAATCTTGACTGCCTTGGGCTACCTAAACAAAACAAAAATAAAGCATTTCGGGCTTACAACAGAGTTTGCCTTCTTGCTCACATTCCTGCTAGGCGTTCTTGTATTTTATGATAGTTTCCCATTCTACCTATCGGTTTCAGCGGCGATTCTGCTGACCTTCATCCTCGCATCAAAGGACATGCTTCATGGGTTTTCCAAACACCTGACAAACGAGGAAATCTGGAATGCGGTCTTCCTCGCAATCCTCGCCTTTGTAATATTGCCCATTCTTCCAAACCAGACGATAGATCCGTTCAACGCAATCAACCCGTTTGTGGTCTGGGCGAGCGTGGTGACGGTCCTTTCCATAAGTTTTGTAGCCTACATTCTGATGAAAATCTTTGGAGCTAAGAGGGGAATAATTTTGACTGGATTGCTTGGGGGTGCAGTCTCATCGATGGCTGTCGCTGTGTCCATGGCGAACGATGTGAAAAAACACAAGAAGCTGTTGTATTCCGCCACATTCGCTCTAATAATCGCCTCATCGACGATGTTTCTGAGGGTGTTGGTTATTTCAAGCATTTTCAACCAGGGAATTGGTTTGAGGCTTTTCATCCCTCTTGCGATACTGGGTGTATTGGGCTACATATTGGCAATCAGCTTTTTTGAAAAAATTCTGAAAGAAAAGCCAAAGCTTGTTTTGAAATCGCCACTGGATTTGAAAACTGCCTTGTGGTTTGGTTTTCTTTTCACCCTCATCCTGTTTTTGAGCAACTTGGCCAGAAACTATTTCGGCGAATCCGTGATTTACCTAGTCGCTTTTCTCGCGGGATTGATAGAGGTGGATGCGGCCACAATCTCCCTTTCTTCTCTTGCTTTGACGTCAATCTCACCTGCGATTGCTGTCAGGGGAATCATCATCGCGGCTCTCTCAAACACTTTCTCGAAACTGGTCATCGTATATCGGCTTGGGACAAGAGAGATGACGATTGAAGTTGGAAAAATTTTCCTAGCTCTGATTGTCGTAGGCGGAATATTGCTATTTTTAGTCTGAAATAAAATTAGATTATATGGAAGAAGAACTGCCTGTAATGACAATCATCCTTTCAGTTTTGATTTTGGCCTCCTATCTTTTCACGACATGCACAGTGGAGATATTGCTTGGTCTGCCATGTCCTCAAAACAAGTTGGTGCATTATGAACATCTTCTAGGGTTTATCCCAGCAAGACCAACGATTTATTCCCTTGTCACATACACGCTGATACATAAAGACATCCTCCATCTTGCAAGCAATCTGGTGATTCTGGTAATTGCAGGAATGGCGATAGAAAAGCATATCGGAAAATTCACGTTCTTCGAGATTTTCATCGCATCTGGTTGCATAGCAGCGATTTTTGACACCCTCAGCAGGTTTTTGTTGGGAATTTCAATGAGCTATCCGTTTGTAGGCGCGTCCGGAGCGATATTCGGCCTGATAGCGGTCGCCGCGCTCTCCAAGCCAATGGAAAAAATTCCGACATTTTTAGTAGCATTAACGCTCCTGCCGTTCGCTCAGCTCGTTGTTGGCATTCCAGAATTGGCGGATCAAAAGGTCTTCTTATCGGTCCTTATTTTTTCAGCAGCACTTTTGATAATTATTCTATATACTTTGCCACATTACCTTCCTGTCTTTGTCGCCACCCTTATCTTTATTTTTTCCTGGATCATGTTTCTGATTTTCAGCCCGCCTATGTCCATCTCGAACATCGGCCATTTGGGCGGGTTGGTTGGCGGGATAATTTTCATGTTTGCCTTTCCAAGGGAAGAGAGAACTTAGTTTTTTATGTTTAACACACAAAATATTACTTATGGTATCCAGGAGCGGGGCAATATTGATTGCAATAGTTATTCTTAGTTTCATCGTTGCATTTCTGGTTGCAAACCTGATAACACCGGGCGGATTCAACTTGGGCGAATCCCTAGCAAGCTTTTTCAGTTTACCGAAAGTTCAAGGCTCAGGAGCGGAATGCGATTGCGAGTACAGCTCAAGGCTTCAAGATTATATTTGCAACACCTTTTGCGGCGACCTCTCAGGACAATCTTGCGCACAAAAAACAGATTGCTTGATTTAATTTAAAAACTTGTGCGAGAGGTGAAATTTAAAAGGAATATGATTTTAACAAAATAAAAAAATCTAAAATTTAGCTTTTAAAGATTGTGGTCTTCTTCTTTTTCTGAAATTTGCTTTTTTACTTCTATAGTAAAAGTTTCTTGTCATCATCTCCACCTATCTTGCACTTTGAATTTCCTTTTGGTAGACCTTCTGTTTCTAACTCTTTGTTTTTTGCTTTTCATAATTAAATTTCCTTTTAGTTAAGTTAATAGTTAATTACTCCAGTATTTCCTTGTCCGGATGAATCTTCTCTCTTCATCCAGAATATCCTTCAGCAGAGCATCTTCATCCTTGTGAAATCTGGCAAGGATTCTTTTTGCAGTTTCAGGGCCGACTCCCCTTGCGGCCAGCGCTATCGCCGCTTTTTTTCCATAAACCAGGAAGAGGTCTGCAGATTTCACTATCCTCTCAAAATTTTCTTTCTCGCTCTCTTCTATGGTCCCTCTTATTTTCTTTTTCACAATCTTGATGGCTTCCATGTTTTTAGGATGGACGATTCCCAAAAGCCTTGCCTCGCACTTCGTGCATCTTATTTTTTCAGAAACCTCTTTGACAACAAAAGTCTGCTGCCACTGCCCGCAGTTCACGCAAACCAGCCTCACCCTTGTGTTCATCAACCTCTTCTTGAAAAGTCCGAATATCTCCAGCTCCGGTCTTGGCGGTCCGACAAGCTCTGCAAACTCATGCCTCAGCCCGATTCTTCCGAGAGGTGACAGGCCAGGCTTGAAAATAACTGGTATATCCTTGCTCTGTATCTTCTTCAAAATCTCTGTCGCTTTTTCTATGTCAAGCTTCTCTGTCTCCAGTTCTTTCAATGTCTCCTTGAAAATCGGGCTGCCGATATAGCTCTCAATAATTTTTCCCATTCTTACTTTCCCGTACTCGGCATTCCTTGATATCGCCCCAAACCTCTTTGCCACATGGACAAACTTCCACTCAAACAGATTGCTTCTGCTCAGATGCATCTCAGTGTAATTTCCCAAGAACTCGGGGTTCGTGCCGAACAGAACCTCTTTCAAAACTTCCAAGGCTTTCACTTGGAAATGCAGAATTATCCTGTAAGGGTCCACCTTGAGGCCGACAGAACCGATTCTTGCCGTGAGAAGAGAGGACAGCAGCCTCCCAAGGGTCTCGTTCACGACAGATCCGAAGCACGTGTGCAATATGACAGAGTTTTCATGGTCTTCTATCAAAATCGTTTTGTCGTCCGGGACAATCCCGTACTTGCCCTGTTTCTTAATCAAGTTCAGCATTCCTCTAGCGCAATTTTCATCCACAGGATAAGCTTGGACCAAGTCTTGAATGATTTCTGTGCTGGATTTTTTCTCGAGTTTCTGAGAGATGAAGGATCGCAATCTGCCAACTTCCTGAGCAACTTCAAACGGGACTGGTATGAGTTCTCCCTCCCAGCCAGGTATGGCCGCCTCTATGTCCTCGATTGGCTCGACGAAGATTTTGTCCTCTTCAACTGAGATTATCTTATAGGCTTCGCCCTTGAGGATGAAAGTGGTGTTTGATTCGCCATGCAAGGCTACGAACTCCTCGTCAAGAACTCCGACAAATGAATTGTCCAAGCTATTGACGACCCTGTATTGTTTTGTGTCAGGAATCGTGGAGAGCTGGGTGAAATAATACTCGAATCCCCTCCTCTTCTTCACAATGTTGCCGTCGAGAAAAACCAAGCCGAGCTGCTGCAGCTGCTTGCAGACTTCCAAGAATTCAGGGAAGCTCAGCTTTTGATAAGGATAAGCCCTTCTCACAATATCGTAAGCCTTCTGCAGATCAATCTTCCAGCTGTCCATGGTCAAACCAACCAGCTGATGAGCAAGAACGTCGTAAGAATTCTCATGTATTTTTAGCGGCTCAAGCTCCTCTGCCAACGCTTTCTTCGCTATCACTGCTGATTCGAAGATGTCGTCTTCGTCAGTTGAGATTATTATTCCCTTACTTATTCTCTCAGCCTCATGCCCGCTTCTCCCAATCCTTTGGATGCACTGGCTGATTGTTCGTGGCGACATGTACTGCAATACCAAATCTACAGAGCCAATATCTATTCCCAACTGTAATGAACTGGTAGAAATTATGCTTTTGATTTTCTCTTCCTTGAAATCCTTCTCGGCCTTTATCCTCACTTCCTTGCTCAGGCTTGAATGATGAATGCCGGCAGGAAAATCATTGTCGAGAGTTTTGATCCTGGAAGAGAGAATCTCGGCGAACTCTCTTGTGTTTGTGAATGTTAGAGTGGATCTATGCCTTTTGATAAGCTCCATTATTGTTCTCAGTCTTGCAGCGGTTTCCGGCGAAGTGTAAAGTTTTCTTGCCATTCTTGCGTCGCCAATCTCTGGCCTGGGATTGATGACCTTGATTTCCATTCCCTTCGGCTGCACCGCTTTGATAATTTCAATTTTTCCATTCGGGCAAAGGAATCTTGCAACTTTTTCTGGAGATCCAATCGTTGCTGAAAGCCCGACCATTTGGAAGTCGTGACCGGCAAGCTCTCTCAACCTCTCTATGGCCAAAGACAGTTGTGTCCCTCTCTTGCTGTCGACTATCTCATGAATCTCGTCAATCACAACCCACTTCACGTTTCTCAAGTGCTCGCGAATCCGTTTTCCAGGAAGAATTGCCTGGAGAGTTTCAGGAGTGGTGATCAAAAGCTGTGGAGGGAATTCTGTCTGCTGCCTCCTTTCATAAGGCGAAGTGTCGCCGTGTCTGACAGATGCTTCAATGTCGATTTCATTGCACCACCAGAGCAGCCTGTCCAAAAGGTCCCGGTTGAGAGATCGGAGCGGTGTGATGTAGAGAATCGCAATCGGTTTGGATTTTTCCTCCATCACAAGGTGGAATAGGGGGAGCATGACTGATTCTGTATTATGTAAAATGAATCCATTTCCTATGAAATTTTTAAACTGTGGAACTGTTGCATCATAGACAAAATCTTCCTTTTCTTCTTTTATTTCAATTACTTTATCCCAAAAAATGTCGGATGCTGCTAAATTTTCTAAAAACATCAATTCATCTGTGAGAATTTTTTTCTTGCTAAATTTTTTGATATATTTTATTACTTTAATTAGATTTTTCCGTGTAGGATTTCTAATGCCTTTAACATATGTATATAGACAATCATACTCATGACTATTCGACGAGTTTATACCCATCTCTTTTTTCAGTTGCACTAGAACATTATTTATTTCAGGTATTATGTCGACGTTTGGGTTTGATTTTAAATGTAGGGTCTCCTTCAGTCTATTCCTTTTTTCTCTTTTCCAGAATCCAATTTTTTTGAAAAATAATTTTCTGTTATAAACATCCTGAATTAATAATCTTTTGTATTCATTCCCATTCACAATTTTGTTTTTTGCAATTGCAAAAATGTTGAAACATGACAATGCCATAATAACTTCTTGTGCCAGAATTTTGCTTTTTGTTGTAAGTTCTAATGTTGTACCGTAAATGCTTCCATCTGTATCAAATATTCCTCTCAAAACTGCTGATAAAAGGTCATGTCTACTAAATAAGATGTTAGGAATTTTAACATTTGCAGCCTTGCTTTTTTCTGGTAATCCAAGAGCATAAAGAAGAATGAGCAAGGGTTTACTACACACATAATAGTCGTATTTTTGTGATTTATCTTTCTTTACTTTAAGTCCAAGAGTTTTCATGAATGATTTAAATTTTCTTAATAATTGATTGGATGCTGTTGTAAATCTTAAATTGTTTACATTGAAATTCCCATCACCTATTACCAAACCTGCAAAATATGCAAAATCTTTATCTATATTTGGAACAGTTAAAGATGTCTTGCCACCATAACCAATTTTAATTATTTCTATAGAGTTTGTTGGTATATTTCCTATCTCTAAAATTTTCTTCAGTTTCTTTCCATTCACCCAATTGTTTTTCTTAGACCTTATTAAAGTAGCTTTGCAGCATCCTATTTTTCTTGCTATTTTATTTTGATTCATACCAGAATTTTTCATAACAACATTCAGAACAGTTAGAAAGCTCGGGTTTATGCTAACGATAATACTATCTAAATATTTTTCAAATAAATTGAGAGATATCCTTGGTATTTTCTCCGTCAATACTAACTTTCTTGCTAATGCAACAAAATCTCCATTGGAAATATCTTTTAATGGAATCCAAGAAATTTCACCATTTTTAAGCATCATAAATTTATGATCATCCGTTACCTCTACAACCCTCCCTGTAGAAGTCTTTAGAGAATACAACTTGCTTTTTTTCTTCCTAATTACCATGGCGGTGTTCGTTTTGATTTGAAGATTATTATCGCAAGAATTCACGTCTACCATTTTATTATAGATTTCTTTTATTGTTGTCGGGCCATCACCCGTTAATATCAAAGTACCTCCACTCACACATTTCCCAGTTCCTGTGGCTGCGATAACCAAAACGTTCTTTCCTTCAAGGATCGGTTTGAATGCGAGCTGCTGGGGCAGAGTCGGCTGCTTGAATCTCTTCTTCACTATTTTTTGCAGTTCTGGGTTGAGAAGTTCGAACACCATTCACAACACCTTGAGTTTCTTCAAGTCAGAGACAAGCCTTTTGTAGGAGGTGAAGTGGAGACCGATCATTCCCGCTTTTGTTGCAGCATCAGCATTCTCCTTGACGTTGTCAATAAAGACAGCTTCTCTCGGTTTCAATATCAATTTTTTTAGAACAAGTCTATATATTTTCTCTGAGGGTTTTTTACAGCCTAGTGAGAAAGATTTGAAAACATCTGGATAAAATTTTGAATAGATTTTTTTTATCATTGGAATTCTTGCGTCTGCTGGTATGGCATTTGTTAAAATAACAATTCTGTAACCTTTCGACTTCAGTGCTCTTACAAGTTTCCAGACCAGCTTGTGGGGTTTAGAGCTTTTGATTCCTCTAATCCAAATTTTTCTGAACAGCTCCTTCTTCAACCCAAGCTTCTTTGCCCCCCTAGACCAGAATTCCTCAGAGGAAATTGCTCCAATTTCACATGGAACCAGGACATTAATTAATTTTTTCCTGATTTTTTCCGGATTCTTATGGAACAACTTCGCGTAACCCCCGTATATCTTGTCAGGCGGGTTCTCTATCAGGACACCGCCAATGTCAAATAGAATAGCCCTGATCATTTTCTCACCCAACTATAGTTGCCACTAAACAGAGAAGGAGTATATATTAGATGACTGACCATCATAAGTGAAATGCTAAATACAATTGTTCCCGTCAAATATTTAAAGGTTATTTTTCAATTGGCAATCATGAGAGACCTACATTTGGGAAACCTATTAGAAAAACTCTACAGTATAGACATCAAAAAAGAACTGAAATCTTTCATCGGCAAACACAAACTCTCGGCTGCATATCTCCTTTCCAGCATTACAGACGTGACGTCGACATATGCCGCCATCAAGTATACCGAAAGATACATCCTGCAGCGCATGCCTGATATAACAAAAGAGATGTTGAAGTTGAACATATCTCTCTGCGAGCAGGAACCGGTAACCAGATATTTCTTGTATCATTTGGGGCCGGAGAACGGTCTTCTAGCAGCATTTGTCACCGAGGACTTGCTTTTTCCAGCAGCCTTCTACATGTTTGCTAAAAACTTTCCCGATGCGCCAGAAGATGTTAAGATGGATGTGTGGCACTCGTTACTAGTTGCTCTTTCTGCAGGGAGGGTTGTGGGGACAATTAGCAATCTCCTAGTTACTCATGAAGTTTATCTTCCTACATATCTTGCTGGTTTAACATTCTTCCTGGGTTATGTTGGTGCAGCCTTATATTTCAATCACAGAAGAAATAAAAAGAGTCAAGATAGTTCTGAATCAGCTGAGCAAATGCATGAAGAAATTTCACCACTTGAGTGAGTTCCAAATCTATATGCTAAGCCTTTTTGCAAGAATTCTTCATGAAACTGAAAAGCATTTTGTTCGGATTGATAGCGGCGCTATCTTTAGTTCCATTGGCATGCGCATTGACAGCCACAGTGACAGACGGAACGATTACGAATTTCGGGGCAAACCAATTCCTGACAAATTTCGGGATGCTGGATGGGGCAATAACATTTAAACTTGGGAACTACACTTGGCCATTGAATGAGGTTTGGTTGGTACCGACAAACACATTGCCAGAACAATTCAAATCCACCAGTACATATCTGGAAATTCCGGCGAACGTTACCTTCACAACCTGCAAGACTTCTATCTATGGCAATTCAACCTACGGTTTTGCGTTCAAATCCCTGGCCGATATTTTGCCCAACGGAACGTTCTGCGTTCTGGCGTATAATGGAACGTATGACATAGTGGCGAGATACTAGTGACGGACATGAAAAAACTGCTGATTGCTTTCATTCTTTTCCTTCTTCTACTCCTTTTGATATTTCAGATTCCAAGAACAGGCAAGCTCATTCAAGCGAGCGAAGATAAAAATAATCTGAATGATTATTTGGCCAAGGCAAACGACACAAAATGGCGGTTCATCGGAAGGGTCCAGATTGAAAACGGCAGGATTGTGAGCGTCAACATCACCAGCGCCAAGTGATTTTATTTAAATCTTGAAAACAAAATAATGGAAAGAGAGAATGGATTTTAAAAGTTTTCTAGACTGGGTTTATGGCTTTCTTGGGATGAGGAAAAATCTCAAAATAGGCCTCTACGGCGAGAGCGGGGTCGGGAAAACCACTTTGGCCAACAGGATTTCTGTTGATTGGACTGGTGAGCAGGTCGGAAAAGTCACAGGGATTCCCCACGAGACCAGGACAATTCAGAAGAAGGAAAAAATTGAGATAAAATTGAACAAGAAAAAAATTTTATTGAGCATTTTGGACATGCCTGGATTGGCTACAAAGGTTGACTACAGGAACTTTCTGAAATACGGTCTTTCTAAAAAGGAGGCAAGGCAGAGGGCGAGGGAAGCGACTGACGGAGTGATCGAGGCTATAAAGTGGCTGAGCAACGTTGATTCTGTCCTGGCTGTGATGGACGCGACCAGAGACCCGCTGACGCAAGTAAACATCACTCTGCTCGGGAATTTGGAGGCGAGAAAGATACCGGTGATAATAGTCGCTAACAAGGTTGACAAGAAGAGAGCAAGGCCGGATTTGATAAGGGAGGCATTCCCGAACTATCCTGTAGTCGAGATTTCCGCTTTGAAGGGGAAGAACATGGATTCTCTTTATGAAACTATAGCAAAGCATTCGAGGGGAGAAAGATGAAACTGAAATTTGATTTTATTTCATCGTCAGCATTGGAAGGCAAGTCTAAGAAGAGCAGGATAAATTTCATCCTAAACAAAGTCAAGGACGGGACGATTCTTGTGACAGACGGCGTGATGAAGCCAACAGAAGAGATGGAGCTGATCAAAGAAACGATGAGAAGGGTCGATGACGGATTCCCTGGGGTCGAGGTCGCAAGCCTGAAGAAGCCTGTGAAAGGACTTGAGAAATTCGTCGAAAGCTTTTCCGACCAAAGGGAAAAGATCAGAGGATTCCTTGCAGACCTGACAGGAGCGAAGGCGCCTGAGAGGAGCGGCATGAGGACAGGCTTGACGCTGATCGGACCGGCAAAATACATCAAGCAGGTGAAGAAGAATCCCAATTCATTTTCTGTGATGACAGAGGTCTAGCATGCACAAGTGCGTCAGATGCGGGGCAGTCTACAAGGACAATGATTCGTCAATATTGAGAGGATGCAGCAACTGTGGTTCTATTTTTTTCCTCTTCTTGAAAACTCCTCAGGATGCGGTCGAGGTAAAGGAAATCGAGAAGGAGCTTGAGTCCAGAGACACTACACTCGAGAAGGAACTGATCAAGAAGATCGAGGAGAAGAAAAAGGAGGAAAAGATTCCTGAGAAGAAAGAAATTTCTGAAAAAAAAGCTGAGAAAAAGAGAGAGATGAAGATTGAGTTCGGGATAGAGACCGTCAGGATTCCGAGGGAGGGAGTCTACGAGATCAATCTTGACGCGCTGATGAAGAAGAGGCCGCTGATAATTCTGGAGAAGGAGAATGTCTATTTCATCCATCTTCCTTCTGTTTTCGAAGTTGAAGAATAAGTTATCCTATTTGACTTCAAGTTTTCTTTTTGCAAATTCGATCTCTTTTCGATGTTCATTGAACCACTCATAACCAAACGTGTTTTTCTTCTCTTCTATATCCAAATCCTCATGTAGTAATTGGTTAACGCCAGTTATTCTAATTCTTTCTTCTATTTTGGGGTATTCTAAATAATCAAAGGACATTGGGTATGTGTCATTACATACTGGGCAATAAACTTCAACGAAAAATCTACCTAAACCAAGTTTTATACTCATGATTTCTGCGTAATGTTCACAAGGAGCTAATAAAAAAGGTAAGCTATCACCCAAATATTTTACACTTAGAGGTTTTCTTTTGATTGGTATTTCCATAATTATTGTAGACACAGTTAAAGATTAATATTTAATTTGATTTTGTAAAATAGAAAACAATTTAAGTTCGCACCACCAATAAAATAGTGAAGAAAATGAAATCCCTAGCCTCAATCGTGTCAAAGATTATTTCTGGATACTGTAATGTATCCATCATGGGATTTGACACAAGGGGTTAGTTTGGGATGATTCCTTTTCCCTTTCCTGCTGGATGACCGAAACACACCACCTGCATGCAATTTCTAACAAACGATGAGAAAGGACAAGACCAACCCCTAAGAGGTATCTGACAGATCGACACCGGCATAATTCCGTCTTTCGTCCCTCAAAATTGAGAATGAATACGAAGAAAAAATCGACACCGGTATGTTGATAAATTCTCTTCAATTCCTCAATAATTTTCCAACTTGTGGCAGTTTACACTTTTGTAAGGTGATTAAAATCGGCGAGAGAAAAAGAGAAGAAATCATATCTGTATTTTTTGATCCTGGGAGCTTGTGCGGCAAATGCCAATATCTGGGAATAGATCCTTATATTCACTGCACAGGAGGGCATACAGTGACGAGGTCGAAAACTTCTTGTGGCGGGTATGATGATTACATGAGAGGAGCATCATGAATTTGTTCCTAATCGAGCAACTCAAATCAATCCTTTAGCCTTGTCTTGCCTCACTTGTTCTTCCAATTCAGGTTTCATCTTCAGCAATCCTTCGAAAATTTGCTCGTAATATTCTTCGGAAATGAAATTGTCTTCCTTCAACTGCTTCAAGAGGATGAATGAATCCATAGTTAATTCATCTCCTTCTTTCATGGGTTCGGCAGTGCATCCCTCTTTTTTTCCTGATTGCCTCTTGCACGCCTCTCCGAGGATTCTCGCGACCACATTGTAGATTTCAGCAACGGTTATCTGCTCAGGATAGGAGATGTTCTGGGTCTTGGCCATCTCTCCTTTCATCCTTGCAATCATTTCCTGGACTGCTCTGAAAACGCACTCTGGCATCAATAATAAATTCTTTTCCATCGGTTAAATTATTATGAGTTTTTTGAGCTATCTAGTTCCATGGTCGGGAGGGGAAATGGAGAAAAACTATAATGAGGATCCCCTCGGCAAAAGAATAAACATTTCTGAAAAAGCGTTCCTTGCCATTGCCAGTGGTTTTGTTTTCACACAAGATCCGAAATTTTTGGTAGCCGCCTGCCTGCAAAATCTGTTGGTGCCGCGAATCTATTCCTATGTGGACATGGTCCTTTACCGCGTTAGCATGGCCGAGAAGTACAAGCTACATCAAAACAAATAATTTATACTGTCCTTTTCAATATTCTGTTAGATAAGAATGATGAAAGAGGAGAACAAGGCCATGAAGGAGATAATAACCGGGAATGCGGTCCCAAAGAGCGTGAGCCTGATAGAAATGGAGAAGAATTACGCTCTGCTTACCGAGATAGTAGCGAGGCTGATTGACAGGATAAGGATTATCGAGGATGACATGGAGAAACTGCAGAAGAGTGTGGCTACTTTTGTCATTGAAAAGAAAGAAAAGAAAAAATAGATTGCTTTATTCTTCCGTTCTTTCCGTCGCTTCCCTTCTATCCAGAAATATGAGTTTTCACCATTGCTGCAAAAACGCGATAAAAACAAATTTCATACCCGATAGTAAAGCTTAAATCCTTTAATTACTGTTAAGTAATCACTATGGACGAGGGAAACATCATTGAAATAAGCGAAGTGCTCGGATCAAAGAAAAGGACAGTGTTACTTTTCTTATTGAACAACCAGCCGATGGGCTACACGCAGATAGAGAAAGGATTCAAGAGAAAGGAAATAAAAATCGGGAGCAGCGAGATCTACAAGCACTTGAACGTTTTGATGAGGCACAGATACATCGCAAAGCGCGGCAAAGTGTATCTCGTCACATTGAAGGGAAAGAAAATGGTCGAGAGCTTGGACTCTCTTAATAATGTGCCGGCAACTGTTCCAAGGTTAGAAATGGTCTTCTGAGGGCTTTACCCAACAAGTAATTATTGCACAAATAGTCGAAAATCTGCACAAAAAGTCTAAATTTTAATTTGTAGAACTGTTTTCTTTTTCATACAATACTTGTAATATTTTATTTACAAAAAGAACTGGTAAAATTAATTGCAACTCTTCTGTTGTATATTTAGATTCACTGTGGGTGTATTCAAATATCCATTTGTCATAAACTTCTTGTGACATTTCGAATGCTTCTTTTGGTTTCTTTTCTTTCAGAAGTTGATTAGGAGCCTCTAATGCAGAAATCATTACAGGAGCAGCTAATTTGTCTTCTAACGGTCTGGAAAGACTGAATCTATCCATACATAGCCAAAAATTACCTCGATATCCTATAAATGCTTTTGCTTTACAATTTTTTCCTAAATCCATTCCAGCATTACAAGCCAATACATGAACTATTTTATTATTCAGCAAGGAGTCATTCTCTCCCAGAACTATAAGTTTCTCAGTTCCGTAACCTCCTATGCATGTTGATGAGCCATGACCGTTGAAAAAAAGGAATTTAGGATCTTTTGAGTTAATGTTTTGCGTTATATGCGACCTTACAACATTTTTACCTTTTACTATTATTGGTTTTATTCCAACTCTTTCGGCGGTATCCAAGAGAATTTTTTCACTCCAAGCACTCGCATAACGAGTAAGGTCATCATGATCAGGTAATGTTAAAAGAATAAAAATCAACCTCTTTTGAAAGATCTAAGATATGACATTTGCATCCCTATAATTTCTTTTCCCAAAGGAGTGAGGTTTTTAACTTCATTTATCAATTGCTCTTTTGACAAAGATCCTTCTGGGCTTCCTATGGTAATCAATGCATTATCTGGAATTGCTCTTAGTCTTGCTATTACAACATCTATTTCATCTTGGGTTATTTGCTCTTCATCTGCCATTAAATGACCCCCATTTCCACTAGTTTATTTATTATCTTTTCACCTATTTTAGTGTTGTGTTTTATCTCATTATAGGCCACATTCCATGTTATTGGTTTATCATCTATTACTAAAATTATCTCATCTCTGACTTTAAGAGGCAAATTGGAGTAAACTTTCATAAAACGATCTAATGTCATTTTTAAACACCTGTTTATTATTTAATTAAGTAAAAAGTTAAACTTATGTCAGCCAGGAACGAAAAGGTTTTTAAACATTTCCCATGTTATTTCTATCAGATAGGTAAAAATTTTATATTTTCAATCCATATTATCTTAAATCCTTTAATGTTTTATTACTAATAGATGAAGATGAAATCCAAGGCATTCGTGTTTGTATTTTTACTTGCGGGTTTGATCGTTCTCGCGAATTTTGTCCAGGCGCCAAAGCCTTGGAGAGGAATTGTAATAGGTTTGCCTGCAGAAGTCAACGGAACTCCTGGCGAGTCAGTAACAATAAACGGGACAGTTCTCAACGTCGGATGGTATTGGCTGCATGAATTCAACATTTCTGTTAAGGGATTGCCAGACAATTATGAGGTCACAGTCGAGCCAAAGATGTTCGAGAATCTTAGAATTTTGAGGGACTGGAACCCTGTGCAAGGGCTTTACCTTGTTCCAGAGAAGTTCTGGATTTATGTCAAGGTTCCTCAAGACGCTGTGGGAGTCCACCTTGTAAACGTCACAGGAAAGGAATGGACGTCTTGGAGAAAATTCGAGAACTCGACATCGTTCTTGTTCACAGTGTCAACACCGCCAAAGGTCGCGTTATCGGACATAGTTGTTCCTGATCAAGTGACAGAATTCAAGCCGTTTGATATAAAGTTTGATGCCAACAATGGAGGCGCTTCCGACCAGATCATCAGCCTCAGGATGGTTGTTCCTGCAGACTGGACCGTTGATCCTAAAGAGAAAAACCTGACCCTGAAGGCGAACAGCTCAGAGCCAGTGACTTTCACGATCACGCCGACGAACACGAGCGGGGAGATTTCAGTTTTCATGGAGTATCCGTACAGAGCAGTGGTTCTGAACATGACAAAGACTGGTCCGTTCATCACTCCGGCAGCTGCCCCAGCGCCAGGGATCGAGCTGCCGACTGCTTTGGTAGCGGCATTGAATTTCGTCAAGGCAAACACTGTAGTGTCACTTATAGCAGCGCTTCTACTTTTGGTAATTCTTTGGAACCTCTGGCAGATTGCAAAGCATTACAAGTTCAAGAAAACCAGGGGAAAGCCAGAGGAGATGCTTGAGCCAAATACTACGGTAAATCCTGTTTGAGTTTTGGAGCAACTTCACCAGAATTAAATTTTTCAAGGGATGACTTATTCTAAATTTATTTAAGTTTGTAATGACAGTTTAATTTATGAGAAAATTACTTGTCTTGCTTCTGACAATAACAGCGATACTTTTAGCACCAGTAGTTCTAGCAACAAGTTCTAAGCCGAAAGAACCTTTGGAGAGAGAAATATTCATCCACTATAAAGATGGAACAATAAAAGGAGTAGGTGGAGCAGCAACAACACCAACATGCTATAAGCTACTAGGTCCCAAATGGAAAAGTTTACCAGTAAGTTATGTAGTTAACCCAAATGGATACGGTCGAACCTTTGTTACAGATGCTATTTCAGCTTCAGCGACAGAGTGGGATTCGCACACATCAGCTACAGTGTTCGATGGTTATACTGTAGACAACTCTGCAACATGGGACGATACAGTGGACGAAGTTGATTACAAAAATGAATACGTGTTTGGTCCTTACCCAGACACAAATGTAATCGCAGTAACTGTAGTTTGGTATACACTATATGGAAGGCAGATTGTAGATTATGATGTGTTGTTCAACACCTATTATACTTGGACTGATTGTACAACAACAACTTGTGATGCTACCAATAAAGGAATGGACTTACAAAACATAGCTACACATGAAACAGGTCATGGAATAGGTTTGGCAGACATTTACAGCAGCAGTTGCTCTGAAGTAACAATGTATGGCTACTCTAAATACGGAGAAACTAAGAAAAGAACTTTAGAAACACCAGACATAACAGGATTGCAGAAACTGTACAGATCTTAAACTTCTTTTATTTTCTTTTTTTCTATATTTAATTATGGGAAAAGAGTTGTTCTTACTCCTTATCGCATTTTTCCTATTGTTTTCAATCTATTCGATAAATAAAACTAAAATTGATTGCCAAAGGCTTGATTATAAAGATTGTTTGAAGGATGATGATTGTATGTGTAGCACGGATCCTTGTTTCTTCGGCACTAAAGAATATTATCAAAAATGTTTTCTACCTGAACAAAAAGAAATAGTTAAGGCTTGTCCAGATGCATGTGGCTTTGGTCCATATGAAATTGAGGTTAAACCCGTCTGTGAGAACAATCAGTGCAAGTTAGCAACTTTCAACAGAACTACTGGACAAACAGTAGACTCAATAACACACACTTGAATAATTTTATTTCCTCCATGCTTGTTAAAAATACTGGTCGTTTGCTGGTCAAATGCTGGTCGTATGCTGGTCTAGGCCAGTAAAGCACCATAGGTTATTCGCCGAATAACCGCCAAATATCCGCCTAGCAAAAACCTGGCGAGTATTTAGCGAGAATCAAGCGAGAAAGTTTCAAGCCAGCTTGTAATAAGTAGCCTTGGCTTTACCATATCTCTTAAGTTTTCCCTTCCTGACCAGTTGCCTTAAATTCTTCTGCGCAGCATCAATGCTCACATCGTTCAGCCTCTGGTACATCCTGTTCGTTATCCTGTCATGGTTCTTCAGATACATCAGGCAAGCGATCTGCCTGTTGTTGAATTCTGCCAAAGCGACCTGCTGCTCGCTCACCACGATGTGCAGCCCTCCGGTCAGGCCGAGCTTCTTCGTGGCAAGGCTTATGATGTCAGCCCCGAAAAATCCAGCGAGAAGGGCGACAACATCAAAAGGAAAGGGAAACAGATTGATCCTGCTCAGTATGTACGCTCCGAAAGTCCCGAAGAAGACAGACGCCATCACTTCAACTGCAATCCTCTTCCTGTCGATCTCGAACATCGGAATCTCAGTATAGCCCTTGTAGATCCCGAGCAAAGCCCTGCCGATTGCCCCGAAGACCGAGAAGACTGCATAGATTATGATCATGTCAAAGGGAATTGCAGCAGTCCAGTCTATCATCATCTGGCCAGCCTCCTTGCTATGAAGATGAAGCTGTCTATCAAATCACAGAAGACGTAGCCGGACATGAAGAAGACAGCTGCCATGCCGAGATATTTGACAGGAGTCAGCGGCAAGACGAAGAGGGATTCCTGATAAACCGCAGAGAGGAAGCCGAGTGAAAGCCCGACAAGAATCGAAATCGAAACATCCCTTCTCATGTGCTTCTTGTATTTTCCAAGCCAGAGACGGAAGAGACCGCCCAGCAAAGCTGACAGAGCAGACACGAGAAAGATTCCAATCATAATTTTAATTTGGGTTGGAAATCATTTAAACTTACTTCTAATGTAAACTAGACGACAATTCTTCTAAATCATAAATCATTTTTTTTCTTTTTTAAAATTTTCCATCATAGCAAAAATATTTTTCTATCAGATAGAAAATCAAAATATTCTTAAAATGTTGCAGATAAGCATTTAAGCTTTTAAAATATATTTCTAGTTAGTAACTATCCAGAGTGTTTAGATGAAGTTAGATAAAGGATTAGCAAAGGGAATAGTGAAGACTTCATTTATTATTCTTTTCCTTGTAGCTTTGGGATTTTTTGTTTTGAATTTTGTCGTGCCAGTAATTGCTCCTGAAGGCGCTTCAATTTGGACGACTGATGCTGAAGGAAACATAAAGAGTGATTTCGATCCGGGTGATATAGTCTATATTCATGGTTCTGGGTTTAATTTTGATTCTCAAGTTAATATTACAATAACAAAACCTAACGGTTCGCAAGAATTCTTCTCTGTAATGGCTGATGGGGATGGAGAATTTGTTTATGCTTATGATTTGGATGGAATAGAAGGTGAATATAGAGTTGATGCAACTGATGGAGAAAATTTTGCATATACAACTTTTACCGACAGTAGAACTATAATTAGTGCCACACTTAATGGTGCGAGCAGTGCAGTTGTTTTACCAACTACCTCAATTACTGCTACTGTGACTGTAACAACAACAAGTGGGAGTGATTGGGCATCTACAAGATATCGAATCGAAGGTGGAAGCTGGGTTTGTGTAGATACACCGGATCATGTTTATTCTAGTGGTATGCATACAGATACAGAATCTTTCAATATAAATGCGCCATCAAGCTTAGGAACTTATGATGTAAGTTTTCAAGCCTATAGCGGTGATTCTTGCGGAACTTTGGGAAGCACATACACATTAACAAACGGCATAATCGTTGTTAATACTGCAGGACCTATACTTACTTCTACTTTGCTTAACGATGGTTTCGAAGGCAGTCCTTGGGATGGCAACTGGAATGATATTGTGCATGATTGGTATAGAGATGATTCTCCTATACATAGTGGTTCATATTCAGCCTCAGCAAGAAACGATGACGAAGGATATTTCACATCTGATGATTTAGATGCTAGCAATGTTGATGTTGGTATTGTAGTAGATTTCTGGTTTAGAAAAGATGATACAGAATCTACTGATTTCACCCTCTATCATTATAATGGAGCTACTTATAACCTTATTACTGAACTTGATGGTCTTGGGAGAGATGATACTTGGTTGCATTATACTGCTCTCGTAACAGACAATCAGTATTTCAAATCAAATTTCAGGATAAGGTTTGATGCAACTCTTGAGAGTTACGAGAATGTGTGGGTTGATGATGTCAAGATTACAGCGGTTTGCACAGATGCTGATGGCGACGGAGTCTGTAAAAAGGCAGATTGTAATGACAATGATGCTTCTATCTATCCAGGAGCAACAGAAGTTTGTAATAACAAAGACGATGATTGTGATAGTCAAATAGATGAAGGCGGGGTATGTCCTGTTTTAACTTATTATTGTGATGGTGATTCTGATGGTTATTTGAGTTCAACATCAAGTGGAACTTGCAATACATTTAATTGTGTCCCTCAACGTTGTTCCGAAACAGTAGGAAATGATTGTAATGATAACAATGCAAATATTCATCCGGGTGCAAGCGATTCTAACTGTAACGGAATAGATGAGAATTGCAATAGTGTTGCAGATGATGGTTATATTCCAACACCAACAAGTTGTGGTTTGGGAGTTTGCGCAAATACAGGACAATTAGTTTGTGTAAGTGGAGCAACACAAAACACATGTGTAGCTGGAGAACCTACAGGTTTGGATAATAATTGTAACGGAATAGATGAAAACTGTAATGGACAAGCAGATGAGAATTATGTGCCTGATTCAACCTGTTTCTTACCAGGAGTATGTGCTGCAGGAAATATAGCTTCAAGCTGTAACGCTGGTGTTGAAACTCCATGTAAAACAGGATTACCAACTCAAGAAACATGCAATGGTTTAGATGATAACTGTAATGGTGTTGCTGATGATGGATTAACAGCTCCACTAAACTCAAAACAAGATGGAGTATGTGTTGGTTCAACACAAACATGTAGTGGAGCAGGTGGTTGGGTAGATGATTATTTAGGCGTTGTTAATTATGAAAATCCAGAAGTAAGTTGTGACAAATTAGACAATGATTGCAATGGAATAACAGATGATGGTTGCCCAAGCCAAACATGGAATAATGTTCAGACAGGTCAAGTGTTTGATACTGACAGAGGGCTTACTATTAAATTTACTAATTTGCCATCACCTCCAGCACCAGTAACTGTAAATGAAATAACAGGAACACCACCTGGCTCATCAGAATTGTTTGGATTCCTTGGAAAATATTATGAAATAGATTCCAGCATGGAAAGTGGGACATTTACAGTAACGTTGGTATTCAGTTATCCTGATGCAACTAATGATGGCTGGGTAGATGGAACAAGCCCGCCTGTGAATGAGCTTTATCTGAGAGTTTATTATTATGATGGAACTAACTGGGTTGATATTGATGGAACAGTCGATCCTACAGCAAACACAGTCACAGTAACAGGTTTGACTCATTTCACACCATTCACATTAATTCCTGCCATGACAGTTGACGCTTTTGACATAACGCCTGATTGGGCAAAAGGCTCTCAAACTAACATTGGAATATTGGACTTGCAGTTCACAAACACAGGCGCTGCAGATACCATCACACAAGTTAAAGTCACATCCAAAAATACAAACGACTTGCAGGATGTGCTATCAGTAAAATTGTGGGAGGACAGCATTGGCGGTACATTGCTGGGAACGAAGTCTGGAATAGATTTCTTCTTAGGAGGAGGAGCCGTGACATTCAACGGTCTAGCTGTTAATGTACCTACTGGTGTGAAGCACTTGTTTGTTTCTTATGACACACCATCAATCGGTGGCGGTACTGGTGATGGCGACATCTTGGATGCGAAAATCAATGCCGGCGACATAACAATGACAAACTCTGGATCAAACGTTGGCGCTCTAGACCCGGCTGGCTCAACTACATTAGATACATATGCTCCAACAGTTGGAATAACAACCGCGCCAGGAATCTACACAGGGACCATAAATCTTGGGGCTACCGCAACTGATGTTGAATCTGGCGTGCAGAAAGTAGCATTTTACAATGGAGTTCCTGGAGCTGGAACTTATCTTGGAGAAACTACAATAGCACCATATTCATATTCTTGGTCGACTACACCTGCAGATGATAGCACTTATACAATCTGGGTGAGAGGTTATGACAATGTCGGTAATTATGTAGATGTGGACACGGTGACAATCACAGTTGACAATACCAAGCCGAACACGGTAATCAACCCGATTGCCACGCCAACCAATGTCAACGCCTTTTCTGTAACAGGAACTGCAACCGATGCAACCACTAATATAGTAAACGTGCAGTGGAAGTACAGCACAAATGTCCTTTGGTCAGGGACAACTCCAAGTGATGGCGCGTTCAATTCACCATCTGAAAATTTCAATTTTTATGTCGGTCCTCTAGCAGACGGAACTTACACAGTAGATGTGAGAGCTACTGATGCGGCAGGAAATACAGAAGATCCAAAGAGCTCAACTTTCTGCATAGATACTGTTAAACCATCGGCAACTGGAACGCCGACTCATTCAGATTTAGACAGTGGTGTTGATGGTATACCGCCTTTGGCAGGATGGGATGATGATACATCTGTTGTGTTTATGTGGACTGCAGCAACAGACCCAGCACCAAGCTGCGGCCTAGACCACTATGAAGTCCAGGTTTCAACAAATGGTGGTGATTGGTCAGGCTCGGCAAATGTCGGTCTCGCTCTAACATATTCTGTCGCAGGAGTGGATGGTAGCAATTATAAAGTAAGAGTGAGAGCAGTTGATTCCGCAGGAAATAATGGGGATTGGACAGAATCAGCAACAATTTATGTTGACACCACGGCGCCAGTCATTAATGACATTGCCATCGCATCAGACAAGCCAACCTACTTCTACGAGGCTGATACAGATATGGTTGGTGGCAATGACAAAATCTATTTCAACAATGTGCCAGCAGAGGGAGCAGATCAAGTCACGACAACAACTGTCTCATGGACTGACACGAACAAAGACAGAGCTTTTGGTGACACTGCCTTTGGTGATTCCCCAGCTGACGAGAATGATGTATCACCTTCACATCTAGCTTATTCAATCGAAGCTGGTTATGGCACGGTTAATGGTTTGACAGTCACGGTTGTTGACAAAGCCGGCAATAGAGCAACATATAGTCTTAATTATCTGCAGGATAACACTGCACCAGCTAGTGGTGTCCTTTCATTATTAGCTGATACAGATTCAAGCGGAGATGGGATTGTTCCAATCACAGGCTATTACGATGATACAGGAGTAGACTTGTCATGGACAGCTTCTTCAGACGCTGATTCTGGTTTGCCAGCCACATCTTATAGATTGTGGAACGATGCAGGAACAACAGTCCCGACTGCTTGGCAGACACCAGCTTCATACACAGATCTTGCGACAAATGAAGGCGGAGCAACTCAAAGAACTGTGACATTGCAGACAAGGGACAATGTAGGAAACATGGTCACGACCACTGTTGGCGTTTATGTTGATTTGACAAATCCATCAATCGGAACATTGTCGTTAGTGGCAGACACGGATTCTGGCACTGATGGAGTGTCTCCACAAGTTGGTTATTATGATGATACAGGAGTTGATCTTTCATGGACCGCATGCACTGATGCTAATCTGGAAGTTTCGCCTTACAAATTATGGAATGACGTGCCAGGAACCATTACAGGATGGTTGGCCGGAACCACTAATAATGATTTGCTAACAAGCGAAGGCGGAGCAACACAGAGAGTTGTAACATTGCAATGCTTGGACAAGGCTGGCAGGACTGCAACGACAACAGTCGGAGTCTATGTTGATTTGACAGAACCTAACACAGCTTTAGATGTTTATTTACCAGACCCAACCAATGACAATACACCGACTTACACAGGAACAGCAACTGACACTCTCGGAACGGATGTGATTAATGTTGAATATAGAGTGGATGGCGGAACTTGGTCTGCTGCCACAGCCACGGATGGCACTTTTAACTCTCAATCAGAAGGTTTCACTTTCACACCTACTTTGTCAGATGGCTCTCGCACTATAGAAACGAGAGCGACTGACAGGGCAGGTAATGTGGAAACAACTTACGGCAGCGACACTTTGTTCATTGACACGGTCAAGCCAGACACTTCAGACGACGCGCCAAGCGGCTGGCAGACTTCTGCATTTTCAGTCACACTAAATCCATCAGACCCAGCTCTATCCTCAGGGATAGCTTGGACCAAATACTGTGTTGACACTACCAATATTTGTGTTCCAGGAACAGATTATGTAGCACCAATATTATTCAATATAGATGGGCAATTTTACTTGAGATATCACAGCGCAGACAATGCTGGAAATGTGCAGGATGTGGTCAGCAGGTTTGTGCAACTGGATACTGTCCCACCAACAACAACTGATGACACAGATTCTCTTACACCGTGGTATGCAACAGACAGAACAGTCACCTTGACATGCAGTGATGCAACAAGCGGATGTTCAAAAAATTATTATTGCGTTGACATAACAGGGACATGCGTTCCTGATACATTAGGAACTTCTGTTTCAGTAACATGCCCAGACGGAAACATATGTTTACGATATGTAAGATATTATTCAGTTGATGTTGCCGGAAATACGGAAGGCGTCAAGACAAGCTACTTGATAAAGATTGACAAGGAGAAACCGACAGGATATTCAGTAACTGTTGATGGTGTTGCAACAACTGAATACATGGCAGGAACTGTGACAGTCAGATGCGATGGTGCAACAGACGGAAGCGGTTCGGGAGTCGATGTTGGTACTTATAGTTTTGAGTACAGCTTGGACGGTTCGAGCTGGTTTGCGATGCCTGGCTGCACCGGCATAACATCAGCTTGTTCATGGAATACGGCTGCTATAACTGATTATGCATCATCATTGAGATGCACTGTTGACGACAATGTCGGCAATACAGGAGACTGGGCTCAAACAGATTATGCCGGTATAGATAACACCAAACCAACTTCGGCTATCACTTATCCATCAAATGGAGAATGGTTATCTAAATTGGTTGAGGGCTCACCAATATCAATAACAGGAACTGCAGTTGACTCAAATTCAGGCGTACAGAAAGTTGAAATATCAACAAGCGATGTAGGCGGTTGGAATCTTGCGACAGGAACAACCTCATGGACATATTCATGGGCACTACCAGCAGATGGAACCTATACAATTAGTTCAAGAGCAACCGATTCAGCAAAACCAAGTCCAAATGTAGAATCAACTTATACCATAACTGTTCATGTTGATAGCACTAATCCAACAGTTTCGATAACATTGCCAACAGAACCAGCAGATGCATCACCTGGCTGGTACAAGGGCACGATAAGCATTTCACATACAGAGACAGACAACATGGCATTGAAATATTGTGAATACAAATATAATAGCGGTTCATGGTCTACTGTTGATTGCAATACACCTTTCAGTTTTGACACAAACTTATGTCCAGACGGAGCTAACACATGCACCGTAGATGTGAGAGTATGGGACATGGCAGACAATTTTGCTACTGATTCTAAAACATTCTCTGTTGACAATTCGGCTCCAGTTATTACAACTGTCTTACTGAGCGACAACACAGTCAAAGAAGGGACAATTATAACAATAACTTCAGACGGAACAGATCCCCAGACATTGCAGAGCTGTGCAGCATTCACATATGATTCACTTGGTAATCTGATTGCTGGTTCAGAACAAGCGCTTGGTTATACAGTGCCGAACGAATGTGACGGACCATACACTTTACCAACAGGAATACCAGATGGTACATACCAAATCAGGGTAAGGGCGAGAAATCATGCTGGCACAGACTCTTGGTCAAGCGCTGACATAATTGTAGATGATACATCTCCAACAATTTCAAACACAGCAGTCAGCGACAGCATTGTTCAATCAGGAACCATTGTGGATATAACCACAACAATAACTGACAATTTGGCAGGTATCGATCCAGCAACAACAAAAGCACATATACAAAAACCAGATGGAACTGATGTAGATGTTGTTAATTTAGTTGATGATGGCAGTGGTTGCGATGCAGTAGCTGGTGATAACAATTATTGCGGCCAATGGATTGCGGCTGGAACAGAAGGGACTTATTATATTGATATAACGGCTTCTGATAACGCTAGCAATTCGCAGACACAGGACAATGGTGCGACAGTCATTGTTGACAATACACCACCTACAGTATATTATGTATTTCCAGGAAAGAACTGGGTCGGCAAGGATCAAACATTCTATGTAGATGCTTTAGCTTCGGATGACATTGGTTTTGACACACCAACTTATTGTGCAGTAGGAATAGATGATGGTTCTGGATACAAACCAATAGGTAGCGCTCTCTACAACCCAGCAACAGGGAAGTGCTCTGGTTATGTGACAGTGAATGACACCTTTAACCCAGGCTCTGTTGGTTTATTTGTCATTATACAGGATGCAGCAGGAAATTCTGCTGAAAATGTAGCTTTAATTGGTATAGAGAACACTCCACCTATCAGGGTAACATTTGATACAACTCCAACAGCAACTTCATTTATAAAAACAGGACAGATAATCGCGTTTAATATAAGCTTCGAGCAAGGCATGTCAGATCTGAAAGACGGATGCTACATCAGCTTGAACAATACAGACAGCAAGGAATGGCCAATACAAAACAATAGATGTGCAGGTGATTATGTAGTTCCATCTGGGTTATCTGATGGTGAGGTGCTATTTATGTTAAAGGTTGAAAACAACGCAGGCAACTGGCTTGAGGACAGCATCAACTTCAGGTTAGATAACTCAGCACCAGTCAAAAACATGATCAGTCCTGTGTACGGTGGTAGCTACAGCGCGTACATACCATTTATACTTAACATAACTGACTATGCTGGTGTGGATGATTCAACAGCTCAATTCAGAATTACAAACGATTTGTATTGCTTAGAGAAAGGCCCGTTCAACCCATTCAACTCAGCAACATGGATATGCGCACTTAAGTTTGACAGCCTTTGGGTCACTTTAAACAATTCAACTAAACCAATTTATTGGTACAACTACAGCACTGAAAACATGACAGATGGAACATACTACTTTGGGACAAAAGTCTGCGATATTTTGGGAACATGTGGAGATCCAAACGGTTCAATAATTATAGACAAAACAGCGCCAACATGGCCAAGCGGTGCAAAGCTTACGGTGACTTACAGTCCATACGACAAGGATGGAAATGTAACACTGAGCTGGCCTGCTGCGAGCGATGAATTGAGCGGAGTAGACCATTACAATATTTATGTTTTCAATTCTACTGGTCATCTCGTTTACAACAATAGCACAAACCAAATAAGTTTCAATGTTTACAATTTAACAGATGGTTATTACACTTTCAACGTGACAGCAGTTGACAAGGCAATACCTGGAAACGAAAATTCAGGATTGAAGGGCTCAACCACTGTTCAGAGAAGCTGTTCTGTTGACGAGACATGTACGCCAACAATATCAGTATCTGGAGGCGGTGGTGGTGGCGGAGGCGGTGCATTGCCACCAATAACAACTACCACAACTACTGTGCCAACAACCACTACTTTACCATCAGGAGCTGGCGGTGCAGCGACCACAACCACTATGCCAGGAGCAGCTGTCCCAACAACCACGACTACATTACCACCAGCACCACTGAGCATAACAGGCCTGATAGCACTGGTAACGGGCAACACAGTCTACCAGATATTGCTAGCTTTAGCTGTTGTTGCAGTATTGCTGACAATCTTCAGGTACAAATGGCTTCCAAGAGCCAGAAAAGGTCTATCCCTTCTAGGGCTCTCTTCAAAGAAAGCAAAGCCAAGAAAGAAATGAGATCCTGGCTGCAGTTAAGAATGAAATATAAACTAGTTTTTACAAAAAGACATTATGGACATTGAAGAGATACAAGAAATTTTAAGATCTGCAGAAACAATAACTTTCAGCAAGCATTTCTATGAGCCTAAAGTACAAATTCGAGGTATTTCAGAAGAAGAAATTAAAGACAATATTAAAAACCCTCAGAAATTGATATCGTTTGAAGATCAAGGAGAAGATACACGAGGACATAGATATTCACTTCTATTTTCAAAATCAAACAAGTACGATTTAAGGATAGTGGTTTCAATTAAAGATAAGAATATTAATGTTATAACCACTCATATACAAAATATAAAAAGGAGGAAGGTGCTTGAACAATGGCTAAAGAGGCAAAGGTAGATTATGACGAGGAAAATGATATACTCTATGTGTATAGCGGTGAAAAAGCTAAGGATAGCTTGGAAATAGACAATTTTGTGTTGGACATATCTGCAGACAATAAAGTTGTTGCCGTGGAGATATTCGATGCGTCGGTTTTTGCCAGCAAATTAAGTGGTATTGAGATAGACAAAGAGATTTTGTCTACTGTGAAAAAAGCGATGATGAGTTTTTACCAAAGTAAGGAGCTTTTCTATGTATTCATTATCCTACCTATCAAAATAAAAGGTGTTGAAAGAGAAATAAATTTACAGGTTCCCGCCCCAGTTGCTGTAATGTCTGAAGCATGATTCTTTGTTATGGGAAGATTTTTTAAGAATGATAAGCAAAGCCAAGGAAGAAATGAGATCTAGATAACAACCATCTTAGCTTTTTTGTTATGAGCATTTCAGTTGTTTCTGATTTAATCAGCCATTATCTCTCTTGCAGCTCTCGCCAAGAACTTCAACTTCTCCATCGGAATTCTGGTCTTCCTGAAAAGCAGTTCAACATCGTATTGCAGCAGCTGCTTTAGAGTTAGTATCCCATTGTCAGCAAGCCTCTCTTCTGTCTTCGGGTCAAGGCTTTTTATCAGTGTTATCGGGTAGAACTTCTTCTCCTCTATCATCTTCTCTAGGCCAAACTCAGGAGGGGCTTTCCACCCAATAAATTCTATTCCTTTGCATCTGGCATATTGCAGAGCGTGGTCGGAGAACTTCGTGTTGCAGACTATCAGTGCCTTGGAAAAATTCAGCTTGTGTTTATTTTCAGTGAATCCATCTCTTAAATCCTCGAGAGTTGCCTGGGCCTCAAGAAAGATGTCAACACCAGTGTAGGTGTGATGTTGGAAATGGTGCTTCACTTCGACCATAATCACCTCGCTATCTCTTATCGCAACAGCATCTATCTCATGTGTCACGCAACTGCCCGCGATCAATTGGCTTCCTACGACAGAGTATTCATACTCCCTCAAAAGAAGAGCGACAAAAATCTCGAAGTCCGGTTTCGGTCTCAGCCTGCTTATCGCCTCTCTGAGGTCGACTCTGTGTTTGATTTCCGGCCTGAATTCCTGCAAGTATGAGAAGACCATCTGGAGGATTTTCTTTGTCTGGATTCCGTCGTAGATACTGCTTTCAATCCTGCTCGCAACTGTTTCAGCCTGCTCCTTGGTTGCGCGCATCCTCAAACAAGTGTTGATTACTTTGTTTCTGTCGAAAGGCTGCTTCCTACCATCGAACTTTGTTACGAAGACCATTTTCATTCCTCCAAAATTTTCTCAATTTTTTCTACAAATTCTTCTGTCCATTTAATTGCTTGCCTTGCCTCATCTTGAGAAACTATGTCAGGTTCCTCATAAACAACTCTATGCCTTTTCTTTCTCATCTTGTCGAAAATGTAGGTTATCATTTCACCTATTCGTTTCCCGAATGCTTCACGAACAAACCTCACCACAGCAACATGTTTGTATTGAGAAAATGGTCTATAGCCTTCTTTGAGCATCAGCGCTCTACCCGATTGCAACATGGCGTTGTAAGCGATTGCTAAAGCCCAGTCGTAATCTTCTCTGGCAAATGAATTTTTTGCTGCCCCCAAGTCACGCTTTGCCAGTTTGAATATTTTTTCTGCCTCACTTTTATTCGCTTTTATTTTCTCTATTACCCTATCCCTTAGCAATTCTTCTAAACTCATTGATATCCCCAATCACTTCAATCACAGGACTTTTAACTATGTTCATTAAAAGACTATTTTTCTCTTTTATTTTCTTTCTGAATTCTTTCCCTGACCATAAAATGTAATTTACTTCTCTTCCTATTTCGTTCTCAGCTTTCCTAATTTGCTCAAGCAATTTCTTTTCGTCAACTGTGCCGATGACCATCAAATCTACATCACTGCTTTCTATTTCTGTTCCTTTTGCGAACGAACCATAAATTATGCTGTATTTAATCTCCGCAAGTTTGCTGAGTTTGTCTTTCAACACCTTCCCCACCCCCTCGGTTTTGAGAATAATTCGCCTGAGTTCCTCGTATATAGGATGATTTTTATTCAAAGAATAAAATTTTTGGATTCCTTCTTTTCTTTCACTAACAAGTCCCAATTCTTTAAGATTTTCAAGCTCCCTTCTCACAGATGTCACATTTTCTTTGATCTTCCTCTGCAACTCCCTTACATAAAATTCCTTTTTTGACTCTGTGAGAAAGAGCGTAAGTAACTTTGCTCTAGTTCTTGAGGTGAAGAGTTTCTCCATCATTGAAACACTGTATTAAATTTGTGTACAAGAGTATAAATATTTAATACAATAAGGAATATAAAAGGAGATAAAATGAAAAAATTGATTTTCTTTGGATTGCGGGCTGACCAAGAAGTGGGGTTGGATTGAGATTACTTTCTCGCCAATGCTTCCAACACATCTTTTTTCACGTCTTCAAAATCTGGAACAAATGTCACAATTTGCTTTAATTCATTTTCCCAACTTTTTTTCATTTCTTCCAGCTTCTTCCTTAAATTTTTTACATCATATGCAATCTTGTAATAATCCAATTTTTTATTGGTCAAAGCAAGGTTGAAAGCAACATTTTTCCTTAACAAGAACCATAAATCATAGACATCCCTTGCCTTCGCTCTCCATAAAATTGCCCTAATCTTTTCAGCGAGCATTTCTTCGGGCCCCATAACCAGAATTAAGTATGGTTTGATATCTGGATATATCGGCACAACTTCCTTTAACTCTGGCTCAAGAACCAAATCTTTTCTTGAGCTGATCTCTATTCTTGAGGCGGTTAAAGTTTTTTCTGTTCCATCATAAAGTGGGCCTTTTATCTTCAGGACAATTGTTTTCCCCAACTCCTTATATTTTTCTACCTTAACAATCTTTGTCTCAAAACCAAAATCGCTCATATCTTTTGAAACTTCTTCAACTATTGTCTCTGTCTTGTCGTCTGTTGAGGTGAAATCTAAATCTATGCTAAACCTATTCAATCCGTAAATTTTTTGTAAGGCCGTGCCTCCCTTTAGAACAAGCTCCCTTTTCATCTCCTTTGATAGAAAAAGTAAGAAGATGTGTTGCAAATAATCTTTTTCTGTCTGCCACAGGCTAAAGCCTGAAATCTTTGTTAAATTCTGTAAATCCTCCCTCGAGAGCATTATTCCAACACCTCGTTAACTATGATCTTCCATTTTTTATTTTTCTCTTTTGTTTTGGGTTTAAGAGGATTCAACAAATCATAATTCTTGTTTAACAGGGGTTTTACCTCATCATAGATATCAACACCAGTCAAATCTAAGAGATAGCCAAGCCTTTTTGCAACGATCGCAGAATTAAATTTTTTCAAATAACTCAATAATTTTTCCATGTTTATTTCCATCCCTTTTAAAGTGAAGAAGGTTTCTGGTATCGGGCAATACCTTGGCAAAAAGAGGCTGTCCAAAACTGCTTTTTCCACTTCAGCGATAAAAACTATTTTATTTTCAAAAAAATCTCTCTTGTAACCGAAAAACCTCTCTTTTGCTATTTTAACAAACTCAATTTTGTAGTCATTGTAAGCAATTCCTTTCTTTTGCTTTAGGCTCAAAACAAAAATTGTTCTAGGGATTTGGGTCGTTAAACCATAAAAAGAATAGGCAGAAATGAAAGAAATATAGGAAGGGAAAATTATCGTGGAAGCAATTGAGAATGGGTTTTGGTTTGGCAAGGCGTACCTTCCTTTTCCTATTTTTATGAGCATTTTTCTCTTCACGATTCTATTCAAGAAGACCTTTGCATAATTCTCATCTTTTCCCAGAATTTTTAGTAGATCTGAAAGAGAGAATAGGGGGTTGCTAGATCTTTCTAAATTCTTTAAAAATTCGTTTGCTTTCATTTTACTTATTTTTTCATTTTTTATATATTTAAAGTTATCATTTTTGATAACTTTGATTATACAAATTTGGCAAATTAGCGTTTTCCCTAAGGATTCGAAAAAGTTTATCAGCATTTGCTTCTGTCGAAAGTCTGCTTCCCCCCTCGAACTTCGTTACGAAGACCATTGAGCTCAATTTAAAAATAAATTTGGTAGATATTAACCTTTATCTACAAAGCCCCCCAATTTCCCCAATATCCCAAATATCTCTATCTCACGCTGTTCGAACTGCTCTGCCATATTTCTCACCCAAATATTTCAACTCATAGGCAAATTCAAAGCTTCTCTGCTCCGCAAATTTGACAACATCTGCCAAGGGCTCTACAGGATAACCGTTCACAATCCTGGCTTTAAATCCCGTTTTTGGCATCAAGATGACGTATTCCCCCAACTCGGGCTTGGCCCGATTTTTATAAAATGGGATGCCTTTTTTTTTAAATATTTTTATCCATTCCCCCAAATCCTGTTTCAATATCTTTATGTAGAACGGGCTAGACAACCAGCTTCTATGCTCCACAGAGAATTCCGAGTATACTTCCAAGGCGTTCAAACCAGAGAAGCACCATTTCATTCCAGTAGATTTTAATAAATTCATTACCTTTGGTTTGAAAAACGATTCAAAAACATTTTTTGGGCTGACGCACCTGTAACTTCCCCTTCCCACTCTTTTTAACCAGCCACCCCCAGATAAATTGAACAAAACCTTTTTCTTCATGCCTTTCGATAAGAAAACGTCTAAGAACCTCAATTCCTTGGTGGAGAATTGCCTCTCTTCAAACTTATTCCACAACACTGCATACATTTGCTGTTGAACGTTAATCATATCTTATCTTATGTTTTTTGTATATAAAAAGGTTACTGTACAGGTAACCTTTTTAAGATAGGCATCTAAGATTTGTCAGACACACTTACTCTTTCATGATTCTCATGACGCATCCCTGGACATAGACTCCCGTTAATTGTATGAATTGTTCAAAATTCTCCAAGGGCTTCCCTCTCAAATCTTCCATGTCGGGGTCATTGGCATGCCCGGCGTAATCGGCGATAAAGTATGTCTTACCTCTTGCGTTCTGGAATCTTTCTTCCAGTTTTGTTATCATCGGCCTCTCAAAAACCAAAATCACGTCAGCCCTGCTCACCAAACCACCGTTCACCCGCATGGGTCTATGATACAATACATCAATCCCATATTTTCTGGTCAGATCAACCACCTCTCCACGGATTGGTTCGCCCCTGTATTTGATCATCCCCGCAGATTCCACGCCAACGTCTCTTACGTCCAATCTATGGAGCATTTGTTCTGTCATTTCCTGAGCAACGAGGCTCCTGTAAACGTTCGCAGTGCACACATAGAGCATGCTCTTGACAGGCTTTGTCCCCATGCTATCACTACTTCTGTATGTCGGGAAAAGAATTTAAGACTTTCGTCTAAGTTTTGTTAGAAGAAATTTTGAACTATGCGCGAAGAGGCTCCGGCTCCATGAACTCAATCCCGCCGTAAAATTCTGCCACCTCATGCAGCCTGTCCTTGGGAAATGTCACCTCTAAGCTTGCTCTGTGACTTTCGTCTTCAAAATGAGCAGAAGTGCGGTAGTCATGATGATAATCTATCTTCACTCCTCCATCGTATCCGAGCCTGAATACCGGGGGCATGTGCTTCAAATTTATGTTGCCCATGGTGCTCTCCATGTCCAAATGCTTTGTCATACTGTGCCGCGAACCTGTCTCCTGGGTTATTTTGTCTAAAATTGAAACATATCTGCCTAGGGTCATGCCTTCTATATTTCCCAGCAAGAATAAGTCATCGCTGGGTATTTCTTCGGTCGGCTTGACATCTATGTTCAAGTCTTTCACCAGCGGGACCAGTTGATCCTCAAATATAGGAGGTGCCGTGATTCTGAAATTTCCCTCATCTCTTTTTCCCCTGTTCAAATAAATGATCAGACCATAATCCACTTTTATAGACGGCGGATTGGACCAGATCACTGACTCCGCCCACCTAACTGGGTCTAGCGAGGAAGTCTTAGCGTCAACAAAGTCTATATATCTTCCTACGTAATTCCACTGACCTTCGACCTCTGCGCCCCACCTCACTCGCCGATTCCCGTACAAGAGCTGCATCTGCTTGACCAAACTGTTGGGAACAATCATGGTGGGGTTTGTCGCCGATACCTTGATCAGAGAATCGCTCTCCCTTTCTATCATGTAGTTTTTGTCTACGACAACCTGCGGCTTCTCCACTCGAACCCGGTTATAATCAATGCTCGAATTTCCAACCTCTGCGTGCTTTGGCAGCTTGCCCAGGAATTCTTCCAGATCTTCCAGAGCTTTCACGCCGTCTTCAAGGTGCTGCTCCAACTCTTGAGTCATACAATTAGTTAATAGAAGAAATAATCTTAAATATTGCTGGATTTCCAGGAATCTGCAGTGAAGATGGTTTTTAATCCCGTCTACTTTGAGAAAAACCAATACGGGACATCGACAGCAATGCCGTATTGCGCCAAAAAGCTTGTTTCATCTCCTATCATGGAAAACAGTTCTTTCTCTTCAGTCTTGCTGAAATCTTCGTCTATCTCGGCGCCGGAAGCGCGTTCCAGGCCAGTGAATATAACTAGTGGTGAAAACCCACTAAAAATTGCATTGCCGATACTATAATCACTTAACCTGTATTTTGGAGATATTTTCTCCCGTATTTTCGGCAGGACTGTCTTGAATATCTCATCGGTTTCCCTGTACAGCACAATTTCCAGTTCGGAGAGTTTTCTTCTCTGCTCTTTATGTTCTTCGCAAAGCCCCCTGTATTGCTGTGGCGTTAAAATTATCATATGATAAAAGTATAGGCGGGACTTTAAATAATTTGTTAATTTTAAATATACCCTCAGTGTAATGAGAATAATCAAGAATTCTTTTGAAACGGAGAGAAAACATGAGCGCTGTCGAAGTGACAAATCTAACGAAAAAGTTCAAGGATTTCACCGCTGTCAATTCCATTAGCTTCAGCATCGAGCACGGCGAGGTTTTCGGCCTGCTCGGTCCGAACGGCGCTGGCAAGACAACAACCCTCTCCATGCTCTGCACTATATTGAAGCCGACTGAAGGAACTGCCACGATCAACGGTTTTGACATAATCAATCAGCCGAACGAGGTCAGGAAATCCATAGGGATAGTTTTCCAAGACCCATCGCTTGACGACAGGCTGACAGGAAGGGAGAATCTGGAGATGCATGCAAGGCTTTACAATGTCGACGAGAAGGCGAGAAACGAGAGGATAAACGAAGTGCTGAGGCTCGTGGAATTGGAGGATAAGGCAGACCATCTTGTCAGGACATATTCGGGGGGGATGAGGAGAAGATTGGAGATAGCGAGAGGATTGATCCACTACCCGAAGATTCTGTTTTTGGACGAGCCGACATTGGGGTTGGACCCTCAGACAAGGATTCACATCTGGGACTACATCAAAGAGCTGGCAAAGAGGGAAAAGATCACAGTCATCATTACAACACATTACATGGACGAAGCGGATGCTCTGTGCAACAGGATTGCGATCATGGACCACGGCCAGATCATCGCTCTGGACACATCCGAGAATCTGAAGAACGGTCTGGGCGGCGACACCATCACGCTCAAGCCTGATGACATTGAGAAAGCAAAAACGGTCTTCGACAATTATCAGATCCTTGACGGAGAAATGGTCCTCTTTGTCAAGAATGCAGAAAAGGACATGAGGAAAATTTTCGAGAAGGCTGAGAAAAGCAAGATAACAATTTTGGAGATCAAGATGAGAAAGCCGACTCTGAATGACGTCTTCCTGAAATTAACGGGAAGAGAGATAAGGGACGCCGAGATATCCGCCAAGGAGGCTAGAAGGTTCAGGGGGCATTGAGATGCACATAGAGCTCGAGGCAATCTACACAATCTGGCTGAGGGAAGTGATAAGATACTTCCGAGCAAAGGAAAGAATAATAGGATCAATCATGCAGCCCATGCTCTGGTTCCTCATTTTCGGAGCCGGTCTCGGCGCAGCGATACAGTTCAAGGATCTTGGAATCAATTTCATGGCTTTCATAGCTCCGGGAATAGTGACGATGACGCTTCTCTTCACTTCAGTTTTTTCGGGAGTCTCTGTGATCTGGGACAGGGAGTTCGGCTTCCTGAAAGAGATTCTCGTCGCGCCTGTTTCCAGAGTATCAATAGTTTTGGGCAAAGCCCTTGGAGGAGCAACGACTGCCGTGTTCCAGGGACTGGTAATCATAGCTCTGGCGATGTTGTTCGGCGCTCCAATTTCCCTGGCTTCAATACTGATGATGCTGCCTCTGATGGTTTTGATTTCAGTCGGCTTCGTTTGCATGGGTTTGACGATAGCGTCGCTGATGGACACGATGGAGGGATTCCAGCTCGTGATGAACTTTCTCGTTCAGCCGATGTTCTTCCTGAGCGGCGTGTTCTTCCCGATAAACAGCCTTCCTGAATGGTTGCGATATTTTGTTTACATCAATCCCATGACCTACGCAGTAGAATCGATGAGGGCAGTCGCTGTCAACTATTCCACCCTTCCGCTCTTCGAGAGCTTGGCTGGCATCGGATTGTTCTCTTTTGTGATGCTGCTGGTCGCTTCCTGGGCTTTCAGCAGAAGGAACTGAGAAAACTAGAATATTTTTTAAAATAATCCCACTTGGATAGTAAAGCTTTTTGTTTGTATCTTTACATAATATTTTTATATGCTCCCTACCTTTGCTTCGGCAAGGGTAGGCATTTCTCTTATGATTTAATATTTAATAAGGACTTCAATATTTTATGGAAAATAAAGCTGAAAGAGTAATGATTTTCATTGATGGGAGTAACTTCTATCATGGTTTGATTGAAGCCATTAATGCAACTAGCATAAATTTAGAAAAATTGGGCAAATTTTTGTGCGGTAAGCATAGACAATTAATCAGAATTTATTATTACAATGCCCCTTTAGATCAATCAAAAGACCCAGAAAGATATAAAGCTCAACAAAGATGGTTTGAAAAAGTAAGAAGCACACCTAATGTAACTCTAGTTTTGGTTAGAATGCAAAAAAGAATTAATGAAAAGACAGGAGATATTGAATACATAGTAAAAGGAGATGACATTCACATTGGTGTGGACATGGTTAAATTTGCATATAATGATGCGTATGACACTGCGATTCTTGTAAGTGGTGATGGTGACTTTTATCCAGCAGTAGATACTGTAAAAGACAAGGGAAAAAGGGTTGAAAATGCCTATTTCAGTTCAAATCACTCCTTTCTGCTCAGACAAAAATGTGATAAGAATATAAAAATGGATAGTTTTATAGAAAAATGTTTAGATTAATCTTTTAACACTGGCAGCTTCAAATTCAAATTATGAGCGCACTGCTTTATCTGGCCCTGTTCGCAGTAATTTTTTTCATAATCGGATTATTGTTTTTAATAAAAACTGATTGGATGGTTAGATTTCAAATTTGGGGAATGAAAAAGTTTGGGGAGCAAAATACGTTCCAAGCAAGCGGACTTTAAAATTTTTCGTGTTATCGGGGTGATATTTTTAATATTGTGTCTGTTGTCTCTTTATTTGGCTGTTACTAACATGGCTTGAGAACCGTCTTTTCAAGTTGCATCATGCTAAAACCCGCCAAAAAGTGATTTTATCGCCATAGAAACGCTTATATAGCATGCAATATCAAATACTATATAGATGACCATATCGTCTACAGGCGTAAAAGCCAAAATCCTTGCCACTTTGAGGAAAAAACCAATGTCAATCAGCGAGCTCTCCAGGCAGCTGAAGAGGAGAAGGGAGTTCATCACAGGATATCTCGAGGCTTTGAGGGGCGAGAACAAGGTCGAAGTGACGATGATTGGACGAAGCAAAGTTTATAAGCCAAAAAGGTGAAAAATATATTAATGAATTTACTACCAGATAGAAAGGGTTTGATGAAGGTTGGGAAATGGAGTTTAATAACTTTATTCCTTTTGGCCTTGGGATTTTTCATACTTAATCTTGTTGTCCCGTCTTTTGCAATAACAACTTGGATTTCTGCAGCGAGTGTCAACACATCATCCTCCCCAGATGTATGGACGAAGAATGGAACGGCCGAATGGTTTTATTTTGATATAGTTTTTACTGCAGGAGCAAATGTGACAGGAATTAACATCACTGTTCCCAATGTAACCACTGCATCCAATTTTTCGATAACTAATACAACTGACATACCGATGATAAACATGACTGGATGGGTTCTGAGTTATACTGAAAATTATACTGCGGCAGGTTTTGATTATGCCAGAATAATAACATTCAATGTTTCTGCAACTGGAAATGTGTCTGCAACAAAAAGAGTAGGCAATAATTGGACATCTGTCAGAATAAGCATATATGCGGCACCAATCTTGGCAGAAAGTGGCGATGTACTACAGAATGATTGGGGGATTTCAGCTTCATTTGCAAACGACACGGCTTTGAATACCTCATCAGTCTCTACATATGTCGATACAAACAACCCAGTTTTGAATACGACAATACCAGCCAATAATAGTTACATTCAAGGAACTTCCTCTCAATGGTTCAATGTGAGTGCATATGATGTTAATTTGAATCTAACTAATGCTACTGTGCACTATAGACAGGTCGGAGCAGGTTCATGGACAGACAGGAATATGCCATGTAGTGGTACAGCACCTACTTTTGCGTGTGCAAACGCAAGCGATCTTTATTCAGCATATGCAGAAGGCAATGTTATCCAGTTCTATTTCGAAGCAACAGACAACACAACTCATTACGCGAGCAATGGGACAGCGGCTGCTCCTTTAACGGCAACGATTGACAGAACAGCACCAACCTATGCTAACTGGGCTACAAATGTATCAAATGATACGACGATCAGAAAAGGAACGATTATAGGATTGTCAGCAAACTGGACAGATAATTATGCTTTAGGTAGTTATATTCGTTCAAGCAATGAAACCACTTCATGGGTTAATCAAACAAGTGTGGCATTCTCAACAGGCACTTGGTCTAACGTGTCTATTGATACTTCCGCTTTCACAAATGGCGCCATGTTCCAAGCAAAAATATTTGTAAATGACTCGGCAGGAAATCAAAATGTCACCACAATTTTCCAGTGGACTATCGATGGCACTGCACCAACTTACAACAACTACACAAACACAACAAATGACACACAGATTTCAAATCAAGCTCGCATAAATCTGACAGCCCAATGGAATGACAGCGTGCAATTGAACAGATACTGGTTGTGGGATAACACAACTGGTGGAGCTGGTGGGGCAAATGAAACGGCAGCAAGCTATGCAGGGCTCTTTTCCGGAACAACCTTAAATTGGACAAACATAACTTTGCCAAGTCTTTCATCTTTATCCTCTGGTGCTATAGTCAGAGCTAGAATTTTTGCGAACGATACCTCTGGTAATGAAAACTCCACTCTGATCTTCCAATGGACCATTGATAATTCAGCACCGCAATACTCTAACAATAATACAAACTCTTCAACAGGCTATGCCAAAATCATTAAGCTGTATTCTAACTGGACCGACAATATCGATTTGGGTTGGGCTGTTTTGGAGACGAATGAAACCGGAACTGCAGCAAATAAAACCTCAACTTCAATTAGTTACGGGCCAATAAGGATTAACTTGACTGCTGGGCAAAGCTGGTCCAACTTCACCTGGTACAATTCCTCTGTGGCAAGTGGCACTGCCATTGAATGGAGAATTTGGGTAAATGATTCAACTGGAAATCTGAATGTGACTCCGGCCGTGACATTTATATTCGACAGAGTGTCCCCAACCATAACAATAACCACTCCTGTAAACAACAGTTACAACAACTCTTTAGCAGGATACGATTGGATAAACGGCACCGTATCCGATGATGTGGCGATGAGCGCCTCTGGCATCAACGTTTCTATCAGAGGGACAAACGCCAGCTCTTATCAGGTTTATAATTTCACCACTGAAAACAATACTCTGCTTGCAATAGAAAACAGCAGCACCACATTAAGCGATGGCCAGTTTGTAGTGACAATAGGTTATCAAGATAAGGCAGGTAATGTTCAAAACACGACAGTAGTTTTCTATAAAGATACAACTGCACCATCAGCTGTTTACGGATTGACTAATAGTACGAGTGGAAAATACCGACCAAACTCCACACAGGTTATTACAGTTTTAGCAAGCGATGCTCTGCAAACCAACCAAACTGCAACATTGAATTATTATCTTTCATACAATAACACTTGGTTAACAGCAACGATGACAGGTACGCCTAATATTAGCACGGCTTATACGACAACAATCGCTACATCAAACCTTGTTACTGGGCAATATGTCATGTACTACATCACAGGAACCGATAATGCAACCAACGCGATTATAGCAGCTGTAGGCGGTTCGGCATCAAGCCAAAAAGGCAACTTAACAATAGATATTTATTGTGGGAATGAAGGAGTTGCACTATCCTTCTGTAGTAGGGATGATTTGGACGACTGGAACTGGAGAAGTGTATTCTTACCACCAAATACAGTAGTTAATAGCTGGTCTTCACTTGGAGGAAATAGGACAGTTCCAAAAGTCTTTGAATCAATATCTGGAAGCTATAATTATGTTTACTATTACAATGGCAGTCAGTGGACAGCCTTTGACCCATCATTACCATTAGGTCAAAGCGATTTAAGATATGCAAACCAAACAAACAGTAACCCATATTGGGTTAACATGACTTCCCCAGGAGTTATAAGAATTCAGTAAAATAGTGTTGGTGTATATGAATGATCTTAAAAAATTTGGAATATTTTCTTCTTTATTAATTATATTTCTAGCTTCTGTAGTTCTTGCACAAGAAAGTTTACCAGGCGATTGGAAGGGCTATGTTTATATAAACAACTCTATAGCTTCTGATGGTACGCCAGTATCCGCAGTTATCGGTACTTCATGGGTAGCTAATACTACAGTGGGTGCAGTTGAAGCTGGGACAGGTTATTATTTAATTCACGTCCCAGGTGAAACTGGTAATAAAGTTAAGTTTAAGGTTTGTGGTGTTAATGCTACGTTAGACGAGCAAGATTGGTCTGTAGGCCCCCACCCGAATGCTACCACTGGTAGTCCTTATATTAATCTATCGATAACAACTTTAGCTGATGGCGCTTCTTGTTCTTACAGTTGCGCATGCTCTGGCGGTTACTGCTGCAGCGGAGCGACCGAATATACAGCAGGAGAAGGGACGGGCACTTGTCAGAGCTCAGCTTGCACCGTGACAACCACTACTGTTGCTGCAGGTGTTGGACCTGGAGCGGCCGCTACCACAACAACACTGCCGTCGGTTACGACAACCACATTACCTGTAGTGAAAGAAATGAAAAGCATCACCAGGATAGAAGCAAACTCAAGCGGCACTCTCAATTACACAACAGTCCCGATCACACAAATAGAGGTGAATGTCAAAAACACTGTCATAAGTGTCCAGATAGAGGTCACAGAACAAAGCACACAACCCGCCACAATTTCCATAGGTGCGCCCGGCGTAACCTACTCCTATCTCACAGTTACCAAGACAGGAATCACCGACGAGGATGTATCGAGCGTCAAGATAAAGTTCAAAGTTGAAAAATCTTGGATTGCTGCTAACAACATAGAACCATCAACCATCACGCTGAACAGGTATGTCAATGGAGCATGGGTCGCATTGCCGACCGTTCAACTGAGCGAGGATGCCAATTACATTTATTTCGAGGCAACATCACCAGGCCTGTCTATCTTTGTCGTGACCGCTCAAAAGAAAGCAGTGACAACCACGACTTTGCCAACCACGACGACCACATTACCTCCTCCTCCGTCTGATTGGTGGTGGATTGCAGGAATTGTTATTGTGGTCCTGATGGCAGCTTTTCTCTACTTTTTCTTCGTATCGAAGAAAGTCAAATAAATTTTTCTATTGAGGGAGGACTAGGCTCATTCCTTTCTTGTCATACCAATCTCTTGCCACGCCCCAGTAGACAGGGATGTCAGGATATTTTGTTTTCTGGTATTTACATATTTCAGGAATTATGTCAGGGTTGTTTATCCCTGCAGCGCCGCCATCCCCTCCCACGAATTCAAACCCCCTGTCGATTCTGTAAAATAAAACTCCCTTCTCAATTCTCTCAGGAACACCCAACAAAGAATTTTCAGGGAAGTAATCGCGAAATTTAGAATTTAGATCCCGCACCATAGCGTGCAGTTTGGTTTGAAGTTCATCCCTATCCGGAAAATTCCTCGACCCCTCAACATCAAACAGCAGCAGGCACATCCCCTGCTCGTCGATGTATTTCCTTGCTTTGGCCACGCAGTTGCCAACGCGCATGCTTCTTTTCTTTCTCCATCGATATGAACCCCACTGCTTGTCTTCCATAAATTCACATATCATTGTGGGACACTTAAACAGAAAAATTCTTAAGGTCTGGAAACCCATATATTATATAAGGGAAAGGGCAAATCTGGCAGGTCTACAAGTTAAAGCCGAAAGGCTTGCTGTAGCTAGGCATTGAGAGCTCTGAAGATCAACCCAGACCATCGCTTCAGCGTGGGTCTCCCTAGGAGAGAGCTGTTGCACTGGTTCGCTGAGTCTTCAACTCGCTGTGCTTGGAGAGTCTGCAAGCAGGCACTGGGTTGGGCGAAAGCTCAAGGAGTGGACTGCGACAAGGCTTTCCTGCCGAGCCCAAATTTCTTTTTTAATTTTTGAGTTATTGTTTCTTCTGCTTTTCTCGGCCTAGTTCTCAAAGAAAAAGTTATGTCCCGACTATAATTCCGAGGTGTCTTATGCGTATGAATATCATATTTTGTGCTATCTATATGATATTTTGATAAAATTTTTTTTAATTCTTTTTTTTCCCCCAAATCACCATCAACCAACCGCATATAATCTAATATTTCATCTTGAGCGCTCTCTGGAAGGATTTTTTGTGTTTTCTCACCGATTGCATATTTATCAAAACGTCGCTGTGTGTATCTGCCGGAAGTCATATTTCTTAGGTTTGATTTAAACTTCTTATACTTTTTGCAAGGAAAGAGCCAAGCTATTTGCAGGGGCAACATTTCTTCTGTGAAAACAACCACAATGCATAATCTTTAATCCTTTTACCCTCATCTACTTTTCATGTTGAAAGCGGATTTCCACAGCCACTCGGGTTTCATGGCCTGTCCTGTCAGTTGGAAGAGGCTGGACTATGTCAAAGAATACTACAAAGGAGATTTGCTAAAAACCTTGGTGGCGCAGTATAACAGCGGGATAGATGTGGTGGCTCTGACGTCGAGCAGCATAGACCGCTCAATCTCTATGATAGAGAAAGCGGGAGAGCTCGCAAAAGATCCCAAATATAAATTTCTAAGAAAGCTGAGGTTGCTGCCAGCGATGGAGGTAACCACCTTTGATGGAGAGATATTATTTATTTATCCTGAGGACAGAAGGCCGGCGAACATATCACATGCGAATTGCCACGTCAACGACGGGACATTCATGGAGAAAATTGAAAGGGCTCTGGGCGAAGAAGCCGCAGTGGTTTTGCCACATCCTTTCTATGACACGGAAGTTCCTGTCGAGGAGAAAACACCTCAGGGCATGGGCACTGTCATATTCGACGAAGATCTTCAGCTGAAAAAAGAGTACGAAGAGTTTTTCAGTCACGTTCACGGCCTAGAAGTGTACAACGGTGCTGCTATGTCCCTATCCCTTCTCCCATTTATAGGGAAGAAGTTCGTTGCTGCGTCCGAAAAGTCGAGGAAGGTCTGCGAGCAAAAACACGTTTCGATGTTGGGTAGCAGCGACAACCACGCGCCCGATGCTGTTGGCACTGCGTACACTCTCACCGAGGATGAGGAACCTGTCAAGCAGATAAGAGAACGCAAGACAACGCCCGTTCTATCAACAGGAAAGCTGATGGACCCGAGAGTCATGATATCGCAATTCATGTATTTCTGGCAAAACGGGCAGGTCTCCGAGATATTAGACATACTGTTGAGGAAATATTCCATTTGATTTCTTGACGAAATAGTTCAAATCCCACTCCTGCGCAAGTTATTTCTTTGCAAATCTTTCTGCCCTTTCAATTATCTCTTCTCTAAGTTTCGGATTGAGCGATATTTGCAACCCATAAGAAGTAGGTTTGCTGATGATTAAACCTTCCTTTATCAGCTCTTTAGCCATATCCGCATATCTTCCTCCTAAGTGTTTTGGTATTCCTTTCTTTACAGATTCTAAAGCAGTATGTCTTGCTCCCCAGTATTTCTTCCAGTGTAATTTGAAAAGAATGTTATCTTTGACTTCTTCGTCAGATATTTCGGGCATATATTTTATTTAATTAGGTATAATATAAAGGTATGTTTGAACATACTTTCAAAGGATAGATATAAATACTATAAGAATTATAGAAGTTATAGTGATTATAAATGAAAACGAAAGATATTTCAGTATTGGTGGAATACTTTGGGGAGCACCCGATAGTAAAAATAACGGACTTCTTCATAGAGAACAAATTATTTGACTACTCAAAGAAGCAGGTAATGGAAGAAGTGGGCATATCCAAGGCTACTTTGTTCAAATACTTCGCAAAGTTAGAGGAAGCAGGAATAGTAAAGGTATCTAGAAAATTTGGAAAGACAAAGTTATACAGAATAAACGCAGAAAGCCCGATAGTAAAAAGAATAATAGATTTGGGATTGGCTTTGGCAAACGAAGCTTCGAGAAAAATTGTAGAAAAAGAATTAAAGATTCCTATAAGGCATTAACATGAGCAAAGAATTCGATGAAATAGTAAATAAAAACATTGAGAAATGGTCCAGATTGAACAGATGGTTAGCCACGGAAAGATTAGGAAAACAATTGATTAAAAATAGGTCTAGTTAGTATTGATAGTATGAATTCTCTTTCAGTGGGTTCAAATCCCACCTCCCATATAAACCAATGAGAATCATTAAATTTTTCTGCCAATCTTTATTTCTTGCCCAACGAAGAATAGTTTATGAGGAGATTTGCAATTCTTCTTCTGCTCGTCCTTTTGCTTTCCGTCCCAGCCGCAGAGGCCAAATCCTATTCGTACGATTACATAAACATTTTCCTGAACTTTTCTTCAAACGGTACTGTCCTTGTCAGTCAGGAAAGAGCGTACAACTTTCAAGGAAGCTTCTCGTGGGCCTATTTGAACCTGAAAAAAGTGGGGGCGCAGGGTATAAAATTCGTCAGCATAAGAGACTTGGATTCCGCAACACCAATTTACTACACGCTCTCTGACAGCTCGGACACACTGTACATAAAATGGTATTATACTGCAAATTATGAGGTGAAGAGATTCGAGATAGTCTACGAGATAGAGGGGGCTGTGAAAAGCTACCAGGACGTCGCAGAATTCTACTGGAAGGTGATCGAGGATGAGCACGAGTTCGTCAAAAGCTTCCACGGAGAAATCAATCTGCCTGAGCCTTCTCCAAGCCTCTTCAAAGTCTTCATCCACACTAGGGCCAAGCCAGGAACACTGACCTTTTCTGACGACCTTAAGAAAGCGTTTGTTGATGCGAGCGACATACCAACAAATTCTTTTGTGGAATTCAGAATTCTAACCTCGCCTTCGGTATTTTCTGAAGTTTCCCAGATTCAGTCAGAAAAATATGAGGAGATACTGAACGAGGAGAAATATATTTTCCTGTCAGACTGGGTTCAGAACATCGCTTATCCGGCATTTTTTGTGATACTCATAGCCATTCCAGTGATCGTTGTTATATGGTTCTACTGGAAATACGGAAGGAGGCCAAAAATTCCTTACGATTTAGAATACGAGACAGAACCACCGAGAGATATACCGCCAATGGCATTGGCCGCAATCTATGGCAGGAGCTTGAGTATCTCGGCACGGGGGTTGCTCGCAACAATATTCGATCTTGCAAGAAGAGGCTATATCGATATAAGGGAGGAAAAGAGAAAGCGTTTCTTTGGCCTACTCGAAAAAACTGAACAGATATTCAGGATTACCAAGAAAGGCAGAAATGAAATTTCTCATGGGGATGCGCTTTTGAGTTTTGAAAAATATGCTTTGGAGCTGCTGTTCGTGCATATGAGCGGCCTTAATGATGAGATAGACAGTTCTGAGATGGCAAAATGGTGCAAGAAGAATCAGGCCCTGATACAGAGTCGACTGGATATGATGAACGAGGACGCTACAAAATGGTTTGAAGAAAAATATTTCAGACTGGATGAGTCTAAGAACAGAATCGAAGCTTTCGATCTTTCTACATTTTTGATAATTTATGGTATAATATTTTTTATCGTATTGATCGCTAGCAGAGTCGTTGCATTCGGTGACATTGTGATACTTGTTCTTTTTTCTGTGGCCCTGATTGCTGGCGTTAACGGCGCGATATTCCGCCAAAAAACCCCCGAAGCCATTTTGGAAATAAAGAGATGGGATGCGTTCAAAAATTACATTTCTGATTTTTCTGCCATGAAAGATGCTCCGGTAGCTCTGCTTCACATCTGGGACAGGTATCTAGTTTACGCGGTGGTCCTCGGTGTCGCCGAAGAACTTTTGGAAAACATAAAGGACTTGAGCTTGGAGAGGCATGAGCCAGTCGCAGCTGTTGGCTGGTACCACTCGGTTGGTGTTCCAGAGGTTCCAAGCGGTTTCATGTCACCGGAATCTTTCAGCGTTTTCTCGTCGAACATGAGCAGCATGATTCACGCTCTCAGTTCTTCCAGCTCTGTTGGAGGAGGATTCTCTGGCGGAGGCGGAGGAGGCGGTGGCGGGGGCGGTGGCGGCGGTTCAGGAGCCGGTTAGAATTTTATCTCGTTTCAATCCAAATATTTATTAGATAGTATGAATCAGAAAGCTCTTCTCGAGGCTGCCTTGTTTGTCTCAGACAAGCCGCTGAGTCTGGACAAATTGTCGAAAATTCTTGGAATTGGCTCGATTGAAGAAATCAAATCTCTTCTTCTCAGGATACAGGCCGATTTCAAGACTGACGACAGAGGGATTGAGTTAGTGGAGACGCCAGAAGGATACGAGCTCAGGGTGAAGCAGGAATATCGGGACAAAGTGGTTAGGCTTGCCCCGCTTGCCGATTTGAGCGACGGGATGATGAGGACGCTTGCAATCGTTGCAGCCAAGCAGCCGGTCAAGCAGTCTCTGATCGTGAAATTCCAGGGGAACAAGACCTATAGATATGTTGTCGGGCTGGAGGACAAGGGACTGATAAAGACGGAGAAGTTCGGCAGGACAAAAATCATAGCAACAACTCCTGATTTCGAGAAATATTTTGGTAAGAGCACTGAAGAGATAAAGAAAGAACTGACAGAGGCTAAGGAAGAGAAAAAGTAATTTAGTTCTTTACCAATATTCTATCATGGGTGTGAAGAAGTGGTTCGAGAGATACTACTGGTTCTTCTCCAGCAACAACATCTTGGTGATAGCTGGGAAGAGCGAAAGAAACAACGAGACTATTCTGAAAAGATACACAAGGCTGCAGGATCTGGTGTTGCACGCTGATTTTCCCTCGCCTTTTGTACTGATAAGGAATGATTCTGCTCAAGTCCTGCCTGCAGAGACAATCTACGAGGCAGCAGTCTTCGTCGCAAACTATTCAGAGGCTTGGGAGAAGAAGATGGAGACTGAGCAGATAAAAGTTTTTTATGTCAAGCCTGAGCAGATTGTCAAGCCGGAAGGAGCAGAGAAAGGAGTTTTTGAAATTCAGGGAGAGAAAAAATATCTGGAGAAGATCGAGCCTAGGCTTTCCATAGGAATGAAACAGGAAGAGGTTTTCAATGCAAAATTAATTTTTGGCCCACCTACCGCTGTCAAGTCGCACACTCCATACTTGGTGACAATCACTCCAGGAGAGACTGATGCAAAAATTCTGGCAGAGCAGATAAAAAAGGAACTGCTGCTGAAAGTCTGCCCTGAAATCAGCAAGCCGGCAGAGGAAATAGAACTGGAGGAGATAGAGAAGATAATCCCGTTTGGTAAAGCCGAAATGATAAAATAATTTTTGATTTTTACAAGAAACTGATTACTCTTTTAGTTTGTACTGGTTTTATAGGTTTGGCATCCATAAAGTGTTCAGTCCAAGCATGTTTGTATAATATTTCCGAATCTCCTTCTGCCCATAGTCCAAGTTTATGATCTTTTAATGGCATGTCAACAAGAAAAGTTTTCTTGCCATCTACAAGACACAAATCTATTGGCAAAAATCCCATGTCATACATTTCAACAATTTTTTCAAAAGGATTCCTTTCATATCCTTTCTGATCGCTCATGACTTCACAACAAACATCTGTGGCAACTCTTACAGCAGTCTCCTCACCAACTATGGCGGCAACCCGTGCAGCACGACGTGAAGAAGCATCAAAAATAAATTTCCAAATAGAAATCCCCATAGCATTCCATACATCATCTCTGGCAATAGCATTGGTGGCCCTATAAGCATCTTTCCAAGCAATATCCATTGCAACCTGTTTGACAACATCTGAAACTCCAAGTTGGCCATACTTATCAGTTTCCATCAATGGTTCTGCTATGCTTCTAAAATCACTCACGACAGTAGCCAAATGTGGTATTAAACTTTTGTATTCATTCTCTTCTCTTGGTACAAAATATTTTCTTCTTTTTGCTGCTTCTATTTTTCTAGTTATCTTTTCGTCTATTGAGTCTATACCAGTATATTTCATAAAATTTTAAGGAATAGTTAAACATTTAAACCTATTTTTTAGTTTTCAATTCCAATAGATTATTATGATCAGTGTCTTAGAAGCAATTGTTCTGGCAGTGGTTCAAGGCTTGACTGAATGGTTGCCGATCTCCAGCTCTGGCCATTTAGTGATTCTACAGCAGCTTTTCAACATTCAAGTTTCAGTCGCGTTTGATGTGATGCTCCATCTCGGAACGCTGCTCGCTGTGCTTCTGTTCTTGAGAAAAGATATAATTAAAATCCTTAAATCTTTTTTGAGTTTGAATTTTGCAAGCAGCGAGGCAAAGCTCGGTTTTTATGTTTTGTGCGGCACTCTGCCGGTTGCTGTTATCGGTCTTCTGTTCAAGAGCTTCTTCGAGTCTCTGTTTTCTGTTTTGCCTGCAGTTGGAATTGCCTTGATGATAAACGGTGCGATAATATTCTTTACCCAGTTCTTCAAGCCTAAGAGGAAGATCAATTTCCTCGATTCCCTGTTTATTGGAATCGCGCAAGCATTTTCCATCATACCAGGAATCTCAAGAAGCGGCTCGACCATCTCCATGGCAATTTTCAGAGGAGTTGACAGGAAGACAGCATATAAATTCTCATTCTTGCTTTCGATCCTCGCGATTCTTGGAGCAAGCCTGATAGAGTTCGGTGAAATAAATTTTGCTCAAGAATCGATGGAAACAATTGCGCTTGGAATAGCAGTTTCAGCTTTTGTCGGCTATTTTGCCCTGAAGACCGTTGCCAATGCTGTTCTCACTGGTGATTTCCACAAGTTTGCCTACTACTGCTGGCTGGTTGGGATAGCTGTTCTGTTCTTGAGTTTGTGATAAGACCGTCTAAATGTTTAGAATTAGTTATCTTCCAGTTTCCTCTTTCATCTGCTCAGGGGTTATATGCCCAATTTTTTCCCAGTCAATGATCTCATCTTCTCCGTAGAATACATCTTTATTTAGTATTGCTATTTTGTTTAATGGGTATGGGACAAGATGGTGTAGTTTCTGTCCTTGCAAGTAAGTAAGATAAATAAACTTTTCAGTGTCCGTGCCAGTCCTTATTGATAGCAAGTCCCCTCCAACAACCAATTGAGCTTTGTAAGCCTCGTCCAATCTTCCTGGCATGAAATACAGATAACAAGAAAAGTTTAAATATTTGACATTTTGAGTTTAGAGCTAGACAGATGAATTAAACTGCATGAAATTAAATACTTGAAAAAATAGATTGAGTCCTTGATAAACATTTTTATTGAAGAAACACCAAGAATTCTTAATGCAGGTTGTCTACAGCGAGCTCATCAACCAGTTCCACGAACTTCTCGGCACGCCAAAGGAGCTTGTTCTGGAGACATTCAACAAGCCAGACGCCACAGATTTCGTCTCGAACAGGTGCGTCTCGATGAAAAATTTTGGCGACTTCTCCCTCATCGTTGTCTTCGAGACCGAGAACGACATCGTGAGATTCACAAACGCCTACAGAGTCTACCCAAAGCTTCTCGACGGAATGGATATCTCCAAGATGAAGCCAGTCGAAGTCCTGACAGAATTCATGAACAGGTTTGGTGTGAGCAAGAATCTGCCAGGACTGGGCGAATACAAGATTTTCATCGACAGGAAGACGAAGATATTCTTCCCTGGCATTCTCGACATAGAGAAATATTTGGAAGCGCTGAAGACCATCTAGCCAACTACAGCCTTTTTTCTACTCTCAATCTATTTGGAGATACTGTCTTACTGATAATCAGTTCAGGCAAAGAATAGTCACTCTTATATTTTGAAACCGGGACTCTTGAACGAAGGAATTGTTGCCAAAGTGTGTTATATTCTTCATATGGGTATGTGTTGAATCTTTCGAGCCATGCCCTATCTATAATGTGTGCATCGTCAGATTTCATGATACCAAAACTCAGCAACGAAATGCTGCCGTTTCTGGAAAGATATTCCATCAACTCCTTCCATATGTTTGGGAATTCTTTATTCTCCTTCCATGTCTTTGGTTCGGGTTCCAGGAAGCAAAATACATACTCTTCCTGCACCCATGATGGAGAATTATAAGTGCAACTTAAAGGTTCTTCATAAATATCAAAAGGAGTAAAACCATGCTGCCTATTTTCTGGTCTCAGTCCCTTAAGTATTTTGGTGCCCGTGTATTCTCTACTTGAAAACCAGCAGGATACTCCCTTAAAAATACTGTCTAAATTTTTGCTTGGGGTGTAATGATAACCGATGTGTCTTGGCATGAAATATCAAATTTAAAAAAGTTTTTTATCTATTTAAGTTAAGAGATTAAACAAACCTTAAATACTTAATGTTTTATTTCATTTTTATGATTAGCGAGATTGAGCTCTACCCAGAGGCTGTAAGAGGGGGAAGAATCGATTACGATCCAGCGCCGCAACCGTCTGGTGTCGGGGGCATTGAATATGCTTGTACCAAAGTTATATCCGCTGTTGTAGGAGAATTGCTGGGGAGTTTGGGATATCTGGAAGATTTGAGGGCGCAGGGTTTCAACACTCTTGAAGAGGCTGTAAAAAACACAAGAAAACTGCCGGGTGATAAAAGAAAGGAGTTGCAGAACGGGTTGAGAAAAGATGAAAGGGTGCTTGGGTCGCTTGCAAAATTAATGGAAGCTAAATATCCTTCTGTGCTCAAAGTATACCAAATAGAAGACCTTCTTGGGATGGTTGGTCTTCCGGACTGGAATGACGCAGACAAAACCGTAATGAAAGGGTCCTATTATTCTGGCGGAAGACTGGTAATCAAAGGTTTGGGGTATGAGCATTCCTATGTTGTTCAATTGACCAGAAATAAAGAATTCAATGAAAAATTCCCAAGGCTTATAGACTCACCGTCCATAAGCGGCGTTATTTTTTCCATAAAAGGTGTTGAGTTCCCCATAGGTTACAGGGGAGGGCTAAACCTTCCGAACACGGGCATGACAACCCCAGCTGGTTCAGTTGCTATACCAGAAAATACAAAAGACCCAGTGTTTTGGTCATTCTTTAATGAGGCGCAGAATGAGCTGGGGCTGGTAAAAAACGATATATTGGGTCCAGCAATCGTCGGAAGAATATTCGATCCCTATGTGGGTGGGAACAGTTTGTTTATTTTTCTGGGACCAACTCTTTGGAGCAAAGAGGACATGGTCAAGAAATGGGAGGATGCGAAAGACAGGTATGAGCATAAAAAACTTCTCTGGATTAAACTCTCGCCAAATTATATATGGAGAACTCTTTCTGACCATGACCTGCCATACGACAAAAAGAATTTGCCTGAGGTGCCTGATGAAAAATTGCCATTCCTATACCCGTTGAAACAGACTTTGACACTCATAGGCAAAGTGGGGAGTCCTGACTTTCAATACAGAATAAAACACAACATGTAAGATAAAATTTTATCTATTTATCTTTAAATTGCCGTTTTTTATCACGCTACCTAATCGAATGACACTCGCAAACTAGAAAAAAGAAAAAGGAATCATTCCGTGGTCTTGCCGTCAAATTCCTTTGGTTTCGCCAACGCGTCTGCTTTTGTCTTGCGCACTGTGCCATCCTGGTGTTCCGGCGGTGAATAGATTGTGTAAAGTTTGAGATCTGCGGTCTTCGAGGTGTTAATAACATTGTGCCTTGCGCCAGCAGGCACTATAACGGCGTCTCCATCAGTGACCTTTTGCTCGATACCGTCTATGGACACGACTCCCTCGCCTTTCTCGAACCTGAAGAACTGGTCGACTGTCTCATGCACCTCCTCGCCTATCTCCTCGCTAGGTCCGAGGCTCATCAGCACAAGCTGGCTGTTCTTTCCTGTATAAAGCACTCGGCGAAAATTACTGTTGGATAAAGTGTCCTTCTCGATATTTGATTTGAAACCTTTCATATACAGCACCTAACTCATAATTTGACAGGTCTCTATTAATAAGTTCGTAGACTTTGTCAGTCCATTCATTTTTTGTCTTCGGGACAATTCCTCTTGCTAATATATATTTCCTTGAAGAAATTAGATACCTCAAAATACCTTCAGATATTTCAAAGTATCAATACAGGAGGTGTGCTCTCTGGCCGGGCTACAGAGCGAGAATATTAAAGTATGTGTTAAAATATTCTATCAACATATGTCAAAATTAATATATATTATGTGATACGATGAAACAGCTGTCTCATAACGGAGTAATGGTGCCTAAATACGAACCAAAAGGTTTTCATATTTTGTTTAGAGGTAAGAAGATAGCTCTGACTTCTAGACAGGAAGAAATGGCTGTCGCATGGGTAAAAAAGTTGGGAACTGAATACGTGGAAGATCCAGTTTTTGTAAAGAATTTCTTTTCTGATTTCTGCAAAGCTCTGGGAATAGAAGGAAAGAAAGAAGATTTTGATTTTTCAGAAATTGAAAATTTTGTGGAAAAGGAAAGAAATGATAAATTAAGCATGAGCAAGGGAGAGAAGAAAAAATTGGCTGCAGAAAGAAAAAAGATTCGTGAGGCTAATAAAGAAAAATATGGCCATGTGATTGTGGACGGAGTGGCTGTGGAATTAGGAAATTACATGGCAGAACCGAGTTCAATTTTCATGGGTAGAGGAAAACATCCGTTGAGAGGGAAATGGAAGGATGGAGCGACTGAAGAGGACATCACCCTTAATCTTTCTCCTGACGCTCCGAGACCTGCTGGGAAATGGAAAGAGATTGTCTGGCATCCCGACTTCATTTGGGTGGCAAGATGGGATGACAAATTGAGAGGCAGGGAGAAATATGTTTGGTTGTCTGACACTTCGTTCATAAAACAGAAAAGAGAGATGGAGAAATTTAATAAGGCGATTGAATTAGGGCAGAAATATGAAATGTTGAAAAAACACATCGTTGACAACCTGAATTCTCCAGATTTGAAAACAAGAAAGGTTGCGACTGTTTGTTACCTGATTGATGCTTTGAGCTTGAGAGTTGGAGATGAAAAGGACGAAGACGAGGCAGACACTGTTGGAGCGACT